>Ga0070665_100000052_pt1 | contig 245694 bp, 175 predicted proteins | sample KBSS13metaG_FD_65862 | JGI IMG/M metagenome (GOLD analysis project Ga0070665, IMG submission 65862) | Switchgrass rhizosphere microbial communities from Kellogg Biological Station, Michigan, USA - KBS S1-3 metaG | ecosystem: Host-associated > Plants > Roots > Rhizosphere > Soil ...
ACCATCGTCTTATCCGACGGATACGATACCTTCGTATCGTTAAAATCTTCCAGCAACATTCGACGCTCCGTCATGCTCAGATATTCCAATGACATTATAGGGGCTTCCCGACAGGTATGCAAAATTTCAAGCAAAGTACGCATATGCCCTAATAGCCGTTGGATCATGTCTGAAGAGAACAAATGGCTTGAATAATCAATTGAGAACACCAGCTCCTCAGTTTCGGAATACTCCAGCAAGTGAAAGACCAGATCTTCCTGCTGCTCCCTATTGTGCAAATACTTGATAGTTGCAGAACAGGGACCAATATACTTTTCATACCTGTTTTTTTGGTAGGAAAAAACAACATTATAAAGCGCAGCTGCCTGATCCATGGCCTCCACAACATGATATAAAGGAAATCGTTGATGCCTGTAGCATTCCTTAAGCTCATTCTTCACCTGCAACATCACCCCTGCAACAGTCTCATTTCTTTCTGCTGAAAAGGAGAAAGGAAGGACATTTACAAATGTCCCGATAGTTTGCTTAAATCCTTTAGTTCGCCTGTTAAAGACAGGTAACCCAATCGTCGCATCTTCATTGTTGTACAGTTTATTTAAAATATAGATTGCAGAAATAAAATAATGGAAAAGAGAAAGATCGTGATCCTTGCAGAAATTATTGATCTGGTTAAAGAGACTTCTTGGCACCTGCATACTGTTCCTGGCTGAAATCAGGTCAGGCTTTCGGTTTGATGCCATAGCGGTTTTGAAGCCAACACCACCATTGAACCTCCTCAATCTTTTCAGCCAAAAATCTTTATCCAGATCATACAGATTTGAATCCCTGTATTCTTTTTCATCCAAAATAAAATTCGAATATGGATAGCTCTTTCCTATAGCATCCACTCCGGGATTGCCTGGATGGACCGAGTACAATGAGGACACATTATTGAAAAATAATGACATGGAATACCCATCAAAGATCATGTGATGTGCTTTTGTATACCAATAGCGTCTTTCTTTGGACACGCTGAGTATGCATATTTTAAGCAGGCTCTCCGTTGTCTTAAATGGCTTTCGCATATCCTCCAGTATCCAGTTCAGGCAATCCGTCTCAGCATCGGCACAATCCATAAGATCCATTGACGACAAATCGGGCTTACTGAACCCCAAATTGGGATCCGGCTCACATTCGTTGAAAATGGCATACCCTGTTTGCAGAACATCGGCATCTTGCAAAACTTCCTGTATGCATTTGACTAGGAGTGCCTCATCCAGATCGCCATCTATCACAGCGTAGCCACCTACATTATAAAGTGAGGATTCATGATAGATATTCTGTGTCAGCCAAATGGCTTTTTGTATAGAGGATATTTCTTTCATATTATGAATATTACAAAGCTCACGCTAAGGCCAGCCACATAAGCTGATCCTGGATCACTACTTTAAAATAAAAAAAGGGGGGGGAGTTGGCCTCTTAAAAATCTCTTTCCATAAGATTTATGTAGTATAACAACTCGGCGCCATCAGGATCCTCAGATACTTTTTTCACCATTTTGTTATAATACTCCTCGGCCATAGTAATCTTGGGGTATAGAATATTGTAAAGAACATCGGTTATGAAATCGATATCTTCAACAGGCTTGGCATTTCGTTGCATATGAGGCTTGAACAGTTCCGCCAAATCGTCAAATACACTTTCCCGTATAACCAGATTTCCAGTGGGATCTGTTAGAATTTTTCTGAGATCATTTAGATCAAAAAACCTGGCAGACAATATTCGCTTGACTCTTTCTCTGAATTGCAAAACTGTTTCAGAAGCTAATGGGTCGGGGACGAGGCGGGGCTTTCCTAAAAAAATATCGTCATACAACCTGCCTATTGACCCATCTGTCCTGGTTGATTCCCGCAAGGCAGTTACCAAAAACAGCCTATCCTTCACGCCAGCTAATTTCAATCCTCGCCCGGCAGCATGATACTCCAATTCAAGTCCGAACACTTCATCTTCCACTGCATTCCCGTCAAAAAACCCACCAATGACTGCGGATTCGTAGCTCCTGCTGATCATATGCCCGCCCCAAAAGGCGGTTTTATAGGATTTGTTGGTATATCGTTCAACACCCGTTAAAAATCCATATAAAACCTCCCACTTTTTCCTTAAGACCAATTGCTTTGTCTTTTTATACAGTTCATGCTTATCCTGAATATTATTTCCGTCAGGATTGAATTCCCAGATCAGCCCTCCTGCCAATCCAATGGTGTCAACACGCTCTTTTAATATGGATATAAGGTTCTTAAAATAAAAGACATCTTCAAAATATGAGTCAGCATCCGTATGTATCAAAAAGCCATTCCTGCTGTTTTCAAAAAATCTCAAGCTGGCCTCGGCGGTGCCCCTGTTCCTTGCTTTACCGACGTTACATGCTTCGATCTCATTCCCCGGTGTGCATTTGTCTATAACAAAAACATTCAGGTCCCGGATACTTATTAATGCCTCGATCACCTCCTTATTAAGATCTATTGCCCGTAATGACTCGCCAGACTCGTTGGCAGGGCCGTTATTGACAATATATATGACTTCAAATTTCTCCGGATCGATCTCTTTTTGTCTGCGTAACGAATCGATCTGTCTTATAATTCTCTCTTTCTTTTCGTTATAAACAGGAACAACTATGGCAAATTCACAGCCTGGATGCTGGGGTGATATTAATCTATGCTCATCCTTAAGCGCCATTTTCCAAAACAAATTCGCCCGTTGCAGATCACTTAATCCTTTAAACCTGCTGCGTTTAACTTTAAGATATCTTACTATATCATCTGCAAGCTCCCTGGAGGGGACCAGGTTTCTTATTTTCTTTATAAGTTGATAGTCATCTCCTATATCCACTTCGTCCGTTTTTTTCAACATATCATTCAGATTGACCAATGTTCATTCATTTCATAGAAAAAAAATAATCAATATCTCCAAGTATCTGCTTGCCCGAAAGAATTTTGGACGCTGTAGAATTTTCATATTTCGCATCCAGTATATCTTTTATTAACTGGCTGCTCAAACGTGGCAATCGCTGCGAATGATTAAATATTTTTTTAAAGTGCGCTTCGTCGAATGTGTTCTTTCCATGAAATACATATATATACAGGCAAGGAGCTAACAAAGGGTAAACATAGTTTTTAACCAGCATTTTTTGGACAAGTCCCGTATCTTCACCTTTGCTAATGTTTTCATACTTCAATTCATCTGAAAAAATATTTTTTTCAAATAGAATGCTTCCCTCCCATATCCTCATTGGAGAAATATACGCCTCATTTGCGGTGGCATCAAATACGATCCAACTCAGCAATACGCTTGCCCGCTTAAAACTCTCCGCTATACTTTTCATTTGAACCTCCATCCTTCTGTCGTGGTACCAGTCATCATCATCCCACTGACATACATAATCTCCCCGGCTCTCTTGTACGGCTATATTCCTAAGTTCACCCAAGGTCGTTTTCGGATTTGAACTGACCTCTACTACCCTTATTTCATCATTTCCTATGGATTGAACCAGGTGTTTGGTACATCGATCATCATTTTCGTAAATGATGATCAGCTCCTTTTTTGGATATGTCTGGGCTTTAAAGCATTTAATAGCCCTGGCTAGTAATTCAGCCTTATTACGTGTAACACACAAACAGGATATCAAGGGACTTTCCCCTATTAATGAAGACATCAATATTAATTAGAATGGAAGCAGATAAATGTAAATGTGGACACGGGTAAAGCTTATGCTAAGGCAAGCTACAAATGCTTACCTGGATTTAAAGACACACACCTGATCCGAAGGATGAACGACCGAAGACAAATGGTGATAGACTAAATTAATAAAATATCCAGCTCCAAAAAAAAAAATTATCGGCCTCTGTTAGGTTTGCCAGGAATTTTACCCCTACTCACTCCTCAAATAAGCAAAATCCTGTAGCCACCGGTGCATCGCCCACCACGCAAAAGGAAAAGCGATCAGCGCCGCCAGCAATACCAGGACCAAAAAATCCCTCGACAAGAGGCTTACAATATTCGTCACCGTAGCCCCCAGCACCTTCCGTATCCCGATCTCTCGCGTACGCTGCTCAGCCGCATACGCCGCAAGCCCGAATAACCCCAGACAGGCAATGCAGATGGCCAGCAAAGAAAAAGACAACGAGATCCCTCCCATCCGCCCCTCTACCTTATACTGTGCATTGAAATCATCATCCATAAAGGAATAGCTGAAAGGCTGACCCGGCGCCATCGACTTCCATTTGTACTCGATCTGCGAGATCAGATGGGGAATATTTTCGCTCCGCACCCTTAAGGCCAGATTCCCTCTATTCTCCCGCAGGTAAAGGGCAATAGGCGTCATCACTTCCCGGAGACTGCTGAAATTGAAATCCTTCAGCACACCTACGACATGCCACTCGACAACTTTCTTCGTTTACAAGACTCACCGCCCGTCCATTCCCGCCTCATCGGATCATTTTTGTAATTTAAAAATATATTCCAGGAAACCCGGCGTTATGCCGTTGTATAAAGTGGCGCGCTGATGGCTGAATATGAACAGGGTATCCGTTAAAGAAAGAATTTTGCATTCCTCGGGCTGGGAAGGAGCATTCTTATTGACCAGTGTAAAGGCAGTGTCTGCATGCAATGTATAGGTCCCGCTTTCCCCGATCGGGTTGACATTGGGGGCCAGGTTCTCCACCCAGGTGAAGTTGGCATTGAACTGAAAGTAATAATAAGAGGGTTCCGTGTAAACAGTGCCGTCATTCATCACCTTCCCCGTTGAATCATGTGGAATGACAGTCACCGTGATGATATTCCACTTGCCGGCTATTTTTTTGGCCTGAGGAGAAGGCATACCCGGATCATCCCTCCTGCACGCCGCAATGGACATAGCAAATAAGATGGAAATGAACATTTTCTTCATATAGCACTTTTAGAAAGTGCAGAACGGCAATTCTTTGCAAAACGTTGCCTCCGCGTCCCCGTCCTCATCTCCCCGGCACCGGCACCACCGGCAAACTCTCATTTCCTTCCTCCGACACGCCCTGCACCGCAAAAAAATAATTATCCTTCGAATACGGCAGTTCCATCTCCATTGCCGTCGTGAAGATCTTTTTCTGCCACACAGCGCTGGTGGTCTCCCGGACAAGTACAAAATAACCCTTACAAACCCCGTACAAAGGGGCCTTCCAGCGAAGCAGCGTACTATTCGTAAGATTCCTCACTTCTATAGCCACATCGACAGGCACACCGGGCGCCTTGGCCAGGTTCGCAAGCACCGCAAGATTAACACCCGTATTCTTACGTAGATATTCAAAGTCCATGAACTCCGGCAGGTCACCATACATGACACCCTTTTCCGTCCGGACATCCTGGTGCTGGTGATTGAAATTCTCATTCATTTCCGTGATCCGGACAGCAGCATAGCCATTATCCACAAAAGGGATATGATCACCTCCCCGCAGGAAACGATCAGGACGATACACCATCATCACTGAAAGGTTATCTACATATCGCTCGCCCGTCTCTTTTACATAACGCGCCAGTTGCCGGGCTTTCCCGTCATTCTCCAGTCCCAGTTGACGGATCATTTTGGCCTGCTTGTCCAGTTCATAAGCCGGCAACCCCTCGCTGAATACCCGCACCTGCGTATTGTTGATGATATTCGTCTGGTTGCTGTTGTTACTGCCGATGATATCATTGTTCAATACAGCCCCAATATTCCAGTTGGCGGCCTTCGCCTTCTTCGCCATATACGTGGAGCCCAGAAGCCCTTGCTCCTCGCCACTTACTGTTACAAAGATGATAGTAGCCGGAAAAGCATGCCGGCTCATAATACGGGCGCATTCTATTACAGCCGCGCTGCCGCTGCCGTCGTCATTGGCCCCGGGTGCTTCATCCACACCATTCAGGACATCCGTGCGCCGGCTGTCGAGATGACCGCTGATGATAAAGATCCGGTTATCATTGGGATCAGTGCCCTTCAAGGTGGCTACGGTATTGCCCAGGTTGACATTGCTTTTCACCCGATTGCCGTCGGCGACATAGGTTGAGGTGTCGACAAAGGCAGAGAGCCGCCCTCCCGATCCCGCCGCAAATTGCTTGAATTTGGCCAGCACCCAGTTCCGGGCAGCGCCGATCCCACTTTTACTGTCCGTGGTGGAGCTGACAGTGCTGCGGGTCTTGAAAGACACCATGGCCCTGATATAAGCCTGCAGGCTGTCCGCATTCACCTCTTGCACCATTTTTTCGATTGCAGGATCTCTTTTGATCACCGTCTGAGCAAAGACAGTATAAACCATACACACCAGCACGCCGGTAAAAAATAATCTTTTCATGGCCTAAATGTAAAAAACCGGGCCCAAGGCCCGGTCATTCACATACAACTATCTCTTTACTTATTTAAAAGTTAGTGTCACATCTCCGCTGCTGTTATTCACTTTCACAGGTATCCCGCCTCCATTCATAGCCCCTTCGATATGCTTCTCGTCGGACTCTCCTTTGAAATTGGTAAGGGAGTTGACACGGACCTTGTCCCCGGAGATCCGCAGGTCCATTCCTTTGCCTTGTGGCAGCTGCAAGCTGACATTTCCACTGGAGTTAGTGAGGTCCAGGTACTTACCCATTTCCCTAAGACTTACATTGATATCTCCGCCGCTGGTGGAAGCACTTAGGCTGCAGGTAAGGTCCATCAGGCGGATATTGCCGCCTGAGGTGCTGGCATGCAACTCGCCGTCTATCTCCTCACCCCTGACAGTACCGCCGGATGTGGTGCTCCGGATGGTGCCTTTCAACAGGCGGAGCTTCAGATCACCGCCGGAAGTGCCGAGACGCAGGTTGCCTTCGCAGTGAGTTGCTTCGATATTACCTCCACTGGTGGTCAGGTCGATCTCGTTCTTCGAATCAGATATATTGATATTGCCACCCGAAGTCTTTCCCGTGATCTTTCCGCTAAGCTGGTCAATATCCAGGTTGCCGCCGCTGGTCCTGAAATCCTGCGTGCCGCCCGAGAGCTTTTTCATGGAAATATTTCCTCCGCTGGTCCGCAGCGTGGTGGCAACAGCCTCGGGAGCATAGATCTTGAAAGACACGCTGAGGCTTTTGTTCCAGTTGATATTATGCTTGGGACGGGCAATGACCCGCAGCTTATGGTCGTCTGTGCTGACAGTGAGGTCATATTGCTCGTCCAGCCGCCGTTTTACATCTTCATTGCTCAGGTCTTCTCCATGGTTGCCCCGCACATAGACTTCCAGCCTTGCTTCCGCATCCGGAACGCCTGACACGGAAATATTACCGCCCGAGGTCTCCGCAGTCACCTGCTGGATGGACAGGCCGGTAAGGGATTTCTGTAAATATGGACGTGTGCCGCCGGAGGACGACTGAGCCGCCACTGCCAGGATCTGTAGACCGGATAATAGAAAGAGGGTTAGCTTTTTCATGATCGCAACATTTATTTCTCTAAAGTACACCCCCCCGCCCAAAATGTTGCATGTCTCCTGAAAATTCCCTCATGTGCCCTTACTGGTCCATCTGGCCGATCCGCATCGTCCCGTCATGGAAATGAATGCTATGTCCCTCCTTTTTAATGAATTTTGCCTGGAATTTTTGATGGAGCTCATCCGACTGTTTCTTCCCGTTGACATAGAATACGGATTCATCCAGTATGAGGGACCGCACACTTTTTTCATCCGGCGCCAATCCTTCCTTCACTATTTCCGCTTTTAAGCTTTTCATGAGGGCCCTGTCCTCTTCAGCCTGTATCTTGTCCCGTTTTGCCTGTTCGATATCCCTGCCGGCTTGTTCCCTGTCCCGTTCCGCCTGCTCCCGGTCCCTCCCAGCCTGGTCCCTGTCCCTGACGGCCTGCTGCGCATCGCGCTCCGCCTGCTGTTTGTCTCTCCCGGCCTGTTCTGCGTCCTTTTCCGCCTGGCGCTTATCCTTCACAGCCTGCTCGGCATCCCTTTCTGCCTGCTCCTTGTCCCGCACCGACTGCTCGGCATCTCTCTCCGCTTGTTCCTTATCCCGCTCCGCTTGCTTCCGGTCCTCCACCGCCTGTGCCTTGTCCCGCTCGATCTGCTCCTTCAATTTCTTTACCAGCCAGTCATATACGTAGAAGCTGTCGGCGGGCACCTGCTTGCCATTGACATACAAGCTCGCTATCTTTCCTTCACTAAGCACCATATTGTACAACGCCTTGCTCTTATATGTCACCATCGTCTGCGGTGGGCTGACAGACGAATCCTCATCTATATTGAGATACTCATGCTGCACGCTCCTGCTCATCGTGGCGGGACGGGCAGCCTTGGCCGGCTGGGCGGGCTGCTGCGCAAACGCAGTTAAGGTAAAAGAAAGGGCTGCCAGGGCTGATGCGCCCCGGAATAAAATTGTCTTTTGCATGTTACTTTAAATTTTTAGGTTAACAATAGGGCAATACGATCCCCTTCACTGCCGGAGTGATTTTTCAAACTTCAAGTATGTATTAGCTAATATTCCCGATGTGTATCCCTGGCCTGGACAGCAAACGTGGCCCGATGTGCGTCCGTGGTCTGAACAGCGTCCCTTGCCTGATGCGGCTCCTTCGGCTGAACAACATTTGCCCGCATAGCATCCTTTGCTGCCTGTTGCCTGTCGAGGTTGGCCTGTTGAAAATCCCGCCTGGCCTGTTGGGCATCCCGCTCTGCCTGCAGCTTATCCCGGATGGCCTGCTGTGCATCCAGCTCTGCCTGATGCCTGTCCCGTTCTGCCTGCTCCTTGTCTCTTTCTGCCTGTTCCCTGTCACGTATCACTTGCTGCGCATCCCTTTCTGCCTGCTCTTTGTTCTTAATGTCCTGGTCAGCCAGCTCTTTCTCCCGTTGCTGGTCAGCCTCAAATTCTTGTACCTGGGTCTCCCGGGCAAGGATCATCTCTGCCTGCCCGGTGCTGATCTTCCTCACTGGTTTCCCCATCACCTTCTTTCTGTTTAACACCGTCCTTCCCACGTCCTCCATAAGCGCCCCATGAATAGTCTCCTCATGTCCCGGAGTGACCGCCGGAGCACCGACGATGACCCTGTATTTACCCCCGGGCATCTGCGCCCCCAATGCCGTCCCCGCTCCCCGGGAACGATCCGTAGCCGCCACCAGCAGCAAGACAACGGCAAAGCTCATCACCAAAAATATTTTCTCGGCAGTATCCAATGTCTTATTGGTGTTGTGCGCTATGCGGGCAACCCTTTTCAATAGCTGGTTCTTTCTGGCAGGGAAAGCTGTGGCCAGCTTCGACCGACCGAGGTCATACTCTTTAAAGCTGATAAGGGCCCGTACAAATTGCACCCTGTCCTGCGTCCGCGCAATAGCTACATCGTCACAGCAGTTTTCCCGCTCGTCCCGCAGCAAAGCAGACATCCAAAGAAAACCCGGGTTAAAGAACAATAGGTTGCCTGCCACGTGCTGAAGGAAATTGATAAGATAGTCGTTGCGCCGGATATGAGCCAGCTCATGCAGCAGCACAGCTTCTATCTCTGCTTCCGGCATGCCTGTCAGCAGTCCCAGGGGCATAAAGATCATGGGTCTCAAATGTCCGGTCACCAATGGCATCCGCACTATCTTCGATTCCACCAGCTTTACTGCTTTGCTGATACCCAGCTGGCGGCTGAGTTCATCCACCTTCTGCTGCCAGCCTGCAGGCGCTGCACTAATACCATAATGCCGGATACGTTGCGTATACAATAGGCTGCCCAGCATCCGCAATGTCTTCACCGCGAAGACAAACAACCAAATCCATACGATCGGCGCCGCATGCTCCGAACAATAACTGGCCAAAGCCATCGTCAATTCCCTGGCCCCTCCCACAACAACCAATGCACCCGGAGCAACATCCTTTCCGGTCGCACCCCATTCATACACGAAGGTGCCGGCACAGACGACAAGGAACACGATCAGCAGCCCGCACAATATATTATAGCGTACAGCCGCGCTCGCCCGCCTCGTCAGCAGCATCACCACCCCCGTGGCCATGGCGAAAAGCAAACCCTGCCAGAGGGAATGGACCAGCGTCCAGCAGATGGCTTGTATCATATATTTATTATTTCTTTTTTTCCGCCTTATCCGACCTACCCATCTTATCCAACACCCCCATCTTGTTCAACCTCCCTACCTTATCCAACCTCCCCATCTTATCTAACTTAAGCACATTGCCTGACCTCTCCATCTAATCCAACTCATCCATCTAACCCAACTTCTCACTTTATCCAACCTCCCCATCCGATTTTACCCCCTTATCCCCCCTCTCCATCTTATCCAGCAGCTCCCGCAACCGCTCCAAATCCTTCGCCGAAGTCTTCTCATTACCTAATAAAGCTACCATCATATTACCCACAGAACCATGATACAACGTATCAATAACCCTGTTCAGCAACTGCCCCTTCGTCCCCCCCTCTTCCAACGCCGCATGATAAATATGCTTCATGCTCGTCTCATCCCGTGACAACATCCCCTTCTCCGTCATCAGTTGCATCAGCTTCAACGTGGTTGTATACTGAGCCGCCTCCTTCCCCTCATTCAAGGCATCATGCACAAACCGTACTGTCGAAGGCCCATGCTTCCACAACACCTGCAACACAGCCAGCTCGGCCTTCGTAGGCTCCTGCCCCTCACTCCCCTCCTTCTTAAATCTTTTCATATTCCTAAGGTACGTAAAAAAACGTACGTTCCAAATTATCAGGGACTTTTTTTGAAAATTGGCTACTTTAAAACGAGCATCTATATTCGTTTCATGAAAAGGCCCCTTTTCTTCCTGCTCCCCTTCCTGATCCTCGCACTCACCTCCCTGGGAGAACCCGGCCACTCCACCCAACAGGAAGCGCTTACTTTCCTGCAGGATATAAAACTACCGGACTCCAGCATCTACTGGCCCAATGCCCGGTCCCATCTGTTCATGGAAAACCTCCGGTTCAACGTCCAAAACCCCCTCAGCATGTACCAGGGCAGCAACACGAATTTTTGCGGCTATGCAGCGCTGTCCTACCTGCCTTTGAATTATGACCCTCTTCAATACAGTAAGTTCATGGTGACACTCTACATAGAAGGACACGCTACCTGGAACAATATAAAATTCAGCCCCTCTCCCGAAGTAATGCTGGCCGCCGGTACCCTCCGGTTCAAAGGTATCCTGGATATCCATCCCGCCGACCAAATATGGTTCCTTGTCCTGGCTGATCACTTTAGAAGTTACCTGAATTTCTTTTTCCGGAAGTACCACGCAGGCTCCGAAGATACTTTCTGGGCCGCCTGCAACCTGGGCAAATTCAACCGCATTGTCACCCGCCTGCTGGGATATAAAATTAGGGCCATAGGCTCCGACCTGATCCGGCCCGGTATAAAAGACCTGTACACCTACCTCCAAAAAGCCTTACAGTCAGGCACCACCTTCCTCTATGTCAACAACACCTACCTCCACGTAAAGAATCACGAAAAATCACGGTTCAGCTTCCCCACCCACTACATCGTATTGACGGACATCCAAATAACAGAAGACTTCTTTACGATCATTTACTGGGATTACGGCGGCAGGACCCTCCGGCAGGTAACGCCGAAATTTTTGAAAAAGATCCTTTATGGAGTTACCTATACAATAAACAACGACAATGAGGAATAAACTAACCCATATCCTCCTGTTCACCCTGATCGCTCTATACACCTGCTCATGCAAGACATTGAACATTACCCGGTACTACCATCACCACCAGTCCGTCCTCGACAGCATTGAGCTTGTGTATAAACAAGCCTATCAGCATAAACCTTTCTCGATCGAGTTCACCGATCGGGCCTTCGACCGCGTGTCCCTGGAACTGGCGACAGATACCCTCACCTACATTTACGAATTCTGGGTGGGCGAAGACCGTATGCAGGATACACTAAAGAAATATGGTTTCAATAACCAGGTGGTCAATACCCTCATCACCAACATGCGCTCCGTGGACTGCACCTGGATCAATAACCTGGACTACTATACGGACGAACGCAAACATTCTCTTATCTACGTCACCCTTTGGCCACGGGCTTTCAACTTTCCTTTTGTCAACAAGAAATACTATATCCTCACCTACTTCCAGCAACCCCAATATTTTGACATCGACGGCAACCTCCTGGTGGGCCGCAAGCTCCGCCGCATCCGTAAGATCAATGCCGAAGTCTTCCGCCGCATCAATGATAAAGTGTGTTATACGCTCTCCGACAGGTTCCGCTGATATCCCTAAATAAAATAGCTCCTCCCATACTTTACATCTACGCGTTTACGTTATGGCACTGGGTAAATCTTACCCCTAAATGACCTATCAGACCAACCTATGGCACCCTTGAAACACAACACATTACCCCTTCAGAAATTTATACATCTGTTTAGCGCCCCGCTTTCGTCCCGTTCCTGATATTTATTCTATCATCCTAAATACCTAAAGATTTGAAAAACCTGGTAAGATTATTCTGCTGTTTGATGCCTTTTGGAGCCATCGCTCAAAAGGTCGACCTGGATCGTTACAACATCCATTGCAATTTCAAAGACCTGCCCGCAAAACCATTAGGTGACAATTACACCACCTATTCGGTTGAAGTAGGCGCCGCCGGTGATGTACTTAGCAGCGTGCCCGCCGAGGTTATAAAAAATGCCGTTGCGATCAAAGGCCTTAAAGAAACAAGCGCCAACCCCTCCCTGATCGTGTACTTCAACTCGGAAGGCCTCTTCATCAATGAGGTAGGCGTTAAAGAATATGTAGACATTCAAAAAGACAGCAAAGGCAATGAAACTGGCCGCAAGACCGCCTACTATGTGGAAGCTATCTATTCGCTGAAATGCGAAGGAAAATGCTACTCTGCCCAAAAAACGCTGCTCTACTCCGCTTCATTGGGCGTCAGCAGGAAAAAATACACTTCAGATTACATGACTACCTACAAGATCGCGTCTGATTACTGGAATAACAATAAGGACGCGCTGAAAAATAACTTTATCACCGAGATCATTAACGCCGCCACTACGGCAATGGGCAAGCAATTGAGCGCGGATTACGGCTATGTGCCCCACAGCGGCTACGACAACCTGTGGATCCTCAATTCAAAAAAACATCCCGAGCATGAGGCACAGCAAAATGTCATCGCAAAAATAAAAGAGGAGTTTTCTAAAATGAATGCCGACAGCTCCATCGATTGGCTGGCAAAAGATATGGAGCCGGTGATCCAATATTTCAATGAAATAGAAACAAAATACACAAAAGACGACAAGGGCGATAAGAAAATGCGCTATGCCGCCTACTACAACAAAGCTATTATATACACTTACCTGGAAACGCCGGACAAGGCCATTGCGGAAGCCGATAAGCTCATCGCCAACGGTTATGACACCAGGGATGGGGAAAGGCTCAAAAAGAATGCAGATGATCTCAAGTCCATGCTGGAAAAGAACCATAGGACCACCACCCATTTCATGAATTAACATATCCTAACTTAAAACCCAATATGTATGACCCAAAGAAGCCTAGGCGTAACTTTATTGCTGTGCGCTGCATTTACACAGCAGACCGCTTTTGCGCAGGAAACGGATTACCACACGGTGTCTTTCTCCTACAATCTGCCTCCTACGCTTAAAGTAGAAGGCGCTGCCCCAAAAACATTCGACCTTAAAGTATTGCTGGCAGGCGATGACCCTGTTAGCGCAGCCCTCGCTACGGATGCAGGTAAGGCAGCCAGAAAAGAGCTGAGCGGCAATGACTATAAGGTCAGCTTCGCCGGTTTACAGCAGGTGGATAGCACCACCATCGGAGATCTGCACATCATTGCCTTGCTGCAATTATTTCAACGAAAAGGAACATTAAGCAGCAGTGGCGGTATCATGACCACAAATGTCGCCATCTACACTTCCGTCCGCAATGGCGAAGGGATCGAGCTCTATACCAGGCAATTAAATGATGAGAATTTCTCGACATCCTATGGCGCCGCATTGACCAACGCCCAGTTGAACCAATTGGTGGTAGAAACGGCAGTCGGCAAATGCCTGGAGGGTTTTCAAAAAGCGCTCACCGGCTACACCGTCACGTTAAATTCCAAACTGGCCGACCTGGAAGGCGTAAAGAAAATGCCGGAGCTGAAGCCATTCAGCGACCAGGTGAAAGAGCTGAGCGCCACCCTTTCTAAGAATGGCATCGAAGCTTTTTGTGCCGGCGCAGAGAAATATCTCTCTTTCTGGCAGCAGCAGGCCGACAACCACCTGGAAAAGAACGGCGATGAAGTGAAACGCGCGGCCTACCAGAACCTTGCTTTGTATTACATCCTGAAAGGTAATTCGGAGAAGGCGCGTGAGATCATCGAAGCTTACAAGCCCGTGGATAAGATCGTAAAAGAAATGATGGGCCTGTTGAAATACAAGAACAGCGATGACCTGGAAACGCTCATCGCAAAAATGGACCCGGAAAAGAAAACACTCGCCTTGTCCCCTCCCGACAAAAGGATTACACTCAAGGAAGCCGTTATGCGGTTTATCTATTTGAAAATAGATGGCACCGTCAACATCGATGACAGGAAGAATACAGGCACCTACACAGGCACCCTGTATATTAAGAAGCCCGAGCCTGCAAGTGGGAAAGGGGGCGGCGGGATCGTTGACCTGGGTGCTGCTGATTTTGACATGCTCATCATGTACAAGGACAATGGGGTCGATAAGGATATTAAGACTAAGCTCTCTAAGATCAAAAGCTTAAAGGACAACAACGCCGGGAATTACACAGTTATCAAGGCAGGCACCAATATGCTGGGTGACATGAGCTCCGTGTCCATCGGCAGCGACACTTATATCCTTATGAAAGAGACTTACGCCAGCGCTAAAGTATCTTTATACCGTATCATGTTGCCCCAGCCCGATGGCAGCGAGAACAGTATGCTGATCCGCAAAGCAGGAGATCCTAAAGGCGTGCGCACTAAGTTGCTCAACTTTAGAAAGAACCTCACCGAATACCTGGCCGATTGCACCGCAACGACCGATATGATCAAACAATCCAAGAACATTAATGGCGACATTAATAGGATTTTGGAAACATACTCCAGCTGTAACTAAGCCGGAACGAAAGAAGGCCGGCGCTCCCGGCCTTCTTTCATTTTATCACAGGCCATCCATTCTCATATGTAACGGGGCTTATCATCAGCACCCTCCCTGCCGGCTTCACCGGCCCCGCTCCCGTAGCCACCGCATGATACGCTATATACACCCGCCCCTTCTCATCCCGGAAGATGGAATTGTGACCCGGAGCCGTCCATTCACGGCTCTTTTCAAGTATCACGCTGCTGCCGCCGGCCCTTGTTTGCCCCAATCGTTCAAAAGGTCCAAAAGGGTGCCTGGACCGCGCAACCATAACAGCATAATTCGCCGATGCTCCGCAACAATTGTCCCCTGAATAATAGAGGTAATAATATCCGTTTGCATAGTCTATCCACGTCCCTTCTATCAGCTTGTCGTATTTCCCCTCCTGGCCAGGACGCAACACAGCTACTGGCTTACTCCCCCGCTTGAAAGTCTTCCAGTCATCGCTCAGCTCCTGGACCTGGATAGGATGGAAGGCCGATCCCCAATACAACAGCTTCTTCCCGCTTTTCGGATCGATAATAGCGCAGGGGTCGATATCTTCAAATGTCTTGCCGCTGACCAGTGGCGTTCCCGTATCTGTAAAAGGCCCTGCCGGACTGTCCGAAAAAGCCACTCCGATACACTTCCCCGTACTGTCTGCCTTGCTCTCCGCCGAATAATACATCACGTATTTTTTCAGCCGTGGGTCATAGATGACATGCGGCGCCCAATAATCCCGGCTGGCCCAGGCAGCACCAGCTGGTAAAGCATCCCCCGCATCTTTCCAATGCGCCAGGCCCGTTGAGACAGCTAATTGAATATGCGCATACTTTCCGTTGACCACTGTATTGGTAGCATACCCATAGTAAGTATTCCCCGCCCGTATAACGGTTGGATCGGGAAAATCATGGTTCAACACAGGGTTCACTTCAGGTACACTATCCTTTTCGAACGCATGGCTCACAACTCCCGGGGCGGGACCCTTTTTCCACTCCAAACGCGCCAGGAACAAACCTTTCTTGTCCCAGCCGGTATTTGAGATCCACCAGCCTTCTTTCTCATCATAGATGACCTCGGCAGCATGAATGGGCAGCGTGCATACCAGATTTTCCTTGGGAAAGTGCTCAGGGTCGGCTGACCAGTATACATCCGTCTGATTGTAGTTCGTCATCGCCCGGCAGATGAACAGGTAGAACAGCCCCTTCCGCTCAACGACAAAAGGGCTTTCAGCATCCCCGCCCCAGTCCACTTCATAAGGCTCTACGTGTACGATCTTCGGCCCGCTCCAATGTGTCAGGTCCGGCCCCGTCCTCACCGCCACCACACTCCGGTGATCCACCTCATTGAATGTCCGCGTATAGTAATAATAGTACTTGCCCTTATATTTCATAACATAGGAATCCCGTGCATGCCCTGCATCACTGAACAACGGGTTCAACGGATGTCGCTCCCAGCTATTCAGATCCGTGCTCGTCGCCAGGCACAGCTGCCCCCAGGAAGCATAGTTGGGTGCATCCTTTTGCATGTTGCCTGTGTTATAGAACATGTAAAATGAATCCTTCCCCGGCACAACATACGGCGCCCACAACACCCGCTCTACTCCTTCCTTCACCGTCATGGCATATCCATGATCCTCCCACCTTGCCTGGCGAAGCGATCCCGCCGTAATATGAAAGAACTTCGTCTCCCCGCCCCAGGGCCTGACAGGATGATGACCGATGATACCATACGCATGCCACTCCCCATCCTTCCCCTTCACGAATGTGTGATCATTGGTGTACCACGTTGTATCTTCTGTACGCCGTGATTCATTAGGATCAAAAATATGTACGAACTCCCCCGCAATGGCAGGCACTTCAGGCTGCTGTACCGGCGCTATGCCCGTCACCGCGGGATAAGCATTCTCCATCGGCCAGCTATCCGTACGGAATGGCCCCAACGGCAATCCCTCCTTGCTGAAGATATTACCAATGGCAGCATTGCTGAACCCATAACGAACAGCCACCGGCCGCTTGACGGCCGCACTTCGCACGATCATCCTGTCATTTTCCACTACAGCCTCCGCCGGATGGAACACGCTGTCTTCTCCGGCCATGTACAGCTCCGCAACCTGTTTGCCCTTAACCACCAATCCCCCAGGTGCATTCTCCACATTTATCACGGCCCTCGCCCCTTGTATTTCCATACCCTTAAAAAGCGGGCTTCGGTAAACCATACCCGCCTGGTGATACGTTTTCGCCAGCGCCCAGCTTGCCAGCCGCAGACCCACATCATGCTTGTCCGAAGGATGAACATTTCCTACATCCGTCACCAGGTCCGTGGTTACCACCATGCCTACATTGTCAATGCCCATGCACGCTGTCTGTGCTTCTCGCATCAGCGCCCCCACATTGGCCAGCTGATACCGGAATGGAGCTACCTGTACATAATAAAAAGGCAGGTCCCTGGCCCATGCCTTCCGCCAGCTGTCTACCATGGCGCCAAACACCCTGGGATATACGCCCGCTGTCATCGTATTGTTCTCTCCCTGGTACCAGATGACACCCGCCACCGCAAAGGGTGTAATGGGCGCGATCATGGCGTTGTATGCATACCCGGGCAAATGCGGCACCTGCCCGTTGGGCAATACTTTCGTTGCCGCCTCCTTCAGCACGGTATCACGGTTGATCACGTTCCCCGGCGTCCACACTTCCGCGGAAGACCCCGACCAACATGACTGGATCAGTCCGACGGGAACATGCAGTGACTCATGCAGCCGCTGACCAAAGAAATAAGCCACTGCGCTAAAAGTCGGTAAACTATTACTGTCACAGACCTCCCACGCTCCACCACAATCCTCCTGGGGTGCCCCGGCAGCAGCCTTGGCAACATGGAAAAGCCGGAGGCCGGCAAGATGCGCCCTGGCATATTCAGCCTTGATATCCTGCAAACCCCATCGCCCGCACATCTCCATATTGCTCTGCCCCCCGCAGACCCACACTTCGCCGATCATGACATTGGATAGCACAATATCATTTATCCGGATAGTATAGGGCCCTCCCGCCGCAGGCGTCCTGATGGATAATGTCCAGTCCGCATTGCCCGTCACCGTCACAGCAGGGTATGTTTTCTTGTCCCACGACGTGACAATGATCACCCGCTCATTGGGCTCTCCCCATCCCCAAAGCCTTACCTCGCTTTGCTGCTGCAGGACCATATTGCTTCCCAATACAGCAGGCAGCCGCACATTGCCATAAGACAAATAAACCATACAAATAAACATCAGCGTCCACCTGCATCTATTGATCATCTATTTAAATTTTGGTTGCACATAACTATATACATCATATTTTAATTCGCTCCAGCAGCTTTGCTTTGGAAAATCATGCCCGGGATACAGCTGCTGCTGATCCGGCAAACACTTTATCCGTACCTGTATTGCAGAAAGCCCCTTCGTCAGCCGCGCAGGTATAAGGAACTCGTCATCGCGGAACCGCCGGTTGGATGTTTGCACATGATAATCCCGCTTCCCCAGCTCCCCCCGTGGGCCCGAATACATGCAGGTGTTGGATCCCGCCAGGTACCATACCCCCGCCGGCTTCCACGCACCGCCCGACCTGACATACACTTCTGCCGTTTGATTGGGCCAGCTATAATCCAACGTACGTCGCAGCAGCACTCCTGCATTACCTGGATCAAGCCGCACCGTAAACTCGGAGACGCCCCTCGTATGCCTGCCGTCCTCCTCATGGGCAGGATAGACCTCCGCACCCGCTTTGTAACCGGGGATCTTTTGCACATCATAACCCCAGGCGCCCCGCGGCAAAGAATCCGGCCCCCATTCATACCTGGAGACCACCTTTTCCACAGGAGAGGCATCCGGTGAACGGTAACCGTGCCGCTGCTCATCATCCAATGCACCTATATCAATCGAATCCGTCTTGATCAAAGTCGGCGCAGGCAGCCCGTACCAATAGCTTACTGCCTCATAATGCTCCCGGGATACATTCTCACTGTGCTCAAAACGTATCAGGGCACGCTTTCCAAATGGCATCAGGTCCGCCATGAGAAATCTGTACCCGGACTGAATAAGGTCCTTTTCATTGACGGCCGATTGCTTGTCTTTCGATCCGCAGGGATGTCCTGCAAATGGCAGGGTCATGTTCTCCCCTCCCCAATAATCTCCCCCTCCCGCCCATTCCTCTGTCCCCGTACCATAAGCCTGCGGCGTCAGGGCATCGTCAAAAAAGAACCTGGGGTCACCCTCCAATGTATAGAGGTCTGCATGATGTGAAAAAATGAATGAGGTACCGAGAAAGCTGCCTGACCAATCTGTCTTTCCCTCGATTCCCCTCGTATCCAGCCACACCATATCCTGCCCCAGCTTCGGCTCCGGTATATCCACGTAGGTGGCATGAAAATAACTGCTGCGGACGGCAGGCATCCTCAAAGATTCATAGCGTATCTCGTAGTCCACCGGTACGCCCTCGCTGCCCCCGCCCACCAGTTCAAACCTTGCGCCTTTGAAAAATGGCATCGGATAATAACAGGCCAGCTCTAATTTGTTGTTGGGATAATCGCAACGGATATTGATGGGTAGCCCCCTGACAAAATATTCCTTCTTCTCCCGGTTGTAAAATGTCCCCGCCCCGAAAAACAGGCACAAAGGTGCATCCACCGACGGATATGCAGCACCATCCCAGGTGATACGTAATCGCAACCGTTCCATCGCCACCGCTTTATCCAGCGGCAACACCAACTTGAACGCCCGCACCACAGAAGACGCCCTTGCCACCGTAGCCAGCAATACGTTTTCTTTGCCCAAAACTGCTTTCCCCCGCACCGCTGCAATGCCCTTCGGAGCAATGTCCGTACCTGCCCGGCTGATGAATGCGGCCACGTCCTTATCAGCCCCCAACTTCTCCTTCACCGCAACATCATTCGCAAAAAGATGATAAATGTAGTAACCCGTTCCATAAAAGGTACGGGAATAGGCGATCCTCATCGAATCCTGGAATGGCATGGGCGTCCATATGAGATCAGCCCCCTTCGTCGTCGTCCATGTCCAGTCCAGGGGCTCCCTGAAAATCTCACCGGGAATAAATTTCGCCTCCCGAACATTCTTCACAGCATTTACAGGACTGTCCGTTGCTGTCTCACTGACAACCCGGTCCCGCCCATCCAGCACAAAATGCCAGGGACTGCCATGCCAATGATTGCTCCTGAAAAAATACAGCACCCCCGCACCCTTTACATCCAGCGTCACATTCTCATCCTCCCCATTCATGAAAAGAAAATGCCCCGCATCCCCGCCCCTGCTCATGCGGTCGTACGTGCTGCGCATGTAAGCCCGGATGCCGATCCGCTGCTGTGGCAGCCGATCCCATTTAAGGTAGGCATCCAGGCCCATAGGCGTCTGCTGTGCATATAGCGCAGACGGAATACATATAAATACTAACCACCGCAACATCATTATTTTATTTACTCGTTCTTAATTCAGTAGAATATCTTCTCACCCGCAACGCTGCCTGCTCTTTATGCCCGGCAAAACCCTCCAGTTCGCAAAGCCGCATGGCATACGCCCCTATCATGGCGCTTGCCTCGGGCGTACATCGTTGATACGTGCAGTTTTTAATGAATTTCCCCACCCAAAGCCCTCCGGTATACCTGGCGGCTCCCATAGTTGGCAGCGTATGATTCGTACCGATCACCTTGTCCCCATATGCCACATTCGTCTCGGGCCCCAGGAACAAAGCCCCGTAATTGGTCATATTATCAAGGAACACCTGCGGGTCCCGCGTCAGCACCTCCACATGCTCATAGGCCAATGCATCCGCTTCCCGGATGGCTTCCTCTTCGTCCTCCACCAGGATGATGGTGCCATATTGCTCCCATGCAACGCCAGCCACATCGGCCGTCGGCAGTAACTTCAGCTGTCGTTGGATCTCCGATAAGGTCTCCCTCGCCAGCTTTTCGGAAGTAGTGATCAATGCAGCCGGTGAGGTCGGTCCATGCTCCGCCTGCCCCAACAGGTCACAAGCCACCATCTCCGCATCGGCCGTTTCATCGGCAATGACCAATATCTCGGTAGGGCCCGCAACAAGATCGATCCCTACCCTTCCGAATAGTTGCCGTTTGGCTTCAGCCACATACGCATTCCCCGGGCCGACGATCATATCCACTGGCAACATAGTTTGGGTGCCAATAGCCATCGCGCACAACGCCTGTACGCCACCAAGGATATAGATCTCATCCGCGCCTGCAAAATGCATCGCACAAACTGTGGCATCAGGTATCTTCCCGTTAATAGGCGGCGTACAGGCGATCACCCGCCGCACGCCCGCAACCTTGGCAGTAAGGATGCTCATATGCGAGGACGCTACCATTGGGTATCTGCCCCCGGGGATATAACATCCCGCGCTGTTGACCGGGATACTCTTATGTCCCAGGAAAATACCCGGCAACGTTTCTACTTCAAGATCAGAAATTGAAGCCAGCTGCCGCTCTGCAAAGAACCTGATCTGCTTTTGCGCAAATAATATGTCGCTGACCACCTGCTTGGGTACACGGTCGATGATCTCCCCGATCTGCTCATCCGTCAGCCGGAAAGCATCGGGAGCCCACTTGTCAAAAGCCATCGAATATTTCCTGACCGCGGGATCCCCGCTATCCTCGATATCCTTGATAATGATCTCTACCGTTTCCTTTACCCTCCCATCTGCAGCTTTGATCTCAGTCACACTCTTTCCTTTTTTTAAAAACCTTGCCATTCCTGTATTTTTTGTAATGAACTAAACTAATTCCCCCACAGCTTCGGATCCCCGCCCTGCTGCTTCCTCCACGCATCCCGCCATCGATGTATCTCCACCGGACCGATCATACGCCGGGGCTGCCTCGCTTCCACCTCAGGTATGGCAGGCACCGGAGAAGCCTTGTCCTGGTACCAGTAGGCCACACTGGCAAGATCCAGCGTCAGCACATTGTTACTCCCATGCTCGATGGTGAACTTCAATGACTTGTCAAAGTAGATGGGATCTGCTAAATTGAATCTGTATATATGCGTCTTGCCAAGGAACCCTATATCATCATTCACTTTGGCATACCCAAAGTAAGGCGTGGAATAGGGGGCCTTCGGCGCACCCCATGACGTGTTGAAATAATCTTCCGTACCCGTGCCGCTCAGGGTCGGCATCGTATCCCCGTCTATGAATATCATATCATCCCCCTCGCCATACCAGTATGGCGTCGGTGAATGCACATAATAATTGACGCCCACAAAATGCCCTTTCCCCTTCACATCGGCTATGACATAATTATCCCGTCCATTTTTGTTGCTCGGGTTCGCACCGAACATCCAGTGCTCATTCTCTATGCTGTCCACAGGCATGGTCAGCTGCTTGTTGTACCAGGCATGGAATCTGCCGGTATTGGCCGGCAGTTGCTTCAATTCCACATAGTCGACATAAAAATAAAAAGGATGGATCTCCGTACTGGCCTGGTTCTCGATCTCTATCCGGGCTCCCTGCGCAAAAGGCATGGCAAAATAGCTCACCAGCCCCTGTCCGTTGACAGGCGTTGCGGCCAATGGCGCTGAGGTAAAAAGATAGGATTCATTCCAGCCCTGTCCAAAGAAGGGGCCGATAGGTGATTCCACCGAAGGATGATCATTGCCGTCCCAATACATCCGGATGATGACATCATTCCGGCTGAGCACATGTGGCGCCGGCCCCATAGTGATCCAGATATGATTGATAATGCCCGCACCCTTTACATCGAAAATAGTCCGGCGCTCACCCTTTTTGATCGTTCCAATATTATCGTGATTGTCGCCACTCCTGTCGGAGCTGCTGACCCGCCTGGTTCTCACGCCCTGTTTTATCCTTGTCAGGTCCATCATCTCCTGGGCGCTCGCCCTGACAACAAATCCCAACACAAAAAAGATCATCCATGCTCTCATAAAATGCTGCATTTTAGTTGCCCCACAACGCGGGATCATTTCCCCTGCTCTTTCTCCACGCGTCCCTCCACCGGTGTATGTCGCCTATATTTATAAATGGTTTGAGTTTCCGGCCTTCCTTATCAGGTATTGCCGGTATGGGCGACGCCTCGCTCTGATACCAGTAAGCCACACTGGCGAGGTCAAGGGTAAGCACATTATTATGCCCATGCTCGATAGTGAATTTGAGCCCCTTGTTGAAGTACAAAGGGTCATTGATATGGAATCTGTATAAATGCGTTCTCCCCAGCCAGCCGATATCGTTGTTCACACGGGGATATCCATAGTAAGGGTTGGAGAATGTTGTCTTGGGACACCACGCCGTATTGAAATAGTCCTCTGTTCCCGTGCCCCGCAGCGTAGGCTGCGCCGCCCCGTCGATAAAGATCATGTCATTCCCTTCCCCATACCACACAGGTGTAGGCGAATGCACATAATAATTCACACCCGCAAAATGCCCCTTCCCCTTTATATCGGCTATGACATAATTATCTTTCCCCGTAAGATTATTTCCCGGCTTACCGAGTATCCCCCATTCATTCTCCCCTTGCTCCACAGATGCCCCCGTCACCTGTCGGTTATACCAGCTGTGGAACCTCCCGGCATTGTCCGGTAACTTGTCCATTGCAGTGTAATCGACATAATAGTAAAAATGATCGATATCTCTCCCCGCCTGGTCCTCTATCTCTATCCTGGCCCCCTTCTCAAAAGGCATATTGAAATAACACACCATGCCCCGTCCCTCTACAGGGCTCGCCGACAATGGCAATGAATTGTAATTGTATGCCTCATTCCACCCTTGCCCGAAAAAAGGGCCTATCGGCGACTCCACGGAAGGATAGTCCTTTCCATCCCAATACATCCTGATGATGACATCATTTCGGCAAAGCACAGACGGATCGGGCGCCATCGTGATCCAGATATGATCGATCACACCCGCGCCCTTTACATCGAATATTATTTTCTTCTCTCCATTCCCGATCCGGATGAAATCATTCCCCCCGCCTGTCCTGTCGGCGCTGCTCACTCGCCGGGATGTCACGCCCTGCCGTATCATCGACAACGCAGAAAGGTCCTGTCCCTGCGCAGATAAAGCACACCCTAATAGTAAGATCAATAAAGCCCGCATAAAATATATTATTTCATCATTGACGCAATAACAGGCCTGGCCACAGGCCCCATACCTGACTCCTTGGTCAGCTCCCAAAAGCTTTGCTTCTCCTGTATCTGCACCTGCGTGGTGACGATCCAGCTCTGGATCCAGCCTGTCAATGTGCACCAGGCGCCCCAGCCGGCATCTGAATTGGAAGCCCAATAATCCCATTTACCATAATCGAATGCCCGGAACCAGGCGCCATCCAGGTCCTTGTGCCTGGTACTCTGCACCTGTATCCTGCTTAGAAAATCCGACAGCTTCAATGTCGCAGCCCTGTACTGCTCATTACCCGTCGCCCGTGCAGCCTCGTTCAGGCTGAATAAAGCAAAATTGTTCGTATACAGCATGCACGAGATCTTTTCCCCATTCCTGAAGATCAACGACCCCTCGTCACTACCATAATCTGAATTTTTGTTCAATTCCCTGAACATGCCCTTCCCCTTCCCGATCTCTTCCCGGATAGCGCCGCACGCATCCTGGTAGCCCAGCATCTCCGAGACCATCCGGTCAAGCCACTTGCGATGTTCCTCCGTGTTCTCGATCCGGACCAGCCATGCCAGCGGCAGGATCATCCGCGCCCGCTGTGTTTGCAGGCTGCTGCCCCACCGCCACTTATCAGGATAGGAATCCATGGTGATCCTGATGGCCTCCTTTGTTCTCGTCAACAACGGTTCATATCCCGTTTTGCTGTAAAGCCAGAGATAACACGCCCACATCCATGATTCAAAATGTGGTGACGGATGCACCAGGTCCCTGTTGTAATAATAAGGCCAGCCATGCTTAATGATGTCCCCCTCCTCCAGCCGCTCACCCCTGAACCCCTGCCGGCCCGTCGTCCTGAAATTTCCCATGATGGCCTCAGCCAGTTCCTTATCCCATTTATCCGTATGCAGATAAGCCGACGCCGCAATGGCGCCCAGGATAGCCCTTGAATTATCATCCCCGTAAAAAGTACCGGCATTCGTGGTGGCCCAGCCAATAAGCCCGTAAGCCGGACTGGCAGGATCATTCTTCGCACCGGCACGCATGTTGCTCCCCTTGAATAAATAATTCAGCACATTTTCCGACTTCCGTTTATACTCCCCGTCGTTCAGTAATCTCCCGGCCGCAGCCAGCGCCATGCTGGCCTCTCCCTGCACGTCCGCCCGCATCCAGTACCGGTACTGCTGGCGCCCGTCATAATAAATGGTGGAAGTATGGCCCTCCAGGATGCCAAGACTTCCATCCCCGACAGCCTTGTCCGGGCTCACCGGCGGGCCCAATGGCTTCAACCCGTCGTTCCCATATTTTTCCCAATCCGCCTTCCAGCTGGGATCTATGAAGAACCTGCCGTTGTCGAACCACTGCACGCCCTTTTTGATGCTATTCAGCCGGGCCGTTGCAGGCAATGCCCCGGTCCTGCCAAACATAGGCCTGACATCCTCACGCCAATGCTTGAGAACAAAATGCTTATTCCCCGCCACCCGGCGCAAAATATAGTTCCACAACACCTTTACTGACGCCGCAGGTCCATAGCGGCCTGTCTCGAAATTGCTCAGCCCCGTCATGCTCACCAACGCATCGCCCTGCTCAAAAAGCAACGGATAACACTTCGTATCCGCCAGGCCATATTCCGCCTTGTCAACGCCCACCACCTTAGCCAGCACGATCAATGGATGGTCTGCTTCCACGGGTAATACATAACAGTTATGGATGCCCAGCAATCCCATGGACGGCAGCTTGTCGCCAAACACATCACCGGTGACCACCCCTCGCTCAAGTTGCGTCTCGATCGCTGCGGAAGGTACTTCCAGCCCAGGGTACCGCGCAGGATATTCTATGTAGAGCCTTAACCTTTTCCTCCTGGCTTCATCCAATAATTGCTGCGTAATAACATTTGACGTATCCACGCGTGGATACCCATCACCAATGATGAACACTCCCGACCCCATAACAGCATCCTTCACCGCCGCTGCAGGACTGCCACATCTTTTCACCGCAAACCCCTCCCGCCGCAAAAGCCGGTAAAGGTCATTATGCTCATTCCCATAAAAATACAGCGACTGCCCCCGGACAACGCCTGCTACAACTACCAATACTATCCACAAAGAACACCTGATCATTATTTTCATATAAGCGCCTCCAATAATTTTATGCCGGCGAGATAAAGTGCGTCATCCGTCCCCTTCTCCAGGAATGACCATTTACCCGGTCCAACCTCATATCCCCCCTGGCTGAATGCCGCTTCGGTGGGGATGTAACCAATATTGTTCTCTCCAAAACCTACTACGATGGTATCCTCGAATGGTGATGACCTTTCTATTGCCAGGGCAATGTCCACAAACGGCTCGCCCGGCAGGAATAAGATGGCCAGCTGCCCTATGCGGATGCCGCTTAGCCGGGCCAATCCATCCAGCTTGTTGGACACTTTCGCCTCAGGCCTGATCGAAAGCTGCAGTTCCTGGTGGGCGAACCTGAATCCAGTCATATCCACCGCGGCGCCACCACGCATTGCTGCAACACGGGCCAATGCCCGCCCATGCCTGCGCGCATATTCAGGCCCAAGGCTCACCGTTGGCGGATTGATGTCGCCTGCCGCACCATTTAAGAAAAAAGGTATCCCATTGTCGTCCAATTCCTCCAGCACCCGGCACATTTCTCCCGGAAAATCAGCAGATATATACGGCATGCACATCTCATGTACAGGATGACAGATAGCATGCACCACCGTGGCAATGCTATCACCCGAAAGCCCCTTCAGCCGGATGGTGCGCACCCTCCTGTCCACAGGCCCCCGGTTCATCAGCTCATCAGTGACAGGCTGCACCGAGTCCGACATGACAACACCATTCGCCGTCAGGATACGTCGCTGTAAAGAATGGCCATTCAGCACCCCGGTGGCCAACTCCACCGTGCACGGCCTGGTGACATCGATCGCACGCCCGATACCCTCCCTGATGGCCCCCTGCACATGTGCCAGCCACGACCGGTACGCTTCAGTCAGGTATAAACCCGACAACGCCACTGACTCCGGCGCATTATGTGTATGCGTACAAGTGAGAATGATCCTGTCGGCATCGATCACATCCGACATGCCTTTCTTGAATTGCTCCCATCCACCCACCGAAGTATCGTTCAACGCCAGCAGGTCCATTGATACCAGCGCCACCATTTCATGGACAGACCTTAACACAAGCACACGGGCCTTCAAAGGCAGCCTCACCGATTCGAAAGCCCCATATTCCCCCCTGACAGAAGAAGTAAGCAAGCCGACCTCCAGTGGCGGCGTGATATCCACCACCGACGCACCTGCCAATAATTGAAATGACTCCATTGCCTATTTTTTCTTTTTCACCCAGTTGTAAGATTGTTGCCAGAAGGCATCATAAGCCTCCCACAATTCAAAATTGATCCCCCAGTGCGGAGCAGGATCGGACATATACGTCAGCAGCCTGCCCTTGCCATACTCCCCCGTGACAACCAACGGATGCCCCGTCTCCTTCACGCGCACCAGCACCTCGCCTGCTGCCTTACCTTTCACTTCGTTATAACCGAATATAGGCGGGAACTTTTCCCAGGGCAACCCCTTCACCGCCGGATGCTGCGGCGCCACTACCTCTGCTGTAAATCCCGCAGATGATTCCACCAGGTCCTCCACCTGCAGACATTCCACAGGCAGCACCTCCTGCAGCCTGCTCCTTCCCCAGCCTGACTTGCCCTGCACCCCGCTGAAGGACAACCATCCTCCCAGCATCATCATACCGCCTCCGCCATGGATCCATTCCTTGATCACTTCCAGCCTGTCAGGAAAAGTTACAATTCGTCGCTCACGCCTCGCCCTGTCAAAAAAGCTGGGGTATAAATGAAAGCACTTCGCCTCCACATCGCTGATGATCAGGCACGACGACTGCTCCAGGTATTCCTCCAGCTTGCCTGGCTCCAGCCGGTAAAGCTCCCAGTTAGCAAGAGGCGTGACATCAGCCTGGTGCTCCAATGCTTCCGTCAGCCGCTCGCCGTAAAAATGCAGATCGGCATCCTTGGTCTCCGTGCCAAAAGGCGTCTCAATGAACGTGGGCCCGACATGGAATACCCAGTCGCCCAGATAAAGTACATGCTCTTCCTTTAACCTTACTTGACTTTTTGCTCTCATAAAATGTTTATTTTCGATTTGTTCGATCTTCCAAAAAAGCGAGGAACGATCGGGAGGTCCTTTTAAAAAGAATGAAGAGTACCACCGACGCCAGCATCTCTGCCACGCCTGCCATATACCTCCCGAACCACGCCTCCGTCAATGCCTGAATGAACAGGCACGTAGCCGCAAAGCCCACCACCGCGACATACGATCCGCGAAAGATCGGCCTGACATCAATAGAAACCCTGTTCTTCCTGTACGGGCCCCACCACCCCAATGGCCGTACCTTCTCACAAAATGCATGCAACAGCTTATCGGGATCGGGTTTCGTCAGCAAGGCCACACTAACCCAGAGTACAGTGGTCAGTCCCATCACCAGCAAGGTTGACCAATACCAGGGCAATACCAATTGCTCCGCCCATCCTGCTCCCAGCCACGATAACAGCTGTGGCCCCAGCACCACCAGGCAGAAGATAGCAGCCCCCCCGAAGGACGCTGCCACCCGCGCAGGCCCGTTGAATCGCCACCACCACCATTGCGCCCAGTTGGCCGGCAGTTCCGCCGCACTCAGCTGCAGCATGAAGATGGCCACATTCGTAATAATGCTGACATTGAATACGACGGCGACAGCGATGCTCACGATAATGCCCATAGCTACTTTTCCCATCATTAAATAATGCTGCTGTGAAGCTCCCCGTACAAACCAACGCCGGTATATATCACTCACCATCACCTGGCTCCCGAAATTCAGGTTATCACCCACCACCGACATCGTGGCGGCCATCATGGCAGCTATCAGCAATCCCATCGCCCCATGCGGCAGCATCTCCTTCATCAGCTTGCCATACACCAGCTCCCTGTCCGCGCCCGCATTACGCAGCTCAGGCCAGATGGCGGCAGCTGATATGCTGGGCAACGTCACCAGCAATAACAGGATGAACATGGTAAGGGCAGCCACGACATACATGGTCAACGCCTCGGATGGCGTTCGGGTGGAAAGGATCCGCTGTCCCTCCATAGCGCCTCCCATAGGTGCGGCATCACCGCCATACCCGATGCTCTGTCCGAACAACCAGGCCATGGCAGCCGCCAGGGGAAAGACTTCATGCTTGACAGGCGGCGTCATCTGCAGGATCTCCGGATGCTCACTGCTGAAAACATGGCTCAGCGCTGCACTCATCGCCGCTGGTCCGCCAAAATGCGCTAGCGTCAACCCCGCAAGGACCACCGCCCCTATGAAGAATATGGACATCTGGATCAGGTTCGATATCACCACCCCCTTATACCCGGAGAAAAAAACAAAGAGAAAAGAGACAGGCACCACCAGGTATAAGGTTTCCGCCTTCGTCAATCCAAACGCCGGCCCCATGATCTTATAGGCAGCCAGCAGCGTGATCCCCGTCCATGCCGGCATCGCAATGAATGAGGTCCGCACCGCGATCCAGATCCGCATAGCCGAAGCCGCACGCCCGGGAAATCGCAGGTCATAGAACTCCAGCGAGGTAAAGAGGTTCAGCCTCCGCCAAAATCCGGAGAACAACACGCCCCCGATAAAAAGCGCCAGCCCAAACCTGCTCAGGTACCACCAGGAAATGAAAGCGCCCGTCACCACCGCCAACCCGCCATATCCCGTGGCAGCATCCGGGCTCACCAACGCTGCCGTATATGAAATGCCATTCAGCCACCCGGGGATCTTGCGCCCCCCCAGGAAAAAGTTTTCCAGGTTGGCAGATGCAAATCGCTTATGATACAGGGACATGCCGAACATCAAAAGCAAATAAGCCGCTATGATCCAAACATCTGATTGATTCCAGTTCATATGTATACTATAGTCCTTTTAATCTGTTGGCCAATGGCACAAGGGCCGGCAGGTTGCTTTCGGGCCTGTCGAGATAAAAATAGGCCGTTGCCGAATAATCATCCACCCGGTAAAAATTCACCCACTCGTCACCAGGGAACGCAGGATCGAACAGGTCCGGATAACCCGGCGTCTCCAGCAGCTTTATCAATCCCTTCGATGTCATCACGCTGACAGGTTTTACCCTGCCACCTGCCTTGGATATCCCCCGGATAAGATCCCTGCCGGCGCCACCCATCTGCTGGATGGTCACCCGGCAGTTCAGCTGGAAATAAATAGGGTCGGGCACATGATACCTGTAAAATGCATATTGCTTTTTCACCTTGTCCACAATGGGTGCCCCCTGGTACAAGTTACTGAATGACCCAAGGTTCCAGGCAGAGCCGATATAATCCTCCGTCCCCGATCCCACCAGCGTCGGATAGGCGCCATCATTATCCAGGTAGGTCTTCACCTCCCCTTCACCAAACCAGGTATTACCATACACGCTATCAGGCATGACGCTCACATTGGTCCCCAGGAACCTGCCCCGCCCATTGACCTTGGGCAATATTTCAAAATCATCACCCAGCTGCGCGCCGTCATTATTGCTCCAGTAAGCATGAAAATAAGTAATCTCCTTCAGCGGCGTCTTCAAGGCAGAAAGATTGATATCATAGAACAACAGCTCGTCCTGCTGCGATTCATTGATAAAAACGATCCTGGCGCCCTTCTTAAAAGGCATCGGCACCAGACAGTTGAATGACCTTCCCTCCGGATCGGAGAACAAGGCGCTTTGAAAAGCAGCCATCCGCCCAAGACCTATACCGAAAAAATCTCCCAGCGGCACAGATACCGCCGGCTTCGTCGCCCCATCCCAATACATCTGGAGAATAATGGATCGCAGCGCCCGGGGATTCCTGTCGATTATGGTCATCCAGATCCTGTTGATAACGCCCGCACCATGAATATCCGCTATCACTTTGCTGGCCCCCGCCTTGATCCATTGGCTGGCATTGCCCTTGGCCCCCTTGTTCTCCATTCCCCCCTTGCCTTTCTCGCCGGTGGGGTTCTCAAAACTGATCCAGCGGCTGTCAACATCCCGCGGTATTTCATAAAGCTGCTGCGCATATAGGCCTAATGGCATTAGCCAGATAACAAATCCAATGAGTCTTAATTTCATATAGTACTATTTGTATAAGACCTACCAGCCAAAGTTCTGCACCAGGTTGGGGTTCTTGTCCCGCTCACGTTGCTGCATCGGCCACAGGTAATGCTTCTTTTCAAATACCCGTTTTTCCACCAATACCCTTTGAAAAAAAGCCGGGTCCGTCTTGGTCTCTCCCGCAAAAATATTCAGGCCCAGGATGTCGCCCCCCTCTGTCTGTTCGGCGATCTTCCACCGGTGTGCGTCGAAATAGCGGTGTGCCTCGTAAAACAATTCGATGCGGCGTTCATGCCGTATCCGCTCCCGCATATCATCCTTCGAAAGTCCCGCCGGTAGTCCCGGCAGTCCGCTGCGGTCCCTGATCAGGTTCACATACTTATATACGTCTCCCACCGGTCCCTGCGCCTCATTCAACGCCTCCGCATAATTCAGGTATTGTTCCCCCAGCCTGAAAAGTATCCAGGTACGCAGCACGGAATGCAACGGCACCCAGGTAAAGCTCGGATCGGAACATTTTTTAGGTAAATAGCCGGTCTTGGTGTAGTTGCCGGCGCCTGCGGCCAGTTTCCCGTCCACACCCTTATACCAGAATTGAAGCCCGGCGCTGTTCTTCCAGGGCTGACCGGAAAAATGGATGCTGGCATAGAACCTGGGCTCGCGGTTGACATACATATTGCTCGTCCCGGCAGTGTAATTCCCATTGGGATCATCCGCAGCCGCAAATCCTGTCTCCGTATAACTGGAGGCGGGGTTGATGATGGGCGTGTGATCAGGATTATAACCCAGGATCGGCCGCGTGCCATCCGCCATCTCATAGTCGTCGACAATATTCTGTGTAATGCTGTTAAGGGTGAAGCCTGCATAAGTGCTTCTGGGATCGCTGTACACATCATTGTCGTTGAAAAATCCCGGGTTATTGGCAAAAAGCACCTCCTTGTTATTATTCACGTAGAACAGTTCCTGGTAATTTTTTACAGGATCATTACTGGCGCTCCTGTACAGCCCATAGCCGGCCGATTCGGACTGGTCGATACATGCCTTCGCCGCATCCGCGGCAGCCTGCCATCTGCCGGCATCCCCATCAGGGAACAGGCGGGCACCATCGTCATTCTTTATATCTTTATAGTCCGGGTTGCCATTCCACAACGGGCTGGCCATATATAGCAATACCCTTGCCTTCAATGCAAGACATACAGCCTTGGTAGGCCGTCCGTAATCCGTGGCATTCGTGATATTGGGCGGCAGCAGCGCGGCGGCCTTGTCACACTCAGCGGCGACAAAAGCCGCACATTTATCGACAGGGTCCCTGCGAATGGCTTTAAGGTCGTCCGTAAAAGCTACGCTATGATCCGAAATAGGCACAGCGCCATACACCCGCATGAGCAGGAAATGATAATAGGCCCGTAAGAAAATGGCCTCCCCTTTTAGCTTCGACCGCAGCTCCGAAGTAAAAAAGTCATCCAACGGCACTTTATCTACATTTTCGATAAAGAGATTGGCTTTGCGGATCCCGACATAATTGGCCGTCCACGGGTCGATGGTATACGTAGTAGGTCCCCATGATCCGGCATTCAGAGAATTGCTGAAGCTAAGTGAGTACATTTGCTCCATATCGTCCGAAGCCCCTACGAAAGGATTGCCATTGGCGTCGTTGTCAACCATCCGTCGCTCCACAGGCAGGGACGTATAGACATTGCTTAAAAAATTCATGGCGTAATCTCTGTTGGCAAATACTTTGTCCAGCGTCAGATCGTCATCCGGCGCCTTATCAAGGTAATCTTTTTTACACGCGGCTGACATGAACAGCAGCAACATGCCGAAGATTGTTTTTATAAAGGATTTCACGTTGTAATATTTTTATTGTTTAAAATGTCACCTGCGCTCCGAAATTGATGCTCCGCTGTAAAGGATAATTCTCATTCGGTCCATCATCCTCTGGATTCACGATCTTGATATGGTCCCATAGCCCCAGGTTCGAACCATTGATGAATAGGCGGAAGTTGCTGATATGCACCCGCTGCGTCAGGCTCCGGGGAAAGTTATAGCCCACTTCCGCTGACTTGACACGCAGGTAATTGCCGTTCCTCAGCCACTGGGTGCTGGTGTTGAAATTATTGGTGGATTTCACATCCAGTATGCCCGGGTACTCGGCTTTGGAATTGTCAGCGCCCGGTACCCAACGGTGATCGTAATATTCCCTGGTCACATTGTAAACACCCACCCCGTCCGCAAAAGCCCAGGTACTGCGACCGCTCATGTACATGCTCGTCCGGGCAGCCCCCGCAAAGAAAATGCTGAGATCAACGCCTTTATAAGCAATGGTGCCCCCAAAACCAAACATGATCTCCGGTGTGCGGGCAAATCCAATAAAGGTTTGGTCATCCGCATTGATCTTGCCATCCCCGTTCAGATCCCTGTATTTGATGTCCCCGGGACGGATCACCGTCTGGAGATACGTTTGATCAGGTCCCTTTGCCACATCCGCCTGGTCCTTGTACAATCCGTCTGAGACAAAACCATAGAAACGCTTGATGCTCTGTCCCCTCGAATTCTGGTACGCAAAAGGCTTCGTCGGACTGTTGTCCTCTACTACCTTATTCCGTGCAAAAGTGAAATTGCCCTGGAATGAATAATAAAACCCTCCCTTCGTCCTGTTACGGATCTCGATATTGCCTTCGATGCCATGGTTATTCACAACACCCAGATTGGCATAAGGGATATTGGAGCCGGGATACCCGGTAGAACTGGGTATCTGCTGCAGTTGCAGGAGAATGCCCGTCCGGTGCTCCCGGAAAACATCCACGGTCAGCGTGACCCGGCCATTGAAAAGCTCCATGTCCGTACCGATATTGGCCTTCTCGGATACTTCCCACGATATGTCTTTATTACCGATCCTCGCTTCGGCAAAAGCGCCGGTCGTAGTGGTCTGACTCTGTCCAAAAAGATAGTTCGCAGCATTCTTATTGATCGTGGTTTGATAAAGGAATCTCGCACCGCCTATCTGATCATTCCCCGACTTGCCATACGAACCCCTGACCTTTAAATAATTGATGACATTCACATTCCAGAATTTCTCCTTGGAAGGGATCCAACCCACAGACACCGAGGGAAAGAAACCATATCGCTTTCCCGGGGGAAAGTTCTCCGATCCGTTATAGCCCGCATCGAATTGCAGCAGATAACGGGTGTCATAGTCATAAGTCACCCTGCCCGCCAGACCCTGTCTCCTGAAAGGAATATTATCGATGGAATTGTCAGCGGTGAGGTTGACATATTCACGTCTGTTACCCAGCAACAGCCCGTTCACCGTATGCTTGCCGAATGTCCGGTCATAGTTCACCGATGTTTCAAGATAATAAGCCCTGTTGCTGACATTATATTTCGTATAGCCCAGCGGGCTCTCTGTGAGGATCAGCTTATACTTGTCCGCCCCGCTGGCATCCTTGCCCAGGTATTGGTACGTCTGCGGCTGCTTCGGCCTGCCATTGCCCTGCACATCATAAAAGTCATAGGCGAAAAGCCCCTTCAGGTACAGCCCCTTTGTCACAATGGAAGATAGGTCCCACTTGGTCCCCAGCGAGCTTTGTATGGTGCTCCTGAACTCCTTCGTATACCCCGACTGCGTGGTCTTCGAAAAAGGGCTCATCCCCAGAAAAGTACCAGACCCTGGAATGGACCCATTGGGATTCCTTACGGGATAAGCATTGTTCGGCGTAAGGTTGATGGACTCCATGATCAGGAATGCGCCATTGCCCGGATAGTTCCCATTGGAAGTGATCCCCCCCAAATTGAGGGCCATGGACAGGCTCTTGCTTAGATTGACATCCACATTGCTCCTGAAATTATAGCGCTTATAGCTGGTATTGGTAGGATAGGGCACGGTCTTGTCTTCATTATACAGCCCCTGTTGCACCGTGTACCCAACATTCGTATAATATTTGAATGTCTGGTTGCCCCCCGTCATGCTCAGGTTGTTGATGGTCTGGAAAGTGTGTTTCCTCAATACCACGTCCACCCAATCCACGTCGGGATAAAGATAAGGGTCCGAATGATCCTTATATGCCTGGACCTGGTCAGGTGTATAGAACGGCTGCGGCGCCCCGCCACGGGTAGTGGCTTCGTTAGACAGCGACGCATACTCATAACTGTTGATAAACTTGGGCAATCGCAAAGGAGAAAGTTGCGCATTCTCCGTCCGGAAGCTCACTCTTGGCGCCCCCGCAACACCCCGCTTGGTGTTGATCAATATCACCCCATTGGCTCCCCTGATACCATACACGGCCGTTGCCGAAGCATCCTTCAATATCGAAAAACTTTCTACCTCCTGCACATTCAGCTGGTTCATATCCCGCTCCACCCCATCCACCAGGATCAGTGGACTCGTGTTTCCCGTAAACGTCCCCAATCCCCTGATAAATACATTCGCCGCATCATAGCCCGGCTCTCCCGATGTCTGCCGCGTAATGATCCCCGGCAGCCTGCCCCCAATAGCGTTGGACAACGATGGCGTGGCCACCTGCTGCAGATCACTCACCTTCACCGTTGCTACAGCCCCCGTGATCGAATTCTTCTTCTGCGAACCGAATCCTATCACCACCGATTCATTCAGCTTCTGCCCCTCCTTATCCGGCTCCATCTTAATGAGGACATCCTTCCTGCCACCCAGGCTCCCCACCCTCAATCGCAGCGTCTTATAACCGACGAATGTCACAGCGATCGAATCATCACCCGTCTCCACCTCCAGCAGGAATTTCCCATACACATCCGTCGTCGCTCCTTTGGCGCCAGAGCCGATCACCACAAGGTTTGCCCCCGGCATAGGTTCGCTCCGCTCATTGAGGACCGTTCCGGAAAGCACAAAAGAGAGGTTGTTTGCTTTCACCACCAGCAAACTACTGCACATCAGCAGCAGGAAGAAACCCCGGAGACAGGTATAAGCCACCCTTTCCCGGTTGAAGAAGCCACGGAAGACAGGCCCCGTGATCCCCTTAGTAGCAGCAATTCTCATAAAACTGATAGTTATTGGTTAAAAAATAATTTTCCTTTTTACCAAATCCCAATCAAGTTGGCAGGCAATCGTCCTATTTCCTAAAACTTGAATTATCAACCTGTAGCACAAAATGACTACGTATTCAAAAAAAGACAGCGCAAAAAAAATCACTTTCTCGACCGCACTGTATTTCGTACCACCAGGTGCCCCTTCATCATCACCACCTGCATGGGGGGATCCTGCTCATTGATCTCTTTTAACATCAATTCCACCGCACTGTCCACCATCTCTTCCAATGGCTGCTCCCAGGTCGTCAACGCATACGATGGCCACTCCGACATCCGGATATTGTCAAACCCCACCACCGAAACATCCTCTGGGATCCGCAGTCCAATCGTCCTGATAGCATCCATCACCCCCAACGCGATGATGTCATTCCCGCAAAAGATACAGTCGATGTTCTTATTCCTCGTCATCAGCTCCTGCGCAGCCCTGAATCCGCTCTCGAAAGTGTAATTGCCCGGCTCGATCGTCAGGTCCCTTATATTCCTGGCATCCAGCACCTCTTTGAATCCTTTCAGCCTGTCGATAGTAGTGGAAGTATCGGACGGACCGGAAATAAAGGCGAACGACTTATGCCCCATCTCCACCAGGTAACTGGCTATCTGCTTGGCCGCAAGGTAATTATCACAGAATACAGCGCTGCTTTCCAGTTGCTCGGTATATCGGTTGAATAATATCACCCTTATGCCATACCGCTTGAATTTCTGGCTGGCCGATGACGACAATAATGCATCCGTAATGATCACCCCCTCCACATTATACTCCAGTAACTGCGTGATCTCGCTCTCCTGGATCTCTTCATTCTCTGAATTGATGAAGATAAGGTGATACCCCCTGGCAGACAGCCTGTTGTGGAAGATCTCCAGGACGGCTGAATAAAATGGGTTACGGATATTGCGCATGACGATCCCGATCATCATCGTCTTACGCGTGATCAAACTCCGGGCATGGGCATTCGGCTTGTAATCCAGCTTCGCCGCCGCCGCCAGGATCTTCTTCCGCTTCTTCTCCGATACATTCGTGTTGCCGGCAAAGACCCGCGAGACCGTCGACTGCGACACACCCGCTATGGCCGCAACATCCTGCGACGTATAGTTTTTCTTCAAATCGGTTTTGGTGGGTTCTACTGCCATGAATACGTAATCATTTTCAAATATAAATATTCCATTTTATAAAAAAAATAAATTTCTTACTTCCCCTGCAGGTCCACCACCACATTGATGGTCAACGCCACGATCACCGTATTGAAAAGGAAAGAAATAAGCCCGTGCAAGAGTACCACCCGCCTGATATGCCGCGAGGTGATCACGATATCTGACACCTGGAAGGTCATCCCGATGACAAAAGAAAAGTACGCGAAGTCAATATAATCAGGTGCCTCATCCCCCGGTATCTCCAACCCTTTCGCGATCTCATTCTTACGGGTCGGATGATCCCCGTAATATAAATGCGCATAGCGATGGGTAAACAACATATGCAAAAGCACCCACGAAAAAGTCACCCCGATAATATATATTAAGGTCTCCAGTCCCTTGCTGAGCATCCACCCCTCCTTGTTCCTTAACAACAACAATACGCCCCCAAGGCTCCCGATAATGGCAGTGATCACCACCACAAACACCACTGGCCTGCTCGCATCCTCACGGCCGGCCAATAGCCGCAGCTGCTTCGGGCACACCGCTGCAAACATCGCCAAACCGACGACGATCTCACACAGGCTGAATATATCCCAGCTGACCATCGTGCGCGTGGTTCCTTCCATTTTCACAGGCAATAAAAAAAGAAAACCGAGCACCGCTACACCCAGACAGATCAGCAATTTATAAATGGACTTTATACGGTAGAACCAGTGAGGGGCCTTGATATATTCCGTCATATCTGCAATTTAACCGCTTGTGGGCACTACTCAAAAAATTAGTCCCGCTGTCCCTGGCCACCGGCCCGCGACAGTCCCCCTAAAAATCAGTATATTTAAGTAAATTTTCCCGTATGTCCGCCATACAACCAATGCCGCGCAGGGAATTCCTCAAGAACACCGGCCTGGCCGGCATAGCCCTCATATTGGGATTCTCCGCAGCAGGTGAAGCAGGGACCGCGCAGCTCGCCAATTTCAGCGGTCTCCCGGGGCCCGATCCCGCCGAGCCTTTTGGTCTGACGCCCTACCTCTCCATCGACAGGTCTGGAAAGATCACTTTCTTCAACCCCAAGCCCGAAATGGGCCAGGGCACTTACCAATCCGTCACCGCATTGGTGGCAGAAGAGCTGGAAGTACCACTGGATATGGTGCACATCATCACCAGCTCCGGGCAAAAAGGCATCGACAGCCAGTCCGCCGGCGGCAGCTCCTCCATAAGAAGTGGCTATACCAAACTAAGAAAGGTGGGCGCCGCTGCCCGGGAAATGCTGCAGTCTGCCGCCGCTAAACAATGGAACGTCCCGGTGTCGGAATGCCACGCGGCAGGCAATGCCACCATCCTTCATCAACCCACCGGCAGGTCCCTCAGCTATGGCCAGCTCGTGGAGACAGCAGCCATGATCGCTGTACCCGCCAATCCCACATTGAAAGATCCAAAAGACTTCAAAATACTGGGTAGATCCACCCCCAGACCCGACGTCCCCTTGAAAGTCAACGGTTCCGCCATGTTCGGCATCGACGCCTCCCTGCCTGGCATGGTCTATGCCTCCGTTGAACGCTGCCCCGTGCTGGGTAGCAAGCTGGTAAGCTTTGACGACACCGCCGCCCTCAAAGTACCCGGCGTCCTGCAAGTGGTCAAAGCCCTGAGAGTACAAGGCAAGCACAGGGACGAAGGCGTAGCCGTAGTAGCCTCAAATTACTGGGCAGCCCTCAAAGGAAGAAAAGCGCTGAAGATCCAATGGGACCACCAGGGACTTGATCAGTTCAGCACCACCAGCTACGAACAGCACCTCCGTGAATTGGCAAAGTCCGATGGCCTCATCGCACACAACAGCGGTGACTTTGACAAAGCCATGCAGGACGCACTCCATAAGCTGGAAGCCCTGTACGAAACGCCCGTCGTAGCACATGCAACCATGGAGCCGATGAATTGCCTGGCTCACTGGAAAGAGGAAGATAAAGTAGACATCTGGACCTCGTCCCAGGGCGCCTCGCTGATCAAAAGAGAGCTGGCCCAAACCCTGGGCATACCCGAAGATAATATCACCCCCCATATCAATTTTTTAGGCGGAGGGTTCGGCCGGCGCCTTGCCTCCGACTTCGCATCCGAGGCAGCCTTTATCTCAAAGGCAGTTGGCCGCCCGGTAAAAGTGATCTGGACAAGAGAAGATGACACCCGGATGGGACCCTTCCGGCCCATGACCTTCTCCGCCATGCGCGGAGCCTTATCGGCAGATGGTAAAGCCCTGGCCTTCCAGCACAAGGTCATCTCACCTTCCATCAACGCCACCAAGAACGATAAGTACGATAAGACAAAGCCCGATCGATCCATGACCGAAGGCATCAGCGACCAGAAATACGAGATCCCCAACATGAAGAACGCTTACGTGTTTGCGGACATCCATGTTCCCATGCAGGCCTGGCGCTCGGTCACCAGCTCCACACTGGCCTACGCCCATGAATGCTTCATCGATGAGATGGCCGTCACCGCCGGCAAAGACCCCATGGCCTTCCGGCTGGAAATGCTGACAGCAGCCTCCGACACAAAAAGAGTCCTCCTTAAATTAAAAGAAGTTTCCAACTGGGATAAACCCCTTCCAAAAGGCTGGGGAAGAGGCGTCGCCCAATATGAGTTCTTCGCCGGTCTCGCAGGTAATGTCGTGGAAGTCTCCGCCGCCCCGGGCGGCGGCGTCAAAATAGAAAAAGTCTACTCTGTCATCGACCTGGGCACCGTCGTCAACCCCAGCATGGTGGAGGCACAGGTGGAAGGCGCCATCGTAATGGCCATCACAGCAGCCACGAAAGATGCCATCCGCTTTGAAAATGGCCAGGCCGTCCCATCTAATTTTCATAACAACCGCATGCTCCGTATCAACGAGATGCCACCGGTGGAAGTACATATCCTCGCCGAAGGCGGCGCCGTCATCAAAGGCGTGGGAGAACCGGGCCTGCCGCCCGTTGCACCCGCCCTATGCAATGCCATCTTCGCGGCAACAGGAAAAAGGATCCGCCGCCTTCCCTTCGACATCAACAAAATATGAACAAACTTTTTTGGCTGCCGCTGCTTATCTTTTCACAAAGAACCCTTGGCCAATCCTACAACCCTACCATCGATGTCCTCCACTATGACTTTTCCTTAAAGGTCAGCGACGACAACAACAGGATCGATGGCAATGCCGCCATCACCGTAGAATTTAAAAAGGTGGCCGACAGTTTCCTCCTCGACTTATCAGGCATGTCCGTCTCTTCCGTAAAGAAAAACAACAAACCCACCACCTTCCGGCAGACAAAAGACCATCTCATTATCTACAACACAGGCAAACCCCTCCAGCAATACACTTACAACATACAGTACCAGGGTATACCCGCAGACGGCCTCATCATCTCCAATAATAAATTTGGACACCGGGGCTTCTTCGGGGACAACTGGCCCAACCGCGCCCATAACTGGCTGCCCTGCGTAGACCATCCTTCGGATAAAGCAACCGTAGACTGGCGGATCATAGCCCCCGATCACTACACCGTAGTCGCCAACGGCGCCCTCCTGGAAGAAAGAACACTGCCCAACCATCTGAAGGCCACTCATTGGAAAGAGTCCGCACCCCTGTCCCCCAAGATAATGGTAATAGGCGTCGCCGATTTCGATGTCGATCATCCGGGTGACGCCGAAGGCATTCCCGTTTATAATTACCTCTACCCGGAAAATAAAGACTCAGGCTTTAAAAGCTATGCCCATACCCTGGAGATCCTCCCCTTCTATATCCGTCACATCGGCCCTTATCCCTTCGAAAAATGCGCCAACGTTCAATCAAAAACGCGCTTCGGAGGCCTGGAGAATGCCAGCGCCATCTTCTACTTTGAGAACTCGGTCAGCTCAACCAGCATAGAATCCCTGATGGCCCATGAGACAGCGCATCAATGGTTCGGCGATGCAGCCACCGAGTCGGAATGGCAACACCTCTGGCTCAGCGAAGGCTTCGCCACCTATATGACCCATTGCTACCTGGAAAATAAATATGGAACAGACACGCTGAAAGCCGGCATGCGGAAAGACAGGTCCCAGGTCATCACCTTTGAAAAAAAGAGATTGACCCCGGTGGTGGACACAAGCGTCAAAGAAGATTATATGCAGCTGCTCAATCCCAATAGCTACCAAAAAGGTAGCTGGGTACTCCACATGCTGCGGAGAAAAATTGGCGACTCCCTTTTCTGGAAAGGCATCTCCACCTATTACAACACCTATCGCAACAAGAACGCCTCGACGGAAGACTTCGAAAAGATCATGGGGTCCGTCAGCGGTCAGGACCTCCGCTCCTTCTTTCATCAATGGCTCTACATGCCCGGCCACCCTTCCATTCAGCTGATCTGGCATTACGACACGGCCAACTCTTCACTCATCCTCGAATCTACCCAGCAGCAATCCAACATGTACCAATTCACATTGGACCTCTCCATTGACGGGACCCGCTATTCCATGGAGATAACAGACAAAAAAAACCAGGTCCGGATACCGCTGGTAGCTGAACCAACTGCGGTCATCCCGGACCCGGATATAAATGTATTGGCTGATTTCACCTACTAAACAGCATCCGACAACGACGTAAACGTAAAATCCCTTGCCTTGATCGCCGGCACCAGGTAGCTCCTGTAAGACTCCACGCTGATGCTCCTCTCCTGCTTGCCTAATGCTTCCACATTGTTCAGCATGATGACAGGGCTTTCATTGAACCGGAAGTTCTTGATGGGGAATTTCACCTCGCCATTCTCGATATAGAATGTACCGTCCCGGGTGAGCCCCGTTAGCAACAAGGTCTGTGGGTCCACCATCCGGATGTACCAGAGCCGTGAGACCAATATGCCTTTTTCCGTGCTCTTGATCAGTTCTTCCAATGAAGCGCTCCCACCCTCCATAATGATATTCGAAGGTGGTGGCACAGGATCGACCTTTTTCTTATCCGCCCAAAAACGCGAATAGCTGAGGTTCTTCACCACACCCTTCTCGATCCAGTTCCTCTTCTGCAGCAACTGCCCTTCCCTGCTCCAGGTGGAAGAAGGCAACTCCGGGTTGAATGGGTCGGAATATATGTTGACCTTCGTATCCATCAGCTGCTCGCCAAGCCGGTTGCCTCCACCCGCCTTGCTCATAAAGCTCCTGCCCTCATCCGCATTGCGTGCATCCAGCCCAAAGAAAAGGCTTTCCAGCAGATACGCGACAGCCACCGGCTCCAGGATCACCGTATATTTACCCGGCTCGATCGCTTTAGCGCCGATAGATCCATTGGCCTTGGCAGCAGCGATCCTGGTCGCCCCATAAGTATCCAGCTTGCTGATATCATTATATCCTCTTGCCGCATAGCCGGACCCCGTTCCTTCTTCATTACGCGTAGTGACGGAGAACACTACATCCGTGTTCTTATTGTAAGCGAAAAGCCCCTTGGAGTTCATGATGGCGCTGAAGCCGGTGGTATTCTCCAGGTAGCCTGCCGCCTGCAGCTTCGCCTCTTTGGTTACCTGGATGCTTTTTGCAACCGCCTCCGCCCTCGTATCGGGCGTGATAGCAGCCGTGGCAGCCACATAAGTGATGGGGTCCGGGAATTCCTGCGGCCCCAGTAAAGGCATATGTTCCGGGTTCTCCGGCGCCAGCTGGGCAAGTTCCTCCGCCCTGCGTACCACCTTCTCCAGGGATGCATCATCGAACTCGTCAATGGTAGCAATACCTGTCTTCTTTCCAAATGTAGAGCTGACGACAAGGGTCTGCTGGCTGATCTCGCCGGCCGTCGACACGGAATTACGTGCATAACGAATATTACCCCCGTCGGAACCGTTGAGCGCAACCTCGCATTCCTCCGCCTTGGAATAGCTGAGCACTTTCTTCAAAAGTTGCTGCGCTTCTTCTTTACTTAAAATTGCCATATGATAAATTGCTTGTGTAGTTAAAGGTTGTTTAGATCTTCCGGGCCGTATTGATGACGTTCACTCCATTAAATCGGGTCGTGGAGCTGCCATGACTCACAGCATTGGATTGCGAAGGCTGGCCCTTCCCGTCATTGAAGGCGCCGCCCAGGCGGTAGTCCCGCTCATCGGCAATCGCCGCACAGGAATTCCAGAACTCGCGTGTATTGGCCTGGTAGGCTACGTCCTTCAGCATTCCGACGATCTTCCCCTCTTTAATTTCGTAAAAGGTCTGTCCGCCAAACTGGAAATTATAGCGCTGCTGGTCGATGGAGAACGACCCGTTCCCGATGATATAGATCCCCTTCTGCACATTTTTGATCATATCATCCACGCTCAGCGGCTCCTTCCCGGGACGAAGGGAAACATTGGGCATCCGCTGGAATTGCACGTCACTCCAGCTCTGCGAATAACAGCACCCCTGGGATTCTTTCAGCCCGATGATATGCGCCTGGTCCCGGATAGTCTGGTAGTTCACCAGGACCCCTTCCTTTATCAGGTCCCATTGCTTGCATTTTACGCCCTCGTCATCATAACCCACCGCCCCCAAACTACCGGTCTGCAGCTTGTCGGCGACAATATTCACCAGCTTGCTGCCAAATTGGAAATTACCTGACTTCCACTTGTCCAACGTAAGGAAGCTCGTACCGGCAAAATTGGCCTCATATCCCAGGACCCGGTCCAGCTCCGTGGGATGCGCCACCGACTCATGAATAGTAAGCCAGAGATGGGATGGATCAAGTATCAGGTCATACTTACCGGGTTCCACAGATTTGGCAGAGATCTTCTGAGTGACATCAGCCGCCGCATTCTTTACATCTTCCAGCATGTCATATCGGTTCTTATAGCGTGTGACAACTCCTTGCACCTTGTCCTTTTCCGTTGCCGTCAGGTACTCGAATCCCATGCCCACAGGCGAGCTAAGCGCTTGACGGGTCTGGAACTTACCGGTCGCCTGATCTATCCTGGTAACATTGAAGAAGGGATAAATGCGGTGAATGTCCTGGTCGATATACGAGCCGTCCGTCGAAGCGAAATATTTTTGCTCATTCACGGCAAGAATGGCTGAATTGACGAAGTTGGCGCCGCCTTTCATGGCAACACCATTTACATTCAACAGGAGATCCACCTTCTCCCTGATAGGTACTTCAAATGCATTTTTTACAATGGGGGTCTTCCAGCTCACCTCTCCATAACCTTTCTGCGGAGCCAGCTGCACCGGCTCGGAAATGATCTTCGCATTCGCCTTCGCTACCGCCACCGCCCTTTCGGCAATCCGGGCAACACCGTCTTTCGTGACATCGTTGCCGGCGGCAAACCCCCAGCTCCCATTTGCGATCACACGGATGCCCACACCGAAACTTTCCGTGTTGGCAATGTTCTGTATCCGGTTCTCCCGGGTCACCGTAAATTGGTTGAGATAGCGGCCGATGCGCACATCAGCATAAGTAGCTCCCTTCGCGCGGGCAGCATTCAGAGCGACGTCCGACAGTTGCTTTTTTACGGCAACGTCCATCCCGGCGTTCAACGCCTCGGAAACATCGATCATTCTTGCGCCGAAAGGAAGTTTGGGCATTACCAATGAGCCAAAGCCCATTCCTGCCATGTGAATGAAGTCTTTACGTTTCAATGTTTTCTCATTTGTTGTTAGTCTAAAAAAAATATCCCAGGCAATCTAAAAAACTTTTAAATAACTTTTTGTCCGTTCATCCTGTCAAATCTTCCTTTCTACCCATAAAAACAGACAGCATAATATGAAAAGTATGTAAAACCATCCCTTGCTTACCAATACCGTCCTCGCCTCGCTCCCCTCTTTCGCCTGTTCCCCCTCTTTCTTACCCACCCGTTCCGCCCATTCCTGCATCTCCCGTATCCTTTCCATCCTGCGCAGCGTTTTCCAGTCATCCTTCTTCCAGATATACCACCAATGCTGCTCACCCTGCGATGTACGCACCGTCTGCCAGCCCGCCTCCCGGGGCCAGTACACCCCTTCCCAGGCAAAAGGCAGCAAGGGATCTTGCGCCAGATAAACGACCACGGGCCGCGTTCCTTCCATCACCTCCCCCACATCCATCAACGCCTGCGGCAAACTACTCCCGGCCGATTGAAGCATTACCCTCACAGGTCGGTCCACCGTCGGCAGGTCAGGTTCGAATTGCCAGCGCTCCAGCCCGCCCCCCTCACTCACCGCCTGCTGCAATAGACTGGTCCAGAGTGCAGCATAAGCTTTTTTATCTCCGGTTAACAGCCGAACATAAGTGGCGTTCAATGTCGTAAGGATTATTTTCCCCGCCCCATACATGTTCGCACTTACCAACGTTCGCCCGAGACTATCTTTTATCATCGGCCGGTCGCCCTGCTTATCGGTAATGGCCATACGCAGCACAGAGTCCCTGCCTCCCAACGCCCGCACCCCATGTCCTAATGATGTGCTGTCTGCCTTGATGATCAATCCCAAGCCTTTCTCAGCCACCTGTCGCCGCAGACTGGCATACGCCACTCCCCCCATCGCCTTCAGTTCCGCAGCATCCGCGATAACAATATCAAACTTGTCCAGCAGCGCTGGCGTAAGATGATCCGGTATCACCTCAGCTATATTGCGGTAAGCATAGTCATACTTGCCTTTGCTGATAGCCGTCCGGACCGCTACTCCATGCTCCTTGTCCGAAAGCCAGCTGACCAGGAACCGGTTCTCGAAATCCGGGGCCGCCGCCAGTAATAATATGTTCAGTCCCTTCCCGGGTAACACCTCTACGGGAATGGATTCCTGCTCCAGCGTATCGACGCCTGATAGAACGATCAGGTGATATAGAACACGACTGGCCTGAAGTGGTATGGTCCTTAATTCAAAATCTCCTTCCTCACCCGCTTTTATTTCCGCCGAGTCTAACGTCGTCCCCATGCCCGTAAGAAATATTTTCACCTCCTTACCCCGGGCATGAAATAACCGCCCCTGTATACGGCAAACCTCCCCCGGCGATAACAAGCGCTTCCAGTCAATAGAAACAACCCCCGCCTGCATGGAAGAAGGATGGAATACTACAGGCACATCAGGCAGACGGTCACATTCCTCTTTCGTCAACCCATACCCGTACACATGCAGCCTGGACAACCCTCGCCCCTTTACATCCTCCGGAGCTACCCACATGGGCGCCTTCAGCTGGATACTGTCCATATTGTACCCCTCCGTTAGCAGGATCCCTTCTTTCTCTCCGCCAGACGCCGCACGTGTATACCCTATGGGTAATGCAATAGCGGCCAGTGCGGCTATCATCAGCACATCGGCAGCTATTCGCCACCATAACCTCGCCCGGTTCTCCCGCCGAACTTCACACACCACCAATAGCACCAGCAGGGCCAGGGAAAGACAGATGACTATATAGCTCCAGGTCGTCATTGCTTGTTTGCGTTACTGAAATAAAGTTGTGAAAGGCCTGCATTGGGAGCACCCGTGTGCCTGGATGGGCTTTCCTCCGGCAGGGACACCATTTTACTTATCGCCTGCTGAGCCAGCTTGCGGTCGGCCTCCGCCCCCTCCTCTCCCGCCAAAACCCTTCTCATCGCCTGAAAACCTTTCAGATATTCACCCGGCTTATCCATCGCCTTCTTCCCCAACTGCCGGCTTGCCTGCTGCAACACACCCAGGGCCGGTCCATTGATCGCTCCACCCCGGTCCAGGATACTCAATGCCATCCGCAGCTTATCCTCTACCGAAGGCTCCTGCGCAAATCCCACATGTTGCCTGGGCATTAAGATCTCATCCAGCTTTCCCGTCAGCCGTTTCTTCGGGTCCAACGGCGTCACACGCACGCCCGTCTTCGCCACATAAGCCCGGGACTTCTGTTGCAGGTCTTTCAGCAATCGTAAGGCCTTGTATTCATAAGGCAATGCCTCCTGTGGCTTGAAGGTCCGCAACCGCAGCTCAGCATTCCACATCTCCGTCAATGTTGCCTTCAGCTGCTGCTTGATAGCCGGCTCGAAATAAGTGGCATCCTCCGCATTATCATGTTTGTCCGTAAATGCATCCAGGACCTTCGCGGCATTGCCAAAATCTCCCGGGGCCCCGCCGGCCTTGGAAAAGCTTTCCCCATTCTCACCTTCCTCTGATTCTTCTCCCAGGAATTTCCCATACCGCAGCCGCAGCAGCTTCTGGTCTATTCCCAGATCATTGCTTTTATTATTGAATGCCTGTAATGACATCGTATCCTTGTCACGCAGCAGCTGTTCCGTCTCGATGATGATCTGCCGTTCGCTTCTGAAGAACTCGGGTTTGACATTCACTCCCGTCGTAAGCCCTTCCAGGCTCATCAGCCTGGCCGTATCCGGCAGGGAAATGATATACATATCACTCCTTGATTCCTGCCCGTGGTTGTCCTTTGCCCGGCAGTAGAAATACAGTTCATCACCCGGATGAAGCCCCAGCGCATCCAGGTCCAGTGCCTGCAACAGATCTACGGCAGCCCGCCCGCCCGAAAACGAATGACCGAATGACAACACCTGCTCCTTGAACTTGACGGCTTCGCCATTGCCGCTGGCAATGGTCGCCACGATCTTTGCATCGCTGACACCATAATCGTCCTGCACCCTTGCAGCAAAAGATATTTTCCTGGGCTCTCCGTAGTCCACTATCGTATATGCCTTCGGTGTCCTTATAGTGATCCTCGGCGCCTCATCCTTCACCACTTCCATCTTGTATAGTTCCGACAGCGCCTCATTCAGCCGTAGCTGGTAAAATCCGGGAAGCACCTCCACACCCGAAGACCTCCACAAGGTATGCCCGCTATCGGCTGCCTTCAGACTTACCCGGACACTATCATTGAACACCAGTTGCATCGCCTGCACGGGAACAGTAGTCCGTATCTCCCAGCTCACCAAAGCCCCCTCTTCCACCTGCAGATTGAAGTCCTGCTGGCTCCTTACACCCCTGCCCGTATAAGCAGGTGGCACCACACGTATACCCACGGTCTTAACGCCTGCAACAACCTTAACGCCCGGGATCGCCCCGGCAACAACCTTCTCTCCCTTCCTCTTATCATGTCTTACAACAAAGCTTAGCAAAACCATCGCCACCGCCACGCATGCACCAATGATCAATCTCTTCCGCAAAGGATGGGGCAGCCTGAGCGTATGCAGCCGGTCCATGACCCTACCGGCCTGCAACCTTTCCAACGGCCCTAATTCATCTGAAGACCTCAACAACAATCCACAACTTTCTTCCAGTTCGGGCAGCTGCTTATCCAGGATCCGGGCAGTATCTGCAATAGTCACTCTCCAGGCGGGAAAGATCATCAATGCGATCCAGCTCACCACACCAAAGGACAACACCCCATACCATAATGATCCATACCCCCACCATGACAGCACAGTCATCAGCAATGTACTAACGGCAACGGACAGCAATCCGCAAAACGCCAGGCCCTGCGCCATCCATCGCCTTTTCAATGATTGTAATATATGCTTGCCTTCACCCATTTTCACCGGATCGCTTAAAGCTCAATATTCTTTCCAGCAGCAACAATAAACATATCAGCACCCACCCCGCTGGCGCAAGGTCGATAGCTGCCTCCGCCTTGACCACCGGCGCTGCTGGATCAGGTTTCCCGTGACCGGAGAATATCTGTTGCGGATCGATCATTCGCCTGTCCTGGCCCGCACCCGCTTTTCCAAACAACAGCGCCTCCAGGTACGTAGGGAGATCAGCGCTCCACACCAGTCCGTTCCATGCAGGATCGAAATGGCTAAAGAAATGCCATCTCCTTCCTTCTTCCCTTTTTTCCAGTCCCAATAAAGGTCTTCCAAACCCATCCTTCCACGCCGGTGTAAGCACTAAAGACGTATCAGGCACAACTTCCTTGGCAACATAAATATCATTTACCCATGTATCCACGGATCGCTCCTTCCCTGCCTCGTAAAATAATATATTCGCAGCTTTTAATCCCTGCGGCACCGGCTTCGCAGACAACCAGAATATCCAATCCGGGTGCGCCTCCCCTCCTTTGCCCACACTTAATTCCATCCGTCTGTGCGTAAATTGTCCCAAAGCCTTCACCGCACCACCCACCCACTGCCCATCGATACCATCCGCATATATGGCGACACGCAGCACGGAGGTATCCAGACGATCCTCCGCCCTCCTCGCTTTTTCTTCATACGTGTATGTACTTCCTGTAGTCCCACTACTTCCCATAACCACCCCGGTACTGTCTCGCCCTATGGGCCACGCTTTTTCCACCCACCTTACAGCACTGTCATTTCCCCCGCTTATATACCAGCGCACCGGTCGGGTCATCACAGGGCGCTCACCGGAAAAATGGTCAAGGCGGCAATCCGAAAAGACATAGAAAGACATCTCCGCTGCAGCCTGGCGGTCCAGGGACGCAACGTCCGCCCACCGGGAAGCGCCTGTCAGATCATGCCGTTCCCAGCCCACCTTTATCAGTGAGTCCATCACCACCCGCCCGTCTCCTCCCGACGGCGCCTCCCCCACTAATACCCATCCCTTCTTTTCCCCGCCATGCACATGCTTCCAGGAAGGGCCCGCCAGCAACAAAGCCAGCAACAGCAGCAAAAGACAGCGCAGCAGGAGCAGCAGCCATTCGGAGACCGTCCGGCTGCGGGCTTTCTTCCGGGAAGCCTTTTCCAGGAAGGCGATGCTCCCGATAGCCAATACCTTTCCCTGCTTGTTATTCCACAAATGGATCACCACCGGGAAAACGATCCCGGCCATTGCAAATAACCATATGGGTTGTAGCAGCTGTAACAAGATCTATCCGATGGATTTTTGTCTTTGCTTTAAAAAATCCCGCAGCACATCTCCGGGTGATTGGTCCATGCGCACCATGGTGTATGCGATCTGTTTATCCAACAGCTGCATCCGCACCCCGGCCAGCCATGCTTGCAACCGCTCTTGATAAGCCGCTGGCGGCAATAGGCTGTTGAAGGGCACCTGCTCCCCCGTCTCCAGGTCCTGCAGCCGGTGATATCCCTTATAATCCATTTCCAGCTCATTCTTTCCCATAAGATGAAAGACAATGATCTCGTGGCGCAATGCAGCCAGCACCTCCAGCAGGCCGCTGATCTCTCCATCCCGCTCATACATATCCGTGATAAATACCAGCAGCTCCCTTTTATGATCTCCGGTGAAGATGTGCTTATATTGAGTGGGATCTCCCATCCGCCCACCTGGCCGTATGTTCTCCAATTGGTAAAAAAAACGGGCGAGGTGCTGCGGGTCCTTCCGGCTGGGCAGAGAGAAGACATCTCCTTCCTGGAAGATATAAAGCCCAAAGGAATCACCCTGCATATGGGCCAGCCAACCCAGGCTGGCAGCCAGCAGACGGGCATAGTCCAGCTTGGTGAAGGCGCCATCCCGGTGCGCCATAGAGTTGCTGGCGTCCACCAGCAGACGAATAGAGATGCTCGTCTCTATCTCCGACTCCCGGATATAGTAGCGGTCGCTCCGGGCATATCGTTTCCAATCCAGCCACCGAAGATCATCTCCCGGCTGGTAGCTCCGGTATTGGCTGAACTCCAGCCCCGGCCCTTTGACCTTGCTCTTGTTGATACCCGCCATAAAGCCGTCTATCGTCCGGCGCGCCGCCAGCGAAAGATCCTTGATGGCCATTAAAATATGGTGATCTTGTAATTCGCTCATTTGATGTCCTCCCTATTCAGGATAAAGGTGTAGCAGGTCGCTGGATCTCCTTCAACAGCACACCAGTCACCTGGTCGGACGTGATCGCCTCCGCCTCTGCCTTGAAGTTCATCAATATCCGGTGCCGCAGCACCGGGTAGGCCATAGCATGGATATCTTCGGGAATGACAGCATATCGTTGTTTGAACAATGCCCTGGCCTTGGCCGTCAGGATCAGCGCCTGACCCGCACGGGGCCCTGCACCCCACCGCACCCATTCCTTTACATACGGCTGGGAAGTAGTATCCGGCCGGGTCGCCCGGATGATCTCCGCAACATATTTCACCATGTCCTCGCTGATGCTGACTTCCCTTACCAGCTTCTGTAATTGCTGGATCTCCGGACCATTCACCACAGGATGAACGGCCGGCCGCCGCGTCCCGGTAGTATGACTGAGGATGACAGCCTCCTCTTCGGCAGTAGGATAGCCGATCTTGATGTATAACAGGAAGCGATCCAGCTGCGCCTCGGGCAATGGATAGGTCCCCGCCTGCTCGATTGGATTTTGCGTGGCAAGAATAAAGAATGGCCTGTCCAGTTTATACGTCTGCCCGCCATAGGTGATCTCAAACTCCTGCATCGCCTCCAGCAACGCCGACTGCGTCTTCGGTGGCGTACGGTTGATCTCATCCGCAAGAACGATATTGGCAAACAATGGCCCCTTATTGAATTTGAAAAAACGCCTGCCCGTCGCATGGTCCTCCTCCAGGATCTCCGTCCCGAGGATATCAGTAGGCATCAGGTCCGGTGTGAATTGTATCCGGCGGAAAGACAGGTCCAGCGCATGCGACAAGGTCCGCACCATCAACGTTTTCGCCAGTCCGGGGACGCCCTCCAGTAAACAATGCCCCCCGGCCAGCAACGTGACCAATATCTCCTCTACAACAACGTCCTGCCCGACAATGACCTTCTGTATCTCCTTTTTTAATAAAGAGAGTTTTCCCAATAAAGACTGTACAGTGCTTTCGACGATTTCCAAACCTGTGAATTTTATAGGTTAAAAAAGATCCTAATCCTTGTTTATGGCAAAAATTCACCCCGAAAACAGGAAATTAAAGATAAAATCATCAACTTTAAAAAAATTACACCACCGGTGAATCAATTCACGTTCGCAAGGCTAAGGTACAAGTCGGGAGATTGGGACACAGACCAACGTATGCCGTCAAACCTGCTGAATTCACTGATTGAATACACCACCCTGCCCGTCAACCTGCAGGAAAAGGTCGTCGACCTGGAAAGCACCGACCTCTTTCAATATCCTTTCTGCTATATCAGCGGCCATAAGCTGGTGCAGTTCAACACCCGGGAAAGCGCCCATTTCCACCAATACGTCCTCAACGGAGGATTCGTCTTTGCCGACGACTGCAATCATGACATCGATGGCCTCTTCGCCCGGTCTTTCGAAGCCCAGATGCAAACGCTTTTCGGCCCCTCCGCCCTGCAGAAAATACCCAATAACCATCAGATCTATCACTCCTTCTTTAAATTCGAAAAAGGGCCTCCCAACACAGGCTTCGAGCTCAACGGATGGGGCGATGACCTGGTCCACGACTACCTCAAAGCCGTCACGGTCAATGGACGCATCGGCGTCCTCTATAGCAACAAGGATTATGGCTGTGAATGGGACTATGATTTTCGCAACAAAAGATTCCTGGCGGAAGACAACACGAAGTTTGGGGTCAATATTATTATGTATGCTTTAAATAGCTGATATGCTTAAATCCTTATTCAATCTGTTCTTCGGCAGCAAAAACCAAAACAGGAATTCTACATCTCCACACAAACCCAAAGCAACCTGCGGATCCAAAACCTGGGCCTGACAACGCCCTCGGAGGATGCCTCTCACATCCTCAGTACATCCCGGTTAAACTACGCCCCTTTACCCCTCACTTCTGCGCCGGTGGAATACAAACCTGAACCTGACCTGCATTGGATAACAGAGATAACGCCGGCTGCCGGAACTGTTTTCCATAAGGAAGACCTTTGGAATATCTTTGACAAAGACTGGCGGATGAAGTACCAGGCATTTGAATTATTTGGCCGCTCCTCTATAGACGGCCTATGGACATATGTGATCACAGGAGACTCTCCGGATTCCTACGATCAACTCCAGGTCACCTGGGAATTGGCAGAAAGGAACAATCCTGAAAATATAAAATGGAATACCTCCATATTGGATGACTTTCAACGGGCCCTCCGTCAACGCCTGACCGCAAAATTTAAGGCTATCACCATCCGCGAGGCAGAAGATATCCCTTCCGCGTTAAAAAAAGCGCAGCACCTTACAGACCTGCAAAAACAATTCGGCCGTCATACCATCATCGTACTAAAAAGCCTCACCTTCTATTCAGGTAAGCAGGCCTGGGATGCCCTCATCAGCGTTGGGCTGCATTGGGGTGATGGGGACTATTTCCATTGGAGCCCCAGCGATGATGATCCTCTTTATGAGCTCTTCTCCGTCTGGTCAAGCACCTCTCCCGGATATTTCTTCCCGGAAGATGTAAAAGCAGGAACCCAAAATCCAGCCGATCTCATCTTCGGTTTTGAAGTCCCCCGCAGCATCGACCCCGTAAATATTTTCGATGCCATGGCAGATGCCGTCGAATATTGCCAAAAGAGATTGGGAGGAACGCTGTTGACCGCAGAAGGACAGCCTTTCGACAGACAGCAAGAGAAAGAAGTCATCACAAAATTGACAGATGAAATGAACGCTAAAGGTATTCCTCCGGGCTCACCCCTCACTTTGAGATTATTCTAAAACAAAAAAATAGGCGGCCTCCAAAGAGGCCGCCCGTAGTCGTCGGATAAGATACCAAACTAAGAGTCGACAGGCTATTTATTGTTGCCCAGGTGTAGTAGACCCTCCATCGGAGGATTGACTATTTTGATACTCCGGCTGCTGCTCACTTTCAGTTCCCGTCACCGGCTTTTGATCCTTTTGCTGTTGCTGCTGCGAACCATTGCCGTTATAAGGCTGTGGCCCATTACCATTATCCCTGCGATAGTTCCTGTAGAAATAATCTTTTCTTGCCTGGATCACGGCCGCATCCCGGTCATGCTTCAGCTGGTTGATCTTTGCCCTTCTTTCCTTTCGGGGGACAGACTTGTCCTGGCGCACGTCCTTGATCTGGGCATTATAATCGTTCTTAATGTCCTCGATCTGTAAAGCCAGTTTTGAAGGCATCGCTCCATAACCATAATAGTAAGGAGGATAAGGATAACCCCAGGGGCCATATAACCCGTAAGGGTAACCAAAAGGATAGCCATAACCAAACCCTAACCCCAGTCCGACATACGTCCGGGGATACGCGTATACGACTCTACCGCCACCGCCATGAAATCCCCCACCTCCATGATAGCTTACTCCCCGCTGAGCAGAAGCGCCCAGGGAGAGTCCGGCTGCAAATAATACGATCAGCAACCTGCGGCCGGTCCGGCCGCTCATTCGTTTTAATTGATCTTTTATTTTCGTTTTCATAACTTGATTCTCCTTGTCATAATAGACGGCAAAAAATGGACAAGGTTGATTCAGCCTGTTCGTTATAACATATCTATAACAATCTCAAAACCAGGCACAAAAAAAAGGCACCCCGGAAGAGTGCTCATTTGTCTTTTATGTCATTGAACCTGCCTGTTCTGCAGGATCCTGCCAGGTCGGCAGCAGCTATTTTTTCTGTACGACCAACCCCTGCCCCGGTATCCACTTATCGTACTCCATATACCTGGCGGCTTCTTTGGCCATCTCTTCGCCTTTAAGCTTTGCCACCAGGTGAAGGGCGCCGTCGATCCCCGCGGAAATACCAGCGGTAGTAATGACATTCCCATTATCCACAAACCTCGTGTCCGATAAGACCTTGGTCCCCGGTAAAGCTTTGCGCAGGTTTTCGATACTGGCATGAAAGGTGGTAGCCGTAAGGTTATCCAACACACCCGCCCTTCCAATAATAAAGGCGCCGGTACAAACGGAGAAAAAATAGGAGGTGGATGTCTTACGCTTCCGGATCCAGCTCAATATCGCGCTATCCTTCGAGGACGGCCCTGTATTGCCTCCAAAAAAGGCCATGACATCAGCCGGGGGCGCATCCTCGATGCTGTAATCAGGTATGATCCTGAGAATTCCCTGTGCGACGATGGGCGCCTTCGTCCGTGAGACGGTAAATACGTGAAAACCTGCATAAGCGAATACTTCCATAGGACCGGCAAAGTCCAGCACTTCCACTCCATCCTGCAGGTAAAAACAAATGGTCATCTCTTTCTTGTAATTTTCGATCAATGTTTTCCTCGCCGCTATCGATTGACTCACCAGTTGCATCCCGCAGTGTGGGCAAATCCCCGGCTTGGCAAATACAAGGGTATCGCAGCTCCCGCCGCAGACACCACAGAGCCAGGCCGTGCTGTCCTTAATAGCAGTTCCCTGCGCCCTGACGAAAAAAGTGCTTAACAGCATAACGACAGTATAATAAACGATTTTCTTTCTCATGCCCCAAAGATAGGCCCCTCGCTTCCGGAGAGGTAGGACATTCCTGCGCAGGATCAGGACACCTTCCGCAATGCCGAAGGCAGACTTCCCGTGTGTTTTCGGATGATATGCCGCAGCTGATTGGCGCTTTGCAGTCCGCATTGCAGTGCGACTGCTTCGATCTTGTGGTTATTGCTTAGAAGTTGTACCGCCTTTTCCACACGCAGCTTCTCCAGGTATTCACCGATCGTAATACCCGTGCATGATTTGAATTGACGGGTGAGGTTCCGCGGGCTCGTATACACCAGGGCAGCCAGCTGCTCTACCCGTATCTTCTTCGGCAGGTTATGGATGATCCAATCCTGCACGATATGGACGTCATCATTGACATGCCCCCGGTATTGCAGATACACGCTATCCTGCGACTCACTTCCATCACGACGGATATAGACCACCATTTCTCTCGCCACCTTAAAAGCAAATTCCGCCCCATGCTTTTCCTCCAGCAAGGCAAGGGCCATGTCCAATCCCGTGGTCACACCCGCGCTGGTATAGATATTACCGCTCTTTACGAACAGGCGGTTGCTCAACACTTTCAATGACGGGTGATCCTGCTGCAGCCGCGCCGTATATTTCCAATGGGTAGTGCATTCCCTTCCGGCTAACAAGCCTGCGGCTGCCAGCGTAAAGGCCCCTGTACAAATTGAACAGATAGTGGCCCCCGCCTCATCCGCCCGCCGTAGCCACGCAAAAAGCCGGTGATCATCCATAGGCGGCAGCCGGCGCAGATCATATCCAGGCACCACCACGATGTCCGATGCCCTTACCTTTATTCCGGTATATTTCTTCAACCCCGTCATACGCAATCGCGCGGAAGTGGGCTGTGTAACACTGTCGGAAACATAGATGATCTCGTAAGGCTTCCCATAATCCCCGCTTTCATAAAATGTCTGCACCGCACCGGCCAGGTCCAGGATATGCGTTTCCTTGTTGATGTAGAAGATGACTCTGCTGGGAGATGATATCATTTCTTAGTTGACGAAGCAACTTCTTTTTGAGCTTTGATGGCCTTAATGTATTGAGTGGTCAATTCAATATCCATCTTAATTTGGGCATCCGGTCGTTTGTCCTGTATGCCGACAAACCCTATTTCATCCAAGGCGTGATATTTGTTTTTACTCTTCACTGAAATACCCTTTATAATACGAATTTACTATTTTTATTGCGGATTTTCCCCAAATACACATCCTGTCCCTAAATATCACCTCTGCTCCCAACGTATCGATATAATGCTGTATTAACCTGGTTTTAGCCCTGAATGCGACAAATCCTTCAAACCCCATTTCGAAGCTCTTTCTACACGCAAAAGCTACCAGGTTGCCGGACGCCCCAGCATACATTTTGGCACTCCCATAATTATGCGGCGCAGTTTCAATAAGATGCATTTCAATATAGTCCTCAGCTGTTTGGAGACTGAGCAAACCCTGTACTACATTGTCGTTATGAACTAACAATTTGTAAAATTCCCGATCAGGATATTGCCCTTCCTTTTTCCAATTGAACCTCCAGCCATCCTTTCTCAATATTCTCTTCAGATCAGCACCTGTCATTAACTTTACCTCCGTATCCACCCTTTTTTCCGAAGCAACGTGAACTATGCTATTAGTAATAGCGTCTACATAAAATGCTATCCTCCCCATAACAAATCCGGCCTTTCTTAAATTTCCGTCTCCCCAGTAACAAATTTACTAATTTTTTTAGTAAATTACATTCAAAACCATTCCACCATGCCCATCTTCACCATCGGCCACGGCACCCGCCCCATCGCCGAAATGCTGGACCTCCTCAAAAAATACCGCATCGGATTCCTCGCCGACGTCCGCTCCCTGCCCTATTCAAAATTCAATCCCCAATACAACCGCGAAAACCTCCATCGCTCTTTAAACCAACAAAACATAAAATACATCTACCTCGGCGACTCCCTCGGAGGCCGCCCGCAGGACCCCTCCTGTTACAATAGCCTCACAGGCCGTATCGACTACGACCTCGTCCGGCAAAAAGACTTCTTCAAAAAAGGTATTGAAAGACTGATCTCCGCTCACCAGAAAAACCTCTGCGTCGCCCTGATGTGCAGTGAACGCAAACCCGAATTATGCCATAGAAGCAAGCTCATCAGCCAGACCCTTCACGAAAAAGGCATACCCATCCATCATATAGACGAATCCGGTGAACAAAGAACCCACGACGACATCACCGCACTCTGGGCAGCCATCATGTCCCGCCAGGCGCCTCCGGCCCAGATAGCGCTCCTTTGATGATATCCCCCATTCACTGTAAATCCTTCCGGAAACTAAGCATAAACACTTATACCATTTAGAAAACCTCCAAAACCCAAAATACGGCTCTTCCCCTGCCGTTAAACCTTATTGCAACTCGTAGAACAACCATTGTTACGCTCTGAAACCCAAGCCCATGCTATTCCGGAAGCTTAAAACCAGGCTCCTGGCAACCCTGCTGGTAACAGCGCTCTGTTGCCTGGCTACTGCACAGCAGCCGGGTCTTAAATTCGAGCACCTGGATATAGTTGACGGCCTCTCCCAGAACAATGTCCTCAACGTCCTGCAGGACAGCCGTGGTTTCATCTGGTTCGGCACCCGTGACGGTCTCAACAAATATGATGGCTACCAGATCAGCATCTATCGCAACGACCCGGCGAATAAAACTACCATCAGCAACAACTTTATCTCCGACATCATAGAAGACCACCGCGGCTATATCTGGGTTTCTACCAGGGGAGGAGGGCTTAATAGATACGATCGCGCTAAAGACCAGTTCACTGCCTTCAAAAAGGACTCCCGCGGCACAGCCATTCCCAGCGACTTCATCTCCAGCCTCGTTGAAGATGAAAAAGGTCGCATTTGGATAGGCACCGAAGATCAGGGCCTCATATGCTTCATCCCCGATAGCAACAAATTCTATCAATTCACACATCTCGACAAAGATCCCACAAGCCTTGGCGGCGATTATATCCGTGATGTGTTTATCGACAGCCGTAAGAACCTGTGGCTGGGCACTTACGGCAATGGACTGGACCTCCTCGATAAAAAGAGCGGCGCATTTATTCATTTCCGTCACAGCAAAGATGATCCGTCCTCCCTTTGCAACGACAAGCTGATCTGCCTGTACGAGGACTGCAGCCAGCGTCTCTGGATCGGCACGGATGGCGGGGGGCTGGACAGGATGGACGATCCCGCCACGGGCAGTACCTTTCATCACTTCAAACACAGCACCGGTGACAACAAAGGCATCTCCGGCAACACGGTGTTCGGAATAGGTGAAGATCCAGGCCACAAATTGTGGATAGCACTGGAAAATGCCGGTGTCGATATCTACGATCCCAACACCAATACATTCCGGCAGTATCTGCACGATGACATCGACCCCGCCAGTCTCAGCAACAACTCCGTCCACACAGCCTACATGGACAACGTCGGCAATATGTGGGTAGGCACATTCGCCGGTGGCTTGAATATCCATAAAAGATATTCCAGCCAGTTCATACATTACAGACATACACTGGATAATAATACGCTCAGCAACAATAATGTGCTTAGCATCACCGAAACATCTGATAAAAAATTTTGGATCGGCACGGATGGTGGTGGACTCGATCACTTCGACCCCGTCACCGGTCAGTTCCGGCACTACCTCCATCAGGAAGGCAATCCCCGCAGCATCTGCGGTAACTATGTGCTCTGCGCCATCGAAGACAGGAAAGGCAATGTCTGGGCAGGCACCTGGGCAGATGGCATCTCAGTTTTCAGGCCAAAAGAGAATACCTGGCGCCATTTCCGCCATGACCCCTCCAATCCTTCCAGCCTCAGTAACAACAATGCCTATGCCATCCACGAAGACCACGAAGGAAATATCTGGATCGGCACCTATGGCAATGGACTGGACCTGTACCACCCGGAGTCAGGCACTTTCAGCCATTACTCCTATGACGACAAAGACCCCGTGAATGTCAACAGCCGCAAGATCCACTCCATCTTCGAGGATAAGCAGGGCGGCATCTGGCTGGGCACAGACGGCGGTGGTATCAATTACTTTGATAAGAAAACCCATCAGTTCACCCGATACGTTCACATCGACGGGCAGAACAGTCTCAGTGATAACAGGGTTGGCGAGATCTATGAGGACGAAAAGGGTATTCTTTGGATAGGCACCATGAATGGATTGAACTATTTTGACAGGCACACCGGACAATTCCGGGTGTATACCACCGGCGACGGTCTTCCCAACAACGTCATCTACGGCATCCTGCCCGGTAAGAAAGATCAGCTTTGGATCAGCACCAACATGGGCATTTGCCTTTTTAATACAGCCAGCCTGAAGAGTAAGAACTTCGGCACCTCCGACGGGCTCCAGAGCTATGAGTTCAAAGAACACGCCTATTGCAGGAGCAGCAGTGGCACCCTGTATTTTGGCGGCGTTAATGGCTTCAATGAGTTTGTCCCGGACAGCATCAAAGAACAAACCTCGGAGCCACCGCTGCTGGTCACAGGCTTCAAGATCTTCAACAAAGAGGTAGCCATCGCCAAAGATAGCGCAGACCCTTCCCCCTTGAAAAAAACCATTACAGAGACCACTGATATAACTTTGCCTTATTCCAGCTCCGTGATCTCTTTCGAGTATGCCTCGCTCAACTATAGCGCTAATGAAAGAAGACAATATGCCTATATACTGGAAGGGTTCGACAAGACCTGGAACTATGTGGGGGCCAAACGCACAGCCACGTACACCAACCTGGATCCCGGAGAATATACTTTCAGGGTAAAAGGCCTGGACTATGAAGGCAAGTGGTCGCCACGTATGGCATCCATCCGGCTGGTCATCACACCCCCATTCTGGCTTACCTGGTGGTTTAGGCTGGGAGTAGCCCTGCTGCTGATAGGGGTAGTCCTCGCCATATATCTGTTGCGCATCAAAGACATCAAAGCCAGGCAACGCAGGTTGGAAAGCCTGGTGCGGGAACGCACCGATCAACTGGGGCAGGCCATGGAAGACGAGCGGAAAGCCAGGCTCAATGAAGTAAAAGCCCGGCAGGAGGCAGAACAGGCCAACAAGGCCAAGAGCATCTTCCTCGCCAACATGAGCCATGAGATCCGTACGCCCATGAATGGCATGATCGGAATGGCCTCCCTGCTGGCGCAAACACCCCTGGATGATGAACAGCGCGGCTATGCAGGTACCATCCAACACTGTGGGGAAACACTGCTCTCCGTCATCAACGACATTCTGGACTTTTCTAAGATCGAGTCGGGAAAGATGGAGCTGGATGAAAAAGAGTTAGACCTCCCGGACTGCCTGAAGGAAGTACTGGACATGTTCAGCGTCAAGGCAGCTCAGTCCGGCATACGGCTGGGATCTGACGTCGATATGGCCATCCCCTCTCCTATCCTGGTAGACGGCGGCCGCCTTCGCCAGGTGTTGATCAACATCGTAGGCAATGCCATCAAATTCACCCACGAGGGTGAGGTCCGCATCCGCGCCTTTCTCACCCATGCCGTTCCCGGCCGTCTGGAGATTGGCTTCGAAGTAAGAGACACAGGCATCGGCATACCTCATGATAAATTGAACCAGCTCTTTAAAGCCTTCTCACAGGTGGACTCTTCCATCACCCGCAAATACGGCGGCACAGGCCTGGGCCTGGTCATATGTGATAAGCTCATCCAATTGATGGGCGGCAGGATCCGCGTGGAAAGCCAGCCAGGAAAGGGCTCGGTCTTCAGCTGGACAATACGCTGCCAGCCCGGTACCCAAAAAATAAAAGTCCCCGTGAAACCTGCAGCATTACCCGCTCTTCTGGCAGAGAAATATCCTCTCCGGATCCTCGTAGCAGAAGACAATCCGATCAATCAGCAATTGGCCATGATCATTCTGACCAAAATGGGCTATACGCCTGAATTCGTGGAAAATGGCAAAGGCGTCATCAGCAAACTCCGGGAAACAAAGATCGACCTCATCCTCATGGATATACAAATGCCCGAAATGGATGGCTTGGAAGCGACACGCATCATCCGCAACGGTGGCGGCCCCCAGCCCGTCATCATCGCAATGACCGCCAATGCCATGGCCGGGGATAAAGATGAATGCCTGGCAGAAGGTATGAATGACTACCTGGCAAAACCAGTCGACCTGGGCCAGTTGGTCACCATGCTGGAAAAATGGGGCGGCATGATCAATGCAAACTAACGCTCCGCTCTGACACGACCTCATAATGCTTCACGCGATCTTCCCATGAGAGCATCATTCCCTTTACTACACCCGGCACAACAGCCGCTTCAGGATCATCTCCCGCAAACTTCCTGATGGCTTCCATCGATTCCCAGATCGTGACAATGAGAAACTCCACTCCATCCCCGGTGGAACGCCGGAGGATCGACGCCTTGACAAAACCCGAAATAGCCGATATCAGCGGAAACGTCTCCGTCTCCAGGTGATGGATATAATTTTTCACCTCCCCACGTTTAGCTACTCCCCTCCAATGACGTTGTATCATGTAACTCGTATTTTTGTTCGTAAAGTGCTTTCCCGAAAGCATCGGACGCCTTCTCTTCTGCCAGCACAAATCCATATCGCTTATACAATGAGGCCGCCGCCGCCAGCTCATGCGTGGTCCACAGATAGCTGCTGAGATAGCCCGCCTTCCGCAAATGCTCCATATAAAGCGCCATCAGCCGCTTACCAAGCCCCAGCCCCCTGTACGCTGGCTCCAGTATGAAATACCGCAGCTGGGCGGCATCCTCCTCCCGGTGCATCAACAGGAGAAAGCCAACGATCCTTTCCCCATCCTCACAGACCCATACCCTGTCTTTTTCAGGATCATACTGCCGGTGAAATTCATACATCCCCTGCGCAACATATGCCTCGAACCCGACCCCAAAGGCATATTCCTGCCCATATAGCTTACCATGCAGATGTATGACATAGCCTATATCTCCTGGCCTTAGCTCCGTACGTATAGTAATATTATGCGCGTCCATAACGGGTGATTATCTTTTGTATCTCATTCATATGCTCCACCAGCCTGCCCCTGTCCTCCTCCGGCAAAGGCGCAAGCAATCCCTTCACCTGCGCAATGGAAGCCCTGTCCAAAGCCTCGAATGCAGCACGGCCCTTGGCCGTGAGGAAGAGATGCTGTACCCTGCCGTCCTCCATCGACCGCTTACGTACGATCAATGCCTTCCGGGAAAATTGATCGAGCATCCTGCTCAGATAACCTTTGTCGATGCCTAGCAACGCCGTCATCTCTCCCGCCTGTATGCCCTCCCTGGAATACATCTCATAAAGCACCCGCGCCTCCGGCAGACTAAAGGAACTATCAAGGATATGACCATCCAGCAACCCGATGATCCTGGTATACCACCGGCTAAAAGCCCTTACTTCTTCAATGATTGTCTGCTTCATGAAGGAAAGTTACGGTAATTAGTTGACAAAATCAACTAATTTCAGCAAAGCATTCTACCAGCGCCCTCACTGCTTTACGGATCTTTTCTTCAGGGAACGCGGCATATCCCAGCAAAATGCCCGGTCGTTCGTAGTTCCCCAAAGTATATTCCCGCAAACTGGGCAACACCAGCTTCCTGGCCGCCGCAGCCTCCATTAGCCGCGCCTCATCGACAGGTGCTGAAAAATAAGCCGCCAGGTGCATCCCCGCAGAAGGATCTGTAAAAGAAAGGCGATGGGAGAGATGAACCTGCAATTCGCCCAGGAGGCATTGCAGTCGCTCGTTATATATGCCGCGCATCTTGCGCAGATGCCGGTGAAAGTAACCCTCTTTGATAAAATCTGTCAGTATCAGCTGATCCGTCAGCGGCGATTGACGGTCATTCAACGCCTTCAATGATTTGAAGGACTGGAAGATCTCCCGTTCAGGCAGCACCATATACGCTATGCGCAAGGCCGGGAAAAGGACTTTGCTGAATGTGCCGATATAGATGACATTCCCATGCGTATCCAACCCCTGCAGGGACGGAATAGGTTTGCCACGGTAACGTAGCTCGCTGTCATAATCATCTTCGACCAGCCAGCACCGGTGTTCATTTGCCCATGCCAGCAGCCTGAGCCGCTGTGCCAGCGGTAAAGTACCGCCCACAGGGTCCTGATGCGAAGGAGTGAGATAAGCCAGCTTCCCATCCGGATGATGACGGAACGCATAGTCGATATCGAGCCCCTCCTCTGTCACTGGTATGGGACAAGGCTTGCCGCCAAACAGCGTAAACACCGCACGTGCATTCACATACCCCGGATTATCTATCCAAAAACGATCCCCCGGCTGCAGCAACAGCTGGGCACATAACGCAAGAGCCTGCTGTGTCCCATTTACGATGAGGATGCGGTCCGCTTCGCAATGCACACTCCGGTTCACCCGCAGATGATCCGCGATCGCTTCCCGCAAAGGAAAATAGCCGGCCGCATCCTCATATCCCAGATGCTGAAAATCCAGGTAACGATATACCCTCGCCGCCAGCTTGCTCCATACCCCAAAGGGAAAAGCATCAAAGGCAGGCTGCCCGGTCTGAAATGGTAATATTTCCTCCCGCATCGTGTTACGGGGTAATACTACCCGCTCCATCGTTGCGACAAAATCCCCTTTTAACCTCCTCTCCCCTCCGTCTCTAATTAATCCCTTTCCATCATCTATCAGTCTCCCTCCTTCTCCCTCATCTACCCATCTCTTTCCATCTCTTATCAATCCCTCTCCCCCTCCTATCTTCCTCTCTTTCCCTCCTCCCACGCCTCCTTCCTTACCTACCCCTCCCTTCCCCTCACTTACCATTCCCTTTCCATCTCTTATCAATCCATCTCCCCCTCCTATCTTCCTCTCTCCCCCTTCCTTACCTACCCCTCCCTTCCCCTCACCTACCATTCCCTTTCCATCTCTTATCAACCCCTCTCCCCCTTCCTCACCTATCTGTCCTTCTCTCAAACCTCCCCCTCCCTTCCTATGCTCCATCCCCTCCGGTATCTCCTCCGCCACAAAACTCCCCGACCCGCTCCTCCCCTGTATATACCCCTCCATACCCAACTGCTCGAATGCCATCACCACAATATTCCTCGACACCCCCAGCTCCTCCGCTATCAAACGCGTAGCAGGCAGCCTGTCCCCCGGCCGTAACCTCCCCTCCAGGATAGCCAGCTGGATCCCATCATACAACTGCTGATACACCGGTCGCCGCACCTTGCGGTCAATACGAATAAACGGCAACGATATCTGCCTGGACGCTCTACTCATAAAAGCGGTACTATCAAATTCACTTAAATTGGACCAATCCCTAGTACCAAGTTACAAATATCTTTGACATAGCTAAACCAAAAAACAATGAATACACTCACCAGCACCTATTTCAACACCAGGGGACGCATCACCCAGTACCTCCCCCAAAGCAGCGAATCCATGGTCGCCTACTTCATGCACAAGCTCTCCCACGAGACAGAACCTTCCGACGTCTATGCCGACATGGAAAACGGCTTCGACAACTTTCTCGTCATCGACGCGCGCTCACATGAAAGCTTCACCAGGGAGCATATTCCCGGCGCCATCAACATTCCCCACAAACACATGAACCTGGAGACCACCGCCTTCCTGCCCAAAGAAAAAATGATGGTCGTCTATTGTGACGGCATAGGATGCAACGCCTCCACCAAGGGCAGCCTCAAACTGGCCAGCCTGGGCTTCCTCGTAAAAGAAATGATCGGGGGACTGGAATGGTGGAAATACGACGGCTATACAACGGAAAAAGGCCCTTTATCCTCAAATCCGCTCGTCTGTGGCTGCGAATAAACTGATCGCCTTTGCTACCTGTAGCTCCTTCCCGGACCTGGCAAAGGACGACAGGACCCTGGCAGCAGCGCTGGTTGCCGCCGGCCATCAGGTGGAGGCCGCGGCATGGGACGACATCACCATTGATTGGGATCGCTACGACTCGGTGGTCATCCGCTCGACCTGGAACTATCACATGCATCCCCGGGCCTTCCTTGGCTGGCTCCACCGCCTGGAAAGCTATCCATTGCAGGTAGCCAATCCCGTTGACATACTGGAATGGAATATGGACAAAGAGTACCTTGCAGACCTGCGGCAGCTGGACGTGCCCCTGCCCCCGACATTGTTCCTGGATAAAGACAGCAACCCATGCCTGGACAGCATCTTCCAGGACACAGGCTGGCAAAAGGCAGTGATCAAACCCTGTATCTCGGCCACCGCTTACAATACGTGGATCACCACGCCAGCAACCGCCGCCGCAGATGCGTCAGGATTGCGCCGGCTGATAGATACAGGTAAATACATGATCCAGGAATTCATGGAAGAAGTGGAGACGGATGGAGAATATTCACTGATCTTCTTCGGCCAGCAATATAGCCATGCAGTCAAAAAGACAGTGAAGAAAGGAGACTTCAGGGTGCAGGAGCAGTTTGGAGGACATAGCCTGCCTGCCCGGCCAGGGTCATCCATCATTCGCCAGGCAACAGCTATCCTGGACAAGGCGGTCCCTTTCACGTCCTCACCCCGCCTGCTCTATGCACGCGTTGACGGCGTCATTCATAAAGGCATCTTTACATTAATGGAATTGGAGCTGGTAGAGCCCTCCCTTTTCATCAACAACAATACCCTGGCCATCCAGCAGTTCGCCTATTTCTTCAACAGCTCTTTTACGGCCGCGGCTATCTGTTGATCATGCCCGGCAGAAAGAACATCCGGCTCATTACGTACAGGTATGTCCGGCTCCATCTGATGCCCCTCTTCGAAATAGCCTTCCGGCGCCCGCCATCCGCCCATGGGCATGCCGAACACCAGGCCGGGATCGATCTGCGTTTCCCACCAGACAAAAGTACCGGTCCCGGGGATAGGCATGCCCAGGGTTTTACCAATATTCTTCAGCTTATACGCCGCCGGAAAAAGATGCGCGTCGGAATAGTTGGACTCGCCGATCAATACGATCGAAGGCTTCACCCATTTGTCAAAAGGCTCCGATCCTACATATTGTCCATGGGGAATGACGTCGAAATATTTTTTACCGCTTAGGAAATCCGACAATTGCTCATGGATATTGCCACCTCCGTTGAATCGTGTGTCGATGATCAAAGCTTCCTTACCGATATTACGGCCCAATGCTTCTTCAAACACCACCCGCATGCTGGCATCATTCATGGCCCGTACATGAATATACCCTATCTTACCCCCCGATAAGGAGTCGGTCTCCTTTCTCCGATCCTTCACCCACCGGTTGTACAGCAGCTGATTCTCCTCTCCCATGGATATAGGTTTCACCGTCTCTTCCCACCGCGCACGTGTGGCAGGATCATACAGCGATAATAACGTAAGCTTATCGGCCTTTCTGTTCAGCAGACTGTAATGATCGATACTGTCGGTGATAGCCACTCCATCTATTTTCTCCAGGATCGTGCCCGCAACTACCTTCGAGGCCGATTTGTCCAGGGGCCCTCCGTCGATGACGTCCGCGATCCTTAGGCCCGCACCGGTATAACTGTAATCATACAAGATTCCCAGGGAAGCAGTCTGGTCATTGCCCCGCTGACTGTTGCCGGAATATCGGCACCCGGTATGGCTGACATTGAGCTCTCCCAGCATCTCGCTGAGCATCTCCGCAAAATCATAATCATTATTGATGTAGGGCAGGAACTTCTTGTATGCCTTGTAATAAAAATCCCAGTCCACGCCATTCATGTCCACGACATAATACTTCGCTTTCACCTGGCGCCAGGCATGATCGAATATATACGCCTTCTCTTCGGGCTCTTTCAATGCCATCTCCCCATCGATGGCCACCGGCTCGGCCTTGCCGCTCTCCGCATCGATCTTCCTTACCTTGCCTTCCGCCAGGACGTAAATAAATTTCCCGTCATTGGAAAGCTCCATACCACCATAACGAACACCCAGCTTTGCAAACAGCTTTGTCTCATGGGTACGCAGCTCGGTCATCCACAGGTCAAAGCCTTTTTCAAATGCAGTAAGATAATACAGCTTTGCCCCGTCCTTTGACAGCAGCCAGTCATTGGCGTTCGATGTGTGCGTAGTCAGCTTCAGCTTTCGGTCAGTAAGATTATCCCAGTCGAATTTGATATCTTTTTGACTATCCTTTTTCTTGTCCGAACTGTCCTTCTTCTTGTCCTTATCCTTTTTCTCCTCCTGCTCTTTCAGCAGATCGAAGTCCTCCTTGGATAGCTTGAACCTGTCAAAAGCATCCTTGGTAAAGAACATTCCGAACACATCTGCTGTCACCGAACCTCCGCCCTGCTGCAGGGCCCCATCACGGTCCGAACCCCAGATCATCATCTTTCCCCCCATGGCCCACTTGGGATAGACATCATTATATCCACTGAGGGTCAGGTTGATCACCGGCGATTTCCCATCCGAAGCGATCAATCCTACTTCCGGCGTCTGCACCCTTTCCGGTGGCCCAAACGACACCAGGAACCATTTCCCGTCCGGCGACCATTGATAATATTGATCCCCGTCGGCATATGAATAGTTCTTATCGGCAGGAAGAATGGTTCTCACCTTTTTACTGGCCAGGTTCACCACTTTCAACGTCACCCTGTCCTCCAGGTAAGCCACTTCCTTGCCGTCGGGAGAATAAGACGGCTGAAATTCCTCCGCACCCGTGGCGATCACGGTTTCCTCCTTCAGCACGGTAGAGGCATAGAAATAAGGTTCCTCCTTGCGGCTGATGGACGCCGTATAGACATTCCAGCTGCCATTCCTCTCTGCAGCAAAAACAAGATCGCGGCCGTCAGGGCTAAAGCTGACATCCCGCTCCTGCCAGGGAGTGTTGGTGATCCGCTTGGTGGCCCCGCCCGTGACGCTGGCGACAAAGATCTCGCCCCGGAACACAAAAGCGATCTCCTTGCCATTGGGCGATAATTTCATTTCCGTCAATCCCCCATTCACGGGCAATGTTCTTTCCACTACTACCCGGCCATCTTCCGCAATGTGTACAGGCACTTTTTGCGGCTCTCCCGAACCCCGCTTGACATAGATCTCTCCGTCAAAACCAAAACACAGGGTATTATCATTGGCCCTGGTCAAAAATCTCACCGGGTGCTTGCTGAAATGAGTAAGGGGCGTCGACACAGACGGGTCCTGCACGCTGCTCTTATATATGTTGAATGAGCCGCTCTGCTCGCTGAGATAATAAAAATCCTTATCGTTGGCGTCGAAGACAGGATTACGATCCTCACCATTGAACTTTGTAAGACGGGAATATTTACCCGCTTTCATGTCATATAACCAGATATCACGGGCAATGGCCGAAGTATGATGCTTGCGCCAGTTGCTCTCATAACCCTTCAGGTCCTCGTATATGAGCTTATCTCCCGAAGCGCTGACAGTGGCAGCTAAAGCAGGCACGGGTAATACAAGACTCACCTTACCGCCACTCACAGGAACACTATATAGCTCCGACATCAGCGTAATAGGGAATTGCGCATTCGTGGAAAGGTCCTGGCGGTGCGTGGAAAAGATCACTTTTTTATCATCCGCCGAAAAACTGCTGGGTATCTCCCCCATGGAATGGTAGGTCAGCCTGCGCGCCTCGCCACCCGTGGCCGGCATCACAAAGACGTCGAAATTGCCAAACCGGTCTGAAGCAAAAGCAATGTATTTGCCATCATGGCTCCACACCGGCGAGAACTCATACGCCTCACTGATAGTCAGCGGTACAGCCGTCCCCCCTGCCGCAGGTACCTTATATATATCACCTCTATAGCTGAATAATATGGTTTGCCCATCAGGTGAAATAGCAGGATAACGCATCCATAAAGGATCCTCTTGCGAATAACCTATCAGGGACAGGCAGCCCGTAGCGAGCAATAGCAGTAGTTTGTTCATATACTGAAAATAAGTATTTTCCTCTCATCCCCCTTCTCCCCATGAAATGTTTTTCCCCTTACAATCACCCCTTCCCGCTTTTTTCCACCCCCCTCTCATCCCCCGGAAAAAACCTTGGTAATCATATCAAAAAAATGTTAAATCCCTTGTCTGTCAAGGGTTTCAGCCGACACAAGCCCTGTTTGGCGTAATAAAAACCTCGAAAACTAGGCTTGTACACCCCTTTTCACCGTGCTATTTTTGTACTGTCAAAAGAGATGATTGCTTCCCCATACGAATCCTTAACAAATTTTGTAAATATCAAAAACAAAATATTATGAAAAGCAATCATGTAGTAAAGACCCTGACAGCAGCAGCATTAGCAGTTGTATTCTTTGTAAGCAACCCCTTAACCAGCCTGGCTAACGACGGTAGCAAGAAAGCCGCAAAATTGTCCGACGAACAAGTTACCGTTCAATACATCGGTTCCACCGCCGGCCAGGTAGCCTTCCGCGTAGAGTTCGAAAACCCTACTGCCGAAAAATTCTGGCTGATCATCAAGAACGACGCCGGTGATGTAGTTTATCGCAAACAGTTCAGCGATGTACATTTCAGCAAATCCGTATACGTACAGAAAGAAGAAGCTGACATCCGCCCTACTTTCGTCATCCGCAACAATGCCAATGAGATCGTGCGCCAGTTCTCAGTAACCAGCACCGTCACTGAAAGCACCGTTGTTACGAAGTTATAATTGAAGAATTGAAGTTGTAATAGATAGGAAAAAGAGCAAAGGCTGCCCCCACGGGCAGCTTTTTTTATTTTGATTTCATCCATATTAAATATTTGTTATTTAAAATACACCTTTAAAAGCAAGAGAATTGACTTACTGTTATGGCTATTCTATTATATTAATAAATACAATATTTGAGGTTGCACATCATGTTAGAACGCCCAGTAACTCATTTATACTCAACCTTTTCAACCCCTAAACCCTCTGTTTGACATAATAAAACCATCAAAAACAAGGTTTGCAACCCCATCGATCTATTTCTATATTTGTATCATCAAGTCCAAAGAGATCCAACGATTGCTTCCCCAGCATCGAAAAACTTGCCCCTCCTGATTGCTTCCCGCTTTGCCTTCTCTCTCGATTGTTCTGCACTCTTTCGATTGTCAGCCTTCACAATTTCAGTAACGACAAAATTTAAAAATAGAGTTATGAACATCAAATCAAACAGCCGTGTAGTAAAAGCAATCTTAGTAGCAGCCGTAGCAGCTGTGATCTTTATCAGCAACCCCCTCGCCAGTCTGGCTAACGGCGGCAAGAATGATAAAGCAAAACTTAATGACGAACAGGTCACCGTTCAATATGTTGGCGCCAACGATCAGCACGTTGTCTTCCACGTAGACTTCCAGAACCCCACAAATGAAAAATTCTGGCTGATCATCCGCAACGACGCCGGTGATGTTGTTTACCGCAAACAGTTCAGCGATGCGCATTTCAGCAAATCCATTTATTTCGAAAATGATCAGACTGAGATCCGCCCTACTTTCATCATCCGCAACAGCGCTAATGAAATTGTACGCCAGTTCGCTGTAACCCGGACCATCACGGAACAGACAGTTGTAACTAAGTTATAAAAAAACAAACCCCGCCGGCAAAAGCCGGCGGGGTTATACTTACTTAAACCCTGATAGCGCTTATTTCCGCTCATCCTTCCCCCGCATCCACTTCACCCCATTGATCGCATTACTGCGATTATCACAAGGATCGCTCACCATATTCAACGTCAACCCATCCGCAAGGAAAACATAGGTATACACCCCTTCCCCGCCGGGACAGGCATATCTCCCCTCGAAGTCCTTCAACGTGATAGTATCCCTGTTGATCTTACTTAAACAACGAACGACCACATCCCCGCTCCCATCGGTCGTATAGGAAGTATCCGCACCCACATGAAAGGTCAGCGTATCGTGCAATTCATCTACATATAATTTCCAGGAAGTTCCCTTTAAGGACTGGGCATGCACGCCGGCTGCTCCGGCCAGCAACAGGACAACGAGCAGATAAGATATTTTGCGCATATAGTTATTATTGTTCATAAAATTAACCCTTTCATCCACCTAACCAAATTCTCCATCTATAATAGCAAAACCTTAACCCGCCACGCTACTCCAATCCCCTTAGATATTCCTGCATATTCCCCCCTAATTGCACATCCAATGCTCCCAGCTTCGCCGCATAATATGCCCGCAGGGCCTCCCAGGAGTAATATGGCCACTGCCCCGTAGCCACCGGCAGCACAGCCTCCCGCTCATTCAACAGCACTTTCACCAGGTAGGACCCGCTATCCCCCGCATACAGGATCCATTGAATATTGGCGCTTAAAGGAATAACATCCCCCGCTCGCCAATGATCATGATAATGGTACACCGACCTTACAGGACTGCTGGCGCCTCGGATACCTAACAACGCCGCAAGAGGGGCGATAGCTTCCGCATGGGTAAACCGCAGCACAGCATCAGGGGAGTCTGCCTTCCCCACCGCCCGGTCCAGGCTATTGATAATATCTACCAGCAATGGCGCCGCCACCTTCACCTGGATCCCCACGGAATCAAACCCGGGTCCCTTTTCAAGGAAATCCGCCGCCCCATTCCTGAATTCCAGCCATTCCAGACCATTCTTGTCAAATGCAGCGCCAAGTCCCTGCCTGTCATCAGGATGACCGGCAGCCTTCAACTCTCCGCTCATCGACCAGGCAATGGTATACAGGTCGTAAAGGTTGTCGGTAAAAGCTACCCCCCCGCCCGGCAATGTGCGTATAAAAGCAGGACTGAACAACCGCGCACAGGTACGCTTGGCCGTAGCCGCCGTCCTGCCATCCTTATCCAGGCTGTCCATACATCGCTTTATCCAACTGCTTTTTTTGTACCGTTGATAGCCAGGCGAAAGGTCATAAAAGCGTAGGACCGTATCCGTGGAATCTGCCGCCCGTACATTTCTCAATGCTCCCTTATAGCTACCCAATCCCTGTACAAAAGCCGCCGCACTTTGTTGCGTCCGCACCTTCCAGGTAGTCACCACATCCAATCCCCTGCCCCTAAAAACAGGACCATAATGCTGTTGCATCCTTTGTCCAATGGCCGCCTGCTCTTCCCCCCCCAGTAAAGTAATATGCTCATAATTCCCTTTGCCGGCAGCCAGCAAATGCCGGACGACCTTAGCCACCTGCAAGCCCAATTCGGTAAGGCCACCGCTTTTTTCTGCCGACTGCAGCACCTGCAGCACCTGCTGATCCGCACCTTCCTTCGTTAAAAATCTTGCGCCATGCCTTCCCACATAGCTGATAAATACAGGCTGATAGCCGGCAGGAGGCGGCGTAACAGCCTCTCCTGAAAATACGTAAGGCGTTTTGGTCCCCAGAAAAGGCACCGCCTGGGCGCTTGCCTCCCCAGCGGGCAATATGACGGAGAGACCCGTCCATACACAGACATACAAGCCTCCCATCACCGCCCGTCGTGTTATTGTAAAAAAGTTGAATTTTCTTATACCAGTCATAAACAATGACGATTTTGATTCTAAAAAGCTCAATTCTTGCTAAGGCTCGAAGTAAAATGCTGGTTGCCCGTTCCGTCGGAAGGATAGGCGCCCATGTCTGCATTGGGATCCAGCGTCGTCGCACCGAGATCCCCTCCCTGCGGCACCGTCCGCAGCGCCTTGAAAGAGGTCGTGCCCTTGTGAAACGCCGGACTGCTGGTCAAGAATCCGAAATCATAATTCAAGTCCGTAAGTATGGCAAGGGGCATGTTCGCCTGGGCTATAGGAAAAGTGACGGCCGAATAATCAAACTGGTCGACATCGTATATTTTGAACCGGGGATTATTGTCCTTTGCATTGGGCCCCATGATATCCGCATTCTGGGCTTTCCCTACGCCATCAACAGCATAGAACTGGTTCACCAGCGACTGGGCGTTGCCATAAAAGAACTGGTTGTTATAGGTCGTATTCACTACATCCGCATCAGGTGTCAGCCGCATCCCAAATCGGCAATTGATGATGACATTGTTGTAGATCTTTCCCTGTGCGCCCTTCTCATAATCGATCGAGCCCCCGCGTCCTGACTTCAACTGGCGGAACCCACCGTTCAGCATCGTATTATTATAGAGGTAAGTTTTGTTCTGTATGGGGCCGCCTCCGCTGTTGGAGATCTTGAACGCATTCGTGGCCGAGCCGATCACCAGGTTGTATGCCACGTCACCCACACAGCCGTTCTTCAGGTTCAGCGCTTCCCCGCCTGTTGTACCGCAGGCTTCAAAGGTATTCCGCATGATGCTCACGTGCCCGTGCAGGATCCGCATCCCATCATCCTTCGTTCCGTAGATCCAGGAATCCTCGATGATGACATTACCATTGATGTTCGTATAGGAAAGGCTGTTCCTGGGATCACCTGAGGCAAACACGTTGGGGTCGGCAGCGTCTCCGGCCGGTCCGCCGGCAAACTCTATATGGGTCCATTTGATGATGATATCACCACTGCTTTCCCCGCATTGAATACCCCCCCATAGCCCTTTGCCGATGCGGGATTCGTTGCGCACCGCATCCGGCACAGTTATATAGTTATTGTTGTCGGAAGTGCCCAGGCTGATGAAAGTTCCGTTGCAGGTGATCTGCGGGCTGGTAGCCGTCAATTTGCCATCTCCGATTGCTATCAGCCTGGAGCCCGCCTGCATAAGCAGCGTGTCATGCTCGTTCACCGTAATATCGCTGGAAAAATAATAGGTCCTCCCGGTTAAAAGAGTCCCGGAGACAGCACCCGTTAGTGTATCGCTGGTTATGGGATGGCTGGCATCTACCTTCTTAGGACTGACATAGACATCCGCCGTTTTATGACAGGCAGCGAGGGACAGCAAGACGACCGCCAGCACACCCGATCTGATCGAATTATGTTTATTGTTCATGATGTTGCGTTTGTAGGGATGTTTAGAGTTTGAATTTTACGCCCAGAAGATAATTGATACCATAAGTGTCCTTCCGCATGAATATATTCTTGCCTTCCTGCTGTAAGGGAGCATAATTATTTACTGTTCCCACCACATAAGGCTGCCTTACTTCCAGCTCCAATGGGGTGTTGAGAAGATTGTTCACCTTGGCATAAATATACCAGCGATGAGCTACCCGCTTCTCCAGGGAAAAGTCCAGCTGCTCAAAATCCTTCTGCCAGATGTCGTAATTGTAGTACTGCGACACGGTATTGATCCTCCTGCTTGTATAACCAAAAGCCAGTTGCGCATTCAATCCTATCTTATTATCGTCCTTGAATAACAACGAGAAGTTGGCAATATGCTTGGATTGCCCCTGTAAAGGCCTCTTCTGTTCGGGATAATCGGCCGTGATGCCGCCCGGGATCCTGTAGTCATGTTCTTTGGTCGTCGTGATCGATGAATTTGTATACGTGTAATTCGCCTTTATACCCAGCCATCTCCAATATTTGGTCAGGTCCAGTTCCGCCCCGTAATTCGTCGCGTTACCAAAGTTGGCCGGCACATAATAGGTCATATTGCTATTGCCGGCATCGGAAGTGGGATCAGGTGCATTGGTAATGGAATATTCTATAGGGTTCTTCAGCCTCTTATAAAATACACCCACCAGCAGCTGGTCCAACCCCCTGGGATAATATTCGTAACGAAGGTCCAGGTTGTCGGCCGTCGTCCGCTTGAGATAGGGATTGCCCCGCTCAGTCATACCCGTCTCCGGATTAGTCAGCGTATACGGTATTACTTCGTAGAAGTTGGGCCGGCTGATGGCCGAATAATAAGAAAGGCGCAACGCCTGTTTCCGGCCAAGCGAATATTTAATATTGCCGCTGGGCAATACATCATAATAGGAGATGTCCCCCGTCTTGCCGGCCAGCTTGTCCGATACATTGCTCAGCCAGCTGAGATCCGTATGCTCATAACGCGCACCTCCGGTGATGAGCCAGGGCCCCATCTCGATCTTCACCATACCATAGGCCGCTCCTACTTTCTCATTGGCTGTATAGTTCAGTGGATTTTCCGGCGTTCCCTGCGGGTTGGATACCATGAAAGTATTGTCATTGATATTGCCGTCGTACAGCTGGCTGCCTGGGTCCAATGTATAATTATCATAGCTGCTCGTCCGGTGCTTGTCCCGGTACATTCCCCCTACCGACCAATCCACTCTTGCCCTCGCAATGATGCTTCGATACTGGAAATTGACATAACCGCTCTTGTCCTCATCCGTACTATGGGTAAACTCACGGCTGGACGCTTGCAGGTTGGTGGGTTCCTGCACTGGCAGCTGTGTCACAGGATCCTTCTGAACGCCGGCATTTATGTTCAGCTTTGCCTCATCAGGTTTGTTCAGCGTAGCCTTGGAATAGGCTGCCGTCCAGTCTGCGGAAAAATTCCTGCCGAAGGTGTGCTGGCCCTTCAGCGTATAATTGGAAATTTGCTGCACTTCATGGAGGTCCCGGAAACTATTCTCTATGCGTCCCAGGCCCGGGCCCGTTCTGGATAGCTCCAGGTTCGTATCGGATGAATTGCGCACCTCCTGCCGCATCAGGTTCAGATACGCGCCGTAGAAACTGATCTTGTTCTTGGCGTCCAGGCGATAATCCAGTCGGACATGCGCACCGCTCCGCTGTTGCTGGGAGGAAAGATACCGGCGTGAAACTTCCGCCAGTTGCAAACCTCCATCTATCAGCTGATCAGGCTGCTGAAAGAGCACCGAATGCACATTCCGGTAATTATTCTGAAAACTGCCCGCAACCATGACGCCCAATTTGTCACCCAACAGCCGGCCGCCAAGCGACAGCCCCAATACCTCCCCTATAGGATGGTTGCTCGGACTATGACTAAAAGCGCTGTTGGGAAATTCACTCATGGTAGCCACATGGTCCGGTCCATTGATGGACCGCGGGCTATTGCTGAGGCTGGGACCATTGTTGAATTTTGTATAATCCTCCGAAAAAAGCCGTTGCGCCATTCCCGCTGCCGCAGTAGCATTGATGCTGAACTTTGAAGGCGCATCTTTCATCACCAGGTTGACACCTCCACCAATGCCATCCCCTTCCATATTGGGAGTGAGCGTTTTGAATACTTCCAACCTGTCCAGCATGTCTGCCGGGAAAATATCCAACGGCACATACCGGTTCTTGTTGTCCGGACTGGGGATCTTGACGCCGTTCACCAGCGTATAGATATACCGCTTTTCCATACCCCGGATGATCACGTACTGCCCCTCCCCATTGGCGCTCCTTTCCAGGGATACACCCGACACCCGCTGTGCCGTATTCGCCACCGACAGATCAGGGGAGATCTCGATAGCCCGGGCAGAAAGCGAGTTCTGCACGATGTCCGCCCGACGATCGGCCAGGATGGAAGCCCGCTCCGTGCCTCTGTCATGACGCCCCGACACCTGCACCATCTGCAGCTCCGTCTGATGGCTCTCCATAATGATCCTTAAAGGACCGGCGCCTTCCCGCACAACTACATCCACCTCATACTTGCCATACCCAACGGCAGCCACCTTGATCTTGTATTCGCCGGCCCGGAGTGTCCGGATGACAAAAGTACCGTCCAATCCAGCCACCAGCTTTGCCCGATCCTTAACACCGGCGCCATCCCGGCCGCTGATCTCTACCGTTGCTCCCTGTAAAGGCTCTCCGGACTGCCGGTCCACCACGGAGCCACGCAGGACCACTGTCTGCGATTGAGCCGCTATCGCACCCGACAGTAAGAGTAATAGGGGAAATAAATACTTCATTGTAGTTAGTTTTTTTGCGACGCAAATGTGCATTGACGCCGGGCAAAAGCGATAAACCCCGGGTGAACAAAATGACAACAGCGTAGCAGGGGACGTATACCAGGTAGCAGCAGCATAAACAAACAACATGCAATTAATTGGTTATCAACAATAATAAAAGAACACAATCCTCCATTACCAAATTGTTACCGTAACATTACCCTAATGTGAAAGGATCAGGCGCGCTATAAGGATTGGACAAAAGCCGTCAGGCTCTCCCCATTATGCAAGGCCAGCTTTTTCTTCAGCCGGTACCGCGACACCCGCAAACTATCCTGGGAGATCCCCAAAAGAGTGGCAATATCACCCGAAGCGAGGTTCAACTTGATCAGCGATAAAAGTCGGAGGTCATTGCCCGTCAGCTCCTCATTGTGACTTTTCAGGTTATCGAAGAATTGCTGATGCACCTGCCCAAAAGTTTCGCGAAACTCATTCCAGTATTGGTCGTGATTGAAGTTGAGGTTTATCTGCTGGATCAGCTGCTGCAGCTGCTTTTTCTGGTCACGCTTATCGTCCTTTACAAGAACGCCCAGGCGATCCCTGAGGTTCTCCAGTAGCTGGTTCTTTTGTATCACATGCAAAGTACTGCTGGTGAGTCCTTTACGCTTTACTTCCAGCTCCTGTATCAGCTTCTCTTCCTGCAGCTGCCGGTTCTGCAGCTCTGCCTGCATCAGCTCCCGTTGTGTAAGATAGATCTGCCGGTCCTGCTCACCCGTGAGCCGCTCATTCCTGATCTTCAAACGCTGCCGGCTAATAGTGACGACGCCTAATACGACCAGCAGGACAACGACAATGATCACTGCAATAGTAATGATGATAGTGATCTTGTGGGCATTTTCCAGCCGGACGATCTCATCATTCTTCTTATCTATATCGTACAGCACGCTGAGAAAGGCCGTTTGCCGGTTGTTCTCCCCGGAATAGATATCCAGCGTGGCGCGACGGGAAAGCTCCAGGTAATGATAAGCGCTGTCCTCCTTGCCCAATAAATGATAAGCCTTCCCTAGGTCCCGGTAAGCCGCCCCCTTCTCATACAGGTCATTGGTTTGCATAGCCAATGCCAGCGCCTTATTGGTCTGCACGATGGCCTCTGCATAATGTCCCGTCTTTCGTAGGATGTCTCCCAGGTTATTCACCACCTCGATGCTGGCCACCTGCTCGCCGGATTGGTCATACAATTGCTGGGCATTGGTGAAATAATATCTGGAGGAGTCATAACGCTCCAGGTCCTCATAGATGCTGCCCATGTTCTCATAGATCTTGGCCATACCCTGCTTATGGGCTATACGCTGATATTGCGCCAATGCTAGCCGCTGATACAGGAAAGCGCTGTCATATTTCCGTTGCTTCTCATAGAGATGGCCGATCTTACCATAAGTATTCGCCAGCCCTTCCCCATTGCCAGCCTGACTGTATAAAGAAAGGGCCTCGTCATACTGCTTACGCGCCAGCGGCAGCTGCCGGTTGTAATAATATAATATACCCATATCATCCAGGTTGGCTGCTATTTGATCACCACCACCCCCTTCCCGGAAGATCTTGTCCGCCTGTAAATGATAATCCAGCGCCTGGGAATAATTGCCCAGGTAATAGCTGATCTGCCCCATCTGCTGAAGACAGGTTGCCATATTGGCCCGGTCCTTCTTGGCAATGGCCTGCGTATACATCTCCTTCAATAAAAAGAAGGCGCTGTCCGGAAATCGCTGGCTCAGCCGCTGCGTATACGCCAGCTCCCCTCGATCATTCTCCTGCCCCATGCCTGAAAAGCATAAAAGCAGTCCTATTAATACATTATATAAATACCTCATTTGAAAACACAAAGAAAGGAACTTAACATTATGTAATTGTTAAGCCCCCTCCTCCTTTCACCGGCCCATATATACATTTCACCGGAAATTTACCCGAAAACCGCCGCCCCATCATTGCCCCTTCCTTACCCATCTCCTATATTTACACCCATGAACGATTCCATCACCAACTCCAACCATACTTCCCATGTCCTCCAGGTGGAAGGCCTCAACGTCTATTATGGCACCTTTCAGGCAGTCCGTAATGTAAGCTTCAACGTCCGGCCGGGGGAGATCTTCGGGCTCCTCGGTCCCAACGGCGCCGGCAAGACCAGCACGCTCAGCGCCGTGGAAGGTCTGCTCAGGCCGCATTCCGGCACCATCCGCGTAGCAGGCTATTCTACCCGCGAGCAACCACTGTATGCCAGGGCAAGCATGGGCGTTCAATTACAGGCTACCAGCTTCCAGCCGGAGCTCACTATCTCGGAGATCATAAAACTATATGCAGGCATCTACGGCGTCTCCTTATCAAAAGAAAAGATAGACGCCATTCTATCAAATATCAAACTGCTGGACGCCGCCAACAAACGCTACGGACAGCTGTCCGGAGGTCAGCAGCAGCGGGTGTCCCTGCTCATTGCCACCATCCACGAACCCAAGCTCCTGCTGATGGACGAACCCACGACAGGCCTCGACCCTCAATCCCGCCGGCAGCTCTGGGAAAGGATCGAAGCCATGCGGGAAAAAGGACACGGCATACTGCTCACCACCCATTCGATGGAAGAAGCAGAATCCGTATGCGATCGCATCGCCATCATCGATCACGGGACGATCATCGCCATCGATACACCCCAGGCACTGATCGACACCAACCGCGGCAACCCGGAAGTCATCCGCGCCTCGCGCAAAGGAAAAATTACCCTGGAAGATGTCTTCATCGGGCTGACAGGCACCGAGATCCGTTCCTAAAACCAACACTTAAACGCCTAACCATACAACATCCATCTAATTATACTTCATCCACCTAATAACACTCCCATGTCCACCACCACCCTCCCATCCACCTATACCGTCTACTCCTACCTGCTAAGGGCTGACATGACCACCCTCTGGCGCAACCGCCGGGCATCCCTCCTCGTCGTACTCGTCCCCACCATCATCCTCATCTCCTGGAAAGGTCTCGTAGACAAATTCGGCGGCGCATTCGTCCTCTCGAATTGCATCACCGTGGGCCTCACCGCCATCGGGCTGATGGGCTATTCCAATACAGTGGCGCGTGACAGGGACAAAGGTATCTTCCAGCGCCTGCGCGTGGCGCCCGCTTCCAACTGGACCATCATGGCCAGCCGCCTCACCGTACAATTGATGATGATCGTTATAACAACCCTGGTGCTTTTCCTGGTGGGATATAAGTTCGATGGCATTACCATCAGTGCCGGCGGCTACATCGGCGGGCTGTTGATAGCCATTGTAGGCGGAGCCGTATACCTCAGCCTGGGGCAGGTCATCGTGGGACTGATCAAGAACCCCGAAACGGTGAACGTCACGACCCGCCTGGTCTATTTCGCCTTTATTATGATAGGCATGTTCGGTGAGCTGGGTGTCTTGGGAAAAGAGGTCAAAGAAGCCGTTCAATGGTCCCCCTATGGCACGGTAAAACACATTGTCTCAGCCGCGCTTGTGCCCTCCACCTGGAATGAGCATAGCTGGATGGCACTCCTGGTCACCCTCGGGTATACTTTTATTTTCGCCTTCCTTGGGATTAAGTGGTTCCGCTGGAATACACGGTGATCCTCACATCGTGATCTTACCTCCCACTCCATAATATCTCCGCGCATCCAACAATTCGGATCTGTCGCCGCGCACCAGCGCCCGGCTATCCGCATAGATCTCCAGGCCCGTCTTTCCCCGCAGATGCAATTGGTAGGCTATATAGATATTCTGTAAAAGAAAAGTATTGGTCCGGAAATAACCCGCAGCTCCACTGGACAGGATAGTATTTACTTCCCGGTTAAAATGATACAACATATCTATGCCTGCGGATAGATCTTTGTACCGCAGCCTGTGTGTCCATCCCCCCGTCCAGGAAGGCTTGTCATTACCTTTCGCATGCTCACCCAGTGGCTCATTTACATAAGTGTCAGGATACAGGTTGGTCTTATTCCGGATGACGGTCGCCGTCAATCCCGATTGCCAGCTGAAGTTCCCCTTATCCGCTATCCGTCCCAGCACACGGAAGGAATGCCGGGAAGATTTCCATTCGGGATATACAACTATCACCCATGTATTAGGAGGATAATAAGGACCGGACACATATCCCAATGTACCAAAATTCAGCCGTTCAAGATGGTAGCTCAGCTGCCACCGCTTATCCTTGGTGGCAAAGCTTGCGCCCGTTTGCCAGACCCAAAAATATTTTATATTGTTGGTGGCAGGGAAACCCACCGGTAGGCCTCCTCCGGTCCATACCCCTCCTCCGGGGATCCCCATACCTAAAAAGCCAGGGCTCTCGGAAAGATCGGTCAGGTTGTAATCCGGATAGACAAAGCCATCCCGTTGCGCATAAGAGCCAAACAGCTTCAGACTGTTGTGTTCTCCCTGATGGCCGAATCCGAGCAGATCCACCGTAGCGCTGGCAAAAGGGAACACCCGCTTGAGCCCCTGCTGGTTCCCCTGGACATGGGAAAGATTCGCCGTAAAACCACCCTGGACATCGAGCCCCTGTTTATAGCTGATATCAATGGCCGGCGTCAGGATATACAGATTGGCGCTCGCCCCGCCCCTGGAGCCACTCGTGGATCCCGTGCCCAGGTTAACGGTGCCCGGCCCAACATTCGGGCCCGCCATGCTGTAATCGATGTAAGAATATCCATTTTTATAATGTTGATACGATGCATTGACAGAGGGCTCCACACTCCAGCTGCCCGCCTGGATCTGATAGCTCAGCCGGTCCCGTATATACACGTGATCGGTATGCATCGTCGCATGCAGCTCCGAATAATAGCTGTCCAGGCTGGCATCATCCGGTGAAGACAGCTGCCAGTTATTTACTTTCTGCAGTTCGGACGCAAGCCCTGCCTGCAGGTCATTCCGCAATCCCGGCAGCCATTCACCATGCCATCTCACCCAGGGCAGGAACAGGTTGGTATGCCCGTGCTCCACATTTTGATTGCTATAATGGTACGTGCCGTTGTTGATGACGGAATAGTCATATTGCTCGCCAATAGATTGCGGAGTAAAGCCCGCATGCACCTCGATCGTATTCTTCCGGTCAGGCCGCCAGGAAAAATAACCGTTCAGCCGCCAGCGGTCCATATGGTAGGGGGAGCTGACATGCAGGCCGTTCACCTTTGTGATCGGGTCCACATCCCTGAGATAATTGGCCGAAAGCCCAAAGCTCACTTTATCAAGATTCCGGTAAGCGCTCAAATTATATTGATGATATAAATTGGTCGCCGAATAAGGGTTATGCACCAGGAACGTCTGCGCGGCCCCTTGTATCCCGGACCTTTCCTTGCCCTTGCGGGTCGTGATCACTACCATCTGTGGCTGGCCACCCCCCAGTCCAGTGAGTGCCGCCGCATTCTGCACCAGCACCACCTCCTCGATATCATGAATGCTATAAGTGTTCACATCGCTGAGAATATTCCCGTCCACCACATAGGTTATATGGGAAGCATCGGTATATGATCCGTACATCCAGACGTTGATGGCTTCCGACAACGTGGCAAATGGCATCTTTTCCAGGTCCTCGCCCTTGATGGAAATGTTTTGGGTAAATGCCCGTTTTAGTACAACACCCCCGACGTCCAGCCGGGTGCTGTCATGCTGGGCCTGGGAACAATAAAATAAAAAGCTCAATACGGTTAGCAGGGTCGTTCTTTTCATAAAGAGGGTTATAAGCCGCCAAAGTATAATAAATAAAAGCGCCCCGGAAGAGGGCGCTTACCTATTAATCAATTTTTAACAAGTCCTACTCAGAACGCAGGCTCCGCGCCGGGTTGGCCAACGCCGCCCTGATAGCCTGCCAGCTCACCGTTGCCACGGCGATCCCCATCGATAATAATCCCGCCATCACAAATACCCACCATTGAATAGAGACACGGTAAGGGTACGCCTGTAACCATTTGTGCATAGCCCACCAGGCAATAGGCGCCGCGATGAAAAATGAAATGATCACGAGCCGGAGAAAATCTTTGGACAGCAGGCTGACGATGCCGGACACAGAAGCGCCCAGTACTTTGCGAACGCCGATCTCCTTTACACGGTTCTCAGCCATATACGTAGCCAGGCCAAACAGTCCCAGGCAGGAGATGAATATGGTCAATCCGGCGAACAGCGCCGCCAAGGTACCCGTACGCTTTTCATCATCGAACTTCTGCGCATAATCCTGGTCGACAAAATTATATTGGAAAGGATATTCGGGATTGTATCGCTTAAAGATAGCCCCCGCCTTCTTCAGGTTCTCCGCTGTCGGATGCGCATCGTTCAAACGTATATTCACCGTGCTGAACCATCCTTTGGCTCCTTCAATGACCATGGGAGAAATGGGCGTATAAGGCGACTCCAGGATAAAATCCTTGATGACCCCGATGACATGCCAGTCGATCCCATCGTCCTTGATGATCTGCCCCAGTGGGTCCTTAAAGCCCATGGCCTTCACGGCGGATTCATTCAGGATGATGCCGGTGCTGTCCGTCAGATATTCCTTCAGGTTGAAATCACGGCCCTTGGCCAGCTTCAGTCCCGTGGTTGCAATAAGGTTCTGGTCCGTGCAGAAGCGGGAGAAATCCGTCTTGTCATCCGGGGCCTTACCCACCCATTCAAAACCCCAGCTGTCACTATAGCTATCTGTCAGGGGACTGCTGGTCCTGCAGACAGCCGTGGCAACACCGGACGACAACAGCTCGCCTTTTATCAGGTCGAAGTTCTTGGAGATATCGCCCGTAATAAAGTGGTAGATGAGATTGCTCTTATTATAACCCGCCTCCCTGTCCCGCGCATGGTCTATCTGCTGCTTGACGATGATGGTGCAGATGATCAGGATGATGGCAAAGCTGAACTGGAGCACTACCAACACCTTCCTGGGCGTGATCAACGCATTCACGGCCCTGAATGTTCCCTTCAGCACCTTCACAGGCTGGAAGCCGGAAAGGAAAAAAGCAGGGTAGCTGCCCGCCAGCAATCCGGTAAAAACGACAAAGGCCAGTCCCGTCAGCCAGAACCAGGGATTGTCATATTGCATCGTCAGCTTTTTATCAGTGAGGATATTGAATCCCGGCAGGCTCAGCTGCACGATAGCAAGGGCGACTACGCCGGCGAAAAAAGCCAGCAGTATCGACTCGCCGATGAACTGGCTCACCAGCGCCCCCCGTTGAGCGCCTACCACCTTGCGTATCCCTACCTCCTTGGCCCGCTTCTCGCTGCGCGCCGTACTGAGGTTCATAAAATTGATACAGGCGATCAGCAGGATGAAAGCCGCGATGATCCCGAAAAGCCGGACGTATTCAATTTTTCCGCCGCTTTCTTCGGCGCCTTTAAAGCTGGAATAAAGCCTCCAGCGACTAATGGGATACAGGAACATCTCCCAATGTTTCTCGCTGCTGTCATACCGTGTCTTGATCCCCTTTATTTTGGCATCTGCAGATGCCAGCGATGCATGCTCTTTCAATAGCACATAGGTGCGGGTAGAGTTATTACCCCAGTTCTGGTCATCCTGCCCGGTCTTACGCATATAGCTCCAGGGGACGAGGTAATTGAACTGGAACCGGCTGTTCACCGGCGGTTTCTTTGCCACCCCCGTCACCTTGAAATAGTCCTTATTGTCCACCCGCACCGTCTTGCCCATCGGGTTCTCATCACCGAAAAGGCTCTTGGCCAGTCCCGCCGTAAGGATGATGGAAAAAGGCTCGTTCAGGGCGGTATTGGGATCCCCTTGTAATAAAGGAAAAGTAAACACCTGGAGGAAGTTCGAGTCCACCGCATTCCCCTGCATCATGATCCGCTTATCCCCAAGGCTGAAAAGATAGTTCTGGCTCCAGTTGACACGACAGGCATGCTCAACTTCAGGCAGGTCCCTTTTCAATGCGCCCGCCAATACCTTGGGGGTGGAATGCCAGCAATGCATCTCTCCGCTGAAAGCAGCCCGGTTCCAGGCCTCGTAGATACGGTCCTTCTTCTGATGGAATTGCTCATAGGTCACCTCGCTCTGTATCCACAACAAGATAAGGATAGCGCTGGCCATGCCGATCGCCAGCCCGGTAATATTGATGAGGGAGAAGCCCTTGTTCTTCCAGAGATTGCGGAAGGCGACTTTTAGGTAATTTTTAAACATACCCTAAAAGTAACATCCCTGAAAAAAATGTTGCGTACGCCCATCAGCTTTTTTGCCCGCTTAACTCACCGGAGGACATTCCTACCACCCAATGCCATAATCCTCCCCATTATTGCTGCTGCCACCCCACAAAGACCCATGCTTCCAGTCAAACCAGATGGCATTGATGGGGCCGCTGGTCCGGTCCCCATACGTCGTCGTATAACCCATGTGCGTGAGGTCCTTTCTCACCCACGGCGGCGTGGAATTGCCCAGCAGGACACGACCCGGACGGGGACGCCGGTCCTCCAGCTTCTCGCCGCCAAGGCTGAGCCACAGCTGGTCCGTATTGATATTGGCAGCTTCCGTCGCTTCCTGTACGGTCATGCCGAACTCGACGACATTGAGGAAGAATTGCAAAAGGTTCTGGTCCTGTGTATCACCACCCTGCACCCCAAAGCATAAAAAAGGCTTACCGTCTTTCATAGCCAGGCTGGGCGTCAGCGTTACCCGGGGCCGTTTGTGCGGCTCAACGACGTTGAACGGATCAATGATGCTGTCCAGGACAAAGCTCTGCATGCGCTGGCTCATGCCCACTCCCGTATGACCCGCGATACAGGCAGGGTTCCATCCCCCGCTGGGCGTCACCGATACCACCCACCCCTCTTTATCAGCCGCCTCGATCGTAGTGGTGCCGCGCCACTGCCGGTCATGATACAATGCCTCATCCACTTCGTTGCTCTCTGTGCTATGATCGAATGCGGCAGCCAATGTACCATCGTCCGCTGTAGTTGCCATCGCCGTCCCGTTCATGGCTCCGCCCGTGCTGGGCGCCACACCCCCTCCCCCGCCTTGTCCCTGCCCGAAAGCCTTCCGCTGCTGCAGCAGTTCCGCAAAAGGGTTCGTCCTCCCCTCGAATGGATAAGGATCGCCAGGCGTAATGGCCGGATCATTCCTGTCGCTGCTTATCAGCCCCGCCCGCTGCTTCGCATACTCCTTGCTGAGCAGCCCCTTCATCGGCTGTCCCTTGGCAAAAGCCGGATCCCCATAATAAAAATCACGATCGGCAAAGCTGAGGCTCATCGCCTGGTACAGCGTATGTATATACCGCGTGCTGTTATATCCCATCCCCTTCAGGTCGAAATTCTCCAGGATATTCAGGCTTTGTAATAAGGATGGACCCTGTGTCCATTGTTGCAGCTTATAAACCTCGATGCCCTTATAATTGACATGCAGCGCCTCTTCCTCGACAGGCTTCCACATCGCCAGATCTTCCAAGGTGATCAAACCTCCCTGCTCCTGGCATCCGCGTACGAACTCCTTTGCAATGTCTCCTTTATAAAATCGGTCATACGCAGCATAAATAGCCTCCTTCCGGCTTTTCTTATGCTTCAGCGCATCCTGCTCGGCATCCACCATCCTGGTAAGTGTTTCCAGCAGGTCCTGCTGAACGAAGATCTCCCCCGCCTCCGGCGCCTCCCTCTTTTCCCCTGGATGAGTAAGAAAGACTTGCTTGCTGTAAGGCCATTCCTTCAGGCGCTTCTTCTGCGCTTCAAAGCTGTTGGCAGTCTGGGCCTCGATCGCATACCCCTTCGCCATTTCCATAGCAGGGGCCAATACCTCTTTCAGGCTCATGGTGCCATACTCCGCCAGCATATAGCACAGGCCCCCGGGCGTGCCGGGCGTGACAGCCGCCAACGGCCCATATTCAGGAGGGAAATTGAATCCTTTATTCTTGAAGAAAGCCGGCGTAGCGCCGGTAGGCGCATAACCCAACGCATTGATGGAAATGACCTTACCGGTCTTCGGGTTGTAAATGATGGCCTGCGTCTCTCCACCCCAGCTCAGTACGTCCCACATCGTGCATACAGCTCCCAGCATGGCGCAGGTGGCATCCACTGCATTGCCGCCTTTCTGGAAGATCTGCGCCCCGGCCTCGGCAGCCAGGGGCTTGCCGGTAACAGCCATCCAATGGGTACCATGCAGCGGTGGTTTTTGTGTCGGTTGCGCCAGGGCGACCCGGCAGCAGAGGAATAAAGCTGCCGGCAACAGGTAATAATTTCTCATGTGGGGAATTTTCATCAAATTTATCATCCAACCGCTATATCATGAGAAAAAATATCATTTGCTCCCTCCTCATAATTTCCATAGCCTTACAAGGCCTGTCTCAAACCCCTTTGGAAGGAGACTATACCATCCGTAACTTTCCTTTTCAATCCGGCGATACCACCCTCCCCATCTTACAACTTCATTATACCACCATCGGCACCCTTCGCAAAGATGCACATGGAAAGGCGCTTAATGCAGTCATCATCATGCACGGTACGACAGGTAATGGCCGCCAGTTCTTAAGCGACCGGTTCGCAGGCGGCCTTTTCGGACCGGGACAGCTGCTGGACGCCACTAAGTATTACATCATCCTTCCCGACGCCATTGGACACGGCAAGTCTTCCAGGCCCAGCGACAGTCTCCACATGCGATTTCCAAAATATACGTATGATGATATGGTGCTGGCGCAATACCGCCTGCTGAAAGAACACCTGGGCGTAGATCACCTACGCCTGGTGATGGGCACCTCCATGGGCGCCATGCATACCTGGGTTTGGGGCTATACTTATCCGGACTTCATGGACGCCCTGATGCCCTTGGCAAGTCTGCCCGTAGCCATCGCCGGTAGGAACCGTATGTTGCGCAAAATGGCTATCGATCTGGTGCAGATGGACCCCGCCTGGAAGAATGGAGAATATACCGAAGAACCACGGGTCGGGTTGACAGGCGCAATCTCTTCCCTGATCTTCATGGGCAGCAGCCCCCTGCAATCGCAGAAAAAGGCGCCCACCCGCCAACAGGCTGAAGAAACCCTGGCTGCCCTGGAAAAAAATTATCTGGCTACCCTGGACGCCAACGACCTTATCTACCAGTTCGACGCCTCGAGGAACTATGACCCGTCCTCCCATCTCACAGCCATAAAAGCCCCCCTCTTCGCTGTCAATTCCGCCGACGACGAAGTCAACCCACCAGAATTAGGCATCCTCGATAAAGAAATTAAGCACGTAGCAAAAGGCAGATATATCCTCCTGCCCATTACGGACCAGACCTCGGGTCATGGCACCCACTCCAATCCCGCCATATGGGGCAACTATCTGAAAGAATTACTGGAACTCAGTACAGGACATTAAGGCTCCCCAAACTTGACAACAGCAAAACCACTTCTTCCGTAATAATTATTATAGGGTATCACCACCTCATCCCACGAAATCTGCCGGGCCTGCTGGAATTGCAGGATGGTCTTGAACTTCCAGAACATGGGACTGATGGCATCGCTGAGAACATCCCCCTGGTGGTCCAGCACCGTTGTGCTGCCATACGGGTTCTCATTTCGGAAAAAGCTGTTATATAGTAAGAACAACCTGTCTCCCATTGGCACCATAAAATAAGAAAGATTAGGCGAATTCAGCTCCGTGGTCTGCTCCTTGCTGAGCACGGCGCTCCAGCTGCTATCCCCCCTTTTACAAGGGAAATAGAAAAGGCCCAGATCGCCCCGTAAATGATCGACACCCAACCCGCCCAGGGTAGGGAATCGGGCATAGCCATCACGCAACGCGGGAGACCGGAGGCTTTTTGTCGGGATATTGCTGACGGGGATCATAAGAGAAGAAGGATCCCATTGCAGATCATAGGTGCTCTCGTCATCATACCACTCCGTAAAAGGTCGGCCGTATTCCTTCAACAGCATAAATCCACTGCCGGGCACAGCGATAAAACTTTCCTTCGTCAGATTCTCATCCCGCACCTTGCCCGGCACCAGTGTACTGAAACGATAGGAGCTGTCAAAATCAAAAGCCTTTTGTCTCATGGAATAATGCACAACATGCACATTCTTCAGCACATCGTAATGAAAGGTAGAAAGGACGGCTGCCGTGGCCTCATCACGCATGTTGTCGATGGAGAGATTGACGTCCTCCATGCCCGAGTTGCCAGGTAGCATGATCTCCTTGAAAGACATAGCCGTGTCCGCCGCATTAAAATGGAATAACAGGAAATTGGAGTTGGTGCGGGAAGGCGAGGTCATCATCCACTGACCGTTGTTGGCCAGCTTCACCGGGCTATTGGTAAAGTGCTCCAACGGATAGTTGGTAAAGTCATCCTGGATAAAAGGCTGGGTTATGTAAGGATGAACATACACACGCTTGTACAGCAGCCGCCAGTCCTGGTCGAACAGCAGCGCATGCAGCTTGGGTGGATACGAAGTGATGGACTGAAAGCCCAGCAAAAGCATCAGTCGCTGGTCCTCGCTGCGAACAAGCAGCCAGCTATTGCCCGATTCATTGAAAGGGAGTGAATCCAGGATACGCCCTTTGTCAACAGGCACTCCATCCGGCGTATATCGTTGCAGAAAGAGGGAGGTCCTCCGCTGCCCGCCCAGCAACACCAGCTGATCGAACGAAATGTCGCCCGTTACCAGGTATTCCTTCAGCGTGGCATCCGAAACGGGAAAGGATGGGATGGAATTTACAGGCTTCATCCGCCGGTCATAAATATCAAAGGATTGAACCTCTGTCTCACGGGGATCTGCCGTCCGGTTGGTAGTCCGCCTTCGATGCGTGGTTTGCATCCAGTAATAATCCCCCGCTTTACCCGCCAGCTCGGTACGCACCGTCCACCTGTCAATGACAGGCTCGCAGTACATCACTCGTTGTGCTGACACGCAGGGGGCTACCGCAAGCGGCATCATAGCCGCAGTCAGGTATACCCAGTACCTCATGTGGATCTCACTTTAAGAGTCGATAAATAAATTGGAAATTCAACCTTAATTTAGGAAATGCTGCATCAAAAACAGATTTTTTATATAGAAAAAATTCCGTATATTAATGCAGCCCGCCGTTCTACTCATAATTCCCGTAGTTCGCGCCTCCTCCAGCTATTCCAGATATGGAAAGGAATACCAGCCAGTAAGATGATGAATCCCCAGAATACAATGTCCTCGCCGGCGCCAATGATTGCCAGCAGTGAGAATATAAAGGCCATCGTAGCAGGGACCAATACCCGCAGCCATCCCCGGGCATTCTCCGGCGGCCGCTGCCGCATCACGATGATGACATATGCGGCGCTGACAAAAAGATAAGGCAGCAGGGCTGTGAGCGTAGCCATCAGCATCATGAATTTAAATTGGTCCGCCAATCCTTTCGTATAGTTCGTCAGCATGATCACCGAAAGGAATACGCTGGATAGGATAGTACCCGATGCCGGCACGCCCTTCCGGTTCTTCTTTTCAAAAAATGGAGGGAACAATCCATCCTTCGCAACGGCAAAAGTGATCTGCCCCTGCGACAGTATCCAGCCGTTCAACGCCCCGAAAGAAGCCACCACTGCACCGGCCGATACCCAATAACGAGCCTGTGGGCCCGCTATCACCGCAGCAGCATCTGAATAAGGAGTGACGGAATGCCGCAGGTCCGCCGCGGAAAGAATGCCCATCACGCTCATAGACCCTAATATATACACCAATGTTGTGGCCAGCGTACCTAACATGGTAGCCCGGGGAATGTTCTTCTCCGGGTTGGCAATGCTACCAGCAGGAATAGTGGCGCATTCTACTCCCATAAAAGCGAAGAGTGCCATCGTTGCCGTACTGGTGATAGCCTGGATGGTCGTGCTCCCGCTGCGATTGAAAGGAGTAAAATTCTCCCAGTGGATAAAGAAGACGCCCACCACAGCAACGAACAGGAGTGGGAGTAATTTTAAAATAGTGGTCACCAGCTGCATGATCCCGCCACTCTTAATACCGCGGTTATTGACCCACGTTAGCAACCAGACGGCTGCCAGCCCCGTAGCAGCTGCTGCAAAGGCGCTCGACGAAAGGATAGGAAAGAAAGTGCTTAGGGCACTCACCAATGATACGGTAATAGCAGCATTGGTACACCAGATGGAGATCCAGTAACCCCAGGCCGTCAGGAAGCCGATAAAATCTCCAAAACCCTGCCGTGAATAGGAATAGGGGCCCCCATCCATATTCGGCAACAGCTTACTGGTCTGGCTAAACATATGCGCGATGGAAAGAGCGCCAACACCGGAAAGTATCCAGCCTAACAGGCTGATCCCCCCGAAAGAGGCCATCGCTGTTGGTAATAAGAATATGCCGGCCCCTATCATGCTTCCCACCACCAGTGATGTGGCAGTCCAGAAGCCAAGTTTATCCTTCATAAGTACTAAATATACCGCTTTGCCCGAAGATGCAATAGCTCCAATTCCTGTCGTGGGAAAATCTTTCCGGCCCTGGGATTAAATTGACATTAAGCAGGTTTGATCACCCCTGTTCGGAAAATACTATTAATATATAATTAATTGACTGTCAATTAAAATGAAAAACTTTTTCGGCTACCCTCCATTTTCTGGCCTCCGGCATACGGATTGTATTTACTTATTCGGTTTTTCATAGGATATTGGATTTAAAGACGGGGCTGGATTTCTATCCTGGCCCTTTTTTTATTTAGTGCAATCCCGTTCTGTCGCGCTAATCTCCCCTTTCGTGTATCGTTTTTCAAAATTGATCCTCCTTAAGCTTATTTTCGTCCCGGTCCTAAAAAACCACCCATCCCATGATCCTTACATTACTATCTCATCAATGGAAGTCCTTCTGGCGTAGTCGCAATGCCGGCAGAAGCCTTGCCATCCAAATAGTGCTCGGACTTGTCATCGCCTATCTGCTGGCGTCCATCCTGATCCTCGGCTTCACCTTTCCGCACATGCTCCGCAAGTTCTATCCGGGACAGGATATTGTCCGCATCTTGTGCAGCTATATCTTCTATTATTATTCCTTCGACGTCGTGATGCGCTTTACCTTACAGGAACTGCCCGTGCTGTCGACCCAACCCTACCTGGGACAAAATATTCCCAAACGAAAGCTGGTGGCCTTCCTGAACATACGCGCCCTGTTTCATTTCCTCAACCTTGTCCCGCTGTTCCTCTTCCTGCCTTTTGCATTCATGGAGATAGCACCTGCTTATGGTGCGGCGGCAGCAGCGGGATTCATCACCGCCATCATCTTCCTCACCATTTTCAGCAACTTCCTCATCCTTTATATCAAGCGCAGGACCATCATCAGCAGTTGGTGGCTGGCGGGGTTCTTTGCAGTGATCGTGACCTTTATTGTCCTGGATTACTTTCATGTCCTCTCGCTGGGAAATTGGTCATCCATTGCTTTCATCCGTCTGCTGTCTGCTCCCTACCTTGTCCTGGTACCCATCGCCCTGGGGGTGGCTGCATGGTTCAATAACTATCGCTTCCTGCTGGACAACCTCTACCTGGATGAAGGGGTCGCAGTGGAAAAAGAAAAGTCATCGAGGGAATATTCCTGGCTTCAGCAGTTGGGTCTGTCAGGCGAGCTGATCGCCCTGGACATCAAGCTGATGCTCCGCAACAAACGCCCCAAATACATCCTGCGCCTTTGTGCACTCTTCATGGCATATGGCTTGATCTTTTACACAAAGGAGAACCTGAAGAACCCGCACATGTATATATTCTTATTCACGGGGATCTTTATGACAGGGATCTTCATCATCAACTACGGACAATTCCTTTTTGCCTGGCACAGCAATTATTTCGACGGGCTCATGTCTTCCAACATCAGCTTACCGGCCTGGATACGGTCTAAGTTCATGCTGTATACAGCCGTAAGCACCATTATCTTTATCCTCACCTCCTTTTACGGCCTCATCAGCTGGAAGCTGCTTGTCACCCAGCTGGCAGCCTGGCTGTACAACATCGGGATCAACAGCGTGATATCCGTCTATCTTGCTACCTATAACTATAAGGCCATCGACCTTAGCAAGAGCGCCACATTCAACTACCAGGGTACTGGCACCGTACAATGGGTGTACTCCTTCGCCCTGATCCTGGCGCCCTATGTGATCTTCTATCCCCTGGCAAGATTTGTCAATCCCTGGATAGGCTTTGCCGCCGTCGGGGGCCTGGGCCTCATCAGCCTGCTGCTGCAAAACTGGTGGGTCGACATCCTCGTCCGGGAGTTCCGCAAGCGCAAGTACCTCGTCCTCGCAGGGTTCAGAGAAAAATAATTACACATCACAATCACACATACAATACATCGTCATATGCTCTCCATCATCGACACCGTCAAATCATATAATGGCAATATAGTCGTCAATATCCCGCAGCTGGACATTCCCACTGGCGAGATCATCGGCCTGGTCGGCAACAACGGCGCCGGCAAGACCACCCTCTTCCGCCTGCTCCTGGACCTGATCCGGGCAGACAAGGGTGAGATCCTTTCCAAAGAAAAGAACGTCGCTGCCTCGGAAGACTGGAAAAAATACACCGCAGCCTACCTGGACGAAGGCTTCCTGATCAACTATCTCACGCCGGAAGAATACTTCTATTTCATCGGTAAATTACACCAGCTCTCAAAAGCCGATGTAGATGAATTCCTGCAAAATTTCGATGCCTTCTTCGATGGCAGCATCCTCAATAGTGGAAAGTACATCAGGGATCTCTCGAAAGGCAACCAGTTCAAAGTCGGCATCGCCGCCTGCCTCCTGCAAAAGCCGGAGCTGCTGATCCTGGACGAACCTTTTGCCAACCTGGACCCCTCTTCCCAGATGCGCCTGATCCGGATGCTGAAAGAGCTGCCGGCACAACAACGGGTCACTGTGCTCATCAGCAGCCATGACCTGAACCACGTCACAGAGGTATGCCACCGCATCCTGCTGATGGAAAAAGGTCGCATCATCAAGGACATCGATACCACCGCCGATACCCTGCAGGAACTGGAATCTTATTTTGAAGTGTAACGTATGGAAAAGAAAAACAGGTATTCGTTTAAAAAGGTCTGTTTCTGGGTCATGCTCATTAATGTGATATTGCTGGGCTTGTCGTTATGGGTGATCTTTTATGTCAAAAATCCATACCAGAACCTTAACATGACCAAATTCAGCCTCGGCCGCTATGTTTTCCGGGGTGCCGTATCCGTCGCCTTCCAGTGTGTATTTGATTATTTCGTGCTCAATCAGTATTACAGGCTGATGGCTAAAAAGGCTGAATGGCCCGCCTATCTGATGTGGACCCTTATTTTTTTCCTGTCGAGCCTTGCATACTACATGCTCAACGATCTCACCATCCGCAAGGAAGAATTTAAAGTGGTCTTTGACATCAGCCTGAAGCTCTTCTCCTACACCATCGCCGCCATCTTCCAGATAGGACTGCCGCTGATCATTGTCGCCATCACCCGGCAGCTGGACGAAAAAAAATGGCAGGCGGAAAACCAAAAAGTGCTGGAACAACGCACCTCCCGGCTGGAAAAAGAAAAGATGCAGGCGGACTATCTCTTCCTGAAAGCCCAGATCAACCCCCACTTCTTGCACAACACCCTGAACTTCCTCTATGCCCGCTCTCTGCCCTACTCCACGGAATTGTCCGAGGGCATACTCACCCTGTCGGAGATCATGCGCTATTCCCTGGATAAAGAGGAAGATGCGGATGGCAAGGTCCTGCTCACCCGCGAGATCGAACATGTACATAATATCATCAAGATCCAGCAGCTGCGCTTCGGCAATGCATTGCAGGTCGCCTTTAATATCGAGGACAGTCCCGAAGACCTCCGTATCCTGCCCTTCGTCCTGATCACGATTGTGGAGAACGCTTTCAAACATGGGGACCTGAAGAACGTTGACCACCCCGTCACCATCGACCTCTGCATCAGCGAAGGGAAAAAGCTCCGCTTCCGTTGTACAAATAAGAAAAAGACGGGCCCTAAAGAGCTCTCCACAGGCATCGGGCTGGAAAACACCCGCAAACGCCTGGAGCTTGCCTATGGAGAAAATTATTCTTTGTATATTAAAGATCAGCGGGAAGCCTATATCGCTGACCTTTCCATTAACTTATAACTATGACCACCTGTATCATTGTTGACGACGAACAACATGCTATCGATGTGCTGGAGCACTATATAAAGCAGATCCCCTCCCTGCAGCTGCTGGCTTCTTTCACCAATCCCCTGCAGGCCCTGCAACTGCTGAATAGCCAGCAGGTAGACCTGCTCTTCCTGGACATCCAGATGCCGGAGATCTCCGGCCTCGACTTCATACGCGCCATCCGGGGCCGGTCAAAGGTCATCCTCACCACAGCTTACAGCGAATTCGTCACAGAAGGCTTCGAGCTGGAAGTAGAAGACTACCTGCTAAAGCCCATCCCCTTCCCCCGCTTCCTCAAGGCCGTTCAGCGGATCCGGCAAACCCCGTCCACGCAGCCCGCCACCGAACCAGCTGCCACCGACCCCGGCTTCGACGACTACTTTTTCGTGAAAACAGAGCTGAAAGGAAAAATGCTGCGCATCAATTTCAAGGACATCGATTACATCGAAAGCATGAAGAATTATGTGGCCATCCACCACAATGGCATGAAGACGCTCGCCCTCCTCACCATGAAAGACCTGGAAGAACGTCTCCCGGCCACCCACTTTCTCCGCATCCACCGTTCCTACATCATCGCCGTCGACAAGATCACCGCCATCGAAGGCAATACGGTGCTGCTGCGCAACATAAAAGAAGGCATCCTGCTGGGCGAAACTTATCGCCCCGCATTCCTGGAAAAGATGAGAGGGAAGATCCTCCAATGATCTACTTCCGCCTAAACACCCTCACCTGGTTGCTGATCGGCTTCACCGTCCCCAAATACGCATAAATAGCCGCCAGATCACTCTCCGTCATCCCCGCATACATCAACCACGGCATAGGCGTATTGAACTCGGCAGCCGGCTTTGGAGCATACCCGCTATCCGCATACTGCTTGAATTTTCGTATAAAAAGATTCCTGTCCCAGTTCCCGATGCCCGCCGCCTTATCAAAAGTGATATTAGCAGAAGTAACGACAGTCCCACTGGGAAGATCAAACTCCCTGCCACCTCCAAATTCCGTCCCCGGGATCTTCATCCCCTTCTTCACCTTGCTATGACATTCCGTACACCCAGCCATAGTGACAAGATATTTCCCATATCCTATGATATTATTGGAATCCAGCTTCTCTTCAAGGGCCGCCTTGGCAGGCATCGTATTAACGATAATATTCAAAGGAAAATCCAGCTGATGAGCAGGAACCTCGTTCTTCACGGCAGGAATAGTCCGTAAATAAGCAATGATGCACATGATATCCTCAGCATTCGTTTTGCCATAGTTAAGATAAGGCATCAGGGGGAACAGCGCATGCCCATGCTTGTTCTCACCTGTAGTGATAGCCCTGAACAATTCTCCATCCGTCCAGTCACTCAAGGCCGCCGGCGTGATATTCGAAGAATAGAGCGTCCCGGGAAACCCTATTTCTTTTCCAAACTTTTCACCCCCACCGCCAAAAGTCCCTTGCTTCAGTGGCCCGGCATACAACGACCAATCATGTTGACTATGACAATCCATACACGCCGCCACATGATTAGCTAAATATTCCCCACGCTTTACCCGCCCCGGTGTCACCTGCACCTTCAGATCGATCGGCTTGCCGACATTCGGCAATGCCGTCTTGATAAAAACGACTACACACACCAGCCCAAGAACGATGACACCTAAAATGATCAACCCAACCTTAACTGTTTTTTTCATCCGGCCAAAATAGGGAAAAAACAGCAAAGACCGCCACAGGCGGTCTGCCCGAAGGGCCGTCAGGCCAACCTCACTTAAAACAGCAAAGCCCCTCAAAAAGGGGCTCGCCGTCTCCTATGATCAGGCCGTCAGGCCAACCTCAAAAACGGACCACAGGTCCGTTGCCCGAAGGGCCATCATTAGAGTCTATTAAAACCCTAATCTGGCCGTCAGGCCAACCTCAAATAATTAATCCTATTGTTTTATCAAATACCCAAACAACCCATCCTTCTCATCATCCGGTCCCGCCGTAAAATAAAGCCTGCCCTGATCTATAGTAGAAGTGGTAGGCGGAAACATCAAAGCCCAAAGCCCCTCGATCACGATCGTATGTTTATGCGACTGCAACTGCCCCAGGAACTGCCCCTGAAGACTATAAGCATTGATCCGGCCATCGCCAAAATTACCCACCAGCATGACAGAATCCGGACGATTCCCACCATGACTGCCGAACCCACTATTATTTCCGCTTTTGTTATGCCCTTCATCATCAGCCATATCATCATCATTGAGGAAACTTCCGCCGGCAGCTGCAACACCCCATGGCGCATTCAGCGGACCGCGTGAAGCAAATCGGCCGACAAAAGAGCCATCGGCCTTGAAAATGCTGACAAAACCCTTACCTGCGCCCGGCTCATCCTCGCCATCAGCGCCAACCTTGGCATAAGTCACGAACAGCCAGCTCCCGATAGCCTGGATATTGAAAGGGTTATATCCCCAGGGAATACCGGGATCATGGAAAGGCATCGATATTTTCGTAAAACCAGTGTCCCATACAATGATCTTACCGCCTTTAAAATCTGCGGCATAGATATAGTTGTTGGTACCCCAGGCGCTAATAGCCAGACCAGTAAAGACGGATGTAGCTGAAAGATCCTTGATCCGGATGGCATTATTCCCCGCCTGACCATTCCAACCTGATAGTACGCCATCCTCTCCAACAAAAAGGAAAGCTGCAGCCGCCCCATTGGATAGCCGGAAGCCCTTGCCACCTGCAAATACAATACCCGTGGGCGATCCGCCTACGGTATCAGTTGGCGAAGGAATATTCACCCTCGGCCTTGCAGGGATTAGGTCACCCTCGGCAGTATACACCTCGCTGACATGTCCATCAGTAGCATTTACCCAGGGCGTTCCCCCGGATGAAAAAGCCAGCCCCCAGGCATTCAGCAGCGTAGGGTCCAAATGGGTAGCGTTATATTCACCATTGTTATCAACAAGGTTCACCTGGGTAAAATTGCGGAGATCCTTATCTCTTACATTGGATTTGCGGCAGCTCATCGCCAGCGCTAGCAAAGCAATAAATACAATTGGTAGTTTTTTCATACATAGCAAGTTTTTAGTTTGAAAAAATGGGTCACCGATCCGCCCCGGGAACGCCACAGGCGATCCGCCCGAAGGGCCAGACACCTAATTAACCTAACCATGGTCTAAATCAATCCTACAACATGCGCATGAAGCTTTCTACTGGAAAAAAGGGGGGAATACAATTCTCAAAGGGGAGAGATAGTTCTCAGCGGGCAAAAAGAACTAACGGCTCTTAAAGACCATAGGTTGCCCGCCTATAGGTAAAAACGACAAAGCCCCCCTGATCCGGGAGGCCAGCCGCCTGTGACGCGATAGCAACCTACCGCTTAATAATATATCCAAACACCCCATCCGCCTCATTCTCAGGCCCTGCCGAAAAATACAGCTTCCCCTTGTCCCCGTCAGGTGGCGCCGGAGGGAAAGATAAAGCCCAAAGGCCCTCGATGGTGATCGGATGTTTATGAGACTGTAATTGACCGAGAAAACGTCCATCCTGGGTGTATACGTTGATTCGGCCATCCCCGAAATTTCCGACCAGGATCACAGGGTCCTTCGGGTCACGCCCCCCACCGCCGAACTTCTTATATCCGCCATTCCCATCATCACTCCCGTCTACATCCTGGTCTTTCAGGAAGGAACCCGGCGCCATCACTACACCCCAGGGCAGGTTCAAAGTGCCTTTGGATGCAAAGCGACCGACAAACGACCCATCCATGTTGAAGACGCTGACATAACCCTTGCCGGCGCCAGCGATCCCATGTCCCTTCGATGGACCACTGGTGGCAAGTTCGCCATAGATGACAAAAAGCTTGTCGCCTACAGCCTGTATGTTATAAGGAGAATATGCAGAAGGGATTCCCGGATCTTTAAAAGTCATATGCACGGGCTTAAAATCGGTATTCCATACATCGATCTTCTTCTCTCCGAAATTAGCCCCATAAATATAGTTATACCCATTGCTGGTGCCGATGGCCAGACCGGTATAGCTCGTAGCATCATTGTGGGGATGATTCAAACGCGTAGCCACATTGCCCCCATTCCATGCCGACAGCACACCATCGAACCCATCAAAAATAAAAGCCGCCGTGCCGTCACCCAGCTTAAAGCCCATGCCGCCGCTGAATACGATACCACATGGCAATCCGCTTACAGAGTCAGTACGGGAAGGGATGAATACGCCTGGCCTTACAGTAGAGCCGTCAAGATGGTAAAGCTCACTCACATGTCCACCCACCGAATTCACCCAGGCGATGTTGGTAGGTGACCACGCTATGCCAAAGCCGTTAATAAGGGAAGCATCCAGGCCGGCAGTAGGATGATACTCCGCTGTGTTAGCCCGCAGGTTGACTACATCGAAATCACGCAGGTCCTTATCATTGACATTTGATTTATGACAGCCCAGGGACAATGCCATCGCAGCCACCAGACCCGCAGCCGTTAGTTTCTTGTTGTGCATACGTAGAAAGATTTTAGGTTAACATTTTGCAAATCGCCTGCAAACCTACAATCCCTTTCCACAGCATTTGGCCCACAACTTCCCAACGACTTTTCCCTTCTTCCGAACGACGGATTTCATCTCATAACCTAAGATCTATAATTGCAGATCCACCCGCTTGCCCGAAGCTACAGCCGCATAGATCCCATCGATGATCTTCAGGTCCTTCACCGCCTCCGCCCCATCCACAGGAACCACTGGCTGCTGCCCTGCCAGGAGGATCCCCGACATCTCATCCATCTGCAAGGTCTGATGTGTGACGATAGGCTGATTCAATTCTCCCAGGTGCGTACGCCCCTTGATAGGACCATAGCCCGTAGACGGCCACATCTCGGCCCAGCCCCCGGTGCCGTCCAGGAAAAACTTGTCTAAATTATTCATATTGTATGTAGAAAGACAGGACGCCGCCGCTCCGCTGGGAAAGCCCAGTTGGAACTGAATGGTCTCATCCACCCCCTCCTTGAACTTCACCTTATCTGTCTTCGTCTCCTGTGCCGTCACCCAGACGGGATCCTCGCCTACCATATACCTGGCCCCATTGATGGAATAGATCCCGATATCCATCAGGGAGCCGCCACCCGCTAATTGTTTATTCAATCGCCATTGCGTAGGATCTCCAATAGTAAAGCCGGTAAGCCCCTGGAAAAAACGGATGGTCCCGAACTGTCCCGCCTTCCGCATGCGTATGACCTCCAGTGTATGCGGCTCGAAATGCATCCGGTAGCCCACCAGCAGCTTCACACCCGCCTGCTTGCAGGCATCTACCATCTCCTGTCCCTCTTTGGCATTCACCGCCATAGGCTTTTCGCAGATGGCATGCTTGCCGGCCTTCGCCACCCGGATCACCTGGTCATGATGCAGGGCATTAGGCGTGATGACATACACGGCATCGATGTCCGGGTTGTTCTTGACGGCATCGAAATTCTCATAGTTATAACAATTCTTCTCCGGGATATTATACTTTGTCTGCCATTTCTTGAGTTTGGCAGGTGTGCCGCTGATGGCGCCCACCAACTTGGCCTTTGTACAGGATTGCATGGCATCTGCTACCCGGGTCCCATAGCTCCCCAGGCCCAGGATAGCCACACGTAGCACAGGTCCGTCATACGGCGTGCTACATCCTACAGGTACAGTGGCGGCGGCAAAAGATGAGATAGAAGGAAAGGCAATGGCCGAGGCGGCCAGCTTTTGAAGGAAGTCACGTCTGGTGTTCATGGCAATAGATCTTTAGATGAGTGATGATCTAAATTTACTGAATTTGCCTCAAAACCTGAACTGTAGCCGCATAGTCAATACATTGTCTCTCAGATCCGACGTATAACCCGGCAGCAGCGTACGCTCATTTTTTACGAAGTCATACCAGGCCACCAGCTTCATATTTTCATTACAATAATAAATATATCCCACTCCCAGCGTGCTGTATTTGATATTGGTAGCATTCAGGTTGGCCCCCGCCGCACCGATTTGAGCACCCCGTACATCGGTGTTGGGATCATACCAGTCATACTTGACACAAACCTGGTGTTTTACTGAAAAGATATGCTGCAGGAAATAGATATAAGCGCCGTCAAAATGCCGCACAAACGACGGCTCGGCCAGCAAGGCCGCCGGTGTCTCGGAGCTGGCTGCTGTAGCAGTTTGCGTACCCCGTATATACTCGCCCCTTATTTCTGTGAACCCCCACCCATGCCGGACCTTCAGCTGCACATCGGCGCCATAATACTTACGCGGCGCTTCCCTGCCTATGTTCGCCAACGAAGAATCCGCGATAAAAGCCTTCTCTCCCCCCCCGATCCGCCCCATCCTGTACTGCGTAGCCGTATTCTGTAAAAATCCCCCATCCAGCATCGATACCCCCGCAGAAAGGGTCACCACCTTCGAAAGCTTGACAGGCTTCAGTGCCACCCGGGTAATAAGGTCCTTGTAATTATCATAATCCCCCACCGCCGTAAGTCCCTGTCCGTTAAAGACGCCTACATCCACTTTCAAATAACGTAAGGGATGCCCCTTTTTACGAGGCTCGAATGAGAACATAGCCCCCAGGTCACGCTCTGTCTTCATCAGTATCTGGGACATCCTTCCCCGCTCCGGCGACTCCCTGTCCGAGGACGCCAGGTTGATCTCATAACCGAACGGCCGGGCAAACATCCCCATTGACAAGGAGAACAGCTCCCACTTGTTCTCAAAATAACGGCCCCAGAAATCCCGGATAAATACCCCTCGTTCCGTACCGTCAAACTGGAACACAAACTGCACCGATGCCTTATTGTCCTCCGTAAATCGCGCATATTCAAAACGGAGCCTCCCCCGCCGGATCATAAAGCGATTGGAGACATAAGGAGCAAAATCACCGCCGGCATAGGTCTTGGCCCCTTTTTCCTGGATCACCTGGAACTGTGGCTGGATATATCCCCCGATATTGACACGGTCGAATTTCTTGTAGATGGAAAGAAGTCCCTTGCCCATATGGGTCGTCGTGTCCACCATATCCATGAGGAATTGGGCAGATAGCACATTCACTACCAGGCATAAGCCAAGCAACAGTCCGATTTTCTTCATGCAGGAGTTCTAAACTTTCGCGCAAATCTATAGAAAACCCGGCATCATCTGCCCGATCATTCCATAAATCTCGTCCGCCGTCCTCCCCTCCCGTCGTAAGAACTGCACAGACATAGCCCCCTCCGACTTCGACAGCTTGGCTCCTCCCTCCTCCAGTAAAGTATGATGATAAAAACAGGCGTCGCCAAAAAGATCGCCCCCGGGCAGGAGCCCGGCCAGGTACATTTGCGCCAGCGTGGAAGGCCACAGATCCTCCCCCCGCACGATAAGATCGACCCCAAAATGCAGATCATCTATGATAGAAGTCAATTGATAAGCCGGAAACCCATCCTTTTTGCGCACGACAAAGTCCTTCATGCTCCCATCCAGCGTCCCTGCGTAAATGCCCCCCTCCAAATCCCGCACGCTCAGCTCCCGCATCATATCTGTCCGCACCCGCCAGCTGACATCCGGTGCATCCAGCGAAAGGCCCTTGTCACGGCAAGTCCCGGGATAGCCTGCACCCAAAGCCGCCCGGGCGATCTGTGCCCGGGAACAGTTACAGGCAAACAATACCCCCTGCTCCCGCAGCGACCGCAATGCCGTCTGATACATATCCATCCGGTGCACCTGCGACCACGTAGCGTCAAACTCCGTAAGCCCCAACGGCCCCTCATCCCACAATATCCCAAGAAATCGTAAAGTCTCGAAAATATCCCGCACATAACGCTCTTCCACTCTATCCCTGTCCAGGTCGTCAATCCTCAACAATACGCGCGCACCCGTCCGGGCGGCAAGCCTCGAAGTAATGACAAAGGACATAACATTCCCCAGATGAAGAAAACCACTGGGCGTCGGGGCGATCCTTGTCCTGTTATACCTGGGCTGCATGAGCCGCAATTTACAGACTATTTCACCAGCAGCCCATCGGGTATCTTCCCCTCGGCCGTAGGCAGCGACAAACCTAATAGCTTCGCCACGATCACCGCCTGGTCCCGCTGGTTCATCTCCTGTATCACTCCCCCCTTCTTAATTCCGGGGCCATACGCCACATAGCCCGTTTGTATCTCGTGAAAGTCCGGGAAATAACCATGCGTTCCGCCACGCCCCGGCTTCACCGCATCCCCGCTCATCGCATTGCCAAAACTGGCTCCATGCTCGCCACTGAGAGCAAACGCCACCAAAGGATTGGCGCCATTGCCGTCCAGCTGGGCACGGTCGATCATCCGGAATAATTGCTTGTCCGCTTCCGGCAAGCTGTCCAACACCTGCCTTACGCGTGCCAGTGTCTCCTTATCATTCCTGTCTTTCAAATATAAAAAAGTGCTCCCGCCTACAGAGAAGAACTGCGCCTTCCATTCATCTTTTTTTACATCCGTTATCAGCCCTGCGTTTTTGAGCCATACGTTAGGGTTGACACTGGTCTTCACATCCACAAATCCATGGTCGCCGGTGATGATGATCACTGTCTTGTCCCAGATACCGGCTTTTTTCAACGCATTCACCACGATCCCCACGCTGCTGTCAGCATCTTTGATCGCCATCCTTACACTGTCACCCTGCCGGCCTTGCATATGCTCGTAATGATCCACGGAAAAGAAATGAATGGTCATTAAGTTGGGCTTGCTCTTCCCGATAACATACGCTGCTATCTCCGCTACATTATGATCCTTCCCATAATTGATCTTATCGGTCCCGCCAAACACATCCTTCTTAAGTATATCAACAATGCCTGCCGGCTTCGAATATTGTTCCCGGACAGTCTCTCCCATACTTCCGATATCCGGGATGTTATATTGGACATTCGCATCGGCCGACACGGGCCAGAATAGGGCCGCTACAGTCATCCCCTTCCTTTCCGCAGCATCCCAGATGGTAGGCGCATGAATGGAGCTGTCATTCCAATACATCCTGCCGGTGGGCCCGTTGGGCTCGAACATATTATTGAAATACACCCCATGCTTCACAGGCTGCACGCCTGTCACGATCGTGGTATGCGACGGATAGGTCATGGAAGGGAATACACTGTTGACCCCATTCGCATGCGTGCCGCCTTCCATTAATTTCCGGATATTCACCGCATCCCATGACGGGTCCAGGTAGAAGTCAGGACGAAAGCCATCCACCGTTATCAGCACGACATGCGCTACACGCTGCGAGAAACCCAAACCCCATACGAGCAACCCAATGACAATAAAGAATGCCTTTTTCATTTGATCTTATTTACTTTTTTGGCCTCCACCTGAGCCATGACAGGAAAATGATCTGAAGGCGTCCTGGCTGTGTACCTGCCGGTACTGTCATCCTTCGATCTATACGTGTCCGTAAGAATGCCATATCGATCCACGCTGAACTGCCTGCTGACAAATATATGGTCTATCCGGCTTTCAGTCTTACTATCTGACCTGAAATTATTGAACGTCCCGTTCAATGCCAGACGGATAGGGGCCAATTCATAACAATCCCTTAATACGCCCGACTCATTGATCAGCTTATAACCCTCATTGGTCTGATCGACATTGAAATCCCCCGTCAGGATCACCGCCGCACCCGGAGGGAAGGTCTTGATCCTGGCCAGTATCAGCTTCGAGCTTTCAGCACGCGCCTTCACACCGACATGGTCCATGTGCAGGTTGAACATATAGAAGACAAAGCCCGAGCCGATCTCCCTGAATTTCCCCCAGGTGCAGATCCTCGGCAGCACAGCATCCCATCCCTTGTTGGGCCGGTCCGTCGTGTCCGACAGCCAAAAATTCCCATGCTCCAGCAATTTGAACTTCCCCGTCTTGTAAAAAATAGCAGAATGCTCACCCGCATGTTTGCCATCATCACGGCCGATGCCGATATAAGCATAACCCGGCAGACTGTCACGCAGTTCTTCCAGCATATGATAAAGCCCTTCCTGCGTACCGAAGATGTCGAAGTCGTGGAATCGTACGATCCCCGCGATCACAGGCAGCCGCTGACCCCAGCCATTGCCATGCAGTGTGTCTCCATGGTTGGCATAACGCAAATTATAAGTGCCGATGTTGAACCGCTGCGCAAGAACACCTGCGCTAAAAAAAAGGGACAGCAGTATAGCTGTCCCCCGGATGATCAATTTATTTTGTCCCACGTTGCGTTTTGTGTAAGGTTAGGATTAAGTTGAAGATCATTATACGGGATTGGATACACCACCCGGAACTCATTCCATAGCCGGTCCTTACCCTGGTTGTCCAACCACATCAGGTTACCATAGGTACCAAACTCCAATGTCTGTGGGTTCTTCGTAGTGCCGATCGTTGGCGACACATTGATATACGTCACACCGGATACATTGCCCGGAGCGGTCCCCTGGTAGAAGCAGACATCAAACTTCCCATCCTGGTTCAGGTCCATCAGTTGATTCAATGCCGGCACATAAAAACCGTTCCAGGGCTTCAACATCAGCCTTCCCATGCCCCACCTCGTCAGGTCGGCAAACCGGAAACCTTCCAGCGCCAGCTCAACACTCCGCTCCCTGTAGATCTCCAGGAGAACAGGGCTGCCTACAGCAGTGCTGGCGGCCTGGGTGGTATCTGAACCCCAACGCCTGAAATACTTGTCCAGGTAAGGATCAGTGACAGTCGGTACGCTTGAAGCACCCGAGACGCCTGCCCGCAGGCGGAGAGCGCCAATGGTCTTCGCCCAGGTAGGTCCATCCATCAGCCCAAGCTCTGCCTGCGCTTCCGCATAGTTCAGCAGGATCTCCGCATAACGCATCAGACAGATGGAATTGGTATTCAGCGTACCATTGTCATAATAGGTATCGTCCAGGCACCACTTGATGGGCTGATAGCCGGTGTAGGAATAGTTGAATGTCGGAGGGGTCGGCACGACGGAACCACTGTTTAGCCGGGTATAGCCCGGCGTACGGATGGTCTGCTGCAGTCGCTTGTCGCGGTTCTGCGTCTCCTTCCAGAATGGCAGCGTGTCATGTCCCGGAATATCCGTAAAAGAAGTGCCGTCCGTATTCAGGTACATATTGATGAAGGTCTTGGTAAAATTCAACCGTACCCCATAGGTCGAGCTGGTATACCACCAGTTTGCATCATTCAGCACTGACAACGAAGGACTGGTGACATTGGCCAGCATGATCTCGGAAGTGACAGGCGTAGCGCTGATGAACAGGTTGCGGTATGACAGATCCAGCCCGTTCGAAGTATTCAGGCTAAGCCCTGCGCTGTCCATGACGGCCTTGGCGGCGCTGGCAGCTTCCTGTAGCCATTGCGTAGCAGTCCCATCCAGGCCTTTCGCCTTTGCCGTGGAATCATACCTCCTGAATGTACCTTCAAAAAGACAGATCCTCGACTTCATCCCGTACGCCACCCATTTCGTGATCTGGCTTCGGCTGGGGTCGCTGACAAGGGCCATATGCCCGATGGCATAGTTCAGGTCGGCCAGCACCGAATCCATCACCTTGGCGCGGGGATCACGTTTTCCATACAAAATGGCGGTGTCCGTCACGGTCAATGGCTTGCTGATCCAGGGCACATCTCCAAATCGCTGTACCATGCCATAATAGAAGTAGGCACGGAAAAACCTCGCCAGCCCGTTGAAATTGTCCCGCACAGCTTGTGAAACGCCCACCCCTGTGTTGTTCGCAATAAAATAGTTGATGTTCCGCAGCTTCGTCCACGTCCAGCCGGAACTTTGCCGGGCATTGTAAAATCCAGGCCGGAGATAATCCGGCACGGCATTGCGGGCCCCATAATCGCTCATATCCCCATCCTTCCTGAAAATGTCATTGATGGTGGGCAAACTATCATAAAACGAATTTGCATACAGCTGAAGACCATCCTGGCTGCTGAAGACGACATCCTTATTGGCAGTCGACTGCGGCGTCTGATCCAGGCTCTTCTTACAGCTGGCTAACAACAACACAGCCGCCAGCCAGATCGAATATTTTTTATTAAAGATCATACTACTGTTTTTAAAATAGATCATAAATGGTTAAAGCGTCACGTTCAAGCCCAGTGTCACACTTTTAAGGATCGGATAGTTATTCCCGTTACCATTATTGCTGGTCCCTGTCAGGATGATATCCGATTTACCGATGCTCTCCGGATCGAGGTCCCTCGTCAGCTTGAATAAAGGAGAGTAGGTCCAAAGGTTCTCACCCGATACATAGAACCTTACGCCCGACAGCTTCATCCGCTGCACCAGTGCACTCGGCAGGTTGTATCCTACCTGCACGTTCTTCAGGCGGATATAGGCCACGTTCTGCAGGTACCTGGTCTGCGGATTATACAGCTCGCCCTGGCTGTTCTGAGCTGTGTACCCACGATACCGGGGAAAATAAGTATTCGGGTTTTCAGGACTCCAGATCTTCCCCTCCTGGTATTTGAACAGGAAGTTGTAAGGCCGGTTGAACTGCCCCCAGAATACATCCGCTTCGGAGCCGGGCCACCAGTTCTGCTTCCCTACCCCCTGGAAAAAGGCGCCGATGAAGAATCCGGCATAGTCGGCATTCAGGCTGATCCCATAGGTATACCTGGGCGTAGAATTACCGATGATCCGCATATCCCCCGGGTCCTTCACCGTATTGGCGCCGTTGTTGACCACATTATCTTTGCTCAGGTCCTTGAACTTGAGATCCCCTGGCAGCCACTTGCCTGTATTGGAAGCCTTGAAAATAGGCTGGAACGCAGCCGCTTTGGTAGCAGGTTCATCCGCTGCTGTCCAGAACCCGTCATTCGTATAGCCCCAGATCTCGCCCAGCTTCTGCCCCGCATAGTAGTCCGTCAGCAGCTTGGTGGTATTATTATATCGCGTGATCGTCGACTGGTTGTCGGACATCCAGAAGCTTACATTATAATGCAGCGGCTTACCAGCGACATTGAACTGATCTCTCCAGGAGATATTAGCCTCCCAGCCCGTCGTCCGCATGTCAGCGTAGTTACCCTTGGGCACCGTCGTACCGAATACTGCCGGCAGCGTCTTACCCACCGTGAACATATTCGTAGTGATCCGCGCGTAGATGTCAGCTGTGAATGTCAGCCTGTTGTTGAGCGCCGAAACATCCAGGCCAAGGTCTTTCGTCGTAGCCTTTTCCCAGGTCAACCCCTCTGGCAGTACATTCGGCTGTGAGGTCGCCTGCGGCCTTACTCCATTGATCACCCTGCCGGATTGATAGATCTTGAATAATTCCTGGAATGCATAGGAACTGATGCTCCCATTGCCCAGCGAGCCGTACGATCCGCGGACCTTGATATCGGATACTACCTTGGGGTCCACATTCCAGAACGCCTCCTTGGCTATACGCCACCCTGCCGACACGGAAGGGAAGAAAGCATACCGCTGGTCGGATGGGAACTTGGACGACCCATCATAGCGTCCGTTCACCTCCAGCAGGTAGCGGTCCTTATATCCATAGTTCAATCGGCCAAAGCCGCCCAGGATGGCCCACTTCTCATACCCCCCGGCCGTGGTGATGTTCTGCCCTAACGCCAGGCTCAGGTCCGTGGCATTGCTGTACACGATCCCATTGCGCTGTGCATTGAAATTATTGAACACCGATTGCTCATAGTTATACCCTACCAGGGCCTTGAAATAATGATCGCCCCCGTAAGTATTCTCGAATTCACCATAGATATTCGTAGCCAGGTACTGCGTCTTGCCATTCCCCATCAGTATATCATTCGTAGTGGTTCCCACATAAGCGATCACGCCTGGTGTGACACTGTAAGGCACCTGCACCCGGATCTGCTTCAGGCTGCTGTCCGTATTCTGGAATGTAAGGTCACCCTTGATCCGCAGCTTATTGTCCATGAACTTCGCGACAAACCCCGTCGTATTCCGGAGGACCTGGCTCTTGAAGTTGATACCGTTCTTGCCGTAAAAGAGATCTCCCACCGTATAGGCCGCCGAAAAGGTCAGCGTACCGTCAGGGTTCTGCAACATGGAAGAAGGATGCGCCTCATCGGCCATATTCCGCCAGATCCCGCCTCCCTCACCCACATTCAAAGGGTTGTGATAGTCCCGGGTAGTGTACTGCGTATAGTTATACACCTGCAGCCAGGGTAATACTTCTATGTTACCCTTCGCCGTCAGGTTATACATATGATAATCGTCCGAATTGAAGCGGAAAATACCGTCCTGCCCATAATACCTGCCCGTCACATAATAGCTGGCCTTGCCGCTGCTGCCGGAGAGCGACAGGTTCTGATCGATCGCCGCATTATGCTTTTTATATAGGAGACCATACCAGTCGGTATTACCATAGTACACATAGTTACCATCCGAACCGATATCTACCTTCGGCAGGCTGGGGTCGGCATTCCGCCGCGCATACTCCGTAAGATACGCCTGTGAGAATTTTTGCGTTTTATTGACACCCGCGGGTATCTGCGAATAATCATTCCACCCTGTCCATGCAGAGTCGAACATCAGCATATACTTATACCCATTGGACTCGATCTTCGGCACCGTCGTCGGGCTCTTGATGGAGTAATTGGAAGAATATGTAATAGTGGCCCTGCCCTTGGATGGCGTCTTGGTCGTGATCAGCACCACGCCAAACGCAGCCCTTGCCCCATAAATGGCCGCCGAAGCAGCATCTTTCAACACCGTGACACTTGCCACATCATTGGGGTTCAAAAGGCTGGGATCTCCCTGGATACCATCGATCAGCACCAGCGCATTGCCCCCCTGCCCGATAGATGTAGCTCCCCGGATGTTATAAGTGGCGGAAGAAACTGGCTTACCGTCCGTAGTGATCAGGTTGAGATTGGGGATCAGCCCCTGTAACCCCTGCGTCAGGTTGGGAATAGAACGCCTGTCCAGTACATCCCCGCTCACCTGCGCAACGGCGCCCGTGAGATTGGCTTTTTTCTGCGTACCATAACCCACCACCACCACCTCGCTCAACGCACCCGCCTGGCTCTTCATCCTGACGATGATAGAGGTAGATGCATCCGCTTTTAACGTATACCCCGTCAGCGTCTGCTGCTGAAGGCCCACGCCGCTGAATGTAAAATTATACCGGCCGTTGATCGGCAATTTGGTAAAATGGAAAATGCCCGCAGTATCAGTCTGCGTTCCGGAAGAAAGTCCCGTTCCGGCATTCGTCGCCAGCACCGATACACCCGGGAGTGGGTCCCCCTGGTCATTGCGGACAATGCCGGTAACACTGCCCGTTCGGTCCTGCCCCTGCGCAGATAAGCCCAGGCAGCCCAGTAACAGCCAGGCAAAAAACATAGGTCGCTGGCATACAGCCAACAGATTTTTTCTCATCGTGTAGATTTTTTCAGGTTGTAGCAAAAGGTCTCCCCTTCGCCGTTTAGTGGCGTTTAAAAATTTATACCGTATGTGTCGGAGGATTAAGGCTTACCCTTCTTGATAATGTACTTGCCGTTAAGGCTGGTCACGGTTAAATGGTTCAGTAGCGCGATGTCTTGTATGATCTCAACCAACGAATCTTTCTTTTCAAGTTTTCCTATAAAGTATAAGTTGCGGATCTCCTGCCTGGAATAATCGATCTCTACGTTATAGATGGCCGACAGCTGGTCGAATACGTCAGCCAATGACTGGTTATTGAACATGTACCAGTTGGAAATAGTGTCTGCTTTCACGGGATGCGCCTGGGCAACAGTCGCCCCGGCAGCATGCTTCTCGGGACTATTGATAGCCACATCACGGGTGCTCTTGCTGAAGACAAGTTCCTCGCCAGGCGAGAGATAATAATCCTTCTGCCCCCTGACGTCTGGCCCGCCTTCCAATGACACCAGCACCTTCCCCGTAAGTAGTTTTATTTTTATCTTGTCGCTGTATGGGTTGGCATTCACTTCAAATGAAGTCCCCAATACCCGCGTTTGCAACCCTTCACTATACACCGTAAAAGGCATATTCAGCTTTTTTGCCACATCGAAGAACGCTTTCCCCGTGACCTCTACATCCCTTTGATCATTCCTTCCGAACGAGGTGCGGTATCGCATCCGTGCGCCGGGAAGCAATCGTACCTTAGAGCTGTCAGGCAGCGTCAGCAATAGCGCTGCCTTTCCGTGATTATATTTTTCTATCCATGAAGCCTCCGGAGCATGATAAGCCGCCAGTTGTTGCCCTGCAACCTTACGACTGGGCTGCAGATAGGACCAGCCTTTAAAAACAAGGATCACTACAGCCACAGCAGCCGCCCATTTCCAAAAATGCCTTACCCGGCCTATGCGAGGCATTACCTCTACTTCAGCTTCCGCTTCCTTCTTACTTCCCACCGTCTGTTCCGTGATAAATGCCAGCATCTCCTCCCTGTATCCCTCCGGCAATGGCGTCTCACTCTCCGCCTGCTCATATTCACGCAATAAATATTGCTCGTCAGGATTATCCCTTAAATAAGCCGAGACCATCGCAGCTTCCGCCGCAGTGCATTTCCCACTCAAAAATTTCTCTACCAGGTCATCGGTTATTTTCTGCATGCATTCAGACTATGAAAGATTCTATAATACTATGTACAGTTGAAAGAGGTGTTTACCCCTGCTGTGGGTGAAATTTTTCTGTCCCCACCTGGCGGATATGACGGAAAGCCTTGCTGACATGGTCTTCCACAGTCTTGACGGAAATACGCATCTCTGTGGCGATCTCCTTGTTGCTGCAGCCCTGGAAGGCTTTTAGCATAATGATCTTTTTTCTGACAGGGGGTAGTGTTTCGATGGCTGCGCTGACCTCATTGGAAACTTCGAAGTGGTTGGCGTGAGAGGGCTGAATGGTGTCCTTTTCGAGTGATTGGCTGTGTTGGATTTTCAACCTGTTCTGAGTAGCTTCCTTTTTAATATGGTTGATCAGTAAATTACGGGATATGATGAACACCTGCTTTTCCAGGGGATGATCCTCCGATAAAGTATGCCTGAATTGCCAAAGCCTGATAAAGCATTGTTGCGTGAGGTCCTTTGCCGTATCATGTTGGGATACTCTCTTTAAAAAGAAGCGGAAGATCTTGACATGCAGTATATTATATATTTCCAGGAAGGCAGCGTGATCGCCTTCCTTAATAGAGATCAGTTTTGGTAAATCAGCAGCCTGAGAGACATTTTTCATAACAGCATGCAAATTGCAGAAAACAATCACGTCAGCAACGCCAAGTTAGGAAACTTAACCGAAAGATAAAATCTGTTTTATTTTGCCAGTTCCTCAAAGAGGAAATAAGGATTGCCTTTGAACAGCTTCCAATCCTCCATCAACTGCACTTTCACCGCATTGAATTTCGTACGCTCCTCCACCGACAATTGAATCGTCCGCTGCCCCTCCGGCAGCGTAGCTTCCTCTTTCATCGTCTGCTCGAGGTCCAGCACATATTCCAGCAGCTTCGCACAGGTATTGAACTGCCCGCACGCCACCACCTTCATCATCCGCTTCTCCTTCGCATCCGAATGGTCATACCACAAAGTCGTCCCCATGGTCCGCGCTTCCTCGGCCACGGCATTCAGCTCCAGGCACCCTTCCAGCAACAACCCCTGCACAGCCGTATCATCGGGAAATTTATTCCGGATGGATCTTTCCCTGCTGGCTTTATTAAAAACACTCAGCTCGTAGATCACATTGAAAGCGCGCCGGTTGACCCAAACCTCCTGTCCGTAAAAATTACCGAAAAAAATATCGAATATCAACCGCCGCGTCTGCTTCAGATTGATGTCCATCACCATGCTAAGCGAAGAGTTCAGCCGGGTCTTTACCATCTGCTCCAGTACATTGAAAGGCGCTTGTTTCAGATATTTGCCCAGCGATCCCAGCGCTGTATCCGATAATACGCCCGCAGCCGGCAGCTGCTCCTTCAACGTCGCAAGGATCGCCTTGTCGGACGCTTCCAGGAAATTGACCAGCTTGCTCATCTGTGGACTGGTTCGCTTACCCACCGTAGCAGCCACCCACAGCAGCAATAAAATAATGGCAGGCGATAAAAAGAAGAACCCGATATTCCTCCACGGCCCTGCTTCGTTCTGCACCAGCAATGCCACCGATCCTGCCAGCATAATGAGCCCGAGCCAAAAAATGATCTTCGTCCACCTGTTCACCCGGGCCATGACCTTACTCATCCCCTTCACAACATCCTCCATGTTCTTCTTCCGCCATGCCCCCTTCGCCACCGGCCTGGGCGGCAGATAAGGGTCCATGAAATAGCTCGCTACATCCGCCACCATGATAAGATCAAACCCGTTGTCTGCGTCAAACCTCCTCCGGCGTGTATCCGCAAGGATGGCGCTGTACAAGCCCTGGTTATCATCCACCCCGCCATCCATCAATCCTATGGACGCATCCAGTATTCTCGGCTGAAGATCATAATCGGTAATGATCATCGCCTGTTTTAGCTTGTCGCTGCTGAGCCCCTGCCCTCCTTTCCCGTCCCGTTCCGCAGCATAGCTGAAATCCTCCGGGTATACCACAGGCTCAAACCCGCCGGGGAAACAGGAAGAAGAAGCCATGATATCCCCCAGCTTCACCCGCTGCAAGGTCTCCAGGTGTGTTTGCGTTCTTTTATCTATATAGATATAGTTATTCCCCGTTTTTCCCGCATCGAATGTCTTATCCCTGAACGCCCCGCCATTGGTCTGCCAGCGGAAAGAAATGCCCCTGCTGAACTCAGTAGCGTTAAAGCATACTTCTATCTCACGCCCGCCTTTCTCCCAATACACCCCAAACGTCTCACCCTTGAATAGCTTCCTGTCATATGTCTTTGCAAATGCATTGATCAGGTTCCTGTTCTTCTCCTCGCCTTCCCATGCCTTATCGTCATCCAGCATTTTCAACACTTCCTCCAGTAACGTCTCCCCCTCCATGAACGACAACATATCCTTATACACTTTCTCGAAAGACAACCCCTTCTTCGTATATGCCGAATAGAGAATACCCGGGAACGTTCCTCCCGATGCCGATGAGATGAATTCCACATTGTCCAGCAGGTTGCGCCCTTCCGCATATTTCACGCGGTTCAGATAGCTCATGGCCCCGATGCTGAAGCTGGCGGCCCTAAACCCGCCACCGGACAAGGCCATCGCTATTTTACTGAAAGGTGACTTCAGTGGAGTAAACGCCAGTTGAAACTTATCTCCTTTATCTGCAGCAGGATCATGCGAAGGAGAAAAACTTTTTATTAAAGGTTCATCCATATAGATAGGTTTGTAATTGAAAGATTTATGGGCGCGCTAAATATATGAAAATTAGAGTATATTCGGACCTCCAACCTTAATTGAAGCCTATGAGCCATCCATTCACACATAAAAAACCTCCCTTCCGGAAACTGAGAGGCTATGCCTTCGACCCCAGCCTATCGCTCAAGATAGACACAGTCGCCATCAACAACATCATATATAAGGTCCCCTGGGAAAGACTGGATCCCGGCCCGTCCGGTGAGTATGTAGAGGTCATAGACTATGACCCTACGGTCAAGAAATTTTACAAGGCGGTAGACCTTTGTGACGACTACATCCTGGCACAGGATGGCCTGGACCCCAGCGAAAGCGACCCCCAGTTCCATCAGCAATTCGTTTATGCCGTGGCTATGACCACGATCCGCAATTTTGAAAAAGCCCTGGGCCGCAAGATCATCTGGGAGCCCCGCCTCCTCGCACAGGAAGGCCGCTATGAGGAATACGTCCCCAAACTGCGGCTATACCCTCACGCTATGCGCGAGGCCAATGCCTATTACAGCCCCCTGAAAAAAGCCATTCTCTTCGGGTATTTCTCTTCTACCCCCGCCGACGAGACCCTGCATATGCCCGACTCGCTGGTATTCACCTGCCTTAGCCATGACATCATCGCCCACGAGACAACCCATGCCATCCTCGACGGCATCCATAATTATTATAATGAAGCCACTAATCCCGATGTACTCGCATTTCATGAAGCCTTCGCGGACATAGTGGCCCTCTTCCAGCATTTCACTTTCCCGGAAGTGCTGAAACACCAGATCGCGAAGACGAGAGGAGACCTGGGAGCCCAAAACCTGCTCGGACAGCTGGCCCAGGAATTCGGAACAGCCATCGGGGACTACGGCAGCCTGCGCGATGCCATCGGCGAGATCGATGAAGCTACCAAAACCTGGAAGCCTAAAGAACCTAACCCCAATGACTACCGCACAGTCATGGAACCGCACGCCAGGGGCAGTATCCTGGTAGCCGCCGTTTTCGAAGCCTTTCTCAATATCTATAAGAGCCGTGTGGCCGACCTGCTTCGCATCGCTTCCAATGGGTCGGGTATCCTCCCGCTGGGCGAGCTGCACCCCGACCTGGTAGACCGTCTCGCAGGTGAAGCCTCAAAGGCAGCCGGGCATGTGCTCAATATGTGTATACGCGCCCTGGACTGTTGCCCTCCCGTCGACCTCACTTTCGGGGACTATCTGCGCGCCATCATCACCGCCGATTCCGACGCCATACGCGATGACCAAAGAGATTACAGGCTCGCCTTCATAGACGCCTTCAGGCGGAGAGGCATATATCCGGAAGGTATAAAGACCCTCAGCGTGGAAAGCCTCCGCTATCCTGTGCTGAACATTGGCTACCTGATAGACGAGTCCGGCAAGGTAAAACACAATCCGTCCTCAGACAATGTCGACCTGGACGTCAGCGAAGACACCAAGGAGCTGCTGGGCGTCATCAACACCTTCCTGCGTGATTACGGCAATGATATTAAATACATCAATGACAGACAGAAGATCTACGACATCACCCGCACTTACATCGGCGGCGCTTATGGCATCCCGGATAAAAAGATCGTGGGCCTGCATGGCCGCCTGAATGTCAAATTCTCCAACTCCATCGACTTTGCCAGGATCACGGGGCTCGCATTCGTGGACGGCTACCGCGTTTTGGGCATCCGCTCCTCCACCAAATATAATGGACCTTCCTACCAGATCACCAAAATGCGACTGGTGTCAAGAGTTGGCCCCTCGGGCGCTCAGCTCAACCAGGTGGTCATCTGCCTGGTCCAGAGAGCAGGAGCGAAATTCAAGAATGGAAAATATGAACCTTACACCCCGGCTCGTTCCCCCTTTTCGAAGACAGATGATGATGGGAAAAAGATCCCGGACGACTCTTTCGAATTCCGGGGTGGATGCACCCTCATCTTCGATCTCGATACACAGCTGCTGAAATATGCCATCAGCAAGCCCATCGTCGATATGGACAGCCTGCAGAAAGACAACCCTCCCGCGATCAACCGGCGCCGCCTCGACTCCCAATATAAATTCATCCATGCAGGCGGTGACGCCGGCCTGAACGAGTTCACAGCCTACTTCGGCAGTGGCTGCCATAAGCTCGCCGAACCTTTTGCATTCCTACACCAAATTTAAAGCTGCTGCCATGGCTAAAACAACCAAAAAGACCTCTCCCACCCTCAAGATCTCATCCACTCCCGCCACCCGCATCGACAACGTCTCCGTCCGCATGTACTGCATGGGTACAGGCGATTGCTTTCTCGTAAATTTTCTCAGTGGTAAAACAACCGTCTTCACCATGATGATCGACTGCGGCAGCTGCCGGGGCGATCAGACAGATTTTACACCTTATATAAAAGACCTCGCCGGCAGCCTCTCCAATAAGACCATCGACCTCCTGGTGGTCACACATGAACACAACGACCACGTCAATGGTTTCGATAAATGCTATGATATCTTCAAAGACCTCACCATCAAAGAAGCCTGGTTCGCCTGGACCGAAGACCCTACCGATCCCTCAGGAGCCGCCGCAGTCCTGAAACAACAGCAGCAAAAAATGAGAACAGGCCTGCGAAATGCTATTGATGCCATCAAAAAAGATCAGCAGACCTTCCTGGCCGACAAAAGACACAATGCCTACAGGATCCCGCTGGAAGACAATCATGCCGCCTTCCTCATGGGACTGGACACACTGTCGTCGATCAATCTTTCCGATATCCCCGGCGATGACAAACCTTCGCTGCCCGGTATGCGCAAAATACAACAGCTGCTGGCTGAGCAAAAGACTAAGGTCCGCTACCTCACTCCCGGCAGCTCCTTTGACCTTTCACAGCTTCCCGGCCTCACGTTTCATGTATTAGGCCCGCCCGCCAGCAGGGATGCCATCTTCAAAGACGGAAGAACAGGCGCCGACGTATATAATAAGAACCTTGCCCTGAACAACAGCAGCCTGCCCGTCAACGCCTTCATGGGCCTCTCGGGAGATATCACACGCAACGACCTTCCTTTCTCCAGTGTATATATTGACGAGCCGCCATCCGGCAAGGTCCAGTCACCCACTAAACACATGCAGGCTCCCAATGCCGCCAGCCAGGCCGAGACGGCCGCAGCGCCGGTAGGTAAAGGCAGCGACTCCGTCATCAGCGCATACTTCGATCCTTCATACGAGTGGAGACGCATCGACAACGACTGGCTCAACAGCGCAGGCGCACTGGCCCTCCGGCTCAACAGCCATATCAACAATACCAGCCTGGTGCTGGCCATCGAATTCACCAGCTCAAACAAGGTCATCCTCTTCCCTGGCGACGCAGAATTCGGCTCCTGGGAAAGCTGGCACAACATTGAAGAATGGAAAACAAAAGGAAAAGACGGCAAACCCTGGGCGGAAGACCTGCTTAACCGCACAGTCTTCTATAAGGTAGGCCACCACCTCAGCTACAATGGCACCGCCCTGGAAAAAGGCATCCTCATGATGAAACACCCCAACCTCGCCGCCATGGCCACCCTGGACCGCCATCGCATCGCCAAAGGCTGGACCAGCACCATGCCCAATAAATTTTTGCTGCAGGAGCTCTTACGCAGGACCCAGGGCAAGCTCTTCATCATGGATGAGTTCGAGGTCATGCCCACCCCCTCCAGCCAGCTCGATCCCGACACCCTGGGTGAAGGAGTATACGTTGCATTTACTTCCAAAGACAAATTACTGTATAAACAATATACCATCGCTATATGAAAAAAGAACTTCTTCTCTCTCTCCTCTTGATGCCTGTCTATCTACTTGCCCAGAAAAACAATGTTTACACAGCCGCTCAACCAGACATCGTAACCCTCTTTTCAAAAACACTGAACGAGCCCCGCAAGGTCTTCATTTATATCCCTGAAAAGGATACCACGAAACCACAGCGATCCTACCCTGTCCTATATCTCCTCGACGGCGACAGCCATTTCAGCCTGATCGTTGAATATTGCCGGTATCTCAGCCGCTGGGACGTCAACGTCATACCCGAAATGATCGTGGTGGGGATCTCCAATACACAGCGCGTGAGAGACCTCACGCCAACACACAGCATCTTCGACTACTTTGGCCGTCCGGATACAAGCGCAACTTCCCGGCTAAAACCCAGCGGTGGCAACGATAAGTTCCTTCAATTCATCCGTGAAGAGCTGATGCCCTATGTTGAGTCGCATTACCAGGCCCAGCCCTTTAAGATCCTGGCCGGCCATTCCTTTGGTGGGATCACTGCCATAAATTGCCTGCTGACCAAACCCGATATGTTCAATGCCTACATAGCCATAAGCCCTTCCTTCTGGTGGGACAGGGAATACCTGTTGCAACTGGCCGACAGATCCTGGGCGAATGGAACCGTTCTGAACAAAACACTATTCTATAGTGACGCCAACGAAGGGCTCGATGACAATTCGTCCTTCCATACCAATCTGTTAAAATTCGACTCCCTTATCACGCAACGAAATATCAAAGGACTAACACATAAATATATGTACTATCCCGAAGATACGCACATGACAGAGCCGGTAAAAGGATACTACGACGCCCTGCGCTTTACCTTCAGCAAATGGACGCCCCCTTCAAGATAAACAAAACCTACTCACTCCTGAGGCTCTTCACCGGGTTCGCCAGCCCGGCCTGCACAGTCAACACACTGATCGTCCCCAGCGCGATCGCCAATGCAGATACCCCCGCCAGCGGGAAGATCCACCAGCTAAGCGCGATCCGGTAGGGGAAATCCTGTAGCCACTTGCTCAAAAAATACCAGGCAATAGGCGTCGCGATAATAAAAGCCAGCGCCACCAGCCTGATGAATTCCTTCGACAATAGCCCGGTAATGCCAAATACAGACGCACCCAGCACCTTGCGCATTCCTATCTCCTTGCGGCGCTTGCCGATCACTAGCGATACAATAGCAAACAACCCCAGGCAGGACAAGAGGATGGCGATCACTGCCGCCGAACAGAACAGCGTGGACAGCCGCTCCTCCTTCGCATACCAGCGATATGTATTTTCCGTAAGGAATGAGGCGTTGGTTGTATTATCAGGCTCGATCGCTTTATAAGCATCCTTCACCACAGCCATTGCCTGCCGCGGATTATTCGTCCGCACCTTCACCAGTATATATCCCAGGGACGAGTTTCGCTTCGCCATCTGCAAGGTCAGCGCGCCCAGCTTCTCATGTAAGGAATGCAAGTGGAAATCCGGGATCAACCCGATAATATTCCATTTTGGCGCCGAACTGTCTGAATAGAACGACAATCCTACAATATTCTTTTCGCTGAACTGGCGCGCCATGCTCTCCGTAACGATCACGTTCCGTAAATTGGCAGCCGTATCCGTAGGATGTTCCTTGCTGAAACTGCGTCCATCCAGCAGCTTGACACCCAGCGTTTCCAGGAAATCATAATCCACCGTCAGCATCTCCGTCATGATCGCCTTGCCGTTATAGTCGAATCCAATGCTCCAGTTGCTTTGACTTTTATCCTCTCCGATACCGATATTCGCTGAGCTCCCCGTCACAGATACCACCTGCGGCTGCGCAGCAAGCTGACGCCGCAGCTCGCTGATATATCGCAGCGAGTTTTCCTCGTTCTTGATAGGAATGCTGATCACCGACTCCTGCTCGAATCCCAATGGCGCATTGCGCATATACTGGAACTGGCGGTAAATAACGATGGTGCTGCAGATCAACAGGCTGGCCAGCACGAACTGAAAAGTGATCAGCCCGTTGCGCAGCAACGAACTACGCCCTACGGAAACCTTGCCTTTCAGTACTTCCACGGTCTTGAATTTCGCCACCAGCCAGGCAGGATAACCACCTGCCATAAATGATACCAGGAACACACCTGCCAACACCGGGATAATGACCAGGGGCTGCAACAAAGCCTGCATCGTCAGCCTTTCTACAAACAGGCGGTTGAATGGCTTCAACAGCAGCAGCGACGCTGCCAGGGCTATGATCAGGGCCAGTATGAACAATAAAAAACTTTCCGTCCACAGCTGGAAAAAGATCTGTCCCCTCCCCGCCCCGATCGTCTTCCGTACACCCACTTCCTTCGCTCGGGTAAAAGCCCGGGCCACGTTGAGATTGATGAAATTGAAACAGGCAATGACCAGTACCACCACCGCTATAAGGACCAGGATATACAGATAGCTCTTGGACACCGTAGCGCCCCTTCCTAATTCAGTATCAAAATGCAGCGTGGAATAAGGCGCCAGCTTGATCGCAAACATATCTCCGTTCGCATCCCTCCGGAATCCTTTTGCTTTCATGTATTTCTCATCAGCCAGGTTATTTTTTTTCACCAGGTCCCTCAGCCGCGCTTCCACCTGCTGCTGCGTAGCGGTAGGCGCCAGCTGCACATACACAGGATGGTTCTGATGGTTCCATTCATCCTTATCTTCAGCATAGTCCCTGCTAAGCTCTATCCGTGCAAGAATATTGAATTGAAGCGAAGAATTTTCAGGCGCATCCTGCATCACTGCCGTCACCAGCAGATCCTTCCATACGCCATCTATCTTTACCTTCACCGTCTTGCCCACAGCCTCATCCTCCTTTCCAAAGACCGCAGCGGCCGTTGACTGCCCAAGTACCACATTGCCTGCATCCGACAAGGGATTAGTCCTGGCGCCGGCGATCACCGGGAAGCTGAACATGCTGAAAAAATCCGGGCTCACCAACGATATACTCTTATTCACTTCCTTGTCCTTATAACGGATGCCCCGGCCTCCGGAATGGACACTGGTCGTCTTAATGATCCCGGGAACCTCCGACTTGAAGGTAGGGGCAGCCGGATAACCAAAAGCTTCCCCTTTTTCATCCCCATCAGCCGTATGACTGAGGTTGTACGCCATATAAAGCCGGTCCCCGTTCTGATGGAACTTGTCAAAGGAAAACTCGTAGTGCACCATCAAGAACAACAGGATACATACCGTAAAGGCCACCGACAGGCCCGCCACATTGATAAATGCATTCAGCCGGTTGGACTTCAAATTCCGCCAGGCTGTCAAAAAGTAGTTGCGTATCATGAGGATAATTTTGTCTCTCCAACATTTACAAAAATACCCCCACATTTATAACATTATAAAAACCAATCCTTTAAACAAAAAAACCGCCTACGGCACTGTTCGTTTCCGATACAACCCCTGTCCGGTTGCCTGAACAGTTCCAAAACCCTATCTTAGTGTAAAGTATACACACCATGAACCCCCTGCTTATGCTCCTACCCTTTCTCATCATAGCCGGACCTATCCAAACAAAATATCACCCGTACCCTGTCTACAAAGGCACAGACCTGGGCCTCCATTATACGCCCTCATTTTCTGCATTCCGCATATGGAGCCCCACAGCCACAGCTGCGCAGATCCTGCTCTATCATCATGTCAATGACATCGCCCCCTACCAAACACTCCCCCTCCAAAAGGGCGCCGCCGGCACCTGGTATGTTCAACTTGATGGCGACCAGCAGGGTGTCTGGTACAACTTCCAGGTCAGCATCGACGGCCATTGGAGCCATGCCGTTCCCGACCCCTATGCAAAAGCCGTAGGTACCAATGGACAAAAAGCCCTCATCTTCGACCCGAAAGCCACCGATCCCCCGGGATGGGCGGAAGACAAAAGCCCTTCTTTCTCTAAGAACCACCGCCTCACCGACGCCATTATATATGAGCTGCATATTCGCGATGCCAGCATCCACCTCTCCTCCGGCATCCGGCACAAAGGCAAATTCCTCGGTCTTGCCGAAGAAGATACAAAAAGCCCCGATGGCTTTCCTACAGGCCTTGCCCACCTCAAAGACCTGGGCGTCACCCATATTCACCTGCTGCCCTTCTTTGACTACAACTCTGTAGATGAAAGCCATCCCGACAGTCCCCAATACAACTGGGGATACGATCCCCTGAACTACAATGCCCCGGAAGGCTCTTACAGCACCGATCCATCCAATGGCATCGCAAGAATAAAAGAATTGAAACAATTGATCGCCGCCTTTCACCGCAACGGCCTGCGGGTGGTCATGGACGTGGTATACAATCACACGGGCGTAACGGAGGCCTCTAACTTCCACCAGCTGGTCCCCGGCTATTACTACCGCCATAAGCAGGACGGCACTTTCTCCAATGCTACGGCCTGTGGTAACGAGACAGCCAGCGAAAAGCCCATGATGCGAAAGTTCATGCTGGAAAGTGTACTGTATTGGTGCAGGGAGTTCCACATCGATGGTTTCCGTTTCGATCTGATGGGCGTGCATGACATAGCAACGATGAATGACATTGCCGACTCCCTCCGGAAGATAAAGCCCGACATCCTCCTCTACGGTGAAGGCTGGACGGCAGGCGAAAGTCCCATACCCGACTCCCTCCGTGCCCTGAAAAAAAATGTCCGTAAGCTCCACAACATTGCTGTCTTCGGCGATGATTTCCGCGACGGCATCAAAGGCAGTGTGTTCGACGTTCATGACAAAGGTTTCGCCAGCGGCAAGACCGGGGCAACAGAGTCTATCAAATTCGGCATTGCTGCCGCCTGTCCCCACCCCCAAATAAACTATGGTAATGTCAACTATTCCAAAGCTCCCTACGCATGGTCGCCTGATGAGGTCATCACTTACTGCGAATGCCATGACAATAATACCCTCTGGGACAAGCTGGCCCTCTCCTGCCCGGATGCTTCGGAAGACACCCGTAAACAGATGCACAAGCTGGCCCTGGCCATCGTGCTTACTTCCCAGGGTATCCCTTTCCTCCACGCCGGCACGGAATTCCTGAGGACAAAACACGGAGTGGAGAACTCCTATAATTCCGGAGATAGCATCAACGCCCTCGACTGGCATCTGAAACAACACAATCAGGACGTTGTCGAATACGTAAAAGACCTCATCCGCCTCCGCAAGCAACACCCGGCATTCCGCATGTATACAGGCAGCCAGATCGCACAAAATATCCGGTTCGATACACAGGCCCCCGCCGGCGCCATCGCTTATACCCTCGATGGAGCAGCCATGCAGGACAGCTGGAAAAAGATCTGGATCGCCTTCAATGGCAGCGACACGGAAAAAGATCTGTCCCTCCCTCCCGGTACCTGGAACACCGCCCTGTCCATGGATGGCAGCAAAGACACCCACACTAAAAATACCATCCTCCCACCCCACAGTGCCCTGATCCTTTATTTAAAAGAATGATCCTCTTTTTATGAATCCTTTTTTATAACCCCTCCTTTAACCGTTCCTATTAACTCTTTTTTCCAACCCTTTTTCCAACCATTCCTTTCAACCATTCCATTTCATGTCCTATCCCTTCATTCAATCATTCCTTCAACCCTTCTTACCAACCCTTTTTCCAACCATTCTTTCCAACCATTCCATTTCTTGTCCTATCCCTTCATTCAATCATTCCTTCAACCTTCTTACCAACCCTTTTTCCAGCCATTCCTCCTAACCATTCCAATCCTTGTCCTATCCCTTCATTCAATCATTCCTTCTACCCTTCTTACCAACCCTTTTTCCAACCATTCTTTCTACCCCTAATTTCCACCCGTATACACCTCCTCAAATACTCCCCGTAACACCGCCATTTCTCTCTCCGACCCTAACCACCCTCTACTCCGCCCGCAGCGTCTTCACTGGATCCATCCTCGCCGCCCTCACCGCCTGATACCCCACCGTCAGCAACGTGATCACCACAGCCCCCAAAGCCGAAAGGCCAAATATCCACCAGCTTAGCCCCGCCCGGTAAGCATACTGCTGCAGCCATCCATGCATGAAATACCACGCCAGCGGCATCGCCACCACACTCGCCACCAGCACCAGCACAAGGAATTCCCCCGTCAGCATCTTCCATATACCAAAAACAGGCGCCCCCAACACCTTCCGTATCCCGATCTCCTTTGTCCGCTGCTCCGCAACAAAAGACGCCAGCCCGAATAACCCCAGGCAGGAAATAAAAATAGCCAGCACCGCAAACACTGTAACGATCCTGCCTATACGCACCTCATCGGAGAACTTACGGGCATATTCTTCATCCATGAACTTATACTCAAAAGCCCCGCCCGGAACCAACCGTTTGAAAACGCCTTCCGTTGCTGCCAGCGCCTTATGTACAGGCACTCCCGGCGCCAGCCGGACACTCATGGAATTCAGTGACTTCGTCTCATGATCCAGCCAAAAGACAGCAGGCTTCACGGGCATATAAGGCGAGGCCATCACCATGTCTTCCGCAACCCCGATCACAGTATGCTGCCGCCCTTCCAGGCGCATGACCTCTCCCACCGGCTTCGCCAGCCCCATCAAACGCACAGCCGCCTCGTTGAGCACAAGCCCCCCGGTGTCGGATGCAAAGCTCCTGGAAAAATCCCGGCCCTCTTTCATACGCCAGCCCATCGTCCTGCCATAGTCATAAGTTACGATCACCACTCCTATCTCGGGATTGACACCCGGCGCCTTTCCTTTCCAGTCGATATCATTCGCTGTCCACGGCGCTTCGGTAGCAGGACTGGAGGACTTGGTCATATCCGCCACCATCCCGGTCCGCCGCAGCTCATCCCGCAAAGTATTATACGGTGCATCATAAATGTCCCCGCTGTTCATGGTGACGGTGATAAGTCCCTCCCGCATATAGCCCACTGGCCGCTCCTGCGCATAGTCGATCTGCCGGCGTACTACCATCGTGCTGATGATCAGGGTGACGGATACGATAAATTGCACTACCACCAAAAGCTTGCGGGCCAGCGAAGCGCCCCGGCCGTCCCGGATATCTCCTTTCAATACCTTCACCGGGCGAAAACCGGATAAATAAAAAGCAGGATAGCTCCCGGCCACCAACCCCGTAAGACCGCCGAACAACAGCATCGCACCCCACGCTGCCGGACTCCCCCAGGGCATCGTCAATTCCTTTCCGGCCAATCGGCTGAAACCAGGCAGGCAAAGCCCTACGAACACTACAGCCAAAAGAAAAGCAAAGAACACCACCAGCATCGACTCCCCGAGGAACAGCCGGATCAATTGCCCACGCAACGAACCGATCGCCTTGCGAATACCAACCTCCCTGGCCCTCCGCTCACTACGCGCCGTAGATAAGTTCATAAAATTGATACAGGCCAGCATTAGGACGCAGCCTCCGATGATCCCGACAAGCCGCACAATACCCACACGGCCGCCTGCCTCCCTGCCATTCTCAAACTTGCTGTACAAATGCCATTTTTCCATGGGATGCAAAAAGATCACCTCACGGCTGTCCTTCGTATGCGCCTTCATCATATCCCTGATCCTGACATTGACCTTCCCGATCTCCGCCTGATCGCTCAGCTGCACATAGATCCTCCAGTAACGTATACCCCAATCCCCCTGCGCGCCCTTGAACCAATCCATCACCGTCAGCGCCTTATCCCACGATAACAACAGCCGCGCATCATGAAAGGTCGAGTTCTCAGGAAGGTCCTCGTACACACCCCCGACCTTCACAGTAGCCATATTGTCCAGCTTGATGATCTTATTCATAGGATCGGTGTCGCCAAATAAACTGTAGGCCAGCGATCTCGTCAACAGCACATGGGAAGGATCGCGCAAGGCATCCCTGCGGCCTTTAAGCATGTGAAGGGTGAGCATTTCCGGCAGATCGGCCTGTACCCAGCTGCCTGGCGCCGGCAGCTTCCTGTCCCCTACTGTCACCGTATGTGTAAAAAGAGGATAAAAAAGGGCCACCCTTTTGAGATCATTTGGAAAAGCCCTCCGCAGTTCCTCTGCCAATGGTATAGCATTGGCGTCGCTGGTACTGAGCGTCCCATCCACCGTCTGCACATCCATCACCTGTGCAAGTCGCTTATAGTTGTCGTGATACTGATCCCATGACAGCTCGTCCCACACCCATAGTCCTATGAGGACAGCCACCGTCACGCCGGCCGTCAGGCCGGATAAGTTAATAAGCGCATACAGCTTGTTCTTCCGCAAATTGCGCCAGGCAGTAGTAAGATGGTGCTTTAACATACGCCGGTTGGTCGCCTGGAGTTCCAAAATATTACGCCCTCCCCTGCATGAATTGTCAAAAACAATGTATGAATTGTAAAATAGCCTGCATGAACCGGCCCCCCATCCGCCGGGAGTTTCTTACATTAGTCCCTTTAAATCAAATATTACTGTCCGCCAAAATACCATATGCCGCCCCCACATATAGGGCCCTCCTCGTCTGTCTGTTCCTGATGTTCAGCCCGCTCCTGCATGCCCAGCAGCAATACCTGTTCTATCATTTGGGAACAAGGGATGGACTGGTAGCCAACTCGACCACAAGCCTTCAGCAGGATGCAAAAGGATATATCTGGATCGCTACCCTCCAGGGCCTGGAGCGCTATGACGGGCAGCGCTTCGTACTCTTTCATCACAAGGAGGAAGGGACCAATTCATTGCCCAACGACATGGTCATGGCGATCCGGTTGGATAAAAAGAACAGGCTATGGGTGCTCTGCCAGTACAACAAACTGGGTTATATCGACCTCGACGAGATGCGCTACCATGAGGTCCGGGTCGATATGTCCGAGCCGGTCCTCTCCAGGGTGGAAAGTAGCCTGTACGTCGACGGACAGGGAAAGGTCCTGCTGCTGCTGGGACACATAGCTACCCTCGCCTATGACGAGGATACCCGTGCATTCTCAACGTCCCATCTGCCCTTCATGCTTCCCAAAGGCTGGACGGTAAATGGGATCTTCGAAGATTCCACTACCCGGGTCTACTACCTGGCCACCGATTCCGGCCTTGCAAAATATGATCCCATCCATCAAACCCTTTCCTACAGGGATCATAACCCCGACCATGATCCCGTCATTGCATACTTTGCAAAATGGACCTACACAGGCGGCCCCTTCATCGACGCCAGTGGTCGCTTCTGGCTGGGCTCCTGGCCTCCGGGAGGATATGGCAACTCCATATTCGCATTTGACAGGAAGACCGGCAAAGCTACTCCCTGGCATAATTCCCTAAGCAAAATGCTCCACAATCAATACCATGAGATCCACGGCATCCACCAGCAGAAGGATGGCACGCTATGGATGATCGGCATCAATACACTGGCCGTCCTTCGCAAGAACAGCAAAGACTTTGAGCCCGTGCAAACCAAACTGGCGGGAGAGTTTGGACTCTATTATGACATTGTCCAGGATCTGCTGGAAGACCGCGAAGGCAATATCTGGCTGGCCACCGATAAAGGCATCTATGAATTCAACCCTTCCAGCCAGAAATTTCGCACCATTCCTAATAAAAGGACTGGAAAGGACAGCATCTATACGCCCGACGTAACGGACGTCTTGCAGATCAGCAATGGCGATATTCTTGTGGCAACCTGGGGCAACGGCATCTTCGCCTATGACAGCGCCTTTCACCCGATCGACCGCTGGTATACCAGGCAATACCGCCAGATGCAGCAGGACCTGACCTGGTGCATACACGAACGTCCAAATGGGGACATCTGGACAGGTCAGCAGCATGGTAGCCTGGTGATCATGCATCCTGCCACACACAGCAGTGAAAAATTAAAACCCGCCATCTTCGGGAATTCCACCATTCGCCAGATAGCAGAAGACAATAAAGGCAGTCTATGGCTGGGCACCCAGGCAGGCGATCTCATAAAATGGGACCCGGCATCCAATACTTTCAGCATCGTACAAAAATTCCACAGCGAGATCATCCGGCTCTATGTAGACTGGAAAGGCAACCTGTGGGTCTGCACGCGCAGGAACGGCCTTTTCCATATCCAGCCATCGGATGGCGCCACGCTCGGCCAATATACATCCGAAGGCCCCGGATCAAAAAGGCTTACTGACATCGGCGCCGCAGACATCGTACAGATCTCGGACAGCGGATATGCCATTGCCGCTAACAAGCTCTGCCTGCTTAATATCTATACGGGACATATCACGCCAGTTCAACATGGCGGCGCCACTCCCTTTGAAGGCATCACCAACATCGCACGCGATAAAAAAGGGTACCTCTGGATCACCACCCAAACCGGTCTTTGCAAGCTCAATACGCACAACGAGGTACGCAGCAGCTTCAACGAAATGGACGGCATAGGCTCTAATGCATTCAACCTGGCCTCGGGCGGCTTGCTGCGGGACGGCCGCATCGCCTTCGGAACGGTACACGACATGATCGTCTTCCAACCTTCTGATATCACGGGCAGCAGCCAGCAACCGCCGGACGTCGAGATCTCCAACATCGCGGTGTTGAATAAATGGCTGCGCATGGATTCGGTTCGCCGCCTGCCGGAGCTCGAGCTTCCCTATGGAGACAATTCCATCAGGATTGCATTCTCGACCCTCGCATATCAAAATACATTCAGGGTCACCTACCAGTTGGAAGGTCTGGACAAAAGCTGGATCAATGCCCAGAATGCCGAAGCCTTCTATAGCTATCTTCCCCCCGGTCACTATACTTTCCGCATTGTCGCACACAACGCGGAGGATAATGTCAGCCCGCACACCAGTGAGCTGCGCATCTACGTCAAAAGCCCCTTCTGGCGCACCTGGTGGTTCCTGGGCTTTCTGTTGCTGCTGGGCGCTGCGCTACTGTACTGGCTGGACAGACAGCGGATGCAACGAAAAGCAGCGATGGAAAAGATGCGGAGCAATATTTCCGGCAACCTGCATCAGGAAGTGAATAAAGCCCTGCAAAATATCAATGTATTGAGCGAGATCGCCCGTATCAAGGCGGAAAAAGATCCACAGCAGTCCATCAACTACATCAACGAGATCCACCACCAAAGCCATAATATGATCATCTCCCTGGACGATATGCTGTGGAGTATCGATCCGGCAAATGATTCGATGGACCGTGCCATAGACAGGATGAAAGAGTTTGCCGGCGCCCTTTCCCGGCGCCATGGCACCCGTATAAGAATGGATGCAGACAATGCGCTCCGCTCACTTAAACCTGATATGACCATCAGGCACGAAGTCGTACTGATCTACAAGCTGGCCCTCAGACTGCTGGTGGAAGAAATGAAGGTCGATGGCGTACTGGTCCAGTTGGATTACCAGCGTCCCCACCTGCACCTGACATTATTTTCGGCGGGCGTCCATATGGATGAACGGAACAGCCGGTCCATCCGGCTGCTGGAAGAGATGAAGACCAGGGCCCACACGGTCCGCGGCACCCTGGAATTGCAATATGATGAGAAAGGAACAGCTATCCTCTTTATTTGCCCATCCACTTTTTAAAATCCGTCACTTTTTCCCGGCTTACCAGCGCCTCTTTATCCACCACAGGCTTTAAGGTCAGGATCAGTCTGTTCCCGAAATATTCCTCTATCTTGTCGATAGAGTTCACCGAAACATAAAAGCTTCGGCTGATACGAAAATACTGCTTCGGGTCCACCATATCCTCCAGCTCGTCCATCGTATAATCCACGACAAATTTCCGGTTGTCCGCCGTCTTGAAAAAGTTCAGCCGGCCATCGCTGAAAAAATAAGCGATCTCCCCGATCTCGATGCTCACCAGCTTCTGACCATGCTTCACGAGAAAACGCTGACGGTATTCCTTTGGTTCCAGGCGGCTGCGTAATTCCTTCAGCAAACTGTCCAGCCGGGCCTCCTCTGCTTCTCCCTCCTTTGCGCCATAGCGCTTCTTCATCTCCTTATATTTCTCCAGCGCGGCCTGCAGCTCCTCCTTTTGAACGGGTTTCAGCAAATAATCGATACTATTGACCTTGAATGCCTTCAATGCATATTCGTCATAAGATGTGGTAAAGATCACAGGACTTCTGATCTCCGTCAGTTTGAAAATCTCGAAACTCTGACCGTCCGCCAGTTCTATATCCATTAAGATCAGGTCCGGGGCAGGATGCTGCTGCAGCCATTCCACCGTTCCTTTTATGCTGTCGGTGACACCCACCACCCTGGCATTGTTATCCACGGATAGCAGCGTCTTCTGTATCTTTTTTACGGCCAGGTCCTCATCTTCGACGATTAGTATGTTCATAGTAGTTCGTTTTTAATTGTTGTCCCAGATCAGTGGTAATACCACCATAAAATTATTTTCACCTTCCACGATCTGGAAGCCATCCTGCTTCATCAGCCTGTACTTAGCGCGGATATTGCTCAACCCTATATGCGTGGAAGGTTTATTCATGGTCTTTCTCTGCAGGTTATTATTCACTACCAGCTTGTTCCCGGCCGTTGTGAAGATCTCCATCACCAGCGGTTGCTGGCGGGAAACGATATTATGCTTGACCGCATTTTCCACCAGTAGCTGCAGGCTCAGGGTAGGCAGTTGATAAGGATAGTAGCGCCGGTCTATCTCGATGCTCAGCTGCAAACCCTCCCCATACCGCGTCCGCAGCAGTTCATAGTAAGATTGTATGAACTTTACCTCCTTCTCCACGGTACTGATCCCTTCTTCATTATTACGCAGCAGATAACGATACACTTTGCTCAGCTCGTCCAGGAAATGCTCTGCCTCTTTTTTATCTTCTTCGATAAGAGAAGACAGCGTATTGAAACAATTGAAGAGGAAATGAGGGTTCACCTGCCCCTTCAGGTTCTCGAATTCATGCTCCATGCTCATCTTCTCCAGCAGCTCCCGCTCTGAAAGGCTCTCCCGGTATTTCTCCAGCAGGTACAGCACCTCCCACAAAGTGTCGAACAACAGGTTGATGGCAAGCCCTATCAGATAGCCCCACTTCAGGTCGGCCGTCCGGAGCTGGTAGCCCAGGATATGGAAATAGTCATAGAGATAAAATATCAGCAGCACCGAAGGCGTCATTACCAGTGGGTTGGTAAAAGCCTTGAAAAAGATCCGCTTGCCCGTCTGCTTCAGCGAAGGAAATCTCCGTCGGACGGCATGGTCATATTGAATATGCATATACCAGCTCACGATCCCGATACCATATATAATGGGCCATGAAACAACCCACACCCGCCAGTCCGTAAGGAAATGGCCTGGGTACAGGACGGCATTCCACATCAGCGTGATGACTGGCATCGACAGCCAGAAGCTCCTTATCTGTACCCTTAATGGTCTTGAGAACCTCATAGCAGCAGTTCATTTAGTTCGATAAGAGGGATCACAACGCTGCGGCGGATGGGAGACTCATGGATCTCCACTTCCGGCCGTCCCAGCAGCTTGTATTTACTTACCAGGTCATCCAATGCTTCCTCCTGGTCAAAACCATCTCCCGTGACAGGCTTTGGCTGCAGCGTATTGGCGATCATGAGACTTGGCAGGGAAGGCAACGCACCACCCACAGCGCGCTCTGTCCGGATATCTATCTGGAGTGGTTCCGCCTTGCTGAATACGTTGCGGTAAATAATATTTTCCAATACGATCAGCAGGCTCATGGGCGCTATCTTCTTCGTCGACTCGTGCGGATCTACGTCGATGGCGACACGCAGTGCAGCCCCAAAACGGGTCTTCACCAGGTATAAATAAGAATCGATGAATTTCAGCTCCTCACTGAGGCTCACCAGTTGCTCATCCTCTCCTTTCAGCAGGTAACGATAGACCTTCGTCAGCTCGTCCAGGAACCTTTCTGCATCCTGCTCGTCCTCCTGTATCAGGCTGGACAGGGTATTAAAACAGTTGAAGAGGAAATGAGGATGCAGTTGGCGCTTCAGGCTCATCAGCCGGCTTTTTTGGTAGGCGCTCTGCAGCCGGTTGGTCTCTGTCATGGCATTCTTCCATTGCTCCCAGCCCAGCGCAGCTTCGTTGATGAAAGTAAGGATGGCGCTTGCCAGACAGCCATAGGCCGTCACCCACCACTCCATCTCACGCCGCACGGCACAGCCGCCCATCGGCAGCTTCTCATACAGCAGGTATACGCCCTGCACGGTCAGCATATTCATCACACAGAACAAGGGAAGGAGAATACCAATACGCCGGAACAGTTCATGATCTCCGGGAAACCGCCGCTTCACCAGCATGGCCGCCATGCCAAACACCGTATAGATCAGGGCAAAATATAGTACGGAATATCCCAGACGGGCGAAAAAAACACTGGCAGTCTCAAATACACAGTTGCCAAACAGCAACCAATTGATCAGCACGGTATAGGGCCCCATGAAGCACATGAAGATCTTCGGTTCTATCTTACTATACCTTTTCAGTGCCATACCGTTCAAATTAATACAAAAAACTCAATTCCCGTTCAATCGAACCATCGCCGCCTTTATCTTCTTATCCTGTCCATAATCCAAAAAATCGTCCCCGCCCGGCACCCACTCGTCCGGCACCAGGTTGCGCGGATAACACCGGTGATCCCTGTCCACCATCATAGTCTCTGCAATGACCAGCGCTACCTGTCCGTCCACAATCCAATGATGGGCATTTCCGGTGGTATAGCCCGCCGTCGGCTCCCCGATGAACCACGTATGCTTCCTGCCCGAAAAAGCCACGGCCACACATTCACCCGCACTGCCCGTACCATGCCCCGTCAGGACGACCACAGGCGTTCCCGCATCGATACTACGCATGGGTCCCTTCCGCACCGCCTGCGCCACTCCTCCATCCGCACCAGAAAAACGGCCATCCTTCAGCCGGGTCATATCCACTACCTTCCCCTTACGATCGGCATTGCCGAGAAAGCTGCCATTCCCTAACAACGGCGACAGCCCCGCGATCATGGGGTACACAGCGCCACCCGCATTGAGCCGCAGATCGATGATGATCTTCCGGGCGCCTTCAGCCTCCAACGCGCAGAGACTATCCATCAGGCGCTGCGCGTATGTATCATACTCCGAAGGGTCCGGCGCCATTCCGGGTACACGAAGATAGCCGATCCCGCCCGGCAACAGCTTCCGCACAATGCGATCACCCTTCGCAAACTCCCTCTTCAACGCCTCGGATAAGAAGGGCGGCTCCGGCCGCTCCCATTGGAACTTCGTATCCTTCACAGTCAACCATCCATGATGGTCATCCACCGCTTCAAAAAGCCAGGCGACGGCGGGCCCGAGTTCCTCCCAGCGGCCAGTCTGCTCCGCCAGCTCGTATGCCCGCTCCCTGACGTGATCCCAATCCGGACGATCCCGGTGGAGAGCATACGTCCGCAGCAGGACAATGCTCGAATCGATCACCTTTCTCACGCTGTCTGATCTTGTCTGCCCAAAAGCACCAGCCCCCACCAGCAACCACAATCCAAAGAATAAATGCTTCATAAACTAATTATTTCATAATTCCTTTAGCCATTGCTCCACAAATACCTTTGTCTCTTCATACACCTCTTTGCCCGCACGATAGATCATCTTCCACTCGTTGTTCTTCGCCTGGTACACCGGGTTGACAAAGCGCTTCTTCCCAAACTTTTCCACCAGCGCAGCCGAAAAATCTACCGTACCGGCCACATCCAGGTAATGCTGCAGCCTGCCCCTGACGAACTGCTTGACATCCGCCGGGTATTCCGTCTCCCATCTCTTCGTTTCCTCCTTGAAATGGTTCAGGTCCCTCTGACGCTGGTCCAGCTGGTTCCGGTACATCCCGTCAATGATCTTATTATTGGGGTCCTGGTAATCCTTGATCGTCTTACGGTACATTTCTATAGAAGACTGAAAGCCCTTCTGCTGATCAGCCGGCAGGGTCTTGCCCACCGCCTCCATGTTCACAATTGCCTTCTTCAGCTCATCGATCTCTTTCTCGCGCACCTGCTCTTTCGTCTGTGTATGATCCGCCGCCACTACAGGTCTCGAAGCTGTACGCATCTTATCATACCCCGCCTTGAAAGTCGGACTGGCAAGATATTGTTTGGAAAAGGCCAACAGGTCCTTCGCGACAGCACCCCTGTCATTCATAGCAAGTTGCTTCACATTGCTCACCCCTTCATAATGGAGATAGCCGTCGATAAAGCTATTCCTGATCTTTTCGGCCCCCTCCTGCCGGTTGATCCCCAGCCGCTTCCAGATATCTTCCGCCAGCCTGCCCGCCACCACGAAGGAAAAAAGCATGGAGCTGGAGAGAAGGACCACAGCCAGCACGCCCAGTCTGAATCCATTTGATCTTCCCCATCTTCCTAATACTTCCCTCGCTTTTAATTCCCCTCCCTTTCCTAACCCATCCCCCATCCCTAATTGTTCCTCCATCCTTAACTCCCCTCTTATCCCTGACCGCTCCTCCTTTCCTAACCCATCCCTCATCCCTAATTGTTCCTCCATCCTTAATTCCCCTCTTATCCCTGACCGCTCCTCCATTCCTAATTCCCCTCCCTTTCCTGATCCCCCCCTCATTTTCCTACCGTTTCCCCCCGGCCCCAGCCAGGGAAACCCTCCACCTAATTGAACTCTTTTCATAAACAATCTATTTTAATAATTAAATTTTCACAAACTCCACTCTCCTATTCTGAACCCTCCCCTCCTTTGTCTTATTATCCCCCACAGGCTCCATCTCTCCCTTCCCCTCCGTTTCGATCCTGCCCGCATCTATCCCAAACTCCCCCGTAAGCATCCCCTTCACAGCCGCCGACCGCTTCTTCGACAATTCCAGGTTAGCCGCGTCATCTCCATCACTGCTGGTATGCCCGATCACTTTCACACGGATGCCAGGATTCTCCTTCAGCACGCCCGCGATCTCCTTCACCACCCCATAAGACTCAGGACGGATAACAGCGCTTTGCAGATCGAATAAAATACCGTTGGTACTGAACTTCCCTTCCTCGATGAGCTTATGCCTGGTGTCCGGCAATCCGGTAGCCACTTTTACATTCCCAATAAAAACTCCGTAAGTTTCCTCGCTGTAATTGGTGCCCCCTACTTCAAAACGCACCTGGTTCATCGTGTCGATGGTAGGCACTCCCTTCGGCACATCAAAAGCCTTCAGCTCATTGATCCAGCAGCGGAACCGCTCCTTCTGCACCTGGATAGCGATATGCACGGGCTGCCCATACCAGTTCTGCAAGGGGCCGATAGCCGCAATGCCGCTCTTGAAATAGGTTTTCTTGTCGGTGAAAGACTCCAGTACAGCCCTGGAAGCATTGTTTTCCGAGGGTACCAGCCTGGCGGTGACAGCAGAGAACTGTTTATATTCTTTCAGCAGGCTATTGTCCGCAGGCGACTGGTCCCGGCTGGACAGAAGGGTAAAAAGAAAGTCGGGATACATCCAGCCATTGGTCTTCAGCTGAAGGATCAGGTCGAATTCCACCGTATAGTTCTGGCCGAAGGTCGCCTGGTTCGCCGATAAATAGGAGACGCCTTTATGCAGCCGCATCCACCGACCGGGATACTTGTCCAGGGTGATGACCTCTCCGCTGCCGTCGCTGTTCCAGTTAGTCGACAGCTCGCCAATAGCATCCTGCGAAAAATCTTCCGCATACAGCACTTTTTCACCGGGAACAAAATCGTATTTGGAAAAACTTTTCAAGCTGGCCGGCTCTTCAGCCTTGTCTTCCACCACATCCGCAACCCCGGCTCCTGCGGTCCCCGTACTTTTGCCTTCCGCCTTGTCCAGGCTCTTATCGAGGGTATTGTCCACCTTCCGGTCCACCCGCTGGTCAACCTTGGCCTTCACCTTGTTCAGCAGCCCTTTGAACTGGCTGTGGCCGGGCGTCCCAAGCAAAACACCCGCCACCAGCATGTATATCATCTTTCTCATAATAAATAATTATGATGCAAAGATGTCGTGCCGCCACCGCCGGGGCAATCTATAGATGTATGAACTGAGGATTTATCGACGTGAAATGTCAGCCGCTTCCCGCTACCTTTGCCGGGATGACAAGCAAGGATATACCACAGTACAGGCTGCTGAACCAACGCCTGACCGGCACGGAGTACACAACGCCACACCAATTGGTAAAATGGATGGGGTGCATCCAGGCCCAGGACTATGGCATGGCAAAATGGGCCGTCGGCTGCCGCTTGCAGCAGGCCACCGACGCCACAGTAGAAAAAGATTTTAATGCGGGAAAGTTCCTTCGCACCCACGTCCTCCGCCCCACCTGGCATTTCGTATCTCCCGAAGATATCCGGTGGATGCTGAAGCTTAGCGCCCCCCGTATCAGGGCCTTCGCACGCCCTTATCACAGGCAGTTAGGGATCGATGCCGCCATCCTGCGAAAAAGTAAAAAGATCATCACAAAAGCCCTCACCCTTGATAAAAGGCTCACACGGCCACAGCTGACAGAGATCCTCCGGAAAGAAAAGGTTGATACCACCGACACCCGCATGGGCCTTTTATTGATAGACGCAGAGCTGGATGCCCTCATCTGCAGCGCCGGCCGCATAGGCAGACAATTCGCCTACGGCCTCCTGGACGAACAGGCGCCGCAGTCCCGCACCCTCAGCGACGAAGAAGCCATCGCCGAACTATCCCGGATCTATTTCCCCAGCAGGGGACCAGCCACCGTCCAGGATTTCGCATGGTGGGCCGGCATCACCCTGACAGACGCCAGGAAAGGGCTGGATATGCAAAAACAACAATTGCAATCTGTATCGCTCAATGGAAATGAATATTGGTTCTCCCTTACGTCCTTACCTGATACCCCCGGCGCAACCTTAACTAAGGCCCCCGCCACATCCACCTTCCTCCTACCCGCCTTCGATGAATATACCGTCGCCTATAAGCACCGGAATGACGTCCTGCACCCTGAATTTGCCGCAGCATGTAATTTCGGCCTCAAACCCATTGTCGTGCACAACAACCAAATAACAGGCACCTGGCAACGTACCGAAAAAACCGACGGCATCCACATCGAAACCATGCCCTTTCCCCGAATCAGGTTCCCCGCCCGCGCCCTCGCCGCCGCCTCAAAAAAATATGCCGCCTATATGGACAAAACCCTCATGAAAAATAATTAGCAATCCAACCATGCTCTCTAAATTGTAAGATTTCTGGTGATTCATCGGAAAATATCCGATTAATCTGCCTGAATTTCACATATTCCCCCACGGGGCTGCCGGAAGCAACCACTTCCGGCAACCATTTTTTCCGCAAAGGCAGCTTTTCATAAATATTGGAACCAAACTCTTTTTATTGCGGGTTCTGCTCCAACCCATCATTGATCACATCATTCTGCGGAATAGGCAGCAGCAACTTATTCTCCGTCACCTGGTAAGCCGTCGCAGGCATATTCGGAATGTTCGCCGCAATCACCCGCAGGCCATGCGCATTCATGATCGCCACCGCCTGACCGGTACGCAAAAGATCATACCAGCGATGATTCTCGAAAGCAAGCTCTACCTTCCGCTCTTTGAAGATAGCATCCCGGAAAGCCCCCTGATCAGGCAGCTTCAGCGAATCCACCACATTGCCGGAAGTCTTCGCAGGCAATCCCGCCCGCTGGCGCACCTGGTTCAACAGCCCGAAAGCCTCTCCATCCGCCACATAGCTCTTCTCGTTCAGCGCCTCGGCCAGCATCAGCAGCACATCAGCATAACGCAACACAACAACATTATCATTGGTCCTGCCGGCAGCAACAAATCCATGATTGTATTTCTTCACATAAGCCTGGTTGACGGTGACGCTTCCGGCCTTGTAGCTGGTAGCCAGGGATACGTCCTTTCGAAGGTCCCCGGCCTCATAAGCCGCGATCATATCCTGCGTGGGCGTGTTCCATCCCGAGGAAGAGGCCAGGTTCGTACCGGCATCACCGGTCACATAATTCTTGGAATCGTAGGGTGCGAACTGGTACATGAAATTGCTGTACAGGCCGGCGTTGGAACCCAGGTACTGTATCTCGAAGATGGATTCCAGGCCGTTCTTCTTCGTAGGGTCGAATATATCCTTATAATTGGCCAGCAGGGCATAGCCCAGGGTCTGCACCGTACGCAGCTCAGTGATGGCATCATCCCAATCCTTAAGGGTCAGATACACTTTGGCCAGCAGGGTATGGGCAGCCCCCTGTGTGACACGGCCCAGATTGGCAGTGATATATTGCGTAGGCAGCTTGGTAATCGCATCCTTCAGGTCCGCAACGATCTGCTTGTACACCTCATCCACAGGAGCCCTTCCCTTGCTGTGGGAGGTGGCCACGGAAGTAGCGCTCTCGAGACGCAACGGCACAGCACCAAATTGGCGGACAAGATTGAAATAGTGAAACGCACGGAGGAATTCCATTTCGCCGATAGTGCGGTTCTTCAGGCTATCGCTCATGCTGATACCTTCGATATGCCCCAGCACATCGTTACAACGCGCGATGCCTGTATAGCTGTTCCCCCAAAAGTCTGATATATACGAACTGGTGGATAAAGTAGAGAACTCATCCACATCTTCTTTAGCGATATTTCCCCGGTTGCTGGTATTGAACTGGAAGGAGGTATTGTCGCTGCGCATCTCCCCGAATATCCAATAGCTGCTGGAACCCAGGGTCGCCAGCTCCGCATAGGCGCCGCTGACGGCCTGCACCACCTGTACCGAGTCAGAAAAAAAGTTATTGATATTCAGCGATGACTGAGGGTTCAGGTTGAGAAAATCCTTCGAACAGCCGCCGGACAGCAACGAGACTGCCAGCACCGCCGCCGATATGATAAAGTTGCTTATTCTGTTCATGTCCTTATTTTTTAGGATCATACTTAAAAAATCCATACTTAAAAAGTTACATTGAGCCCCACTGTGCAGGTACGGGACAGGGGATAGTTACCGAAATCCTCGCCGGATATCTGTGACTCGTTCTGTGCATTGGGACGTAACGTTCTCCGGGTGGCTTCAGGGTTGTTGCCACTGTAGGAGGTGAACATCGCCAGCTGCTGCGCACTTACATACGCCCGTAAGCCCTTTACAAAATGTGTGCGGCCCAGCAGGCGGGGGGAGAAATTGTACCCCAGCGTCACATTCTGTATCCGCAGGTAAGAGGCGTCCTCTATCCAGGTTGAGTTGAGGTCCCGGTATAGCACGCGGGCGCCATTGGTAGTCGGTGTCTTGCCGTCCCCGGGCTGATCGACACTGCGCCACCTGTTAAGCACCTTCTTATCAGGGTTGAATATGCCGTCGATGTTCAGCAGATACTGGTTTTGCGCCTTCTCCACCTGGCCGCCCTGTGAGCCCACCAACACCACTGCAAGGTCGATGTTCCGGTAGCTGAAATTATTGGTGATACCATACGTGAAATCGGGGTGAGGATCGCCGATGATGTCGAAATCCTTCTGGTATTCGATGGTCCCGCTGCCATCGACATCCTTATATTTCACGGAGCCCAGCACGGAAGTGGAATTTTTGGGGGATTTATCGAAGTCCGCCTGGGTAGCATAAATGCCGTCGAAGACCCAGCCCCAGAAAAGCCCCATGGGCTTTCCCACTTTCGTAATATGGGAATACTGGCTGTTGCCGGTGGCGCCGTTATACAGTGTGGTCACCCCATTGGCCAGGGCCAGCACCTTGTTGCGGTTAAAAGCGATATTCGCATTGGTGGTCCAGGAAAAGTCCCTGCCTGTGATATTACGGGAGGTAACAGCCAGTTCCACACCCTGGTTCTGGATCTTGCCGATATTGGAATAAGCAGTGGCAAAACCCGAAGAAAGCGCCAGGGGCAGCTGGTAAAGCATGTTCTGTGTGATGCGCCGGTAAACATCCAATGTGACGGAGAGACGGTTCTTTAGAAAGCCAAGGTCCAGGCCGGCATCGAAGGCTCTCGTCCTTTCCCACTGAAGGTCTTCATTACCCAGCACGGTGACGCTGCGGCCGCCGTTTAATACGCCGCCAAAGGCATAGTTGGTGCCGCTAAGCGACGAGATGGCCGTATAATTGCCAATGTCATTGTTCCCCGTCAGGCCATAGCTTGCCCGTAGTTTACCGCTGCTGAGCCAGGAGAAAGATTTCATAAACCCTTCTTCGGAAAATCGCCAGGCCAATGCCGCGGATGGGAAGGTCCCGTATCTGTTGTTGGCGCCAAATCGGGAAGACCCGTCCGTACGGACAGAGGCCGTCAGCATATACTTGTTCAAAAAAGAATAGTTGACACGCCCAATGTAAGAGATCAATGACCACTCCTGCACACTTTGCGAGGCGCCCACCGCACCCGCGGTATTCGTGGTCTGTATCAGGTCGTCAGGATAATTCGATCCCGAAATGGAGATCGTCTGGTACCACTGGCGCTGCGCGGTATAGCCCGCAACGGCGTCGATATGATGTGGGCCGAAGTTCCTGTTGTAGGACAGCAGCAGTTCCGACACCCAGGTAGAGGTGGTGGACTGCGGCGCGCTGGAGGAAGGCACGACGGTAAGCGATGAAGGAGGGTTGCCCGCTGGAGGTACAAAAGAAGGCGTGAACTGGAAGTTCTTGGCCTCCCTGTAGTCCTCACTGAAGCTGTACTTTGCTTTCAACCCGGGAATGATCTCCACTTCGGCAAACGCCGTACCCAGCCCACGGAAATCTTTTTTGGTGGTGCCGGCATATTGCAGCTTGTTAAGGGGGTTGGCAGCGCCATAAGTGCTGGGCGAAGAGATATACGGGATACGCTTGCCCGTGGAGTCCGTCACAGGTACGAGCGGGCTGATCCAGGAAGTAGAGATGAGTACATCCTGGTAAGCATTCGACTCGAAGTCATTTACCACCTGCCTGTTATATTGCGGGGCCAGGTTGATGCCGATCCGGAATTTTTTGCCAAGCATGGTCTCAAGATTGGCCCGCATCGTATAATGCTTGTAGCCGGTATATCTGATAGTGCCGTCCTGGTCGAAATATCCCATGGAAAAGTAATATTTAGAATTGTCCGAAGCGCCGCTGATGCTGAGGTTGGCATTCGTTTGCAGGGCGCTGTGCAGGATAGTGTTATACCAGTTGGTCCCTTCTCCATATTGTTCAGGGTGCTGGTAAGCCGCGGGAATGTTCGCGTCGGTGGCCACCAGCCCGCGGGAAGCATAGTCATCCACGATCTTATCGTGCTGGAACTGGGCGAACTCCCTTGCATTCAACACATCCGGGCGACCTTTCTTATACACCTGCTGGTAGCCTGTGTAAGTAGAAAAGTCCACACGGGGCGCGCCTTTCTTGCCCTGCTTGGTGGTGATAAGGATGACGCCATTGCTGCCCCGGGAACCATAGATGGCCGTGGAGCTGGCATCCTTTAATACGGTGACGGTCTCCACATCGTCCGGGTTCACCACATTCAGCGGGTCGGTCTGGTGATCGAAGGAATTATCCAGGGGTATACCGTCGACGACAACCAATGGATCGTTTCCTCCTCCCATGCTGCCGGCGCCCCTGATCTCTATTCGGCTGCCGCCACCGGGCGTGCCCGTAATGGTGCTTATCTGTACGCCGGGGATCTGCCCCACCAGCTTGCGGTCGATGGAAGATACAGGCAGGTCTCTGATCTCCTTCTGGGATACGATGCCCACCGAGCCGGTGAGGTCCTTCTTCTCCTGCCTGCCATAGCCGATGACCACCACTTCATTCATGCCCTTATGTGATGGCTGAAGCCTAACATCCATGGACAATCGCGATCCGGCAGTCATCTGTACAGTCTCATAACCTATATACCCAAAAACAAGCACGGCGCCCGCGGTTACATGGATCGAATAATTGCCGCCTTCGTCCGTCTGCGTCCCCTGCGAAGATCCTTTCACTGTCACCGATACATTGCTGAGCGGATCGCCTGTGGCGGCGTCCGTGATCCGGCCTTTATAAAGGCCGGGTGACTGCGCCATCAGGATATGACCTGTCAGCAGTACAGTCACTGCGAGAAAAATACGCAGTAGTTGGTAATTCTGTTTCATTGTAATCTTTTCATTTTAGTTGTTAGGTGCCTGGTCTCTCATAGGTTCATCGTATTTTGAATGGTGACAGGTCCCAGCAGCCCGGAAGAAAGTAAAGGCTTGCTCTTGTCATAGAAGGCGATATTGGTGTGGGTACGGCGTTGTTCCGGCGGAAGCGTTGCATCCCCTATCAGCCGGTTGGGCCAAAGATTGATGACATTCACTTCCAGGAGGTTGTCCTTCTCCTTCACGGCGGCGGTAATTTCTACGGTCCAGGGATGGGTCCATACAACCCCCAGGTCCTTGCCGTTGAGTCGCACGGAAGCAATGTTTTTCACAACACCCAGGTTGAGGAAGAGGCGGCCGGCACTCTTCTTTACGCCCGATGGCAGATCAAATCGCTTCCGGTACACCGCTGTGCCCGAATAATATTTAATACCTTCTTCCGGACGCAGTGTCCAGTCGGTCAATTCATCGAAAACTATTGAAGCAGGTCCACCCCACTGCTCGTCAAACTGCACGGTCCAGGGACCAGGAAGAGATTGTATTTCCTTCCCCGCTCTCACCATCCCGGGCAAACCCTTCACCCTTGCGCGGGGGAACACAATGAACATGGATTCAAAAGGTAGGAAGGCAATTTCTCCGCCTGTACGGTCACCCGTCACACGAAAGTCCGGCAGGTCGAAAGCTTCGCCCGTCACCGGGTCCCACCTTACAGGCTGGCGGTCCTTCACCCGGAACCATGCATGCACAGTACCAGGTTGATCATTCCGGTTGACGATGAAATAGATCTCCTCATCGGCAGTCCGCCGGTGGATAAAATCGATAAAAGCTCCGGAGGCCGCGGAAAATTCAAAGTCCGGCGCAATAGCATCACCGGCCAAAATATCCCTTAAAGGCATATTCCAGAAAACACGGCCCTTCCCATAGACACGTTGCAAAACATTGACGCCATCGCAAGCGCCCCAGACTTCTTCTCCAATGGCCGTCACCTCCCGGTCGCACATAGGATAATCCTTAAGGCCCGGGTCGGATAAAGGCCGCGCCCCTACCACCGTCGCACCGGCTTTCACCAGTGTGCGGAGCTTCCGGGCAACAGCCACGGGCATACGCCGCTCTTCCGGCAACACCAGCATCCGGTAATGCATGCCGTCGGGCAATACAATGAGCCCGTCTTTTACAGACAACCTGGTCAGCAGCACTTCCTCGTTGCAGACATCATAGTCATATCCTTTCCCCAGTGAAGGGTCCGTATGTTTAGGTTCGACGATATTCGGCGCCCAGTCACCGTTGTAATACAACACATCGGCAACAAACTGTCCCTGGCGTAACAAATACTGGCAGCGGGCCAGGTATTGCAGGAAAGGCCCCGCCTGCGGCCACCACGTGACATTAGGGTTGAAATGTGTGCCGGCGCCGTATTCATATCCCGGCTTCCCATCCTCCGGGCGGGTACAGGTAATGGCATGGATCAGCATGCGGTTGACACCCTCGCAAAAAGCGCGGTCGGCAGCCTGCTTCATATTGCCGGGATAGTCCAGCCAATGCCGGAAAGAAGTAAAAGATTCGGCCGACACCAATGTCTTTCCATAGATATGCGCCGCTGACGCCGTCATCTTGGTCACTTTATTCTGCCCTCCTTCCAGCCGCGTAACACCATAAGATTGGTGTTCGTCCAGCCCGCCCTCCTCATCATGTTTCAATCCCAGCCAGAACTCTCCCGCAGGATAATCGCTTCTCCCAAGGTTCTTAAGTCCATCCATGCACATCGTGCCGCTTCGGTTAGGGCCCGCCGCTTCGTTGTGCATCAACAACCCGTTCTCATGGCACCTGCGGGCAAACTGCCCGTAATGTCCATCCGCCATGCAGTCGGCAACAGTCTTTCGATAGTCGTGCAAAAATCTGCTGGCCACTTCTACACTGCCGATGATAAAGCCGTTCAACACAGGCAGGTAAGGCCTGGGATCATATCCACGATAGTGCTGGAACTTTTCCAGGATGTCGGCAGTCCAGTTGGGGAAGCCGTCCTCAAAGCTGTCGTCGTGGAGGAATTTCAATGTCTTGCCTTTCAGGTCGCCGGCATCCGCGATGATGCGCTTCCCCAGATGTTCGAACTGTATGTCCACAGGCGCCCCGCTGAGCCAGTCCACTGAAAGCCCGTCGGCTTCCGGCTGCGCTATGGTTAGTTTAGAGCCCGTCATACGATGCCCCGTCCGGAGAATGATCCATTTGCCTTCCGGCACCGCCCATTGCAGTCGTCCATCCTTGTCCATGAACCCGGACAGATCGATCACCCGGTCCACCGGCACGGCTTCATCGGAAGCATGAACCTCGAAGGGCTGCAGCAAGGGCGCCGTCAGGTCTTTTGCCTTGATAAAATTACTGGCATCCTTGCGGTTCGTCTTGGCGGAAAAAAGCTCCGCAGGCTGATCGTGCAGTCGGACCTTTGCTTCATCCTGCACCGGGAAGGCCACCACCGCTGTGTCCCGGTAGTCCAGCTTCTCCAGGGGCAGGTCTATATAATCTTTATAACCCGGCGCATTCACCATCTTGTCATAACCATCTCTGTGCCCCGGTAAAGGCAGCGCTCCCGAGAACTGCTGCGGCCCCGTCACCGCTAGCCTGGACTGCAGGAACCATCGTCCGGCATGCTGAGGGTCTATCCAGGGGCCGCCCATACACCAGCCTGAAGTAAAGTTGACACCAACGGTAATGCCCAATCGCGCAGCCTCCTGCAAGGCATGCCGGTAAAGGACACTCCACTCTTCCGAGAGGAATTTGACCCCCTGTGGCATTTTGGCGCCCCCCAGCCCGCTGGCCGTATTGATCAACAACACCTCCCCGATCCCTTTATCATGAAATGCTTCCAGGTCCCGGGTGATGCCTTCCTTGCTCACCAGCCCGTTGAACCACCACCAGAACCCTCCCACCTGAGCAGATTGCGGCGGATGCCGGAATGCACTATATAGCGATGTCCCCTCAATCGTCCACTCTCCCGCCGGCAATAGCTTATCAATGCCATTACCTTTCACAAGTATCCCCGCCATCCCCGCCCCTTTCGTAATAAATTCTCTTCTTTTCATATACTCCCTTGCTTAAAAAGCAAAATAAATGAAACATTATTAAACCTAATTTTAAGTAATTGTAAAGTCTTTATAACCTAACAAGGCATATCAGGGAGGTATTCCGGCAGGAAAATAGCAAGAGGGCCGCTTCATATGGCAATCGTTTGGCTTAAGAAATAGAATTCTTACAACCAAATATAATAAAATTAAAGAAAAAGAAACAAAATTTAAATATTTTGAAACCTTAATAAATAATTACTTTTGAAAGTAAATTCAATCGCACAGGATGAAAAGCATCACAGAAAGGCATGAATTCATTATAAAGAAACTCCAGGACGCAGGCAAGGTAAATATCCTTCAACTAAGCGAAGAAATGCAGGTCAGCGGCGTCACCATCAGAAAAGACCTGAAATTGCTGGAAGAAAAGAACCTTCTTTTTCGCACCCGGGGAGGCGGCTCCATCCATAACCCCTACGCCAGCGAAAGACCCATCAATGAAAAAGAATTTATCAACGCAGAAGAAAAAAAACGCATCGCCCGTACAGCTATATCCCTCATCGGACAAAATGACTCCATCATAATAGGCTCCGGCACCACCGTCTTCGAACTGGCCCGCGCCCTTCATCCCGCCAAACACCTGGTTGTGATCACCCCCGCCCTTAAAGTCGCCCTGGAACTTTGCAACCGCCCCAACGTGGAAGTCCTCCAGTTGGGCGGCCTCATCCACCAAAGCTCCTCCGCTGCCGCCGGCGCCTTCGCCGAATTGATCCTGGACCAGCTCTCCTGCGGCGTCCTCTTCCTGGGCGTGGATGGCATCGACCTCGATTATGGCTTCACGATCACCAATATCACCGAAGCCAGCCTCAACCAAAAAATGATCCAGATGGCCCAGACCGTCGTCATCCTCGCCGATAGTACAAAATTCGACCGGCGTGGCCTCGGCAAGATCTGCAACATCGACCAGGCCCATTATATCGTCACCGACCAGGCCTCCCCCTCCACCATCGCCCAGCTGGAAGAAAAAGGGGTCCGCGTCATCCTCGCTGAATAACCTCCCCCATCCTCACCCTTATCTCACCCGCACAACCACCCTGTCCTGCCCTTCCTTCAGCCCATGATCCACATAGCTGGCGGTTAGCACATAGGCTCCCTTCCCCTTCACCTTGATTATTCCATCCATACCCACATAATAATTGACATCCCGCTCTGCCCCATGCTGCAGCACCCACCGCACCACATCCTCCGCCTCCTGCTGCTGCAGCTCCGGATGCGTCGGCATACTCACCTTCCCCCACACTCCCGTCGACCCCTCCCGCACCCGCTTCGCCACCTGCGAGATATTCGCCGCCGTAAATGGATAACGCTTGCCTATATCGAAAAACGACGGCCCAATACCCGTGCCGTCGAAATTATGGCAGTTGAAACAATTGTTCCTCCGCAACATCACCAGTCCCGGAGCATCTGCCTTCAACCCCTTCTTTACAACGGCCTGAACCCCCGCCTCATCCTTCACATACCTCACCTCCATCAACACCTCCTTGGTATTGATCTCCTCATACTTCGAATCCCCATCCTCTTTGTCCGTCACGCCGATCATATAATGCACCTGCACCCCGGCACCAGTCAGCACCCCCTCCTTCGGCGTCATGATCTTCACCATCGGCGGTTGATTCTCCTGCCACAGCAGCATACCCGCTAAAATAAAGACCTGCATCTTTCCCATAGAAAAAAACTTATAGCTTATTGATCTCACCCGCCACCCGCTGTGCGCTGCGGATACAGGATTCCATGCCCCGGCTCATGTTGTCTGCGTACGTACCGGCAAAATAGATCTTCCCCTCCGGCCGCAGGATCTGCGGCCAGAACTTATGCATCTCCCCCACGGGGAATGGCTCCATTTCACAGGCCGGCGCCCACTTGTCCTTCGTCCAGTCCCTGGTCAGCGCCTGCTCGATCGTGTCCCGCTTGCCGGGATACACTTCCCTGAATGCCGCCAGCACCCGCTGGGGAGAAAGCCCCCCGGGCCCATATGCCTTCAGGATCACACGGCCCGTATCCATCCCATGCGGCTCCTCCCATATGGATGATATATCGGGATGCTCGAACTCCATGTTGATGCTCTTGTAGCCGTCATCCAGCCAGAAACGGCTGCTGGCTTCGAACACATAAAAGGGATGCGAAGAATAAGCCAGGTTATCCACTACATACTGTTTGGCAGGCGACAACGCAGGCGTGAGAGGGATGTTCTTAAAGACAGGCAGGGTGATACAGTTCACCAGCACATCCGCACCCATCTCCAACTCCTTATCCCTGCCATAAGACTTATACTTCACCGTTACTCCCCGCGCGTCCTGCCGGATGGCCAAAATAGGATGGTTCAACCGAACCCTCTCCCCCAGGTGCTTTGCAAAAACCATCGGCAGCTGCTCATTCCCCCCTTTCAGCCGGTAGGTGTCTCCCTCCGTATCCGGTATACCCCGCTGCCGCATGATCGCCAGCCTCCATATTGCATACAACGCAGAAGTATGCGCCCCTCCTAAGAACCGAAGCGCCACAGCTGAAGCACCCTCTTTCTTATACACGTCGGCTACAGGCACCTTATCCAGGTCGTCATACCCTACGCCAAAAGGTTGGTATACATCGGTAAACTTGCCCGTATAGGTTTCGAGATACAGTGCATGCAGCGTATACCATGGATGTCCTCCCAGGTAAGCCACTTCCTTCTCATTGAACCCGAACTTCCGCAGCACCCCAGGATCCTTCAACATCTCGGAAGTGTAGAATTTGCCGTCGATCATGGTATACCCGTTCCTGCCCGGCGCTGCGTCCGAACCCTCCGCATGAGGATAAGGAAGCACGTCCAGCTTGAACTCGTCCACATACGCGAAAAATCGCTCATAGCCCGGCTTGGTAATATGGTCCGCCCCAAGATCAGTATATAGTCCGTCCGATAGCCCGTCTCGCCCCGTAAACACATGCCCTCCATAACGCCCCGTCGCCTCCAGCACAACTACCTCATGTCCGCTTTTCATCAGTTCATAAGCGCAGCAAAGGCCGGTGATGCCTGCCCCTGCTACGATCACTTTCTTACCCGTCACCGGCGCCGGAGCGGAAAAACCAATGGCGGGAGCCAGCGTTACAGCAGCCCCCGCCATCAATGTATCTTTAATGAAACCTCTTCTTTTGACTTTCCTCATGGATTGATATTTACACAAATAAATATAATCAATCCCGGCGTAATTTATTCAACTTCACCCTGGCTAGTAAGGCGTCTCATCCGCACCAATGTCTATCCGGCTGTTTTGCACCCGGTTCTGCTGGTCCACGTCGGTTTCGTCGTCGTTGGTGTCCACCACATACGAGGGATATCCCGCATTGACACACGCCGATCCACTGGTGAGATGCAAATTAAGCGTGGCCAGCGTACTGTTCACGAATGAAGGCGTACCATACGTGGAATGCGCATCCAGCCCCGTTCCCGATTGAAAGGTGGCCAGGCTGTAATAACCGCCTCCATTGATCCCGCCCCAGTCAAATGTGATGGTGCCGCTGCTCCCCGAGAGGGTATAATATCGGTTGTAATCCATCGACAGGTTCGTCGAAGTATACCCCAGCAGCGCAATGACAACGATATTGCTGGCGGACTGGACGATATTGCTCTGAATGCTCAAATGGTCCGTATTCTGCAGGCTGATCTCGCCTCCATACCCCCCATTGGTGAAATTCTTAAAGAATGTATTATTGTTCACAGAAGAATAGGTCACCTTGCTGCTGGCCTGGTTCGATCCGATGATAATAGCCGCATCCTTGTTATTATATACAAAATTGCTGGAGACCCTGATATGCTGGGCGGTAAAACCATTGTTCTCACATCCTACAGTGATGCCCGCATAATTATCATGGCAAATATTGCCTTCAATATTTACATAGGAGGCGCCGTCCGCATAAATACCTCCATTGGTAGCTACATTGGATACGCAATTGTACACCGTGTTGTATTTTATGTTGCCGTCACGCACATAATTCGAGGCAGCCGGTGCGCCTGTCCATGAATAATGCCCCGCTACATCGATCCCGATATTCCGGATATGATGCACTGTATTCAGCTCGATCAGGAAGACCTCCACATTCCCGTTCATTGTAAGCGCTTCGCTGTAACCGGTGTTGCAGCTGTAGATCTCGTTGCTGCCTACATAGACCTCGTTATAGCTGGCCGTCGTGCTGCCGATCAGGAGGAAGGGATGCGCATTCTGCGTAGAAGTAGGTACGGCAGTGGAGTCCGTGGTCCAGCCAATATGATGGATCTTGCAATCCGTCACATCCACAAACGTTCCCGACCCATGGATATAGATGCCATAGGCGTCGTTCCGGATATTGTTGATGATGTTGATGTTCTCAATCGTCAGGTAGCTCTTGCTGGTAACTTCGATCATGGCATTCTGTGTGCTGCTGGTTGTCAGCGACCCATCCAGTATCACCACGCCGTCATTGTAGTTCGTAAGGGTGATCCGCTCATCTTCAGAAGCGCCGGAATGAGGCCAGACCAGCCTTTCACCATAGGTGCCGCCGGCTACATAGATCGTGGAATATCCTCCTTCCGTTGTCTTGTTCAGGGCCGCCTGGATGGTCTTCAGTGGATGGGCAGCAGAAGTTCCCGTATTCGCATCACTCCCGGAACCCCCATTGACATAGTAATCGATCTCGGTTACAGTACGGGGGACAGTTCCATTGTTGGGTGTTGTGGAAATTTCCTTTTTACAGGAAAAGATCAGGACGAGGATGATACATCCGAAGGTAATTTTTTTCATGGACTTATTTTTTAGGTTTATACTACCAAGGTAGATACTTACGATCCTAAAAAAAAGGAGGGGGCCACGCAGCATGCATAGCCCCCTCCCAACGCAAACGTTTGTTACAAACGTTTGCACCATTTTTTATTTCACTTCGTTCAACACCGCCTTATCCAGGCCTTGCAGGTCCTTCTGCTCCGGCTTTATGAGTTCCAGTACTACCACTTCGTTCTTCGTAGCCTTCAGCCACTCCACGGGCACATACAGCGTTTGCTGTGGACCCACAGACCAATACCGGCCTACATTATGCCCGTTGACCCAGACCACTCCCTTTCCCCATTGCCGCATATCCAGATAGGTATCACCCACCACCGGCAGATCAAATGAGCCACGCCTGATCACCGGGGCATTGCCGGCAGCTTCTCCTTTTTTCAATCGTAGTCCCTTCACATCCCGGAAAGGCAATCCATACATTTCCCACCCCTTCACTTCCTTCCCCGCGAACTCCACCTTATCGGTGATCCCCTTCCGGTTCTTTAATAAGTATGGCCCAAAATTCACACGGCCAAGATTCTCCACCAGTATATCCAGCCGCACCTCTCCCGCCGGCAGCTGCACCGTCAAACTATCCTGCTTAAGCCTTCTGTCCAGTATCCCCAAAGTCCTGCCGTTCACCATTACCACCGCATAATCCCGCAGGTCCTTCAACCGCAACACTCCTTTGCGGCCACCCATTAGCTTACTGCGGTAAAGCACAAAACCATAATCCTGGTGCAACGCTTCGAAGGTCAGGGGTGATACATTACGCACAGGTGCAGGAAGCATATCCAACACCCTGCCCGCCTCGCCAAGCTCAAAAGATGGCACAGTAACAGCCGCCTTCGCCTCCGGTACCACCGGCAGCTCAACACCCGCCGGTAAATGCTTTGCTATCACCTCCCTGAATTTCATGAATTTTTCCGTAGGATTCCCCGCCTCGTCCAGCGGCGCATCATAATCATAACTGCTGATCTGGGGCTCATAAGGGCTCTTGTCATTATAGTTCGCACCATTCATGTATCCCCTTGTCGTCCCTCCATGGAACATGTACATATTGATCGATATGCCGGCCGATAATATGGAATCCAGCTTTCCCACATATCGCTCCGCCGGCACCGTATGATGAGGCGTCCCCCACCAGTCGAACCAGGCAGGATACCACTCTGCTACGTAATAAGGCCCCACACCTCCATGATTTTCCTGTATAAGCCGGTGCACCTTGGAAGGATTAACATCGCCATTGATAGCCGGCAACAAACCCGGTAAATGCCCGGCAGCAATATCCGGAGCCGGGTCACACGTATATAAAAGTCCATCAAAACCTGCTTCTACAAATAACTTCTTATTGATCTCAAGATACTCCTTGTCCGACCCATACGATCCATACTCGTTCTCTATCTGCACCATAAGGATGTTACCCCCATGGTTCACCTGCAAAGGCGCCAGCTGTCGCCCCACCTCCTTGATGTATTGCGCATATTCATGCAGATATTTTGCCTCCTTGCTCCGCACGATCAACCCCTCCTCATTCTGCAGCCAGTATGGGTAGCCTCCAAATTCCCACTCGGCGCAAACATAAGGACTGGGACGAAGGATGACCCAAAGCCCCTCCTCCTGCGCGATCTTCACGAACTCCCGCACATCGTTATTCCCTGAAAAATCGAACACCCCCTTCTGCGGCTCATGTACGTTCCAGAACACATAGGTTCCGATGGTATTCAACCCCATCGCCTTTGCCATCTTCATACGTGCCCGCCATGCCTCCCGCGGCACCCGCGGGTAATGCATCTCCCCCGATATCATCACAAATGGCTTCGAATCCAGTAAAAAAGCCGTATCACTTAACGTAAAGCTATGTTGCGCCTGCGCATGCACCCTCGCGGTCAGCAAAATGCACAACACCATGTAATAGATCCTTATTTTCATAATTCCAAGTTAGGTAACTGTTATACAACCTCCCGGCATAAATGGGTGAACCAATATTTATCTACGCCTGAATATCTGCATCCGTTCATTATTTATACCCACTATGATCAGGTCATGGCCGTTGGGGTCTTTCATCAGTTTCACGTCTTTCACATCGCCGTTTATAAAGATCCCATCGTTTATGTGGCTTATGGGCAGAAAATCCCCCTCACCCTTCCCTTTCAGGAACAACCCATAAGAAGCATCATATCGCCCATTCATCACCTCTGCCTGGTACTCATTGCCCGCCAGCAACAGATCCAATTTGCCATCTCCGTCGAGATCATGGGGGAGAATAGCATTCACGGGTGCAAACTGGGCTTCTGCCGCCAGGATATGCTTCCGAAAAACTCCATTGCCCTGGTTCTCATACCAGCAGGTATGCAGTTCATTACAGCTGAGCTGTACGGCGCCCTTCACCTTCATGTCCGGGAACAGCTCGGCCAGATCTGCCTTTGCGAAAACGGCATTTTTCAAATACAGCTTCTTAAAAGAAGGCATCTGCCGGGTCAGCTGTCCCAGATTCATCCCCAGCTGTAATGTCTTCTTGCCGGCATCATCCGGTATATAATAACAAAGAACAGGATCGATCCGCCCATTTCCTTCAAAATCCTTGGCCATTAATCTCATCGGCGTTTCTGCCGAAACATGATACGGATTGTTGGTTCCCATATTGCCGGCTACAATATCCAAATCCCCATCGCCGTCTACATCCGCCACGGCAAGACTTTTCCACATGCCCCGGTCATTTTCCAGCCCCATCGGATTCGTCACTTCCTTCATCTTCCCCTGGTCGGCCTTGAAAACCCGCACCGGCATCCAATCGCCGGCGATTATAAGCTCTTTTTGCCCGTCACCGTCAACATCGGCCCAAACAGACGCCGTTACCATTCCCGGCTCGGATAATGCAGGGCATACCTCCATGGTTATATCCACAAACACGCCATTTCGATACTCCAGCAAAAAGCTTTTGGGCGCATAAGGATACGCTAACGATACCCTCCCGCCGATAAACACACGCAATGGCTCCCTTCCGCCGCCCGCAAAACTAATGCTTTGTGCGATTGTATTGATGGATGGCGGAAAAGCAGCACGGTTCAAAGTAAAGTTCCCCTTGCCATCATTGAGATAAAGCCGGGGTATATGGTACGGTGAGCCTTTGTCGAATTCCGTGCTTCCACCTGCCACGATCAGGTCCAGATCATGATCTCCATCGACATCCACCAAAACACTTTGCATATCCTCCTCGAATTTCGGGCCATTCACCAATGCCTTGCATAAAAAAGTTCCATTCTTTTGCTGCAAACAGACCTCGCCCGACTGCTTGAAAGCGCCACCGATAAAAACATCGGTTAGACCATCCCCATTCATATCTCCCGTACTGATAAATGGACCGGCCTGCGAATATTTTTGCGGAAGTAAAGGGGTAAAGGCAAAATCATTGAAGAAGCTTTCCTGGTGCTTAAAATGGACATTGACAGCATCCGTTATATCCACAAACGATGCCAACCGAAAAGAAGCCAGGGCAGGAGCACCCAAAATTGCATCCTTCTCATCGACCAACAGCGTCGTATCTACCGCAGGACCCGGCAAACGCTGCTTCTTCCCATTTGGCCAGGTGACGATCACACTATCCGGCCGGCCGCTTTTGCCAACACCGAAGTGCAGCCTCGTATCCACAGAAGAGGCATATCCCCTGACAGGATATTGCTCCACCGTCTGCACATGGCCATTTTGCCACAGCATGATCTTCGTTCCAAATCCCTCCCTGTTCAGGCTATCGCCCCTAAGTACAAAATTTACAAAATGGTTGGAGGTATCACCGCCCCCCCGGCTGTTATTAATATAAACAGACGCCTCCTGGTCAATATTATTGACTACCAGGTCCAGGTCGCCATCATTATCCAGGTCCACATAGGCCGCTCCGTTGGAGATCGCTTTTTCATTGATCCCCGACAGCTGTGATTGATCGGAAAAACTGCAATCACCGTTGTTATGGAAATAATATTTGCGCAAAGACACACTTCCAATCTTATCCAGTTCCTTTCTTAGTAATCGCTCCCTTGCCAGCTTGTCATTCATCCCGTAATTTTCCGACCTGAAATTGATAAAATCCGAATTGATCAGGTCTCGTCCCATTCCATTGGTAATGCTGATATCCTTGTAGCCGTCATTGTCGAGGTCCACCAGCAAAACGCTCCAGCTCCAATCTGTTTCGCTCATTCCTGCAAGCTGACCGATCTCGCTAAAATAGGGTACGGACGTATCAGCTTTTTGCCGTACGCCACGGTTTAGCTGAAGCATATTCCTCATGAATTCCGGCTGATATCCCGCCCTTCTCTCCGTTTCATAGCGCCCGTAGTTCATGAAGGAGAACATCATCTTTTTCCGGTAATTATCTTCAGGCATCATGTCTAAAGTGGCAATATCAGGCAATCCGTCATTGTTGATGTCCCCTGCATCCACACCCATACTGCTATAGCTTTGATGCCCGAGAGATTCGGCAATGACATTGGTAAATGTTCCATTCCTGTTATTGATCCACAAAAGATCATTGCTTAAATAGTCATTGGTGACATATATATCCGGCCACCCATCCCCATTAAGATCGCTCACTGCTACGCCAAGACCATACCCATCATCTTTGATGCCGGCAGTCAGCGAAACATCCTTAAAATAAGGATGGTTTGTACCCGGAAGGACCCCCATATTCTTATACAGCTTGTCCGATCTGATGGAATTTCCGCTATTATCGGGCCTGACAATATCATTTTGTGAGACGGCAGGATGCAGCTCATGGTTAACGAGGTACATATCCAGTCTCCCGTCTTTGTCAAAATCGAAGAACGCCGCTTGTGTGGAATAGCCCGTATCTGCCAGTCCGTATTCCAAAGCGCTTTCCGTAAAAGTAAGGTTATGGTTATTGATGAAAAGCAGGTTCTTCCGCTTACTGCCGGGGACATTACCCGACGCACAAACGTAAATATCAGGAAACCCGTCATTGTTTATATCCACTACACTGACGCCTGTGCACCAGCTGGTCGTTTCGAGGCCCGCACTTTTTGTGATATCCCGGAAATGATGATCCCCCAGGTTCAGGTACAGCCGGCTGCTGGCTTGCGATGCTCCGAAAAAAAGATCCGGCAGGCCATCGTTGTTAAAATCCCCCACTCCTACGCCGCTCCCCATATACGCATATTCGTCATAGATCAGGTTGACAGAGTCATTCTCCGTGACAGTATTAATAAAATGGATGCCGGAAGTTCCGGCATCCAGCTTGCTGAAAAGGGTGTGGGGGCGCTTATTCTCTTTGCAGGACATGACTAAGACCAGGCCCGGCACCAGCCAGGGCAGGTATAATCGTCCTATGTCCACTCTAACGGAGGTCATTGATGATAATTTGCCACTAATGTAGTTACACTTCTCGCATCCAGTTGAATATTGTCAGATGCCATAGTAGACTTTTTCAAATTCTTGGTACTGCTGGTCACATAAGCCGTAAAGCTGCTGCCTGTCAGGCTTGCAGATCCCCCCAATCCTCCAAAAGATATAACAGAGGAGCTCGACTGGTTATTAACAATGACAAGCACCAGTGTTTTGGCAGTGGGATCTGTATATGCAGATACCATGATATTGCTGGCAGCATACACCGGGTCCGTCTGATTGGCCAGAACAGCATCTACCCTCACCATTCCGGGCCGGACGAATCTCGAATAATTTCCCATGCACCACAGCTGCTTGCTGTCGGCCACCAGTCCGTCGGTCTTTGACAGTTGCGGATCCATCGCGCCCGTTGGGGTATTGATATACACAAGTCCATCGCTGTAATTGTATGGGTTGATCCCCAGCCACCATTGCCAGGAGGATGCATTGGCAACAGCCAGGTCATTATGTATCACTTTGGCCACATACAGCCCGTAATCAATGCCCGTATTTCTCGGATAGCCGTTCAGCGATCCGCAGATATCGCCCAGGACCCCAAATTCCGTCATCCACAATTTAAGTGATGAGCTGGTATTCACTGCGCTGGTATTCACCGCCTGCCGGTCCTGCACCAATGTGTTTTCCGGGCAGGTAGTAAAATAACTGTGATAAGAAATGGTATTGTCGACATTGGGGATGTTGCCAATATAGTTCGAACTGGAAGCATTGAACCATTGGTTGATCTGGTCACCCCGGTTATCTGACGTGGAGGTGTTCAGAAAGGTCACTTGCCCGGCTTCACCCGTTACAACACGGGTGTTTACGCCATTTGTCTGCAGATCGGGTCCGAGGACCTTCACCAGGTTGGCAATGTCTGTATTGGAAGCTGCTGTCCCCTCCTGGTTGTTGGACGACCCCCAATTCCATTGCGGCTCATTGAAGGGACTTACATAATCCAGTGGTGTGCTGGTTCCCTGAAAATGCTTACACACCTGGACGAGGAAATCAGCATAGTTCTGGAACCTGGACTGGCTCAGGTTGATTTGCGCAGTGCCCGTGCCATAGGCCTTGCCATTAGTAGTCATAGAGACGGGAGGAGAAACTGCAAAACCCAGCAGATACTTTACCCCCCTTTGCTTGGCAGCATTCATGAACCATTGCTGGCCTTGTTGCTTACTCCAGTCATAGGTGCCATCCGGGTTTTGAAAACACTCCTCCCGCCTGTATTCGTCTGCTATGCCGCTGGTATCTCCCTGCTCATAGCTTCCGGCGCCGATATTAAATCTCCATAGCGACAACCCAATGCCTTTAGGGTTGCCTGCTGAATCCACATCCATGCTGAAAAGATAATCGGCTATTTGGTTTTTCTTTGTAACGTTTACCCAGTTACCCATGAACTTCGCCGACCATGAATCCGACGCTCCAAAACTGTGAATGGTTTGATGCGTAGCCGTCACATTCACTTGCAGCGCCGCCTTTTGCTGGCAGGTGTCTATGCCATTGTAAATGCACGGGTTGGTTGGCGGAAAAGAAGAAGAGGAAGATCCTTTCTTACAACCAATCGCCAAAGAGACTATTACAAAAAATATATTTAACATGGACTGCCGGCTTCTGTTCATTTGTTTTCCTTGAGTACTGGTTAGTAACCCGGATTTTGTTTAATAACGCCACCACCCGCCTGGATTTCCGTCTGCGGAATGGGGAAGAGGTCGTTGGTTCCCGGTTTATAAAGCTTCCCTTTATTGGCAGTCACTTCAGCAATATTGGTCCTGCTATCATACGGGTCCGTATTTGTCTGTAACCATTGTACATACGTACCGGTAGGACCGAACATGGAAGACATCAGGGTGGTGCCGTTTACTTTCACCCTATGCAGATCATCCCACCTTACATCCGCATATTCCCCTGCAAGCTCCAACCTTTTCTCCAGGATGATAGCATTGACCAATGCATCGCCTGACAGTCCATTCTTTGGCGTGAGACTTACCCGCGCCCTTACCTGGTTGAGCATGGTGGTCGCGGTTGCCGCATCTCCCTGCCGGGCAGCAGCTTCAGCGTAGATCAGCATCAGGTTCGCCAGGCGCATGAATATATAAGGTTTGGGCTGCCAGCGGTTGTTATAGCCCTGATTGGCAGGGCTGCGGTCCGCCAGCGGAATATAGTACTTCCTCCAATTCCTGCCCGAGGTATTTCCACTGGGGTTGCCGTTCCAGCTGGTCACCTGCGGGTCTCCGGCAACAGGCCGTCCATCCTTTATAATGGTATTGACCCTCCGGATACTGTCATTTTCATTTAAAAAGGCATCTTCCAGGTTGCTGCTGGGCACATGCCAGCCCCAGCCGCCATCGACACCACTTCCGGCAACAACAGCATTCACATTGCCGATCAGGTTGTTCGAGCCGATCTCGAAGATCGACTCCTGCCCATTGTAATAAGATGCTTTAAAAATATCACCATAACTGGGTTCGAGATGGTATTCACTCAACCCGATCAGTTGACTTGCCGCTAATACCGTAGAATCATAATGTCCGGACCATAAATTCGCATAAGCCAGGTATGCCAGGGCCGCCCCTTTGCTTGCCCTCGCCATATCCGTGGCGGATGTATAATCCTTACGTTGGGGCAGGTTGGCTGCCGCAAATTCGAGATCCGCATTGATGAACGCCCATATCTGGTCAGCCGTGGCCCTTGCCACAGGGATCTCGCTTTGTTTGGTGTTTTCTGTATAAAGTGGCACCCCTCCAAAATTCTTTACCAGGTCCATATAAAAGAAGGCTCTCAGGAACCGCATCTCAGCCACCAAACGGTTTTTCAAGGTGGCGTCAATGGTCGACGTTGCCATATTGGCAATCCCAAAATTGCACTGTCCGATGCCTAAATAACTGAATTGATACATGTTGTTAACATCCCCTGATGTAGGAGTGATGCTTTCCAGGCTGCCAACCTCGCGGTACGATGCCGCATTGCTGAACCCTCCAAGGTTTCCCAGCCATCCATTATCAGTGGCTGTTTCTAAATTGAGCTTGTACCACATCGTCTGCCACCAGTCGTTTTGGTTGATGGCCGAATAACAACCCGTCACATAGTTGATACAACCCGCGGGTGTTTGAAATACAGCCGTGTTCTCTACAGTTTGTAGCCCGTAATAAGGAATATCCGTAAAACTCTTCTTGCAGGAAGAGAGAATAAAGGCGCCCGAAAAAAAGCAAACCAGTATGATCTTAATATTTTTCATATTTACAATGTTATATGTGAGAATTATAATCCCAGGCTTACACCAGCATTAAATGATTTCGGCACCGGGTATTGACCTCTGTCGACACCCTGGTACTGCTGGCTGTCGGATTGCACCTCAGGATTAAAGCCCTTATATTTTGTGATCGTAGCCAGGTTCTGCGCTCCCACATAGATGCGAACGCTCTTAATGCCATTCACTTTCAGGAACGGGAAGGTATACCCCAATTGGAGATTCCGTATCCTGGTAAAGCTCCCGGATTCAACATACCAGCTTGAGAAATTATAATTGTTCCCGGTGGCAGGGTTGGGATTGACTGCACTGGTATTGTCAGCCCTCCATACCTTGTCATAGCTCCCGGCAATTACATTGGATGCACGGTCGCCCGTGATCAGGTAGCGCTTGGTGGTATTCGCTACTTTTTGCCCGTACGAACCATACATTTCTGCGAGAAGATCGAATCCCTTGAAATCAGCCTTGATCGAAAAATCCATATTCAGCTTCGGGTACGGGTCCCCCAGAAAAGTGCGGTCGCCGGCCGTATTGATAGTACCATCCCCGTCTACGTCAACGTATTTAAAATCTCCGGGCTTGGCCAATGGCTGGATCATATTGCCATTCTTATCTTTATAGGAATTGATGTCCGCCTGTGACTGGAATATGCCGGCCACTTTATAGCCGTAGAATGCTCCGACTACGCCTTTGGTATACATTCTTGTGAATGACATCCCAAATCGCTCCTGTTCCCGATAACCATCCTGCACTCCCACATCCAGGCCCTGCACACCACCCAGGCTCAGATAGGTAGATTTTACATGGCTCAAAGAGATCCTGGGGATGATCCTTAGCTCATTCGGCAGGGAGATGATATAGCTGGTCGAAAATTCCCAACCTTTGTTCCCGATGCTGGCCACGTTGGCCGTTGGCAGATTGGGCTGTCCCGCACTTAAAGGAATGGACGGCAGCGTCAGAATGGCGCCGCTGGACTTATTGTCGAAGTATTCGAATTCAAAATTGAGCTTGTTGGAAAAAAGGGCTCCGCTCAGTCCCAATCCACGATCCAGGTCAGTTTCCCATTTCAGGTTGGGGTTACCGATCTGCGTGGGTACGGTACCGTACGCCATCTGTCCTGCAAATGGATAGGTGGCGCCCGTGGACACCAGGCTGTACCAGGTACTGCGGGTGATCGCATCGGCATTACCTCTTTTACCCCACCTCGCTTTAAGCATAAGATCATTCAGCCAGCCAAAGCTTTTCATGAAATTTTCAGCAGACATGCGCCATCCCACCGAAACAGACGGGAAGAAAGCATATTGGTTGCCGGGAGGGAATTTTGAGTTGCCATCTCTTCTTGCGTTGGCGGTTACATAATATTTGCCGTCATAATTGTATTCCACACGACCGAAATAAGCAGATCTTTTTACCCAGTACGCATTGTTGATACCCCCCTTAGGACTGGGATTCCCATCGGGCCCTGTTCCGAAAGCTGCCAGAACAGCAGGATTCGTCAGGTCCATATTGAGGTAATCGGCATAGGCGAACAGGGGATTATTGCCATTGGAACTGTCAGCGGAAACTTTCTGGCTGCTGCCATAATATTCCTTTTGCTCCGCAGCTTCCTGTCCGACCAGCGCCGTAATATGATGTTTATCCTCCACAGTAAGCTTATAGGTCAGCACATTGCTCAGCACCCAGTTGTATTTGGTGTCGAATCCTGTACCAGCCTTGGTCAGCGCACTATAGCTATTCGGATTCAGATAGTACCTGGGGGTGAAAAAATTACTGGTGGTATTGTCCACATTGGCCCCCACCGTCGTGCGGAAGGTCAGGTTCTTAATAGGCTGGATCTCCATGAATGAGCTGGACTGGATCCCATACAGCTGATTGGGGCTCAATGTGGCCAGGTTCATCCCAAACACATAATTGGGGGGAGGCGTTCCATTCCCGGGCCCGCCGTAAGGCGTTCCATAGGCGCTCCATTGCGCATCGTACAGCGAAGGATTTGCCGAAGCAGGGATATGCTGCAGGTTCGTATTGATGAATGGGCTCGTGATAGGGTCCGTACCCAGCAGTCCTAAGAAGTCCACAGGCGTGTTGATCCAGGTTTCATACCGTGGGGCAATGGATCCTCCGAACTTCAGCCATTCATTGATCTTAAAATCGCCGGTAAACCGCGCAGTGACCCTTTTCCAATCACCTACCTTGGTGTTGGCATGAGCGTCAGTATAGGACAGGCTCATCGCATACTGCGATTTTTCAGACCCACCCGTGTAGCTGATCCCTACATTCGTAGTGGGACTATGGGGATTGATCACGGCATTCCACCAATCCGTTGACTTGGTAGTATCATATTGATTAATGGGCGTTTCGGCAATGGTAAAACTGGGATTGGACAGCCGTTGGAACTTCAGCCATTCCGCAGAACTGGCCATCGTAAAAGGCCTTTTAACTGTTTGGGACTGGTAATTCACAGCCACATTCAGATTGCTTGAGCCGGCCTTGCCTTTCTTCGTTGTGATCACAATGACGCCACTGGCAGCCTGTGCGCCATAGATAGCTGCAGCCGACGCATCCTTCAGCACGTCCATCCTTTCAATGTCCGCCGGATTGATTGAATTGAAATACCCGCTTTGGATGGGCACTCCGTCAACGATCAACAATGGCTGGCTGGTTCCCTGAATGGTATATACACCCCTTATATAAATATTAGGCTGCGCACCCGGACCATTCGAACCGGCGAGCACCCGGACGCCCGGCACTTCACCCTGAAGAGAATTGGCGGCATTGGGATCTTTAAAGGTTGTCAGTTCTTTTCCGGATATGGAACCCACCGAACTGATCAGGTCAGCCTTCCTCGTCGTGCCGTATCCCACTACTACCACATCGTTCAGACCTTCACTCGCCGTTTCCAGCTGCACTTCCATATTCCCACTTTTGGGGACAGGGATCTTTTTAGGGGCATACCCTATATGCGTGAACAGGAGGGTGGCATTGGCAGGCGCACTGATGGTAAAAGCTCCTGCGTCATTTGTTTTGGTTGAAATTTTGCTACCGTCCACAGCAACGGTTACATCTGAGAGAGGAGCGCCGCCTGCGCTGACTTTTCCTGTGATCACCTGCTGGGCCCATAGCGTGGCCGAGGCACAAAATAGCAGGATGCAGATCGATACCATTCTTCGCCCAGCCCGAAGGGAGACAGAAGAATTCCTGGCTGTTTTTACAGCCGAAAGCGATAAACTTCTCATAAATGACAAGCGTCGTTTAGTTTTAGTAAAATAGATTCTCTACTTAACAGGTGCAAAATAGGCAGCCCAAACAGGCTGTAGGGGGGACAAAACACACAGGAATGGGGGGTAAAACGTGCAAAAAGGGGAAATTTTTCGATTTTTGAGCAAATTTTAGCGGAGGGTCATTCCTCCCCCTCCCGAATAATATTTAATTGCTGGTTAAAGGATTGCCTGTATTTTTTGATATACTCGGAGGGGGTGATCCCAAAGATCCCCACGAACTGCTCCCTGAAATACCGCGTATCACTGATCCCCACCTGGAAGGCAGCCTGGCTGACATTTATATTTTCCGTCAGCATCAGCACCGCAGCCCTCCTGAGCCTGATACTCCGGATGAAAGCATTCAGCCTTTGCCCGGAGATCGTCTTCACCTTCTGGTTCAGCCGCGAATGGCTCATACCCATGGCCTTGGAGAACTTTTTCATGGTAAACTCTTCATTATCAATATTCTCCTCAATTACTGTGATGCATTTTCTAAGGAAGTCCTGGTATTCCTTTGGCACTTTCACCGTGCTTTCCTTTAAGGTGATACTGTCCAGGAAATACCGCTGCAGCACATTCCTGCTCTTAAGCAGGGCTTCCACCCTTGCCAGCAGATGTTCACTGTCGAATGGCTTGGTAAAATAGTCATCGGCTCCGCCTTCAATCCCTTTTAGCTTGATTTCTGAAGTTGTGGCTGCCGTAAGCAAGATCACCGGTATATGCCCCATGTATGGGGACTGCTTGATCTTGGTGCACAGCTCAATACCATCCATCCCGGCCATATTGATATCACTGATAATAAGATCCGGAATATGTTCCTCAGCCAGCCGGAAGCCGTCGGTACCATTATCGGCAGTATACAGCAGGTATTTGGAAGAAAAAAGCCGGTGCAGATACTGACGGATCTCCGTATTATCGTCTATCAATAAGATGGATTTTTTATCTGTCACCACCTCTTCAGCCATTTTACCACCGTCCATGGGCGCCGCCAGGACCTCTTCCGCCACCGGCAGGTCGTCCCCTTCCGCCAGCTCTTCCAGCAACCCCTGTTGCATCTTTTCTTCCGGTCGCATGGCAGCGACAGACGGCTCCACCGCATCTTTATTCAGGTAGATGGTAAATCGGGTCCCTTCGCCCACCTTGCTGTAGCAACGTACTTCCCCTTTATGCTGTTCTATAAAATGCTTCACCAGGTACAGCCCGATGCCAAAACCCGTTTTGGGAGTCCCGCTGCCGGCAGACGCTGCCTGCTGGAACTTTTTAAATATACGTCCGCTGTCCGCCTCCGCAATGCCGGAGCCACTGTCTTCTACCACGACCACCACCGACCGCTCCCCCTCTTGCTTTATGCTCAATGAAATGCTCCCCCCGTCCGGCGTGAACTTGAATGCGTTGGACAGCAGGTTGAACAGGGCGATCTCGATCTTCTCCCAGTCACCATGGATCCACACAGGCACATCTCCGCTGATATACTGGTAGTCGATATGCTTGGCCTTCGCCTGCTGGGCAAAACATTGGAAAACCTCATTCCCCAGCTCCACAATATTCAACAGCGTTACCTTCAGCGAATCAGATCCGCTATCCGCCTTACGGAATAACAACAGTTGGTCCACCAGGCTCAACAGGCGACGGGCATTCCGGTAAGCCGGCACCAGCTCCTTATCCATCCCTGTCTTCTCCCCATGCTGCAGCACCTCCTTCAGCGGGTTGATGATAAGGGTCAGGGGTGTCCTGAATTCATGAGAAACATTGGTGAAGAATTGAAGCTTCTTCTCATTCAGCTCTTTATCCTTTTCATTCTCCAGGTGCGCCAGCTTGATCTCATACCGCAGCCGCTCCTGTTGTTTGGTATAACGTAAGTATAATCCGCCGGCTCCCGCCAGCAACAACACATATATAAGATAGGCCCACCAGCTCCGGTACCAGGGGGGCAGCACCACAATGGACAGTAACTCCTTTTCCGCACCCCACCGGCCTGACACATCCGTCGACTTGATCTTAAAATGATAAACACCCTCCTGCAGGCGGGTGTAAGTGGCCGTCTTCACCGTATTGCTGTAGTTCCAATGGTTATCCCACCCCTCCAGGTAGTAAGCATATTGTATCTTGTCGGGAGCACTGTATTCCAGTCCCACAAAATCCAAGGCCAGCGCCGTCCGGTCATAAGGCACGGTGATCTCATGGATATCCTCCAGCGACCTCCCGGTGACAAATGAACTGTTGGCCTCGACAGGCTTATCCGCCATACGTACGCCCGTTAAGAAGATCTCCGGGGCCTGCGCCTGTTCATACACGCTGTCAGGGTAAAATAAATTGAACCCCTTGATCCCCCCAAATAAGAATTCCCCGGACTGCAAAGCGACCGCCGCATTGAAGCTGAACTGGTTGCTTTGCAGGCCATCCGACAAAGAGAAATTCCGGAACTTCCCCGTCCCCTCATCCATCCGGATCAACCCATTGAAAGTGCTCATCCAGAGATTCCCCTTGCCATCCTCCAATATCCGCAGGATCGTATTGCTATGCAAGCCATCCGCATCGGCAAATCGCCGCCAGCTGCCCTTTTCCCGGTCGAAAAGCAACAACCCTCCCCCCTGCGTGCCCACCCAGAATTTACCGGTCCTGTCCTCATGGATACAACGGACAGTATATCCCAGCTCATAGCGCCGGTGTTGCCTGCCTTCCCTGTCGATCCTGATAAGGGAAGAATAGTTGCCGCCCCACAGTTCGCCATGCATGTCCTCCGCCAGGCACTGGATATTGACAATGCTCTTATCAAAAAGCTCAAACCGGTCTGTCTCCCTGTTCAGAACATACAATGTCCCGTCATTGCTGGTGCTGGCCCAAAGATGCTTCCTCCCATCCTCATACAACAGCCACACCCTGTTCTCATCCATATTGGTATTGGGATTGTAACAGGCATAATGCCGGAAACCGCCTCCCGGCTTGTTCAGCCGGCTGATACCTCCATACCACGCCGACACCCAGATATCACCCCGCGTATCACAGACTACTCCCGTAATGAAATTCCCGCCCACACTTCGGCTGTCTGCAGCATCATGCGTGTAGACCGTATAGGCATTCGCAGTTCGGCGCCAATACCGCAGGCCGCCGCCATCCGTCCCTATCCAGACATTGTGATCCGGGTCCTCGCAGAAAGAAAGGATAAAATTATCGTTGGGACTGGAAGCCTTCTCTCCTTTATATACAATGGCACGGATAGGATTGGGACGCGCTTCCACAATATTGATCCCCCCACGGAGCGTGCCGATCCATTTCCGCCCCTGCTTGTCCTCACAAATGGAATACACAGCGCTGCTATTCACCAATGGCTTACCCTCGGACGAAAGAAAAGGCCTGGCCTTCTCCTCCTGCACCCCCTTCCACCATACCCCCTTCCCATCCGAAGCGATCCACAGCACACCTGCCCCATCCATACAAAGATTCGATATCTTGAAATTGCCGTCAACGACATTCTCCGACCATTGATCACGGGCAATATCATACCGGTACAGCCCATTGTCATTTCCCAGCCACAAGCCCCCCATTTCTCTTTGTCCGCTTTGTCCGACTACCGGCGGAACCACCGCCGGAGCAGGCTCCAGGCAATTCCCTTGCCGCATCTCCCGGTTGATGACCATGACCTTCCCATCGACAAGCCGGCACAACCCGTGATTCAGCACAAACAGCCATACAGCACCATCCACCTTGTTGACCTTGACACTCGACACAGGATAGCCGCCTATCGCCGTTCCCCCATCATAAAGAGGTACCGGACGTCCAATGGGGTTCCCCTTTTCAAATACCAGCAACCCCGGCCACTCCGTAGCAACCAATACATCCCCGCCCGGACTCGTAATAATATTGGAAACAGCCGCCGATACGATGTGCAGCTTATGATCCACCGGATCGATATAGCGCGCAGCAGAAAAAAGATTGCTTTCCGGATGATAGATACTGATCCCATTGCGCCCCCCGATCCATAAATTATGGGCCGCATCTCCGGAAATGGTATACACCTCATTGCCTCTCAGCGAAGTGCTGTCCCCTATCCTGTTGCGGAAGACGGTAAATGTATTGCCGTCGTATTTATTCAGCCCATCATACGTAGTGAACCACATAAAGCCCCTGTAATCCTGGTAAACGCCCGTGACAGCATTATTGGACAACCCGTTCTCGATACCAATCGTACGCACCGGGGGATCGACAGCAAGCAACGACGCAGGTAACAAAAAAAAGGCCGTTAACCAAAGCGCTACCTTCCGCATCCTATTACTCCAATTATGCATGCACAAATCTATTGTAAAACCCGTATATATGTTAAATGCGCAACATTCTATTAACAAATCGTGCAAAACATGCCAATATAGCTGAATAAAATCCCAAAACCGCCCAACGTATACTATATACTTGTAGATAATTTTATGCCGCGCAACATGCGAAATGTCCAAATCAATTAATTACTGCTAAATGAAAAGATTGCTATTTGCCATCCTTGCATTATTCTTTTGCACGCTGGTTAAGGCTCAAACAAGAAAAATTACAGGAAAAGTGTTGTCCGCCGCTAATGCCCCATTACAAGGGGTAACGGTCCAGGCGAAGGATACCAAGCTCGCAACATCCACCGATGCGGACGGGAACTTTTCCTTATCCGTCCCGGCACAAGGCGCTGTGGTCCTTGTTTTTTCATACGTAGGGTTCGAACCGAAAGAAGTGAATGTCACAGGGTCCGCCCCTGTCTCGGTCGCAATGACCGAAAAAGTCCAGGGCCTCAATGACGTAGTGGTGGTGGGCTACGGTACAGCCCGTAAAAGGGACCTGACGGGCTCGGTTGCTTCCGTCAATGCCAAAGACCTGGACAAGACCCCCGTTATCCGCGCCGACCAGATGCTCCAGGGCCGTGTAAGCGGCTTGCAGTTTACGCAGACAGATGGCCAGCCGGGCAGCGTAACCTCCATCCGCATCCGGGGTACCAATTCCATCAACTCCGGCAACGAACCATTGTACGTCGTCGACGGTTTCGCCGGCGCCGGAGATCTCAATTCCATCAACCCCGGTGATATCCAATCCATAGAAGTGCTGAAAGATGCATCGGCTACAGCCATATATGGCAGCCGTGGCGCCAACGGCGTCATCCTCGTCACCACTAAAAAAGGATCCTCCGGACAAAATAGTGTGACGGTCGACGGCTACAACGGGATCCAGAAAGTGGCAAGAAAGCTGAAGATGATGAACGCTCAGCAATTCGGCGTCTATCTGGATACCCTCCAGCAGCAAAACAATAAAGTAAACCCCGCTTCAGCCCTGCCGCTGCCTTACACGGCCGATCAGATCAACAGCCTGGGGGCCGGCACGGACTGGCAGGACGCCCTGTACAGGGTAGCTCCCATCCAGAACTACCAGCTGGGGTTCACGGGCGGTAACACCGATACCCGCTACTATTTAAGCTTTAACTATTTCGCACAGGACGGCATCATGCGGAACACAGGTTTCCAGCGCGGCACCATCCGGATGAACCTCGACAGAAAGGTCAGCGATAAATTAAAGGTGGGCTTTAGCTCCCAACTCGCTTATACCTCCCAGTTGATAGACGTCACCAAAACAGATGTGGGCTACGGTGCAGCCGGCGCCGCACTGGCTATGAGCCCAACCACATCCCTCCGCGACAGTACAGGCGCTTACACTTACCAGAACCAGCCCCTGCCCTACGTGTCGGTCATCGGCAATCCCGTGGCAGGTATCGTTATGGCCAATGACAGGATCGGAATTTTCAGGGGCCTGGTCAACGTTTACGGAGAATATGAGATCATTCCCGGCCTGCGGTTCAGAGCCAGCATCGGGGCCGATTACAGCAGCAGCACGGAAAAAAGGTTCATCCCCACTACCACATTCCTGGGCGCACAAAGCGCCGGTTCCGGCTATGCAGGCACCAGCAATCGCTACAGCTGGCTGAATGAGAATACCCTCACCTATAGCAGGAAATTCAATGAGAACAACGCCGTCGATATCGTAGGTGGATTTAGCCTTCAGGCCTTCGATACCAGTGCCTACAATTCTTCCAGCACCAATTATTTCACCAACTCCCTGGGGTCGAACAACCTGGCCATCGGGGGCAACGTGCAGACACCCGGTTCTTCCGGTACCCTGAATACCCTCGCCTCCTATTTTGGACGGGTCAATTACAGGCTGAAAGAAAAATATCTCTTCACATTCACCATGCGGGCGGACGGGTCCTCCCGTTTCGGAACAACCCAGAAATGGGGATACTTCCCCTCTGGCGCTTTTGCCTGGCGCATGTCGGATGAAAGCTTTATTAAGGACGTCAAGGCGATCAGCGATCTTAAGCTCCGCACCAGCTATGGCGTAACAGGCAACCAGGAGATCGGCTCGTATCAATCCCTTTCCCAGTATACCACCAATGGCTACGCGCTGGGAGCCACCCCCGTAAGAGCGGTAGGCATCACTCCCAACAATATCGCCAACCCCAATTTACACTGGGAAAGCACTGCAGCAGCAGATGCAGGCGTCGACCTGGGCCTGTGGAACAACCGCGTCACCCTCACCGCCGATTATTATTACAAGACCACCAGCAACCTGCTCCTGAACGTAGCCATCCCCCAATCGTCCGGGTATTCCAGCATCCTGCTGAATGCCGGAAAAGTACGCAACCAGGGGTTTGAACTGTCCATCTCCTCCAGGAATGTCGAAGGCCCCCTGTTCAAATGGTCGACTACAGTGAATTTTGCCACCAACAGGAACAAAGTGCTGAACCTGAATGGTACGGACAGCGTGCTGGTCGGCAAGACAGGTCCCTATATATTGACCAATGGCCTGGCCCCTTCCATACTCGTCGTAGGACAGCCGATAGGCTCTTTCTACGGATATAAGTTCAAAGGCATCTGGCAAAGCCAGGACCAGATCACCAAAAGCGGGATGAAGGACAAACTGGCTCCTGGTGACCCCATGATCGCCGACCTCAAGCATGACAGCACCATCACGGGAGCCGACAAGACCATCGTAGGTCACGCACAGCCGAAGTTCATCTATGGTATGACCAACGACTTTGGCGTGGGTCGTTTCAACCTGTCCGTCTTCGTGCAGGGCGTATATGGCAACGATATCCTCAACGTGACAAAATATTCCCATACCACGGGCGGCACCAACAATCCATTTGTCGAAGTCACCGATGCCTGGAGCGCCACCAACCCCAGCAATACCATCCCGCGTGTGAACAGCAGCATGCTGAAAGGCTTGGGCGTGGTCGATAACTTTATCGAGAAAGGGAGCTACCTGCGCATCCAGACAGTAACCCTGTCATATAATGCCCCCCTCCCGAAAATAACCCACGTCTTCAAAAGCTCGCTGATCTATTTCACCGTGCAGAATGTTTATACCATTACAGGCTACTCCGGATACAATCCGGAAGTAAGCTCCTATGGAATGGATAATCTCAGCGCCGGCATCGACCTGAATCCCTATCCTCCCGCAAGGACTTTCATCGCGGGTATTAAAATGACATTTTAAATACAACGACAATGCAAAAGAATAACCTATTATATCTGTTCGGTTTTCTCCTGTTATGTGGCTCTTGCAAAAAATTCCTGGAGGAAAAACCCCAAAGCTTCCTAACCCCCGACAATTTCTACCAAACGGCCGCCGACGCAACAGCCGCGCTCAACGGCGTCTTCAGTGGTCTGGAAGCCCAGGCCTATTATGGCAGGACAGTTTGGATCATCTCGGAGAACTCCGCAGACCTCCTTTACCCCTCAGGGGGCAACAGCGACAGGACCTCGCTGTACCAGAACAATTATACCTCCACCAACGGCGAGATCGCCAACTGGTGGAACAGCAGCTATAAAATGATCAAAGGCGCCAATGACGTCATCGCCCACGTCCCCGGAATAAAAATGGACGTGACGGCCCAGAACAATATCCTGGGCAACGCCTATTTCTTACGCGCAATGGCCTACTTCGACCTGGTCCGTAGCTTTGGCGATCTGCCTCTGATCATCAAGCCGGTCGTTGGCAGCACGGACACGACGTTATACGCCCACCGGTCGCCCGCTTCAAAGGTTTACCAGCAGATCATCAGCGACCTGCAATTTGCAGAGGCCAATTGTCTGGCCGAGAATAAGATCGCTTCAGGTAACAAAGGTCTCGTTTCCACCGGCGCCGCTTCCGCCATGCTGGCAAGAGTCTACCTTACGAGGGCCGCAACCTCATTCGCCGATCCGGCCGACAATCAGAATGCCCTGACAGAATGCAATAAAGTCATCGGCTACCCTTATTATACCCTGTTGACCAATTATCAGGATATCTTTGACTGCGCAAAAAAATACGGACCGGAACACATTTTCTGCGTCCAGTTCGCGCTGCCCCCGGCCACAGGGAATATCACTCTTAGAATGTTCACCCCTTCCGCCTTGGGAGGCTCCGCCTCTTTCTTCTGCCAGAACAACTTCTTTAATAACGGGTATACCTCCGCGGACTCCATCCGGAGGAACTGGAACATAGCCAACAAGGCCAAGAGCATCACCAACGGGGCAACAGTGTCCACTACCCCCTTCTTCTACAAATACAGGGATAGCCTGTGGACCAACCAAAGCAATAACTCCCGGGTCAACTGGATCGTGCTGCGACTGGCAGATGTCTACATGATGCAGTCGGAAGCAATGAATAACATCAACCCCGCCGATCCCGCCAAATTTGATGGACTGAATAAGGTAAGGGCAAGGGCCGGACTGACAGACCCGACACAACAGCTCAACATAACGAATACGCCAACAAGCGCCGCATTCGTGGATAGCCTGGTGGCAGACAGGGCCAGGGAACTGTGCGTCGAAGGCGAAAGACGGTGGGACCTCATCCGGCTTGGACGTTTCAAGCAGCGGATGGCCACCCTGGGTATTACCATTGACGACAACCACCTGCTGTTCCCGATCCCGCAATCGGAAGTTCAGGTGAACAAAAATCTTGTACAAAACCCGGGCTTCAACTAAATAAAAACTTAGCCTGGGCCCGCATGCACAATTGAAGCCGGAATTATTCATACTTTCGGCACACAATTGTCAACATTATGCGTACCATTGCCCTCTTCCTCCTCCTGCTGGTAACATTTGCTTCGCCTGCCCAAAAGATCTTAAAGGTAGGTGTGGCGGGTCTCACACACGACCACGTCCACAACATCATGAACCAGTTCAAAAGAGGAGAGGTCATCATCGCAGGCATCGCCGAATCGGATCAGCAGCTGATCCAACGGTACAAACAACGCTACGGCCTCCCCGACTCCTTATTCTACCCCAGCCTTTCCGCTATGCTGGAACATATTCACCCCGACGCCGTGCTGGCCTACAACGCCATCTCGCAACACCTGGGTGTGGTCGAGCTTTGCGCGCCTAAGAACATCTCCGTCATGGTGGAAAAACCACTTGCCACCACCGTTAAGGACGCAGACCGCATCGCCGCCCTCGCAAAACAATATCATATCCATGTCCTCACCAATTACGAGACCACCTGGTACAATACCAACCAACAGGTAAATGAAATGGTCAACAGCCAGCACGCCATCGGCGACATCCGCAAGATGATCGTACACGACGGCCACCAGGGCCCTAAAGAGATCGGCTGCTCTAAGGATTTCCTCGGCTGGCTGACAGACCCTGTAATGAATGGAGGCGGCGCCATCCGTGACTTCGGCTGCTACGGCGCCAACCTGATGGTCTGGCTCATGCAGGGAAAAGCGCCCATCTCGGTCACAGCTATTACTCATCATATAAAACCTTCCATCTACCCAAAAGTAGATGACGACGCCACCATCCTGCTGGAATATCCCGATGCAACAGGCATCATCGAAGCCTCCTGGAACTGGCCCTATGGCATAAAAGACCTCGAAGTATTCGGCGTCACCGGCTACCTGCATGCACTGGACGGCAACCATCTGCAACAACGGATGAAGCAAGGCTACGACAGCGTCACCGTCAATCCCGCCACATATCGCGATAATATACCTTATCTCTCCGACGTCCTCAGTGGCAAGCTGGATCCGGGCAATGATCTTTCATCATTACCAAACAACCTGATCGTCGTACGCATCCTCGCAGCCGCCAGCCAGTCGGCCAAAGAAGGACGACGGATCACTTTATAGGGCGTTTTCTTATCTTCGCCCAAAATTATCCCCCCATGATGTCCATCCGTATATTCGTCACAGGCGGCACCTTCGACAAAGAATACAACGAGCTCACAGGCGAGCTCTTCTTCAAAGAGACCCACCTGCCCGAAATGCTCAGTCGCGCCCGCAGCACCCTCGACGTGACTGTACGGACCCTCATGATGATCGACAGCCTCAACATGACGGATGAAGACCGTGAGCTCATCGCCCACCAATGCCGCGCTTCACAGGAAGACAAGATCATCATCACCCACGGCACCGACACCATGTCCGTCACCGCCCGCGTCCTGGCCGAAAAAGTAAAAGACAAGACCATCGTCCTCACAGGCGCCATGATCCCCTATAAGTTCGGCAGCTCCGACGGATTCTTCAACCTGGGCGGCGCCGTTGCCTTCGCACAGATCCTCCCCCCAGGCGTCTACGTCGCCATGAACGGCCGCTATTTCACCTGGGACAACGTTCGAAAGAACAGGCAGACCGGCCAGTTCGAAGAATTACAGTAGAACCGGCAACGTCCCAATTCTTCCCTTTTTCGTAACCGCTTTTCCCGATCCGGCCTACCCCTCCGACCCTCCCGGCTTAATTTCGCGGGATGAACTATATATTATCCCTCGTTCTCCTGATATCCCTGTCCCTCAACTGCTTATCCCAACCCACTCCTCCCGGCAACACCCACACCGGCGCCATCTCCGGCACCATCACCACCAGCGACGGCAAACCCGCCCAGGACGTCTCCGTTCATATTAAAACAAAAGCTACCCTGACAGACGACAAGGGCCAATTCTCTTTTAACCACCTGTCCCCCGGCACCTACGAGCTGAAAATATCCCTGGTAGGCCATGCCCCCGTCAACCAACAGATCACCGTCGAGGAAAATAAGACCACCACCCTCTCGCTGCAACTGCAGGTCTCCGAACAACAACTGGATGAGGTGACGGTCACCACAGGTCATAATAAATTCAATAAGAAAGAGACGGACGACGTCGCCCGTATGCCCCTGAAAAATATTGAGAACCCCCAGGTCTACTCCGTCGTTACGAAAGAGATCATGCGCGAACAGGTGATCACCGATTATAACAGCATCTTCAAGAACGTACCGGGCGCCGGCATCCCGTTGGTATACAACCAGGGCAGAAGCTCCCTCCTGGCCCGGGGCTTCCCCACGGCCAACCTCATACGCAACAGCGTCTCGGGTTTCGTATACACCAACATCGATCCCGCCAACCTCGAAAGGCTCGAAGCGATCAAAGGCCCCTCCGGCACCCTCTTCAACAGCAGCATGATCTCCTTCGGCGGCCTGTTCAACCGCGTCACCAAAAAACCACTGGAGACCTCCCGCACAGAGATCAGCTACACTGGCGCCAGCTTCGACCTCAATCGCCTGACTTTCGACGTCAATCGCCCCCTCAACGATGCTAAAACAACCCTCTTCCGGGTGAACGGCGCCCTCCACAGCGAAAACAGCTTCCAGGATGCTGGCTTCACCCGCAATATGCTGCTGGCCCCCAGCTTTGTATTCAAAGCCAGCGACAGGCTCACCTTCCTCCTCGACATTGAAGCCTCCACCTTCAACGCCACCTCGCCCATCCGCTTCACTCCGGCAAAGACAGGCAAGGTCACCAATATTAAAGACCTGGGCATGGACTACAAACGCTCTTTCACCGACAACACCCTGGACTACACCACCCGCCAGCTCAACGTGTTCGGTCAGATCAACTACCAGCTGTCCCCGGAATGGAAATCCCAAACCAACTATACGCGCACCTTCTCTACAACAGAAGGCTATGTCTCCCAACTCATCGGTAAGACAGACAGCACCCTGCAACAAAGCGTACAAATAGAGAATTTCCCCTATAATGGCACCGAGATCCAGCAAAACTTCATAGGCGATATGCATATCGCCGGTCTGCGCAATCGCGTCGTCATAGGCCTTGACTATTACAACCAAAAAAGCGACCGCACCACGCCTACGATCAATATGCCCGTTATCAACTTCCGACACCCGGGTGCAGCCTATAATAATTTCAATGCCTCCAAAGTAGATTCCCTGGCGGCAAGCGCGGTATACTCCATTTATAAGACCAACCAAAATACCTACGGCGCCTACGTCTCCGACGTCCTGAACATCACGCAACAGCTCAACATCATGCTGAGCCTGCGGGCGGATCGCTTCGAAGACAAAGGCACTTACTATCCCGCATCCGACTCCACCGCAGGCGCCTTCACCCAAAACGCCCTCTCTCCCAAGCTGGGCATCGTATACGAAGTGGTCAAGGACAAGATCTCCCTCTTCGGCAACTATATGAACGGTTTCAGCAATACAGGCGGCACAGATTTCAACGGCGTTTCTTTCAAGCCCCAGCAGGCCAACCAATGGGAAACAGGTATTAAGCTGGATGTCTTCAACCACCGTCTCAGCAGCACCATCAGCTATTACAACATCGACGTCAACAACGTCACACGCGACGACCCCGATCACGCCGGCTATTCCATCCAGGATGGCACCCAGCTCAGCAAAGGCATAGAAGCTGAGATCATCACCAACCCCTTTGCCGGTTTCAACCTGGTGGCAGGCTATACCTACAATGACAGCAAATTCACCAAAGCCAATAAGACGGTACAAGGCCTGCGCCCCGCTGCCGCAGGTCCTGCCAACCTCTTCAACATCTGGGCCAGCTATCACCTGATGAATGGCAAAGCCAAAGGACTGGGCTGCGGACTGGGCGCCAACTACGGCAGCTCCTCCTTCCAGACCAACACGACGACGCAGGTCTTTACCATTCCCTCCTATACCGTGCTGGACGCAACTGTCTTCTACGATCAGCCCGGCTATCGCCTGGGGATCAAGATAGACAACCTCACCAACGAAAAATATTGGTCATTCCGGCTGGCGCCCCAAAACCCCACCCGCATATCCGCCTCCGTCACCTTAAAACTCTAATATCCGTCACATATCTCCATCAATTCATCACATTTAAAAAAATCCCCTTCGCACTTAAACTAATCTTGTTGAAAATTCAGCAAGATGAACCGCATATACCTTTCTCTCTTAACGATCCTCCTATCCTACCACGCCTACGCCCAACCGGGCACGCCGGGCAAGACCGACACCGTCTATTCAAAGACCCTGGGCGAACCCCGGCGCATACATATCTACCTCCCTTCAGGCTACCGCGACACTTATTTCTATCCCCGCCGGTATCCGGTACTCTATCTCCTGGACGGTGACACCCATTTCAGCTCGGTTTCGTCCATGATCCAGTTGCTCAGCGAAGGCCGGGGCCCGCTGGATTTTCCCGAACTCATCGTCGTAGCCATTCCCAATACCGATCGCATACGCGATCTCTCCCCCACCCGCCCCACACACCAGCCCCGGATGGACAGCGCCGCTCTCAGCCGCACCGGTGGTGGTGAAAAATTCCTCTCCTTCATCAGCAATGAGCTGATGCCCCATATCGACTCCATCTATCGCACCGCCCCCTATAAGATATTCATGGGCCACTCGCTGGGTGGGCTCACCGTCGTCAACGCATTCCTCCATCACACGGCTATGTTCAATGCATACATAGCCACCGACCCCAGCATGTCCTGGGACGACCAAAAATTATTACGACAGGCAAAAGACATGGTGAAAGAAAATAGATTCGCCGGCAGATCCTTATTCCTTGCTATCGCCAACAACGTACCCCCGGGATTGGACACAAATACCATCCGGTCCGACACCAACAATGAATTCTCCCGCCATATGACTTCCATCTTTTCCCTAAGGAATACCCTGGCAGCTGCCTACCCCCAGCCCCCCTATCCGTTCAAGCCTTTCTCAGGTCAGCCGCCCGTCCCCGAAAACCTCCCGCCCGCCGGCCCGGCCCCCTTCCGCTTCTCCTGGAAATACTATCCCGACTGCGATCATGGCTCCCTCCCCCTGCCCGCGGAATACGATGCCCTTCGGTTCACATTCAACTATTATTCCCTCTTCTTTCCCTTCCCCGAACTCTTCCAGCCCACCTGGACGCAGGACACCCTGCTGGCCACCCACTACAAGGTCATCAGCCGTTATATGGGCTACAAAGTGTTGCCACCCGAGACCCTCGTCAATAATATAGGTTATAATTTAATGGGCAACCACCAGTTCGACAGGGCTGCGTACTACTTCCAGCTCAATATGGAGAATTACCCCAACAGCTATAATGTATATGATTCCATGGGCGACCTCATGGCCGCACAGCAACAAAAAGACAGCGCCATAAAATGTTATCTGAAAGCGCTCACCCTGCGCGAAGAGCCCGGCACCCGGCAAAAAATGGAGAAATTAAGCAGGTAGCTCCACGGTACGGAACCAGTAATTGATAAACGATCTCATCTTGAATAAAGCATCGCTATAGCTGGCAGGCTTTAATATAAAGCTGGTGGCGCCCGCCGAGTAGCTGGACGCAACAACATCAGGCGCGGCGGATTCACTCAGCACGATCACAGGCACCCTTTCATATCCCTCCGTTTCCCTGATCTGCCGGATGAGGTCCACCCCATTGTAGGGATGCGCATTCATGCAGAGCAATATCATGGGCGGCCTGTTATCCGGATCACCAAGGTAAGCCGTCAATTCGACACCATAGATGAATTGAATATCACCTATCATCCCTTCGGCCCGGAAAGTTTCCTCCGTAAGCCTCCGGTCGTCCGGATCATGTTCGATCATCAGTACTTTTGAACCCATAAAAGCGGATTATACCGTTAAATGTACTTATTTTCTGCCGTCCATCCCATCCCCCGCTTCTTCCTATCCTGAAAAAAACTATCTTAAAGACCTAAATTCATAAAAAAACAGCATATGAGAAGACCCATCACAGTCGTGTTGGCCATCGCCATCCTATTAGCCACCCTGACCACAAAAGCACAACCCTCGCCCGTTCCATCACAGGACACCAGCATCATCACCAAACCCGACAAGTCCACAACGCGTCACACGATAAAGATAGAAGGCAAGCCCATCAGCTATACAGCCGTGGCAGGGACCCTCCTCCTGAAGAACGAAAAGGATGAATCCGTCGCCTTGTTCGGCTATACCGCCTACATCAGGGACGGCGAACCCGACGTATCTCACCGTCCCCTGACCTTCGCTTACAATGGCGGCCCCGGCTCTTCTTCCATGTGGCTGCACCTGGGCGCACTCGGGCCCCGTCGCATCGCCATCAATGATCCCACCTTCACACCACCCCCGCCCTATAAGCTGGAAGACAACGATCATTCCATCATCGACGTCACAGACCTGGTCATGGTTGACCCCATCGGCACCGGACTGAGCCACCCCATCGGCAAAGCCACCAACAAGGACTTCTGGGGCGTCGACCAGGACATCAAATCCATCAGCCAGTTCATCTCTCAATATATAAAGGAGAACGACCGATGGAACTCTCCCAAATACCTCCTGGGTGAAAGCTATGGCACCACCCGTTCCGCCGGCATCGCCAGCTACCTCCAGGACAACCTGGGATTACAGCTCAATGGCGTGGTCCTGGTATCCTCCGTGCTGGACATCCATACCCTGACCTTCCAGGATGATATCTCCCATATCCTCTACATTCCTACCTATGCAGCCGTGGCTTATTTTCACAATAAGCTGGCCAGCAAACCCGCCGACCTGGAAGCCTTCCTGAAAGAAGTAAGAGGCTTCTCACAGGGTGAATATGCCACAGCGCTCCAGAAAGGCGATGCCCTCAGCGATGCGGAGAAAGGACAAATAGCCGCTAAGCTCTCCGGCTATACAGGTCTCAGCAAAGAATATTGGACCAAGGCCAACCTGCGCGTCTCCGAGCCCGCTTTCACACAGGAGCTGCTCCGCGACGAACACCAGATGGTAGGTCGCCTGGACGCCCGTTATAAAGGCATCAACCAGGACCTGCTGAGCCAGTTCTCCAACGACGATCCGCAAAGTACCCAGATCAGCCCGCCCTATATCGCCGCTTTCATGAATTACTATTACACGGAGCTGAAGGTCAGCAAGAACTATTCCTATCACGTAAATGCCTATACTGCCGAAGGCTTCAAGTGGGACTGGCATCATGCCGCTAATGGTGGGGATGGCTTTCCTGTCATGCCCAACACAAGCGTGGACCTGGCCGGCATCATGAGCAAAAACCCTAACCTGAAGATCCTGGTGCTCAACGGGTATTATGACCTGGCCACTCCCTTCTTCGGTACTGAATATACTTTTGACCACATGGGCCTGGAAAAAAAGATCCGCGCCAATGTCACAATGAAATATTACCCGGCCGGGCACATGATGTATATCCATCTGCCTTCGCTGGTGGCCTTTAAAAAAGATGTGGCGGCATTTATCCAGGACACTTCAAAATAAGATCAGTTATTCCGTCGCACTTGCAGCACCACCTTGTCAGGTCGCAACGTGATCAGCGGCAGCATTGCAGGCGCCTGCCCTGTAGAAGCAATGGTAAATGCACGGAAGAAAGCATGGACGAACAAACACATTTCCGCCATAGCGAAATTATTGCCGATGCAAAGCCGGGGACCTGCCCCAAAGGGAAAGAAAGCAGGCATCTTTCGCAGTTTCCCGGCTTCATCGATAAATCGTTCCGGCAGGAATGTCTCGCCATCCTGCCAATGGTCCTTATGCCGGTGCAGGCCATAAAAGAAAGGCAGCACGACAGCATCCTTGGGATAGACCCACGGCCCGAAATGATCATCCATGATGGCGACCCTGTCCGTCATAAAAGCAGCAGGCCGCAGCCGCATCGATTCATTGATGACGGCATTGATATAATCGTTCCGTATGCTGTCATAAACTGGAATACTTGCTGCGATCTCCTTCAGCCTCGCAAGGACAGCCGGCTTGCCGGACACCTGCGATAACAACCAGGATAAGGTATTGGCCGTGGTTTCATGTCCCGCCAGCAACAACACCAGCACCTCGTCGACGATCTGTTCTTCAGCCATGGGAGCTCCCGTTTCCTCATATCGGGCGCCCAGCAGCATATCCAGCAGATCATTATGCTCGCCGGCATCCTTTCTCCGCTCCGCAATAATGTTCCGTACGATCTCCCGCATCCGCTCCCTCCGCCCCTCGTTGATCCTGTCCTGCCGGCTGATGAAATACGTGAACTTACGCAGCGGTCGATTCACATCCTTCACTACGAATTCCTGCAGCTTATTGAAAAGAAAGCTCATCTCCTTCATCGTCTCCGGTGATACACCAAGATCGAAAAGACTTCGGAGGATGATCTTAAATGCCAGCTGGTTGATCAGGGGATATACGTCGATCGCTTCCCCCGCAGGCCAGTCCGCCATCGTCTTTTCAATCGTATCCACCATGATCGAATACAGCCCCTGCAGTCGCTTTGCATGAAACCCCGGCTGTATGAGCCTTCGCTGCTGCAGCCAGTAATTACCGTTGGAAAAAAGCAGTCCTTTTCCAAACATACGTCCCACCTTACCAGTAGTGAATGCTGATTTACGATAGTTGGTATGGTTGTCCCTTAAGACGTACTGGATAAAAGAAAGGTCCTGGGTGATGATGACAAGTTGTTTGCCTGGAAAGATGACAGAATACGCATCTCCAAACTTTTCCATATTCAGCCGGATGGCATTCACAGTATTTCGACGGAAATACCGGAAACTTCGAAGGATAAGCCTGATGGTGGAATACCCTTCCGGGATCTTGTATTGCTCGTTATAGGTCTTCATGCCGGTAGTAATGTAGGTTTGAATTCCGGCGCCATCCTTTTCTTACTGGCCTGTTCATAGCTATACGCCACCGTCAGCAGATCACCTTCTTTGTAAGCCCCACTCACAAAAGACAATCCAACAGGCAAACCCTGCACCGCCCCCATGGGTACAGTGATATGCGGATAACCTGCCTTCGCGGCAGGAGAAGAAAAGGAAAAACCAGAACCATAGCCCCCCAGCACCAGGTCGGTACAAATAGCAGGACCGCTGGTGACCCCAACCAATGCATCCAGCTGGTATCTAAGCATAAGATCATCGATGATCTTGCGTGAACTGGTGGAGCTTGCCAGGGCATCTGTATACTCCTTGCTGTCAAGGCCTCCTTTTGCCTGGCTGCTTTCCAGCGTCTCCTGTTTGAAATAAGGCATGGCCTTCTCCTCATGCTTACGATTAAAATCTATCACATCCTCCAGCGAATGGACGCCTTCCACACCGGCGCCCGCCAGGTATTTATTCAGTCCATCCTTGAACTCATATTGTAATACCGTGAACTCCGAAGTCCCCAGCTCCCGGATGGCAGCCAACAGTTCCACCTCCACGATCTCCGCTCCCTGCTGCTTCATAACGTCTATCGCCTGCTGGTACAACGCCACTACACTTTCATGCCCCTTTAATTGGGACTTTTCAATCCCGATTTTTTTCATTTTCAATCCGTCCGCCAAACAATAGGTCCTATAGTCCCCCCTCGCATGCCCCGCACTTTTCTCCGTTGCAGGATCGTTTTCGTCAACCCCCGCCAGCGCGCCCAGTAATATAGCTGCATCTTTCACCGTGCGCGCCATCGGTCCCGCTGTATCCTGCGTGGCCGAGATGGGGATGATCCCCTGACGGCTCCAAAGTCCAACCGTAGGCTTGAAACCCACAATGCCATTGTTGGAAGCAGGGCTTACAATAGAGCCATCTGTCTCCGTGCCGATGGCTATGGCACATAAGCTGGCCGCCACAGCTGCCCCCGACCCGGCGCTCGACCCGGAAGGATTGCGGTCAAGCACATACGGGTTCTTTGTCTGGCCGCCCCTGCTGCTCCAGCCGCTGGTCGACCGGCTGCTCCTGAAATTGGCCCATTCGCTGAGATTGGTCTTGCCCAGCAGGACAGCCCCCGCCTCACGGAGCTTTTTAATGATAAAAGCATCCTTCGCCGCCTTATGCCCCATCAAAGCCAGCGATCCCGCCGTCGTCATCATCTTATCGCCCGTGTCGATATTATCTTTTACCAATATGGGTATCCCATGCAAAGGCCCCCGCACCTTACCCGCCTTTCGCTCCTTGTCCAGCTGATCCGCAATGGCAAGCGCATCCGGGTTGATCTCCAGCACAGCGCGAAGCCTCGGCCCGCCCTTATCTATATCCCCGATCCATTGTAAATAAGCCTCGGTTATAGCCCGGGAAGTGAATTTCCCGGAAGCCATAAAAGCCTGCAGCTGATCGATCGTAGCCTCCATAAGAACAAAAGCCCTTGGCCCCCCCTGCAACAATGCCATCATTGAAAGCCCCGAAAGGGACCCATTTTTGAGAAAATCACGTCGACGCATGGGAATAGGTGTTTTTTCGAATATACATAAATAATAAGCACCTCCCCCCTGCGTTTTTAAGTAGTCTAAAATCTATAAAAAATGTCCAGAATATTTCTCTGTATCACATTGCTATTATCATCATATCTTCTCTCCGCCCAGGGAACCGCCGTCCCCGCAACCGAGTCTCCTAAAATAAAGAACATCCGAAAGATGCTGGCGCTCACAGGCTCCGGTAAATTGGGTGTACAGGTGATGGAACAGATGATCGCCAGCTTCAAAAGCCACTATCCCAACGTGGATTCTTCATTCTGGACCGACTTCATGAAAGAAGTAAGGCCGGAAGATCTCGTGAACATGGTCATCCCGGTGTACGATCGCAATTTCACTGATGAAGAGATCGAAGGCATGATCGTATTTTATAGCTCACCCATTGGCCAGAAAGTGCTCGCCAAACTACCCATCGTTATGCAGGAATCCATGCAGATAGGCCAGGCCTGGGGCCAGGAGCTGGGTAAAAAAGTATTTCTGAAATTGCAGCAAAAAGGATATATCAAGGAGGGATGACCGTCGACACATCTTCCGGTCCTGTCGATTCATCAGTGCTGTGCAGCAGTGCGTAAGCTAACTTACTGCAAAAACCCATGGCAGCTATCATCACGCATAAAGGACCTCCCCCCGCCGGCGTCGCCGGGATCTTTACCCTCCTCTTCCTGGGCAGCATCATCCTTTCCCGTATATTGACGCACAATGCTCCCCTACCAATGCCTTATGGCAACCCCTGGTTGTCTCAGCAGTACTTTCTGACTTTTCCATTTGCTGTCAGGCTCAGCGGATTCCTTCAGCTGGGATCGGCTATCACATTGGCGATCCTTACCGCAGCCCTCACCAGCCGGCTCCGCTTTCTGGGGATCACCGCCACAGGACCCCAGATCGCACTGGCAGGCGGCATAGCCTCCTCGACCTTCCTTGCCTTCTCAGGTCTCGTGAGCTGGGTGCTTTCTCAGCCGGGGACAGCAGATACTTTTGATACCATGAGAAGCCTGCAGCTCCTGGGCTTCATATCAGGTGGCGTAGCACACACAGCCACGCTGGGGTTACTGGTGGCAGGCATAGCCGTGCCGTGCCTGATCCTGCGGCTCCTGCCCAAAGGCTGGGCCATCGCCGGTCTTGTCATGGCCGCGCTGGCCGAATTGTCCACACTCAGCATGATCCTGCCGCAGCTATCCTTCCTGCTGCCCCTGGCCCGTTTTCCCGCCATGGTCTGGCTCATCCTCGCAGGAGCTTCCCTGCCCCGGTCAAAGCCGCAATAATGCGCTGAGGTTACCCCGGTAACTTTCACTCAGGGGTAATTCAACCTTGCCCACCATCACCAGGTCCCGCCGGATAGATGATACCTTATCAGCATGCACGATATAGCTTCGGTGAATACGGGCAAACCGCCTTCCTGCCAGCTTTTCCTCCATGGCCTTCATGCTCATTTTTGTGATCAGCGGCCGGGCGCTCCCCTCCATATACACTTTCACATAATCTTTCATCCCTTCGATATAAAGAATGGAAGGAATATGTATTTTCTCCAGGTTGTATTCCACATACACGAAAAAATAATCCGGCTCCTCCCCCGCTCCCGACTTCAAACTAAAAAGCTCCTGCGCACGGTTGCATGCTTTCAGGAACCTTTCAAATGAAACAGGCTTCAGCAAATAATCCACCGCATGCAGGTTGAACCCCTCCACCGCATGCTCCCGGTAGGCCGTGACAAAGATCACCATGGGCGGAGAAGGCAGGGATGCCAGGAACTGAAGCCCATTCAGCCCCGGCATCTGTATATCCAGGAATATAAGGTCCACACTATTGGCATGCAGGACTTCAGCCGCCTCCAGCGCATTCCGGCACCTGGCCACCAATCGCAAAAAAGGCACTCGCTGAATATTGTCGACCAGCAGGTCCAACACCAGCTTCTCGTCATCCACAGCAATACAATTCATCATGACAGAACAAGATTTAGTTCCACTGTATAAATTTCGTCCCTATCCGTAATATTTAATCTATACTGCCCGGGATATAAAAGTTCCAGCCGGCTTCGCGTATTGGCCAGTCCGATGCCAGGACTTTTATCTTTCGCAAAACCATCCCTGTTATAATTATTGCTGACCATAAAATATAACGTACTGCCCTCCAGCTTCAACAGAATATGGATAAAAGCATGCGCCACCATCCCGATGCCATGCTTAAAAGCATTCTCCACAAATGGTATCAGTAACATTGGCTCGATCACTTCCCCAGCCGTCAGGTAAGGCATATCCATGCTGATCTCCACATCCTCTCCAAAACGCAGCTGCTGCAGGTCGACAAAATTCCTCACCAACGACACCTCACTGGAAAGAAGGATCTTACTGTCGCCCGACTCATACAGGGAATAGCGCAGCAGCTCGGAAAGTTTGATAAGAGAAGGTTCCAGCAGAGGCGAACCCTGCCTTGCCAAAGACACCATATTGGTCATCATGTTGAACAAAAAATGAGGGCTTATCTGCTGCCGGAGGAACTTCAGCTCGGCCGCAAGCCGCTCAGCTCTTCTTTCTTTTTGCACCCTGTCCAGTCGTATCCTGTCCCGCACCAGGCTATAAACGACAGACGCCATCAAAAAAGCAATCGGCGGAAAGAACAGCAGCCTCCGTATAAAAGGAGTGATAGCTATACCCGGCGCCCACAGGTGCATAATGTACAGCTTGCCATAATAGGACACTGCCAGTACAAAAGCCAAAGAAAGAATATACAGGGGCCACCGCCATCTCGTCATGAGCCGTGGATAAAAGAAAAGCGTATTGATATAAAAAAGCCCTACATGATAGAGATTGGTGAAAAAGAAAAATGCGCCAGGCAGACCGGATCCGCCTGGCGCATTGTGAAAGATGATAGCAGGTATGGTCAATATGATTGCCCATATCACCGCGTGAACAGCAGGCACAAACAGGGATATTCTGGATCCGGGCATAACATCTAAGTTACAGCCAAATCCGCCAAACACCACCAATGTGTAGACAGGCCCCCCATTTGTGTCGACACGCCATCAAACCTATTGATTCACGCGGAAACTCTCCCATCCCTGCGCCGTCGCCCTGTTACACGTCATCGCTTGCGCCCCATTCTCACTGCTCACATATAAACCATTATTCCCCTGCAGCGACACCGTCCCATCCGCATTGCTGATCCATGTAAATTTCTCCCAATCCGAAAAGGTCGCACGATTACATGTCATAGCCTGCACCCCATTCTCACTGCTCACATACTTGCTCATGCTTTGCAGCGCCACCTTGCCCCCTCCGGCATCCACCACCAGGAACTGTTCCCAACCCTGCGCCGTAGCGCGGTTGCAGTTCATCGCCTGCGTACCGTTCTCACTGCTCACATATAACCCGTTGTTCCCCTTCAGCGTGATCGTTTGCCCGATAGGTGCTCCCGTCCCACCCGAATTGTTGATATTATACACCCGCACATAATCCACCAACATGGTCGTAGGCAATGCGCCATTGTCGATGGTATTACCAGGCAGGTCACCACCGATCGCCAGGTTGAGGATGATAAAAAAGGGATTGTGAAAAGCACCTGTATTATTGATATTATTGGCAATATTCCCCGTCACGTACAGGGTATTGTCGACATACCACCGGATGCTGCTGGCATCCCACTCCACCGCATAGATATGAAAATCTCCTGGCGTCGTATTAGTACTGTTGCCATATTGCACATGCCCGCTGCCGCCATTCCAATGCATAGTACCCAAAATAGCATTGGACGTGTTGACATGCTCCATGATATCGATCTCCCCGCAGGTGGGCCATCCCGCCCCCGTATTGATGCTATTACCCAGCATCCAGAAAGCCGGCCAGGTCCCCTGTACCATCGGCAGCTTGATCCGCGCCTCAATGCGGCCATAGGTCGTGGAAAACTTGCCGTAAGTCTCCAGCTTCGCCGAAGTGTAGGGCTGTCCCCCCACGCTCTGCTGCCTTGCCGTGATCACCAGGTTCCCGCCCGTCACCGTGGCATTGGCCGGTTGATAATACTCTTTCTCATTGTTGACGCCCGGATTGCCCGTAATGACGTTCCATTGGGAAGTGTTGACGCCCGTCCCGTCGAATTCATCTGACCACACCAGGGTGTAAGTCACCGCTCGCGACGATGTAGCTGTCTCCTGCCCCGGCTGCGCAGTGGGCATCGTATCTTTTTTACAGCCGATAGATAATACAAGCATCGAAACTACCAGTCCGATGCCGGCAAGCATGCTCATTGTGGTTACTCTTTTCATAGTAAACTGTTTTTAGTATAAGATTTAAATTGAACACATGTTACACGGCGGGAAGAAAGACAAAAGGGAATGACAGTCATCAGGGCAGCAGTATGCCCTGCGGCCGGATAAGGTCGTGACGATTTCATAACAGCGGCTTTTTCGTTTTGAATGGTCGAACGAAATTGCCTCAAAAACAACATGCATCCAAATTCCGGACTACGCTAAAACTACTTAGAAAGTATTTTTTCATACGCCCTTGCAGAAATTACGACGCGACCACCTAAATCTGGTCACGTTTTGTCCCGCTGGTTTGTCTTCTACCCATAAAACATCACAAACCATTAAAAAACAATAGCAATGACACAGAGAATCGCTTTACAGGAAGCACCGAAAGGACTGATAGACGGTATGTTCAAGACAGAAGCTTATTTAAAAAAATCCACCCTGGACCCCAAATTGCTGGTCCTCATGCAGCACAGGGTCTCTCAGATCAATGGCTGCGGCTATTGCCTCGACATGCACCATAAAGACGCTATCCACCTGGGTGAATCTGAATTACGCCTCCATACCCTGCCCGCATGGAAAGAATGTCCCTATTTCACTGACAAGGAAAGAGCCGTGCTGGCCTACGCCGAATCACTGACCCTGCATGCAGACGCAGACGACACCGTATTCGATGGCCTCAAACCCTTCTTCTCCATGGCCGAAATAGCGGACCTCACCCTGGCCGTCGCCCAGATCAACAGCTGGAACAGGCTCAACAAAGCCTTCCGTAGTACCCCCGGAAATTACCAGGTAGGCCAGTTCTAAAATCGCATAATTTTGCCGGACATGAAAGACTATCAATCCATCCTCTTCCCCTACGCATACAATATCCTCGGTTCCTCTGACGATGCAAAAGATGCCGTGCAGGAGGTCCTGTACAAGTACCTCGCTGCACCCAGGGAAGGGATTGAGAACGAAAAGAACTATCTCATCCGCGCGGTCATCAACCAATCCATCAATATCAAGAAAAGTAAGAAGAAGATCGTCCGCGATGACGTCTGGCTCCCTGAGCCCATCGCTACGGAACAGGCTGATACAGATCTCCATCTCAGCGACATCGTCTCCTATTCCCTGATGGTATTGATGGAACAACTGAACCCGAAAGAAAGGGCAGTATTTATCCTGAAGGAAGGTTTCGGCTACTCTCATGAAGAGATAGCCGACCTGCTTTCGGGGACCGTGGAAAGTTCCCGCAAGCTCCTGAGCCGGGCAAAGACCAAGCTCGACACCTCCCAACCCATCCGCCGGCAGCAGCCAGCCCCCTTTCCCACCGACCTCATGGATAAATTCATAGGCGCTATCCGCGCACGGGACATCCAGTCCCTCGAAAATCTGCTCACCGAAGACATCAAATATTCCGCTGACGGTGGCGGTAAGATCAAAGTGATCAGCAAGCTCACCTTCGGCCAAAAAGGCGTGTCCGAGCTCCTGCTATTGGTCCACCAGCGTTTCCAAAGAAATGCATCCATCGTTCCCATTATGATCAATCACCAGCCGGCACTCCTGTATTATCTAAAGGACAAGCTGATCAACTGCCAGGTATTCAGCATCTCCCCCGACGGCAATAAAATAACACAGATCGATAATGTCATCGATCCGGAGAAGCTGAAGGCTATCTCATAAACCTCCCCCTCACCTCATCATACACCCCCAACAACTCATTCCCCCTCCCCTGCTCATCAAACATCCTCTCCCACGTATTCAACGGCTCCCATATACAAGTCCCCTTCCCCCTCCCATCAGGAATAGTAAACCCGATCTCATTCACCTCCCGCTTCAACTGCGTATACTCCACGATGATCACATCCTTCTTATAGCACTGTGCCAGATCATTCGCATTATATCGCAGCTCCGCCAACGTCCCATGCCATTTTGGATAATAAGACAACCCTATCACATCAAAAGATACCCCTCTGTTCAACATATTATCCAGGAAAAAATGCGACTCGTCATTCTGTCCGCCCAACGCCATATGCAGCATAATAGGACATCCTTCATCCACCGCCTTCACACCCCGTATCCCCGCATAGAGCAAGGCCGCCAGGCTATCCGGACTGCTGATACTCCCTTCCGGCCAGATCATCCCATGATTGATCTCATTCCCCACCTGCACCATATCAGGCGGCGTGCCCTGTGCTTGCAACGCCTTCATCACCGACAGGGTATAGGCATACACGGAATCCTGTAAAGCAGGAAAATCCTTACCCTTCCACGCAAAAGGCTTGAACTGCTTCCCCGGGTCCGCCCAATAATCACTATAATGAAAGTCCAGCAGGAAATGCATATCCGCCGCCTTGACCCGCTTCGCCATCTGCATCGTATGCGCCAGATCGCAAAACCCTTTACCCGGAGAATAACCGCTGTCCCGCGCTGGTGAATGAAAGATCCTCAGCCGTATATAATTGAACCCATGATCTTTCAGGATCTGCAACGCATCCTTCTCAACACCCTTATCCGAAAAATGAATGCCCTTAGCCTCCAGCTCAGGCAAAAAAGAAATGTCCGCCCCCAACATTTTATCGACAGGCCTGCCGCCTGGGATCACCGTACTGCCAGACTTCACCATACTCCCGTCCAGGCCTCTCCCACCCGATCCCTCCAAACCTACCTTTCTCCCCCCGTTCCCTGAAGCCCTCACCGTATATACGTCCGTCGACCCCGCAACCAATCCCTCAGATCGCGCTTCAAAGAAAATCCTATCCGGTCTAAATCCCGCCTGCACGATCACCTGGCATTTTCCATTGAACAAATGCCTTTGCCATTCCCCCTCCGCACACTTATCCGGTTCATGACTGCTGGGATCCCCATTGCCTGCGCCCAGTATCTTCATATCCCCTCGAACAAAAAACCTCACCAGCCCATTCGCATCCGGCACCTCACGTCCCTGCTTATCCACCACGCTGATATTGATCACCGACGCATCCCGGCCGTCCGCCAGCATCGTCGTCCGGTAAGGCGTCACCACCACCTCATAAGGCGCGTCCGTCGTCTCTGCATACGCCACGACCCGGCGTCCCTTAAACCAACCCACCGCCTCCAGCTTCCCCGCCGCATAAGGCACGTTCCATTCCAGATGTCTGTTCCTCATCATATCCTTTGTCCCGAGGCTCTTTCCATTCAGTAGCAGCTCCACTTTATCCGCATTGCTGTTCACCCAGACGGGGATAATCTGCCCTTCTTTCCCTTTCCAGTTCCAATGAGGTGAGATATGCAGCACATCCTTGTCCGTCCACCAGGACTGGTAATAGTAATAAAGGTTCTTCGGAAACCCACACATGTCCATAACGCCAAAATGAGAATTGATATTAGGCCATTGATAGGGGGTCGGCTCTCCGCGATAGTCGAAGCCTGTCCAGATAAATCCCCCCATCCACCAGGGACGGTCCGCTGCCAGCGTCCACCATTGTTCAGCTGTATTGGCCCACCAGGGCGCGGTAAGATCTTCATCCGGAAGATAGCCCATAACGCTATCCTTGACATAGATCCCTCTTGTCGTCACCGTGCTGCCCATCTCCGTGCCCAGGATTGGCTGTGCAGGATGATCCTTATGATAAGGGTCCACTCCGAAGATCCGGTAGTTGAAGCCCCGCACAGGCATCACTTCATTCACCCCCTTATAAACATTGGCAAGGTCCGCCGCATAAGTAGACACCCGGGTAGGGTCCCACTCCAGCTGTCGCGCCAACAATGTCTGCGCGATCTGGCGCCCTGTCGGGCTCGTCTGGATAAGACCTTCTTCATTGCCGATGCTCCACATAAAAACGGAAGCCCTGCTCCTGTCTCGGAAGATCAGCCGCCGGAACTGGTCCAGGTACTCCGGGCTGCTGTTGAGTAGCCTGTTCTCATCCATCACCAGCATGCCCAGACTGTCACAGGCGTCCAGCAGTTCCGGTGCCGGCGGGTTATGGCTCGTCCGGTAAGCATTCACGCCCATCTCCTTCAACAGATGGATCCGGTGATAATGTAAATAGTCAGGGAGCGCACTACCCACACCCGCATGGTCCTGGTGCGCGTTCACACCTTTTACCTTCGTATACTTGCCATTAAGATATAACCCCGAAGAGTCTATCCGTATCGTCCGGATCCCTATCCGCAGCTGCTGCACATCCACGATATGCCCCGAAGAACGCACTTCGGCCACAGCCCTGTATAGATAAGGTGATTCCGGGCTCCACAGCAAAGGCCGGGGAACCACAACCACCTGCTTAAATACTTTCTCCCCATGGGCGGCCACCGAGAACACCATACCCTCACTCTTCCCTACTTCAAGTCCATCCCGATCCTTCACAGAGACCCTCACTTCAGCATCCCGGACGACAGCCCCCTCATTGACCACCGTTGTCTCCAGACTCACCATAGCCGCATCCTTCCCTACAGTCGAATAAACAAAAAGACCATCCTCCGCTATATGCAGGTCTTCATACGTCTCCAGCCATACATGCCGGTAAATACCCGCCCCTTCATAATACCATCCCTCATATTGCGAAGCATCCACCCGCACTGTTAGCACATTCTCGCGATCAGATCGTAAAAAATCCGTCACGTCGAATGAAAATCCGCTATATCCACTGGCATTCCCTCCCAGGTAAAAACCATTGATCCACACCTTGCTGTCCCGGAACACCCCGTCGAATCGTACCACCCAACGCCTTCCGGGTTCAGCAGCCGGCACCCTGAAATGCTTACGATACCAGCCAATGCTGGTATGTGGGAACAGCCCGCCCACCGGCTTATAGCCATGCGCCATCACATCCGGATCAGGGGAGTTCTCAAAAGGCAGTTCCACGGCCCAGTCATGCGGCAGTTGTAGCGTACGCCAGCTACTATCCGGAAAATCCGGGGCTATGGCCGTCCCCGCCGACTTACCCGATTTGGCAAAGATGGACACCCGGGTATAATTAAAATCACGTGCAGGATCAGCCGCATCACCGAGATGAAATTTCCAGCCATCATCCATCGACTGCCGATGACGATATCCTCCCTCCTGCCCCCGCACACTTCCACACAAAGATCCCAAAACCAAAAGAATGATAAAAGCTTTCAAAGGTCTTCCATTTATTAATGAAGAAATGCATTCATAGCCACGGTAGGTTTACCTCCATCGTCGAAGGCGCCCAGCCCATACCCCTGCCAGTTATTATAGCTTTCAGGCTCCCAATAAAAGACGCCCAGCCCGTTGCCTCCGGGCACTGTCTTCACCTTACTGATAAGGTCCGTAAGAAAAGATTGACAGGTCGCCGCCTGGTTCGCAGGCATGCCAACCTCGCAGATCATCACCTGCTTATTGTACCGGGAGACCATATCCTTCATATTAGCGAGGCACGAAGTATTATACGACTGCCAGTTGGATGCCGTCGGGTACAGCGACATTCCGATGATATCCCAGCTGGCGCCATTCGCCTTCAATCCATCGAACATCCAGCGGAAAAGACTGTTATCGTACCCATTGGACACATGCACGATCACCTTGATCGAGTCGTTGATAGATTTCACAGCACGATAGCCCGCATTCACCAGGGCAGCAAATGCACTCATATTCGTGGAAGCCTTCCCCTCCGGCCAGAGCATACCGTCATTCGTCTCATTACCCACCTGCACCCAGCTGGGCACAACGCCATTGGTGCGCAGCGTATCCAGTACAGACACCGTGTAGTTGTATACCTTATCGGTCAATGTAGCGAGATCATCACCCGCCCATGCAGCAGGCTTCGTCTGATGCCCCGGGTCAGCCCAGGTGTCGCTGTAATGAAAGTCCAGCACGAGCCGCAGCCCCAGCTGTTTCACCCGCTTGGCCTTCGCCACCACATCCGCATTATTGTTCCATCCTCCGGCAGGATCAACCCACACCCGCAGCCGGATGGCATCCATGCCTAAACTTTTCATCAACGCAATACAATCCATCGCCGTCCCGGCCGAATTGTAGAACTTCAGCCCCGCAGCCTCCATCTGCGTCAGCCAGCTGATATCCGCACCCCGCACGATCGGCGTATCCGCAACAGGAGGGATCACTACTGTTTCAGCCTTCCCATCTTTCTTGCAGGCTGCCATCATTCCCACCAACAACAAACCCCACACCCGGATCATCATTTTCATAGCCATCTATTTTACAGAATAAGTATAGTTGCCCGCCCCCTGGCTAAGATCCAGCGTGACAGTGAAGGTGCCGGTCTTGGCTGCGATGATATTACCTCCGCTGAACACCAGGTTACTTTTCGAATCCAGGCCGAATTCAAAAGTCCAATCGGGTTTCCCCTCGAACTTGAACTTATCTCCTGTCGTCATGCTTACCCCCATAGCCGTCCACAAATTGGTACTTGCATCGAAGGTCATGGGCGTAGCCGAAAGGCTCCAGTTATTGAAATCTCCCGCTATACTCCATTGCGTGGCATCATAAGAAATGGTCAGCAAATTCGTGTCCGCTACAACACGGCAATATTTAGGACCTCCGCTATACAGGTTGCCGCCCGCCTTGTCCATCGTGGTAGCGCTGGTTCCCCAGCCATAGTTAAAGCCATTCCAATCCAGCTGCGTACTTAATTTAAAGTTATTACCGCCATTCGGAAAATTCACATACCCCTCGAATACACCGTCCCGACGCGCAGAAGCCAATATCCATCCCGGCTGATCTTTCTGCGTCCAGGTTGGGCTCAAAAAATCTCCCGCCACATATAGCTTTGGATATACCACTACTACCTTATACGGCGTCACGGTCATCGCCAGGTCGGCATATAAAGGCGTCACCGTGGAAGTAGCCCCCGTGCTCTGGTTGACATCACTTTTCAATCTTACTACAATGGATGTGGCCACACCGGGATCAAGCCCCAGCTGGTTCAGCAGCTTGTTCAGATCGGTACCCAGCCAGGCCTTACGCACATCGCCCGTGGCGATCGTCACCTTGACGGCATTCTTCCACCCGTCAGCCCCGCTGGTATCCGACGGCAGGTCGAACAACAATGTATAGCTCACCACACCACTAAACCCATAATCCAGCTGCTGCCAGCTAAAGCTCGCCACAGTGGTAGAATCATTGGCAGCAGACAGCACCACCGCGTTGGCAGAGACCGTAAAACCCGTGATAGCGGAAGGCGCATGCAGCACAGCCCGCATCTCATCCTTTTTGCAGCCGGCGAAGAACACCAGCAAAACCAACGAACTAAATATTTTTCCCATAAATATCTTTTTAAAATTAATAACTCATTTTCCCTCCTAACCCATCTCCCCTCTCCTAAACAAACCCTCTAATACCCCGTATTCTGTACCAAATTCGGATTGGCCGACAGATCCGTGCTGGGCAGGGGGAACACATTGTACTTATCCGCAACCGCCGTCCCTCCGGCCACCCCACCTTTCCACGCCCATAAATATCCCGACGTGGTAAACTTCCCATATCGTACAAGGTCCGTCCGACGGAAAGCTTCATAGTACAGCTCACGCCCACGCTCATCCAATAAGAAATCCAGCGTCAGCTCGCCTGCTCCGATATTCCCCGAAGCGCCTTTATATGCCCGTGCACGCAGCAAATTGATATACCCCAATGCCGTGGTCGCATCTCCTCCCGTCCCACCGCGTAATACGGCCTCCGCATAAGTTAAATAAACTTCCCCCAGCCTGAACAATGGAAAATCGATGTCGGAAAAATCTTTCTTGGCATCCAGGTGCGGCGCAGGCAGGGTATCCTTCGTCACATTCCTGAACTTGAACGTGGACAAGCCGTCCGTAGCCGTATACAGGTCCTTCATCTGCAGGTTCTGCGTGCTGTCCCAGAACTGCGCCCGGTGATCCGTATTCCCGCTGTGATCAGCGAAAAGTCCTATGAAGTTCTGCGTACAACGCAGCCCCGTCCAGCTGCCGCTTGACCCCGAAAGATAACTGGGTACATTCGCAGGACCATGCACGAGGTAGGTCGTACCTCCATAATTCTGCGTATACGTAGCATCGTAGTTGATCGTGAAGATGAACTCCTCCGTATTCAGGTTATTGTCCGCCAGCATCAGCTGCCGGTAATCCGAATGCAGCTTGTACCCTGCAGCAATGATCTTGTTACAATAAGTAATGGCATCCGTATAGCGCGCAGCGCCCGTATAGACCTCTGCATTCAGGTACATACGCGCCAGCAATGCCCACGCAGCCCCCTGGTCAGCCCGGCCATATTCATTCAGCCTTGCTGCAACCAGGTCTCCGTCGATAGCCTTCAGCTCCGACTCGATATAGGTGAAAAGGTCCTTACGGCTGATCTGCTTGGGAATAAATGTGCCGATGGCATCCTTTTCCGTCACAATAGGAGGATTGGCATATAAGTCCATCAACACCCAATATTGAAAAGCCCGCAGGAATCGCGTCTCGGCCCGGTAATGACGGATGGTGTCCGCATTAGCCCCCGTGATACCCCTCGCAGCCAGCTGCTCATCCGTGGATTGCCGGATAAACTCATTGCACAACGTGATCTGGAAAAAGCTTCGGTAATAAAGTCCGTCGACAATCGGATTGATAGAGGACCAGCTCATCTCATGGAGACCTTGGATCCCGGCATCATTCTGCCAGGTCCAGGCTGCCTCGTCCGTGGTCAGCTCCTGTAAATTGAAATAAAGTCGCAGAAAATCCGAATTACCTTCATCCGAAATGATCTGCGTTGGGATATCAGGACTGCCGGTGCCGGCCTTATTGCCCGTAAGGGCAAACCCTGCGTAAGCTTTGGCCAACCCTTGCTTATAACCCAATGGAGTACTGTATGCCAGGTCCGCCGTGATAGCATTGTTGGGCGTCTGGTCCAGCTTTTTGGTACAGGCTCCCAACATCAACAGCAAGCAAAAAGAAAATATGATCTTCATAAAAAAAATTTGAGATAAAGCAATCTAAAAATCCATGTTCACGCCTAATGAATAAGTCCTGGGCCGGGGGTACAGGTTGTTGTCTACACCCGGGTTATTGGTCGTACCGGCGCCGATCTCAGGGTCCAGCCCTGAATATTTAGTGATGAGAAATACATTTTGCACAGTGGCATTCAGCCGTAGACGAGCCCTGGTATGCGGTATCGTTCCAAGGGAATAGCCCACCGTCAGGTTGTCCATCCGCAAAAAGCTGCCGTTCTCGATGTAGTAGTCGCTGAGATATTGTTGGGCATTGCCTCCCTTGAACTTCGTCACCAGGTAGTTAGAGCTGGCATTGTACAGGACGGAATTGCCGAGTACCTGACTGCGTACGCCCCCCTGGCTGTTGATATTATTGTATACATAATTGCCAATGCTGCTGCGCAAGACAAATCCACCGCTCCATTGCTTATACGTTACATTGGTGCTAAAGCCAAAAAATACTTTAGGATCGGCAGACTTACTGCTGAACCGGTCTTTTTCATTGATGACACCATCCTTGTTCTTGTCCACGAATACGCCTTCGATCGGAGACCCCGACGTATTATACACCTGCTTGTACAGATTGAAGGTATTCTTGCTCCCACCCACAGAATTGATCAGCACAAACTGGCCGCTGACCCCACCGATACCGCCATTATAAAATCCGGGATAGCTGGTGTCGCCCGGCACCACCGTAAGGTTGGTGATCTTATTCTTATTGTACGTTACATTAAAGCCCACATCCCACGTAAGATCACGGGACTTTAAAGGCTGCGCATTGATGCTGAATTCCACGCCCTTGTTTTCCATATTGCCGACATTGGCGATGATATAGGCCGCGAAATTGCTCCCCGCCGGCTGCGCCACCTGGTTCAGCAGGTTGGACGTCTTCTTCAGGTAAAAGTCAATGCTGCCCGTTATGCGATTGTCCAGGAAGCCATAGTCGATGGCGATATTCGATGTGGCCGTTTGCTCCCACTTACGGTTGGCATAAAATCCCGAAGGCCGGTAGCCCTGGTAATAGGTATTACCGAGCTGGTACGAGGCGCCGGGATCGCTGAGATAATAATAGGACAGATAGTCATAGTCGCCAATGTTATCCTGCTGACCCGTGATCCCAAAACCAACACGCAGTTTCAGATCGCTCACCAGCGAACTATTGACCAAAAAAGATTCATTTTTCATCTTCCAGGCCAACGCGGCAGAAGGGAAAAGCCCCCAACGGTTGCTCGGGGCAAATCGGGAAGACCCATCCCGCCGTAAAGTTGCCGTTAACAAATACTTGTCATCATAATTATATTTCACGCGCCCGAAAAAGGAGATCAGCGTATGCCGGTAAATGGCGAAAGGCGTCGTAGGGTCGGAACCCGGGAACTTGACACCCTGTGCATTGAAAGTAGGATAGTTGTATACCTTGGTCTGGTAATCATTATAGGAATACCCCGCCACCACATCGACGTGGCTCTTTAGTCCCTTGAGATCCTTGATATAATTAAGGTAGAACTCGAACAGGCCATTCTTCTTGGTCATCTTATACGGATTATTGGACCCGCCTGTTCCCCCGGCCACATACGCCTCCGCGGCGCTGTCCGTAATATATGTGCTGCCCGCTCCCCTGGCCACATCATACCCCCCATTCACATTCGCATGCAGATCAGGGAGGAAATGGAATTTATAGTCCAGCTGCAAATTGCCGATACTGCGCTCGGGATGGCTCCGGTCGAAATGCTCATTCAGCAACCCCACGGGATTCCTGCCTGCCAGGTTCACAAGGCCTGTGGGATTGCTGGCATTCAGCCACTCGTAATATCCACCGTACCGGGGGCTCTTGACCATCACGGGCTGTGTCGGATCAAACGTGACGGCAGCCCCGATGGCGGCCTGGTTGCCAAACCGGGCGCTTTCCTTACTGCCTTTCAGGTTCAGGTCCACCTTGAGATGATTGTCGAAAAAAGTAGGGTTCAACACCAGCGCAACGGACGTACGCTTGAGATTATCCGTCTTCAAAATACCATTCTGGTCCTGGTAACCAACGGACACGCGGTAAGGCAAACCCTTAAGCCCTCCGCTAATGCTGATATTATTATTCGTGCCCAGCCCGGTCTGGTAGATCTCATCCTGCCAGTCCGTATTGGCCCCTCCCAGCATAGGCTTCTGAATAGCCGACCCATCGCTGTTGACCACGGCCCGGAACTGCGCAGGGCTAAGAACACTTACTTTCCTGATCAAAGTGGATGCTGAATTGACGGAGCTGAGGTTCACCTTCAAGCCGCCGCCCTTTCCCTTCTTCGTGGTGATCAGGATCACCCCATTGGCAGCCCTCGTACCATAAATAGCCGCGGCCGACGCATCCTTCAGGACAGTGAACGTCTCGATATCGTTCGGGTTCACAAAGCTGAGTGGACTGCTGGCCCCCGCAATCACACTTTTCTGCCCGGGTACAATATCATTGTCGATCGGTACGCCGTCGATGACGACCAGCGGGTCGTTACTGGCATTCAGCGAAGATCCACCCCGGATACGGATGGTGCTGCCGGCGCCAGGCTGTCCGCCATTGGAGATGATGGAGACGCCGGGGACCTTGCCGGCAATCATCTGCTCAGGCGTGGTGATGGCCCCTTTCTGAAAGTCTTTTTCGCTGATCGTGGCCACCGACCCTGTAAGGTCATTTTTACGGGCCGTCCCATACCCGATGACGACGATCTCGTTCAGCGCAGCATTGGTGGCGGAAAGCGATACCCGGAGTGACCCGTCCCCAACAGCCACCTCCCGGCTGCCATAACCTACAAATGTAAAGACAAGGGTCTGCACGCCGGCATCCACGACAAGACGGAAGCTCCCGTCTCTCCCGGTAGCCGCCCCCGTTCCCCCACCTTTCGGCAGGACAGACACCCCTTGCAGGGGAGAACCATCTTTGGCATCGGTGACAGTCCCCACGATCGTCCTTTTCTGGGAAAAAGCGGACAGTCCCGTGAAGACAAATAATAGTAAAAGGATAGGCATCCTTACAAGCAATCGTTTTTTCATTACTGTTGAGTTTTGGAAGAATTTTCTACTACGCAATTTAACGGGAGCGGCTGTTTTAGCTTGGTTCAAACGTCCATTTCTCTGGTCCTAATTGACAATTTCACCATAATCCGGCGGGATAAACGCCTAAACCTTAATAAATTTGAGAACAGCATCTATACCTGAGACATCATATTATATATATAATCCTTTTCGCCCTCCCACTGACCCTGTTTGCCCAGAGTGAGACCCCCAACCTGCGGTTCACCCACCTCTCCAACGAACAGGGATTGTCCAACAGCACCATCGAGACCATCTTCCAGGACAGCAGAGGCTTTATCTGGTTCGGCACCCGGGACGGCCTCAACAGGTATGATGGAAATGAAATACTGATCTGGCGCAACGACCCCTCCGATTCCTCCAGCATCAGCGACAATTATATAAGGTGTATCTACGAAGACAAGGATCATCACCTTTGGATAGGCACCATCAATGGACTGAATAGGTTCATCCCGGAAAAGAACTGCTTCACCCGCTTCAAGCACCGGGAAGGGGATGCCCGCAGCCTGGATAACAACCTGGTCACCAGCCTGGCGGAAGATGCCGGGGGCCGCTTGTATGTAGGCAGTTGGGGAGGCCTCCAGCGCTTCGACCCAAACACGCAGACCTTCCAGACTGCAGCCACAATACCCTATGTCACTTCCCTTCACACCGATAGAAATGCCAACCTCTGGGTCGGTACCAGGTCAGGTCTGTATGGCTTCAGCGCCGGCAGGCTCACGCATATCTCCAATCCCGAAAAGACCAACGCCAGCGGCGACGTCATTACAGCCATCCGGGAAGACCGCCAGGGCAACCTTTGGCTGGGCACCGAGGATGACGGTCTCTTCCTCTTCGACCCCCAGCAAAATACTTTCTCCAGGTTCGGGCATTCCGATCGGCTCCCCGGCAGCCTGGGTAACAACATGGTTCGATGTCTGCTTGTGGACAAAAAAGGACAGCTCTGGGCAGGCGGTATCAATGCCGGCCTGAACTTATTCCGTCCATCGGCCCGCACTTTTTTCCACTATGAGAATGAACCGGGCAATACCTCAAGCCTCTCGCAAAGAACGATCTCCGCACTCTTCGAGGACCGCCAGGGCAATATATGGATAGGTACCCACCGCGGCGGTGTCAATATCTATTCTCCCGGCATGGAAAAATTCAACCTGTTCCGACCGGGTTCACCTCCAGCCATCCTCAGCTACACAGACGTAAAGGCATTCTGCGAGGACAAGGATGGTAATATCTGGATAGGCACCGATGGCGGCGGCCTGGACATGTTCTCCCGGGACAGGCTCACCTTCCGGCATTATAAATATGACCCTTTTAAAGACAACAGCCTTGGCTCCAACGCAGTGCTGGACGTGGCGCAAACCAGGTCCGGCGACATCTGGGTGTCTACCTGGGGAGGCGGCCTCAACCGCTTCCATAAGACGGATGGCTCCTTCACCCGCTTCCTGGCCAATCCCGCCGACAGCCACGCCATCAGCTCGAATTTCGTACAAAAGACTTTCGAAGACTATGAAGGGAGAATATGGGTTGCCACCTACTACGGGGGCCTGAATATCCTCGACCCCGCCAAAAAGACCTTCACCCGCATGATCAGCGATCCCACCGGCAAGACCAGCCTCTCCGGCAGGAATATCGTTTCCATCAAAGAAGACAAGGAAGGACATATATGGATAGGCACCGATGACGGAGGGCTTAACTGCTATCAGCAGGCCACCCGCCATTTTTCACACTATTTCGATAAAGGAGAGAAAATGCCCGACCTGAGAATACTGTTCTCCGACAGCAAAGGCAGGTTTTGGGTAGGGCAAAAAGGACTTTACCTTTTCGACCCATCCCGCGATAGCTTTAGCATTTACACCAGCAAAGCAGGCCTCAGCGAAGAATTTATCAAAGGCATGACGGAAGACGAGTCAGGGAACCTCTGGATCGCCACCTCCAATGGCCTTACCCGGTTCAATCCCGATACCTACGCATTTAAAAAATATAACACAGGGGATGGCCTCCAGGGCCTTGAGTTCGAAGCCAATGCCTGCATGAAGACAAAAGATGGGGAAATGTATTTCGGCGGGATCAATGGTTTCAATTCCTTTTATCCCGCAGGCATCAGGGCCAATTCCTTTGTTCCACCCGTCTACATCACTGGCTTCCAGCTCTTCAACCAAAAAGTTTACCCCGGCGAAAAGAACTCCCCCCTGCAAGAGGATATCAGTCTCACAAAACAGCTCATCCTCTCTTATAAACAGGCTACCTTCTCCTTCAGTTTCGCGGCCCTTAACTTCACGTCCCCGGAAAATAACACCTATGCCTACATGCTGGACGGCCTTGACAAGACCTGGAACTATGTTGGCAGGGAAAAAAAATCCGTTTACACCAACCTCGCTCCGGGAGAATACACCTTTCACGTAAAAGCATCCAACAACGACGGCATTTGGAATGAAGAAGGCGCCGCTGTCAGGATCATTATCACACCCCCCTTCTGGAAAACAGCCTGGTTCACCACCCTGCTGATCATTCTGGCCATCACCGGTCTCTACGCACTTTACAGGTCAAGGACAAAGCTTAAAATGCGCCAGCTCGAAGCATCCAAACGGCAGGAGATGCACAAGGTCCAGATGCAGTTCTTCACCAATATCTCCCATGAGTTCAGGACGCCGCTCTCCCTGATCCTGGGACCGCTGGAAAAGCTGATGAAGGAAAATGCAGCCCCGTCCCTCCGGCATTACTACGACCTCATGCACCGGAATACACAGCGCCTGCTGAGCCTCATCAATGAATTGATGGACTTTGGCAAGTTGGAGAGTGGCGCGCTGAAGCTGGCAGTAATGAAAGGCAATCTCCCCGCCTTCCTTGATGAGATCGCCGAAGAGTTCAGGGACTGGGCAGTGCAAAAAGACATAAGATTCACCCTCCAAAAGACAGCCCCTGTACAAGACACCTGGTTCGATCGCCAGATCCTGGAAAAGATCATCCTCAATCTGCTGCATAATTCTTTTAAATACACCCGCCCGGGCGGCACCACCCACCTGGAGATCCTCACTTCCCTGGAAAGCTTTTCGCCCTCCTTCGCCAATGAGCTGATCCTGAAAAATGAGTACCGCGGCAAATCCTATGCTTACATCCGTGTCGCAGACAGTGGCATCGGCATTTCAAAGGAATCCATACCACACCTGTTCGAGCGTTATTACAGGATCACCGACTCCCACCTGGGCTCCGGCATCGGCCTTGCTTTCGTAAAAAGCCTGGCGCTCCTGCACAAAGGAGATATTTATGTCTATAGCGAACGGCTTAAAGGCACCGAGATCATCATTGGTATCCCCGTCGATATCACCGACTACAGTACACAGGAAAAAAGAGAGGTGCTCTCCGCTCCCCCCGGCGTACGCCTGGAAGGGCTCAGTACGCATTCCAATGATCTCCCCGATGAGGCCGGTCTCGCTTCCCATGACAATGGCCACGCCGAATCCATCCTCCTTGTCGAAGACAATGATGAGCTAAGAAAGTTTCTGAAAGACAGCCTCATCCCGCATTATCATGTCACCGAAGCCGTCAATGGCCTGGAAGGCCTGGCAAAAGCAAAAGAGCAAACACCCAGCCTCATCATCAGCGATGTCATCATGCCAGGTATGGATGGCGTCCAGTTATGCAAGGCGGTCAAGCAGGACATCGACACCAGCCATGTCCCCTTCCTCATGCTGACCGCCAGGACAGCCATCGCATCCCAGGTGGAAGGACTCGACTCCGGTGCGGACTATTATTTCTCCAAACCGCTCAACATGGATCTCCTGCTCCTCACCATACGCAACCGTTTTGAACAGGCAGCCCGGCTAAAAGAACGCTACGCCCGCGAGTCGAATATAGAAGCCATGGAGCTGGTACATTCCGAAAAAGACAAGGAATTTATGGATCGCCTCCTGCAGGTCATCGATGCCCAGTTGGTCAACCCCGATTTTGACATCGGCCAGCTCTGTCATGAAATGGGAATGAGCCGCACCCGCCTCTACCAGAAGATCAAAAACATCAGCCAACAATCCATTGGCGACTTCATCCGCACCATCCGGCTGAAAAAAGCCGTCCGCATCATGACACACGAGGATGTGTCCCTTACAGAAGTAATGTACCGCATCGGCATCCAGACTCAGTCCTATTTTACAAAAGCATTTAAAAAGGAATTCGGCAAGACTCCCACCCAGTTCATGCAGGAGATCCGGAAATAAATTTTATGAACATCCTTATCAGACCAGCCGCAAAAGAAGACTTCGAATCCATCTTCAACCTCTTCAGGGAATTTTCCATCTTCCAGAAAACGCCCGAAAAGCTGCACATCACCCTGGAACAACTCACAGCCGACGAAAAACATTTCCAATGCTTCGTCGCCGTCGCAGACGATGACATCATCGGCTTCGCCACCTGGTTCTTCGCCTACTATTCATGGACAGGCCGCGCCATCTACCTGGACGACCTTTACGTAAAAGACACCCACCGCAAATACGGCATCGGCCGCCGGCTCCTCGACACAGTCATCCACCACGCAAAAGACAACGATTGCAGGTCGGTCCGCTGGCTGGTCTCCCGCTGGAATGAAAATGCCATCGGGTTCTATAAAAAGATAGGCGCCCACATCGACGATACGGAGATCACCGCCGTCCTGCCTCTTTGATCAATCACATCTCACCATCGTCTTCATCAGCTCCCAGTAGAGCTTCTTCTTCTCCGCACCCGCCCGCGCCGGCTGGCTGACATATTGCTGATCCAACGCCATCATCTTGGTCTCCGCGTCCTGTAGAGCGCTCAGCTGTTCCCGAAAGCAGCTGACATTAGTCCCCCCATGCCTGTGCGACACGCAAATACTGAGCTTTACATTCAAAATATTTTCCCGCACATTATCCAACGGGTCCGACATATTCAGTATCGCCCGCTGTGCCGCGGTATCCTGGTAGACATTGCCATGCTGGCTCAAACGCAGCAGATCCTCGTGCTTCTTGTTCATCAATCTTTTATAATCGACGATCGCCTGTTTCTCCGCAGTACACTCTCCTGTCACCTGTTCCTGCTTACGTTCCACATTCGCATCTTCTTGCTCGATCTCCTGCTGCTGCTTGGCATGGAACGCATCTTCCTGCACCTGGAAAGCGGCCGGGTTAAAGCAGTTATGCACATTTTCCATTGTCCCTATCCGCACATAGTTGGCCCCGAAATTCGTTTCCATGATCAGGTAAAGCCCCTCCTCGCAATACATATACCCTACACCAAATGCCCCCAGGAATTTCAGGGGATGCAACTTTTCGGGATACCTGTCCCCATAAATAAAAAAGGTATTGGGACTGCCGTCATACCGGTACGCCCTGGCATTGATCTTGTTATCACAATACGCACGCATCTCCGCCTTTCGCAGCATATCCGCTCCCGCAGGTCGCGTTGCCGTAGGCGATTGATACAGGAAATTCTGCGTATTGCCCGTACGTACCCAATGGTCGATCCCCCGCTTGCTTTTTTGGTTCTTGTACATATACACATTCCCCTTCATGCTCATCACGGTAAAAGTGAAATTTTCCAGCTCTGGCATGATCTCCACAACGGCGCCGCCATGGGATGAGGGAGGCAGTATCCCCGTCAGCCCGTTATGCGTGTCCAGGTATACACTTTGTTCCGCATCCAGGCGGCCTACCTTCATCTTCAGGTACAGCTGCTTATCGAAACAGTAAGGCTGCCTGTTCGGCACAATGATAATAGGCTGGCTCCCGCCCGTGAGCACCGGGGCCCTGGTGATCTCCTGCCTCCACTGGGCAAAATGGATCGAATCGCGCCGGGGTGGCGGGTCCTGTGCATAAATATTCCCCCAAACACTTAACATAACACAAAACAAAAGACATCTCATCATAGCATAATTAATTTACAGCTTGACAAATTCCACTCTCCTGTTCTTAGCCTTCCCCGCGTCCGAAGTATTGGCAGCCACGGGCTGTGTCGCACCCTTCCCATCGGATTGTAACCTGGCTTCCTCTATGGAAAAATGGGTCATGATATAATTTTTCACGGCGGCGGCCCTCCGTTTCGACAGGTCCAGATTATGGGCAGCAGCGCCATCGCTGTCCGTATGACCCACGATCAGCACCCGCACGGAAGGGTTCTTCGCAAGCGCATCCCCCAGCTGGTCGATTACTGCATACGATGACTGCTTGATCACATCACTGTTGACATCGAACAGGATGTCATTCGTCACCGCCTTGCCTTCTTCCAGTAATTGCTTCACCAGCAGGCTGCGGGCATCCGTCTCCGCCGAAGCGATCCGGATATTTCCTACCAGCACATCCACCTGGGGGGCCGGCACCATATAGACGCTGGATAAGTAAAAATTATTCCGCATCCCGGGCGTCAGTGCCCTGGGCAGATCGATCAGCTTCACCTGGTCTGCATATACGCGTATCCGCGTCTTGTTGATGGCCATGTCGATATGCAATATCCTGTTGGCATAGGAGGGCAGGGGAAAATCGTTCTTATTACCTACCACATCCTTCAATCCATATTCCAAAGTATGACCGTCATTCTCACGGTAGCGGTTGATACCCACAAAGAATTTATCCTTATAGGCAATATCGTCCTTCAAAATGTCCGACACGGAAGTAAGTCCGAACTGTATATAAGGCGTCAGCTGATCGCCCTGCGCCTGCAGGAAAAGGTCAAAGCCGATGGTGCAATTCTCAGGTAATGCTTTATTCAGCACAGGATTGACAACGGAGTTATGCGCAATATCCAGCCACTTTCCCTGCTGCCCATCGATATTCACCACCTTGCCGCTGCCATTGGTGTTCCATTGCGCCGGAAAATCCAACAGCGCATCCTTCTCGAAATGCTCTTCGAAAAGGACATGCGCACCCGGCACAAAATCGCCATATGCCCCACCGGAAACCACCGGCCCACCGGCCGTCCCCGTACCTCCCGAACCACCCGATCCCATTCCACCACCCGTACCTCCCGGGCCCTGCAAACCGCCCGATCCTCCCGAACCATTTACCCCCCCGCCATTCCCATCCTGCCCCATACTTCCCGTACCTCCCGCAACCTCTTTCTTCGGCTTCTTCTTGAACAAATTCCCGATCGCCCTCCCCGCCTTACTCACACTCGAATCGATTCCCCCACTAATACCCTGATCCATCTTATCTCCCACCTTTTGCTTAGCCGTCCCCTTCGCCCTTTCTCCCAACGTCTGCCCATTCCCACACAGAGCGCCTAAAAAAAACAATACCCCAACAATAAAGAATTTCATAAAAAAAGTTTAATGATTAGGAGGAGTCACCAGCACCGGTGTCGAATAATTATTATCCTCGTTCGACTCCTTTGAATTGTTGTAATAATCCGCCAGCAGGATCAGGTAGAACTTATCATGCTCATGCACCCCACTGATCAACACCTCGAACGTCAGGTCCCCACCCCAGCTCTGTCCGCCTTTTACGATAGGCAGCTTGGGTTCCGCCGCACAATAGGTCCACGGGTCCAGCGTACCACGGTCATTCGCAGCTGGTGGAAGATTGGTAGGGGGCTTGATCATGCCCCTGGCGTCGGCATAAAAACATTTCAACGTGGTCAGCACGTTCGTAGCCAGCTCGCCGGCATTGCGCACCCCCACATTCACCGTCACCACGAAAGTCCCGCGATTCACGTCCTTGACAATACTTCTCACACTAAGACCCGTGACCACCAGATCTGAAGGCCGGTAGTAACGCATATTAGGCCCCACCGGCTGCGGCTTTCCTGTCAGCTTTGGCGTTGGCGTCTGCCCACAGACCGCGCAACCCATACCCATCAACAGTAAGAAAAATATAGTTCTCATTGTAAGGTGATTTTACGTATGCAATTCCATGACATGTCTGCGATATAAAAGGTATTCGCCGCATCCCCGACAGCACCGGCCAGCATCCCCATTCCGGTTCCGACGCCCCCGATCGTGCTGACATACCCGTCCCTCGCGATCCTGCGCATATGTATCGGCGGATAATTGTCCGGGTCTGCCTCCGTCACATACAGAACGCCGCTGGCATCCATCGCCATGCCCACAATGGTGCCGAAAGCAGCAGCATCCCCATACCCGTCCACATCCCCATACGACCTGTTCCTGCCGGCGATGGGTCGCACCATACCCGAAGCCGTTAGTTTGCTGACAGTGCCATTGTTGGCGGCGACATAGATCTCATTATTGCTGTAGACCAGCGCGATGATCAATCCGCCAAAAGAAACCCCGGACATCGTGGTGACATATCCCGCCGGTGTGATCTTCCGGATCGTAGACCCATCGGCCACATAAATATTGTTGGAGCCATCGATGCAGATACCATAAGGGGTGCCAAAGCCTGCTGACTTACCCATTCCATCGACTGAACGCCTGGTGTCATTACCTGCCAGCGTCGTCACCATTCCGGAAGGCGTGATCTTCCGGATGCGGTAGTTATCCCGGTCCGCCACATAAATATTCCCGGCGGCATCGAGAGCCAGCGCATAAGGATGATGGAAGGTCGCCGCAGTACCCATGCCATCGGTAAAACCCGCCGCACCACTACCCGCGATGGTGGTCACTTCACCGAAATTGTTCATCTTGCGAATACGGTTATTCTCACAGTCCGCGATATAGATATAGCCCTGTGCATCCCGGGCCACGCCGGTGGGATGATTGAACTTTACATTCGACTGCGTACCGTCTGCAAAGCCCGGAGAGTTATTCCCGCCGCCGGCAACTAAACTGGAGGTCGCGTTCCAAACATACGCGAATCCACTGCCAGTGGCCCACTTCCCTTTCACCGCCACCGAGACAGGCCCCGACCCGGCCTTGTCAGGAACAGTGCAGGTGATCTGGTTGTCCGACACACCCGTAATGATGGCCGATACGCCATTGATCTTCACCTGCACATCCGAGGCGACATTGCCGAATTTCTGCCCGGAAATAGTAATGGCCGTAGCCCGCGGACCTGCCGCAGGTATCACACCGCTGATGCTATGGGCGCTGGTGGCCATCACAGGCGCATTTTTCAAAACGGCCTGATTCTGCACCGGCGTAAACGAACGGGGTGCCACGACAGCATTGGTGTTGGTCGTATTTGGAGCACCCGTCGTATTTGAGGCGGCCGTCGCCTTTGAAGGAGCCGTCGCCTTTGAAGGAGCGATCGGCTTTATCTGCGCCCTTGTAATCATACATAGGGCAGCAAATGCAATTAGGAGGAGTATTGTATGTTTCATAGTACCCGAAAGTACCCTATCAAGCCGCCTGCCGCAACTACATCATCATGTAGGCATCAGTCCAACTCCCTTAAAACAAAAGGCTTATCAGCTTCCCCTTCAATCCCTTGGACACTGCTTCCGGAGCGGAATGTACGTGAAGTTTATCGTAGATATTCTTGATGTGAAAGCGTACAGTGTCCATACTTATTTTTATTTCCGCGGCGATCATCTTATAACTGAACCCCCTGGCCAGCAGCTGTAAGATCTGGACCTCCCGTTGTGAAAGGTCCACATTTTCCGTATCAGGTCCCTTGGCCGCCGGCACCATCTGCAGGATCTTACGGGCCACCGTGCCCGTCATAGGCGCCCCCCCGCTAAGGACATTCCGGATGGCGGAAGGTATCTCTTCCAAAGCACATCGCTTCAGGATATAGCCCGAAGCCCCCGCACAAACGGCGTTAAAGATATTCTCATTATCATCGAACACGGTCAGCATAATAACAGGCAGGTCCTTATCCATCTGGCGGATCCGCTTCACGGCCGATACCCCGTTCACGGCAGGCATATCGATATCCATCAGCACTACATCCGGCTTCAGTTCCCGGATATCCGCCTCCACGGTCTCCGCATTGGACATGGCAGCGATCATCTCCAGATCAGGCTCCTCACGGATCAACGTCTCCATGCTCTGCCTCAGCGCTTCATGATCATCATACATTAGTATTCTTACAGGCATATATTTCTCAATTTACAATCCCCCTCCTTTTTCCAGCCTACATCTTCATGTAGCCACCGGCAGGTCCAGCAGCACAGTGGTCCCTTTCCCCGGCGCCGCCTGGATATGACAACGACCGTCCAATGAGGCCCCCCGGGCCCGCATATTGTTAAGGCCATTGGTGCTCCTCGGCTTATCCGGCTCAAAACCTACTCCATTGTCCTTCACTTCCAGCAGGATCCGGGCATCGCAGAGGCGGAAAGACACCTCCACAGACGTACAATGGGCATATTTGGCAGCATTGTTCACCGCTTCCTTGAAAATAAGAAAGATCTCCTTCCGCTGCTGCATGGAAAAAGAGTAGCCCAGCAGCTCCTCGGCAGCCTCAAATCGGATAGCGATCTCCTTCGCTTCCAGCGTCTGGGCAAGATATTCCCGCATCCGCACCATCATATTCTCGATCTTGTCATTGTCACTCCGGATAGCCCACACGATATCGCTCATGCTCTGCTGCATCTGACGGGACTGCTCCGTGATCTTCTCCAGGAGGGAAAAGGCACTGGACTGGTCCTTTTCCAGGTGGTTACGGCTCACCTGCGAAAGGATGTGAATGCTGGTGAGCGTGGATCCCAGCTCATCATGGAGATCACGGGCAATAACATTGCGCATCTCCAGCAGCGCCGCCTGTTGCTGCAGCTTCTTCTTCAGCTGCCACCGATTGAATAGTCCGGCCGCCATCAGCGCAAGGAGGACAACGCTTCCAATGATGATATTCCTTGTCTGCTTCTGCTGCTGCAGCTGCCGGTCTTTCAGCTCCTTTTCCGCCCGCGCCAGCTGCAATTCCTGCTCCCTGCTTTTTGCCTGTAATTCGCTTTTATCCAGCTCCACCTCCTGCTGCGCGATGCGCGTGCTCTGAAGCTCCCCCGACTGCGACAGCAAACTAATTTCATTATCCTGCTTCTCTATTTCCAGCTGATGTATACGCTCATTGGCCCTCAGTTCCCCAATAGCCTTATCTTTCTTCTCCGTCTCATAGCGCGCCTGGATCTCCGCTATATTGCGCGCCGTCTCCGCATGCACGATACTATCCTTATAGGCATAATACTTCTTCAGGCTCTCATAAGCCCGGAAAAAATCCTTCCGCTCCTTATAAAAAACAGTCCGGTGGTAATACAGGTCCCTGAGATTGGGCCTGTCCTCGATGGCCAGAGAGATCTTTACCCCCTCGTCAAAATAAGCTTCTGCTCCCACCGAATCCTTCAAAGACCCGGACAGCACTGCGGCAGCTATACAGCGGTGGGCCAGCATACCGGAATCCCCGGTCTCCCGGCAAAGCCGGATAGCCTTTTTCTCATACTCGAGGGATTCCTCGTTCTTCCCCTTGCGGTTCAACAACAAAGACATGCCTGTGTAACTCTGCGCCAGCCTCCTCTTCGATCCGCTAAGCTCCGCATATCTCATCCCCTCACGCTGGCAGCGGATAGCCTGGTCCATGCTGTCCATCTGAAGATAGATCTGCGAAAGGTTGTTATAAGATAGGGCCAGTATATCGTTATCCTTACCTTTCTCCCGGATGGACAGCGCTCGTAAAGCATAAGCAATGGCATCGGACTTATCACCCAGCTCCAGACTGCTGCCGGAGAGATTGCTAAGCGTTTCCGCCATTCCGTCGGCATCATTTACCCGGTCATAGAGCCGCATGGCCTTCAGGTACCACTCCCGCTGCTTATCCAATTCTCCCTTATTACCATACAGGTATCCCATATCATTATAGACCCTGGCAGTATTGGAAGACTGTTCCTTTTCAAATCGCGCAGATAGAGATCGCTGAAGATAAGCAAGGGCCTCGCCCTTTCGGTTGGCGGCAATGGCCCATTGTCCCAGTCCATAGTAACTCCTGGCAATAAGCGAGCTGTCCTTCAGGAAGAGGCTCAGCTGTAATGCCTGCCGGCAAAGCAACGCAGCAGGATCGAGGTGGGAAAGTTCTTTCAGCCTGTCAGCTTCTTCCAGTAAGGCAGACACATGCGCAGGCCCCTGGGCATTATAGGCCCCTTCAGTACCGTGATGGCGCTGTGCGATCCGGTCGGGCTGGGCGACGACGGCGGAAAGGAGTAAAAGGGATAGGCCGGTCAAAAGCCCCGGCAAGAGGCGACATTGGCTCATGTTTAAAGGCCCTTGCCATGAAGATACTAAATTGCGATCAATGTTATTCCTCTGGGCTTAGCACAAACCCGATCCGCGCTATTTCCTCCCGCAGCTGCGGCTCCATTCCCTCATATACGTGCTGCACCATTTGCACCAGGCCCGTCACCTCATCCCCCTCTTTGCTATGAAATTCTATCTGGACCAAAAGGCTATGTAATACATGCGCCTGCAGGACACGGGCGCTCCTTTTCATTACCCCTGCCCGGTAGATCACCTGCTCATGCTCACCACCGAGGGCAGCCGTTCGCATTTCAGCTATCCTTCCCGGGGTTTCAGTGATAAAGGCATTCAGCCGGTCCCATAAATAGTGCCGGTCATCCATCTGTTGTACCAGGCTCAGGTCATATGCCGGCAATTCCTCCACCATTACCCCCACTTCCTGGAACATCGCCAGGGGACCGCGCTTATCCAGCAGTCTGCTGATCTTCTTATACAGCTCCTTAAAATCAAAAGGCTTTGTCATATACTCGTCTACGCCCGCATCCAGGCAACGCACCTGCTCCCCTACCAGGGCCGTAGCCGTCATGGCAATGATCGGGATCTGCAGCTTTAGCTCATCACGAATGACCTGTGTTGCCCCATAACCATCCAGGACAGGCATCTGCAGGTCCATGATGACAAGATCATAGCCCTTGTCCCGCTCTAACAGGTCAACCGCTTCCCTGCCGTTATTGGCCACTTGCACGATGCCGCCGGCCTTGATCAGCACATATTCCACCAGCTTCTGGTTCACCTCATTGTCTTCCGCCACCAGGAACCGCCGGCCAGCCAGTAACTGGCTGTGATCAGCAATAGCCGTCGCTATCCCGCCGCTGGCAGATTCCTCCCGCTCGCTATTGCCATAGGAGATGGAAAAACTAAAGACAGATCCCTTCCCGTCCTCACTGGCAACATGAATATCTCCACCCTGCAATTGCAGCAGCTGTTTACTGATGGCCAACCCTAATCCGGTGCCGCCATATTTGCGCGATATATCAAGCCCCGCCTGGGAGAAATTGTCGAAGATCTCTGGCAGCCGTTCCGCCGGGATACCCATGCCCGTATCCGTCACTGTAAATCGCAGGTCCACCTGCTCGGCTGTCCGTTGCTGTAAGTCAACGTTCACAGTAACAGAACCCTGCTCGGTAAATTTAATGGCATTGCCGATCAGATTGATCAATACCTGGTTTAGCCGGTAGGGATCCCCTTTCATCAAATGAGGGATCCGCGCATCCGTCGCCAGGTGAAAAGCCAGCCCTTTTTTCTTCACCCGGTGGATGAAGATCGCTTTCACGTTTTCCAGCACATCCTTTAGCCTGAAGTCGATCTTTTCGATGGTAAGCTTGCCCGCCTTGATCTTGGAGAAATCCAGGATATCGTTGATGATCACCAGCAAATTGTCCGCCGACAGCTTGATAATGTCGACAAATTCTTTCTGCCCCTCTGTAAGATTGGTCTCACATAACAGATTGGTCATTCCCTGTATGCCATTCATGGGCGTTCGGATCTCATGGCTCATGTTGGCAAGGAACTGCTCCTGCATCCCCTTGGCCGCCTGCGCCTCCCTCGTGGCGGCGATCAATTGCTGCTGGTAATGCGCCCTCGACTGCTCCAGTTCCTCCTTCATACGATGCGTTTCAGAAATATCCCTCACGATACACTGAAAACCCGCGGGTCTTCCCCGCCGCAGCAAAAGCACAGCAAACTGCTCCACCCATTTTATATCCTTATCACGCGTAAGTATCCGGAAACTGTACGTGGACTCCCGGACGCCCGCATGCAGCTGGTTGAAATAGTGTTTCTTCACCTCCGGCAGGCTGGCAGGATCTATCAGCATCGAGAAATGCTTGCCCTGCAGCTCCTCGGAAGAATAGCCCGTCAGCTCCATCGCCTTGGCGCTGACAAACGTAATATACCCCTCCTCGTTCGTGGAGTAGATGACGGCCCCGGCATTTTCAATCAGCATCCGGTATTTCAATTCGCTTTGAAGAAGGTTCTTTTCTGCATTTTTACGGAGAAGGATATCACTGTTCAGCTGCAGGAGGATGATCACGATGAACAGGAAGGCCAGTAGCGATCCGGTAATAAGCATATAGGTGCTCCATCGCTCATTGTTCAGTCTCGCCGCCTGTCGCAGGGTAAGCAGGTTCCTTTCTTCCCGCATCATGGAACGCAATGACCCTTTCATACGGTGGATCATGGCCGCCGCCTTCATGCCCGCACTTGCCCGCTCCATCACAGCCGGGCCCAGGTAAACAATACTATCCACGAATAGTCCCAGCTGGTGTGTATAGCCCGCCAGCTCCCGTAGATAGGCCCGCTGATGCGTGTTGTCTTCCGTTAGCTCCCCCAGCCGGTTGAGATACTGCTCCAGCAGCCCATGAGACTCCGACATGCGTGTCTTTAAAGAGTCCGCACCACTGATGCTATATTGAAGAGAATAAGTCTCACCCTCCGCCATCTCACTGTCTATCCGCTCGATCTGCTCGATCACGGAATAGGTGTGGTCGATCCAGAAACCCTCGTTCCTTACGTTGGCCTTGTTGGAATGGATCAGCCACCCTACCAGGCAGAGGGATGCTATAGAGAAAAGTAACAGCCACGTTATCTTCCGTTGAATTCCGGACAATCCATTAAAAAAAGTTCTCATACCTGTCAATGGCGTTGAAATAAGCACTTAACCAATTGTATAATAACGTATAATCTCTCGTAAGATTTCCACCTTATCTAAGTAGGAACGTTTTTTTAGAAAAATTACATATAAACCCCTACTATTTTGACCACTCATAAAATTGCACCCCCTTCCTAAAACCTTTTTTCCCCACTTTTGTGCCCATGACCATCCGGTACTGCTTACATATTATCCTCCTCTCCTTCCTTTCCATACCCATCTACAGCCAGGTCAAGCCCCGTGCCGATACCACCCGCACCGACACCACCACTCTTCACGCGGCCAAGGTCACAGCCCTCAGACCTGCCACCACTGCCTACACGGACAAAATAGTCGTCAACGTCCAAAACAATATTACAGGTGCTGGCGGCAGCGCCCTCGACATACTGGCAAATGTCCCCGGACTCACCGTCGATAACAATGACAATATCCGCATCAGAGGCCGCGAAGGCATCCTCTTTCAGATCGACGGCAAGCCCCTCCAGACCGCACCCACCGACCTTGCCGCAATTTTAAAAGGCCTTCCCGCCTCCTCCATCGACAAGATCGAGATCATTACGCAGCCGTCCGCCCGCTATGACGCCGCAGGCACTGCCGGTATCATAAATATCAAATTGAAAAAAGACGATCGGCTCGGTACCAATGGTGCTATGACCATCAATGCCGGTCAGGGTAAATACCCAAAAGCAGGTGCCGGCTTCAGTATCAACAGCCACCATCAGGCGCTTAATCTTTTCCTAAGCTATAATTACTTGTACAGGCAGATGTTCAATCATCTCCGGATCGACAGAAGGTTCTATGACAGTAGCCATTATACCGGAGGTGACGTGCAGGACAACTATTTCAAATACGAATACAACACCCACGTCGTCAAAGGCGGCATCGATTACAATCCGACATCCGCGACCAGCATATCCCTCTCCGCTACAACGTTGAGCAATACATATGCCATTCATGGTGATAATATCGCTGACAAAAAAGATGCCGGCTTCAACACCGTATCCGTTGTCCCCCTGCACATGCTGTCTTCCAATCATCCCGATAACTACGCCGTCTCATTTAGCCTGAAACACGTTCCCGACACCACAGGTAAAAGCCTGAACATCGATCTGGACTATGCCCGGTATAACGACAGCAAAAAGGAGATCTTTTCCAACGGTGTATCAGATCATCAGCAGGGACAGCTGGATATTTACGCTTTAAAAGCAGACTACACCACGCGCACCCATCAAAATATCACCGCCGCATGGGGGCTCAAATCCAGCATCGTTCAATCACAGCATACCCTGGATTTCATGCCTCCTCCCCTCATCACCAGGTTCAGGTACCATGAGAACATCAACGCAGCCTATGCAGAAGGGCACGCTGCATTCGACCACTGGCGCATGGACCTGGGCCTTCGGCTGGAAAACACCAATAACGACAGCTCCTGGCTCCAATTCTTTCCCTCGCTGAACCTGACACGTAAGTTACCCCACCACCAGGAGCTGACACTCTTCGCCAATCGGCGAACAGACCGGCCCAACTATAGCCAGCTAAGTCCCCTCAGGATCTACATAGACGCCACAACCTATAAAGTCGGCAACCCGTACCTCATGCCCCAGCTCTCCGATGCGGCAGGTCTCACCTATAACTATGCCAACATCATCATTGCTACCCTGACTTACAGCGTCACCTACCACACCATGCGTACCGTGTTCATACCGGATAGCACCCTGCCCGGTGTGACCTATCAGACGGATAAGAACCTGGATCGCTATCGTTATGCAGGTTTCAACACTTCATTCAACTATACACTGACCTCCTGGTGGAGCATGCTCAACAATATCCTGGTCTACTATAGCTATATTAATGCGGATCTCCTGCACTCCTCACTTAACAAAGGCAACACGGCATTGCAGTTCACCAGCTCGAATAAATTTTCTGTCAGCACAAATTACAAGGCGGAGCTCAACGCCGTTTATAACTCATCTTTTCTCGACGCCTATATCTATAACTACCCAACTTTCAATCTCAGCATCGGCCTGCAAAGGTCGGTCCTGAAAGAAAAAGGGACGCTGAGGATGAATGTCACGGATTGCTTCTACGCTTCTTATTTACATGCATACAGCAATATTGACAACCTCACCGAGGCTTTCACCAGTAAGAGAGAATCCAGGGTGCTTAATCTTGCCTTCAGCTATGCTTTCGGTCGAAAGGCCGTGCCGCAGGCCAAACAGATCACGGGCGGTGCGGAAGAGGAAAAACGAAGGGCCAATTGATACCCAGGCCTCAGTTCAGCTGCTCCTTATTGTACTTATTCCTGTAATCCACAGGCGACATGGAAGTGATCTTCTTGAAGACGTCCCGGAAAGCCTTGATATTGGAGTAGCCCACGTCATACATCACCTCATTGACAGTCTTCCGGCCCGTCTCCAGTTGCCGCTTGGCGGCTTCGATCTTCAGGCGTTGCATATATTCCAGCACCGTATTGTTCGTGGCCCGCTTGAACCTTCTTTCGAAAGTACGGCGGCTGATGGCGAATTTCTCGCTCAGCATGTCAATGGTGATCTTGTCCTGGTAGTTGGATTCGATGAATTCCTGCACCTTGACGATATCCGGATCGTTATGGACCTTCTGGCCCTTGAAAATGCTGAAAGGCGATTGGCTCATCCGGTCGATGTCCAAAACAAAGAACTTGGAAGCCAGGATGGCCAGTTCACGATTGGTATATTTCTCGACGAGGTGCAGCAGCAGGTTCCAGTAAGAATTGGCTCCGCCGCTGGTATAGATCCCGTTATGGTCCGTCACAACTCTGGCAGCGACAAGGTCCACTTCGGGGAACATCTCCTGGAACTCATTTGCGAATAGCCAGTGGGTGGAACAGGTCTTACCGTTCAGCAACCCTGTGCTGGCCAGGACAAAAGCCCCCAGGCAGAGGCTGGCTACTTCGGCGCCCGCCTTATATTGTTCGACGATCCACGGTATGAAATCCTGGTTCAGCTTGATGGCCCTTTGCAGGTCGCCGCTCACTGCCGGTATGATGATAAGATCAGGCGTTGCCGCGGCTCCCAGCACCGCATCCACATGGATGGAGAAGATGCCTTCCGTGACTCTCACTTCTTTGCTCAACCCCACCAGTTGCACGCTGAATAAAGGGTCTTTTCCGGCGCTCTTTAAGAACTCGTTGACAGCTGTGAATAAATAGCGGGGATCAGCTACAGCTTCGATCACGGCAGTTTCAGGAACAAGGATGGCGACATTTTTCATATAGTGCTAGGTTGTGTGATTCCTGTAAAGATACGCGGAAGCCTTGTCGTAAACAACCCCTCGAATTGACGTATTACCATACTTTAATTCCGGTTTTGCGGCAATAGCTTTGTTCTATCAAAATCACCAGATAAATCCAGGATATGACACAGATCAACGCCTATTTAAACTTCAATGGCCAGTGCCGGGAAGCCATGACTTTCTACCAGGAATGCCTGGGAGGCGAGCTCACCCTCCAGCGGGTGGCGGAATCCCCAATGGCCGCCCCATTGCCTGCTATTGAAGGCGCTAATATCATGCATAGCATCCTCATCCGCGAAGGACTTATGCTCCTGGGATCGGATATGATGGGCAAAAAGCTCGAAAAGGGCAATACCGTCTCGCTGTGCTTGCGGTGCAGCAGCAACGAAGAGATCAACACCTTCTTCGCCAGGCTGGCCGTGGGTGGTAAGGTAAAAATGCCCCTCCATCAAAGCTTTTGGGGGGCCACTTATGGAGAGCTCACCGACAAGTTCGGAATGAACTGGCTCTTTCATTATGCAAGGAATTAGTCAAAAATTAAATAACACATAAAACCAACCAATTATGCGACGCAACAAGATCATCTACTGGATCTTCACAGGCATCATCTTTGCCTTTGATTCCCTCATCCCCGCCCTGACCTCCAATACGCAGCTGGCGATCGATGGCATCCGCCGTCTGGGATTTCCCGACTATTTCAGGGTCGAGCTGACAGTATTCAAAGTATTGGGAGGCATTGCCCTCATCCTTCCCATGGTGCCTCGCCGTTATAAGGAATGGGCCTATGCCGGCTTCGGTATCAATTTTATTTCGGCCACAGTAGCCACCTGGGTAGTCGGCGGCTTTTCCCTTAATATTATATTCCCCCTGGTCCTCCTGGCCATGCTCGTCATCTCTTATGTCACCTATAACAGGCTCACCCAATCCAAACTCAATTCCAGGACCGAAACCCAACAACCCAATCCCTACTTACCCGTATAATCTCATGCCCGGGCGACAACCATCGCCCGGGCAACTTATAACACCTAACCAATCCCCCCTCGCCCCTCCGGGACATACCGCCAGCTATAGTCTGAAAGGCTATAGCTGCAACAAAAGCCAACAGGAAAACCTAAATCTCAAATCCCAAAGCACCTAACCCCCCTAAAACCCCCAACACCTAAAAAAACAAAACTTTTCGTACCTTAGGGTCCTTCAAAACTCAAAAGCCGAAAAACCAGTGCCCGAAAATAATTATATATTCTCCCAGGTAATGCAACGCTATCAGCTCGACCCATTACCCCAGGCCCATCAACCCCTCCATCCGGGGGTCGACAATGAATTTATCACAGCCCTCCTCCGTTCCTTCGAAGAAAAGACCTTCAGCGCCGCTGACTTCGAACCTTACCGCATAGGGCTGATCGTCGACTATATCCAGCGGACCCACTCCTTCTATTTACAGAAGAAGCTGCCGGAAATAGCCCAGAGCATCCTCCTCCTTTCCGGGCACTATGAGTCCAACCACCCCATCCTGATGATCCTGCAAACCTTCTTCCACCGGTATTGCCAGGACCTCACCACCCACATCAACGAAGAAGAAAGACTGCTGCTGCCCTATATCGTTAAATTGAACAATGCCAACCTCGGGCCTTATCACTTTTCCGAATATATCATGGCAGGACAGCGTTATTCCATCGCCGCATTCCTCAAAGATCACCACGATACGGAAGACGAGCTGAAAGACATCCGGGAGGCCATTCGCCTCTACCAGCCACCTGCTACCAATGAATCCCTCTTTCGCATCCTGCTTACACAGCTGGAGACCTTCGAACAGGACCTGCATGTACATGCCCTCATCGAAGAAGAGGTGCTGATCCCCAAAGCGCTGAAGCTGGAGTCCGAGGTCCGCAGCCGGATGGATGCCGCAGGTAAGTTGAACTAGCCCGGTTCATCCCGTATTTACAACAGTCCATACGCCGCGCCATTGCCCGGCAGTATCGCCGCGCCTACCTTGCTTCAATTATGAAGAAAGTAAAAAAAATCGCCAAATGGACGGGCATCGTATTGCTACTGATCATTGCGGGTCTCTCAGTTACCATAGCATCCCGTCAGAACCTGCATTATGATGCCCCTACCCCCGGCATACATGCTTCAACAGACAGCACTGTCATCGCCCGGGGAAAACATCTCGTATACAGCTCAGCCCATTGCATCGATTGCCATCAAAAGGCAAATGCCGATTCACTGATCGCCCTCGGACAGGAAGTACCGCTCACCGGAGGGTTCTGCTTCAATCTGCCGTTAGGAAAGATCTATTCGAAGAATATTACCCCTGATAAAGAGACAGGCATCGGCAAGTACACCGACGGGGAAATAGCCAGGGCTTTGCGTTACGGCGTTCATCCCGATGGGACGGTGGTGTATGACTTCATGCCATTTCACAACACCAGTGATGAAGACCTGACGGCCATCATTTCATACCTCCGTACCCAGCGACCTGTCCACAATGTCGTTCCGGAACATACGCTCAACCTGATGGGCAATGTGGTAAAAGCCTTTCTGGTAAAGCCCGTGGGGCCTTCCGAACCACCGCCTGTTGCCGTGAAACCTGATACCACTGCGGCTTATGGGCGCTATATGGTGCTCCACCTGGCGGAATGCAGCGGCTGCCATACCAAAAGGGACATGACGGGCGCCATCATCGGAGAACCTATGGCAGGGGGCAACAATATAGAAGGGTTTATAACACCCAATCTCACTCCTGATCCCGGCAGCAGGATCTATAAATGGACCAAACAGGATTTCATCACCCGTTTCCGGAAAGGCAGGCTGGTCCCGGGAAGTCCTATGCCCTGGGGTTCGTATGGCCGGATGACCGATGATGAACTGACGGCCATTTATCATTACCTGAAGACAATAAAGCCTGCCCAAACAAAGTAAGCAGGCTTTACGATAAAAAAGAAAGAAACCCTATGGCTGTGGTGCCACCACCGTACTGGCATTGACATAAGGCCAGAAACCCGGGGTGGGCACACTAACGCCCTTGGTATTGCCGCGTTTCAAACTGTCTGCGCCAAAATAATACAGGGGCCATCCTTTGTATGACAGCTGTATCTTTCCAAACAACATGACAGTATCGAACGCAGTCTTATCGAGAAGGGTCGGGATCTTGTTTACCCCGGCCACCTCGTTCATCGGCCACACGGGGTTGTTGCTGAGATCGGCCTTCGTGAAAGTGTTCTTCTTGAACTTGTCGGGACTAAACGCATACAGCGTCCTGCCACGGTCATCCGTGATGTACTGTGTAATGCCCACCTTCGGCTGAAAGAGGCTGTCATATTGAATGCCATCTTTGCCCACCAGCTGCTTGTTGGCCAGCATCACCGTATAGTCCGGCTTGGCTACATACCAGACATTGCCGACTTTGTCGCCTTTCACGTCACCCGCTTTCGTGTCATTCTGAAAATAATACAACGGCCATCCTTTGTAGGTGGTTTGGCTTTTCCCATCACTGCGGACGATAGTAGCGAAGTCGTTGGCTTCCAGTCCATCCCCCAGCTTTGTACTGCCGGTATGGAAGATAGGCCATGCCGTTAGACAGCCACCCGTGCAGCCGGAGCTGCCATCTGCATCGATCGTGAAAAAATACAGCGTATTGCCGGCGCTGTCGGTCAGTATTTTTCCGAATTGTGCGTTTGTCGACAGCTGAACGCCAGTGACAGCGGGAGGTGTAGCATTATTGTTGTTGTCTTTCTTACAGGCGGCTACTGTTAAAGTTACCCCAATAGATAGCATGGCCAGGGTCCGGTATTGCCCGGCCCATTTGATAAATGTGCGCATTGAAAATTGGTTTGCAAGTACAAACGCCGGCTTGAACCATGGGGTTGGCTCAGCCATATAAAATAATCTTGCAATCCATTGGCCGCCTATCAATCCAATGGCTTCACCATAATGTTCCTGAAATGCACTTTGCTGTTGGGATCGTGGCCTTGTAAGGCAAAAGTGCCGCTGGAGATGACCCTGCCCGCCATATCCTCGGGCCGGCTGACATTGTCAGGCTCGGTATAGTCGACGACTACTTTATCGTTGATCTTGATGATGACCCTTTTGCCCTGTACGGAAAAAGATTCCGTATACCACTCGTTGTCTTTCACGTAAACTTCCTTCACATCTTCTACGGCATAAAGGCTGCCCGTTCTGCGCCAGTCTGTGTGCGAGTTGTTCACCTGCACTTCATAGCCCTTCGCAGGCCAGCCGCTTTCCTGGTATCGAGTATGAAAATAAATACCCGAATTGCTTCCCGGTTCGGTCATCACATCAGCCTTGAACTCGAAGTTTTTAAAATTATGGTCCTTCACAGGTCCGGCATAGAACAGATGTGCCGTATTGCCATGCGCTATGATCGTTCCGTCCTGCACAGAAAAAGTGGACGCATTTTCACCCACTTTCCATCCATCCAGTGATTTTCCATCGAATAAAGATATCCACCCGGCCCCATGCTGATTACTAACCTTACACGATAACATCCCAAGCGCTAAAGCGCTGATCAAAAACAAACTCTTTTTCATATCTCTTTATTTGATCAGCCAAGATAGGGGTTTATCTTTTTAGCAAAATGCAATAAAACCGGACATCGCTTGTATCGAAAACAAACATAACCAGGTCCCAAACCAGCCCCAATTAGTTAATTATCAACAAAATACAATCTGGCATTTATTTAGCAATGTCATCAAAGTACCTAACACGGTCCCATGTTTAAGAACAACTTCAAAATAGCGCAGAGAAACCTCCGAAGGAACAAAGCCTTCACGGCCATCAATGTCGCAGGCCTGGCCCTTGGCATCGCAGCCTGCCTGTTAATAGTACTTTTTGTACAACACCAGCTAAGCTATGACCGCTTTAATAAAAAGGCTGATCGCATTGTCCGTGTCGTCCTTAAAGGCAAAATGCAGGTGGGGGAGATCAAAGAGTCCCATGTCATGCCCCCTGTAGCCGCGACTTTGAAAAAAGATTTTCCGGAAATAGAAGAAGCCACCCGCATTCGCGCATATGGCACACCGCGTATCTCATATAATAACAAAACCTTTAAAGAGGACGAAATAGCCTTTGTTGACTCCAACTTCTTTCGTGTTTTCACGGTACCCCTGATCAAAGGCGATCCCAACACGGCCCTGGTAAACCCCAATACCATGGTCATCTCTAAAAGCGTGGCAAAAAGATATTTCGGCGATGAAGACCCCATCGGAAAAGTGTTGCAGTTCAAGGACAGCAAGGCCGCAGCCACGGTCACAGGGCTGTTCGATGAGATCCCGTCGAACTCCCATTTTCATTTCGGGCTGCTGATCTCCATGTCCTCTTTTCCCGAAGCGAAAGACCCTTCCTGGCTCACTTCCAACTATTACACCTATCTCGTCCTGCCCGAACGTTACGACTATAAAAAGCTGGAAGCCAAACTACCGGTAGAGATCGAAAAATATGTCAGCCCGCAACTGGAAAAAGCCATGCACCTTACGATAGATCAATTCAGGAAGAATGGCAATTCCATCGGGCTCTATCTCCAGCCACTCACGGATATCCACCTGCACTCGGATTTCACGGGGGATATGGAGCCGTACGGAGACATCCGTTATGTTTATATCTACAGTGCCGTCGCCATCTTCATACTGCTGATCGCTTGTATCAATTTTATGAACCTCTCCACCGCCAGCGCTTCCAAAAGAGCAAAGGAAGTGGGTGTTCGTAAAGTGATGGGGTCGGTGAAAGGGCAGCTGGTACGCCAGTTCCTGGTGGAATCCCTCCTGCTGACGGTAGTAGCCATGGTGATAGCCCTGGCGCTCGTGCGCATTGCCCTGCCCTTTTTCAACGACCTGACTGGCCAGAAACTGGACCTTCGTCTTACATCAAATCCCTGGGTCCTTCCCGGACTGATCCTCTTTGGACTGCTCACCGGCCTGCTGGCCGGCAGCTATCCTGCTTTTGTCCTTTCTTCTTTCAACCCGATCACCGTCCTGAAGGGTAATCTTACCACAGGTAGAAAGACTGTCGGCCTGCGCAGCGGGCTGGTCGTATTCCAGTTCTTCATCTCCATCAGCCTCATGGTAGGTACGATGGTCGTATACAGGCAGCTCTCCTATATTCGTCATAAAGACCTTGGTTATAGCAAGGATCAGGTGCTCATCGTGCATGAGGCATGGTGGCTGCGAAATAACGCAGATGCGTTCCGCCAGCAGCTGTTGCAGGACCCGCGTGTAATAAGCGTCTCCGCCTCTGGCTTTCTGCCCGCAGGTCCTTCCTACGATAATAATTTCTTTGCTTATTCAGATGGGAACACCAGCCAGATGATCAAGAATCTCCGCTATGACGTGGATGAGAACTATATACCAACGCTGGGCATGTCGATGGCAGCCGGACGTAATTTTTCGAAGGAATACGCATCGGATTCCAATGCCGTCATCGTCAATGAGTCTGCCATCAGTGCCTTCGGCTGGAAAGCCAGCGCCCTGGGGCATACGATCATCCATTCGGAGAACGATGGCGTTAAAACTACCTACCATGTCATCGGTGTGGTGAAAAATTTCCACTTCAGGTCGCTGCACGAACAGATCACACCACTCGTGATGACCCGGGGACAAGACTGGAATAACTTAATTATAAAGACGAAGACAAAAGATATCGCAGGCCTGCTGACAACCCTGCGCCGCCGCTGGTCGGAGATGACGACGGAATCGGCATTCTCTTACTCCTTCCTGGACCAGCGTTTTGACAACACCTATAAGTCTGAACAGAACATAGGCCTGATCCTGGGCATCTTTGCCGGCCTCACCATCTTCGTCGCCTGCCTTGGCCTGTTTGGCCTCGCCACTTTTACAGCTGCGCAGCGTACCAAAGAGATCGGTATCCGTAAAGTGCTGGGAGCCGATGTATCGGGCCTGGTCGCCCTGCTGTCCAAAGATTTCCTGAAGCTGGTAGGACTGGCCTTTCTCATAGCAGCTCCCTTCACGTGGTGGATAATGAACCGCTGGCTCCAGGATTTCGCCTACCGCAGCCCCATCAGCTGGTGGATCTTCCCGGCCGCCGCCATCCTGGCTCTCCTGGTAGCTCTGGTAACCATCAGCGCGCAGGCTATCAAAACGGCCATGGCCAACCCCGTGAAAAGCTTACGGACAGAATAGATCATTTCACTGGCGGCTTCCGCGCGGGCCTGGGCAACACCGGCGGCTTGGCGATCCCATTGAGATCATAAACGATCCTTCCACCCTTAATGGTCATCGCACATTCCAGTCTCCCGGGCCCTTCCACCCGGCGACCGGTATAATCGAAAAATCCGAAAGAACCCTTCCGTACATTCAGCAAAGCTACATCCGCCACCGCACCCACCGAAAGATGGCCCAGCTCTTCATGCCTGATCTCACGTGCCGGATTCCAGGTGGCCGCACGCACCACACTATCCAGTGGCATACCCATCGCTAAGAACTGGGAGCTCACATTCAACATGTCCTTCATAGACGCATTCACACTTCTCGCGTGCATATCCGTACTGATCGACGAAGGGAAGAAGCCTTCATGACATGCGGACATCGCCTGGGAGAAAGAAAAACTGATCTCACCATATCCAACATCGAAGATAATGCCCCGCTTCCGCGCTTCCCAAACAAAAGGCTTCACCCGGTGCGACAACGTATCCACGATGAATTCCCGGTCCCATAATTGTGCGAAACAATGCGTAAAGACATCCCCCGGCCGCAAACGCCGCAGGTAGAGCTCCTCGATGGATAGAGGAGGTTTACTGCTTCCAAAATCGATCATTACGGGAATATGGGCGAGCGTGCCCCCTTTCACTGCCTCATCGACAGGCTTCCACGATGGACCCGAATAGTGAGCGACCTTAAATCCCACGATCTGATCGGGATATTTCAGGGCAACCTCGGCCGCCATCTGGCCATCCATATCCGCTGTATCCTGCTCGAACTCTTCACCCCGCATGCCGCCACCAACGATATTCACCCATGCCAGCACCCGCGTCTGGCTTCGCTCGATCACCTGTTTCTGGAACAGGGGGAAATTGCGCCAGCCCGAACTACCCGCATCCACTACCGTAGTGACACCGGTCCGGAAAGTAAATCCGTCCGGAACGATCCCTTCATGACCATTGCTATATGCTTTTTCAAATCCGTAAAAAACGTGCACATGAATGTCAATAAGGCCCGGCACTACGTACAACCCGCGGGCATCCACCACCTGCGCGGCCTGCCCTGGGTCGATAGACTTTTCTACCCGCAGGATCTTCCCATCGCTGATAGCGACATCCATGACGGCATCGATATGGTTCTTCGGATCGATGACATGCCCTCCTTTAATGACGATCGAATAAGTTTGAGCCATACCTCCCTGACACAAAAAAAAGAGGGACAGCAGCCAGTATAATTTCATCATGATAGTACCTCCTTCAGGCGCGCCGCCACGATTTTCTCCTGACCTGCCTTTAGCATCCAGGCTGTTATTACAATGCTGCTGTCCTTGACATCCGCCACCTCGATGGAAGGATCACCCTTGCGCAACTTTTCCTGCAGCTCCTTCCCGCTCAGCTTCACTTTGTTCAAATCCCAGCTCATGTGTAGTGTAGGTGTAACATTTCCCAGATCAGGCACGACAACAGTGGTTGTAATGCCATTCAAATTCCTGACAGCGCCCTCGATATGTGCAATAGCGGCCTCCCAGACCTTCCATTCTTTCTCATGGTCCCGGTTGACAAAGCTTTCCAACGCCATGTACATACCCAGCACTTCTTCCTTATTTACTTTCATGCCCCTGCCGACAGTAGATCCCCTTGGAGGCATACTTAATCTCGCAGCAGCCACAATGTCTTTTTTACCCATCAGCAGTCCCGCACTCTGTGGACCCCTGATGGCCTTACCACCGGAAAGTGCCACAAAGCTGAACCCCATATCATTGAATTTCCAGAGATTCGACACCGGCGGAACATCTGCCGCAATGTCGATGGAGGTCGGGATCCCATGCTGCTTGCCTATAGCCAGCCATTCCTCGTGTTTTATCTTACCCTTGTCAGCTTGTATATGGAGGAAATGCAACAAGGCAGTACGTTCATTGATAGCCGCCTCCAGCTCCTCCTTCGTCTCGATGTATACCATCTTACAGCCCGTATTCAAAAAAGCGTGGTTATAAACGATCTCATGAGCCTTCTGACAAATGACCTCCGACTTCATGCCCGTGCCTTCCAGGTGTGGCAGCTGCTCAGCTTTTTGAGAGTCCATACCCGTAAGGATACCCGCTAATCCCAGCGTCATGGCGGAGAAGGCTCCCGAAGTAACGACAGCTCCCTCCGCATGCACCAGCGCAGCGATCTTTTCTCCCACCTTGTCCTGCAGCTCATCCAGCATACAAAACTCCCCGGAGGCACCGGCAATGGTTTCCACAACAATATCTTGCATTAAAGAACCAGTCATGGCAGTGTACGTACCGGCTGCATTGATGAATGTACGCACCCCCAGCTCCTTGAAAAGATCTCTCTTTGCCGTAACTGAGACAGGCGCTTCCTGCGCCTTTACCACACCTATGAATGGAGTAAAAGATAAATACTTAAGAAGTTGCCTTCTTTCCATTAGCAGTTAATTTTAACCCTTACTATACATATGCGATACAATCCATCTCCACCAGCGAATTCCCGGGAACGCCACCCTTCGCCACCGCCACCGTCGTACGCACCGGCGGTTTGCTCCCAAAACGTCCTTTGTAAACTTCATTCATCCCCTGGTAATCCGCAATATCATTGAGGAAAACAGTCACCTTCAACACCTTTTGCATGGAAGACCCGGCAGCGATCAGCTCTTTCTCCAGCTCCTTCAGCACGATCTCCGTATGTGCCTTGATCTCGAAGGGTTCAACGTGTGCGCCCTTTCCGGCTATGAACACCAAACCATTGTACTTGGTATTTCCGGAGAACAGCGGCACATCCTGTTGATATTCCGCCTGGGACACGCCTGCATTGCCGGCTTCATGCCGGACAGCGCCGGTTGCTGTTTTTACGCTCTCAGCTTTGCTTACGACAGTCGCACCCACCAACCCGCCAATCGCCCCTAACAATCTTTTTAAAGCAGTTCTTCTTTGCTTTTCCATGTTTGACTCTTTTAAAGGTTTTGCAATTAATTTGCAATAAATATAGTTCTAATTTCCAATAAACGACCAGGAGATGCAAATAAATTGCAGCTTAAGTTTGTTTTTTACCGGCCTCTGCAGTCTGCCGGAACTCGATATTATAGATCTTACCGAGTAGTAAAAAATAGCTGATCAGCAGGGGTCCGAAGATAAAGCCCCAAAAACCAAACAGCTTCAATCCCACGATGACCCCCAGCACAGTAATGACGGGATGGATATCGCCGATCCGCTTTAGTAATGAGATACGCGCCAGGTAGTCTACATTCCCGGTAACCACCACACTGTAGAGTCCCAGTCCGATGGCCTGGCCCGTATGTCCCCCCGCAAACAGCGACACGACCAGCGGCACCCATACCACCATGGTGCCCACAATAGGGAAAAAAGCGAATATGCCCGTGAGGAAGCCCCACAGCACAGGATCTCCTACCTTGAAGATCCAGTACCCCAGCGCTGCAAATACCCCTTGTATGATAGATATCAGGGGGATCCCGATGGCATTGGCCCGTACCATATTTTTGGTCTCTGCCGCCAGCAGGTCGATATTTCCTTCTTTTAAAGGAATATAATCGCCCAGCGCCTTCTCCATCCCACGACCGCTCGTCAGCATAAAAAAAGCAAGGAACAGGATCATGATCAGGTTCCCCAGCATCGTAGCCGTACTGTTCAGCAGGATGGGAATGAAATTGGTAGCGGCCTTTTGCATCCCCTGGAGATTCTGCTGTGAAAGGATCTCCTGCCCCGTCCATTGTTGCACCTGGTTCGAAAAGGATTGCAGCACCTTCGTCACCTCATGGGTATTCGTGAAAAGCGCATTGATCTTCCCCGACAGCATCCGGACGGTTAAAAATATAGGTAGCCCGACACAAACCAAAAATCCCACCAGGAAAGCCGTCGCCGCCAGCCCCTTCTTCCAATGCCGCTTCTCCGTTAAATAAAAATAAAGGTCGCGGCTAAGGATATACAATGTCAACGCCCCCAGAAAACCCGGGAAAAAATCATACAGCTCCAGGAAAAGCACCACCGCCAGCGCCATCACTACCACCAGCAGCAACAGCTGGCGTATCTTGTTGTTATAGCTATCTGCCATATATTTGACCCATGTTTGACTTACTCTACAAAAAGATCAATGAAAAGATCACCTTGACAGAAGAGGAGTTCAATCTGTGTAAAACCCTTTTCTCCCCGAAGAAGTTACGTAAAAAACAGTACATTCTGCAGGAAGGAGACATATGCAAATATAATACCTTCGTCACCAAAGGCCTTTTGCGGTCATACACCATCGATGACAAGGGCAACGAGCATATCCTGCAATTCGCCCTCGAAGGCTGGTGGACAGCCGACCTCTACAGCTTTTTTACAGAAGAGCCCTCTCTCTTTAATATCGAGGCCCTGGAAGACAGCGAGCTCCTCCTGATCACCCACGCTTCCTGGGAATCCCTTCTGCAACAGTTGCCCGCTTTCGAACGCTATTTCCGCATACTCATACAAAATAATCTCATCGCCACACAGCGCCGCCTCATGGAATCCCTCAGCGAGACAGCCGAACGGAAATACCTCAAATTCATGAAGACCTACCCCGAAAGCGTCCGGCGCGTTCCTCAGCACATGATCGCCTCCTACCTGGGCATCACCCGCGAAACCCTCAGCCGCCTCCGCCGCGACATCGCCTCCGGCAAATCCTTTCCTTAATTATCAACCATTTATACTTCCGGCCAAAAATATTTGCGTAGCCAAATAACTACATATATATTTGTAGTCAAATAGCTACATAATGAACCTGAGACGAGACGTTTTTCAAGCCATAGCAGACCCGACGAGAAGGGCTATTCTCCTGCTGGTGGCCTCCCAATCGATGACAGCGGGTGCAATAGCCTCGAACTTTGACACAGCCAGGCCGACAGTGTCCAAACACCTGCAAATACTCACCGAGTGCGACCTGCTCGAACAAAAACAGACGGGTAGAGAAATTTACTATCACATCAATGCAAAAAATATGAAAGAAGTAGCCGACTTCATCGAACCATTCCGCAAAATGTGGGATGACAGGTTCAACAAACTGGAAGCTATTATGAAAAAATACAAACCCAAAAATTAGTACGACATGGAGCAAAAAACAAAGATCAATGCCGAAGACGGCAAACAGGAAATAGTGATCACAAGGGAATTCGATCTGCCATTGGAATTACTTTTTACAGCGTATGTAGAGCCGGAAATTATAGAGCAATGGATGGGAACGAAAGTGCTGAAACTGGAAAATAAAAAGCACGGCAGCTATCAATTTGAAACCACCGATCCCAAGGGGAACAAATATGGTTTCAATGGGGTGATCCACGAATTTCATCCGAACCGGAAGATCACCCGGACATTTGAAATGGAGAATACGCCTTTCTCCGTCCAGCTTGAGTTCCTGGAATTTGAAAAACTCACGGAAGACACCAGCAAGCTCACTATGCATACAATATACAGGTCAGTCGCACACCGGGACCAGGTGCTGCAGTTACCTTTTGCCAAAGGCATCAACATGGCCCACGATCGGATACAGGACATCCTGAACAAAATAAAATAACCGTTATGACAAAGAAGAATAAGATCATATATTGGATCGCTACGCTCTGGCTTTCACTGGGAATGGTAGCCACCGGTATGGTACAGTTATTAAAGGTGAGATCGGAAGGGGCCGTGGCCCCGCCCGGAACATATGGCATTACGCAATTGGGTTATCCCATCTATTTTCTGACCATCCTGGGTATTGCGAAAATTTTGGGAGTTATTACAGTACTTATTCCTAAATTTCCTATACTAAAGGAATGGGCCTACGCAGGCTTTTTCTTCACCATGTCGGGGGCGATATTTTCGCACATCGCAACGGGTAATCCAATGAAAGAGATCTTTCCTTCGTTGCTATTGCTGACCCTGACCTTGGTATCCTGGTATTGCAGGCCAGGGGATAGAAAGATCATTCCCGTTAATCAATAAATGAATAGTATGAATCCTAAAGTTGATTTTTACTTCAGCAAAACCCAAAAGTGGCAGAAAGAAGTGGAGAAATTGAGGACGATCACGCTTGGGTGTGGGCTGACCGAAGAATTGAAATGGGGCGTACCTTGTTACACATTTCAGAAAACCAACATAGTGCTGATCCATACATTTAAAGAATACTGCGCCCTTTTATTTTTCAAAGGCGCCTTGTTGAATGATGCCAAAGGTATCCTGATCCGGCAAACTGAGAACGTACAGGCAGCCCGCCAGATCCGCTTCACCAACATCCGGGAAATAGTTAAGCTGGAGGCCACCATCAAAGCCTATATTTATGAAGCCATTGAGGTGGAAAAAGCTGGCTTGAAAGTCACTTTAAAAAAGACCAAAGAATTCCCCATTCCTGAAGAATTTCAAAAGCAACTGGATAAGCGCCCCACCCTGCGAACCGCCTTCGCCGCATTGACCCCGGGTCGCCAAAGAGCCTATATTCTGCATTTCTCTGCGCCCAAACAGTCCAAAACCCGCGAGTCGAGGGTTGAAAAATCCATCCAGCAGATCCTCGATGGAAAGGGATTGGACGATTAGCCTAACCCACCTGACCAGATTATGTGATCTACATCACATCCATTAATTACCATACATCAATGGTCGCCCCACCTCCATGTGCGTACCTTTACCACATCAAAAAAAACAAAAACATGTCAAAATCTAAATGGTCGATAGACCCCAGCCACTCAGAAGTAACATTCAAAGTAAAACACCTGATGATCAGCACCGTCACGGGCCACTTTACCAAATTCAACCTGGACGTGGTCACCGAAGGCGACGACTTCAACACCGCCTCTGACATCCTGTTCACCGCCGACATCGACTCCATCGATACCAACAGCGATCAACGGGATGCCCACCTCAAATCCGAAGACTTCTTCCACGCCGCAAAACATGCGCAGCTGGAATTCAAAGGCACCAAATATGAAGCAAAAGGCGATGAAGCCAAACTCCATGGCAACCTTACGATAAAAGGTGTGACCAAACCCGTCACCCTGAACGTAGAGTTCGGCGGCATCGTAAAAGACCCCTATGGACAGACAAAAGCTGGTTTCACCGTCACTGGTAAGATCAGCCGCAAAGAATTCGGCCTCACCTGGAGCGCCGTCACCGAAGCTGGTAGCGTAGTAGTAGGCGACGAGATCAAAGTGAACGCTGAAGTCCAGTTGATCAGAGCTTAAATATACTCCCTGCCTGCCTGTCGCAAAGCAGGCAGGCGGGACAAACAAAAACTATATGTCAGACAGCATACTCGGCCTCCACCATATCACAGCCATCGCCGGTAATGCCCGGCGCAATCAGCACTTTTATACCAAAGTCCTGGGACAACGCCTCGTCAAAAAAACAGTGAATTTCGACGATCCGGGCACTTATCATTTTTATTTCGGCAACGAAACAGGTGCCCCCGGCACCATCCTCACCTTCTTTCCCTGGGAAAGCATGGGCCCCGGCCGCATAGGCTCGGGTATGGCCACAGGCATAGGTTATTCCGTACCGAAAGATAGCCTGGAATTTTGGAAAGATCGTTTCAACCAGGCTGGGACCAAACAAGGGGAGATAGGCCAGCGTTTTGGCGAGCAATACCTGCCCTTCCAGGACCCGGATGGACTGAACATTGATCTCATCGTCAGCAATACACCCGATGAAAGACCTGTCTGGACCACGGACGAAACAACCACGGAAAATGCGATCAAAGGCTTCCACAGCGTCACCCTCACCCTGCGCAGCATAAAGCCCACGGCCACCATCCTCACGGACATCTTTGGCTACAAGCTGCTGGAACAGGAAGGCCCTCGCTACCGGTATATCACGGATGCCATTGAAAACGCGGCTATTGTAGATCTGATCGAAGCTCCTTCCGAGCCTCACGGTTACAATGCCGCAGGCACTAATCACCACGTGGCCTTCCGGGTGAGAAATGATGACATCCTGATGGAATTTAGAGATAAGATCGCTAAGAAAGGCCTGCACATCACCCCGAAGATCGACCGGGACTATTTTTTCTCTTTGTACTTCAGGGAGCCAGGCGGCGTACTGTTCGAGCTGGCCACCGACAATCCCGGCTTCACCCGTGACGAGCCGCAAAACGAGCTGGGAACGCACCTGAAGCTGCCCCGGCAGTATGAATCCGACCGTGCCCGCATCGAGGCCGTATTACCTAGCCTCGATTGATCCCAAACGTTTGACCCACAAAATTCACCTATATGCACACCAAAAATATCATTACGGCTGGCAGGAAGCTGGAAGAAGCTGACAAAGCCCTCATCCTGGTCCATGGAAGAGGGGGCAGCGCAAACGATATTCTCTTTCTTGCCGATGAGCTGGCCGTAGAAGGTTTCGCCCTGCTGGCCCCGCAAGCCACAGGCAATACCTGGTACCCCTACTCTTTCATGGCGCCAGCATCACAGAATGAACCCTATCTCTCCTCGGCGCTCGATATATTGAAAGGGCTGGTCGCTGACATCAATGAAGCAGGCATCGCCAATGAGCATATATATTTCCTGGGATTCTCGCAGGGCGCCTGCCTGACACTGGAATTCATCGCGCGCAATGCAGCCCGTTATGGAGGCATCGTAGCCTTCACCGGCGGCCTCATAGGGGAAAAGATCCACCGCGAAAATTATAAAGGAGATTTCGGCGGCACGCCTGTCTTCATCGGTACGAGCGACCCGGATCCCCACGTACCGGTCCAAAGAGTCTATGCTACCTCGAATATTTTGAAAGAAATGAACGCTTCCGTGACGGAAAAGGTCTATCCCCTGATGGGACACACCATCAGCCAGGACGAGATCGAACAGGCCAACAACCTTATCTTTAACGACGTAACAAATATTATATGAAGTCCCTTCTCTTCCCCGCTTCCGAAAGAGGTACCAAGGACATCGGCTGGCTGAAAAGCAATTTCTGCTTCAGTTTCAGCGATTACGCGGATCCGTCCAAAAGCGCCTTCGGTACCCTGCAGGCTTTCAATGACGACTTCCTTCAGCCGGGAAAAGGGTTCGGCATCCACCCCCATCAGAATATGGAGATCATTTCCATCATGCTGCAAGGCAGGATGAACCATAAAGACACCATGGGTTACAGCACCACCGTAGAAGAAGGAGGCGTACAGATCATGAGCGCAGGCGCCGGCCTCCGGCACGAAGAGTATAATATTGGAGAGGATGAAGTGAATTTCCTGCAGATCTGGATCCAGCCCAAGCTGCAGAACATCAATCCCCGCTATCAAACCCGCAGCTTTCCAAAGGCGAATAGAAAAGACCAGCTGAAGACCATCGTCTCCGGCGAGGAAGGACAGGAACATTGCTGGATCAACCAGAACGCAAAATTATCGCTGGGCTATTTCGACAAAGACAAGGACCTGACCTATACCTTCAACCCCACCAACAAATGTCTCTTCATTTTCGTGATGGAAGGCAGCATCAGCGTCAACGACACCACGATAAACCAAAGGAACGCCCTGGGCATCTGGGATACTGGCGGGATCGCCATCCACACCAACGACTCCAGCCACTTCCTTATCATAGAAACGCCGGTAAATCAGAAATGATCAGTTCTTTGTCCCACTTTTGATAAAGCCGGCGATACTGCCTACCAGTTCCTTATCCAATTCTAATTGATCGTTCCCATAAGTGGCCAGGTTCTTATCCCTGTCCATAGGGGCATCTTTCAACACATGGTTCATGCTGTCTATCAATACGAGCCCGGCCTTAGGCGCGGCTGCCTTCAATTTCTCTGCATCCTCCCGGCCTACCTGCAGGTCCGTCAATCCCTGGATAATGATCACAGGCATCTTCAATTTGCCGATCTCACGGGCCGGATCATATCGGTTCCACGAAGCTATATAACCCTCGTTCCCCGTTTTCAAGCTGTCCAATGCCTTTTGAATACCCGCTCCTGAACGCCCGGCCTGTCTCAGCTGTCTTTTTAATATGATCTCCGCTGGCGATCCCACACCTGCCAGCGAAACAAAGCCGTCCGCCTTCCCTATACGCGCGGCAATAGCCCCGATCAACGCCCCTTCACTATGGCCGATCACGATCACCCTGGAAAAAGTTGTATCGGCCCTTAACTTTCGTATACACGCCACCGCATCATTTACATAGTCCTCAAATCGCAGGCTGTCCATCCTGCCTTTGAAATTTTCGCTCTCCCCGACATATCTCTTATCATAACGATAGCTGGCGATCCCACGCTGCTGCAAGGCTTCTGCCAGCATCCTGTAGGGCGCTGCCCTTACGCCCAACGGATTATTCCCGTCCCTGTCCGTCGGACCCGAACCCGCGATCATTAGCACAACAGGCATTTTGCCTCCGGGAACCTCTGACGGCATCAGCAATTCTCCATGCAGGTAGCCCCCGGGCACAGCCACTTTGTAGTTGGTGTGATAGACGGGCTTGACATCATTATTCGGCCGGTTGAAGATCCCCGCAACGTGGTAAGTGCTATCGATCACGAGCACCAGCGCCAAAGTACGCTTCGATCCGGGGGCTCCATACCGGTTATAATTCCCATGGCTTACGTCCAATGTAAATGCATCCAGGTCCCCCACGGTCCCCTTGATCTGCGTAAATACCACCCGCCATTTTTCAGGCGTTACCACTCCTTTCATCTGGGTGCTGAACATCCCATAGATACTGTCCGCCGCATCGCTGGCATACCATTTGCTGAATGCCTTCAACGTCCCGTCATACGAGGTGCCCCTATCCTGCCCCATGGCACTGACGGCTAACAATACCACGAGAAAAATTAAAAATGTACGCATAAAACAAAAATACCTGTTTTTTATATGGATTTTAACCACCCCCGCATCTGATCCACTTAAACCATTAGTCTATGAGAGCATCTTTTCTCTTCTTATTACTTATTCTTACCATCTATGCCGCACAGTCTCAGCCCATCCGCGACACGGGCAAGCCGCCCGTTGCCAGTGGTGCCATAAAACCATGGGCCGCGGACAAGGCTATAGTGATGGACTATTTCCAGAACCAGCAGTTTGCGGAAGCCATCGATTATCTCCAGCCGGCTTTTGCCGCCGATTCCACCAATCTCAACACCCTTTCCTGGCTGGCCTACGCCAATTATATGAACGAGGATAAGCCAACCTCCGAAGCATACAACATCCGCATTTTACAGCTGGACAGCAACAATATCACCGCCCTCTCTTACCTGGTCAGCCTTAAGAGGGACGATGCATACGTCATGGCAATGGGATATGCCCACCGCCTTATCAGGCTTCAACCCAACAAGGCCGTCTGGTGGCGCACCATGGGCGACTTGTTCCGCCGGTCCAATGAGATCGATTCGGCCATCATCTATCACAGCCATGCCTATGAGCTGGCGCCCACCGACGCTAAGAATGCAGTAGCGCTGGCAGACGCCCTCATCGAAAAGAAGCTATACCCACAGGCCGACAGTGTCCTGGATGCCGGTCTGGCCCGTGATTCCTTGAACCTCTCTTTGCTGAGATCGCGTATCCACTCTGCCTACCTGGCAAAGGATTATGCCGCTGCTATCGTTCCGGGAGAGAAGATCAGACAGCTCAACGCCCCCATCCTCAATGCCCTCACCTGGCTGGCCCTCTCCTATTACAACCTGGGAAAATATCCCGAATGTGTCTCCACCTGTGAGTATATGCAATACAATGGCTTTGACATCGAATCCGTTTATTATTATGAGGCCAGGGCCTATGCAAAAATGAAAGAATATAAGAAAAGCAATGACCTCCTGGCTATCTGTCTTAATAAAGCCATCTCCCACACGGCAGAATGGTATTACAGTGACCTGGGCAGCAACTATGAGGAACTGAAGGATTATAAGGCAGCCGTCGCCCACTACGACACAGCCTACTACCTTTTCAAGGAGCCGCTCATGCTCTACAATTGCGGACGTATCAGCGAGACTGTCCTGAAAGACCCGGCCATGGCCCGGAAATATTTCACCCTTTACCTCAAAACAGCACACCCCACGTCCGCAGAAGAGAAAAAAGCCTATAACTACGTCCGCGCGCGCTGGTCCAGGCGTAAATAAACCTATTCGGCGCGCAGCCCCCGGCTGGGGTTGCGCGTTGCCGCCTTTATCACCTGCAAACCGATAGTGCATATAACAATGGATAATGCGGCGAAGCCTGCGCCGGCAAATAATGTCCAGCTTACCCCGGTCCTGTAAGCAAAGCCCTGTAGCCACCGGTTCAATCCAAACCACGCTAATGGCGAAGCGATCAGCCACGCTATTCCCACCAGGGCAAACAACTGCCTGCTCAACATCCAGGCAACATCGGTAAAACCCGCCCCTAAAACTTTCCGGATACTGATCTCTTTTGTCCGCCGCTCAGTCGTGAAAAGCACCAGGCCCAGCACACCCATACATGCTATGATAACAGCAACGACCATCGCCACCGTGATGAGCCGCTGCGTCTGCCGGTCCTTTGCATATAAATTGGCAATGGATTCATCCAGCCAGCTAAAAGTAAACGTCTCCTTTGGAAATACCTGCTTCCACACCTGCCCGATCCGCGCAAACGTAGCATGCTTATCCCCCGCCCCCAGCCGGATCGCCGCGTTAAGCTCCAGGCCGGGCACATGCCCGATCACCAGCGGCCGGATAGGGTCATGAAAAGACCCCGTATGAAAGTCTGCCACTACACCTGCCACAGGGTAGACCTTCCCCTGGAAGCGGATCATCCGTCCTAACGCTGCTGCTGCAGTCGGAAAACCCGCAGCCTTCCGATAGGTTTCATTGATCACAAATTCATGAAGGCTGTCACTTTCCAGCATATTCCTGCCCGCCAGCAGCCGCAAACGGTAAAAAGGGATCATATCCCTTCCTCCGGCAAGCATAGACACAAGCATATCTCCTCCCTCCTCACCTTCGATCTTCATCGGAAGCTCGATGATGGCCGCCCCCATGGGAGCATGCCCCTGTAATATGCAATCCTCCACGCCCGGCAATTGCTTCACCTTTTGCCGGAACAGCTTCATCTCTTCCGGGCCTTTCCATGCATCCACATTGATCACCGCATCTTTTGCAAATCCCGGGCTCGTATCCAACATATATTGGATCTGGTTCCTGACCCCAAGGACACCGATAATAAAGACAAGAGAAAGCACGAACTGAACGCCGGTCAGCAGCCCGCGATAGCTTCCTTTTTCAACCACCGCCCCTTTCAGGCTTTTTACTGGCTGATAAGCAGACAGCACCCTGGCCGGATAAACACCAGCCAGCAAGGTGGTTGCCACCATCACGGAACCAACGAACAGTAGTGTATCAACGCTGAAAATGGGAAACTTAACTCCCGCCGGAATGTAATCCCTGAAAAAAGATAATAATGGTCCCACCATCGATACAGCAACGGCTGTCGCCAGGAAGGTCAGCAGGAACGTCTCCACCAGGAACTGTCGCTGCAGTCCGCCCCGGCTGCCGCCCAATACTTTGCGCACGCCCGTTTCCTTCGCTCTTTGTATGGACTGTGCCGTCGAAAGGTTGACAAAATTGATCACGGCCATCAGCAGGATGAACAGGGCGACACAGATCAGCACATACAGCGTGAGCAGGTCAGCTTTCCTGATCCCATCGTGATCATAAGCTGCATTGAAGTGCATATCCGACAAGGGCTGCAGCACAAGACCAAATTTCACCAGCCTTAACATGGGGTCGGTCCTCAGGTGCCGCGCCGCAACACCAGCCAGCTGCCCTTCCACCCCTGCCGGCGCCCTGTCCTTTGCCAGCTTGACAAAAGCCCTCGTCCAGGGATTCCCCATTGCAAAATGCCAGTTATCCGGTTGGTAGCTGTTCTTCAATCCGCTGCGCCCGATAGTGCTGATAGAGATAAATTCAGTATAAGGAATGTCGGTATTTTCTTCCCAGTCCTTCACCACCCCCGACACACGCACCCGGATGGAATCATCGTAGATCATTTCTTTTCCAAGGATATCATTAAAAGCAAGACCCCCAAAATATTTCCGGGCCTTACGTTCCGACAGCACCACAGAAAATGGGTCCCTCAGCGCAGCGACGGGATTGCCTGCCAGCCAATCATACTTGAAAATAGAAAAATACCCCGGCCCTGTAATGATCGTCCCGTCATGCCCCCGGGCAGGATAACGGTAATAGGCAGCAGCAGCCTCGATCCCGGGGATCTCTTCCAGTAAAGCATTGGCAACGGGTGGAGGAGTATCTTCCGTATAAGCCGCTTCCACCGCTCCATTCCCACGGTCCTCCTGTACTCGTCCGCCCAACCTGTAGATCCGGTCCCCGTCAGGGTGATCTTTGTCAAAGCTCAGCTCATAGCTACATACCTCGTAAATAACGATACAGGCGGAAATACCCAGGGCAAGCCCCAGCACATTGATAATGGAATACACCCTGTTCCGGAGCAAAATGCGTAATGCGATCCTGAAGAAATGCTGCAGCATACCTTGGTTTTCCTTATGATGCGGGCCCTTCCCTTTTCCACAAACACCGCAAGAACCGGGTTTTCCTCCCTCCTCCACATCCTACCTTTGCATGATGCAAAACATTGACAATCTCGACTGGGAGGCCGCCACCGCCAGCCTGCATGAGCACGGCTACGCCCTCATCCCGGCACTCCTTGACATAAAAGAATGCGATCACCTGGCTGATGCCTACAACGAGCCAGCCTTCTACCGCAAGACCATCACCATGGAGCGTTATCGCTTTGGGAAAGGCGAGTATAAATATTTCTCCTATCCCCTTCCTCCCCTGGTCCAGTCCATCCGAGAAACCATTTACCCAAAACTGGTGCCCATTGCCAATGCCTGGATGAAAGCCTTGCATGACCCCAGGACTTTCCCCCCGGACCTGGCCACCTTACTGGAGCAATGCAGGGCCCACCACCAGGACAAGCCCACCGTATTGATCCTCCAATACGGCGAAGGCGGACACAACACCCTCCACCAGGACCTGTATGGCGAGATCTTCTTCCCCATGCAGCTGGTGCTCTTCCTTGACGAACCCGGAAAGGACTACACAGGCGGCGAGTTCGTCCTCGTCCAGCAGACACCCCGTGCCCAGTCAAAAGCCATCGTGCTCACTCCACGTCAGGGAGACATGCTTATTTTTACAACGAATTTCCGCCCCGTAAAAGGTTCAAAAGGTTATTATCGTGTCAACATGAAGCATGGCGTAAGCCCCGTCCACCAGGGCGCCCGCCATACTTTAGGCATCATCTTCCACGATGCCTCCTAACCCGTCATTTTCTCATTTGCCCGCTGTATATCCACCGTCCGGTACAATCCCTCAGGTATAGTCGCCAGCCTTGAACGATGGATCTTATCCCCCAACCCATAGAACTCCTGGAAGGACATGATCAATGGCCTCCATTTATCCGGGTCCACACGGTCAGGATGCCCCTCCATGATAATGGACTCCTCCAGGTGCACTCTTTGCACCCGCAGCTCCAATGTAAGTATCTTTCCTTTCAACACCTCATCCTTTGCCGCCAGCGAATGCACATCCTCTACCACCACTTCCATCTGCACAGGGCATTCCATCACGCGGGGCGCACCTACCGTCTCCGACGCGCCCGGCGTCAGATGGGCCACTCCAAATTTATCAGGCTCATAACGATATCCCTTTTGTAATTTTCCCGCCGGCACAGGATCCGACCCCGTCGTCAATGCCAGCGCATTCACATGTCCGGCCTGGTGTATGGAAGGCAGGTTCAACACCCCTTCGCGATTGCGCAATAGATTTTCCGTCGTCTTGGACGCTCCGGAGATCCCGATGATACAACGCCACCCCAGCCAGAATATGGAGGAAATAGGCGCTACATTGTAGGAGCCATTCTCATTCACCGTGCTGATAAGCACCACCGGGGTGCCAAAGTATAAGATGGAAGGTTCAGCGATCTTGTGCATATAGGTAATCTTTTATACCGTAAAATTACCCTGCGGCGTATATCCTTAAAACCCGGAACTTGCTGACTTTATAGCAACCTCCTCTGCACCCCCGCCCTACCCCCGCACACGTAGCTACGCAACTTCAACGTGATCACCTCGGGGAAAGCCGTATACTTATCAGTTCCCAGGATCAATATCCCTCTCATACCACAGGAAGGAACATGGATCCCATACACCATCCGCTCACAGGATGATTGCCTGCTCCGTGGGAAGTAATGCATCTCCAGGATCTCAAAATCATTTGCCCCTATCAACAGCGTATGCTGAGCACACAACAGCCGGTTGCCCGTCAGGTTGAAATCAAGATCGAATCCCCGCTCCTGCATGTCAATCACCGCATCGACGATACAAATAAAACGCGACCCTTCCATACTATAAACTTTAAATGCAAATGTTGGAAGTTTCGCCATCCGGGTCAATGACATTTTCAAGGCATTTGTTGTATATATACCTTCCTCCGTGCAGGAACAGATTCATCCCCCAAAACGCTGGACCACCCCCTCCTTATAATGCCCGCTCACGGGTATCACCCGCTGATCCGTCAACACCAGCTCCGCGGTCTTCACGATCTTGATCTTCGACACCGCAACGATATAAGATTTATGCGTCCGTATGAACTTCCCGGCAGGCAGCAGCTCCTCCAGCTTCTTCATAGTAAGGTGTACCAAATACTTTCTTTCCGGCGTTACGATCTTCATATAATCCCTCGATCCCTCGATATACAGGATCTCCGAAAAAGCGATCCGCAACAGCCCCTCCTTTTCTTTCACGACTAAATGATCTTCCTGGTCGTTACGCTTCCCCTCACTTACACCTACAACCACCTTCCCCACTGCTTGCGCAAACCGCTCATAAGAAAATGGCTTCAGCAAATAATCCACCACATTCAATTCATACCCCTGCAGCGCATATTCTGCATACGCCGTGGTAAATATTACTTTCGGCGGATCGGGCAGGGTCTTTAAAAAAGTGATCCCATTCACCAAAGGCATCTCGATATCCAAAAATATCAGGTCCACCTTATGCTGTTGCAGCTTGGCAAAAGCCTCCATGGCATTGCGGCACTTCGCCACCAGCGTCAGGCCTTCCGTCTGTAAGATATATTGTTCCAGGATCTGGTGAGCGATCACCTCATCATCCGCTATCAAACAATGGATCATAATCGAATTTTTAAGTCGACGGTATACACATCGTCATTCTCCCTGATCTCTAAAATATGACGTTCCGGGTAATATAAAGCCAGTCTTTTGCGGACATTCTCGATCCCTACACCGCCATAGGGTGTTCTTTGTCCCGGCGTCCTGACAAGGACACTGTTGGACAGGGTGAACCTCAAAACCCCATCTGCCACCTCTACTTTTCCCCGTATGAACCCATTATCCGTCACCCGCTGCGACCCATGCTTGAAACTATTCTCCAGGAAAGGGATCAGCAGTAAAGGCGCGATAATGACCTTCTCACGATCCGGTGCAATGATCTCGAAAGCAATGTCTGCGGAAGGATAGCGTTTTTTCTCCATTTCCAGGTAATTACCGACAAAAGCGAGGTCCTTGTCCAGTGACACCTGGTTACCCTGGCAGTCATATAGCACATACCGCATCATGTCCGACAGTCGTAAGATGAAAAACGGTGTTTCCTTTGCCCCGGTGAGGCTCATGCCATAAATACTGTTTAAGGTATTAAAAAGAAAATGCGGATGTAACTGCGCCTTTAAGGTCTCCAGTTGCAGCACCAGGTGGTCCCTTTCCAGGTCATGCCGTTTCCGTTCGTTCTCGAATGCCCAGCGCATGAACATGATAGAAAAGAATACCAGTGGGTCGATCAGATGCTCCGGCCCGTGCAAATTGGGGCTCCACAGGCTCAGATCATACCACCTGACTTCCCGGGTATAGAACTTATCCATCACCGCATCACTGTTCAGCGCCTTGAATAAATGGGCCACCGCCCAATTGCACCACTTCATGATATACATGAAATAAACCAATGACAGCAAGCCCAGCAAAAGGTATCGCCCTTTCCGTAAAAGTAACGGACCGATCCATCTGTACATGGGTATTACATAGAGGGTAGTGGCAATGGAATAGAGAATGATCTGTGGATAAGGGAAGTTCATCCGCACCCGGGGTAGTGCAGTAGTCTCCAGTGCCATGCCATATTTATACAAGCTCACATAGACCACCCAAACCAGTAGTTCATAGACGGGGATACCCGGCTTTTTGCCTGTGTACCTGAATAGTTTCATGGCTTCAAATCTAGGGCATTTTACTCCTTCCGGGAAAGCTCCCTTCGACAAAAGGCCTTTTTCTTTCGACAAGATGAGGCTCCATGAATTATGCAGATCATTTCCCCACAGTGGTAGAACGCACCTTTCAAATCCCTTTGCCCCTTCGTTCTTTTGTTCTCACAAACAAAAAACCATGAAACAACTGATCTCCTCCATCATCACAATCCTCGCTCTTCTCTTAAACACTCATACCACCCAAGCCCAGGACACCATCGCGCTCAAAATAATGGACTCCGCCAAACAATTGCAGACGGTCTCCGTCACTGCGGCCAAACCCTTTATCATTCAACGCACCGACAAGATCATTGTCAACATCGCCCAAAGCCCCCTGGCTGCCGGCGGCAATGTGTACGACGCGGTAAAAAGAGTGCCCGGCATCATCGACTTGCAGGGGCTCCAGTTCAGGGGCCGCCAGGTCACAGTATATATGGACGACAAGCCTGTCCGTCTCAGTGGGGAAGAGCTGCAAAACTACCTGTCAGCCATGCCCGCCAATACCGTGGATCGTATCGAGGTCCTCCCGCACCCCTCTTCCAGGTACGAGGCCAATGGCGGGATCGTAGTCAATATCATCTCGGCAAAAAGCAAGGATTTTGGTACCAGTGGCGTGCTGACAGCCGGTGGCGGCGCCGGCAACTATGCCCGTTATAACGCAGGCCTCAGCCTCAACTATCGCAGCCCCAAACTTAGTCTCTATGGAAGCTATGATCTCCTGCATACAAAGACCCGCAACGGCAGCACCATTGCCCGGTCCTTCAATGACGCATACCAGGTCTTTGAGCACCAGTCCACCCTTTCCACAGGCACCAGCCACTCTTTCAAAACAGGATTCGATTACACCATCAATAAGACCAGCAGCTTCGGCATGCTGGTAAGAGGTTCGCTCAACAACAGGTCAAGGGATATCTCAGACCTGTCCCGTCAGCACTACTATACACAAAATATGGATACGTTCTCGGAAGTCGCCACCAGCAACCACTCCCGTTATTTCACGCCTGCCGTCAATCTCTACTATAAAATAAAGGACCTGACGATCAATGCCGATTATTTCAGCTATGCCAAGGATTGGAGCGATGATTTCATTACCCGGTACACAGACCAATACAACAAGGAATACCGTGCACCCTACCTGTTGAGGGACAATTCACCCGCGCGGAACAAGACAAAGTCTCTTTCAGCCGACTATTCCTTCCATGCCGGGAACATCAATTACGAGGCAGGCCTGAAGGCCATACTCACCCGTACGGACAACGACGTAGCCTGGGAGACGTATGACAATGGCTCCTGGATCAATGACGTCACCCGGAGCAATCGCTTCATCTACGATGAGAACATCTATGCGGCCTATCTTACCATGGCGCGCACGGTGGGAAAGTTCAATATCCGGGCCGGGCTACGGGCCGAGCACACGTATACCAATGGCAATTCCGTCACCTTGAAACAGGAGAATACCAACAGGTATACCAATCTATTCTCCAACCTCAACGTAGAATACAGCCCTTCGGCCAGCCACCAGCTAAGCTTCTCCTACAGCCGCAACATCGAACGCTATGGGTTCAGCATCGTCAATCCCTTCATCATCTATCAGAGCCAATACGCCTACTACCAGGGCAATCCCAATATCAAGCCCTGCTTTTATCACAACCTGGAGCTCAGCTGGGCTTACCGTAATGAGTGGATGGCGTCCTTCGGCTACAGCCACTATGTACAAACACCAGCGGAAATATATAAGAAGGCGCCCGGAGGCAATGCCATGATCAGCACTTATGACAATGTTTCTTCCGCTCAGCAGCTGACAGTCAGCATCACGTGGACAAAAAATCTGTTAAAAGGTCATCTTTCCACCAGCAACACCTTCGGTGGGCTGCACGCCGGCTACCATGCCCCCGATTCCACCGGCCTCAACAACACGTCCTACACCGCTTATCTCAGCAGCAACAACAGGATCATCCTGGGACATGGCTGGAAAGCAGAGTTGAATATGAATTATTACAGCCCCATGGCCATTGGCGCCTATCGGTTCCGGCCGCAATTCGAAATGGGCGCCGGATTCTCCAAAAGCATACTGAAGAACCAGGGTACCCTGGCCCTCAACGTCACCGATATTTTCAACTGTAACAAGCGCCGCTATACGACGTCTTCCTTCGGTGCCACTTCCATCACCCGCGACAACACCGAGACCCGCTTTGTAAAGCTGGTATTCACTTACCGTTTTGGCAACGCCCGGGTCAAAGCCGCCCGCACCCGCCAGACAGGTATCGAAGAAATAAAGAATAGAATGAACTAACTCCTAACTCAGCACCTTCCTCACCCCTTGCCTGAACAATTTCCCAATCGGGATCTCCACCTTCTCAATCTCCACCAGCTCATGCGTATACGACCTGATCTTCCCAATGCTGACAATAAACGAACGATGCGTACGGACAAAAGCCTGCTCCGGCAGCATCGCCTCCACCGAAGTAATAGACTGCTTCGTGATGATCACCCCATCACTGGTATGAACCTTTACATAATCCTTCATACTTTCCACATACAGGATATCCTGCAGCATCACCTTCACCATCTTCCGGTCCATCCGAAAATAAACGAACGGATCCTTTCCGCCCGTAACCGCGCCAGCCGCACCGGACGGACCAGCCTGACTACCAGCACCTCCGGAACCTCCAAAGCCTCCGGAACCACCGGCAGCTTTGCTCACCGCCTTGACAAACCTGTCAAACTGTATAGGCTTCAGCAGGTAATCCACTACATCCAGCTCATAACCTTCCAGCGCATAATCCGAATGGGCGGTGGTAAATATCACCTGTGGAGGATGCTTCAACGCCTTCACAAAGTCCGTCCCCTTCAGCTGCGGCATGCAGATATCCAGGAACACCAGGTCGACAGATCGCTGCTGCAACAGGCTCAGCGCTTCCATGGCATTCGCGCATTCTCCCGCCAGCTCCAGCATAGGCATTTCGCTGATATAGCGGCGGAGGATATCCCTGGCCGGTGGTTCATCGTCCACGATCAGGCATTGAAGAGGGGGGCTATTGTGCGGGTTCATAATGCTTGTTATTAGCGTTCACCACCTGCCGGACCTCGGACCCGGTGCGCCTTTCCAGCTGCAATCGAAGGTTTACTATAAAGACATCCTCCTCGTTGTTGATCACCAGCTGATGTTTATCCGGGTACATATATTCCAGGCGTTTCATGACATTGACGATCCCTATGCCACCGCCACCTACGGACGATCCGGGCGTTTTGCCATTCAATAATTTCATTTTCATCACGTCGTCTTCAATGACGATCTGCAGGCTCACCCATGGCTGGTCAAGCATTTGGCTGGCCCCATGTTTAAAACAATTCTCTATGAAAGGCAGCAACAGTAAAGGAGCGATATACGCATCCTTTGTATTCCCTGAAAGCTGGATAGACACATCCAGCTTATTACCATACCGTACCCGTTCCAGCAGGACATAATCCTGCACCATCTTCAGCTCTTTATCCAGGGGTACCAGGGGCCGGTCGCATTCGTACAGCATATACCGCAGGAGGTCTGACAACCCCGCAATGAGCACCGGGGCCGACGAAGAACCCACCTGTGCATGCGCATATACATTGTTCAGTGTATTAAAAAGGAAGTGTGGATGCACCTGTGCTTTCAGCAGCTGCAGCTGTGAAGCGATGTTCTCCTTCTGCAATTCCAGGTTACGGGCCTGTTTAGCATACCAGTACTTCATCAGTTTGATAGCAGCAGCCATCCCGCCGATGGTGACCCCTCCCCGCAAGCCGGCCATCAGGCTCATAAAAAAGTTCGAGATATGATCATGCCCGGCTGGAACCAGACCGCCTAATATATAACGGCGGAGATCGTTAAGGACATAAATGCTGATTGCAGCCGACATGACGCCTGTAGCAATGACCAGCAACGCCACAACTCCCACCGCACTCACATATTTTCCCTTTACGACAAACCTGGGTATCACATAATACATAAGGGAATAGGAAAGGAACATGTGAGGCGCCATGTAGATCAAAGCGTCCACCATTGAGATCTCCAGCGCCTGAAAATAGTTCAACCAAAACAATCCCGGTGTAAACGAATACAAAATAGCAAGCGACAGCCACCAGAAGCCCCAGAACAGCAGATGCCGTTTCAGCCGGTGCCTGAGATCATTCGAGAATATGAATGGATAGGCCTCCATACTATAAAATTAAACATCACCCGCTGAATTTGCTACCCCGCTCATCATTTGTCGATATAAAGATGCTTTTGGTCGACTAACGGCCAACCCCTTTGTCAGCCTTAACCAACTCCTCGTCCACCTAAACCACCTCCCAACCACCTGACTTTCTCTTTGCCTCCTTACCCAATCTTCTCTCCCATCAACTGACTATTCCCCCACCCAACCAATCCTTCTTCCTCCTTATCCATCTCTTCCCCCCTTACCAAACCTTCCTTCCCCTTACAAACCATTCTTCCTCCTCACCAAACCTTCTCCCTCCTTAACTAACTACTCCCCCACCTCACCAACCATTCTTCCACCCAACCAATCTTTTCCCTCTTTAACCAACTATTCCCCCACCCAACCAATCCTTCTTCCTCCTTATCCATCTCTTCCCCCTTACCAAACCTTCCTTCCCCTTACAAACCATTCTTCCTCCT
>Ga0070665_100000054_pt1 | contig 244426 bp, 230 predicted proteins | sample KBSS13metaG_FD_65862 | JGI IMG/M metagenome (GOLD analysis project Ga0070665, IMG submission 65862) | Switchgrass rhizosphere microbial communities from Kellogg Biological Station, Michigan, USA - KBS S1-3 metaG | ecosystem: Host-associated > Plants > Roots > Rhizosphere > Soil ...
GCGCTGGCGCGGCGCGCGGCGCCGGCGTGCAACCTTCCGGCTTCGGCGTGATCGTCGACACCGCCAACGGCTCGGCGATGTTCGACCGCGGCGTCGTCGACCGGCTGAAGGTCGGGCGGATCGAACGCAGCGCATTCGCCGTGCACATTTCCCGAGACGCGCAGGACGGTCTGAACGTGATCGGCATGAACTTCCTGTCGACGCTCGACGGCTGGGGAGTCGAAGGACGTACGCTTGTGCTGAGATTTGGCGCAAGTGGTTGATGGGGTAAGGAATAATCGAGAGGGGGCCTGGCCTCGAACAGGCCCGAGTCACTCTCTGTTTTACATAATGTATATTATCGGACTTTAGGAACCAGGCTGTTGATGCCAGATTTGCCCCCAGACGGACTCCCCCGCCTCGTCGCGATTATGGCGCGGCTGCGCGATCCGGTGGCCGGTTGCGAATGGGACATCGCGCAGAATTTCGAGACGATCGCGCCGTATACGATCGAGGAAGCCTATGAGGTCGCCGACGCGATCGGCCGCGGCAACCTGGAGGCGCTGAAGGACGAGCTCGGCGATCTCCAGCTCCAGGTCGTCTATCATGCCCGCATGGCGCAGGAGCTGGGCGCGTTCGGGCTCGATGACGTCATGGCGTCGATCTCGGCCAAGATGATCCGCCGCCACCCGCACATCTTCGGCGACGCCGCCGCAAGCCCGGGCTGGGAATCGCTCAAGGCCGCCGAGCGCGCAGTCCATGGGGATGAAAGCGCCCTCGCCGGCGTCGCCCTCGCCCTCCCCGCCCTGAAGCGCGCCGAGAAGATCCAGCGTCGCGCGGCGCGGATCGGGTTCGACTGGCCCGACGCCGAGGGCCCGCGGCAGAAAATCGACGAGGAACTGGGCGAGATCGAGCGGGCCGAGGGCAATGACGAGCGCGCGGCCGAGGTCGGAGATCTTCTGTTTTCAGTGGTTAATTATGCCCGGCACCTGGGAGTCGAGCCGGAGACGGCGTTGCGGGAGGCGACGGCGCGGTTCGAGAAGCGCTTTCGCAAGGTCGAAGAGCTTGCCGACAAGGCACTGAGCGATATGGATATTCTTGAGCTAGAGGCGCTTTGGCAACAGGCGAAGAAGCTGGTTTAGCGGCCCCTCTCCCGGCGCCAGGACTGGAACCTTGCCCAATCGACGTCCGAAAGCCGCACGACGAAGCGCGTTTCCAGTCCTTCGTGATCGTGGCTCAGAACTTCCCCGTTGGCATGGAGCCAGGCGATCAGCTCGCCGTCCGAAGCGGACAGAGTGATGGTCCGCTCCTTGGCTTCCTTGCGCAGCCTGGTGGACACCGCGGCGAGCAGGTCCGGCACCCCTTCCCCACCCAGAGCGGAAATGACGGCCACGTCCTCGCGGCGGGCGGCTTCGGCCCGGATTGCCTCGGCTTCGGCCGGGCCGAGTGCGTCGATCTTGTTCCACGCTTCGATCCTGACCGCACCGTCGGCGCCGATCTCCTTGAGTACCGTCTCGACATCCTCGCGCTGGGCGTCGCTGTCGGGGTGGGAGATGTCGCGAACGTGGACGATCAGGTCGGCCGAGATCACTTCCTCGAGCGTGGCGCGGAAGGCAGCGACGAGCTGGGTCGGCAGATCCGAGATGAAGCCGACCGTATCCGAGAGAATCGCCTTGTCGAAGCCGGGCAATGCGATCTCGCGCATCGTCGGATCCAGCGTGGCGAAGAGCAGATCCTCGGCGCGGACCTCTGCCCGGGTCACGCGATTGAACAGGGTCGACTTGCCGGCATTGGTATAGCCGACGAGAGCGACCACGGGCCAAGGCGCCCGTTGGCGGCGCGCGCGATGAAGGGTCCGGGTCCGGGCCACCTGGTCGAGCTCGCGGCGCAATTTCGCCATGCGGTCGCGGATCAGGCGCCTGTCGGCCTCGATCTGCGTCTCGCCCGGTCCGCCAAGGAAGCCGAAGCCGCCGCGCTGGCGCTCGAGGTGGGTCCAGCTGCGCACCAGCCGGCCCGCCTGGTAATCGAGGTGGGCGAGCTCGACCTGCAGCCGCCCTTCGGCGGTCGCCGCCCGCTCCCCGAAGATCTCGAGGATCAGAGCGGTGCGGTCGATCACCTTGGCCTTGGTCGCGGTTTCGAGGTTCTTCTGCTGGATCGGGCTGATCGCTGCATCGACGATCAGCAATTCCGCCTCGGCAAGCCGAAGCGCGTCCGCAATCTGCTCGACCTGGCCGCTGCCGAACAGGGTCGCCGGCTTGGGCTGGCGGACCCGGAAATGCATCTTTTGCTCGACCGAGAGGCCGATCGCTTCGGCGAGGCCGGCGGCTTCGTCGAGGCGCGCGGAGGCGTCGCGCCGCGCACCCTGCCCCAGTTCGGGCAGGGCGACGACGACGCGGGCGCCGCGCGCGAACTCGTCGGCTTCGTCGCGGTTGAAGACGCTCAGGCCGTCACTCCTCGGCCTGGACCTCGGCGAAATTGACCGGATTCTCCGGTTGCACGGTCGAGATGGCGTGCTTGTAGACCAACTGGCAGAGGCCATCGCGGGCAAGCAGCATGCAGAACAGATCGAACGCGGCGATCTCGCCCTGAAGCATGACGCCATTGACCAGGAACATCGTCACCGGCTCGTCTGACTTGCGCACGGCGGTCAGGAAGACCTCCTGCAACAGGGTCGGCTTCTTGCGTTCGAGCTGCTCGTCGAATGCTTCCTGGAGATTGCCGAGGTCCACCGGGTGCGACGGCATGATCGTCGAGATGGCATGCTTGTAGATGAGCTGAGCCTGGCCGTCCCGGCGCAGCAGCACCGAAAAATTGTCGAACCAAGTGATGATCCCCTGAAGCTTGACGCCCTTCACGAGGAACATGGTGACCGGCGTCTTGGTGCGCCTCAGGCTATTCAGGAACATGTCCTGCAGGTTGTTGACCTTGTCGGGCATTCGCTCTCTTTCTGGCCATTTTGGCGGCGAACCGCACCGTTTCAATATCACGAGAGAAGGCATTGCGCCAAGGCGCTATGTCCTCCCTCTATTCACCGCCCTCGCCACGTGTGTCGGCGAGGCCGAGTGCCTTCAGTTTTCGGTGCAGCGCCGATCGCTCCATGCCGATGAAATTTGCGGTGCGCGAGATGTTGCCCGAGAAGCGGCGGATCTGCACTCGCAGATATTCACGTTCGAACGTCTCGCGCGCCTCGCGCAACGGGGTGCCCATGATCGCCTTGACGGCCTCGTTTGGCGTGAGCTGGGCCTGGTCGTTGAGCAATTCTGGCGGCAGCATGTCGATCTCGATGCAACCGATCCGCTCGCCAGGGGCCAGGATGATGGTCCGCTCGATCACGTTCCTGAGCTGGCGCACGTTGCCGGGCCAGTCATAGGCCTGCAGCGCCGCCATGGCGTCATCGGAGACTCGCGGGGTTGCCACTCTCTGGTCGGCGGCGTAGCGGGCCGCGAAATGGCCGACGATCTCGGGTATGTCCTCGCGCCGGTCGGCCAACGCCGGCAGATGGACCGGGACGACGTTGAGCCGGTAATAGAGATCCTCGCGGAAGCGGCCGGCGGCGATCTCCTCGGGCAGGGCGCGCGCGGTCGACGAGACGACCCGCATGTCGACCTTGACGACGCGCTGGCCGCCGACCCGGGTGAAGCTCTGATCGGTCAGCACGCGCAAGATCTTGCCCTGGGTGGAGAGCGGCATGTCCGCGATCTCGTCCAGGAAGAGAGTGCCGCCATGCGCCTGTTCGAGCAGACCTGGGCGGGCGAGCTCGCCGCCGCTCTCCTCTACCCCGAACAACTCCTCCTCGACCCGCTCCGGGGTCATCCGCGCGGCCGTCACGACGATGAACGGCCCCTTGGCGCGCTGGCTCCAATTGTGGAGCAGACGGGCAGCCACCTCCTTGCCGACGCCGGCCGGCCCAGAGATCAGCACACGGCTGCCGGTGGCGGCGACCCGCTTGAGGGTTGCGCGGACGTTGTTGATGCCCGTGCTGGACCCGGTGAGCTCCATTTCGTTGCCGACCTGCTGGCGCAGCGCCTCATTCTCGCGCTTGAGCCGCTCGGTCTCGGTGGCGCGCGAGACGAGATGGACGAGATGCTCGGCCTCGAACGGCTTTTCGATGAAGTCGACAGCGCCCTGCCGGATCGCGGCGACCGCGGTGTCGAGATTGCCGTGGCCCGAGATCATCAGCACCGGGAGGGTCGGATCGCGCTTCTTGACCTCCTCGAGCAGCTGGAGCCCGTCGAGCTTCGAGCCCTGCAGCCAGACGTCGAGCAGGAGCAAAGAGGGCCGCCGCTCGGCGAGCGCCGCCAAGGCTTCTGTGCTCGATCCGGCGACCCGCGTGGAGAAGCCCTCGTCTTCGAGCACCCCCGAAACGAGATCCCTTATGTCCTGCTCGTCATCGACGATGAGAATGTCTAACGCCATATTTTTCAACCGATTCCAATATTTTCTTCAGAATGTCTGAGATTGTTGCCGCCGGCGAGTTGGGCGAGCGTGTGGCGATCGAAGACCATGCGGACCAGCGAGCCTCCGGCCTTCCGGTCCTCGAACTCGATCTGCCCGAAATGCTCCTCGACGATCTTCTTGACGATGGCGAGGCCGAGCCCAGTCCCTTTCGCCCGCGTCGTCATATAGGGCTCGGTCATACGCGCCCGTTCGGGCGGTAGGCCGATGCCGGTGTCGGCGATCTCGATGCTGACCTTGTTCCCCTGCTCGCGTATCGCGATGGAGACCCGGTCGCGTACCTCGGGGCTCTTCTTTTCCTCGTTCTTCTGCTGGATCGCTTCGACGCCGTTCTTGACGACGTTGGTCAGCGCCTGACCGAGCAGCCGGCGGTCGCAGACCAGGATTGGGCCCGGGTCGGCAACGTCCAGCGCGAAATCGATGTCCGGATGAGCGACCTCGTGCAGGAACAGGGCCTGGCGCGCGATCTCGCCGACCGATTCCTCGGCAAAGCTCGGCTTGGGCATGCGCGCGAAGGAGGAGAATTCGTCGACCATGCGCCTGAGATCGCCGACCTGACGCACGATCGTCCCGGTCAGTCGGTCGAAGGTCGGCCGATCGCTGGTCACTTCGCTCCCATAGCGCCGCTGCAACCGCTCGGCGGCGAGCTGGATCGGGGTCAGCGGGTTCTTGATCTCATGGGCGATGCGGCGCGCCACGTCCGACCAGGCGGCGCGGCGCTGGTCGAGCAATTGCTCGGTGATGTCGTCGAACGTGAGGACGTGGCCGCCCTCGACCTTGACCGTCTTCACCGCGAGCGTGCGCGGCTCGCCGCCAAGGGCGAGCTGGATGACGTCCTCGCGCTCCGTGGCGGTCAGCTGGCGGTCGAGTTCGGGGGCCAGATCGGCAAGCTTCTGGCCGATCAGGCTCTTCCCGCCGGTCCTCAGCAATCCCTCGGCGGAACTGTTGATCAGCCGCACGACATGGCCGTCGTCGACCGAGATGACGCCCGCCGTCACGCCGGAAAGCACCGCTTCGGTGAAGGCGCGCCGGGTGTCGAGCTGGGCGTTGGCGCTGACCAGATCGCCGGTCTGCTCCTCGAGGCGGCGGGTCATCCGGTTGAAGGCGTTGCCGAGCGTACCGATCTCGTCGCGCACGTTCGAGGCGGGGACGCGGGCCGATAGATCGCCGGCGGTGATCCGCTTGGCGGCCCCGACCAGCTCGCCGACCGGGCGAACCAGCCGATCGGCGAGATTGAGCGCGATCCAGATCACCACGGCGACGATGAACAATGAGACGAACAGCAACCACGCGTTGAAACGGAGCTGGAGATCCTGCGAACGGTTCAGCGTCATTTGATAGTCGCCGACGGCGCTTTGCGCCTGGCGCCATTGCTGGATGGCCGCCGCGTCCATCGCGCGGGAAGCATAGAGATAGAGATCCTGGCTCGGATCGAGCTTGATCACCGCCTCGACGCGGTCGCCCGCCTCCACCGTGACCCGCGGCTGGCCGTTCTGCAGCTCCGGCAGCGCGGCGCGCGGCAGGCGCTGCTCCACCGGCCGCCCATCCAGGTTCACGATCGCGATTGTTTGCGGCACCCCCTGGGCGGGCATGCGGAAGATCGCTGCCTCGGTAAGATCCCGCAACGTGACCTGGCTGAACATGCTCGCGGCGAAAGTGGGGCTGTCGAGGCCGAACCGGTTGATATTGTCGACGACGTCGCCGCGCATCGGCAGAATCTCGCGCGTGATCCGATCCCTGTGCTCGCGCACATAGGTCTGGGCGACCACCTCCGCGCTTTCGAGCACGGTGCGCGCGCGCTCCGAAAACCAGAACTGAACACCGCCCTGGTTCAGCATCGAGGCGAAGAACACGACCAGCAGGGTCGGCACGGTGGCAATGACCGAGAACAAGGCGACGAAGCGCACGTGCAAGCGCGCCCTTCCCCCGATCGGCGACCTGGCGGCTCGCCGCATCGCCATGCGCCGCGCAATGAGGACCATCAGCGCCATTGCCGGCATCAGATTGGCGACCAGCAATGCCGCCGCCACGGGCGGGGTCAGCAGCTGCTGGGAGGAATTGCGGCTGTCGACGACGAAATAGCTGATCGCCAGCGCCGCGGCCAAGGCGATGAGCGCAACGATCTCGAGCAAGGGCGCAACGCGGCGCCGCCGAAGGATGACCGATATGCGCCGCCGCCAGCGCGGCCGGGGGGACTCGACAAGGATCGCGGCTTCGGCGTTCACACTGCGGCCCTAGCACAACAATGTGGCGCAAAGAACACAGTCTTTGCGTTCATTTTGTCGCAAAAATGCGCGGCCCTGCCGCTCAGGCGGCTTCTTTCACGCGCCAGGGGGCATAGAATTCGCGCAGCATCGCCGCGGCGCGAACCGGATCGGGCTCCTGATTGAAGGCGTTGCGGAACTCGGCCGAGCCATGCAGCCCCTTCGTGTACCAGCCGACATGCTTGCGCGCGCAATTGGCGCCGACCTGCGCGCCATAGAGCTCGAGCATCGCCTGATATTGCTCGGCAAGCACCGCATATTGCTCGTCGATGCCCGGATCCGGCAGGCGCTCGCCGGTGCGCAGCCAGTGCATCGCCTGCTTCAGCAGCCACGGTCGGCCGTAGGCGCCGCGGCCGATCATGACGCCATCGGCGCCGGACAGTGCCAGGGCCGTGTCGACGTCCTCGATGCTGTTGATATCGCCATTGGCGATGACCGGGATGGCAACGGCGTTCTTGACGTTGCGTATGAAGGCCCAGTCTGCCTCGCCTTTGTACAATTGGCAGCGGGTGCGGCCGTGGACCGTGATCATCCTGACGCCGAGATCTTCGGCGATACGGGCGAGCTCCGGCGCATTGAGGCTGTCATGATCCCAGCCCATGCGCATCTTGAGTGTGACCGGCAGGGCGACCGCCTTGACCGTGGCGTCGATGATCGACGTGGCGAGCTTAAGGTCGCGCATAAGCGCTGATCCGGCCTCGCCATTGACGACCTTGCGGACCGGGCAGCCCATGTTGATGTCGATGATGGCGGCGCCGCGATCCTCGTTGAGCTTGGCCGCCTCCGCCATCTCGTCCGGACGGCAGCCGGCGAGCTGCATCGACACCGGCTCCTCGATCGGATCCCAGACCATCTTCTGCAGCGACTGGCGGGTTTCGCGGATCGCGGCCTGGCTCGCGATCATCTCGGTCACGGTGAGCCCGGCGCCATAGTGCTTCACGATCCGCCGGAACGGCATGTCGGTGACGCCGGTCATCGGCGCCAGGATCACCGGCGTTTCGATGCGGATCGGTCCGATCTGGATGGGGGCGAGGCGGGCCATGGGACCGGCGAGATAGGGTGGAATGCGCTGGCGGGCAAGTTTGGGGCCGGCTAAGGGCGGCGCGATGGGGAAGACAGTCGCCTTGGTGGTCGCGGCCGGAAGCGGCAGCCGCGCCGGTGGCGAGGCGCCCAAGCAATATCGCATGATCGGCGGCCGCTCCCTTCTCGCCCATGCCATCGACCATCTGAATCATCCGGAAGTGGATGAAGTCCATGTGGTGATCGGCTCGGGTCAGGAAGAGGCATATCGCGAAGCGATCGGCAATCGTGCCCTCCCCTCCCCGATCCTCGGCGGCGCGACGCGGCGGGATTCCGTCGTCAACGGGCTCGAAGCGCTGGCGCGGGCCGGCGATGTCGAACACGTGCTCATCCACGATGCCGCCAGGCCCTTCCTCTCCGGCGCGGTAATCGATCGCCTGCTGGCGTCACTCGAGACGAATGAGGGCGCCGTCCCTGCCCTTCCGGTCGTCGACACGCTGGCCAAAGCGAACGGCGCGTTGGGCGAAACGGTGCCGCGTGACGATCTGGTGCGGGTGCAGACTCCCCAGGCCTTTCGGTTCGCCACGATCCGGGGCGCCCATGCCGCCTGGCCGGGCGGCGAGGCGACCGACGATGCCCAGGTGGCGCGCGCCGCCGGCCTGTCGGTGGCGATCGTCGAAGGCGATCCCGCCCTCGACAAGCTGACCTATGAGGCGGATTTTCGTCGCGCCGAGGCGGCCATGCTCACCACACGGGTCGGCTTCGGCTTCGACGTCCACGCCTTCGCGGTGGGAACTGAACTTTGCCTCGGCGGCGTGCTGATCCCCCACGACAAGGGCCTCGCCGGCCACAGCGACGCCGACGTCGTGCTCCATGCCCTTACCGACGCGGTCCTCGGTGCGCTGGGATCTGGCGATATCGGCGACCATTTCCCGCCTTCCGACCCGCAGTGGCGCGGCGCGCCTTCCTCCCTGTTCCTCGGACATGCCCGCGCCCTGGTCGAGCAGGCCGGCGGCCGGATCGAGCATGTCGACGTTACCATCATCTGCGAGGCGCCGCGGATCGGCCCGTATCGGGACGCGATACGGGCGCGGATCGCGGATGTGTTGCGGCTGCCATTGGCGAGGACTAGCATCAAGGCGACGACGACCGAGCGGCTGGGCTTTACCGGCCGCGGCGAGGGGATTGCCGCCCAGGCGGTGGCGACGCTGCGGCTTCCGGAGGAATTATGACCGACAAACGCGACTATATCCTGCCCGCCGAGCTGGTCGACCTCGCCAATCGCGTCATCGAGGCCAACCGGGCCGCCGGCCGCCGCATCGCGGTCGCGGAGAGCTGCACGGGCGGCCTGGTCTCTTCCGCATTGACCGAAATAGCCGGCAGCTCGGACGTGTTCGAGGCCGGCTTTATCACCTATTCGAACGAGGCGAAGACCAAGCTGCTTGGAGTCAGCGACGACGTGCTCGAGACGTTCGGGTCGGTGTCGATCGCGGCCGCCTGGGCGATGGCGCAGGGCGCGCTGGCGGCGTCGGGCGCCGATGTCGCGGTGGCGCTGACCGGCATTGCCGGACCCGCCGGCGGATCCGACCGCAAGCCGGTCGGCACCGTGGTCTTCGCCCGCGCAGAGAAGGAAGCCGATCCGACCGAGATCGTCGCCGACACCAAGAAGTTCGACGACAATGGGCGCGGCGGCGTCCGCTTTCAGGCGGCGCTTTGCGCGCTCGAGCTCTTGCTGCCTGGCGCGCCCGCACCGTAAAGTGCCACCGCGCGATCCTCGAACGCGCCGATCATCCGTCGCAGCGCGCGATCGAACATCTGGCCTGCGATCGCTTCGAAGATCCGGTTGCGAAAGGCGAAATCCACGCAGAAATCCACTTCGCTCCCGCCCGGCGCGGCGCGGAAATTCCAGTTGTTGTGGAGATATTTGAGCGGCCCTTCGACATAATCGATCTCGATCGACGCGGGCCGGGTCTTGCGGACCTTCGAGGTGAAGGTCTCCTTGAGCGCGCCGAAGCCGACCACGAGATCGGCGACCATCTCCGTTTCGCTATCGGAGCGGATCCTGGTCGCGGCGACCCAGGGCAGAAACTCCTGGTAGCGGGCGACATCGGCGACGAGATCGAACAATTGGTCCGGTGTGTAGGGCAGGATGCGGGTTTCGGTGTGGCGGGGCATGTCAGCGCGCGGACCGGAGGGTCACTTCGCCCTCGCGCTCGCCAGCTTCGCTTCGCGGGCGGCGCGCATCTTCTCGAAGTCGTCGCCGGCATGGTAGCTGGACCGGGTCAGCGGCGAGGCGGCGACGAGCAGGAAGCCTTTCGCCCGTGCGATCGCACCATAGGCGCTGAACGCCTGCGGGGTGACGAACTCCTCGACCGCCGCGTGGCGCGGAGTGGGCTGGAGATATTGGCCCATGGTCAGGAAATCGATGTCGGCAGAGCGCATGTCGTCCATCACCTGGTGGACTTCGAGCCTTTGCTCGCCGAGCCCGACCATGATTCCGGACTTGGTGAAGATCGAGGGATCGTGCCGGGTCACGCTCTCCAGCAGCCGCAGCGACGCGTAATAACGCGCGCCGGGGCGGATGGTGGGGTAGAGCCGCGGCACCGTCTCCAGATTGTGGTTGTACACGTCGGGGCGGGCCTCGATGATCTTCTCGACCGCCGCCTGCGCCTTGTTGCGGAAATCGGGGGTGAGGATTTCGATCGTCGTCGCCGGCGTGTTCCGCCTGAGCGCCTCGATCACTTTGACGAACTGGCTCGCGCCGCCGTCGGCGAGATCGTCGCGATCGACCGAGGTGACGACGATATGGGTCAGGCCGAGCTCGGCCGCGGCGACGGCGACATGCTCGGGCTCGAGCGGATCGACCGCACGCGGCATGCCGGTCTTGACGTTGCAGAAGGCGCAGGCGCGGGTGCAGGTGTCTCCCAGGATCATCACCGTCGCGTGCTTCTTGGTCCAGCACTCGCCGATATTGGGGCAGGCCGCTTCCTCGCAGACCGTGGCGAGGTTGAGGCTGCGCATCAGCTTCTTCGTTTCCATGTAGCCATGGCTCACGGGCGCCTTCACCCGGATCCAGTCCGGCTTGCGTGGCCTTGGCGCGATGATAGGGTCGGCTTCGCTCATGGCGCGCAGATAGCGATCCCCGCCGCCACTTGCCACCCCTTCCCTGCCCGGCTAGCGGCATCGGCATGGCCGACTTCAACGCGCTTCTCGAAGGCTATCGCCGGTTCCGCACTCATGGCTGGGACCAGCAGCGCCAGCGCTGGGCTGAACTGGCCGAAGGGCAGCGGCCCAAGGTGATGGTGATCGCCTGCTCGGACAGCCGGGTCGACCCAAGCCAGATCTTCGATGCGCGGCCCGGCGAGATGTTCGTTGTGCGCAACGTCGCCAATCTCGTCCCGCCGTTCGAGCCGGACAATCAGTATCACGGCGTCTCGGCGGCGCTCGAATTCGCGATCACCCAGCTCGAGGTCGAGGAGCTGGTGGTGATGGGCCACGGCTTTTGCGGCGGCTGCGCGGCGGCGCTCACCGGCCAGTATGACAATGCCGAGCATGGCTCGGGCCATTTCATCGCGCATTGGATCGACATGCTGGTCGAGGCACGTGACCCGATTCGCGCCCGCCATCCCACGCTAGGACGCGAGGCCTTTTTCGAGATGGAGTTGGAGGGCGTGCGCATCTCCTTGCGCAATCTGCGCACCTTCCCCTGGGTGCGGGAGCGCGAGGATAGCGGGCGGCTGAAGCTGCACGGCGCCTATTTCGCAGTCGCCGACGGCATTCTCCACGTCTGCGACGAGACGCATGGGGGCTTCGCGCCGGTCTAGGCGCGGTCCATCAGCGCAGACGCCGCGCCGTGATGATCCGGATGCGCGGCGACAGCATCTGGCCGCGCATCACGCCCTCGCCTTCAGTCGGAGAGGTTGGCGCGCCGAGAATCTGGCGGACGACGTTCATGCCCTCGACGACGCGGCCGAACACGGCATAGCCGAGCCCGTCGCCGGCCGAGCCAGGCCCGGCGTCGAGATACGTCTGGGGCCCGACCATGATCGTGAAATCGCCCTGCGCGCTGCCGACGGCGAAGCGCGGGACCGAGATCGCACCGTCGACATGGCTGAGGCCAGTCTGCGTCGTCGGCTCGTGTCCGATCGGCGGATAGAGAAGCCGTCCGTTGCGCACGCCGCCCTGGATCAGGCCGGCTTCGGGCGACGTGTGCATGGCGCGGTAGAATTCCTGCCCGTCCAGCCGCCGCGCATCGACATAGCGAAGGAAGTTGCCGGCAGTGATCGGCGCCCGCTGAGTCTCGAGCGCGAGTGTGATGTCGCCCGCGCTGGTGTGGAGCAGTACCCGGATCGTCGCTGGGGCCGGCGCCCGGGACGGGACAGGCGGCTGGGCGAGAGCTGGCGCGGCAAGGCACAACAAGGCCAAGAGGAAGATCCGTCGAAACATTCTCACGCTCCTTCCCTCCCGGCGACGCTCTTTCGCGCGCCGTAGAGCAGATAGATGATGATCCCAACGACATGGGCGGCAAGAAACCAGATCTGGGTCCGCTGCGGCAGGCTGTAGATCAGATAGAGGCAGCCCAGGATCGCGACCAGGCCAACCGGCCAGGCGAACGGGGTGCGGAACAGGCGCTTCGCGTCCGGGGCGCGCCGCCGCATCACCAGCATGCAGACCGCCACCGCAATGAACGCGGTGAGCGTACCCGCATTGGCGAGCGCGGCAAGCTCGGCCAGCGGGATCAGGCCGGCCAGCACCGCGACGACGATTGCGGTGAAGATGGTGATCCGGATCGGCGAGCCGCGGCCCGAGACCCGGGCCAGGCTCTGCGGCAGCAGCCCGTCGCGCGCCATCACGAAGAAGATCCGGCTCTGTCCGTAGAAGAAGGCAAGGATGACGGTCGGCAGGGCGATCACCGCCGAGACGCCCAGATATTGCGCGGCCAAAGGCTGGCCGATCTCGCGAAGGATCAATGCCAGCGGCTCCGGGCTGTTGGCGAAGCGGGTGTAAGCGAGCGCACCGATCGCGGCCGCCGCCACCGCCATGTAGATGATGACGCAGACGAACATCGATCCGACGATGCCGATCTTGAGATCGCGGCCCGGATTCTTGGTCTCTTCCGCGGCGGTCGCGATCGCGTCGAAGCCGTAGAAGGCGAAGAAGATGATCGCCGCCGCGGCCATGACTCCGACCTCGGCGCCGGGGGCGCCGCTCTTGGGAAAGCCGTAGGGCATGAACGGGTGGAAATTGTCGGCGTTGAAATAAGGGAGGGTCACCGCGACGAAGACGATCAGGGCGAGAACCTTCACGGCCACCAGGACCGCGTTCAGAGTCGCGCTCTCCTTGGTTCCATAGATCAGCAGGCCGGCCACCACAGCAATGATGAAGATGGCGGGGAGGTTGACGATCCCGCCGAGCTCGGGACCCTGGGTCAGGGCGAGCGGAAACCCCGCCCAGGCCTGGAGCAGTGGCGCGGCATAGCCCGACCAGCCCACCGCGACCGCGCTGACCACCAGTGAATATTCCAGGATCAGGCTCCAGCCGACGATCCAGGCGAGCAATTCGCCGAGCACGACATAGGTATAGGTGTAGGCGCTGCCCGAGGCCGGGATCATCGTCGCCATCTCGGCATAGGCAAGAGCGGCGGCGGCGCAGATCAGGCCGGCGATGGCGAAGGAGAGGATCACCGCGGGGCCGGCCTTGGCCGCGCCGACGCCGGTCAATGTCAGGATGCCGGTGCCGACGATCGCGCCGACGCCCAATGCGATCAGATGCGGCCAGCCGAGACTGCGGGTCAGCCGGTGGTGGGGCTCCATGTCCTCATGGGCGAGGATCCTCTTCCTTGCATTCCACCTCGCCACATCGCCCTCCCCTATCTTCCGTGGATACCATCTTGGTCCGCCGCGCCGTCCTCGGCAAGCGTGGCCATTCTGGCACGCTCAAGAATTTCGCAATATTTTCGGAACATTGTCGTTATCAGAAGGGAACCGAGCGCCTTGATCTGAGTTAAGATGGTCGCAATGGGGGCCGCCAGCACATTCATGTCGAACGATCAACATGCGCGGATTCGTCCCGTGGCGACGCCTGAGGAAATGGTCGGACTGGCCGTTGAAGCGGCACGCGACGGCGAATCGAGGCTGCAGTCCCTGCTCGCCACCCTGCCCGCCCCGATCTACACCACCGATGCCGACGGCTGGATCACCTTCTACAATGCGGCCTGCATAGACTTTGCCGGCCGCACGCCGACGCTTGGCGAGGATCGGTGGTGCATCACCTGGAAGCTCTATCGCGAGGACGGAAATTTTCTTCCCCACGAGCTTTGCCCGATGGCGGTCGCGATCAGGGAGAAGCGCACAGTGCGCGGCGCCGTCGCCGCCGCCGAACGTCCCGACGGGACGCGGGTCATGTTCATCCCCTATCCCACGCCGCTGATCGGCGAGGATGGGGACGTCGTCGGCGCGGTGAACATCCTGATCGACGTCACAGACCATCGCCAGGCCGGCGCGCTCCGCGCCCAGGCGATGCGCTGCCGCCGCCTCGCCCAATCGGTGACCGACCAACAGGCGGTTGAAACACTGCTGGTCATGGCGGCTGAATATGACGCCAAGGCGCAAAGCCTTCGCCCTTCCTGACCAAGCCTGCGCAGTTGCCGTGCTTCGAGCCGCTCGAGAAGAAGCCCGAGCTTTGGCGACGGTGAAGACTGTCATGATGAACGCGTTTCGGCATCCAGTTGCGAGCCTCTGGGAGGCGGCAAACTGGACCCTGAAACAAGTTCAGGGTGACGGGATAGAGATGCGTGGACCGGTTGAGTCGGGACGATTTGGTTCCCGCTACGGTCCGCGCTAAGGGGTCCCATGGCTGAGGAACATAACGCGCGCGGCCGCAATATCGCCCTGCTGATCGACGCCGACAATGCGTCGCCGGATTCGCTCGACCCGGTGCTGACCGTCCTTGCTGAGCTGGGCACGGTCAACATCCGTCGCGCCTATGGCAATTGGCAGAAGCCCGGGCTGAAGGGGTGGGCGAACATCATCCATCTTCATGCCATCGAACCGCAGCAGCAGTTCGACCTCACCAAGGGCAAGAGCGCCACCGACATGAAGATGATCATCGACGCGATGGACCTGCTCTATGGCGGCCATGTCCATGGCTTCGGCATCATGTCGAGCGACAGCGATTTCATGCCGCTGGCGATGCGCATCCGCCAGGACGGGCTGCCCGTCTACGGCTTCGGCGCCGCCAAGACGCCAAAATCGTTCCAGAATGCCTGCACGCGATTCATCGACGTCGGTGCGCTCGCCAAGGCGGACGCTGCCGAGCCGATGCCCGCCGCGGCGCCGGGGGCGAAGCCGGTGATCGACGAAACGGTGATCAAATTGCTCGGCGATGCGATCAAGGCGTCGAAGCGGGACGAAGACGGCTTCGCCAGTATTTCCGAGATCGGCCGCCGCGCCGGCAATCGCTCTTCGTTCGACGCGCGCAATTACGGCTATTCCCATTTGTCGGAGCTCATCGAGGCGATTCCCAATTTCCAGGTCGAGAAGGGCGAGGACGGTGCGGTCTTCGTCAAGCGGCTGCGGTGATCGAGATCGCGGCGTTGCGGGAGGCCGACCGCGCCGGCTGGGAGGCGCTCGCCCGCGGCTACAAAGCCTTCTACGAGACCGAGATTCCCGATGCCCATTATGATGAGGCCTGGCGGCGCCTGATCGCGGTCGACCGGGTCCATGGCCTCGCCGCCCGGCTCGACGGTCGGATCGTCGGCATCGCCCATTATCTCTTCCATGCCCAGACCTGGACGGCCGACGCCTGCTACCTCCAGGACCTGTTCACCGCCGAGGAATCGCGCGGGCGCGGAGTCGCGACGGCCCTGATCGAGGCCGTCGCGGAAGCGGCGCGGAGCCGCGGCGCGGTCAAATATTACTGGCTGACCAAGGAGGACAATCGGACGGCGCGGGCGCTCTACGACCGGATCGCGCGTTTCCACGGCTTCCTGCGTTACGATCATCCCATGTAGGCACCCCCGTCGCGCCATGTTATCGCTCGCCGAATCACCGAAAAGGGGGCGTTCGGATGGTGCGGGTTGCGTTTGCATTTATCTGTCTGGCCATGCTGGCCGCCTGCGGTGAGAGCAGTGAGGAAAATGGGGCGGCCGCGGCGTCGGGCACCGCTCACTTCGTCAACAGCCCCGATCAGGCCGTATCGATCGCATTGCGCGACGCTTATGTCGATTTCTCCTTCAACTATCCGGCGCGCTGGTCGCAGACGCCTCAGCCGATCGACGGAACGGCCCAGAATTTCGTCCGGGTCGCTGCGCCGATGGTCAACGGCTACGAACCCTATGCCTTCGTGGTCGGCTACGCGTCGGGCACCGGCAATGCCTCGCGCGACCGGGCCTCGCTTCCAACTGCCACGCAGGCGCTGGCCGCCCAGTTCGGCGCCTCGCTGCAGGAATATCGCATCGTCTCGTCGGGCCCGGGGCGGATCGCGGGCTATGAAAGCTATGGCTGGCGCTTCACGGCTACGGCGCCGGGCGTGGGCGCGGAGCCTCGGGTCCAGATCTACGGCCGCGGCGACCTGATCCTGCCGCCGGGCTCGAGCCGCGGCGTAACGCTCGTCTCGATGGCGACCAGCCGGGCCGGAGACGTCCACGGCGCCGCGGAAGTCGGGGAAAGCGGCACGCTCAAGGCGATCCTGGACAGCTTCCGGCTGGCGACGTCGGCCGTGGCCCCGCCGCCCGTCGCGGCAACGGCTGGCCCGCCTCCCGAGAATGAGCTCGTTTCTCAACCTGCGCCCGCCGCGGCTCCGGCGGCTCCGGCGGCCCCCGCCCAGCCGCGCCCTGCTCCACCGGCCCCGCCGGCACGCGCGCCGTCCCCGCCGACGGTTGCGCCGCCGGCGCCGGCACTGACGCCGCCCGCGACGCCGGCCACGCCACCGGCGGCCGAGCGTCCGAAGCAGGAGCAGCCATCGCCGCCTGCCGGCAATGGGCAACGGCCCTGAAGCGCTCCAAAAGGGGGTTTGTCATGCCGATACCGGACAGCTGGGCCCCGAGACTGCTGAGCCTGATGCGGTTCGCGGTGGCGCTCGCCTTCTTGGAGCACGGCACGGCCAAGCTGTTCCAGTTTCCTGCTTTCGGCGGGCCGCCCGACGGGCTGACCATCCCGCTCGGCATCCTCGAGACGTTCGGCGGGGCGCTGGTCGCGATCGGCCTTTTCACCCGACCGGTCGCCTTCCTGCTCTCCGGCGAGATGGCGGTCGCTTATTGGTGGGTGCATGCGCCGGAGAGCCTCTTTCCGGTGCTGAGCGGCGGCGAGGCCGCGCTCGTCTACTGCTTCGTCTTTCTCTATCTCGCGGCCGCCGGCGGCGGCGCGTGGAGCGCCGACGTCATGAGGCGGCAATAAAGCCGGCCCCTCCCCTGCTTTCGCAGGCAAGGGGCCAGAGAGGTCAGCGGGTCAGCTTCTTGTAGCTCATCCGGTGCGGCCGATCGGCTTCAGGGCCCATGCGCCGCCGCTTGTCTTCCTCGTAGGATTCGAAATTGCCTTCGAACCATTCGACATGGCTGTCGCCCTCGAAGGCGAGGATGTGGGTGGCGAGGCGGTCGAGGAAGAAGCGGTCGTGGCTTATGATCACCGCGCAGCCGGCGAAATTCTCCAGTGCCTCCTCGAGCGCGCGCAGGGTCTCGACGTCGAGATCGTTGGTCGGTTCGTCGAGCAGGAGGACGTTGCCCCCCTGCTTCAGCATCTTTGCGATATGGACGCGATTGCGCTCGCCGCCCGAGAGCTGGCCGACATTCTTCTGCTGGTCCTGCCCCTTGAAGTTGAAGGCGCCGACATAGGCGCGGGTGCCAATTTCGTGCTTGCCGAAGTGGAACACGTCGGCACCGCCCGAGATCTCCTGCCAGACATTGTTGCTCGCGTTGAGATGGTCGCGCGACTGATCGACAAAGCCGAGATGGACGGTGGGGCCGATCTTGATCGTGCCGCTGTCGGGCTCCTCGGCGCCGGTGATCAGCTTGAAGAGGGTCGACTTGCCGGCGCCGTTGGGCCCGATTACGCCGACGATTCCGCCCGGCGGCAATGAGAAGGTGAGATCCTCGAACAGCAATTTGTCGCCATAGGCCTTCGACACTCCTTCGATGTCGATGACGTTGCCGCCGAGCCGCTCCGGCACCTGGATCAATATCTGCGCCTTGCCCGGCGTGCGATTCTCCTGCGCCTGGACGAGCTCGTCGAAGGCGCGGATGCGGGCCTTGGACTTGGCCTGGCGGGCCTTGGGCGAGCGGCGGATCCATTCGAGCTCGTCGTTGATCGCCTTCTGTTTGCCCTGCTCCTCGCGCTCTTCCTGTTCCAATCTCTTGGATTTCTTCTCCAAGTAACCGGAATAATTGGATTCATACACGTAATAGCGGCCGCGATCGAGCTCCAGCACCCAGTTCACGACATTGTCGAGGAAGTAGCGATCGTGGGTGACGAGGATGACGTTGCCGGCATAATCGACGAGGTGCTTCTCGAGCCATTGCACGCTCTCGGCGTCGAGATGGTTGGTCGGCTCGTCGAGCAGGAGGATGTCCGGCTTCTCGAGCAGCAGCCGGGTCAGGGCCACGCGGCGCTTCTCGCCGCCGGACAGACTGGTGACGGCGCTGTCACCGGGCGGGCAGCGCAAGGCGTCCATCGCAATTTCGAGCTGATTGTCGAGCGTCCAGCCGTCTACGGCGTCGATCTTCTCCTGGAGGTCGCCCATCTCGGCCATCAGGGCGTCGAAATCGGCATCTTCGGGTGGATCGGCCATCATCGTGCTGATCGCGTTGAACCGGTCCATCATGTCGGCGACCGGCCGGACGCCGTCCATCACGTTCTCCTTGACCGTCTTGGTCGGATCGAGCTGCGGCTCCTGCTCGAGATAGCCGACCGTGATATGCTCGCCCGGCCAGGCTTCGCCGACGAAATCCTTGTCGCGGCCGGCCATGATCTTCATCAGGGTCGACTTGCCGCTGCCGTTCGGGCCGACGATGCCGATCTTGGCGTCGGGGTAGAATTGCAGGTGAATATTGTTGAGCACCGGCTTGGGCGCGCCGGGGAAGGTCTTGCTCATACCCTTCATGACGAAACTATACTGGGCGGCCATCAGGCGCTCGCTTTCTTAGATGTCGGTGGCGGAAGTCGCGCTTTCCTAGTGCGGCGAGCCGAGATTGGCAAACGGGTGTGGCCCCTCTAAGCGCGACGCCATGAACCGCCCGTTCCTGCTTGCCCTGGACCTCCCCGGCACCATCGTCGCTCAGGAAACGCTGTCCGCCTCCATCCCGCGCCGATCGAAAGACCCTGCATGAAGATTCTCCTGCTTCTCGCCCTCGCCGCCTTGCCCGCAATGGCCTCCGCCCAGACGCTCGCCGACCGCGCACCCGCATTGAGGGATGCGGCGCTGCAGGGCGATACGATCGCATGGGATCTGGTCGAAGGCCTCACCACCGAGGTCGGCCAGCGCCTCGCCGGCACCGAAGCCGAGGCGCGGGCGCGCGACTGGGCGGTGCGGCGGCTCACCGCACTGGGTTTCAGCAACGTCCATGTCGAGACGTTCGACATGCCGGTCTGGGTACGCGGCGAAGAGCATGCCGAGATCGTTTCGCCCTTCCCGCAGCGCCTGGTGCTGACCGCGCTCGGCAATAGCGGTGCGACGCCGGCCGGGGGAATCGCCGCCGAGATCGTCGCCTTCGACAGCGTTGCCGAATTGGAGGCAGCGCCCGATGCGGCAGTGAGCGGACGCATCGTCTTCATCGACCATCGCATGATGCCGACCCAGGACGGGTCGGGCTATGGCCAGTTCGGCGCGGCGCGCCGCCAGGGGCCGACCATCGCCAGCCGCAAGGGCGCGGTCGGGATCGTCGTCCGCTCGATCGGGACCGACCATCACCGCAACCCCCATACCGGCGTGCAGACTTTCGCCGCCGGCGTCCGCCCGATACCCGCCGCGGCGCTTTCCGTTCCCGACGCCGAGCAGCTCCAGCGCATCCTCGCGCGCGGCCAGCCGGTGCGGATGCGCCTGACCCTCACACCGCGCAATCTGGGCACCCGCCAGTCCGGCAACGTCATCGCCGACGTGCCGGGCTCGGATCCCACCGCGGGCATGATCGTGATCGGCGGGCATCTCGACAGCTGGGATCTCGGCACCGGCGCGATCGACAACGCCGCGGGCGTCTCGATCACCGCCGCCGCGGCGCACCGGATCATGCAGGCCGGACCGCCGCGCCGGACGATCCGCGTCGTCTGGTTCGGCGCGGAGGAGCCTGGAGGGATAGGCGGCGCCGCCCTCTATGCGCGCCACCATGCCAATGACAATGTCGTCCTGGTCGGCGAGTCCGATTTCGGCGCCGACCGGGTCTGGCGTTTCAATTCCAGCCTCGCGCCCGCCAATGCGGCGCTTGCCGACCGCCTGGCCGCCCAGCTCGCCCCGCTCGGCATCCTGCGCGGACGCGACGCCGCCGATGCGGGCACCGATCTCGGCCCGTGGGCGCGGGGCGGCGTCGCGGCGATCGATCTCAACCAGGACGGCACCCGCTATTTCGACTATCACCACACGCCTGACGACACGCTGGACAAGATAGATCCAGCCCAGTTGCGCCAGAATGTGGCCGCCTGGACGACGTTGCTCGCCATCGTCGCCGACGCGCCCGAGCCCATCGCGGGCGTGGCGCCGCAACCGCAGCGTTGATGCCGATATGGCTGCGGGTTGACCTTTACGGCTTCGCAATCGATGAAAGCCGACGCCGGGGGGCGCTCAGAGAGGCCTTTGGTCGTGACGAACAGGCGCTTCGCATTCCTCCTGCTCGGGTCGGCCGCCATCGCCTGGCCAGACGCCCGCGCCGCGGCGCAGGATGCTTCCGCCCCTGCCCCCCTTCCCGCGTCCGTTCCCGCACTGGCGCCGGGAGGGGAGGATCTGTCGCAGCTCTCGATCGAGGAGCTGGCGCAATTGCCGGTGCGTTCGGCGTCCAAGCGTGAAGAGCCGCTCAGCCAGGCGCCGACCGCGCTTTACGTCATCACCGGCGACGACATCGTCAATTCGGCCGCCGATTCTCTTCCCGAGGCGCTGCGCCTCGCTCCCAACCTCAACGTCCAGCAGATCAACGGCCACGAATATGCGATCAGCGCTCGCGGCTTCAACAGCGTGGAGACGGCGAACAAGCTGCTGGTCCTGATCGACGGACGCAGCATCTATTCGACCCTCCATTCCGGCGTGTTCTGGGACCTGCGCACGCCGATGCTCGAGGACATCGACCAGATCGAAGTGATCAGCGGGCCCGGCGGAACCCTGTATGGACCGAACGCGGTCAACGGCGTCATCAACATCGCCACGCGCGACGCCAGCGAGACGATCGGCGGTCTGTTGCGCGGCACCGCGGGCACGTTCGAGCAATCCGCGGCGGCGCGCTTCGGCGTGGCTCTTGGCGGCTCCGGCGCGCTCAGGGTCTACGGCAATTGGTTCAACTTCGACGACCACCAGCCGGCGGGGATCGGCCCGGTCGGGCTGCGCGACCGCTTTCACGGCTGGCGCGCGGGTTTCCGCAGCGACTTCGCCACCGAGCGGGACCATTTCACCCTGCAGGGCGACATTTTCGACAACCAGGTCGAATCGCTGCCCAATGACGGCAATCGGGGCCAGAACGTCCTTGGGCGCTGGACCCGCGCCTTGTCGGACAATGCGTCGTTCGAGGTCCAGGCCTATTACGACAATGTCGACCGGCGCTATCTGCTCAGCCTGGATTCGCTGGAAACGGTCGATCTGGAGAGCCAGGTCAACCTGCACGCCGGTGGCCACGATCTCGTCTTAGGCGGCGGATTGCGTACGACGCGTGATCAATTCATCAATAATCTCAATGCCTTTGCCCTCAATCCTCAGAGCCGGCGTCTCTGGGTGTACAATGGATTCATCCAGGATCGATTTGCTCTGACCCCGACTCTTTCGGTGATCGCTGGGGTGAAGGCCGAGCAGACGAGCTTCACCGGCCTCCAATTCCTGCCCAATCTGCGGGTCGCATGGCACCCCACCGAGCAGACTTTGTTGTGGGCGGCGGTATCGCGCGCCGTGCGCACGCCGTCTCGCGTCGACCGCCAGCTCGAATTCCGGCCTCTCCTCACCGGGGGGAATTTCCAGTCAGAGAAGCTGGTCGCCTTCGAGGCGGGCTACCGCGGTCAGCCGTCGCGGCGGACGAGCCTGTCGGTCTCGATCTTCTACAATCGCTATGACGACATCCGCACCACCGAATTCCAGCCCGGCGGGGGCCTGCCGATCCAGCTGATGAACGGCCTCGAGGGCCATAGCTACGGTGTCGAGGCCTGGAGCGCGACACAGGTGACGCCATGGCTGCGCGTCAACCTCGGGCTCAGCACCTTGTGGAAGGACTTCCACTTCAAGCCCGGACATGGCGACATCGCATTGCGCGACGAGCTCGGCCATGATCCCGACGTGCAGCTTTTCGCGCGGGCAGAGCTGAACCCGATCGACCGGCTTCGCATGTCGTTCAGCCTCCGCCGCATCGGCGCACTGGACGACAGCGCCGCCGAGCCGGAGATAGGAGGCTATTTCGAGGCCGACGCGAACGTCAATTATCGCCTCACCGAGACGCTGGAGCTCTACGTCGCCGGCAACAATCTGCTGCACGCGACCCATCTCGAGAGCAACGACACCAGCCGCGTGAAGCTCGCCGAGCGCAGCGTCTATGTCGGGGCGCGAGTCCGGTTTTGAAGGCGGCGCGGCTCCTCCTCGCGCTTGCGCTCCTCAACGCCGCGGCGCCCGTGCGCGCGCAGGCGCCGGAAAATGCAGTGAAGGCTGCCTTCCTGCCTCGTTTCGCCCGTTATGTGACCTGGCCGACGCCGCCGGCCGCCGGCGCCCCGTTCCAGCTTTGCGTCGTCGGCCATGACCCGTTCGGTCCGATGCTGGACCGGGCGGCTTCATCGGAGCTCATCGACGGCCACAATGTCGCGGTCCGCCGCATGAACACGGCCGATCGCGCTGCCGGCTGCCAACTCGCCTTCGTCGCGGGCGCGTCGCCGCAGGATACCACACGCCTGCTGCTGGCGTTGCGCAGCCAGGCCATACTGACGATCACCGACGCCCGCGCCGGCCCACAGCGCGGCATGATCCATTTCACCATCGTCGCCGGACGCGTTCGGTTCTTCATCGACGACGCCGAAGCGGCCGGACGCGGCCTTTCGATCAGCTCCCGCCTGCTCGCGCTTGCGGCCGGCGTCAGGGCGCGCCGCTGATGCGACGGCTCCCCAAGCTCCCGACACGCTGGATCAACGCGCCCGCGGCGATCATCCTCATCGTCGCGCTGCTGGTGCTGGCCGGGGTCGGCATCATCCTTCAGAACGAAGCCGCCTATCGCGACCTGCAGGAACAGGAGACCCGGGCCCAGGCCGATATCCTTGCGGCCGGCCTCACCGCAGCGCTCGATTTCCGGGACGCCGAGGCGGCGCAGGAGGCAGTCGATGCGGTGCGGGTCAACCGCCAGGTCCGCGCGCTCGGAGTCTATAACGACGGCGGCGCTCTGGTCGCGCGCTATGGCCGCGACGGCGCCGCGCCCCCGGGCCGCTATGCCGAGCCCTTTCCGGCGCCGGGCGACGTCATCAGTGCGATCGTCCCGGTGATCAGCCGGGGCGAGCGGATCGGCACGGTCTATCTCGCCGCCGATCCTGAGCCGCTGTCGCGGCGCTTCACCCGTTACTTCATCATCTTCTCGCTGGTGCTGATGGCTGCCCTCGTCGTGGCGGTACTGGGGATCGCGCAGAACGCGCTGCGCCGCGCCAATCGCGAGCTCGAGGAGCGCGCCGAAGCCCTGGTAAACGCCAATGCCGAGCTCAAGGTGCAGGTCACCGAGCGCACCAAGGCTGAAGACCAGCTGCGCCAGGCCCAGAAAATGCAGGCGCTCGGCCAGCTGACGGGCGGCATCGCCCACGATTTCAACAATCTCCTCACCGTCATCCAGGGCTCGGCTGACATGCTCCGCCGGGCCGCGCTCGACGATGCCAAGCGGGTCCGCTTCGCCGAGGCGATCGTCCAGGCGGCGAGCCGTGCCGCGGCTTTGACCGGCCAGTTGCTCGCCTTCGCGCGCCGCCAGCCGCTCCGCCCCGAGATCATCGACGTCAATGAGCTGATCGGCGGCATGACCGACCTGCTTGATCGCACGCTCGGCGAGCGGATCGAGGTGCGTACCATCATCTCGACCGAAGCCTGCAGCGTCGAGGCCGACCGCGCCCAGCTTGAATCGGCGCTGCTCAACATCGCGGTCAACGCCCGCGACGCGATGGCCGAGGGCGGCCTGCTTACCATCCGCACCGCCATATTCGACGAGCCGCAGGCCCGGCGCATGATCGCTCTGTCGGTCAGCGACAGCGGCACCGGCATGGACGAGGATACGCTCGACCGCGCCTTCGAACCCTTCTTCACCACCAAGGCGACCGGCAAGGGCACCGGCCTCGGCCTCAGTCAGGTCTATGGCTTCGCCAGCCAGTCGGGCGGGGACGTGCGGATCGACTCCACCCCGGGCGCAGGCACGACGGTGACATTGCTCCTGCCCTGCAACGGCGGCGGCGGAGATGGCGGCGCCAAGCGCGAAGCGGAAAGCTATGGCGGGATCGAGCAGCGCCGCGCCGGCCGCATCCTGCTGGTCGAGGACAATGAGGAGGTCGGCGAGTTCGCCGAAAGCCTGCTCGGCGAGCTGGGTCACAAGGTTTTCCGCACCCGCTCCGGCGAGGCCGCGCTCGAAGCGGCGCTCGACAGCGTCTATGACGCGGTGTTCACCGACGTGGTCATGCCCGGGATGAGCGGGCTGGAGCTCGCCGAGCACCTCGCTGAATTGCGTCCAAACCTGCCGGTGATCCTCACCACCGGCTATTCGGACGAGATCGCCAGATCCGGCGCCGGCGGCCGCCCTGTGATCCTCAAGCCCTATCGCCTGGAGACTCTGGCGGCGGCGATCGACGAGGTGCTGCGGGTGGACGGCAAGTAGCCGATCGAACCTGGCCGCCATCTCGGCTGAAAGCGTCTTGTGGTTGACCTCGCTGCCCGCACCCGCTGTGATACGGGACGATGCTGGCCGACATGCAGTTCAAGGGTGTATGGCGCGATTATCAGGCACGCGTGCTGGCCGAGATGGACGGGCATCTCGAAGACGGCCGCCTGCACATCGTCGCCGCACCGGGATCGGGCAAGACCGTGCTCGGGCTGGAGGTGATGCGGCGGATCGGCCGATCCGCGCTGATCCTCGCTCCCAGCCTCGCCATACGCGACCAGTGGCGCGAGCGGCTGTTCCCGCTGTTCCTCGACGATCCGCACGGATGGGATGCGCATATCTCAACCGAAATCGAAGCGCCCGCGACAATGACGGTCACGACCTACCAGGCGCTTCATGCCGTCCATGCCGGCGCTGCGGAGCGTTTCGACGCGCTGGTCGCCGCGCTCGACGCCAGAGGGCCAGTCACGTTGATCGTCGACGAGGCGCATCACCTGCGCCGGGAATGGTGGTCCGCCTTGTTCGCGCTTCGCGACCGGCTGGAAGGCGCACAGATCGTCGCGCTGACCGCAACCCCGCCTTACGATGCGCCATTCGCCGAGTGGTCGCGCTACGAAGCTCTGTGCGGGACGAACGACATCGAGATATCCGTGCCCGAACTGGTGCGTGAAGGCGACCTTTGCCCGCACCAGGACCATGTCCACCTCTCACAGCCGCGCCACGACGAATATGCGCTGCTGGTCGCGCGGCGCCGGGCGATCGATGCATTGACTGCCGGGCTCCTCGCCGATGTCGCCTTGATCGATTGCCTGGCGGCTCATCCCTGGCTGACCGCGCCCGAGGCGCATGAAGAAGAGCTGCTCGAACGCCCCGAATATCTCACCGCTCTGATGATCGCGCTGCACGCTGCCGCACGTCCCATCCCGCGCCCCGCGACCGATCTCCTTGGCGTCGGCGACGCGGAAATTCCGCCGCTCAACCTTGTCTGGCTCGAACATCTGCTGGACGGACTACTGGACGAGCCGCGCAGCAGGCTCGTCCTCGGCGACGCGCGCTGGACCGAGTTGCGCCGGGCGCTCAACGGCCTCGGGCTGATCGAGAACAAAAGAGTCTCTCTCCGCGAGAGCAAGGCCATATTCACCGCGATGGCCGGCAGCGTCGCGAAGCTCGACAGCATCGTCGCGATCGCCCGCGCGGAGGCGGAGACTCTGGGGGAGCAGCTGCGCCTCGTCATCCTGTCCGATCGCGTGCGCGCCGACGAACTGCCGCGTCGTCCCGATACCCCATTTTCGCCAACGAAGCTCGGGGTCGTGCCCATCTTCGAAGCGCTGCGCCGCGCGGACGTCATGCCGGACACCCTCGCGGTGCTCACCGGAACGCTCGTCATATTGCCAATCAACGTAACAGCCTCGCTGGATGCCGAATTGGCGGCGATGCGGATCGACCCGATGCGCCTGCGCCGAATCGCGCTCCCTGGCTGCCCGGGTCATTTCCGCCTCGAGGCGGAAGCCGGCGGTGATCACGCCCTCGTCGCGCTGGTGACGCGGCTGTTCCAGCGCGGTGCGATCCGCGTGCTGGTCGGCACGCAGGCGCTGCTCGGCGAGGGCTGGGACGCTCCGCCCATCAACAGCCTGATCCTGGCAAGCAATGCCGGCTCGTACATGCTGTCGAACCAGATGCGCGGGCGGGCGATCCGCATCGATCCCGCGATTCCCGACAAGGTCGCGGCGATCTGGCATCTCGCCACGGTCGCCCCAAGCGAGGACGACGCACCGGAAGTGGCGGGAGGCGACGTCGCCTTGCTCGCCCGGCGGTTCGACGCGTTCGAGGGCATCGCGAATGGGGAAAGCACCAGGATCGAGAACGGCACCGACCGGCTCGCTCTGGATTTCGGAGGGAATCCCGGGGCGGAAAATGAAGCGACGCTGATGCGCGCCCGCGATCGTGCGGGAGTTGCAGCGAAATGGAGGGCTTCACTGGGCGGCGCGACGCCGCGCAGTCATGTGCGCCGCGTTGCCGAGGCGAGCCATGCCCCGCGGACGCTCGCGTGGCACGATACGCTGCAGGCGCTGGTCGTTTCCGGTCTCAGCGGCGGCGCGCTGTCGGCGGCGAACGCGCTCCGCCAGTTCGTCGGTGGAGGCACGTTCGTCACCTTGCTGATGATCTTCTGCGGCGCGACCTTTCTGTACTCGCTGCCCAAGCTCGCGCGCGCGGGCCTGCTGTGGTGGCGAAACGGCACGCTGGAGCGCAGCCTCGCCCAGGTCGGTGGCGTAATCGCTGCGAGCCTTCACCACGCCGGGATCCTTGCGCATGACGAGACGGCTTACGCCATCCTCGTCCGCCCGACGATCGTCGGGCGTTACGAAGTGATCATCGACGGCGCGACCCGCGCCGAGGAGGGCGCCTTTCTCGAAGCGCTCGCCGAATTGCTCGAGCCGGTGCAGAACCCGCGCTATCTGCTGGTTCGCGAAAGCCGTCTGTGGCGGTGGGGCCGCGCCGATTATCACGCCGTCCCGACTTTGCTCGGCGCGCAAAAGGACTTTGCCGAGCATTTCCATCGTCAATGGAAGCGACGTATCGGCAGTTCGAAGCTGGTCTATACCCGGACCGGCGACGGGCGCCGAGCGCTGCTCAGGGCGCGCCTGAAGTCGTTCGCGGCCGGCATGCAAAGCTTTTTCCGGCGACGTTCGGTCTGGATGTGAGAGAGCCGGCGAGCCCCAAACCCATTGGCTTGAGATTTGAGCCTCTCGTAACAGAATCCCGGCGACCGGCTGATGTCGAGTTGGCCGGGGAGGCACTTCGTCACTTTGCTGATGGTCTTCTTCGGTCGAGCTTCCGCAAAGCTGCAAAATGGACGTATCGACTCGCCTACAGGTGAAGACCGAGAAAAGCCGCCCCGGCAGCCGGATTGAATGAAACTGGCTCGGCTGCGACGAAACCGAACGCGGCATAAAGCATGCGGGCGGGAACGGACTTCTCCATCACGTCGAGCCTCATCTCACGATAGCCGGTGATCCGAGCCTGAACGATCAATCGCGCTACCAAATCGTTCCCGAGATGTCGCCCGCGTGCATGGGGACGGACATAGAGCCGCTTCATTTCACAGATATCCCTGCTCACTTTGCGAAAAGCGACACAGCCGTCGATTTCCCCGCCACGGTCCGCCAGCAACACGCATCCTTGGGGCGCTCCATATTTGCCGGGCAAGGTCGCGAATTCGGTTTCATTCCCCTGGTAATCCAGATTCACCGGCGAGTTTGCGATAAACTCACGCCAGATGCTCAGCACGGCTGGGACGTCGGCGGGGAACTCGGCGTGCCGGATAATGGTCATGTCGTCCCCCTCCATAAATTCCCTCTGCCAATAGAGTGATCTTGGTATATAACGGGGTATATATCAAGATATGAGGTTGGTATGGGCGACGTGCTTCGCGAAATGGGATCGGGCTTTCTCGGAAGCCGGCTCAAGCGGCTGGGAGAGCGGATGCAGGCCGGGGCGGCACGGGTCATTGTCGATGCTGGACTGAAGGTGCAGCCGGCCCACATGCCCCTGCTCGTCGCGCTTGATCGGCAGGCCATGACAATCGGCCAGCTGGTGCATGCGGTCGGTGTGAGTCAGCCGGGGGTGACGCGGAGCGTCGGGCAGCTTGTCGCCATGGGGCTGGCCCGAGCCGAAACCGGCAGCGATCAACGACACCGCACCATCTCGCTCACCGAAAACGGTGCCGCCGCCATAGCCCGCGCCAAACTCTATGTCTGGCCGCAGGTGACGGAGGCCGTCGAGACGTTGCTGGCAGGACGCGCGGATGCGCTTCTGGCGATTATCGCCGCGCTGGAAGATGCGCTCACAACGACACCGCTTGAAGCGCTCGCCGCGCAAGCAACACCCAAAGTGCTGCGCATTCGAGAATTTTCCGATGAGCTCGCTTCCGAGTTTCACGACATAAACGCCGAATGGATAACCTCCATGTTCCGCCTGGAGGACACGGACCGCCAGACGCTCGAGAACCCGCGCGCCAGCATCATCGATGCCGGCGGCGCCATTCTCTTTGTCGAGGCGAGGGGGCTGGGCATCGTCGGAACGTGCGCGCTGCAGAAGACGAGCGCGACCGGCTTCGAGTTGACCAAGATGGCCGTTCGCCCGGATGCCCGCGGTCTCAAGGCCGGCGAATTCCTGCTGAATGCCATCATCGACAAGGCGGCGGCTTTGGGTGCCGATCCCCTCTATCTATTGACGAACAGCCGGTGCGCGGCGGCGATCCACCTCTACGAGAAGCTGGGGTTCCGGCACGATGCCGCCATCATGGCCGATTACGGCGCGCGCTACACAAGGTGCGACGTCGCCATGCTGTATGCCGGGGATCGGAAAGGTGCAGCGGCACGAAGTTGATTCCGAAGACAGCGAAGCTCCGAACTTCGCTACGATTGCGATCCATGCAAAGGCGGCGATCGGGATGGCTCTGGCCGGCTGACGGCCAGCCTTCCCGTAAGCGAGCGTCCAACGGCGCGCCCAGGACGGGATTTCGAATCGATGGTCGGGGAGACAGGATTCGAACCTGCGACCCTCTGCTCCCAAAGCAGATGCGCTACCAGGCTGCGCTACTCCCCGCCTTCGTCCTTCGGACTTCGGCGGGCAAGCCCACCAATGGGCCCGCCTATCCGAATTCTGTCTGGCTTGCCAGCCGAAGCTCCCGAAGGGAGCGTAGGCTGGTGGGCCCGGAGGGATTCGAACCCCCAACCTAGCCGTTATGAGCGGCCGGCTCTACCGTTGAGCTACAGGCCCCGGCGCCCGAATGGCATGGCCGCGTCCGCGCTTCAACCTCAACCGGCGCTTTCGCCCTGCGCATTGCCCTGCCCGGCCGATGCCGACACCGGGAGATGAAGGGCGAAGCGCGCGCCATCGACAACGAGCGCACCGCCGACCGCTTCGGCGAGATTGCGGATGAGCCTGAGCGCGAAGCCGAGGCCGAGCGCCGGCGCGCCCGGCCAGTCTCCATCGGGACTATAGCCGGGATCGAGCAGCTCGGCCTCCTCCACGCCGGCGATCGCCGCGGGCCGGTCGATCGCAAGGCGAAGCATCATGACGTCGCCGCGCGGCTCCAGGGTCATCGCGGCGTTGATCGTCTCGTCACGCCCGGCAAGGCCGATCGTTCCGGCAAGCAGGCGGGCGAACATCCGTTCGGCGGCAGCCGGCTCGACCATGGCTGGCGGAAGCCCTTCTGCGATCGCAAGCGCGATCCGCGATCCGCGCTGCTCGGCCACGCGTTCATAGGTTTCATGCAGGCGGCAGATCAAAGCGACGGCATCGACCTGGCTGTCCTCGGTTTCGAAACGACGGGTCTCGAGGCGCGCGGCGGTGTCGAGATCATCGACCGCGCCGAGCAGTCCGCGCGCCTGGGCCATGATCTCGGCGGCGTCGCCGCGGTAACCGGCGGCCGCCGGTCCCATATATTGACCCTCGATCATTTCGGCGAAGCCGATGATGGCGTTGAGCGGCGTGCGCAGCTCGTGGATCAGCTGGCGCAGCGAATCGGCCGGGAACTGCGTGCCGAACACGCCAGCCGGACGGGTGAGATTGTGGGCGATCTCGTCGAGCCGCGGGCGCCGCGCCGTGCCGCGATAACCAAGGAAGCTGCCGCGCTGCGCGTCGAAATAGGGCACACCCGAAATCCGCCAGTCTCCGGATGCGGGCCCGACGCCGGCGATGTTGAACCGGGCGTCGCGGAACGGCGCGCGCTTCTCGAACGCGCCCGCCGCCTGCCCATCCACGCCATAATGGCCGCGCCCGGCGATCGATGCGATGCTCTGGCCTACCAGCGGACCGCGCGGCGCGCCCTCGATCCACAGGAAGATGCCGTCGGGGCCGGTTTCCCAACGGAATCCTTCGGCATGCTCGCCCGGCACGAATGGAGCCGCAGGCGGGTGCGCCTCTCGCTCGCGGCGAAAGGCCTCGATGCGCGCGACCAGCTCGCGGATTTGCGAATCGCCCTGTTCGGCCTGCGCCGGCGGTTCTGCCGCCGCGACGGCAGAGGCCCCCTTCTCCAGCACGAAGTCGCTCGGCCCGAAGGCGCTCAGCGCGTGCTTCACCGCCGGATCGAGATCCTCGCGGTGGCGCAGCAGGGCGCGGGCGGCCGGCCCAAGGCGCGGCAGCAGCTCGAACCAGGATTGGCGATCGAGCCGCGCCAAAGCGAAGAGCGGCGCAGCGATCGAAGCGCTGTCCTCGGCGAAGAAAGCAAGCAGATCGGGCGAAACCACCTGCCCGGCCAGGGCGCGCGCAGCCTGGCGGCGGATTGCCGGATCGATCGAGTCGCGCATGTCCCTGAGCAGGAAGAATGCGTGATCACGCACCGGCCCTTCCCAGCCCCGCCGGCGCTGGGCAAGCAGATCGACGAGCTGACGCCATTGCGCCGCCTGCCGGTCTGGCCGGTCGGCGGGCAAGGCGAATACGGTCGCGAGCCTGTCGTCGAAGCGCATGCCCAAGGCGTAACCGGCACATGGCGGCGGCGGAAGCGCCTTATTCGCCGCGTCGCAAATCGGGACGGCGGGCGTCGGCGAATGAACGTCGCGGCACGGCGATCAGCCGGGCTGAATATCTGGGTCCGCAGCCTTGCGGGCAGCCCGGCCCTTCCAATCCCGCGCTCCACCTGCGGCAGCAGGAAACGAAGTTCGGTACGGTCAGGCGGGGCGGCTGGAGAGCCAGAACAGCCAGAGCTGCGCCAATTCCGCGCGCGGGCCGGTGACGGCGCGGAACGCAGCTTCGGCCTCGGCACGCTGACCGCCGAGAGCGAGCGCGGCGCCGAGCCGGATGTTCAGCAGATTCGCGTCCTGTCCGCCCTTCTGCAGCGAGGCCCGGTAAAGCTCCGCCGCCTGGCCATATTCGCCGTAGCTGAACAGGGCATCGCCGACGCGCAGCGCCACGGCGGCGGTTCCCGCCAGAGCGGCGGTCCGCTCGCCCGCAAGCGACGCGCGGTCGCTCGTCGCGCGCTGGGTGGCGGCATTGAGCTGGGCGCGCTGGCTGGCGGTATTGGCCGGCGTGATGGCGTTGCGCGCGAAGCCCGCCTCGAGCACGGTCTTGACCTCGCCGAACATCGCGCCGGAATTGGCGATCTGCGCATATTCGACATAGTCGCGCTCGCTGGTCAGCGCCCCGGCGGCGCGCATCAGCCGGTAGATGTCGAGGTTGAGGCGGTCGTCGGCGCCCGGAGTGAATTCGCGATAGATGGCAAGCGCGTCGTGCCACCCCTGCGCGGTCGGCGCGAGGGCGAGATAGGCGCGGGAAAGGGCAAGGGTCTCCGGCGAACGGGCGCGATAGGCCATGCCGAGCTGGAGCCGGCGGACCTCAGGCGTGACCGGGCGCCCGGCGGCGACCGCAGCGGCGACCGAACGATTGAAGAATTCCATGGCATGGGCCGCATTGTTGCGTTCGGTCCAGAACTGCGCCGCGCGCGGAATGGCGAGCGGATCGGTCGTCGACAGCGCGACCACCTGGTCGAGCGCCCGATCGGCCTTGGCGACATCGCCGGCCTCGGCGGCGAAGCGGGCCTGGTTGTTGTAAAGCGCGAGCATTTGCGCGGGCGGGGCAGCGCCGGAAGCGAGCATTCCATCCACGCCGGCCGCTTGAAGCTGCGTGTTCTGCACCCCGAGGCCGATCTGCAATTGGAGTTGGCCGACGATATATTTGGCGTCGGCGCCCCGCGCTGCCGCCTCGGCGGCGGGCAAGGCGGTCTGGGCGGCGGCCCAGGCGGCGGTGCAGGCGGGCGCCGGCGCCGGGGTGGCCGCGCACGGCGCCTCGGCGGCCTGGGCCGCCTGGATCACCGGCCCGAGTGCGGCCCGCTCGGCGCGGCTGAGATTATATTCGCGTTCCGGCGCCGCGGGCTGCTGGGCCCGGTTCTCCGCCCGAACCTGACTTTCGGTCGTCCCCGGCCGCGTAAAAACGGCCTGGCCGAAAGCGGGCGCGGCGGCCGCGCCCAGCGCGAGTGTCGCGGCCAGAGCCGCCTTCGAAATCGTCATCGAAAAGTCTCCCGATAGAATCTTCATTGTTCAGGCCGGACGGCGCGCCAGCCAAACGAGCCAGAAGCCGGCAAGGTCCGCGCGCGGCCCGGTCACGGCGCGCAGCGCCGCCTCGGCCTCGGGCCGGCGACCGGCAAGCGCGAGCGCGGCGCCAAGCCGGCTGTTGACCAGATTTGGGTCCTCGCCGCCTTTCAGCAGCGCCGCCTGGTACAAGGTTGCGGCCTCGGTATATTGGCCGAAGGCGTAAGCGGCATCGCCTGCGGCCCGGGCCTGGGCACCGGTTCCGGCGGCGCCGCGGGTGCGAAGCGCCGGCAAGGCGGCGCGATCGGCGGTCGCGCGCCGCGCCACGGCGGTGATCGCAGCGGCTATGGCGGGCTTGCCGACATCGAGCACGCCGCGCGTGACGCCGTCGTCGAGAAGCGCCTTGGCCTCGCCCGGAAGCCCGGCGGTACCGAGCAGATTGGCGAATTCGAGATAATCACGCTCGCCGCCCAGGGCGTCGGCCACGCGCATCAGGCGCCTGATGTCGAGCGCGAGGGCTGGATCCGCCGGGGCGATCTCGCGATAGCCGAGCAAGGCGTCGCGCCAATTGGGCGCGCTCGGATAGGCGGAAACCAGTTTCTGGCCGAACGCGACGACCTGCGGCGCCACCTGCGGCGCCAGCGGCTGGGCACCGTTGATCCGCTGGGTCGCATCATAAGCGACCGCGAGCGCACGGCGATGCAGCGTCTCCGGAGAGGGGCGCCCCATCGCCTCGTTGGCGGCGAGGGCACGCGCGAACAGGGAGACCGACATCGCGCGGTCGGCGGCGGCGGTCACCGGGCTGCGCACCCGCGATTTGAACTGGGCGAAATCGGCGAGCGCCTCGACATTGTTCGGGGCGACTTCGATGATCCGTGCGAACAGCCGCTCGGTGCGCGCCATGTCGCCGACCGAATAGGCACGAGACAGCTGGTTCTGCAGCAGCGACGGCATTTCCTCCGGCGTGGCGAGGCCGCTGTCGACCAGCGCATCGACCGCCTGCGTCTGCATCGCGGCATCGCCGCGGGCACGGCCGATCTCGAGCTGGTAGTGGGCGATCACATAACGGGCATCGGCGCCGCGGGCGGCGGTACGGGCGGCAGCAAGGGCATTGTCCTGCGCGGCGCGATCTGGACCGGCGGCCGCGGCCTGCAGAGCGGTAAGCGCGCGTTCCTCGTCGCGGCTGAGCGTGAGTGGGCGCGCGGGCTGCTGCGCGGACAGCGAGGCCGCTCCGACAACCAGCAACAGAGCCGTCGCAGCCTTCAGAACCTTCATGAAATGCGCCTCCAAAAGCGAATCCGGCCCGACGGGGCGGCAGGGCCGAGCCTTTAGCGGCAAGGCGAACGGCTTGCTAGGGCCAGCCCGCTGAACGCCTCTTGAACTGCGCCGGCGCGAAAGGGGTGGCGCCGCGCTGGATCGTGCCTATCTAGGAGGCGCCCCTCGCGTGCGCGTGCGCGCGGACGCGCGCGGGGTGGCCTTGGCGGTGTTCATCGGCTAGGGACCTTTCGACATCATGAGCGCTCCGGCGCCTCACTCAGACACAACAGGAATCAGCATTGGCCAGCGCCCCGCCGACCAGCGAACTCAGCGATATCTCCCCCATCTCCATCGTCGAGGAGATGAAGACCTCGTACCTCGATTACGCGATGAGCGTGATCGTCGCCCGGGCGCTGCCCGACGTGCGCGACGGGCTGAAGCCGGTCCATCGCCGCATCCTCTATGCCTGCCAGGAGGGCGGCATGGTGCCCGGCCGGCCCTATCGGAAATGCGCCAAGATCGTCGGCGACGTGATGGGCAATTATCACCCGCACGGGGATTCCTCGATCTATTTCGCGCTGGCCCGCATGGCCCAGGATTGGGCGATGCGGGTGCCTTTGATCGATGGCCAGGGCAATTTCGGATCGGTGGATCCCGATCTGCCGGCGTCGATGCGCTACACCGAGGCGCGCCTGGCCAAGGTCGCGATGACCTTGCTCGACGATATCGACAAGGACACGGTCGATTTCGGCCCCAATTATGACGGGTCGCGCGATGAGCCGCTGGTCCTGCCCGCCCGATTCCCCAACATATTGGTCAATGGCGCCGGCGGCATCGCCGTCGGCATGGCGACCAACATTCCGCCGCACAATCTGGGCGAGGTGGTGCGCGCCTGCATCGCCTATATCGAAAATCCGGCGATCACGATCGACCAGCTGATCGAGATCGTCCCCGGCCCCGATTTCCCCACCTCGCCGCTGATTCTGGGCCAGGCCGGAGCGCGCAGCGCCTATCACACCGGGCGCGGCTCGATCATCATGCGCTCCCGCCACGAGATCGAGGAGGGCCGCGGAGAGCGCCGATCGATCGTGCTCACCTCCATTCCCTATCAGGTCGGCAAGAACGGCCTGGTCGAAGGCATTGCCGTCGCCGTCAAGGACAAGAGGATCGATGGCGTTTCCGACATTCGCGACGAATCGAACCGCGAGGGCGTGAGGATCGTCATCGATCTGAAGCGCGACGCGACGCCCGACGTCGTGCTCAACCAATTGTGGCGTCACAGCCAGGCGCAGGCGAGCTTCCCCGCCAACATGCTGGCGATCCGCGGCGGCCGCCCGGAAACGCTGACGCTCAGGGATATCATCGAAAGCTTCGTTCGCTTCCGCGAGGAAGTGATTACGCGTCGGGCCAAGTTCGAGCTCGCCAAGGCGCGGGACCGTGCGCACCTGTTGCTCGGTCTCGTCATCGCCGTCACCAATCTGGACGAGGTGGTGCGGATCATTCGCGGATCGGCCTCACCCGCCGAAGCGCGTGCCGCCCTGATCGCCCGCGCCTGGCCCATGGCCGAGATCGCTCCCTATATCGCGCTGGTCGAGGCGGTCGAAGACGTCCAGGCGGGTGACGGGTACCGGCTTTCCGAGGCGCAGGTGCGCGCCATCCTGGATCTGCGCCTGCATCGCTTGACCGCGCTCGGCCGCGACGAAATCGCCGGCGAATTGCGGACGCTTGCCGCCTCCATCTCCGGCCTGCTCGAAATCCTCGCCGATCGGGTCAAGCTCTACGGGGTGATGCGCGAAGAGTTCGAGGAGATCCTGACGCTCTACGCGACTCCGCGCACGTCGGAGATCGCGCCGGCCTGGGACGGGATCGAGGACGAGGCGCTGATCGAGCGCGAGGATATGGTCGTGACGGTCACCCTTGGCGGCTATATCAAGCGGACACCGCTCGAGACTTTCCGGACCCAGGCGCGCGGCGGCAAGGGTCGCGCCGGCATGGGCACCAAGGACGAGGATGCGGTCACCGAATTGTTCGTGACCTCGACCCACAATCCCGTCCTGTTCTTCTCGACCCACGGCAAGGTCTACCGTCTCAAGGTCTGGCGCCTGCCCGAAGGCGCGCCGCAGGCCCGCGGCCGGCCGATGGTCAACCTGCTGCCGCTGGCCGAAGGCGAGACCATCTCCACCGTCCTGCCTTTGCCCGAGGACGAATCCGAGTGGGCGAAGCTCCACGTCATGTTCGCGACCGCCAAGGGCTCGGTGCGCCGCAATTCGATGGATGCCTTCGCCAACATCCGCACCTCGGGCAAGATCGCGATGCGCTTCGACGAGGGATCGGACGACCGGCTGATCGCGGTATCCCTCCTCACCGAGGATGACGACGTGCTGCTGGCCACCCGCAATGGTCGCGCCATCCGCTTCGCCGCAACCGACGTGCGGGAATTCCAGAGCCGGGATTCCAACGGCGTGCGCGGCGCCCGCCTTCTTGGCGATGACGAAGTGATCTCGCTGTCGGTGCTGCGCGGTTTCGCGGCCACTCCACAGGAGCGCGAGGATTATCTGCGCGCGGCGCCGTGGAAGGACCGCCGCGAGGGGCAGCCCGAAGCCGAGCAGAAGCTGAGCGACGAGCGCATGGCGGAATTCGCCGCGGCCGAGGAGTTCATCCTCACCGTTTGCGCCAATGGCTATGGCAAGCGCAGCTCGGCCTATGAATATCGCCGCACCAATCGCGGCGGCCAGGGCATCACCAACATCGACAATCTCGCCCGCAACGGACCGGTCGTCGCCTCATTCCCGGCCCATGCCGGAGAGCAACTGATGTTGGTCACCGATCAGGCCAAATTGATCCGGATGAGCGTCGGCGACACTCGTGTCATCGGCCGCAACAGCGCCGGGGTGCGCCTGTTCAACGTCGCCGACGACGAGCATGTCGTCAGCGCCGCGCGGATCGAGGAGAGCGAGGAAGAAGCCGAGGCGGATCTCGGCGACCATGAAGCCGAGATCGCGCCGAGCGACGATGCCGAGATCGGCGAGGATCTCGCCGACGGCGGGGAAAGCAGCGGGGAGTGAGCGCCCTTCCCGCGACCGCGTTCAAGATCCTGACCGCGGTGGAATGGGCGCGCTTCGAGGCCGAAGGGAGGTTCGAAGGATCGCCCGTCGACCGCGCCGACGGATTCATTCATCTGTCTGCCGCGGATCAGGCCGAGGGCACGCTTGCTCGCCATTTCGCCGGCCAGGCTGGGCTGGTGCTGGCCGAGGTCGATCTCGGCGCGCTTGGTGACGCGGTGCGCTGGGAGGAGTCGCGTGGCGGCGCCCTCTTTCCCCATCTCTATGGCGTGCTGCCTCTTTCAGCGATCGTAGGAACGACCTCGATTGCCGATCAGGCGTAGAGGTCGACTGATTCCCAATCGGGCAGCACCGCCTCGCGCAACGGCGTGCGGTGACAATGGGAAGGGTCGCGCTCGAAACAGAGCAGGACCGACGGCTTTTCTTCGGCGAGGGCAATCATCCGCCCGGCATCGGCGCCGGCCTCGGGCGTCTCGAGCTGCTCGGCATAGATCCGGTTCATCTCCGCCATCCGCCCCTTGCGGGCCGCCTCACGGCCGGCCGGCGGCGTGCCGAGCGCCTTGAGGTGGACATAATCTATCCCCGCCTCCCTGAGGCCGGCGGCAAGAACGTTCTTGGAGAAGCCGGGCTTGCGCGACAGCGGCACGGCGCGGACGTCGATCAGCCGCTCGACGCCGGCCAGCCGCAAAGCAGCAATCACTTCGTCCTGGGTCGCGCCCTCATAGCCGATGGTGAAGATCCGCATCATTCCGGCCGATGGGACACGGCCTCGATATTGTTGCCGTCCGGATCCAGCACGAACGCGCCATAATAATTGGGATGATAATGCGGCCTCAGGCCGGGCGGGCCGTTGTCACGGCCGCCGGCGGCGACCGCCGCCGCGTGGAAATCGTCGACCAGAGCACGCGTGTCGACGGCGAAGGCGACGTGGGTCCCCTCCCCTACGCGTTCATTGTCGCCGACCCAGAAAAACGGCTTGGCGTTCGACCCGAAGCCGTGCGCGGTGCCATGGGACTCGGTCTGGTCCGGCGTCACGGTCGCGATCAGCGTGATTCCGATCGGCGCGAGCGCCTTTTCGTAAAATGCGCGCGCGCGCCCGGCATCGGCGACGGCGAAACCGACATGATCGATCATGACCTTTCTCCTTTGGAGGGATCAGACTATCGCAACGGCGCATGACAGCCAAAGTTCATATCGTCGGTGGGGGCCTCGCCGGATCGGAGGCCGCTTGGCAGCTCGCGGAGGCGGGCGTGAAGGTGCGCCTGTCGGAGATGCGCGGCTCCGGGGAAAGGACGCCGGCGCATCACACCGACTCGATGGCCGAACTGGTCTGCTCGAACAGCTTCCGATCCGACGATGCGCAAAGCAACGCGGTCGGCCTGCTCCACGCCGAGATGCGGACGATGGGCTCGCTGATCTTGAGCGCGGCGGATGCGCATCGGGTCCCCGCCGGCAGCGCGCTTGCGGTCGATCGTGATGGTTTTTCCGAGACGGTGACCGCCCGGCTGTCGGCCCACCCCAATATCGAGATCGTGCGCGAACGGATCGATACCCTTCCCGTCTCCGGTGCGACCATCGTCGCGACCGGCCCGCTGACCGCCGCGGCGCTCGCCGGCGCGATCGGCGCGGAGACCGGCGCCGACGCGCTCGCCTTCTTCGACGCGATCGCACCGATCGTTCACCACGAGTCGATCGACATGGACATCTGCTGGATGGCCAGCCGCTGGGACAAAGGCGAAACCAAGGACTACATCAACTGCCCGATGAATCGGGAGCAATATCTCGCCTTCCACCAGGGCCTGCTCGATGGCGAGAAGACCGAGTTCAAGGAGTGGGAAAGGGATACACCCTATTTCGAGGGCTGCATGCCGATCGAGGTGGCGGCGGGGCGCGGCGTCGATACGTTGCGCTACGGGCCGATGAAGCCCGTCGGCCTCGACGATCCCAGGACCGGGCGCTGGCCCTATGCCGTCGTCCAGCTGCGGCAGGACAATGCGCTCGGCACCTTGTGGAACATGGTCGGTTTCCAGACCAAGCTGAAGCATGCCGAGCAGGTCCGCCTGTTCCGCACCATTCCCGGCCTCGAAAAAGCCGAGTTCGCACGGCTCGGCGGGCTGCACCGCAACACCTTCATCAACGCGCCGCAGCTGCTCGACGGCACGCTGCGGCTCAAATCTGCGCCGCACATCCGCTTCGCCGGCCAGATCACCGGTTGCGAGGGCTATGTCGAATCGGCGGCGATCGGGCTGCTCGCCGGCCGCTTCGCGGCTGCGGAGCTGAGCGGCGACAGGCTTGCCGCCCCTCCCCTCACCACGGCGCTTGGCGCATTGCTCGGCCACATCACCGGCGGCGCCGATGCTGAGATCTACCAGCCGATGAACGTCAATTTCGGCCTGTTTCCCCCGATCGAGGGCAAGAGGAAGAAGGCGGATCGGAAGAAGGCCTATACCGAGCGCGCCGTGGCCGATCTCGAAGCCTGGCGCGCGTCCTAATTGGCCTCGCTGTCGCTCTCTTCCGCGGGCGCGGCCGCCGGCGGCTGCTGAGCGCAATTGCACCGTGCCTGGCGCGATTGCGGGCGCCGCGGCGGCGCGGTCGTGGCGAATTCGGTGCGATCGAGCGCGCTGTCGTGATTGGCGTCTGCGGTCGAAAATTTCGTCAGGGTCCGCACCGCCCATTCTTCGAACGAGAGGCGCCCGTCATGGTTGGTGTCGAGGCGGGCGTAGGCGCGCTGCCGGGCATAAGTGAGCTCAGGCAGCGTGATGCGGCCGTCATTGTCCCGGTCGGCGCGGTCGAAGCGGCGCTGCTCGCGAGTCCGCTCGTCGGCCGATGGCGGCTGCGCCGGCGAGCCCGACTGCACGCCGGCCTCCGCGATCTCGCCGGCCGGCGCATTGGGTATTGCCACCTCGTCCTGGGCGCGGCCGGTCCAGAGGAAGAATCCAGCGGCGGCGAGGAGCAGGGCCGACCCTGCACCGGCGGAGAATCGGAGAACGTCCCCTTTGGTCATTCGGCAAAGCTAACACAGGCGAAGTGCGAGTCCAGATGTGATCAAATCAACGTCCGGTCAGCCGGTATTTCAAGAGTCGAATCATCCTGCCGGGCGATCCCTGGCTTTCGAAAGGAGCAACGCGTCGCTCGATGTCGCGGCGGGCCAGCATTGAGAGCAGGGCAAGCGGTCGGAGCCGCTTCGGCCATGTCGGCTCCGGCGCGATCGCCGCGGCCGCGTCAAGCGCAGCCATAATCTCCTGAGGCCGCGTGCTGCGCCGCGCGAGATCGACCAGAGCCCAGCGCGCGCCGGCCGTTTCGACGCTTTCCGCTGCTCCGAGCAATCGAGCCGAGTGGTGAAACAGCAGGCCGCCCCGGGCTTCGGCGTAAATCTGCAGCGCCCGCGAATCGAGTGGCTCTTCGGCGAGTAGCACCGCCCACCCCTCCTCCATCGCCGCCAAGTCCGCACCGCTGACTCCCGCGGGAAGCACCTGCGCGGCGAGCGCCTGCAATATCGGCTCGGGGGGCGGCGGTGCCCCATCGAGCCGTTCCAGCGCTTCGCGCCACCAGGCGAGGCGGATTTGGGCGACCATTGGCTCCCGGCCCCTTGCGAGGACGGCACCGAGCGTGACGTCAAGACGCCAGAGCGCCTCCAGCGGCGCGCGCGCGGCGGACGGCGCATAGGCAAGCGCAAGGCGCCGGTCCGGATCGAGATCGGGCGTCATGCTCCCCTCAGGAGCGGTAGCAGACCTTCCGGGCTGCGGCGACGACGTGGTCGACGTTGAGCAGAGCCAGCTTCTCGAGATTGGCGGCATAGGGCATCGGCACGTCTTCGTTGGTGACGCGGAGCACCGGGGCGTCGAGATCGTCGAACCCTTCCTCCATCGCCAGCGCCATCAGCTCGGACGAGATCGAGCAGGTCGGCCAGCCTTCCTCGACGCAGACCATGCGGTTGGTCTTGGCCAGGCTGGCCAGCACCGTCGCCTTGTCGAGCGGACGAAGCGTGCGCAGATCGATCACCTCGGCCTCGATCCCCTCTTCGGCGAGCTTCGCCGCCGCTTCGAGCGACACGCCGACGCCGATCGAATAGCTGACCAGAGTGACGTCGCCGCCGGCGCGCACCACCCGCGCCTTGCCGATCGGCAAGGTATAATCGTCGAGCTTCGGCACGTCGAAGCTCTGGCCGTAAAGCAATTCATTCTCGAGGAATACGACCGGGTCTTCAGACTGGATCGCAGCTTTGAGCAGCCCCTTGGCATCCGCCGCCGCATAAGGCGCGATGACGATCAGGCCGGGAACTGCGGCATACCAGGGCGCATAATTCTGGCTGTGCTGCGCGGCGACGCGGGCGGCGGCGCCGTTGGGGCCACGGAAGACGATCGGGCACCGCATCTGCCCGCCCGACATATAATTGGTCTTCGCGGCAGAATTGATAATGTGATCAATGGCCTGCATGGCGAAGTTGAAGGTCATGAACTCGATGACCGGGCGGAGGCCGCCCATCGCCGCACCGGTGCCCACGCCGGCAAATCCATATTCGGTGATCGGCGTATCGATCACCCGCTGCGGCCCGAATTCGGCGAGGAGTCCCTGGGTCACCTTGTAGGCGCCCTGATATTCAGCGACCTCCTCGCCCATCACGAACACGCGCGGATCCTTGCGCATCTCCTCCGCCATGGCGTCGCGCAAGGCGTCGCGAACCGTGGTGCGGACCATTTCGGTGCCTTCCGGAACGTCCGGCTCATCGACGGTGTGGGCCACCGCGGCGACGAGGTCGCGCGCGCCGGTCTCCATCTGGTGGGGTGTCGAATCGGTGGTCGCTTCGCTCTTCTGGTCGCTCGGCTGTTCGACCGGCGCCGGCTCGGGCGCTGCGGCGGCGGCCGTCTCGGACGGCGACGCCGGTGGCGTCGAGGACGCGGCCTCGCCCTCTGCCGCCATGATCGCGATGACGGCGCCGACCTTCACCCCATCGGTGCCGTCGGGCACCACGATCTTCGAGATCACGCCTTCGTCGACCGCCTCGAACTCCATCGTCGCCTTGTCGGTTTCGATCTCGGCAAGGATGTCGCCCGACTTGACCGTGTCGCCTTCCTTGACCAGCCATTTAGCGAGCGTTCCCTCCTCCATGGTCGGGGAGAGAGCCGGCATCTTGAGCTCGATCGGCATCAATAGCTCCCCACCAATATGTCGGTGAAGAGCTCGGCGGGATCAGGTTCCGGCGCCTGCTCGGCGAAATCGGCGGCCTCGACCACGATCCGTTTGATCTCGGTGTCGATCGCCTTGAGATCGGCCTCGCTCGCGCCCATCGCCTCGAGCTCCTTCTTGGCATGCTCGATCGGGTCCGATTTGTCGCGGACCGCCTGGACCTCCTCGCGCGACCGGTATTTGGCCGGATCGGACATGGAATGGCCACGATAGCGATAGGTCTTGAGCTCGAGCAGGATCGGCCCCTTGCCCGCCCGCACCCATTTCAGCGCGGTCTCGGCCGCCCCACGCACCGCCAGCACGTCCATGCCGTCGATCTGGAGGCCCGGAATGCGGAATGAATCGCCCCGCTTGTAGAGCTGGTCCTCGGCCGAGGAGCGATTGACCGAGGTGCCCATCGCATATTGGTTGTTCTCGATCACGAAGATGATCGGCAGCTTCCACAGCTCGGCCATGTTGAAGCTCTCGTAGACCTGGCCCTGATTGGCGGCGCCGTCTCCGAAATAGGCAAGGCAGACACCGCCATCCGCTTCATATTTGTGCTTGAAGGCCAGGCCGGTGCCGAGACTCACCTGGGCCCCGACGATGCCGTGGCCGCCGTAGAATTTATGCTCGACGCTGAACATGTGCATCGAGCCGCCCTTGCCTTTGGAGATGCCGGCGGCGCGCCCGGTGAGCTCGGCCATGATCACCTTGGGGTCGATGCCGTAGGCAAGCATGTGGCCATGATCGCGATAGCCGGTGATGACGCTGTCCTTGCCGGGCGTCAGCGCCGATTGCAGGCCGACCGCGACCGCCTCCTGGCCGATGTAGAGGTGGCAGAAGCCGCCGATCAGGCCGAGGCCGTAGAGCTGGCCCGCGCGCTCCTCGAAGCGCCGGATGAGCAGCATCTGCCGGTAGAATTCGAGCAGCTCCTCCTTCGAGGCCTTGTAGAGCTTCGGCTCGGCGGGACGCTCGCGATTCGGGGTCTGCGGCGGCGCCGGGGCGGCGTCAGATGTCTTCGCGGCGCGCTTCGGCGTTGCTGCCCTGGCCATTCGCGGCCCTCTCCTCTTTTCGACAAGCTGCGGTTCTATGGCGGCAAACGCTGGAGCGCGCAACGGGTGCCACTCCCTGTCAGTCGCCGGCGACGAAGGCCGTCATCCGCCACCGGCCATGACGTTTGTTGAAGACTGCGCGATAGTCGCCGAAGCCGCGGAACAGCGCCCGGCGGATATAGCCTCGCCGACCGTCCAGCATCGTCGCGGGAATCCAGCGCCCTTGCGTGGCGCCTTCGTCGAGCCGGACGACGTCCCAGCGCAGCGGCGCGACCAGCCGGCTCGAATCCGAGGGACCCGAGCGCAGCGCCGCCCCGGGCGCGACGGCGACCAGCAGCAGGGTATAATCTTCCCCGAGGTCCTCATTGCCGATCACGCTCATCGACGGCGACCAGAAACCGTCTCCGTCGTCGCGCGTGCAGCCGAGGCGAAGCGCCGCGCCCAGCTCCCGCCACAGCCGGCTCGTCGCGGGACGGGCGAGGCCCCAGGCCCGGGCGAAGCCGGCACGTCCCGGCGAATCGCCGAACGAATATTCGATGTCGTCGGCGGCGATGCCGAGGATGAAGGCGGCGTCGCGCCGCGCAATGGCTCTGTTGAGCGCGGTGCGGAAGGCGGCGAAGCTGCGATCGCGCGCGCAATAGTCGACCGGCGGCATGCGAGGCGGCAAGGCGGTCGCGGCCGCGGAAATGGCCAAGAGCAGTGCGGCCAGCAGGCCTCGAATGATTGCACCCGCCATCCGGCGAGAGATAGTCGTTACGGGCGGCGAACGGAAGCGGGTTGCGGGGCGGCGGCGCTCTCGTTTTGAATGACGACTTCGTCCGGACGCATCAGGCCGAGATCGCGGCGGACCATTTCCTCGACCAGATCGGGATCGGCATGGGCAGGATCGAGCAACGCCGCGCGATGGGCGAGCCGCGCCCGCTCGGTCTCGAGCTGGGCGAGTTGCGCGGTCTCCTGCGCCTTGACCCGGCGATAATCGCCCCAGGCCAAGACGCCATTCTCGCCGACGATCGCCGCGCCGAGGAAATAGGCGATGACCAGCATCCCCGCCGCGGGCCACGCCGCGCGCCGTATCAGAATCAAAGGATTGCGTGCCGTCGCCATTGCACTGTCACAGAATCAGCATTTCGATGCGGAATCAAGCCTTTTAACGGCCGACTCGTACAAATCCGGTAACCCGTGCGCTCAGCGAGTCGAACCGTGAAAGATGCTCCGGCCCGGATAGACGGCGGCGCCCTCCAGTTCCTCCTCGATCCGAAGCAGCTGGTTGTACTTGGCGAGTCGGTCCGAGCGGGCGAGGCTGCCGGTCTTGATCTGCCCGCAATTGGTGGCGACGGCGAGATCAGCGATGGTGGTGTCCTCGGTCTCGCCCGAGCGGTGCGACATGACCGCCGTATAGGCGGCGCGATGGGCGGCGCTGACCGTCTCAAGCGTCTCGGTCAACGTGCCGATCTGGTTGACCTTGACCAGGATCGAATTGGCGAGGCCCTGCTCGATGCCCATGGCGAGCCGTTTCTTGTTGGTGACGAAGACGTCGTCGCCGACCAGCTGGATTCGGCTCCCGAGCCGGTCGGTCAGCGCCTTCCATCCGTGCAGATCGTCCTCGGCCATGCCGTCCTCGATCGAGGCGATCGGATAGGCGTCGCAAAGCTCGGCAAGATAGGCCGCCATCTCGTCGGACGAGCGCGTCCGCCCCTCCCCCTCCATCTCATAGGCGCCGTTCTTGAAGAACTCGGTCGCGGCGCAGTCGAGCGCCAGCACGACGTCGTCGCCGAGCTTGTAGCCGGCCTTCTCGACCGAGCGCATGATGAAATCGAGCGCGTCGCGGGCCGAGGCAAGATTGGGCGCGAAGCCGCCCTCGTCGCCGACCGCGGTGGCGAGGCCGGCATCGTGCAGGCCCGCCTTGAGCGTGTGGAAGATCTCCGCGCCGCAGCGCAGCGCCTCGGCGAAGGTCGGCGCGCCGACCGGCATCACCATGAACTCCTGGAAATCGATCGGATTGTCGGCGTGGGCGCCGCCGTTGAGGATGTTCATCATCGGTACGGGCAGCGTGTTCGCCGCGACGCCGCCGACATAACGGTAGAGCGGCAGGCCTCGGGCATCCGCGGCTGCCTTGGCGACCGCAAGGCTGATGCCGAGGATCGCATTGGCGCCGAGCCGGGCCTTGTTGGGAGTCCCGTCCAGCGCGATCATCGCCGCGTCGATTTCACCCTGGTCTTCGGCCTCGCGGCCCGAGACTGCGGCGGCGAGCTCGCCATTGACCGCCTCGACTGCTTCTGAAACGCCCTTGCCGAGCCAGCGGCTCTTGTCGCCGTCCCTCTTCTCGACCGCTTCGTGCGCGCCGGTCGAGGCGCCCGAAGGCACCGCCGCCCTGCCGAAGCTGCCATCCTCGAGCAGCACTTCCACTTCGACCGTGGGGTTGCCGCGGCTGTCGAGGATCTGGCGGCCGTGGACGTGAATGATCGCGGTCATTTTGTTGCGGCCTCGTTATGAGTTATGGAGGGAGTCGTGGCGCGAATATCGGCCCGCCGCCGCTTCTGCAACTTTCCTCGCCCGCCTTCGGAACGGATGGCGGGCGACGATGTTGAGGAAGGCGAACAGGGTCCGTCAGTAACCAGTGGAGATTGTAACATGCCCCCTCGTCAGCCAGCACTGCCCGAAGGCACCGATCATATCGTCGCCGGCGCGTCCGGCAGCAGCGACGGCAAGTCCGGCAACGGCTTCGTCGCGACGGCCGGTGCGTCGTCCGGCACCGACCGGCTGGTCAGCCAGGTCAAGGAACAGGTCAGCAGCCTGCGCGGCCAGGCGACCGACCGCGCGCGCGGATTCGCCGACGAGGGAAAGGGCCGGGTCACCGGACTGCTCGAGAATGTCAGCGAGGTGATCAACGACGCGGCGAAATCGGTCGATGAGCGGCTTGGCGAGGATTATGGCGATTACGCCCATCGCGCCGCCAATGCGGTCGCCGATTTCGCGGGCCGGATCCGCGACAAGAGCGTGGACGACATCTATGACGATACCCGCGATTTCGTGCGCAAGAGCCCCGCGATCGCGATCGGCATCGCCGCCGTCGCCGGTTTCGCGCTGATCCGAGTGATCAAGACCGGCCTCGACGATGCCAGGGGCCGCTCGGGCCGCGGCGAGGCCTGAGCTTGGACGGGCCGGCCGGCGATCCCCGAGAAGAATCGATCGGCGACCTCTTCGGCCGCCTGGTCGAGGACGGGCGTACCTATGCCGAAGCGGAGCTCGCCCTTCTCAAGGCGATCGCCGAATATCGCGCGGTTCGCGCGCGGCGTGCTTTGGTGGCGCTGTCGGTCGGCTGGTTCCTGCTGGTCTCGTCGATGACGGCTCTGATCATCGGCGCCGTCACCGGGCTGTCGCAGCATATGAGTCCATTTCTCTCCGGGATTCTGGTCGGGGTCCCGATGGCGGCGATCGGCTACGGGCTGATCAGTTATGGCTGGGGCGGGATCAAGGGCCTCGGCCGCGACAAGGCCGAGCAGCAGGCGATCGACAAGGCGGCGCAGCCATGACGCTCTCCAGGATCGAAGAGGCGAAACGAGCGGCAGTGCTGGCAAAGGGCCGGTTCGATCGCACCCTGGCCGCGGCGCAGCAGCGTCTCAGCCCGGGCAACCTCGCCGAGGAGGCCTGGGATGGGGTCAAGGAAAAGGGCGCCGACATGGCCGAAGGCGCGCTGGACGCAGTGAAGAGCCGCCCCAAGGCGGTGTCCCTCGCCTTGGGCGCTTTCGCGCTCTTCCTGGCGCGGGCCCCGTTGAAACGTGCGGTGACCCGGCTCATTTCCGGGGAAGATGGAAACGATCAGGACGACGCGGAGTTGAGCGTCACGGAAGGAGTGAGTTGATGGCTTCGAACGATCAGGGCGGCAACGGGATTCAAGGCGTGCGCGAAAAGGCAGCCGAAGTGTTCGAAACTGCGCGCGAACGCACCGCGTCCGCTTATGAGACGGCGCGCGAACGCGCCAGCTCAGTCACGCGCCAGGCCACCGAGCAGATGAGCGTCTATCCCGTCGCCGCCGTCGTCGGCGGCTTCGCCATCGGCGCGCTGATCGCCGCCCTCCTGCCACGCACCGACAGCGAGAAAAGACTGCTCGGAACGACCGGCCGCCGGCTGACCGGCGCCGCGCGCGAGGCCGCCCAGAGGGGTATCGACGCCGGCAAGGACCAGTTTGAGGAGATCCGCGCTAAGGCAGCGCAGAAAGTCGGGGAAGCGGTCAGCGACGCGGTTGCCGACGCGGTCGCCGGCAAGTCCTGAGGCGCAGCTTGCGCGCTGCCGACTTACTGCCTAGGCGCTCGGCCCTATGAGCAAGCTTCATTTCGTGTTCGGCGGCCGGGTCAAGGACCCGCGTGGCCTCGATTTCGACCTCGACACCGTCGAAATGGTCGGCCTCTACGCAGATTATGCCGCCGCGCTCGAGGCCTGGCGGGGCAAGGCCCAGCGCACGGTCGACGATGCCGAGATGAAATATGTCGTCGTCCATCTCCACCGGCTGCTCCAGCCGGACGAGGAAGCGCGGTAGCAGCGCGCCTGCTAGCCCGCTCGCCTCAGGCGTTGCGCCAGCGGAATCGGAACAGCGGATTGGCGAAGATCACGCCGAGGATGAAGCCGCCGATATGGGCCGCGGCGGCGATCACCATGCCTTCGCCGGTGAATGGAAACCCGCCCTGCGCCGAAGCGATGCCGACCATCACCTGCAACACCACCCAGGCCGCCATCAGCCACAAGGCGTTGAGCCAGACCGCGAGGCGGCCGCTGACGATGCTCACCCGATTACGACCGAACAGCATTGCATAGGCGCCGAGCACCGCCGAAATGGCGCCGCTGGCGCCGATCATCGGCACCAGACTTTGCGGATCCGCCAGATATTGCGCGCCGGCTGCGGCATAGGCGCCGAGCAGATAGAGGATGCCCAGGCTCGCCGGCCCGAGCACATTCTCCACCCGCCGGCCGCAGAAGACCAGTATCAGCAGGTTGAAGCCGAGATGGATGATGTTTGCGTGAAGCAGGGTCGCGGTCAGCGGAGTGAGCCAGAACGGTGCGACCGACCCGTCATCCGGAAGCCCGAGCCGCCCCGGCACGAACGCACCCCATATCCAGGCCTGGAGTTCGAAGCCGAGAATTCTGAGAATCAGCCAGCATCCGGCCGTGACGAGCGCGATGCCCGCCGTCAGACGGGCCTTGCTCCAGCTATCGCTCGGTCTCATGCCTGGCGGCGCATCAAACGAACTGGATCTTCTTGATCTCGTAATATTTGTCGCCCGACGGCGCCGAGAATTCGACCTCCTCGCCGACCTGGCGGCCGATCAAAGCCCGGCCCAGCGGCGAGGCATAGGAGATGCGGCCGGCCTTCGCGTCCGCCTCGGTCTCGCCGACGATCTGATATCTGATCTTGTTGTCGTTCTCGTCGACCAGATTCACGGTGGCGCCGAACACGACCTTGTCGCCCGAAAGCGTGGTCGGGTCGATCACCATCGCCCGGCTGATCCGGTCGTCGAGGTCGGCGATCTGCGCCTCGACCTGGCCCTGCCGCTCCTTGGCGGCATGATATTCGGCATTTTCGGAAAGATCCCCGTGGCCGCGCGCGACCTCGATCGCCTCGATGATCGACGGCCGCTCGACCGTTTTCAGGTAGCGGACGTCGTTCTGGATCTTCTCATAGCCTTCGGCCAGCATCGGCAGCTTGTCGACCGTTGCCATTTCTCGAATGCCTTTCGTCAAAAACTCGTTGGAGCGGCGCTGCCCGGGCAACGCCTGATCTCGGCTCATCTGTGCGGGATCATGCTCTGGAGGCGGAATAATAGTCCTGGAGCGAGCGCACTTCAAGGCCATGCTCCCGAAGCACCGCGATCGCGCGGGCCACGGCGACGGCGGACGAGGCCGTGGTGAAGTAGGGAATCTTCTGGGTGACGGCCGATGCGCGGATCGAAGCGGAGTCCTTGTGGCTCTGCCAGCCCTCGGTGGTATTGAAGATGATGTCGACCCGATTGTCCTTGATCCGGTCGACGATGTGCGGCCGTCCCTGCGCGACCTTGTTGACCCGTTCGATGGCGAGCCCCTCGGCTTCGAGATAGTCGGCCGTGCCGCCGGTCGCGATCGCCTTGAAGCCAAGCGCGATCAATGCCCGCACCGCCGGCAGCACGGCGGGCTTGTCGCTGTCCTTGACCGAGACGAACAAGGTCCCCTCGGTCGGCAGATCGAGCCCCGCCCCCTGCTGGGACTTCAGGAAAGCCGTGGCAAAATCATTTGCAATCCCCATGACTTCGCCGGTGGACTTCATCTCCGGAGAGAGGACCGGGTCGGTGCCGGGGAAACGCGCGAAGGGGAAGACCGCTTCCTTGACCGCGATATGGGCGACCTCGCGGACGATCGGCGGGAAATCGGCCAGCTTCTCGCCCGCCATGACCCGCGCCGCGATCTTGGCGATGGGGATGCCGATCGCCTTGGCGACGAAGGGCACGGTGCGGCTGGCCCGGGGATTGACCTCGATCAGATAGACCACGTCGTCCTTGACCGCGAACTGGACGTTCATCAGCCCGACCACGCCAAGCGCCTCGGCTAGGGCCCTCGCCTGGCGCTCGATCTCGGCGACGATGTCGGGCTCCAGGCTATAGGGCGGCAGCGAGCAGGCGCTGTCGCCCGAATGGACGCCCGCCTCCTCGATATGCTGCATCACGCCGGCGATGACGACGTCGGTCCCGTCCGAGATCGCGTCGACGTCGACTTCGATCGCGTCGCGCAGATATTGGTCGATCAGCACCGGGCTGTCGCCGGAGACCTGGACCGCGGTGTGGATATAATCGTCGAGCTGGACCGGTGAATCGACGATCTCCATCGCCCGCCCGCCAAGCACGTAGGAGGGCCTGGTCAGGACCGGATAGCCGATCCGCTCGGCGACCTGGATCGCTTCGTCGCGGCTGCGGGCGATGCCGTTGAGCGGTTGCCTGAGGCCGAGCTTGTCGACCAGCTTGGCGAAGCGCTCGCGGTCCTCGGCAAGGTCGATCGCATCGGGCGAGGTGCCGAGGATGGTTATGCCTTCGTCTTCCAGCGCCTGGGCGAGCTTCAGCGGCGTCTGCCCGCCGAGCTGGACGATGACGCCATGAAGCGTACCGCGCGAGGCCTCGACGTGCAGGATCTCGAGCACGTCCTCGACGGTCAGCGGCTCGAAATAGAGGCGATCCGACGTGTCATAGTCGGTCGACACCGTCTCCGGATTGCAATTGACCATGACCGTCTCATAGCCGGCCTCGGCAAGCGCGTAGGCGGCGTGGACGCAGCAATAGTCGAATTCGATCCCCTGCCCGATGCGGTTGGGGCCGCCACCGAGGATGACGACCTTGTTGCGATCGCTCGGCTGGCTCTCGTCCTCGGGTTCGCCGAAGGTCGGCGCCTCGTATGTCGAATACATGTAGGGCGTCTTCGCCTCGAACTCGGCGGCGCAGGTGTCGATCCGCTTGAACACCGGCCGGACTCCGAGCTTGTGGCGCAGCTGGCGCACCTCGGTCTCGGTGGTCGCGCCGATCATCGCCTTGACCGCGTCGTGAAGCAGGCCGTGCCCGCGGGTCCGGGTCTTCACGCCGCCGCCGCGGACATTGGCGGACTTGATGTTGAGCTCGGCCAGCCGCCGGTCGGAAAAGCCCATCGCCTTGAGCCGCCGCAGCTTTTCGGCCTCGTTGGGCAGGCCGTTGCGGCAGATCTCCTCCTCCTCGCGGACGATCTCCTCGATCCGCTCGAGAAACCAGGGATCGTATTTCGTGATCGCGTGGATTTCGGCGACGCTCAGCCCCTCGCGCAGCGCCTGGGCGGCGACGAGCAGCCGGTCAGGACTCTGCACCGCAAGAGCGGCCTCGATCTCCTCTTTGCGCGCGCCGTAGAGCGAGCGCACGCCGTCGAGGCCGATCAGCCCGGTCTCGAGCCCGCGCAGCGCCTTTTGCAGGCTCTCGTGGAAGGAACGGCCGATCGCCATCACCTCGCCGACCGACTTCATCGAGGTCGAGAGCAGCGCCTCGGCCCCCTTGAATTTCTCGAAGGCGAAGCGCGGGATCTTGGTGACGACATAATCGATCGTCGGCTCGAACGAAGCGGGGGTGACGCCGGTGATGTCGTTCTGGATCTCGTCGAGCGTGTAGCCGACGGCCAGCTTCGCCGCGACCTTGGCGATCGGGAAGCCGGTCGCCTTTGAGGCGAGCGCCGATGAGCGGCTGACTCGGGGGTTCATCTCGATCACGACCAGCCGGCCATCCTTCGGATCGACCGCGAACTGCACGTTGGAACCGCCTGTTTCGACTCCGATTTCGCGCAGGCAAGCGATGCTCGCATTGCGCATGATCTGATATTCCTTGTCGGTCAGCGTCAGTGCCGGCGCGACCGTGATCGAATCGCCGGTGTGGATGCCCATCGGATCGACATTCTCGATCGAGCAGATGATGATGGCATTGTCCGCGCGGTCGCGGACCACCTCCATCTCATATTCCTTCCAGCCGAGCACTGATTCCTCGATCAGCACTTCGTTGGTCGGGCTGGCCTCGAGCCCGCCCTCGACGATGGCGATGAACTCCTCGCGATTATAGGCGATGCCGCCGCCGGTGCCGCCCAGGGTGAAGCTGGGCCGGATGATCGCGGGGAGGCCGACCGTGTCCAGTGCCGCCATGGCGTCATCGACATCGTGGGCGATCGCCGAGCGCGGGCTTTCCAGCCCGATCCGGTCCATCGCCTGGCGGAATTTCAGCCGGTCCTCGGCCTTCTCGATCGCCTCGGCGTCGGCACCGATCATCGTGACGCCATATTTCTCGAGCGTGCCGTCCTTGAACAGCGCCAGCGCGGTATTGAGCGCGGTCTGCCCGCCCATGGTCGGCAGCACAGCGTCGGGCCGCTCCTTGGCGATGATCGCGGCGACATATTCGGGCGTGACCGGCTCGACATAGGTGGCGTCGGCGATTTCGGGATCGGTCATGATCGTCGCCGGATTGGAATTGACGACGATGACCCGATAACCCTCCTCCTTCAGCGCCTTGACCGCCTGCGATCCGGAATAATCGAACTCCGCCGCCTGGCCGATCACGATGGGCCCAGCGCCGATGACGAGGATCGAGGAGATGTCAGTGCGTTTTGGCACGATTATTTGCGCTTCCCGAAGAGTTTCTGGGTCCAGCTCGTCGGCTTTGGCGGCGCGGCTGCCTGGCGCACCATCGAGGCTTCCCAGCCGTCATATTCGGCTCCGAACTCATCCGCCAAGCTGCACATCATGTGCATCGACGTATCGGCCCAGGCGGGGTCGGTAACTTCGTTCCTGTCGGCGATAAGTCCGGGCGTTGTCGTAGTTGGGCGAACGGCGAAGCCCTGCTTCTCAAGAACGTCACGAAGCCCCAGGACATCGCCACCGTAGAAATAATGGATCACGTGGCGCTCGTCGGTGAGCACCTCCCCCTTACCCGTGAAGACCGCCAGCACTTCGTGAGCCAGTCGCACCTGCTTGTCGCCGTCGTTTTGCTCAGTCACCGCCAACGTCCAGTGCATCAACGAACTTGCCGAACAGATAGACACTATCCTGCGGCCCCGGACTCGCCTCGGGATGATATTGCACGCTGAACGCAGGCCTATCCGTCAGCTCGAACCCACAATTGCTGCCGTCGAAGAGGGAGACGTGGGTCTCTCGCGCATTGTCCGGCAGCGTGTCGCGGTCGACCGCGAAGCCGTGGTTCATGCTGGTGATCTCGACGCGGCCGTCGGCAAGGCGCTTGACCGGGTGGTTGGCGCCGCGGTGGCCCTGGTGCATCTTCGAGGTGCGCGCGCCGACCGCAAGGCCGAGCAATTGGTGGCCGAGGCAGATGCCGAACAACGGTTTGCCCGTCTCCAGCATCTTCCGGATCACAGGCACCGCATATTCGCCGGTCGCGGCCGGATCCCCCGGACCGTTGGACAGGAAAAAGCCGTCGGGCTCGTGCGCCATCACCTCGTCGAACGTGGCGGTGGCGGGCAACACGGTGACCCGGGCGCCGGCGTCGGCGAGGTTGCGGAAGATGTTGCGCTTGGAGCCGTAGTCGATGGCGACGACGTGCGGGCGGCTTTCATCCTCCTCATGCTCGCCATAGCCGGTGCCGAGCGCCCAGCGGCCGCCGGACCAGCGGTACATCTGGCGGCAGGACACCTCCTTGGCGAGGTCCATCCCCTCGAGGCCGGGCCAGGCGCGCGCCTTGGCGAGCAAGGCCTCGACGTCGAACTGGCCGTCCTCGCGATAGGCAATGACGCCATTGGGTGCGCCTTCGGTTCGGATCTTGCGGGTCAGCGCGCGGGTGTCGACGCCGCTGAGGCCGATCCGGCCGTTCGCCTTCATCCACTCGACGAAGGTCTGGCTGCTGCGGAAATTGCTGGGCCGGGTCACATCGTCGCGGACCACGCAGCCGAGCGCATAGGGATTGTCCGCCTCGAGATCCTCATAATTGGCGCCGACATTGCCGATATGCGGGAAGGTGAAGGTAACGATCTGGGCCGCGTAGCTCGGATCGGTCATGATCTCCTGATAGCCGGTCATCGCGGTATTGAAGCAGATCTCGCCGACCGCTTCGCCTTCCGCGCCGAAGCCCCTGCCCCAGATCAGGCTGCCGTCGGCCAGGACCAATAGCCCCGTGGCCCCTTCAGGCGCGGGCTTGGCTCCGGCGTCGGCCATGGTGGCGGGCACTCCTCGTTGCATCTGGCGATGTCGCTAAGGGCCTGCCGCTAAGGCCGCCCCATCGGCGCGTCAATCCTGTTAAAAATGGATACGCGCCGCTAGACTGAAGGTTTCCCCGAAGGCCGCACCGAGAGCCATGATTCGCGACACCATCAAAGCGGCGCTGACCAGCGCCATGAAGTCCGGCGACACCGCCGGGCGCGACACGATCCGCCTGATCCAGTCGGAGATCAAGAACCGCGACATCGCGCTGCGCGGTTCCGCGAATCCGCCCGAGGACGACGTGCTCGTCTCCGAGGTGCTGCAGAAAATGATCAAGCAGCGCCGCGAATCGATCGACATGTACGCCAAGGGCGGCCGCCAGGAGCTGGCGGACGCGGAAGCGGCCGAGGTGGCGGTGATCGAGACGTTCCTGCCCCGGCAGATGAGCGAGGAGGAGCTTGGCGCGGCGATCGATGCGATCGTGGCCGAGACCGGCGCGGCTTCGGTGAAGGACATGGGGCGCGTGATGGCTCTGGTGAAGGAACGCCATGCCGGTGGGCTCGACATGTCCAAGGCAAGTCAGGCCGTGAAGGCGCGGCTTTCGGCATAAGTGCACTCCCCTCCCGCTTGCGGGAGGGGCCGGGGGTAGGGATGGTCGAGTTCCGAAAGCGGCCGACGAGACGAGCACAAGAGCTTCGCAACGCCGCGACGCCGGCAGAGCGCAGATTGTGGGTCTATATCAGCCGGCGCCAGGTGGCCGGCTTGAAATTCAGCCGACAGATCCCGATCGGCCCGTTCATCTGCGACTTCGTGAGCCGCTCGGCGAAGGTCGTGGTCGAACTCGATGGTGGCCAACACGACGAAAATGAAGGGCGCGATCGGGAGCGGACGGCCTATATCGAGGGCATGGGGTTTCACGTGGTGCGATTCTGGAACAACGAGGTGCTGGAGAATATCGACGCTGTGGTTTCGCGGATAGAATTAGCACTCCGGAATCCCCCACCCCCATCCCCTCCCGCAAGCGGGAGGGGAGAATTGTAATGAGCCTTTCCCCCGCCTTCCTCGATGAGCTGCGCCTCAGGACCTCGCTCTCCGCGCTGATCGGCCGGAGCGTGAAGCTCCAGAAGGCGGGGCGTGAGTTCAAGGCATGCTGCCCGTTCCACAACGAGAAGACGCCGAGCTTCACCGTCAACGACGAGAAGGGCTTTTACCATTGCTTCGGCTGCGGCGCGCACGGCGATGCGATCCGTTTCCTGACCGACGCGCGCGGCCTTGCCTTCATGGACGCGGTCAAGGACCTGGCCGACCAGGCGGGGATGGAGGTGCCCGCGCCGGACCCGCGCGCCCAGGCCAAGGCGGAGCGCGCCTACGGCCTTTACGAGGTGATGGAAGCGGCGGCGTCATGGTTCGTCGAGCAGCTTGAGGGCGTCGAGGGCGGCGCCGCGCTTGCCTATCTCAAGGAGCGCGGCATCACCGAGGCCACGAGACGAAAGTTCGGCTTCGGGCTGGCCCCCGATTCGCGCGGCAGGCTCAAGGGTGCGCTCAAGCAGTTCGGCATCGAGAAGCTGGTCGAGACGGGCCTGTTGATTCAGCCGGATGAGGGCAAAGAGCCCTATGACCGCTTCCGCGGCCGGCTGATGTTCCCGATCCGCGATCCGCGCGGACGGTGCATCGCCTTTTCCGGGCGCATCCTGGGCGCGGGCGAGCCGAAATATCTGAACTCGCCCGACACGCCCCTGTTCGACAAGGGCCGCAGCCTGTTCAACATCGAAAAGGCGGCACCCGCCAGCCGTGAGGCGAAACGGATCATCGTCGTCGAAGGCCAGATGGACGTGATCGCCCTCGACCAGGCGGGGATCGGAGAAGCGGTGGCGCCGCTCGGCACCGCGCTCACCGAAGGCCAGCTCGGCCTGCTGTGGCGGCTGTCCCCTTCCCCCTTGTTGTGCTTCGACGGCGACGCGGCGGGACAGAAAGCGGCGATCCGCGCCGCCCTCCGCGCCCTTCCCGCGGTCGGGCCGGGCCGTTCGTTGAGCTTCGTCAGCCTTCCCACCGGCCAGGACCCGGACGATCTGCTCCGCGCCGGCGGCCCCGGCGCGCTCGACGCCCTGCTCGACCGGCCCGATTCGCTGATCGAGAAATTGTGGCGCTACGAAGTCGATGCCGAATCCCTGGCCACGCCGGAGCAGCGCGCCGGCCTGAGGCGGCGATTGCTCGATCATGTCGGCGCCATTTCCGATCAGGACGTGCGCGAGCAATATCGCCATGAATTGCTCGAGCGTTTCAACGCGTTGACCTTGCCGCAGCGCCAGCAGCGCCAATGGACAGAGCGAGCGCCGAGGCGCGGCGGCCCCTTCCCCCCGCCGCCCCAGCCGACCTCGGCCGATGCCCGATCGGTCGGCCGCAGCGGGCTCAGCCCCCAGCTCGCCCGCGCCGTGCTGCTGGGCCTGATCCGCTTTCCGGACCTGATCGGCGAGCATGGCGAAGCCATCGCGGCCTTGTGGATCGCCGAGCCCGGCATCTCCCGGATGCGCGACCTGCTGCTCGAATCGGCGATGACCAACGCCGCGCTTGATCCTGAGGCCCTCAATACCATATTGGCCGGACGTGGCGGGGCTGCTTTGCTGGAGGAGCTCGGCCGAAAAAGAGGACTGGGGTTTTCCTTCACGCGACGTGATGCCGATCCGGAACGCGCCCGGCGCGACCTGATATTGGCAATCGAGACGCTGGCCGCGAGGCCGGGGCTGGATGCGGCATTGGCCGCGGCAACGGCGCGGCTGAAGGATGAAGGCGACGAAGCAGCGTTCGAGGAGCAGCAACGGCTCCGGATCGCGCGCGACGAAGCGGATAGCGAACTTGCGACATTGTTTGAGGCCGGTGGAGACTAAGGCCCCAACATAAATTAAGGCTGGTACATGGCGAAGACGAACGCGGCGGAACCCGAAGAGAAGAACGAGAACGGCGATGCGCCGCTCATCGACCTCAACGAAGCGAGCCTGAAAAAGCTGATGGCCCGCGCGAAAAAGCGCGGCTACATCACCTATGACGAGATCAACGAGGCGCTGCCGCAGGACCAGATGTCCTCCGAGCAGATCGAGGACGTGATGTCGGCCTTCTCGGAGATGGGCGTCAACATCGTCGAGAACGAGGAAGCCGACGAGGACGACCAGCAGCAGCAGGACAACGACACGGGCGTCGACGAGGTCGACGGCGTCGGCGAGACCTATGTTCTTGAAAAGAAAAAGGAAACGGTCGACCGGACCGACGACCCGGTGCGCATGTACCTGCGCGAGATGGGCGCGGTCGAATTGCTCTCGCGCGAGGGCGAGATCGCCATCGCCAAGCGCATCGAGGCCGGCCGCGACACGATGATCTGGGGGCTTTGCGAAAGCCCGATCACCTTCAACGCGATCATCGAATGGTCGAACGCGCTCAATCTCGGCCACATGCAGCTGCGCGAGATCCTCGATCTCGAGGCGATGCTTTCGAAGGGCCCGACCGCCGAGCAGGTCGAGGGCGCCGATTCCGAAGACGACACCATCTCCGAATCAACCGCCGGCCCGTCCTTCAAGGAAGAGGAAGAGCCCGAGGAGGTCGTTGCCGAGGAGGAGGACGAGGATTCGATGGTCGAGCGCCGGGCGCCGCGCCCGGTCGAGGAGGAGGATGAGGACAATACGCTCAGCCTCGCCCAGATGGAGGAGACGCTGAAGCCGGCGGCGCTCGAGAAGTTCGCCGCGATCACCGACCTCTACAAGAAGTTCGCCCGCCTCCAGAACACCCGCATGGAATCGATGAGCGCCGGCCAGGAGTTCGGCGCCGGCGAAGAGCGCAAGTACCAGAAGCTGCGCGAGCATCTCACCGCCGAGGTGGAGAGCGTCCAGTTCCACGGCGCCAAGATCGAATATCTGGTCGACCAGCTGTACAGCTACAATCGCCGGCTGACGACGCTGGGCGGGCAGATGCTGCGCCTTGCCGAGCGTCACAAGGTGCCCCGCCGCGCCTTCCTCGAATCCTATATGGGCCACGAGCTCGACGAGGGGTGGGCCGAGCGCGTCTGCAACATCGACAAGAAGTGGACCGCCTTCTGCGATGCGGAGAGCGGCGCGATCGAGCGCATCCGCATGGAGATCGCCGAGATCGCCCAGGCGACCGGCATGAGCCTCGGCGAGTTCCGGCGCATCGTCAACCAGGTCCAGAAGGGCGAGCGCGAGGCGCGTATCGCCAAGAAGGAAATGGTCGAGGCGAATTTGCGGCTCGTCATCTCGATCGCCAAGAAATACACCAATCGCGGCCTGCAATTCCTGGATCTGATCCAGGAGGGCAATATCGGGCTGATGAAGGCGGTCGATAAGTTCGAATATCGCCGCGGCTACAAATTCTCGACCTATGCGACCTGGTGGATCCGCCAGGCGATCACCCGCTCGATCGCCGATCAGGCGCGGACCATCCGCATCCCCGTCCACATGATCGAGACGATCAACAAGCTGGTCCGCACCAGCCGCCAGATCCTCCACGAGATTGGACGCGAGCCGACTCCGGAGGAGCTGGCCGAGCGCCTCTCCATGCCCTTGGAGAAGGTCCGCAAGGTGATGAAGATCGCCAAGGAGCCGATCAGCCTCGAAACGCCTATCGGCGACGAGGAGGACAGCCACCTCGGCGACTTCATCGAGGACAAGAATGCGGTGATCCCGGTCGACGCCGCGATCCAGTCCAACCTCAAGGAGACGGTGACGCGAGTCCTCGCCAGCCTGACGCCGCGTGAGGAGCGCGTGCTGAGGATGCGCTTCGGCATCGGCATGAACACCGATCACACGCTCGAGGAAGTCGGCCAGCAATTCAGCGTGACTCGCGAGCGCATCCGGCAGATCGAGGCCAAGGCGTTGCGGAAGCTGAAGCATCCGTCGCGTTCACGGAAGATGCGGAGCTTTCTGGACCAGTGAGGAAGCTGTTCGCTGCTTCCGCTCTCGTCGTTGTTGGGATCAATGGAGCGCCGTGCCTTGCGCAGAGTACGGCGGTCACGGCTGCCCAGGCCGAGCCCGCGAATTTAGAACTGGCCCAGCAGGTGGTTGACCTCGCATTCCCGCCCGACAGGCGGCATGCGCTGTTGTCGCAGATGGGGACGACGCTCGAGGCGCAAATGCGCTCCGCTCAACGCGCGGTGGTGGGCGGCACCAGCGATGCTGGCGAGGAGCAGATCATACAGCGCTTTCTGGATCGCGCTCACGCCGAATTGGACCGATCGATCAGCGACGGCGCCCCCACCCTCTTCGGAGCTCTCGCTCGCGCCTATGCCCGCATGTTCACCCGCGAGGAACTGACAGAGATTCGAGCCTTCGTTTCCACCTCGGCTGGCTCCAAATATCTGCAGCGTTCGGGCGATCTGCTGACCGATCCCGATGTCGCGCAAGCGAACAGCGCTTTCATGACGCGAGCACTCAGTTCCATCGGACCTCTGGAAGCGGAATTGCGCCGGGAGCTGACGGAATATCGGGCGCATAATCGAAGATAGTCCGTCGCGCGCGCCTCGGCGCCGCTTGCCGCCTCTTGACTCTTGCGCATTACTCTCCAGATAGGCGCAAAGCCGCGCGTATCCCGCTGTGGCGCTATCCAAAGATTGAACATGGCCATTCTCATCTGTCCGCCCGATTTCGCGGATCACGCGACCTCTAAGACCAACCGCCAGCTTGCCGAGAAATATGGCGTCGGCGAAAAGACCGTCACTCGCTGGCGCAAGGAAACCGGCTGCACCGCCGCGATCCGCCCGTTCGCGAGCGCGGCGCTGCCCAAGCAGCTCGTTCCCTCGATCAGCCCCGGTCTCGCCAGCGAGGCCGCGCAATTCCTGCGCAAGACCCATCGTCCGGTCTATCACCGGATCATCGAGGGCAAGGAATTCCGCGGCCAATATGTCGTCGGCATCCAGGTGCTGAGCGAAGCCGAGGTGATCGCGCTCGCGGAGGCCAAGGGCTTCCAAGCCTATAACATGCACTTCGATCTCGCCAGCTAGAGCGTTCGCGCCGGGCGGTTCCGCCGGGCGCTTCGTAAAAACCTGTCAGTGCAATGGTCTGGCGCGCGCCGGGCCATTCGCGCTACACTCTCCGCTGGACAACCAGCCGGGGGGCCATGCCGGGCATCGAGATCGCCGCCAGCCTGACCGACGCCCGTGCGGCGCCGGCCGATGCCTTGTTCTGGCTGAAGTCGCGCCTGTTGATGCTGCGCCGCGCCGCGCTGAATGCGCTGGCCCGTGAGAGGGCGCCGCGCCGGCGCCTCGCCGCCCTCCCGGCGGCCGCCGTCCTGCTCGCGCATGACGAGCACCGGCTCTACACGCTGACCGATCCGCGCGAGCGCCTGCTCGAAATGGGCAAGGTCCAGAATTTGCGAATCGCCGCCGCCGCAATCGACGGGATCGTGATCGAGGCCGGCGAGACGTTCAGCTTCTGGCGCGCCGCCGGGCGGGCGACTCGGGCCAAGGGCTATGTTGTCGGCCGCGAATTGCGCCAGGGCTGCATGATCCCGACCATCGGCGGCGGCATCTGCCAGCTGACCAACGCATTGTCCCGAGTCGCCCACCATGCCGGAATGGAGATCGTCGAGCGGCACAGCCATTCGGTCCAGCCCGAAGGCTTCCTGATCGACGATGCCACCGACGCCACCGTATTCTGGAACTATGTCGACTTCCGTTTCCGCAGCCCGCGCCGGGTGCGGATCGGCGCTGCGCTCAGCGAGACCATGTTGGCGGTCCGGCTCGACGCCCTGCCATGAGCCGGGCCGGGGCGCCGCGCAGCTGCGCCAGCTGCGACGAGACCGGGTGCGCGATGAACCGGAAGCACCGCGTGGACGGGCCGCCCGCCGCCCGCATTTCCTATGTGATGGACGATGTCTGGCCCGAATATGCCAGCATGATCGCAGCCCGGCTGCGCCCCGACGATCAATTGCTGGCGCCCGGACTGCTCGGCCTTCGCTTTGCCCGTTATCGCTGGCCAGGCCCCGTGCGGCACGCCGCCGCGCTCGCTACGGCGCGGCGCCATCTCGCCATGCGCCGGGTCGCGAAAGCGAGCGGCGGCGTGCGCCAGCAGGCCTATCTTGCGGCCGACCGGGACGTCGCCCGGGCGCTGGCGCGGAAGATCGACTATCGCGCCGGCCATCTCGTGGTCGCCCAGGCCCTGCTGCCTTGGCTCGACGAGGCGGGGGTGCTTGGCGGGCGCAGCTACGACGTGGTGATGAGCCGCTACCCGTTCGCCGAGATCCACCGCCGTCTCGACGAAGCGGCGGCCGAGATTGGCGGCTCGCCGACCATCTCCGATTTCCGCGCCGATCCGGCACTGGTCGTGCGCGAGACCGCCCTGCTCGCCCGCGCCCGTCGGATCATCACGCCGCACCACGGCATCGCCGCGCTCTATGGGGAACGGGCGATGCGCCTCGCCTGGCACCGGCCCACCCCGACGGAACCCCGCGAGGGGAATCGGGTCGCCTTCCTCGGCCCTACGATCGCACGCCAGCGGCCGGACCTCGCGCGCGCTCTGGCGGCCGGGCTCGACGCGCCGCTGATCCTGTTCGGCTCCATGCTCGAGCGGGGCGATCCGTGGGCGGGCTTCGCCATCGAGCAGCGTTCTTTCGGCCCCTTCTGGCTCGACGGCATCGGCGCCATCCTCCATCCCGCCACCCTGACCAGCCAGCCGCGCCGATTGCTCCAGGCCGTCGCGGCAGGGGTCGCCGTGTACGCGACTCCGGCCTCGGGCCTCGATCCCGCCGACTATCGTCCGCTCGACCACTTCGCAGGCCGATCGGAGAGAATCGCCGCGGAGGCCGCCTGACGGCAGGCCAGGTGTCGTTTCCCCGGCAAACCGTCGAGCATTGCGGACAATCGGCCCGGATGCGATGTTGACGCATGGCATTGCGCAGTCGCCTCCTTGTCCTCGCCATCTTCGCCGCATTGGCGACGCCCCTTCTCGGTGCCCGACCGGTTCCGAGGCCGACATCGACAAACACCGATGAGATTGTGGTCACGCGGGTGTCGGCCGATCCGCCCGCGGAATCGGGCGTGCTGTTGTTCTTTGTCGAATTGGCCGGGGAATCGCGAACGGGTGAACGAACCTACCTCATCCCCTTCATGCGGATCGGGCAGGCGAAGCCACGGGTCGGACAAAGGTGCGCGGTCGACTGGCACTGGTGGAGTGCCCGGAGCGGCATCACGGGTGACAGCAGGTCCATCTCGGCGGGTCGCTGGGTGACGGATTTCCGCTGCCGTGGCGAAAGCGCGTGAGAGGCCTGGATGTCGGGCGGACGACTCGCCGGAGTTCTCGGCGCCTATGAAGCATATCGGCATTCTCGCCCACAGCGCCGAGGGCGCTACGCTTTGTTATCGCACGATCTGGATGGAGGGCATAAGGCGTCTCGGACCGCACAGGCATCCCGAGATCACGCTGACCGGCGTGGCCATGGACCTGGCCCTTGAAGGCTATGATCGCGATCTCGCATCGGTGCGCGCCTTGTTCGTCCGAGACATGGGCAAGCTTGCCGCCGCCGGCGCCGAGTTCTTCATCCTCCCCGACAATACCGCCCATATCGCGCTCGAGCTGCCGGGCGACCCATTCCCCATTCCCTGCCTGCACATCGGCGAAGTCGTGGCCGAGCAGGCGGCAAGCCACGGATATCGCAGGGTCGGCATAATGGGCACCGATTGGACGATGACGGGTCCGGTCTATCCAGGCGCCTTGGGCCGGCGGGGAATCGGCTGGGAAGTTCCCGACGAGGCCGACCGCCGGACGATCCACGCCATCATTTTCGACGAGCTGTGCCTTGGCACCATCACCGACGCGTCACGGGCGGCCTATGTCGCCATCATCCGAAAGTTCGAAGCGCGGGGGTGCGACGCCATCGCTTTGGTCTGCACCGAGATCCCTTTGCTCATCCGCCCAGGGGATTCGCCGCTGCCGACCCTGGATTCGACGCGGCTGCTCGCGGAGGCCGCTGTGGAAGTCGCTCTCGACATTCGGCCGATGCCGAAATGGCGCGGCGGCCCCGTGTAAACCTCCTCTTTACGTCGCGCGTGTACTCCCTCGTCTTCAAGGCGTGGACTCGCGCCCGGAGGACGGCATGGCAACACGATCGGTCGAGACGGCGCGCGGCACCCGTACGGGCACGCTGCTGATCGCCTGCGTCGCCAGTCACGGCACCGCCACACACCCCTATTTCGCAAGCGAGTCGCTGGCGCGCGGCGCGGAGGTCACCCGCAACCTCGCCGACATCATCCATTTCCTCTGCGCCCTCCACGGCCGCCATCCCGGCATCGTCGACCACGCGGCGACTCGGACTGTCGAGCCGGCAGGCCGCGCCTGGCTCGGCTCAGCCGCCGAGGCGATGGTCGACGAGCGCGTCTACCTGACCCGCCTGGCCGTCGCCGTCGGGCCGATGCCGAGCACCCATGGCGGCGCCGGCAGCGAGACCGCGATCCTGTCCCAGCGCGGCGCGCTTGCCACCCTCGCCCAATCAGACCGGCGCGGCTGCGCCCTCGGCGCCGCCCTTGCCTTTGCCACGGACTGGCTGTCGATCCGCTCCGTCCTTGATACCGCCGCCAAGCGCCTTGGCGTCGATCCCCGCCCCTGCGGGCTGGGCGATGCCGCCCTGTTCGGAGAGGTCGCAGACGCCTCGGCCGAATCCGAGCGCGCCTTGCTGTTCGGCGCCCAGCAGCTCTCGCTCCAGCATCGCGCGCTCTGGGACCTGCTCGAGGCTCGTCAGCAGGCCCGCCGCGAATATTGACGGACCCACCAGGCCGTCATCCCGGACTGGATCCGGGATCCACCTTCTTTTTCCAACGGCTTTCGCCGGAATGACGAGGAGGTTGCGCCGCATCCGCCCCGCCCCTAAGCGCCATGCATGCGCTTCGAAGGCACCTCCAATTACGTCGCCACTGACGACCTCAAGGTCGCGGTCAATGCAGCGGTCACGCTTCGCCGCCCCTTGCTGGTCAAGGGCGAGCCGGGCACCGGCAAGACCATCCTGGCCCACGAGATTGCCGCCGCGATCGGCGCGCCCCTGATCGAATGGCACGTCAAATCCACCACCAAGGCGCATCAGGGCCTTTACGAATATGACGCCGTGGCGCGGCTGCGCGACGGCCAGCTCGGCGACGAGCGCGTGCACGACATCGCCAATTACATCCGCAAGGGAAAATTGTGGGAGGCATTTACCTCCCCTGTCCTGCCCGTGTTGCTGATCGACGAGATCGACAAGGCCGACATCGAATTTCCCAACGATCTCCTCCAGGAGCTCGATCGGATGGAATTCCACGTTTACGAGACGAAGGAGACGGTCGCGGCGGTGGAGCGGCCGATCGTGGTCATCACCTCGAACAACGAGAAGGAGCTGCCCGACGCCTTCCTGCGGCGCTGCTTCTTCCACTATATCAAATTCCCCGACCGCGAGACGATGCAGGCGATCATCGACGTCCACTTTCCGGGCATCCAGAAGATCCTGGTCTCCCGGGCGATGGACATCTTCTACCAGGTCCGCGACGTGCCCGGCCTCAAGAAGAAGCCTTCGACGAGCGAGCTGATCGACTGGCTGAAATTGCTCCTCCACGAGGACATGCCGCTCGAAGTGCTGCAGTCGAAGGATCCGAGCAAGGCGATCCCGCCGCTCCATGGCGCGCTGCTCAAGAACGAGCAGGACGTGATGCTGTTCGAGCGGCTTGCCTTCATGAGCCGGAGAAGCGGCGCCTGAACGGAGCTCCGCTCCACACCCGCTTCCAGCGCGTCCGCGTCGCGCTGGAGCGGAAAACCGTCGCCGGCGGCTGGCGCTCGCATCTCTTCGAATTCCTCATGTTCGGCTTCAAGCAGGGCTGGGCCTGCCTGTTCGGCGCGCTGATGCTCGCGCTGCTGATCGCTACCCATCTCTTCTATCCGCGCGGCGTCTGGCTGCCGCGCTACGATTTCCTCACCTTGTCGGCGATCCTGATCCAGGTCGCGATGCTCCGCTTCAGGCTCGAGACCTGGGACGAGGCCAAGGTGATCCTCGCCTTCCACGTCGCCGGCACGGCAATGGAATATTTCAAGACCGGCATGGGCTCGTGGATCTATCCCGAGGCGAGCTATCTCCATATCGGCGCGGTGCCCCTCTTCTCGGGATTCATGTACGCCTCGGTCGGCTCCTACATCGCCCGGATCTGGCGGATCTTCGAGATCCGCGTCAGCCATTATCCGCCCCTCTGGGCGCCGCCGCTGCTGGCGGCCGCGATCTACATCAACTTCTTCACTCATCACTGGCTGTGGGACGCGCGCTACCTGCTGCTCGCGGCGACCTTCCTGGTGTTCGGGCGCACGATCTTCTGGTTCCGGCCATTCCGCCGCTACCGGCCGATGCCGATCCTGCTCGGCTTCTTCCTCGTCGCCCTGTTCATCTGGTTCGCCGAGAATATCGGCACGCTCTCTCAGGCTTGGAGCTATCCGAACCAGCGCCACGGCTGGGCGCTGGTGCCGCTCACCAAGCTCGTCGCCTGGTATCTGCTGATGATCATTTCATACGTGCTGGTCAGCCTGGTCAACCGGCCCGAGCCGATGGACGGGGAACATGCGGTGGATTAGGCTTCGCCCGAAAAAGGGGCCTGGTTCAATGCTCAGATCGTTCATCGTCGCGCTCCTACTTCTGTGCTTGCCGGCCGTGAGTCGCGCGCAGGTTCCCGAGGCGCCAGCCAGCCTCTGGCGCCAGTCCAATGACCGGATCACGTTCACCACCGCCGATCTCAGCGTCCCGAAAAACCCGGGCGTTGTGCGCTTTACCCGCACGTTTGCGTTTCCTCACGAAGAAGAAGGTCTGGATAGCGGCCTCCAGTTCGAATCCGAAGATCACCAGGTTTTCGCGAGCCTCTACGTCTACTTTCCCGGCCTGCCCCATGCTGGAATCAGCGCCTTCGCCACCGATTGGGCGATCCGAACCCAGTCGCAGAACCTGCGACCGCTCGGCACGCGGATCGCCTCGGCAGGCGGTCGCGACGGTGCCGCCATCCGCGCCGACTATTCCAATTTTCGCGACGGGCTCGCGACCAGCGCGGCCTTCATCAAAGTCGGCGGTTGGATCTTGAAGCTGCGCGTTTCCGGCCCGGAGGCGCGCCGCGCCGATGTTGAGGCGACCATGGCCGCCCTGCTGGACGGCCTCCGCTTCGAGGGCTCGCTTCAGCCGCGGGCCGCCGCCCCGCTCGACATTACCGACTGCGAAGTCCCGATTGCCGCGGCCGCCCGGCCCGTGCCGGAGGATAACGCGCACATGGTGATCGACTCCTTCATCGCCAATTTCGACGGCGCCGGCACCGATGCGCGCGACGATCATGGTCGCCGGGTCGAAGCGCTGCCGGGCCGCGTGCATCCGCAATGGTGCCGCTCGACCCGGGCGCGGATCCGTGACTCTACGCTCTTCATCCTCCGCGCCGCGCCGGGCGCGGCAAGTGGCGGCGTGGATGGCGGTTCGGTCATGCTCGTACCGGTCAACGATGCGGGCACGATTGCCGAATTGGTTCAAACCGAGGCGCACCGCTTCTTGCTTCTCTATCACAAGATCGGCCGCACCCTCGTTCTAGGCAGTTATGACGGGGTCCTCACCGACGAGCAGATCGCCGACATATTGAGCGGCGCCGATCAGGCGGGCACACGGATTCGCACGACGGTCGTGCATCGGACAAACGGCAACAGCGATATTCAGCTGTCCCTGCCGCCAGACGGAACGCGGCGCCGCAACTGAGAATATCCGGGTAACTCCCGGGCTGGGCCCGGCCTAGCGCATCTGCTCGTCGCGATAGGCGAGCTCGTAATTTCCCCAGCGGCGGCCGCGTATCCACATCGGCACGAACACGTTCTTGACCGCGAGATGACGGCCCTGGCTGAACTCCATCGAATAGGTGGCGAGCATCGCCTCCTTGTCGCTGGCGATGGCGCGGCGGGTGATGTCGTCGATGAAATTGCGGCGGTTGCGGCAATAAGCAGCGTTCCACTCGGGATCGTCGCTCTGTGGCTGCGAGCGCTCGGTGATATGGGTCGGCAGATAGCCGTTGATGTCGGTCAACGCAGTGGCGATGAGCAAGGGTTCCTCGCGCATCAGCCGGTCGAGGATCGGGCGGACGTGAATGTCCGCGAAGGCGCAGAAGCGCGTTTCCCACTGGACCGGATTGGTATTCGGCATGACGACATAATTGGTGTCGAATACGTCGTCGACCTCGATCTCGCCGCGCGCGATGCCTGCCTCGATCGTGCCGTGGATCTCGTTCGCCGCGGCCTGCGCGAATTCGATGAAGGGCGTGTCGTCGATGCGCACGCCCGACGAGGCGAGCTTGTCGAGCATGTCGTTCGCGCACAATTCGAGCTTGCTGAGCCGCTCCTGGGTCTGCCTGAGCTGGCCGCCATTGGCGCGCGCATCGGCGGCGAACGAGGAGAGCCCGCTCTTCACGCTGTCGACGCTCTGCTGGATGTGGCTGGTCGATTGGGCGATGCCGTCGGTCTGGCGGTCGACCAGAGCGACGATGTCGGCGACGTCGCGGACCGTCTCGTTGATGCGCGAGAAGCTGCTCTGAGCGACGCGGCTCTGCTCGACGCCGATCTTGATTTCGGAGGTGAAGGCCTCCGCCTCGCGGGTCAGCGAGGCGATGGTGCCCGCGATCTCGCCGGTGGCGGCGCGGGTGTCGTGGGCGAGCTTCTTCACTTCGGCGGCGACGACCGCGAAGGAACGGCCCGCCTCGCCGGCGCGCGCCGCTTCGATGGTGGCGTTGAGGGCGAGCATGTTGGTCTTGCTGGCGATGCTCTCGATGCTGGCCGAGACTTTCTGGACCTGGGCCATCGCCTCGGCGAATCCGGCCATGCGTTCGCCGAGCTGAACGACGAGGTGGGTCAGCACGGAGAAGACCTCGATCGTGTCCTCGATCGCGGCGCGGCCCTGATCGAGCTTGCCCCGCGCCTGCTCGGCGAGGACGCGCGCCTCGTCGGTGGAATCGGCAACCTGGGCCTGATCGGCGAGGAGACGGGTAGTGACGTCCTCGAGCGAATCGAGCATGGCGAGATTGGCGGAAATGCGCTCGTTGACGCCCGCGACATAGCCGGCGACGTCGCTGCACTCGATCGCCAGCGACCCGCAATTGCGCGCCACCTGGTTGATCGCTTCTCCGTCCGTCCGCTCGCGCGCGCTGCTTGCCACCGATGAAACCCTGTTTCTGCTCTTGGTGCGGGGCTACGGGCAATTGGTTGAAAGGACGTTAACCAGTGCAGGCATATACCAAGTCATGACGCAGGATTCCTGACGCAGCGAGGCACTCTTAGGGTCATTAAATATTAACTATACCTAATTGTTAGCCTGCGTTGCCTTCGGCTGGGGCATGCGCTCCATCGGCACTTCCTCGTACATCCGCTTCGCCGCGGGGCGGTCGTTGATCTGGCGGATCCAGCGGATCAGATTTGGTGTGTCCCCCTCATTGACCAGCTCCTGAAAGCCGAATTGCATGCCATTGGCGATCGCGAAGTTGCAGATGTCGGCAAGCGTGTAATCGTCGCCGGCGAGCCATTCGCTCACGGCCAGCCGCGCATCGAGCCGGCGCACCGAGACGCCGATCTTGCGCATCTCCTCGTCGAGCACGTCCTGCGGGAAGCCGTTGCGGGCGTTGCGCCACTTGGTCTGCTGCTCGGGAATGGGAATGCGCTTCACCTTCTCCTCGAATTCCTCCTCGGAGATGGCGCGGGCCATATGTTTGATCATCCGCTCCCAGCCGATCGTCGAGACGCACCAGCAGAAATATTCGTCGACCCATTTGGTCCAGACGCGCATCTGCGCGCGGCCATAGCTGTCCGCCGGGCGCAGCTCCACGTCGGTCGGATATTCATCCTCGAGATATTCACAGATCACGGTCGATTCGGTGATCACCTTGCCGTCGTCCACCAGGGCCGGGACCTGCCCGTTCGGATTGATCGCCTTGAACCAATCCTCGTGATGTTCGAACTTCGCGGGATTGAGCCGAACGCCTTCGAAATCCAGGCCTTTCTCGTAAAGCGTCAGCAAGGGCTTCAGCGAATTGGCCCCGGGCCCGAAGCTGTAGAGGGTGAGCATCCGATTCTCCCGTTCGTATGTGTCGCATCCTTTTCCCATTCTGCGCGCGCAGCTACAAGGCGGCCATGCCCCCTTCCCTTGCACGATGCGCCGCGTGGGCCTTTCTCATGGCGGCGACCGCCCAGCCCGCCTCCGCGCAACAGGCTCAGCCGCGGATATTGACCGTTCCCGCCACCGCATCCTGGCAGCATGCCGAAACCTCGATGATCCTGCCGCCCCGTTCCGCGGGGCTGGTGCGCGACGAGATTCGCGACAGCACCGACGCCGAGATGGACGTCTCCGCCCGCTATGCCGACGAGGCCGACGCGCTGGTGGCCACCGTCTATCTTTACCGAACGATGACTCCGGATGTTGCGCTCTGGTTCGATCGAGCGCTTTCGGTCATCCTGCTGCGGCCGGAATACGCCCTGGAACGCGCGACGCCGCCGGCCTCTACTCCCTTCGCCCCACCGGGTGCGACGATTACCTCCGGCCTGCGCGCCGCGATCGATGTGAACACATCGGAAGCGCGGAGCACGGCGGTCGCGGTCGCGCCGCTGGCATCGTCCTGGCTTCTCAAGATCCGGCTGAGCTCGGCGAGACTCGACCGCGCCGCACTCGACGAGCGCCTCACTTCGTTCATCCAGGGGCTGCGCTGGCCCGCTGAGACCAGCCCCGGCCGTGTTGCGGTCCCTGTCGTCGACTGCCCCAACCCGATGAGACTCAGGCGGGCGCGGGTCGTACGCTCCGATATGAGCAACACGCTGATGGATGCGTTCGGCGGCGTCCTCGTCGCGGAGCATCAAGGCACCCCACCCGTCTATTGCCGTGAGCCCGGTGCCACGATCGAACGCGGAGTCTATCGTCCGGGCGGATCGAGCGAGAGCTACCTGATCGCTCTCAACGATGCCGGAATTGCGCTTTCGCTCGGAGAGGCGATCGATCTCTCCGCGATCATTGGCGGCGGCGGAGGCGGCCGACGTATCTCGATGACCTTGCTGGAACGCAACGGCACGAGCGTCTATCCAAGCTTCAACCGCCTGCCGCCGCCCGACCAGGCCATGGCAGTCGCAGGCCAGGGCGGCGCGACGATCTCCGTCACGACCAGCAATCCGCAGCAGCGATAGGCGCCAGACATGTTCTTCTCCTTCGTCGATGAATTGCGCGCCGCCGGCATCCCCGCCTCGATGAAGGAGCATCTGACACTGCTCGAGGCGCTCGATGCCGACGTGATCGGCGCGCGGCCCGAGGAGTTCTACTTCCTCGCGCGCGCCACCTTCGTGAAGGACGAAGGCCTGCTCGACCGATTCGACCAGGTATTCGCCAAGGTCTTCAAGGGACTCGAGACCAGCTACGGCACCGAGGCCGTGCCGATCCCCGAGGAATGGCTGAAGAAGATCGCCGAGCTTTATCTGACCCCCGAGCAGATGGCCGAGATCAAGTCGCTCGGCACCTGGGAAGAGATCATGGAGGCGCTCAAGCAGCGCCTCGCCGAGCAGCAGGGCCGCCACCAGGGCGGCAGCAAGTGGATCGGCACCGGCGGCACCTCGCCGTTCGGCAACGGCGGCTACAATCCGGAGGGCGTCCGCATCGGCGGCGAAGGCGGCCATGGCCGCGCGCTCAAGGTCTGGGAGCAACGCGCCTTCCGCAATCTCGACAACAAGGTCGAGCTCGGCACGCGCAACATCAAGGTCGCACTGCGCCGCCTGCGCCGCTTCGCTCGCGAAGGTGCGGCCGACGAGCTCGATCTCGACGAGACGATCGACGGCACCGCGCGCAAGGGCTGGCTCGACATCCGCATGCGGCCCGAGCGGCACAATGCGGTGAAATTGCTTCTCTTCCTCGACGTTGGCGGATCAATGGATCCGCATATCAAGCTCACCGAGGAATTGTTCTCCGCCGCCACAGCGGAATTCAAGAATCTCGAATTCTTCTATTTCCACAATTGCCCCTACGAGACGGTTTGGAAGGACAATCGCCGCCGGACCAGCGAGCGTACGCCGACGTGGGACGTGCTCCACAAATATGGCCACGATTACAAACTGGTGTTCGTCGGCGACGCGTCGATGAGCCCCTATGAGATCACCCATGCCGGCGGCTCGGTCGAACATTATAACGAGGAGGCCGGCGCAGCCTGGCTGCAACGGATGACGACGACCTACCCCGCCGCGATCTGGCTGAACCCGGTGCCCGAGCAATATTGGAGCTACACCAGCTCGATCCAGGTCGTTCGGAGCCTGATGCAGGACCGTATGTACCCGCTGACGCTCGACGGACTGGACGACGCGATGCGGACGCTGACCCGGAAGAGATGAACGAAACGCGCCGCCAATCCCGCCGCCGTCCGCCTAGTTGATGCTGTGCCGCGCGGCTGCGAATTTCTCGCAATAGTTCAACAACCTGGTCCGGTCGCTCCGCGCACGGAGGGTTGGCTTGCCCTTGCCGGTGACCATGACCCGGCCGTCACCGATCGCGTCGAGCGCCGCCACCGGATCGGCGCCGGGCGGCAGCGGGCCGCCATCGAGGCGAACATAGGGCTGGAACTGGTCGCAGCGCACGTGCGGGATTCGGGCGGACAGGCGGGCGAACTCCTCCAGCGTCGCGGCGTTGACGGCGATCGACAGCGTCTCCAGGCGCGGCAGGGCGGCAAGCGCGCCAAGCCGGCCGTCGCCGATCCGAATATTGGCGAGCCTCAGGTCGACCAGGCCAAGACCCGCCAAGGGGTCGAGCGAGTCGATCTCCATTCTGGTGTCCATGCCGCCGGCGATCTGCAAAGCGCGCAGATTGGCGAGCGCCGCCAGCGGAGCGAGGTCGTGAACGTGCCTCAGGTCCTGCAGCGACACCAGTTCGAGCTGGGTCAGGTCGCCGAGTGGGGCGATCGACCGTACCTTGTTGTTCCAGTCGATCGCCAGCGCGCGCAGGCGCCTCTGCGCACCAAGCATGAAGAGATCGGCGACATGACTTCCGGATATGCTCAGCAATTCAAGGCTGGAGGCGGCTAGCAAGGACTCGAGACGCGTCCGGTCGAGGCGGTAGGTCCACAGCTCCTTCAGTTGCGGCAGCTTCTCACCGGCCGGCAGCGGCGGCACCCCAGGCGTGACGAAGGCGCGAGCTCCCTGCGCCGGCACGCGGTTCCAGTCGTCGACCGGCAAGGGCCGGTTCGAGACATGATAAATGCGGTCGATGTCCATGTGTCCCGGTGTCGACGACCGAGGTTATTATTCAGTAACGCAGGTGCGCAGCACGCTCCTCGGTCCATGCCAGTTCGTCCCCCATGGTGAGCGCGTCGAGGTCATTCGGGGTTGCCGCAGGATCGTCGACCCACTCGCGCAGCGCAGGACCGCCATTGATGACGTCGATGGCGAGCTTGCCGAACTCATATTCGTAGGGGAAATCGCGCCAGAGGTCATAATCCGGATGGAGCCGGCGGATCGCCTTGAAGGCGAGCGCCTGCAGCCGCCATGGCCGGAACGCGTCGTGATCATAGGCCGCTCCTTCGGCATGGATGAAGACGCCCGCGCAAAGCGTGCCGACATGTTTGTGGAAAGTCGGCTGGAACCAGATGTCGCGCAACGTGCAGCCGGCGAGCCATTCGGGCGCCAGGGCGCGCATCTCGGCAATCAGCGCGCGGGCATCGAGATCGGGCGCGCCGAACAGCTCCAGCGGACGCGTCGTCCCCCGCCCCTCCGACAGGTTCGTCCCCTCCAGCATGACCGTGCCGGCATAAGCACGGGCCATGTTGACGTTCGCGGCATTGGGGCTGGGATTGATCCAGACCCTCTCGGCCGGCCAGCCGCAGCCAGGCGCTTCCTCGGGCCGCCAGCCCTCCATCTCGATCACGCGATAATCGACGTCGAGGTTTCGCGAAGCGATGAACCAGTGGCCGAGCTCGCCCAGCGTCAGCCCGTGCCGCATCGGCATCGGCCCGGCGCCGACGAAGCTCTCCCAGCCCGGCCGCAACGTCAGCCCCTCGACCGGCCGGCCAGCCGGATTGGGGCGATCAAGCACCCAGACGGTCTTGCCGTGCGCGGCCGCCGCCTCGAGCACGTAGAGGAGGGTCGTGACGAAGGTGTAGATCCGGCAGCCGACGTCCTGCAGGTCGACCAGCATGACGTCGAACGTGCCCATCGACTGCCCGGACGGCCGCCGCACCTCGCCATAAAGGCTGAACACCGGCACGCCGTAGGTGCCATCGGTATAATCCGGCGATTCCATCATATTGTCCTGGAGATCGCCGCGCACACCATGCTGCGGCCCGAACATCGCCGAGACGTTCAGGCCCGCCGCGACCAGGGCGTCGAGGCTGTGGATGAGGTTCTCGGTGACGGAGGCGGGATGGGCGAGCAAGGCGGTGCGCTTGCCCTCCAGCGGCTTGCGCAGATCGGGCTCGGCGAGCAGGCGGTCGATGCCGAATTTCATGTGTTCCAATCCTCGTCATGCTGAACTTGATTCAGCATCCACGTTGGTTTCCGTTCGTAGAGAAGGTGGACCCCGGATCAAGTCCGGGGTGACGATCAGGGGTTACCCGCCCGTGGGAGTTCGAGGACTAAGCAAGCGGGATCGTGGAAGTCGGGCTTGTCGCCGGGCGGATGTGCCAGCGCCCAATAGGATTTGGTGCCGTCAGTCTCCTCGATCACGGCAGCGAGATTGAGCCGCCAGGTCGCGTCTGTCGGCAAGCAGGGCAAATCGGACGCGTTGACGGTGACCCAGACCACCAGTGCGCCATTTGGAAATTCCACATCGAAATGCGGTGCAGGAAGATCAATCGAAGCGCGCCCCGTTCGATAGGAAATGAAGTGATAAGCCGCCCATCCCGTCGAAGGCGCGAAATTGAATTCGACGTAGCTCTCGCCGCCTGGAGCGCGAACGAATGCCTCGAAGCAAGTCTTCTCCCAGAGCATTTCCTGACGGCTCGAATAGGGTACGGGTGACGGAACCCGCAGCCTGCCGATGTCGCCCTCAGCCCTATAGTGCAGGACGAAATCGCCAAGTTCGGTTCGAGCGACTTCGACTGAGATTCCCGAGAGCACGCGCGACGGCGTATCGGGATGCGGAAGGAGCCGGTGCTTTCCCAAGGAACATACCTCATGCTAGGCGGCGCGCGACATGACCGAATACAAATCCGATCTCCTCCGCCTGCTTTCCAGCCGCGGCTATATCCATCAGGTGACCGATCCTGAAGGCCTGGACTCGCTTGCCGCGAAGGAAATCGTCCCCGGCTATATCGGATTCGACGCCACCGGCCCTTCCCTCCACGTCGGCAGCCTGGTCCAGATCATGAAGCTGCGGCGCATGCAGCAGGCCGGGCACAAGCCGATCGTGCTGATGGGCGGCGGGACCACCAAGATCGGCGATCCGTCCGGCAAGGACGAGAGCCGCCGCTTGCTGACGTCCGAGACGATCGACGCCAACATCGCCTCGATCCGGCGCGCGTTCGAGCGTTTCCTGACGTTCGGCGACGGGCCGACCGACGCGATCATGGTCAACAATGCCGATTGGCTTGACGCCCTCGACTACATCCCCTTCCTGCGCGACGTCGGCCCGCATTTCACCATCAACCGGATGCTGACCTTCGACAGCGTACGTCTCCGCCTCGAGCGAGAGCAGCCGCTCACCTTCCTCGAATTCAATTACATGATCCTCCAGGCCTATGATTTCCTGGAGCTGTCGCGCCGCGTCCATTGCCGGCTGCAGCTCGGCGGCTCGGACCAGTGGGGCAATATCGTCAACGGCATCGACCTGGCGCGCCGCATCGACGGCACCCAGGTCTATGGTGTCACCAGCCCGCTGATCACCACCGCCGACGGCGGCAAGATGGGCAAGACCGAGAAAGGCGCGGTCTGGCTCAACTCGGATCTGCTCTCGCCTTATGATTATTGGCAATTCTGGCGGAACACGCAGGACGCCGACGTCGGCAAGTTCCTGCGCCTGTTCACCGACATTCCGCTCGACGAGATCGCCCGTCTGGAGCAGCTGCAGGGCGCGGAGATCAACGACGCCAAGAAAATTCTTGCCGACGCCACGACGGCAATGCTGCATGGCGACGAGGCGGCGATCGGTGCTGCCGAAACCGCGCGAAAGACCTTCGAGGAAGGCGCCGCCGGCGATGCGCTGCCGACCTTGAAGGTGGTCGGTGAAATCGGCCTGGTCGACGCATTGATCGGCCTCGGCCTGGTCGCCTCTAAAGGCGAAGCGCGCCGGCTGATCGCTCAGGGCGGCGCGCGCGTGGATGGTCAGGCTGCGGCTGAGGATATCATGATCCGGGTGTCCGCCGATGTCCGCATTTCGGCCGGCAAGAAGAAGCACGGGCTGCTGACAAGCTGACCTGCTTCCCTCCGGCTCCTCTCCCGGTCAGGGATATGGACGCCCGTTCTTGCCCGCCCACCCTGCCCGATTCTCCTCGGATCGTTACGGCGTCGTTTGCGTTGACCCTCACTTGCTAGAGGGAGGCTTCATGTCGGAAGCGATTGAAAAGGCTGATTTCGGCGTCGAGGGACTGGACGATGTCACGGCGGGCGGGCTGGCCCGCGGACGGCTCTTCCTGCTCGAAGGCAGCCCCGGCACCGGCAAGACCACGATCGCGACCCAATTCCTGATGGCCGGCGCGAGGGAGGGCGAGCGGTCGCTCTACATCACCTTGTCGGAAACCGAGGACGAGCTGCGCAGCGGCGCCGCGTCCCACGGCTGGTCGCTCGAAGGCCTCGACATATTCGAGCTGGTGCCGCCGGAGAGCCTGCTCGACGACGACCAGCAGCAAAGCCTGCTTTATTCGTCGGATCTCGAGCTCGGCGAGACGACCAAGCGGATCTTCGAGGCGTTCGAAAGCGTGAGGCCGCAGCGAGTCGTTCTCGACAGCCTCTCCGAGATCAGGCTGCTGGCCCAGTCGTCGCTGCGCTACCGGCGTCAGATCCTGGCCCTGAAGCATTATTTCGCGCGCAGCGGCGCGACCGTTCTGATGCTCGACGATCTGTCCAGCGAAGCCAATGACCGCACCATGCACAGCGTCGCTCATGGCGTGATCCGCCTTGAGGAATTGTCCCCCGAATACGGTCCCGAGCGCCGGCGGCTGCGGGTGATCAAATATCGCGGCCAGCGCTATCGCGGCGGCTATCACGATTTCATCATTGCGACCGGGGGCGTGCGCGTCTTCCCCCGGCTGGTCTCGGCCGAGCATCGCAAGCCGTTCAAGCGCGAAGTTTTGAAGAGCGAGTCCGCGGAGCTCAACAATCTGCTGGGCGGCGGCGTGGAGCGCGGCTCGAACATGCTCATCCTGGGGCCGGCGGGTACCGGAAAGTCGCTGCTGGCGTTGACCTTCGTCACTGCCGCAATCAGCCGCGGAGAGAGCGCAGCGGTGTTTGTGTTCGATGAAGAGCTGGGGCTGCTATTCGAGCGCGCCAAGGGCCTCGGCATTGATCTAAAGGCCCTCGTCGCCACCGGCCGGCTGGCCATCGAGCAGGTCGACGCGGCCGAGCTCACGCCCGGCGAATTGTCGGCGCGGGTCCGCGCCTGCGTCGAGCAGAAGGGCGCCCGTACCGTCGTCATCGACAGCCTCAACGGTTATCAGGCCGCGATGCCCGAGGAACAGGCCCTGATTCTCCACATGCACGAGCTGCTTCAATATCTGAACCGGCAGGGCGCCTCGACCTTCCTCACCGTCGCCCAGCATGGCCTGGTCGGCGATATGAAGGCGCCGGTCGACGTCACCTACCTCGCCGACACGGTGATCCTGCTGCGTTATTTCGAGGCGCGCGGCCGGGTAAGGCGGGCTATTTCCGTCATCAAGAAAAGGACCGGCGCGCATGAGGACACGATCCGGGAATATCTGATCGATGGCCGCGGCATCACTCTCGGCGAGCCCTTGGCAGGCTTTCAGGGCGTGCTGCGCGGGGTGCCCGAGCTGGTCGGCGACGACGTACGACTTCTTGAGCCCGAGGCGGCGTGATTCCGCATCACTCCGAACGGGCGGTCGTCCTCGCCCCGCAAGGCCGAGACGCGGCGGTCGCGCGGGCGATGCTCGCTGAAGCGTCGCTGCGCAGCGAAATCGCACGTGATCTGGACGAACTGGTCGTCCTGATCGGCGCAGGTGCCGGCTTCGCCCTGATCACCGAAGAAGCCCTTACCAGCGCCGATCTGCAACCGCTGGCGCGCTGGATCGAAGCCCAGTCGGAATGGTCCGATTTCCCGTTCATCCTGCTGACCCAGCGCGGCGGCGGGCTCGAGCGCAACCCATCGGCGGGGCGCTATCTGGATCTGCTCGGCAACGTAACCTTTCTCGAACGCCCGTTCCATCCGACCAGCCTGGTCAGCCTTGCGCGATCGGCATTGCGCGGCCGCCGCCGCCAATATGAAGCGCGCGCACGGCTCGAGGAGCTGCGTGATCTGGCGGATGTCCTGGAGCAAAGGGTCGAGGAGCGCACCGCCGAACACGAGATCGCCGTTGCGCAACTGCACGAAGCCCAGAAGCTGGAGACTCTCGGCCAGCTGACCGGCGGCGTGGCGCACGACTTCAACAATTTGCTGACCCCCATCACCGGCGCGCTCGACATGCTGCAGCGCAAATATGGCGACGAGGACAAGAGATCGGCGCGGCTGATCGCCAACGCGCTGCAGGCGGCGGATCGGGCCACGATCCTCGTCCAGCGGCTGCTCGGCTTTGCCCGACGGCAGACGCTCCAGACACGCCCCGTCGATCTGGCTGCCCTGTTGGGGGGCATGCGCGATCTGGTGACCAGCGCCGTCGGGCCCACGATCGAGATCCATATCCGCCAGGAAAGCGACCTCGCGGCGGCGCTTGCCGATCCGAACCAACTCGAGCTCGCTATCCTCAACCTGTGCGTCAATGCGCGCGACGCCATGCCCGACGGCGGAACCCTGACCATCGTCTGCGACGAGGTCGCGATGGGGCCCGGCTCGGAGCCGAAGCTGACTCCCGGCCTCTATTCTCGACTCTCGGTCATCGATTCGGGCGTCGGCATGGGCGCGGACACGCTGGCGCGGGCGGTCGAGCCCTTCTTCTCGACCAAGGAAACCGGCCGGGGCACCGGCCTCGGCCTTTCCATGGTGCACGGTCTCGCCGCCCAGCTCGGCGGTGCCTTCGCGCTGACCAGCGCCCCCGGCCAGGGCACGCGCGCCGATCTGTATCTGCCGATCGCCGGCGACAAGGCGGTGGGCGAAATTCCAGCCCATCATCGCGCCCTGGCGGCAATCGACCGGCCGCTTTCGATCCTGCTGATCGACGACGAGGAGATCGTCCGCACGGCGACCGCTGAGATGATCCGCGACCTCGGCCACGAGGTGATCGAAGCGGCAGGCGGGGCAGAGGCCCTCGGCAAGCTCGCTGCGGGACTCCAGGTCGATGCCGTCATCACCGACTACAAGATGCCCCGGATCGACGGCGCGGAGCTGTCGCGGAGGGTGAATGCGATCCGCCCCGGCGTGCCGATCCTGATCATCACCGGCTATACCGGGACGACCGAGGATATTCTGAAGCTGCCCCGGCTCGCCAAGCCGTTCACCCAGGGGGATCTTGCCTCGGCGCTTGCTGATCTGGTGGATGCGGGGAACAATGTGGTGCCGCTGCGGCGGGGATGAGAATATTATCCCTCTCCCGCTTCGGAGAGAGGGACAGCCGGGCGAGGGCCGCGATTGTGAGGCCCCGCCTCGCAAAAAGCCCGCCCTGCCCCCGCTCCCACGCGCGGTCGGCGAACCAGGGTCGCGGTCTCCATTGCCATCAGTGCTCCCCGCTTTCTGTCGCGCGTTCGGCCCATTGAAGAGACAGGGCGCGCTGGCCCGGCGCGGCGATGCTCAACGCACGCTCCGTCAGCGGCGTGATCGCGGAGCGCGGTGGGAGATTCGCGGGCACGTGGACATCCCATGCGAGTCCCAGCCACTCGAGCAACTGGACGAACCAGAAGCCGGGATCGGGCTGGCCGGGATAAAGCCCATGACGCGCCGAGGCGGGGAATGCGTGATGATTGCAATGCCAACTCTCCCCCATGGTCGGGATGGCCAGCCAGGCGATGTTGTAGCCTTGCACCGCGGCGTCTTCCACAAACCAGTCCTGATGGCCTCTCCGATGCGCGACGTGGGCAATGTACCAGTGCATCGTGAAGCATGTCGCGACGCGAACGACGACGCCCCAGACGACCCATGACCAGCCGCCCAGCCAGTAGAGGAGGAGAGCGATCGGGATCTGATGCAGCATCCAGGTGCGCTGCAGGAAGCGATAGAAGGGGTCGTCGCTGATCCCCGGCCCGGCATCGAAGTCGGGGGGATTGTCGAACACCAGCCTGAAGTTCAGATAATAGAAGCCATCGAGAAGCGCCGACTTTCCATGCCGGAGAAACCAGTGACAATTCGCCTGGCGCTGGGCCCAGTCCCTTATGTCGTGAAGCCCGACGGTCCAGAGCGGCCCGCCCATCCCGACCAGGACGCCGACATAGATCATCACCCGCTCCAGCCATTTTGAGCAGGTGAAGCTGTGATGGATCAGGCGCCTGTGGAAGCCGACCGAATGGCCTACGCACAGGGTGAACCCCGAGAGGAACAGGAAGACGAGGAGCCCGCTCCAGCTGAAGAATAACGGGCCAAGCACCAAGGCGCCGACGATGAACGACATGTTCCAGATCGACCGCGGCGCGTCCCATTTCAGCCGTCCGCTGCCCGCGTCGGCCTGTTCCAGGTTCCTGAGGGAGTTGACCTTGAATGCCCCCTCCGAGGCTTCTCCGGCTATGCTCATTGAGGCTCCCCCTTGACTTGGCTGCGCTGTTTCTTCCGCTCCGCGCTCAGCTTTCGAGCCTCGGGACAAAAGGGCGTCAGGAAGCTGTAGAGGCTGTTCGCGAGATGATCGGCTGCGATCGAGTAGATGATATGCTGTCCCCGCTTCTGCTGGTGCACAAGCCCCGCCTGATAGAGGACCGAAAGATGCTTGGAGATGGACGGCATCGCCATGTCGAATTTCTCGGCGATCTCACCCACCGTCATCGGACCTCCGACGAGATGGTTGAGAATCCGCCGCCGGGGGGTGGACGCAAGCGCCTTGAATGCATTTTCCATCGTTACTTTCCTAATTAGGAAAATACGAAAGTCAATGCGGTCGCGGTTTGTCTGTCACGACGCGCCGTTTTCCAGCCTGCGCGTGCGACGCTCGCCATCTCGGGGCAGTCCTAGCCGCCCCGCAGCAAGCCCACCGCTGCATCGCGCTCCATCAGATAGAGCAGCACTCGCGCCGCCTTGCCCCGCTCCCCTTCCAGTCCGCCGTCACGGTCGACCAGCAGTCGCGCGTCGTCCATCGCCATCGGCGCCAGAGCGGCGGTCTGCTCCGGGCTGGCAAGCCGAAATTGCGCTTCGCCGGACTGGCGCGTGCCCAGGACTTCGCCGGCGCCGCGCAGGCGCAGATCCTCCTCGGCAATGCGGAAGCCGTCATTGGTTTCGCGCATCAGGATGAGACGCGCGCGCGCGGTTTCGCTGAGCCCGTTGCCGCGCAGCAAAAGGCAGATGCTGTGCTGATCGCCGCGCCCAACGCGGCCGCGCAACTGGTGCAGTTGGGCAAGGCCGAAGCGGTCGGCATGCTCGACGATCATCAACGTGGCATTGGGCACGTCGACACCGACCTCGATCACCGTCGTCGCGACCAGCACCCTCACCGCACCGGTCTGGAACGCGGCCATCACCGCATCCTTTTCCGGCCCCTTCATGCGCCCGTGAACGACGCCGACCTGACCACCGAAGCGCGTCTGGAGCAGGCGGGCGCGATCCTCCGCCGCGGCGAGATCCGAAACCTCGCTTTCCTCGACCAGTGGGCAGACCCAATAAGCCTGGCGGCCGGCGGCAAGATGGCGACCAAGGCCGTCGATCACTTCGGCCAGTCTTTCGTCGGAGATGACGCGAGTCTCGATCGGCTGGCGGCCCGGCGGCATTTCGTCGAGCCGGCTGACGTCCATCTCGCCATAATGGGTCAGCGTCAGCGTCCGCGGGATCGGCGTCGCGGTCATGACCAGGAGGTGCGGCGGCCGCTCCGCCTTGGCCGCAAGCATCATCCGCTGGGCGACTCCGAAGCGATGCTGCTCGTCGACCACGGCGAGTCCGAGTCGCTTGTAGGCGACATGCTGCTGGAAGATGGCGTGGGTGCCGACAAGGATGTGGATCGAGCCGTCGGCGAGGCCCATCAGGCAGGATTCCCGCGCCCTGCCCTTCTCGCGTCCGGTGAGGATGGCGACATTGACCGGCAGGCCGGCGAGCAGGCGCGACAAGGTGTCGTAATGCTGCCGTGAAAGGATCTCGGTCGGCGCGAGCAAGGCCGCCTGCGCGCCGGCCTCGACCGCGCTCAGCATCGCCGTCAGCGCCACCAAAGTCTTGCCGGAGCCGACATCGCCCTGGAGCAGGCGCAGCATCGGCACCTCCTGCTGCAGATCGCCGTCGATCTCGGCGACGGCGGCGCGCTGGGCGGAGGTCGGCGTATAAGGCAATTGGAGCTTGTCGCGCAGGCTGCCGTCACCCTTGAGCGGCACGCCCTTGCGCTTGCGCGAATTGGCGCGGACCAGCATCAGGGCGAGCTGGTTGGCGAACACCTCGTCATAAGCGAGCCGATCGTGCGCTTCGGCGGCGGCCGGATCGTGATGCGCCGTTTCCAGGGCGTCCGCCCAGTCCGGCCATTTCTGCTTGGCCTTCAGGCTCGGCTCGATCCATTCGCCGAGCGCGGGCCGCCGCGCCAGTGCCTGCCCCGCCAGGTCGCCGAGCCGGTTGTTGGTCAGGCCCTCGGACAAGGGATAGACCGGCTCGCGCTCCGGAATCGTCGCCGCCTCGCCGGGCAGCAGCACATAATCCGGGTGGACCATCTGCAATTCCTGGCCGTAGCGATCGAGCCTTCCAGAGACGATCCGCGCTTCGCCGAGCGGGAGCTGTTTCCGGCCCCAGCCCGGATTGTTGAAATAGGTCAGGGTGACGTAATTGCCGCCCTGATCCTCGGCGAAGATGCGGAACGGGCCGCGGCCACCGCTCTGGCGATAATCGCGCGCGGTGAGCGTGACCGTGATCGTGCATCCGACATCGGCCTCGTCGAGCAGGGCGACCTTCTTGCGGTCGATCCAGCTCACCGGCAGATGGAACAGGATATCGACGACGCGATTCAGCCCAAGCCGATGCAGCGGCTTGGCCAGCGCTGGGCCGATTCCCTTCAGCACCTCCACTTCGGCGAACAGGGGGTTGAGGATTTCCGGACGCATGTCCTGCTACCGCGCCCGCTCCGCTCGCCAGTCTTCAGGCGAAGCTGAAATCGACCCGCGGCGGGTCGCCTTTGCCGTCGAAAGCATGGTCACGGTAGGGTCCCTCCCGGTCCACCCAGTGAAGAAACAGATGCGCCGACCAGCCATTGGGGTTGGGCGTCGTTCGCCCATGGCGGTGGTGCACGCCCTGGTAAAGCACGGCGTCGCCCACCTTCATCGGGATGGCGCTGCGATCCTCTGATCCGAAATCGTCCTCGACCCGCGCCGAGGGCGCCTGGTTGAGGCGGCCGATCTCGAGCGGCCAGGGACGATCGTCGCTATAGGCCAAAGTCAGCGAAAGGCTGTGCTCGCAGGACAGCCGGTCGCAATGCACCTTGCACACGTCGCCGGCGCGATAGACGCGGAGATAGTCGTAGGTCGGCAGCAGGTCGCGCCCGACGATCTCCCTGACGATCGGAGTCAGGCCCCAGAGAAAGAACAGCATTGGCTTGTAGTGGAACCCGTACGCCTCGAACGCCGGCCGGTTGAGGAGGTTCGGATAGTCCTTCACCTGGCTGAGCGCGATCGGCCCCGAGCCGACATCCTGCTTCAGCGCGAACATGAACGCGGCGGTCACCTCAGGTGGAACGAGCCCCTTCAGCAATGCGTAGCCGTCGTCATGATAATTGCCGATCACCTTCATGACCGAACGGCTAAAGGCTCGGCCGAACGCGCGCAAGCGGGCGCGACGGCTTTCATCCCGGCGGCAAATCGCTACATGCGCTCGTGCACGCCGACATGCCTCGAGGTTGCCGTCGGCCGTATGGCTATGGGAATGATGGACCGCAAAGACCGCCTCAACCGCCTCCGCTTTCGCGCATGGCATCGTGGCGTGCGCGAGGCCGACATGCTGGTCGGCGGCTATTTCGACCGCTGGCATCAATCCTGGACCGACGCCGACATGGACTGGCTGGAGGCCCTGCTCGAGGAACAGGACGTCGACATCCTCGCCTGGGCGATGGGCGCCGCCATCGTGCCCGAGCGCTGGCAGGGTCCGATGATGCAGCGGCTCCAGGCCCTCGATTACATCCAGCTGCCCGAATGAGCGACGACCTGCTGAAGATCCTGGACGCGGCGAAGCCGATGACCCTGGCGGGCGTGCCATCGGGTTTCATGCCCTGGCTCGCCGCCGATCTGGCCCGCGCCGCCAAGGGCCGCGCAGTCTTCGTCTCGCCGGACGAGGGCGCCATGCGGGCGCTGGCCGACGCCGCCGCCTATTTCGCGCCCGAGCTCGAAGTCCTTGCCTTCCCCGCCTGGGATTGCCTCCCCTACGACCGCAGCTCGCCGTCGTTGCGCTCGACCTCGGAGCGGCTCGCCACGCTTCATGCGCTGCAGCGCAGGGCGACAAGGTCCCAATTGCTGGTCACCACGGTCAATGCGGCGACGCAGCGGACGCTGACGCCGTTCCGGGTCCGCCAGCTGGTCGCGCGGCTCGCGCCCGGCGAGCGGATCGATCTCGCCAGGCTGACCGCACTGCTCCAGGCGAACGGCTATGGCCGGACCGAGACGGTGCGCGATCCGGGCGAGTTCGCGGTCCGCGGCGGCATCGTCGACCTGTTCCCGGCGGGAGAGGAGCAGGCGCTTCGTCTCGATTTCTTCGGCGACGAAATCGAAAGCGTCCGCCGCTTCGATCCCGCCACCCAGCGCAGCATCGACCGGATAGACGGTTTCACCCTCCTGCCGGCCTCCGAAACCCTGCTCGACGAGGGCAGCGTCAAGCGCTTCCGCTCCGCCTATCGCGAATTGTTCGGCGCCAATGCAACCGGCGATCCGCTCTACCAGGCCGTCTCGGACCGGCGCCGCATCGCCGGCATCGACCATTGGCTGCCCTTGTTCGAGGAGCGGCTGGCGACCCTGTTCGATCATCTCGGGGATGACGATCTGATCGTCCGCGACGCGGGCGACGCCGGGGCTGCCGAAGGGCGGTTCGAAGCGATCGCCGATTATTACGAGAACCGGAAGCGCGCCCAGACCCGGGATGCCGGCAGCTACCGCCCCCTCGCGCCGGAGACGCTCTATCTCTCGCGCGACGAATGGGAGGGGCTGGCGGCCGCGCGACCGCTCCACCTGGTGACCCCCTTCCACCAGCCGGGCAGCAAAGCGGTCATCGACTTCGAGGTCGAGCCGCCGCGCGATTTCGCGCCGGAGCGGACACAGGGCGCCAACGTCTACGACGCCGTCGTCGCCCATATCACCGAATTGCGCCGCGCCGGCCGCAAGGTCGTCCTTGCCAGCTATTCCGGCGGGTCGCGCGAACGGCTGAAGGGCCTGCTCGCCGAGCATGGCCTCGCCAAGGTGGTCGAGGCCGAAAGCTGGCAGGAAGCGCAGGGCGCTTCGGCGGTAGCGCTCGCGGTGATTCAGCTCGATCACGGCTTCACCGGCCGCGACGTCGCCTTGCTCACCGAGCAGGACATGCTCGGCGACCGTCTCGTCCGCCGCCGCAAGCGCAAGCGGAGCGCCGACGCATTCCTGTCGGAGCTTGCCACGCTCTCGCCCGGCGACCTGGTCGTCCATGCCGATCACGGCATTGGCCGATACGAGGGCCTGACCCAGATCCCGGTGCAGAAGGCGCCGCACGATTGCGTCGCGCTCATTTATGCCGGCGGCGACAAGCTCTACGTCCCGGTCGAGAATATCGACATCTTGTCGCGCTACGGCAGCGACAGCGACGGCGTGTCGCTCGACCGGCTCGGCGGCGAGGCCTGGCAGCGTCGCAAGTCGCGGATGAAGGAGCGGATCCGCGCGATCGCCGGCGATCTGATCAAGGTCGCCGCCGCGCGGGCGCTCCGCCCGGGCGCGGTCGCCGTGCCGGACACCGGCTATGCCGCCTTCGCCGACCGCTTCCCTTACGAGGAAACCGAGGATCAGGACCGCGCCATCGCCGACGTCATCGCCGATCTCGGTTCGGGAAAGCCGATGGACCGGCTGATCTGCGGCGATGTCGGCTTCGGCAAGACCGAGGTGGCGTTGCGCGCCGCCTTCATCGCCGCCATGGCCGGGCTTCAGGTCGCATTGATCGCGCCGACCACTTTGCTCGCCCGGCAGCATTACGAGACGTTCCGCGACCGATTCCAGGGCTTCCCTGTCGAGATCGGCCGCCTCTCCCGCCTTGTCCCCGCCGCCGAAGCCAAGGCGACGAGGGATGCGGTGAAGGCCGGCAAGATCGACATATTGATCGGCACGCACGCGGTGCTGGCAAAGACCGTCGAATTCAGGAATCTCGGCCTTGTCATCGTCGACGAGGAGCAGCGCTTCGGCGTGACCCACAAGGAGCGGCTCAAGGCGCTGCGGGCCGACGTCCACGTCCTTACTCTCACCGCGACTCCGATTCCGCGCACGCTGCAAATGGCGATGTCGGGCCTGCGCGAGCTCTCCGTCATCCAGACCCCGCCGGTCGATCGGCTCGCGGTCCGGACCTATGTCATGCCCTGGGATCCGGTCGTGGTCAGGGAGGCGCTGCTGCGTGAGCATTATCGCGGCGGCCAGAGCTTCTTCGTCGTTCCACGCATCGCCGATCTTCCCGACATCGAGCAGTTCCTGCGCGAGGAGGTGCCCGAGGTTCGCGCCATCACCGCCCACGGCCAGATGGCGCCGACCGAGATCGAGGAGCGCATGTCGGCCTTCTACGACCGCAAATACGAGGTTCTGCTCTCGACCACGATCATCGAAAGCGGCCTCGACGTGCCGAGCGCCAACACGTTGATCATCCACCGCGCCGACCGGTTCGGCCTTGCCCAGCTCTATCAATTGCGCGGCCGGGTCGGCCGGGCCAAGATCCGCGCCTATTCCTATTTCACCACGCCCGCGGACCGGCTGGTCGGCGAGATCGCGGACAAGCGGCTCAAGGTGCTTGCATCGCTGGAAAGCCTCGGCGCCGGTTTCCAGCTCGCGACCCACGATCTCGACATCAGGGGCGCCGGCAACATGCTCGGCGACGAACAATCGGGCCATATCAAGGAGGTCGGCTTCGAGCTGTACCAGTCGATGCTCGAGGACGCGATCCTCGAAGCCAAGGCGGGTGGCATGGAGGCGCGCGTCGAGCCGTTCTCACCCCAGATCACGGTCGATGCACCGATCCTCATCCCGGAACATTATGTCCCCGATCTCGACCTCAGGATGGGCCTCTACCGGCGCCTCAACGAGCTCGAATCCGCCGAGGAGATCGATCCCTTCGCCGCCGAGATGATCGACCGCTTCGGCAAATTGCCGCCCGAAACGGCGAACCTGCTCAAGATCATCGAGATCAAGATGAACTGCCGCGCCGCCTCCGTCGCCAAGATGGACGTGGGCGCGAAGGGCGCCTTGGTAAGCTTCCACAATGATAGCTTCCCCGATCTGCCGGGGCTGCTTGCTTATGTCGAGCGGCTGAAGGGCACGGCCAGGCTGCGGCCGGACAGCAAGCTCGTCATCACCCGCAACTGGGCCGACGCGCACGCGCGGCTCAACGGTGCGCTCCAGCTCAGCAAGGGCCTGGCGCGGATCGTCGCCTGAAGCGGCAGCTTCCAACCCGAAACCTTCGGCGCTACAGAGACCCCAGATGCGGTAAAGCCAATTTATGCCGCGATGCGGAAAGCAGACGATGGCAGATCAGGGAGGTAATCGAAGCGGCCTCGCCGAGAACGGGATGGATCTCGACGGACTCGACGCCATTCTCGGCGTTCATATCAGCCTCGCCAACATGATCATCCTGCAGCATTTCAACCGCAGCGATGTCGGCCTGACCCCCAAGCAGACCGCGACGCTTTGGCTGGCGAGAGCCAATCCCGGCATTCCCCAGGTCGATATTGCGCGGTTTTTCCGGATGGATCGCGCGACGATGCTCGGCATCACCAACTCGCTGACCGATGCCGGGCTGCTCGACCGCGGCACGTCGATACGCGGCGGGCGCACGATCGGGCTGCACATCACTCCTGCCGGCGCCGAGAAGCTCGCCACGGCCCGGACCGCGGTCGCAAGGCACGAGAAATGGGTCAAGGGCGCGCTTACGCCGCGCGAGGTCGACCAACTGTTCAACCTGCTGATGAAGCTCAACCGTCCGCGCGAAGCCGAACTGACCGACGGAGAGCCGGAGTCGATGGAGCTGCTCGGCTGACCGCCTCAGCGGCGTGCTGCCATGACCCACGGGGTTGGCGAGGACCGACGCGCTGCAATCTCCGGCTCCGGCGATTCCGATGGGGTTTCGTTGCTGTCGTGCTGCATGACGATCTTCCATTCGCCCCCTTCCATCGCGAACAGCATTGAGCTCACGCCGCTGAATCGGAGATGGTCCACGCCCGCATTGACCAGCTCGAAGCGGACGAAGCCGAGGAAATGCGTCGCATCGAGCGGATTGATCTCGACGGTCTCGTAACGAAGATAGCCGCGCTCATTGGCATGCGCCGCGGTGAAATATTGGCGGTTGGCGTCGACCGCCACCGATCGCGCACGATGGAGCACGTCGCGCGCACCGGAGAATATCGAACTTTCCGCATCGGAATAAGGCGCGGCCCACCGCGCCAGATCGCCCGTATTCCAGCCCACGACGCTGTCGTCGAGGATATGCTGTATCGCCTGGATCGGGGAGCTGTCGGGCGCGCTCCGGGACGAAAGAGGGGCCTGAAACAGCGCCATGGCGACGAGCAGCGCGGAAAACATGGAACCTCCTCGACAGTTTTTCGCAAGCGCCTCGATGTTACTGCACATTGGACGGAGCGAGCGAGTCAAACCGCCCCGCTTCGCAGACCCCTAGGTGTGCCGGCTTCCAACCAGCGTCACGAGCGTCGCCCCATCCAGAGGCGGCGCGCACAGGAATCCCTGGTAGAGATTGCAGCCTTCATGCGCGAGGAGGCCCAGCTGCTCCTCCGTCTCCACACCCTCGGCGATCACGTCGAGCCCGAGCGAGCGGGCCATATCGATCACGCTGCGCACCACGATGCGGTCGCGCGTGGAGCCGGCAATGTCCTGGACCAGCCTTTTGTCGATCTTGAGATAGTCGAGCGGCAGCGCCTTCAGATAGGCGAGGCTCGAATAGCCGGTGCCGAAATCGTCGATGGCGACGCGCAGGCCGCCGCCGCGCAGATCGGCGAGCAGGTCGGCGGCGGCGGAAAGATCCTCGATCAGGCCGCTTTCGGTGACTTCCACGGTCAGCCGCTCCGGCGCGAAGCCGCTGTCATGGACCAGGGCCAGGAATTGCGCCGCGAAACCCGGCCGGACGATGTCCGCGGCGGTGATGTTGACCGAGAGCCGCAGGTGCTCGAGCGATTCGGGCCAGGCCGCGGCCTCGGTGATCGCCTTGCGCTGCACGTGATCGGAAAGCTGGGCCAGATAGTCGGAGCCTTCGGCCACGCCGAACAGGGTGAGCGCGCCGAGCTCGCCATATTGCGGGTGCTTCCAGCGGGCGAGCGCCTCGACGCCGACGATCGCGCCGTCGGTCACCGACACCTGCGGCTGGAAGCGGATCTCGATCTCGTCCCGGTCGAGCGCGCGGCGCAGGTCGACCTCGAGCCGGTCGCCGCGCGCGGTCGTGCTTTCCGCGCCATGCTCGATGACCCGGACCGGCGACCCGTCGCCGCCCGCTTCGGCCAAAGCGGCGCTGGCGCGGCGCAGCAGGCCCGCCGGATCGTCGCCTGCCTCGGCGGCGGCGACGCCGGCGCGGCAGCCGATGGTGATGACGTGGTCGCCCGAAGCGAACGGCCGCCCGATCGCCTCGACCAGCTGGCCGGCGAGAAAGCGCCCGTCGCCAAGCGTCGCCGGCGCGCCGAGCAGCACGGCGAATTCGGCGCCGGCCATGCGCGCGACCAGCTTCGGCCTGGCGTCGGCGCCGACATGGCGCTCTATGCGGCGGGCGGCTGCCTGCAGGACGGCGTCGCCGGTGGCGCGGCCGAAGGCGGCGTTGATCGCGTCGTAGCGGCTGACCGAAAGCAGGATCACGACCAGCGCCGGCGCGCCTTCGATGGCGTCCGCCAATTGACCGGCGATCCAGGCGCGCGCCGTGCGGCCGTCGCGCAGGCCGGTGAGCGGATCGCGGCCCTCACTGCCGCTCTGGATCGCCTCGGTGCGGCCGACGATGTCGCTGTCGCTGCGGCGGACATGATGGGCGATGCGGCCAGCGCCTTCGCCATGGGCGAAGGCGGTGGCTTCGCCGGTGGCCAGCAGCCGGTCGATCGCGTCCCGGGCGGCGCGGCGGCCGGCGGGGTCGAGCTTGCGGAACAGGTCCATCAGGCTGATCCGCCGCCCTTCCTCCTCGCCAAGTCCAGCCTGGCGGGCGAGCGCCGGGCTCAGCTCGACGGTGCGCGAGCCGGGCTGCCAGCGCCACGAAGCGGATTCGGCCTCCTCGCCGGCGCGCCGCACCGTACGCAGATCGCCGCCGACGCGCTCGGCATGGCGGCGGGCGAACTGGATCGCATGGAGCAGCTGCGCTTCGGTGAAGGGGCTGACCAGGAAGTGGGTGGCGCCGTGCTGATGGAAGACGTCGAGCGCGGCGGCGTCGTTGCGGGAGAGGAGGACGAGCAGTGCGGCCGCATTGGCCTCGACTGCGTCGGCCACCGCGCGCACCGCCCCCTGCCCTTCCTCGACAGCGCCGCGCGCGTCGATCACGGCCACCGCCGCCCCGGAAGCGACGAAGCGCGCCTCCACATTGTCCGCGCGACGCGCGGCAATCGGCTGCCAGCCGGCGCTTTCGGCGAGCCGCGAAAGCTCGTCGCGATGCCGGAAAGACAGGATGAAAAGCGGCGCCCCCATGACCCTCTCGTAGACTGACGAAACCGCGCCGCCAATTGCCTGCAATACGGCCTTCCCGGCTTGGCACATTGACGGAGATGCTTCCTGCCCCGTAGCTAGGTCCGATGGTGGACCGCCCGGACAAGAAAATGGCGCTGGTGGCGTCCAATGCGGAGGCAGCGCAGGCCGCCGAGGCGATGCTGCGCGCGCGCTACGAGTTCGTCTCCGTGGAGGAGGCCGATTTGATGGTCGCCCTGGGCGGCGACGGCTACCTGCTCCATACGCTCAGGGAGCGGCTCAACCAGGGCAAGGTGTGCCCGGTGTTCGGCATGAATCGCGGCACGGTCGGCTTCCTGATGAACGAATGGCGGATCGACGGGCTGATCGAGCGGCTCCACCGCGCCAAGACCTTCACCGTCTCGCCCCTCGAAATGAAGGCGGTCACGGTCGACGGCGAAGTCGTCGTCCACCACGCGATCAACGAAGTCTCGCTGCTCAGGGAGACCCGCGAGACGGCGTGGATCGAAGTGTCGGTCAGCGGCCGGGTGGTGATGCCCGAACTGGTCTGCGACGGCGTCCTGGTGGCGACGCCGGCGGGCTCGACCGCCTACAACCTCTCGGCCAATGGACCGATCCTGCCTTTGGGGTCCAAACTGGTGGCGCTGACCCCGATCAGCCCGTTCCGGCCGCGGCGCTGGCGCGGGGCGCTGATCCCCGACGATCTCAAGATCTCGTTCCGCGTGCTGGATCCGGTGAAGCGGCCTGTCTCCGCGGTGGCCGACCAGATCGAGGTCCGCGACGTTTCGACGGTCGAGGTCTGGGTCGACCGGATCGACATATTGACCCTGTTGTTCGACCCCGAGCATGCGCTCGACGAGCGCATCACCATGGAGCAGTTCGCGGTCTGACCCGCCGCGCCTGCGGGTTGCATCTCAAATGGGCTTTGCTATAGCCGCGCCTCGCCTGATGGCTGCTCCCCGGTAGCTCAGCGGTAGAGCAACCGGCTGTTAACCGGTTGGCCGATGGTTCGAATCCGTCCCGGGGAGCCACTTCTTTCGCATTATCATTCATGTCCCCCGCCCGCCTCCCTGGATCGGCGGCGGCGTGCGCAGATTGGCCCTGATCCGGCGCGGAATACGCAGAATTTAGCGTTAATACGCAGAATCTGGCGCGCGGCGGCCGGGATTTCGCGTTAATACGCGAGTGAATACGCCAAGCCGCGTCTGCCGGGCCGCGCTTCCGGTCTCGATTCATCCCGCCGCCGAGCAAAAATGAGCGCAGGAATGGGCGACGAATTTTTCCGGCTTTGAGTTCGCCGAAAAATCGAGGTTGGCCGGAGCGTATCTCCCTGCCCGGGTTTGTGCGCGCCGCAAGGTCGGCGGCAGACAAAACGAAACGCCGGAGGCGATGAAGCGCGGTTGCAACCCGTGGCATATCATCGGAAATATCCTATGCAATCCGACATGTCAAGTCATATCGCCGCATGCCTAGATTTCCTCGTGGCTGGCCCGAGGCATTCTCGATTGTGCCCAAAGGGGGATCAGACTTAGCCAGACCGCGAGATGCTCCCCCCAACCTGGTGAGAGATAGGACATCGATGGTGGGAGGCGCGTGTGTTGGGCGAGAGCGAGAAGGTCCGCCGGAATCCCTGGCCGCCCCTCCCTCACGATCACCCAGGCCTCAAGGCGAACGACGGGCGCAGCGAATGCCGGGCCGGCGGAAACCGGCTGAAGCCCGCGCTTGGGCTGGCGGCCGCGCTTCCGATGGCAATGTGGAGCGCTGCCGCGCCGGGGCAGGCAGGAGAAGCGAACCGCGCGCCGGCGGCGATTGGCCAGACGCAGAACGATACGATCGTCGTCCAGGGTCGAAGGCCGGCGGCAAATCGAACGATCGAAGGCACGACCTACGATGTGCGCGGCAATCCTCAGGCCGCCGCCGGGACCGCCGCCGATGTGCTGAACACGATCCCGTCGGTCAACGTCTCGCCGGACGGAGCCGTGACGGTGCGCGGCAACGGCAATGTGCAGGTTTATGTAAACGGCAGGCCCTCGGCGATGATGAACGAAGAGAGCCGGGCATCGGCATTGCAGGCGATGTCTGGCGGATCGATCGCAAGCGTCGAGGTCATCACGAATCCCTCCGCCAGATTCGACGCCAATGGCGGCACGATCGTCAACCTGACTCTCAGGCGATCGCCGCAAGAAGGACTACGCGGCGCCGTCACCGCCAATGCGGGCGACCAGGGCCGGGCCAACGCCTCCCTCAACGGGTCCATAAGCGGGCGCGGCCTCACGGCGAGCCTGAACTTCAGCCTTCGCGACGACGTCGACGTCCCGGAGATATTCGACGACAGGCGCCTGCTCTCGAGCAATGGGTCGGTTGCGGGGCGCTTCGTCACCATCTCCCGCTACACGCCGACCCACAGGCGGTCGGCGAACCTCAACGGAGCACTCGACTATCAACTGACGCCGGCATCGGGGTTCGGAGCCGATTTCGCCTTTTCCAGGGGCAGCCCCCACAACCGGGTGGATGAGCTGCATCTCGATTTCGGGCCCGACGGCCGGCCGATAGCCGCCTATGATCGCGTGCGGGGCGGGACCTATGTCCAGGACAGCAGCGATGCGTCCGTCCATTACGAGCGTCGCGGGACGCCGTCCGGCGCGAGCCTGAAGGTGGTGGCTCAGCACGGATCGAGTGGATTGCGTTCCGATCGGATCTTCACGACCACGTACGAATTCCCGGAGCGGGCGCCGACCAGGGAGCGGTTCTTCAATCAAAACCTGTCCCGAACCGACCGCGTCGCGGCCGATTATGAAAGAGCGCTCGGCGCGGACCTGCGGCTGAGCCTGGGGTCCGAATGGAAGCGGGAATTCAATCGTTTCCGCAACGGACGCAGTCTGTCGGAAGATCCGATGCCGGGTCGCGCATCCGATCCGGCCGGTCTGACATTGTTCGAGGCGGAGCAAAACATTACCGCCTTCTATGTCGGGCTCGACGCCCGAGCCGCCCTTTGGGTTCTTCAGGCGGGCGCTCGATTCGAGGACATTGGTATCGCAAGCACATCGTCCTACGATGACTTTCGGAGCCGGAGGCACATTTCGGCGCTGAACCGGAGCGCCGCCATTTCCCGCACATTCCATGATGACCGGCTGGTGGCGAGATATTCGAGAAGCCTCCAGCGGTTCGACCCGCGCTACCTCAATCCCGCAATCACCTATGTCGATACCCAGAACCGCTACGCCGGCAACCCATATCTGGCCCCTCAGAGCGTGACGAGCCTGGAGCTCGAATATGACTTTCACCGGCGAGAAACCGAAGGCGCGGCGACCCTGTATTACCGCAGCACCGATCACACGATCGCCGATCATATTGCGTTTCTGGATGACAATGTGGTCATCGCGACCAAGCAGAATGGAGGCCGCTCCCACTCGTTCGGGATCGAGGCCAGCACGTCCGGCAGGCTCACGCGAAAGCTCAGGTACGGCCTGACCGGCAATTTCTTCTACGCCGAATTGTCCACTTTGATCCCCGGTGGCGGCGATCGCCATGCGCGCATTTCCTATACGCTGCAGGGCTCGCTCGACTGGACGGCGACGGCGAGGGATCAGGTGCATCTGGACGGCAACTTGCAGGGGCCGAGCCTGGTGCCGCAGGGCGTGCGCTCGGGCACCGGCACGGTCCATCTGGTCTGGCGCCACACTCTGACCCCACGCCTGACGATCTCGCTGACCGGGCGAGGCATCGTCAACGACAGCCGCATCCGAACGGTCATACACACCCCCAATGCGGTGGGTGTGAACGATCGGCGCAGCGGGGGACGCGCCCTCTTCCTTGGACTTTCCTACGGAATCAGATGAAGCTGCCGGCCAGCCCGCTTACCTCCTGTTTACCGACGATAGACTAAGGCCACACAGCGACGAGAAGGCTGAACCGCTCCGTCGCGACCATAAGGGGGCCGTCATGGTGCTGCTGTTCGTTGCGCTGTTCCTGTTCTTCGCAGTGCGCGCTCTTACCTATTTCAGCAGGGGACGCGCCTTCGCAGGCTCGTTCGCGACCCTCGCCTGCATGCTGTTCCTGGGGGCGATCTACGTGGACTATGCCGGTCACGGCACCGGTCCCGCGAAGTCGTCCCAGCGCACGATCTGACCATCGCCGGACCCAGAGCTCCGGTTCTCTGCAGGTTCGAAAGATCTCCATTCCATTTATCGGGAGGCGCGCTCCGGCCCGTCGTCGCGCTGGCGCAGGCGCTCGCATTCAGGCGAGTCCCGGCCCTCGCCGTTACAATAAGCCCGCGGATTCATGGGCATACGCAGGACGGGCGCCGATTCGACGGCCGGCGCGGCATCGCCTGCCGGAATCAGGCGAATGCGTGAGCGGGCCATGTAGCCGATCGTGCCGTCGGCGGTCCGCACCCGCCACCAATCTCCATCCTGTCTGTAGGTGGTCAGGACCTCGCCGCGATTGACCCGGGCGACAATGAACGCGTCCGCCGAGGGCCCGCCGCGAACATTGGTGTAGCCGTCGGGATCATCGATCGTCGCCGCCTCGCTGAACGTCGCGTCGGTCTGCGCGGCGCGCGGCGGTGGCGTTTCCACGGCCGGCGGCGGCGGTGCGGTCGGAACCGGGGCCGGCGGGGCTGGAGCGGCGGCCGGGGGCGCCGCCTGGTTCTCGATCGGCGCGGATGGCGTGCCGCCGCGCGACCACAAGAGGTAACCGACGATGAGCAAGGCCAGCGCCAGCAGGCCGATGAGCAATGGTATGAGTATCGAAGAGCGGCCGGGCGGGAGCGATGACGGCGGTGCCGGCGGTGCCGGCCGGGCAATGGCGGCCGGCCGCGCGACCGGCGCCGGCGGCGTCCCGCCCGGCGGGCCGCAGAGGGCATCGAGGCTCGCCTTCACCTTCATCCAGCCGGGATGATTCTCCTCGCCCTGCCAGTCGCCGATCGTCGCGAACTGGATCTGGTTGAACGGCATTGGCGGCATCTTGCCGTCGAGCGAGGTCTGGATCAATTTCTTCTGGGAACGCGCCACATCGGCCTCGGCGCGGACCCATTCGGAGGAAGCGGCGCCTTCCGACCAGACCACGATCGCCGCCTTCGCCGCGCCGATCTTGTCGGTGATGACGTCGCTGTAGGAGAGATGCGGCGGCAGCTCGTCATCCCACCAGACGCTGTAGCCGAGCCCTTTCACTGCCTCGGCGAGCCGGCGCACGACGGGCTGATTTGCCCGCGAATAAGAGATGAAGACGTCGACCATCCGCTGCTCCCTGGCAGAGCTTTAGCCGCCGGCTCCCTCCGCCGTCACCCTGAACTTGTTTCACGGTCCAGTCCGTCGCCTCCCGGGCTGCTCGAAACTGGATGCTGAAACAAGCTCAGCATGACAGCTCGGCAGTCCGCCTAAGCCACCACCCCGTGGCAATGCTTGTACTTGCGGCCCGAGCCGCAGGGGCATGGCGCATTGCGGCTCGCCGGGGCGGTCACCGTGCCGTCGGGGCCTGCCGCATATTCGGGCGCGCTGGTCTGCAGCGGCGGCAGCCGCGAAAGGATCGCCCCGGTACCGGCATCGATGTCGTAAGTGTCGTCGTCGCCCGTGAACGGATCGATATGCTGGGTCAGGAAATCCGGCATCGGCGGCAGATCCTGCGGACCCATCGTGAAGCGCGCCAGCGCGATCGTGCGGGTCACGTCCTCGCGGATCTGGGTGAGCATCCGCTCGAACATCGAGAAGGCCTCGTGCTTATATTCGTCGATCGGCTTCTTCTGGGCGTAGGCACGCAGGTGGACGACCTGGCGGAGTGCGTCGAGCATCGAGAGATGCTCCTTCCAGTGCAGATCGAGCGACTGGAGCAGGATCTCCTTCTCGACCTGGATCCAGCTTTCTTCGGGGATCTCGCGCGACTTCTCTTCGACCTGGCTGTCGGCAAGCGCCTGCACGCGCTCGACGAACATCTCGGGCTCGACCGCTTCCTCCTTGACCCAATCCTCGAACGGCGGCGACAGACCGAACACATTATCGACGCGCTGCTTGAGCAGGGCGATGTCCCATTGCTCGGGATAGGAATTGGGCGGGATCGCCTCGCCGACCAGGGAGTTCACCGTTTCGGTGCGCATGTCCTGGACGACGTCGCCGACCGTGGCCGCGTCCATGATGTCCGCGCGCTGCTCGTAGATGACCTTGCGCTGGTCGTTCATCACGTCGTCATATTCGACGACCTGCTTGCGGATGTCGTAATTGCGCGCCTCGACCTTCTTCTGGGCGGTCTCGATCGCCTTGGAGATCCAGGGCGAGATGATCGCCTCGCCGTCGGCGAGATTCTTGTTCATCAGCTTCGCGAACATGGTCTGCGGGCCGAAGATGCGCAGCAGATCGTCGTCGAGGCTGAGATAGAAGCGCGACAGGCCGGGATCGCCCTGGCGCCCGGCGCGGCCGCGCAGCTGATTGTCGATGCGGCGGCTCTCGTGGCGCTCGGTGCCGAGCACGAACAGGCCGCCGGCGGCGATCACCCTCTCCTTCTCCTCGGCGACCTCGGCCTTGATCTTCTCCTCGGCCTGGTCGCGCGCGGGCCCCGGCTCCATATCCTTGAGCTCGTCGGCAATGCGGAACTCGAAATTGCCGCCGAGCTGGATGTCGGTGCCGCGGCCGGCCATGTTGGTGGCGATGGTGACGGAGCCGATGCGGCCGGCCTGCGCGACGATATGCGCCTCCTGCTCGTGGAAACGGGCGTTCAGCACCTCATGCTTGACCTTGGCCTTCTTGAGGAACTCGGAGAGCAGCTCGGATTTCTCGATCGAGACGGTGCCGACCAGGATGGGCTGTCCGATCGACTGCTTCTCGCGGATCGCCTCGACGATGGCGGCGAACTTGTCCTCCTGGTTCTTGTAGAATTCGTCGTCGTCGTCGCTGCGCCTGACCGGCATGTGGGTCGGGATGGTGACGACGTTCATCTTGTAGATTTCGAAGAATTCCGGAGCCTCGGTGGCGGCGGTGCCGGTCATGCCCGAAAGCTTGGGATACATGCGGAAATAATTCTGGAAGGTGATCGAAGCGAGAGTCTGGTTCTCGGGCTCGATCTCGACGCCCTCCTTGGCCTCGACCGCCTGATGGAGGCCGTCCGACCAGCGCCGTCCGTCCATCATGCGCCCGGTGAACGGGTCGATGATGACGATCTTGCCCTCTTTTTCGATATAATCGATGTCCCGCTTGAACGCGACATTGGCCTTCAGCGCCTGGTTGAGATGGTGGACGACCTGGGTGTTCTCGTAATCGTAGAGGTTGGACCCGAACAGCAGCCCCTCGGCTTCGAGCAGCCGCTCCATCCGCTCGGTTCCGTCCTCCGTCAGCAGGACGCGCTTGTCCTTCTCGTCATATTCGTAATCCTCGGCCGGCGTGTCCTTCACCAGCGCGTCGAGCTTCATGTAGAGCTCGGATTTGTCATCGGTCGGTCCCGAGATGATCAAAGGCGTGCGGGCCTCGTCGATCAGGATCGAATCGACCTCGTCGACGATGGCGAAATTGAACGGCCGCTGCACCATCTGCTGGCGCTCGAACTTCATGTTGTCGCGCAGATAATCGAAGCCGAGCTCGTTGTTGGTGCCGTAGGTGATATCGGCATGATAGGCTTCCCGGCGCTGGAAATCGGTGAGGTTGGGGACGATCACGCCGACGGTGAGGCCGAGGAAGCGGTAGACCTGGCCCATCCAGTCCGCGTCGCGGCGAGCGAGATAATCGTTGACGGTGACGACGTGGACGCCCTTGCCCTCGAGCGCGTTGAGATAGACCGCCAGCGTCGCGACCAGGGTCTTGCCCTCGCCGGTGCGCATCTCGGCGATCTCGCCGCGATGCAGGACGATGCCGCCGATCAGCTGGACGTCGTAATGGCGCTGGCCGAGCGTCCGCTTGGCCGCCTCGCGAACCGTTGCGAATGCATCGGGGAGGATGTCGTCGAGGTCCTCGCCATTGGCCAGCCGCTCCTTGAAGAGCGCGGTCTGGCCCTTGAGCTCATCGTCGGTCATCGCCTGGATGCTCGGCTCGAGCGCGTTGATCTTGTCGACCGTCTTGCGAAGCGAGCGGACGTAGCGGTCGTTGGACGACCCGAATATGGCTTTGGCAAATCCACCAAGCATGTGGGAACCCGATCTTTAAAGGAGGCGCCCCGGCCGCGGACCGAAGCTGAAAATGGCGGAGACGTGAAAGCGCGCCGAAGCGCCGCGCGTCACTCCAGCAGGCGATCCGCATAAGCGGGGATCGAGGCCCGAAGATCGAAGGCCGGCGCGGCGAAGATCGCAGCAACGCTGGGCGCGTCGTCGGAAACCGGCACTTCCATCCTGGCCACCCGGACCATCCGATCCGGGCATGGCGTTTCGGCGCGGGCCATCGCCATATGATGCGGCCGCGCTTCCGGCGCACGCGCGCCGGAAAAGGCGCCCGTCACCGCGCTGATCATCGCCGAGAGGATGAGAAGGAAGTTCATCGCGATGCGACATAGTGTCGCGGCGCGCGAAGGTCCATGGTTGATGCGGCAAGCGCGCAAAAAACGGGGGTCCGCAGCATCCCGATCCCTGCTGTATCCTCCGGCCCGCCATCGCGTTACGGAGCCTGCCCATGGACAAGAAACGAGAGGGCGGCTGCGCCTGCGGCGCCGTCCGCTACCGCCTGCTCAGCGCGCCGTTCGACACCGGCTGGTGCCATTGCACGAGCTGCCGCGCCGTCTCCGGCGCGCCGGCCCTGGTCTTCTCGACGGTTCCGGCCGGAGATTTCGTCTTCACCGCCGGCGAGGATGCGGTCGGCACGATCGCGCTGACCGCATTCGGCCGCCGCCGATTCTGCACGCGATGCGGGACGCCGCTGACGATCGAAGTCGACTACCAGCCGAAGACGATCGATTTCACCGTCGGCTCGCTCGATGATCCCGACCCGGTCGCCCCCGGCTTCCACATCTTCCGCGCGAGCAAGGTCGCTTGGTTCGAGACCGCCGACGACCTGCCGCGGCACGACCGCCTCCGGCCCGATACGCGCGGCCTCGACGGCACCGAGCCGCCGGCGACCTGATTCGTCGATCCTCGGAGCATCGGGACGGCCGACGGCGCAGGCGATTCCAGGCGGCTGGAACGATCCACGCGGAAGCGCTCTAGCCGCCCATGTCCTGATCGAAGGTCAGCACGATAAATTCGGCGGGATGGGAGATGGCCAGGCTCACCGTGACACGCATTCGGCTGTCGAGGGCATCCTGCATCGTCATCGTCGATCCGGCGGCGCAGCTGACCATGAAGGCGTCGCTCGGCTTCGCGCCCACCAGCCCTCCTTGCTGCCACAGCCCGGTCAGGAAGGCCGAGATCGAGGCGGTGACGGCCGACCAGGTCGTCGCATCGTTCGCCGCGAAGGCATAGGATCGCAGCGCCGTCGCGATCGACTGCTGGATATAGATCAAGGTGCGGCGGACATGCACGTAGCGATGATCGTCGCTGTTGCCGTCCAGCGTGCGCGCGCCCCACACGACCGCGCCGCGCCCCGGAAAAGCGCGCAGGATGTCGATCGCCATGCCGTTGACGGGCACGTTGAACTGGCCCTGCTCGACGTCGCTCATAGTGTAGAGCGGCGCCGATATTTGCGCCGCGGCAATGTTGGCGGGCGCGCTCCACACGCCGGCCTGTGCATCGTTCGCGGCCCAGATCCCGGCCAGCGCACCGCTCGGCGGGGCGACGTTCATCGCGGTCGCGACCACGCGCAGCATGTCGCCGAGCACCGGCAGCGCCGCCAGCAACGCCTGGTTGAGCGCGCGCTGCCACGTGTCGAGACTCGTCTTCGCCGGGTCGAACGAGGGATAATTTGCGGAATCGACGGAATAAGACGGGCCGTTGCTCGTTCCGAACGCGCCGTCGAGCGGAAAGGCGCCGGCAATCGCGGCCTGGACCTGGGCCAGCCGGTCGCCCTGGTAAAGCTGGACTGCCTGCGTGGTCAGGATGTCGTTGACCACTGAATTGTCGCCACCGGGGCGAGCGACGAGGACTGTGTAGAGGAGGTCGTCGGCCATGACGATTTCGGCCTGGAGCGCCGGCCCGTACGCGGCGCCATAGCTGGCAAATGACTGGACGGGGGCGATCGCGGTCCACAGAGTCTTCTGCGCCGCCTGCAGCAGGTCGATCGTATCGGCGGCCAGGCAATCGGGCAGGTCGAGAATCGCCATCCGATCCCCGAGGGTCCCGGCCTGTTCGATCATTGCGCCGGCGACCTTCGCATAATCGCCCGCACCGAGCTGGCAGGCTTCCGGAACGACGATCATCGCCGGCCCGACCGCCTGGCCCGCGGCGGCGAGGCCGCCGAGCAGATCCGTCATCGGCTCGGCGGTCCCGGCGCGGATCGCGGCGGGAACCCAGTCAGCGGGGATCGCGCCGGGCGCCTCGGTTGGAAACCGGCCGGCCCAATAGCTGCCCACGGAGACGATGACGCACGACCCGCCGCCATTCGCGAAGTACAGGCACATCTGCCAGTAGAAATTGAACCCTCCGGGCTCACCGCCGGCGGTCGCGAGTTGGACTCCGAAGCCGGTCATCGCGACGCTATTGTCAGGCGGCGGCGTGGTGTACCAGGCCGTGAAGTCGGATACCGCCGGCGGGCTCACCGTCGAAACGACATAATGCGGCACTGCCGGGCCGCCGAAACGGGCGGTGAAGTCCGCCAGCGACGAGATGGTGACCGGCTTCATGTAGAGCGGCTCCCCCGTCACCGGGTTGCGCGCGAATTCCGTATAGCCGACGAACGCGGGCACCGAGGTCGCGACGCCCACGATCCCGGCGCCGAATGCGTCGAGCCGGGCGACGCGTACGCCGGGACGCGAGCGGCTGGGCTTCGTGGGTTTCTGCAGCATGATCCCCTCCCGCGGCGGTGGCGCAAGAGGCTCTTACCGCGCGGAGCCCCGTTCCGTCACGCGGGGACTGGGACGGACCCCTGGTTCAGATCCGGTCGAGATGGGGCTTCAGCGTCGCCTCGATCTTGCGCAGGGGCATATAGCCGTCGAGCCGCTCTATCGGCTCGCCACCCTTGAACAAAATGCAGGTTGGATAGGAATCGACCCGATAGAGGTCCGCCGTCGCCGGATTGGCTTCGACGTCGATCTTGGTGACCATCAGCCGATCCTTTTCAATCGACGCAAGGGCGCGCAGCCCCGGGCCGAGCAGCTGGCAAGGGCCACACCAGGACGCGCCGAACGCGACGAGGACGAAGCGCTCGGAGTGGAGCACGTCCTGCTTGAAGCTGGCGTCCGTGCTGATCCGCACGAAACCCGCGCCCAACGACCTTCCCCCGCCCGCCCCGACGACGCTGCCTAGAGCGCGCTCTCGAGCCACGCCTGCAGGCGGCTCTTGGGTTCGGCGCCGACCTTGGTGGCGGAAGGCGCGCCGTTCTTGAACAGGATCATCGTCGGGATACCGCGAACGCCATATTTGCCCGGAGCCTCGGGATTGTCGTCGATGTTCAACTTGACGATCTTCACCCTCTCGCCAAGCTCATCGCTCAATTCCTCGAGCGACGGACCGATCATCTTGCACGGGCCGCACCATTCCGCCCAGAAATCGACGAGCACCGGACCGGTCGCGTCGAGGACGTCGGCCTGGAAGGAGGAATCGGTGACGGAAGTGGTGGCCATGGGAGTCTCCTGAACTGCTTTGACCACATGTAGGGTGGCGAATGCCGTCGCTCAACCATCAGCGATTATGGCAGGACCAGCCGAGCGAAAAAGTCCCGGTCGCACCCGCGGGAGCGCGACATGCCACGCGAAAAGAATTCCTGATCAGATTTCCGGCGATTTCGCGCTGACCCCAATTGAAGCCCCATGCGGGCGCGGAAGATTGGGAAATGCGACATGACCGACCGTCAGCGCCACAACAGGATCCGGAAACTCGTGAAGGCCTCGCGCTGGCATGTCGGCGCTTCGGTGGCGGCCATGCTCGCGGCCGGTCTGGCAGCCGCGCCCGCCTTTGCCCAGGCGACCCCCGGGACACCGCAATGCCCGATCGTCGGCAGCGTGGTCACCTGCACGGGGAATGTCGGAACGGGGTTCCGCTCCGACAACGACGCGGCCATGACCCAGCTCATTTTCCGCGATTTGACGCAGCCGATCGCCACCACCTCGCGGACGGCGATCGATGTGCGCACCGGCAATAATCTCATCCTTTCGCTCGACGCCAGCGTCACGATCAACGCCGATCGGCCGATTTCGAGTTTTTCAGTTCCAACGGGCACGTTTTCATCCGGCGGCAACGAACGCCTCGAACAGCCGCGCTCGGCCGTCGCCCTGATTTTCGATCCCGCGCGCCAATCGACCGCCGACATCCGCAACGCCGGAACGATCAACGCCACGCTTGACCTGAGGATCGCCTCATCGACCTTTTATTCGGCGGGGCTTACGGTGAGCGGCGCGGCGAACGTGGCGATCGTCAATTCAGGCGCGATCAATGTGAGGCTGACCGCCGAAAGGGGAATCCCGCGTCAATTCAGCGGCATCCGCGTAGACGGCGCAGACCAGATATCCCTGGTCAATTCCGGAACGATTTCGGTGATCAACGCGGCCGGGTCACTCGTCTTCTTGGACAACATCTTCCACACCGGCGTGGACCTTCGCGCGCGCACGATCGCCTTCACCAATGACGGCCGCATCCTTCTCGACGGCGACAATAGCCGGCCCGTCTCCATCGTGGCGCTGCAGGCGGGCACGAGCACCGGATCGATCAGCTTCGTCAACAACGGGCGTATCGAACTGGGCGCCGATCCGCAATTCGTAGATCCGGATTTGGGACATATTCAAACCGAGACCGGACTGCTGACGCTGCTCGGCGGCGGCAACGTGGATTTTCGCAACAGCGGCACCATCAGCGGTCTCTCGCACCGCATCTATACGAGCGGCACGGCAGCCGGCCAGAGCCAGACGATCACGGTCAACAACAGCGGTTCCCTGATCGATTCGGTGATCGAAGGCAATATTGGACCTCAATTCGATTTCGATTTCGATCAGGAGGATAGCTACGAACGTTATGAGCGCGTGGCAAGATTCCTCCCGCAAAACGTCTCCCTGACGCTTGCCAATAGCGGCATCGTCAACGGCGGCGGCTTCTACTTCACCGTTCGGGCGGTGCAGTCCAATGCGACCTTCAACAATTCGGCGAACGCCACGGACGCCCAATTCAGGGTCGGGCTCTTCAGCGGCCAATCGCGCCTCGATTTCGTCAATACAGGCGACATCGCCAATCGGCGACGCGGCTACGAGTTCGGGCTGTGGGCGGACGCGGCGGAAACCACTATCCGCAACGACGGCGACCTTTCCAGCCGTCTCGCCGATGGCGGGATCGCGATCCAGGCCAGAGGCGAGAGCCTGCTGAACGTGACGAACAATGGCAATTTGCTCGTCGAAGACGACGGATCGGAAGCGGGCGCGGTCGGGATGAACATCAGCCAGGGCTTCGGATCCGATCCCCTGTTCTTCCAATATTATGTCGACCATCCGGAGCAGGGCCCGCTGCCAGTCGGGCGACAATTTTTTCAGACGATCGCCGGGATCGTCAATCGCGGCACGATCCAGATCACCGGCCAGGAAAATTTCGTCCAAGGTGTCGGCATCGACGCTTATGGCGACATCCAGTTCGACAATAATGGCGCGATCTCCGTCAGTGGCTCCCGCCTGGACCAAGGCTTCCAACTGATCGGCGTCGTTCTCAACGGCTATAGCGACGTGGTCTTCAACAGCGCGGCCGCGATCAGCCACACCGCCACCGACGACGGTCCGGCCGGCGCGGCGATCCTGCTCATCGAGCGCTCGATCGATCCTTCCCGCGTCGCGGCCGCATTGGCCAGCGGCTTCCTGCAAAACACGTACGATCAGGTCGCCGACGTTAACAGCCGCTTCGCCGTCAACTTGACTGCGAACGTCACCGCCAACGGCCGGGACCAGTTCGGCCTGTTCGGCTATCTCGGCCTCGCCGACAGCGTGAACAATGGCCGCGAGAACAATGCGGATTTCGAGGGGTTCGCCTTCACCAACAGTCTCGCAACGATCGTCATCAACGTGCCGACCGGAGTCAGCGTGACGGGAGGCACCGGGATAGGCGGAGCGATCGCGGTCGAAGGAACCGGAAACGTCACGATCACCAACGCCGGCTCGATCATCGGCCGGGGCGGCGCGCAAAGCGCCGCGATTCACGTCTCGGATTCGGCGCAGCTCGATCCGGTCTTCCAGTTCTCGGGCGCGCCGCAGGAGTTCCAACCGGATCGCTTCGTCACGCTTCGTGACAGCGTCAACAACGGCACGATCCGCTCGGACGGCGGCCACGGCGTGTGGGCCGAGCTCGGCGCGATCGTGAACCTCACCAATCGGGGCCTGATCTTCGGCGGCGTGGGCTCGGTCCGGGCTCTCAAGTCGAGCAGCATCCTGAACGACGCCGGCGGCACGCTGGACGGGCGCATCCTGCTCGAAGGCGCGGGCAGCAGCCTCGTCAATAACGGCATCATCCAAGTAACGACCGCCGGCGCCGCCAGTCATCTCGTCAACGGCGCCTTCACCCAGAATGCGAGCGGCGCGCTGGTGCTTCGCCGGGGCGATACGATGAACGTGACCGGCAATTTCGCCCTGAACGGCGATCTCAACCTCGCGCTCGGCGCGCCGACCCTGAATCCAGTCTTCACTGTCGGCGGCAATTTGACGCTGGACGGCCGGCTCAATGTCACGGATGCCGGGGGCTTCGGCGAAGGCATCTACCGACTATTCAACTATGGCGGGACGCTGACCGACAACGGGCTAGTGCTCGGCGCTCTCCCCGGCGGCGCGAACGGCAGCATCCAAACACTGATGGCCGGTCAGGTCAACCTGATCGTCGGCGGCGTATCGATCCAGTTCTGGGATGGGGCGGACATGGCCGCGGACGGGGTCATAGACGGGGGCAACGGCACTTGGAACAACAGCGCCACCAACTGGACCCGATCCGACGGCAGCGTGAACGAGGTCTGGGGCCGCCAGTTCGCAGTCTTCCAGGCAGCGCCGGGCACGGTGACGATCGCAGCGGAAGGCGTCTCGGCCAGCGGGCTGCAGTTCGCGGTCGGCGGGTACAGGGTCGAGGGTGGCACCCTGACCCTGACTGCGCCGGCAACCCTGCGCGTCGGCGACGGCAGCGCCGGCGGCGCGGGCTATAGCGCAACCATCGCGTCTACGATCGCCGGATCGGGTGGGGTCGACAAGACCGATCTCGGCACGCTCGTCCTGGCCGGCGCGAACAGCTATGCGGGCGGGACCAGGATCAGCGGCGGCGCGCTGCAGATCGGCGCCGACAACAACCTTGGCGCCAACGCGGGCGGGGTGACGCTGGACGGCGGCGCACTGCGCTTCGGCGCTGCGCTGAGCTCGGCGCGCCCCGTCGCGATCGGCGCGGCGGGGGGCGCGCTCGACACGCTCGGCAATGCGGTCTCTCTTTCCGGCGCGCTGTCCGGAGCCGGTGCGCTGTCCAAGACCGGCGCCGGCGTACTCACCTATTCGGGCAACGGATCGGGCTATTCCGGCCGATTCACGATCACCGGCGGCGCGCTGCAGCTGGACGGGAGCCTGGGCGGTACGCTCCAGGTCAATGCCGGCGCGCGCCTGTCGGGCGGCGGAACGCTCAATAATCTGGACCTGCTCGGCACGCTGGCGCCCGGAGCCTCGATCGGCACCCTGACCGCAAGCGGCAACGTCATCATCCGCGCCGGATCAACCTTCGAGGTCGAACTGGCCGCGGCCGGTGGGACGGATCGACTCGCCGTCGCCGGCACCGCTACGATCGAAGGCGGCACGGTGCAGGTGACCGCGCTGGATCCGGAGACCCAATATGCGGACGGCAGGCGCTATGCCTTCCTCACCGCCGCCGGCGGGCGGACCGGCCAGTTCGCCGGCCTGACCGAGAGCTCGGCCTTCCTCGACTTCGTGCTTGGCTATGACGCGACCAGCGCCTTCCTGACCGTCAGCGTGATCCGCACCTTCCCTGACGTCGCGCTGACCTTCAACCAGCGTCAGGCCTCGACCGCACTTGCCGCGCTGAGCCAGACGGCGGGGTCGGACAGCCTTGCGGTTTACAACCAGATCCTGTTGCTCGACGAGGGTCCGGCGCGCGCCGCGTTCGACGCCGGCTCGGGCGAGATCTATCCGGTCCTGGTCGCCACAACGCTGCGTCACGGCGCCGGGCGGGCGGATCGTCTGCTCGGCCGTGCCCGCGAGACCGGGATAGCGGGCTGGGGCCTGTGGGGTACCGCCAACGGCCATGATGGGCACACGAATGATGACGGCAATGGCGCGCGCTTCACCCAATCCGGCATCGGCGGCGAGCTCGGCGTCGACTATCGTGGTCCGGGGAATGGCTGGGCAGTCGGATTCGGCGGTGGTTATGACGATCGCGACGTGGATTTGCGCGACCGCGCCTCCGATTCCGACGTGACGGGCTGGCATGCCGGCGGATTTGCCCGCTACGGCAATGGCGGAATTGGTCTCACCGCGACGCTCTCGGGCGCCTATGCCCACGGCAGGGCCGATGTCACCCGCAGGATTGCATTCGGCTCGATCGCCCGGACCGCGAACGCGCGCGCCGATCTCGCCACCTGGGCGCTGGCCGGCGAGCTGCGCTACGGGATCGGGACGGGCGGCGGCTGGTCGCTCGGCCCGGCCGCGCAGTTCGGCTATGCGCGCGCCGATCTCGGCCGCTTTACCGAGACCGGCGCGAACAGCCTCGCCCTGAGCGGCGGCCGCGGCAACGACGATAGCCGTACCCGCTATGGCGGCGGGCTGTTCGCGCGCTGGGACGGGGGCAATGGTTCGATCGACGCCACGGCCTCCTATATAAGGGGCGGCGGCGCACCGAGCGAGATCGGCCTGTTCATGGCCGGCGCGCCGAACACGCCTTACCGCGTCCGCTCCGCAGCGGGCGACGCCGGCGGCTTCAAGCTCGACCTGGCCGGACACTATGCGCTCGGCCGACGCTGGACCGTCGGCGCAAATCTGGAAGCTGTGGCGGGCGGCGACGAGCGCTACCTTCAGGGCAGCGCGACGCTCGCCTGGGCTTTTTAGGCCCCTCAAGTCCCCATCGGCAGGTGCGCGTCGAGCAGCGCATCCGGCAGCACATGAAGGACGGGCGCGGCAGTGTAGAGCAAGGCGGCCTCGATTGTCCGGTCCGGGAAGATCACCCGCAGCGCGGCGCGATAGGCGGCCATCTGGCGCAAATGCGCGGGCGGAACGTCTGCGAGACCAACCGGCGCGCGTCGCCCGGTCTTGAAGTCGGCGATCAGCACGCGGTGATTCTGGACCAGGAGCCGGTCGACAATGCCCGACACCACCGCACCGCCCTCGATCACGGCCGCGATCGGCGCCTCGGCGAGCGCGTCATCGCCGAACAGATCGGCGAAACGCGGATCGGCGATGACCCGACAGGCATCCTCCGCCAGTTTCGCCCGCGCGGCGGCATCGACCATGCCGGCCGCACCTTCGAGCCAGCGCTCCGCCAGCAGCCTATGTTGGTCCGGCGGCGCCCCCGGCAGGCGCTCGAACAAAGCATGAAGCAGCCGGCCGCGTATCGCCGCCAGACGCGCCTCCGGTCCGGGCGGCGGATCGGCGACATCGTCCTCGCCGGGCGACGACGGGGCCAGAGGACGCGGCGGGCGCTCCTCGGCCGGTGCAGGCTGACGCATCCAGTCGGGAAGAAAGGATGCCCGTTCAATCGCTTTGACTGGCAACTTCGCAGGCGTTTCGAGCGTACCGAACCGCATCTCGCGCGCCCACAGCGCCGAATCCTCCCAATCGCTGCCAAGGTTGGCCACGGCGGTTTCGACCGCGCGGTACCAGCTCGCCTGCGCCGGCCCTTCGCGGTCGCGCGCGCCGAGCGCGCCGCCAATATAGAGGCGCTCCTCTGCCCGCGTCAGCGCAACGTAGAGCAGGCGCCAATGCTCCTCCCGGTCGAGCCGGTCCTGGCGTTCGATCTGGCTTCTGAACGGTTCGGCCATCTCCTCCTTGCGGGGTCGGAAGGCGGGAACGGCCGGCGCCTTCTCTTCGAGCCGCAGCCCGGCAATGCCGCCGCCCGGCCCGGCATTGTCCGGGTTCGCACAAGCGTCGGCAAGGATGAGGACCGGGGATTGCAGGCCCTTGGCGCCGTGAACCGTCATCACCCGCACGGCATCGAGCGGCGCGGACGGGTCCCGGACGATCTCGACGTCGCCGCGCGCGAACCAGTCGAGGAAGGTCTGGAGCGAAGCATTGGCATTGCTTTCGAACTCGAGCGCCGAGGACAGCAATTCCTCGATCGGGTCGCGTGCCTCGGCGCCGAGCCGCGCCAGCAGCTTGCGCCGCCCATCGAGCGGCCCCGAAAGGATGGTTTCGAAGAACAGGAACGGAGTCGTGAAATCCGCCATGGCGAGGATGGCATTCAGCCCTTCCGGCGCCCGCGAACGGATATGCGGCCAGAGCGGCCCCTCGCGGCCGTGCGCCGCGGCGAACAGATCGTCCTGGCTCCAGCCGAACAGGGGCGAGACGAGCAGGCCGGCGAGATTGAGATCGTCGAGGGGCTGGGCGGCGAAGCGTGCCGCCGCGAGCAGATCCTGCACCGCCAGCGGCGCCGACAGCAGCAGCCGGTCGACTCCCGCCACCGGCACCCCCTCGGCATGGAGCCGGGCCACGAGCAGGGACGCAAGCTCTCCCCGCCGGCGCACGAGGATCAATATATCCTCCGGCCGCAGCGCCCGCCCCCGGCTTTCGACGTGGAAAGGATGCGCGAGCCAGGACTTCACCTGCCGTGCGACCTGCGCCGCGTAACGCCGCGTGGAGTCGCTGATCCAGTCTTCCTCTCCCGTATCTGCGTCGGTTCCACTCTCCTCGGTGAAGGGGAACCACAAGGTCACCGATCCCGGCCGCTCGGCATGGTGCGCCTCGTGCTTGTTCGGTTCCCAGGACAATCCGAAGGATTGATGGCCGAGATCCTCGATCACGCGATCCACGACGGAGAGGATCGGCGGCGCGGAGCGGAAGCTGCGGTCCATCGACAAGTCGAGAAAGTCCTGGTCGATCGCAGAGGCTTCGCGCGCGAACCAGGCGCGGGCGACGTCGAAGCTTTCCGGATCGGTGCCTTGGAAGCCGAAGATCGCCTGCTTGTAGTCGCCGACCGTGAAGATCGTCCGGTGCCGCCGCGACGCGCCCTCGCCGGCGAAGAACTCGCCCGCCAGCGCGCGGACGATGTTCCATTGCCGCTCATTGGTGTCCTGCGCCTCGTCGACGAGGATGTGATCGGTCTGCTGGTCGAGCTTGTAGCGCACCCAGTCGCCCATGCCGGGCGTCATCAGCAGCGTCTCGGCGCGCGCAATCAGATCGTCGAAATCCACCGCGCCGGTGCCGCGCTTGGCATCCGCATAAGCATTCGCAAACGCCTGGCCGGCGCGCAGCCCCGCGGCGAGCGTGGCGACCAGGGCGGCAAGGCTCTGCATTGCGATCAGGCGTCGACAGCAGTCGCCGAGCCGCGCGGCGAGCGCCTCATAATCGGGCGCGGCCTTGATCTGCCCGGACGTGACCTTGCGCGGGTCGCCCTTCGCGGTGTGCACGATCGCGGCAAGGTCGCGCAGGCTCGCCGCCCTGCCCGCGCCATCTCGCGCCAGCCAGCCGGAGATGGCGTCGCAGCACTGCAATCCAGTGGCCGTGCCCCAGGCGCGGTTGGCGTCGGCAATCCCGCGCAGCAGCGCCAGATCGAAGGCATCGTCGGCGCATTCGCGCGCGATCGTCTCGCCAATGTCGCCGAGCGGCAGGTCGAATCCGAGCCGCAGCCGCGCCTCGATGCCCTGGCGCGGGCCAAGCCAGGCCATTCCGTCCGGCGCCCGCGCGCAGGCCTTGAGGAAACGCTCCGCGCCGCTCTCGCCGAGCCTGAGGCTCAACGCCTGAAGGTCGCGGATGAGTCCGTGGTCGCCCTCCTGCTCGGCCCGGACCAGCATGTCGGCGAGGGTCGCGCGGGCCAGCAACTGCTCCTCGCGCGCTTCCATCGGCCGGAAGCCGGGGACCAGCCCCGCCTCGGACGGGAAGGATGCCAGCAGGCTCTGCGCGAAGGCATGGATGGTCTGGATGCGCAGCCCGCCCCCGGTCGATTCGAGGACGCGGGCGAAAAGGGTGCGGGCGAAATTGTGCCGGCCCGGCTCTTCGGCCTCGCCGAGCATGACGAGTTCATGGCGAAGGTCGGGATCCTTCAGCCGCACCCAATAAGCGAGTCGCCCGTGGATTCGCTCCGCCATTTCGGCGGCGCCGGCCTTGGTGAACGTCAGGCACAATATCGAGGCGGGATCGACGCCCGACAGCAGCAGCCGCAGCACGCGGGCGGTGAGCACATGGGTCTTGCCGGTTCCGGCCGAGGCCGACAGCGCGGCATGATCGCGCGGCGCCGAGGCTCGGAGCTGATCGCCTTGGAGTCGGGCGAGCGGGCGAAGGCGGTTTGCCATGAAGGGCCACGCTAGCGCCGCGCGCCCCTCCCGTCACGCTCGCGGAAGGATCAGAAGATCCAGGCGCCCGCCATGAAGGCCCCGACCGCGATGACCCAGTCGCGGGTTTCCAGTCTGCGAATGAAGTCCATTTCGTCCTCCTCAGCTAGTGTATTATTGATATAATACACAGGGGGCCAGACCACAAGAGGGGATGCCGTAAAGGGTCTTCCATCCCAGGGCCGCGACGAGGTGGAGGGCGACCGCCGGCCAGATCGAGCGGGTGGTCAAGGTGAAGCGGGCGCAGAGGAAACCAAGCACGCCCGTGCCGGCCAGGAACCACCAGCGCCAGGCATAAGGCTCCCACAGCGGATGATAAAAGAGCGTTTGAAGCGGATGCCAGAGCGCAAAAATCGCAGCCGAAAGAACGGACGCTCCGAGGCCGGAAGCGCCCTGCGGCGGCGCCTTCAACAGGATGCCGCGAAACAGCGTCTCCTCCGCCAAGGCGGTGCCGAGCCCGGCAATGGCGCCGAAGCCAAGCAGGAAAGAATAGTCTGGATGCCAGGGGGCGAGGCCAAGGCGGTCCAGCAGCCAGGAAGCGGCGAGCAAGGCCAGCACCAGGCCGAGCAATCGGGCCCAGGCCGCGGGACCGGGCATCGTCGAATACAGGACGCCCAGGCGCCGGATCATTGCCGGCTGGGCGCCCCGAACAAAGGCAGCGATTCCGGCCGCAAGGCACCCTCGATCTCGAGCAGCTTCAGCTTGGTCGTCGTCCCGCCGGGCGCGGAGAAGCCGCCCATGCGGCCGTCGGCGGCGGTGATGCGGTGGCAGGGCACCACGATCGGCCAGGGATTGCGCCCCAATGCCTGCCCGACAGCCTGCGCGCGGGCGGGATCGCCGAGCCGGCCGGCAAGCGTGCCATAAGTAATCGTGGTTCCCGCCGGGATCGCCCGCGCCATTTCATAGACCGCGCGCTCCCATGGGCCGGTGCGGCCGAAATCGAGGGCCAGATCGAGGAAATCGTCCGGTTCGCCTGCCAGGAAGGCCGCGATCCGCGCGATGGCGTCGACGACGGGTTCGGGCGGATCGGCCATGGCCAGCGCCGGAAAGCGATGGCGCAGGCGCATCGCCGCCGCGCGATCGTCCGCCTCGGGCAGGTTCAGGCCGACAAGGCCGACCGGGGCCCAGGCAATGCCGCAGCGCCCGATCGGCGTTTGGAACAGGCTGAAACCGGAACCGCTCAAATCCACTTCCTTCCGCGCCTTGCCATAGCCGAGCCGCTCCTTCCTTGACAGCCGGGCCTCCTTGCCTAGTCTGCCTGCGTCCAAGGAGCACCGACCCAATAGATGGGCTGTCTGGGTGGGGCCGCTCGGGACGATCGGGGAGAGCAATAATGAAACCCACGCGTAAATTGAGTCGCCGCTCGTTCCTGGGGCGGGTCGCCGGAGGCGCCGTCGTCGGCGGTGCGGCGCTGACCGCGCTCGGCGGACGTGCCGAAGCGCAGGTCACCGACGGAGACAGAGGACCCAATGCCGATCCGGCCGGCCGCGGCCGCGGCTTCAGCGACAGCGACAGCGGGCCGAATTCCGATCCCCCCGGCCGCGGGCGCGGGTCCCGCAGCGGGATCACCGACAGCGACAGCGGACCGAATGCGGATCCCTCGGGCAACGGCAGAGGCGGCCGCACCTCCGGCTATACCGACAACGACACCGGCAGATATGCCGATCCGGCGGGCGATGGCCGCGGCCGGCGCCGCTCCGGCATCACCGACAGCGACACCGGCGGCAATGCCGATCCGGCGCTCGACGGCCGCGGACGCCGCGGACGCTGCACGGGCCAGACAGACAGCGACAGCGGGCGCCTCGCGGATCCCGCACGCTGCGGCCGCGGCCCGCATCGCTGATCGCGCCGGTTTTCGAACAAGGGGACGGCGGCAAGTACCGCCGTCCCTTTTGTTTTGGCCGCCCCGCTTCACTTCCGCGCCGGAGCGGCTAAGGACGAGGCATTGAACGCAAAATCTGGGTGATGAACGATGTCCCGCGAGCCAAGCCAACCCGAAGACGCACCCGCCGACCCCCCGGCGTCCGCAACCAAGCCGGATGAAGCGAAGAAGCCTGAATCCGGCCGCACCAAGGCCATCGTCGCCGGCGCTGCCATCGGCATCGGTTCCGCGGCCCTGGTCGCTGCCCTGCTCTACGCCAATCGAACCCGGAAATCCGACAAGGCCTAGTCCCGGGTCCGTTCAGGCCTGGCTTTCCTTCGCCAGCGTCAGCACCCGCTCCAGCACGGCAGGGTGGAGCGGCTGGGTGAACTCGCAATTGTAGCGATAGCCTTCAACCGAGACGATCCGCGCCGGCCAGCCTTCGAGCCCCGGCAGCACGATCCAGAGCAGCGAACCGATCCGCAAGGCGGCGAACGAATCGAACGCGACCGAGCGCTCGGTGATCGATGAAACGTCGATCTGCCAGCGCCGCGTCCCCTCGCGCACCCGTGCAGGCAGGTTCAGGGCAATGCCGTGGTCGCCGTCGGGCGCCGGGACGTCGGCGACCGGGGGCGCCGGCGCGTAGGGCGCGGAGCCATGCTCAAATGCGTGCTTGCGGCGCTCCTTGAGCCAGAGCATCAATTCCTGCCACCTGAGCTCGGGCAGGAAGGCGATGCCGGCAAGCGTGCCCGCCGACCAGCGCACCACGCCTTCGACAGGACGCAGGCCTTCGAGCGTGACCGTCACCTTCTGCTCGGCGGCGAGCGCGAACGGCACGTCGAGCTTGGCCCCGCCCTGCGAAACGTCGCGGGTGCTGACCAGCTGGGTGCGTCCGTCGACATCGAGCAGGGCCGGGCAGGCCAGCTCGACGCGCGGCATGCGCCGGCGTTCGCCGGGCTGGCTGACGATGTCCTGGGCGATGATCGCGAACACGTCGATCTGGCTGTCGAAGGAGAGGCCGACCTCGCCACCGCGCCGCCAGACGACGGCGCCGGCGAGATGCTCGCCGTTCATCAGCTCGAGCTCGAGCCGACCGTCCACCTCCACATCGTGATCGCAATGCAGGATCGCGCCGCCGGCGCTGATCTTGCGGATGGAGCAGGCGCGCCTGACGCTGCCGGACGTCAGCGCGCCCGGCCACAAGGCGACATCATCGCGCTCGAGGGCCGCGTCGGCGATCGGCACGTCGCCCGACAGGGAATAAATCGTTTCCAATGCGTACTCGCAAACTCGCCGGCCGCTCTCTGCCGGGCGGTGCATTGTCCTCCCGCGAGGTTTACGAATTCCTAACCGGCGTCATACCGGGAAATCGCCGGTGAGCCGGGCCTTTGCATGGCGCGTCCGGCGTGCTTATGTGGCGCGCGGGGAGCCTCCCCAATCGGCTGCCGGGAGCTCCTTCGTTGCACGTTGACGCCGCCACCCTTTCCGCGCTGCTGCCCTTCGTCCTGGTCGGATTCGCCGCGCAGCTCGTCGATGGCGCGCTCGGCATGGCGTTCGGCGTGATCTCCAGCACCCTGCTGGTCAGCCTCGGCGTTCCGCCCGCTGCCGCTTCGGCCGGAGTTCATGCCGTCGAAGTATTCACCACGGGCGCCTCGGCGATCAGCCACAGCCTGCACAAGAACGTGAACTGGAAGCTGTTCCGCCGGATCGTCATCCCCGGCGTGATCGGCGGCATTCTCGGCGCCTATGTGCTCACTGCGATCCCCGCCGAGGATGCGCGCCCGCTGGTGCTCGCCTATCTGCTGCTGATCGGCGCCTATCTCCTGTGGCGCGGGCTTCGCCACGAACATCGCGAGAGGAAGCCCCGGATCGTCGAGCCGCTCGGCTTCATCGGCGGCTTCCTCGACGCCGCCGGCGGCGGCGGCTGGGGCCCGGTCGTGACCTCGAACCTGCTCGTCCAGGGCGCGCATCCCAGGAAGGTGATCGGCACCGTCAACACCGCCGAATTCTTCCTGTCCGCCACCATCTCGGTGACCTTCATCGTCTCGATGGGAGTCGGCACCTTCACCCTGGCGATGGTCGGCCTGCTGATCGGCGGCATCGCCGCCGCTCCGCTCGGCGGCTATTTCGCCAAGCGTATTCCACCGCGCGTGCTGCTCGTCATGGTCGGCGTGCTGCTCGTCGCAACCAGTGGCTACGGGATCTGGAGCGCGCTGGCTTAAGCCGCGCGCGACCCCTGAATGGATCTCCGAGTCGGATCGCGCGGAGAGCGGGGCCGGCCCGCTCGAACACACTCCGAATTTGATGGGTTGAGGCTGGCCCCGGCATGGATCGATCGGGAAGCTGAGCTGATCTACCCTTCCCGTCCGTACCATTCATCCAGCCGCATCAGCTGATCGTAATCGCCATAAGGCGCATATTCCGGATGGAGCTTCGCGGTGAACGGCTCGTCGCTGGTCAGCCACTGCCCCGCGGCCCAGACGAAGTTGCGCTCCGCCATCGCCGTGAAATCGTCAGCATCGAGGCCGCTGCGTCCGCCGACCGGGCTTTTCACATAGCCGAGCGCGCCGGACCGGTCGCGCGCCAGGCTCCAATATTCGAAGCAGGCCGCCGCGCCCTCCAACCCGGCAAAGCCGCCGCGATCGGCGATCAGCCCGAGCAGGCCGAGCTGCAGCGAATAGCCGTCGCGCACTGCCTTGCCGCTCGGCGGCGCGCCGGTCTTGTAGTCGACGATGGCAAGGCCGCCATCCGCCATCCGGTCGATCCGGTCGGCCTTGCCGCCGAGCTTCACGCCGGCAATCTCGATCGCCCCCCAGATCTCCGCCGCAAGCGGGCGGCGGCCCTCGGCGCGGTTCTTCTCGACCTCGGCCGCGATGGAGTCGATCGCCTCGGTCAGCCGCGGCTGCCACAACGCCCGCATCAGCGGATGCGCCTCCTGCGACGTCAGCAATGTTTCGGCGCGCGCGCGCAGGAGCGCGGGATCGCAATCGTCCTCGTTCATCCAGTCTTCGAGGATCTGATGGACCGCGCTGCCGCGCCAGGCCGCGCTCGGATCGGCGTCGACCGGATCGAGCGCCATCAGGCCGAGCATCTTTCGGGCATAGAAAGCGTAAGGGTCGGCCTTGAGCCGATCGACCTCGGTGACCGAGATCGTGCGAGGGCGGATATTCCGCGGCGGCGCCGGCGCCGGGCGGGCGGCGGGGCTGAGCGCGCCCGGCCTGTCGAGCGCCGCGGCCCATTTGCGCAGATGCGGTGCGCGGGTCAGCCCGCCGGTCATCGCCTCCAGACGCAGCCAGAAGCGCGAGGCGATGGCGGGTGAACGCGCGTCGCGCCGCGCCCGGGTCACCAGCACCTGCCGTGCGCCGAGCGCGCAGGCGAAATCGTGCGCGGCGAGCCCGATCCGCCGTTCCAGCGACGGCAGGCCGAGATCGGCGCGCAGCCGTGGGGCGAGCCAGGGATCGGGCGCCGGCAGCGCCGGCCAGGTTCCTTCGTTGAGGCCGCCGAGCACCATCAAATCCGCATGCTGGAGCCGCCCTTCGATCAGGCCCCAGATGAAGATCCGCGGATGCTGCCCGTAAGGCGGCCGCACCGCCACCGGCGCCATCAGCCGCTCCATCATCGCCGGCACCTGGCGGGCGAAGGCGCGTTCCGGCCCCTGCCCCGCCGCTTCCTCCAGATCGGCGACCAGGGCCGCCGCCGCGCGGCCCGCCGGGCCCGACCAGGCGGCATCCCCGGCGAGGCGCGACACCGCCTCGCGCAAGGCCGCCAGCAGCTCGGCAAACCCCTTCTCCGCCTCGAAGGCCGCTTCCAGCGCGTGGAGGAGCGGCGCGGCGCCCTCCCACCATGTGGCGGCTTGCGCCCGCAGCCTGGCGTCCCGGCCGCTCCGATCAGCGAGATGCGCTTCCATTCCGGCCAAACCCGCCGCGGGCCGCGGCCCGCGCAGCACCAGATCGAGCTGGCGTACGCCGTCCAGCCAAGCGAGCCGGCCTGGCCCGGCCATGACCAGAGGATGCTTGAGCAAGGCCAGCAGCGGTACCGGCGCGAACCGCTCGGCGGCGGCGGCCGCGGCGGCGAGCAGCAGGGTGCCCGGCGGCGTCTGGGAAAGCGGCCGCCCCGCGCTGTCGTCGGCCTCGACGCCCCAGCGCTTCAAATGCGCCGAGACCCGCCGCGCCAGCGCCCGGTCCGGCGTGACCAGCGCGGCGGTGCGCCCCGGAGTCTCGAGCACTTCGCGCAATGCCAGAGCGATCGCCTGCGCCTCCTCGGCCGGGTCCGAAAGCTCGAGCGCGCGTATGCCGGTCAGCCGGCGCTCAGCCGGCGGCAAACTTTGCCACTTCCTGGTGAAGGAGGCAGGCGCCATGGCGTTCGCGATGGCCCGGCTGCGCGCGGCGGGCGCATCCCGGCCGCCGCCCCAGCGCCACAATCGCACCTCCGAGCGGCCGACGTTCATGCGATCGAGCAGCAGCTTCAGGTGGAATTGCGGATGGGTCTCGATCGACGGACGCCGCCGGCCCGTCGTCTCGACGGCCTCGTGCGGCCCGAGCGCCTCCCATTCCTCTTCCGGCAGTTCGAGATCGAGCGCTGGCAGCACGACCGTGCCGTTTTCGAGCCGGGCGACGATGCCGGTCAGCCGTGCCACGGCGGGCCCGCCAAAGGTGATGCCGGCGGCGCAGACGAAGCCCGCGGGAGGCCGGCTCCGCCAGCGCCGCGCCACCGCGCCGAGCAACCGGTTGCGGCGATCGGCAAGGTCGATCACGCCGCGGTCGCGCAGCACGGCGGGCCAGTCGCGCAGGATGATTTGGAGCTGGTCGAGCGACTTCTGCCAGTGCAGCGAAAGATCCGGAAGATCGGCGACGAATTCGCCAAGCCGTGCCGGCTCGACCTCCTCGATCAGCAATTGATCGAGCGTCCGCGCCAGATCCCCGGCGAGCCGCAGGGCCTCGGCCGCGTCGGCGCCGAGATGCATCTGGACGAGGCGGGCGAGCAGCATCAGCCGCAGCTCCGGTTCGACCGCCGGCGGCACCGGCGCTTCCGCATCGTCCAGGGGCTCCAGCATGCCGCCGATCCGCTCGTCGAGCTCGGGATCGCCGACCGGCACCAGCCGCGGCAGCAGCAGCCCCCCGCCGGAACGGCGGACGAAGGCATCCTGGATCGCCCGCGCGGCGCGATTGTTCGGAACGAGGACGATCCCGCGCGCCAGCCCGACCGTCTCCCTGCCGTAGCGCGCGATCAGCCCGGCCGCGAGCGCGTCCGCGAAGGCGCGATGGGGCGGGATGGTGAAGACCTTGGGATGCACGGGGAAGATCACCTCGCCAGCCTAGGCAGCCCGCCGTCGTCATTCCAGCGAAAGCTGGAATCCCGTTTCTTTGCCTCGCCCGATCACCTCAAGAAGGGAGATTCCAGCTTTCGCTGGAATGACCGTATTCAGACGTCGCCGAGGATCGCCTCGGCTTCGGCGATGCTCTCCGGCCTTCCGATTTCGAACCACAGGCCCTGATGGACGGTGCCGAAGCAGCGTCCGGCGGCGATCGCCCGATCCCAAAGCAGGTTGGTCGAAAACGGCCCGGCGGGAAGATCGCCTTCGAACAGCCGTTTGGAGAGGATCTGTATGCCGGTGTAGACGAAGGGTGCGACGCCGTTGGGCTTGCGGCGCCTGAGCGTACCCGCGGCGTTCATATGGAAATCGCCGCGGCCGATATGGCAGTGAGCGCGCGCGAGCGGGACCACCAGCAGCAGCGCGTCCATGCGCGCGTCATCCCAATTGGAGGCTAGCAGGCGCAACGTGTCGACCGGCCCGTCGATCCACAAATTGTCCGAATTGGCCACGAGAAAAGGGTCGGCATCGATCAGAGGGAGAGCGTGGACCAGACCGCCACCGGTCTCGAGCAATTGCTTGCGCTCGTCGGACACGACGATCTCCATGCCGTCGCTTCGGTTCTTGAGATGCGCCTCCAGCGCGCCGGCGAGATAATGGACGTTGACGACGGTCTTCTCGACCCCGGCGGCGCTTATCCGGTCGAGGCAGTGATCGATCAGCGCCCGCCCCGCCACCTCGACCAGCGGCTTGGGACGCGACGCCGTCAACGGACGCATGCGCTTGCCGAGGCCCGCCGCCATCACCATCGCGGTACTCGGCACCGCGGCGACCGGATCCGGCCTGAGCGCCAGCGGCTTGCGGTAGCGGCTCACGTCCAGGCCGCCGCGCGCTTGTCGGCAGGCACGTTGCGGTCGAACCAGTCGCGTATCGGCGCAAGACCCGGAATGGCGAGATTCCGCTCGAGCAGGCCCCACATGCGCGGCTGAAAACCGGTGTAGTGGGTCTTGCCGTCGCGCTTCCACAAGCGCGTGAAGACGCCCAGGATCCTGGTGTTGCGCTGCGCCGCCAGAGCCCAATAGGCTCTTTCGAATTCAATGCTTTGGCCGGCGATGTTCCGATAGCGGTCGAGCATCGTCCGTTCGATCGCCGGAGTCACGTCGCGCCGCGCATCCTCGAGCACCGAGGCAAGATCGTAGGCCGGATGGCCGACCACCGCGTCCTGGAAATCGAGCAGCCCGAAATGGCGTACACCGTCGCGGCCCGCGATCAGCATGATATTTTCGGCATGATAATCGCGAAGCACCGTGACCGGACCAAGGCCGTCGCCCGCCACCGGCTCCAGCACCGCCCGCCACGCGGCCCGATAATCGTCCGAGTCCACCTCCAGGCCAAGCGTCGGGCAATACCAGTCGGGAAAGAGCGACAGCTCCTCGAGCCACTGGTCGAGCCCATGGGGTCTCAGCCCGGGCATCGGCTGCAGCGCGTGGAGATGGACGAGGACGTCGACCGCGAGTTCGTATAATTCGGCCTCCCGATCCGGCGCGGCATCGAGCGTTTCGCGCAGCCGCGCGTCGCCGAAATCGTCGATCAGCAGCAGGCCGCGCTCGAGATCGTGGGCAAGGATGGCGGGCGCCGAAAGGCCGGCCTGAGCCAGCCACTCGGCCGCGGCGACGAACGGTCGTGGATCCTCGTGCGGCGGCGGCGCGTCCATCAGCACGGCCCGCTCACCCTGGCGATGAACCCGGAAATAGCGCCGGAAGCTGGCGTCGCCGGTCAACGGCCGGATCTCCGCACCCTCCCATCCGTGCGCGGCGAGAAAATCGGGCGCATGAGCGGGCGGAATCATCGGGGCGGCCATCGCGCCCCCCAAGCGGGCGGCACCTGGGCTGTCAAGGCACGTCCGCCGCCTGGTTCGCCGGCCAGGGTCAAACGAAGCGCCTCCGGCCACAAGACGGGCAGCCGCTCCGGCCACTCGATCACCATCGCCGCCTCGCCGCGCGCCTCGTCGAGGCCGATTTCCTCCAGCTCGGATGCATCTTCTATGCGGTAGAGATCGACGTGCCAGAGCGGGATCCGCGTATCCGGCGGCGCATAGGCCTGGACGATCGGGAAGGTCGGGCTGGCGACGTCGCCGTCATGGCCGAGCCCGCGCAGCAGCCCCCGCGCGAGGGTCGTCTTGCCGGCGCCGAGTGCGCCGAACAACACCACGACGTCGCCAGTCCGCAGGGAGGCGGCCAGCGCGGCGCCGAACGCCTCGGTCGCCGCCGCATCCGCCAGCCGGATCATTCGGCGACGCGCGCCGCTGTGTAATCGGCGCGCTGCTCGGCGGTGCGCGGCAGCCTTATGGTGACGGTGGTCCCCTCCCCCTCCTGGGACTGGAGCTGGATGGTGCCGCCATGCGCTTCGACGAACTGACGCGCCAGCGGCAGGCCGAGGCCGATCGCAGCCTGCTCCTCGCCCCGCCCTTCGGCGGTGCGCTGGAAACGGTCGAAGACGCGCGCCTGGTCCGCGGGCGCGATGCCGCGGCCATTGTCGGAGATGATGATCCGGGCCGCGTCCGGCCCACCCTCGGCGCGGAGCAGCACGCGCCCGCCCGCCTCCGTATAGGCCAAAGCGTTTCTCAGCACATTGTCGACCGCCTGGCTGAGCCGCCGCCGGTCACCCGTGACGATGCCCGCATCGGGGCCGATCTGCACCTCGAGCTCCACGCCTTTGCGCTCGGCAAGGCCTTTCACCACCTCGGCAAGCTCGCCGCAGAGATCGGCAAGCTCGACGTCCTCCTCGGCGAGGAGCAGGCTGCCGGTATCGCTCTGGGTGAGATCGAGGACGTTGTCGATCAGCGCGCTCAGCCGGGCGACGCTGTCCATGATCGCCGCGACATATTCGGTCGCCACCGGCGCGAGCGGGCCGGCATAGCCCGCCGACAGCATTTCCGCGAAGCCGGCGATCGACGTCAGGGGCGTGCGAAGCTCGTAGCTCATGTTGGAGACGAAGGCGGTCTTGAGCCGGTCGGCTTCCTCGAGCGCCTCGTTGCGCTCGCGCAGAGCCGCCTCGGCCTTCCGGCTGTCCGATATGTCGAGCATCGTGAAGAGCGCATTGCCGTCGGGAAGCGGCACCGCGGCGAACTCGAACTCGCGCCCGTCGAGCATCGAGACCCGCCCGGAGCGCTGCTTGCGCTCGGCCGTGGCGCTGCGCACCAGCTCGCGCACCAACCCGGCATGGCTGGCGCGCTTGAGCCGGGACGACAGGTGCGGCGCCAGCGCATCGACCCGCGGATGGCTGGCGAGCTGCTCCTCCTCGAACCCCCACACCTCCTTGAAGCGGTTGTTCCAGAGGTTGAGCCGCCCGTCAGCGGCGAACACCCCGACCGCCTCGAACAGATTGTCGAACGTGGCCGATCGCACGCGCAGCAGCGTATCGCGGGCCGAAGCGAGCTGGATCTGCTCGGTCCGGTCCTCGAAGATGGTGAGCAGGCCGCCGTCGGGCAGCGGCTGGGCGACGACGCGCAGATGCTTGCCGCCGGGCAGCAGCCAATCCTCCTCGTCCGCCGCGAGCCCGCTGGTGAACCAGGTGCGGTGCTCCGCCTTCCAGTCCGGGAAATCGCGCACTTCCGGCAGATTGCCCGCCTCGCGCATTGCGTCGATGACCCGGTCGAACTCGGGGCGGTCGGCGAGGAAATCGGCGGTCAGCGAAAACAGGCGGGCGAACGGCTGGTTGAAGAAGATCAGGCTGCGGTCCCGTCCGAACTGAGCAACGCCGGCCGAAAGCCGGTCGAGCATGTCGCGCTGGGCGCGGACGAAGCGGTTCAATTCCGCCCGGGCCTGCTCCTGGTCCTCGACGTCGATCGCGTAGCCGGCGACCCCGCCCGGGCCGAGCGGAATCTCCACGACCTGCATCATGCGCCGCTCGCCAGCGACGGTGGCCGGAACGGTGCGGAAAGAGGCCTCCTTCTGGTCGCGGACCTCGGCCGCGTCGGCGAGCGGGCTGCGGCCATCGGCTTCGTCGATCAGCTCGATCGCCTGCGCGACCACCGCCGCCGCATCCGTCCCTTCGACGGCATCGACATAGGCCCCGTTGACCATGACCAGGGCAAGGTCCGGGCCGCGATGCCACATCGGGAACGGCGCCGCCTCGATCAGTCCGGACAGGGCGTCGAGCGCGTCGGAGCGGCGCTGCAGCTGCGCTGCGATCCGGGAGGCGTCTTCCTCGGCAGCGGTGACGTCGAGAAACCAGAGCAAGGCGGAGCGCTCGGCGAAGCCGGCAGGCGCCGGCCCGCCGTCGATCCGGAAGATCCGCGCGGACCCCGAGGGGCGCAAGGTGAGGCTGCGCCGCCCCCCCGACGCCGCCTCGCTGACGATCCGGCCGAGATCGGCGGCGGCGTCGGTCGGGAACGGCGCTTCCTCGCCGAACAAGGCAAGCCAGCGCGACGGCAGCGCCTCCAGGCCGAGCGCCCCGGCGAGCCGCTCGGGCCCGCTGATATTGCCGTCGGCAGTGACGACCAGCGGCATCGCCGGCCCTGCCTGGAGCAGGGCGGCGAGACGGACATTGTCCTCGACGACCTCGCGCGCCGCCGCCTCGCGCCGCGCCGCGCGCACGCTCATCCAGAATCCCGCCGCCAGCCAGGCGCCGGCGAGCAAGGCAAGCAAGGCAACCGCCATGGGCGCCAAGGTCACCACGTGCCGGACCGTCCCGAAGAAACCATTCGCATCCGGCCCGTCTAGCCGCCGCGCCTGCGTTTCGGAAGCTGTCGACGCGCCTAAATCATGGAGGGGGCGAACGGGTCGCCCTCTTTGGCAACCGACAGGCGGATGCGCGCAGGTGGGTGCGCATTGCCTCAGTCAGTTTGCCGCGCGGCAAAACGCTTATTTCCAACTGGCCGGCAAATTCGCGGATATGTTACATTCGCGCCACATGCCGGGGACCGGCGGCAGGAAGTTGGGCATGTCGTTATGTCTCGTGCGCTGCATCGGCCAGGTCGCAGAAGATGCGCTTGCCCGGTTCGCAGTCCACACCTGTGGATTGCCGCGTAGAACATGTTGCAAAACTGATACACTGGCCCAACTTTCTCCTGTATTTCGGCATGTTCCACTTGCCTGATCCGGATGACTCGGCTGAGGCTGAACCATTGCTTGCGCCGCATCTGCACCCACGGCGGGCTTCTCACATGGGGGAGAAACAGAAATGACGAAGTTTGGTTTGCTCAGCACGAGCGCGATTGGCTCGGCAGCTTTTTTTGCATTCAGCGCGCCGGCCTTTGCCGAAGACGCCGCCGCCATCCAGCCCGACTGCACGGCTGAGCAGGCCGCCGCGGGCGTCTGCACCCTTCCCGTCGACGCCAGCACCGGCGCCGCCTCCGACGGCGGCAGCATCGTCGTCACCGGTTCGCGCATCCGCAGGCCGAACCTCGAATCGACCGTTCCGATCACGTCGATCAGCGGCGAGTCCATCATTCAGGGCAGCGACACCAACGTCGGCGAGGCGCTGAACGAGCTTCCCCAGCTGCGCAGCACCTTCGCCCAGCAGAATCCTGGCCTCGGCATCGGCATTGCCGGCCTCAACCTGCTCGATCTTCGCGGTCTCGGCACCCAGCGCACCCTGGTGCTGGTCAACGGCCGCCGCCACGTCCCCGCCGACATCCTGAACAACGCGGTGTCCGTGGACATCAACACCATTCCGAGCGACCTGATCGAGCGCATCGACATCGTCACCGGCGGCAACTCGGCCGTTTACGGTTCGGACGCGATCGCGGGCGTTGTCAATTTCGTCCTGCGCCGTGATTTCGAAGGCTTCCAGGTGCGCGGCAATGCGTCCGTCGCCGAGGAAGGCTTCGGGCCGCAGCAATATGTCTCCGGCATGTACGGCATGAATTTCGGCGACGGCCGCGGCAATGTCACGGTGCACGCCGAATATGCGAACCAGCAGCGCATCTTCGCGTCTGATATCCCCTGGCGTACGCGGCAGGACGGCTTTGGCGTCGTCGACGCTGACAGCGCCGGCCTTCTCAACGGCAGCGACGGTGTCCCCGATCGCGTTTTTGTTCGCGATATCCGCAGCACCACCATCCATTTCAACAGCCTGGTGCCGATCAACCAGCGGCCCGCCACGTCCCCGGGCGGCGCAAGTTGCGGCGCCGGCACCCTGGCCAACAATGGCGGCCCCAACAGCCTCGGCACGGCCTATAGCTGCACCTATATCTTCACCGCCGACGGCAGGCTGACTCCGCAGACCGGCGCGCGTTATGGCGCGGGCCCCAATAGCGGCATCACCGGCGGCAATGGCCAGACCGGCCGCGAGGGACAGACCGTCTCGGTCCTGCCTTTCCTCGAGCGCTACAATGTCAACCTTCTCGCCCATTACGAGTTCAGCCCGGCCTTTGAGCTGTTCGCCGAGGCGAAGTGGAACCGGATCGATGCGCTCGGCAACAATGCAGGCCCATCCTTCAACCAGGGCACGACGGGCACGGGCGACTTCCGCGAACGTCCCCGGCTGGACAATCCGTTCCTGAACGCCGCGGACCGGACCACCCTTGCCAACCTGATCGTGCAGTCCGGCTGTCGGAGCGACCTTCAGGTGATCTGCCCGGCGGCCGGCAATCTCTCAGCGGCCGACCTCACAAATATCGCCAATGGCAGCTTCCGTTTCGTCGCTTCGCGCAACCTGCTCGACGTGGGCCTGCGCGACGAGCATTTCGAGCGTGACACCTGGCGCGTAGTGGCCGGCCTTCGCGGCACGTTCAACACCGACTGGAGCTACGAAGTCTCCGCCAACTACGGCCAGTTCAAGGAAGACATCACCACGGACGGGTTCATCGACCGGCAGCGTTTCTCGCTGGCCATGGACGCGGGACGCAATCCGATCACCGGCGCGATCCAGTGCCGGTCGCAATTCGACCCGGCTTCGGCGGTTCAGCTGCAGGCGCCCGCGCCCGGCACGAACTCTGCCGTGGTGCAGGCGGGAAATGCGGCGCGCCTGGCCGCCGATATCGCCGCCTGCGTGCCCTACAATCCGTTCGGCTCGCCGGACAATCGCGCGTCGGTCAACTATTTCGCGCGTGAGTTCACCGCCCATTCCGAACTCGAGCAGCTCGTCATTTCGGGCTTCGTATCGGGCGACCTCAGCCAGCTGTTCGAGCTGCCCGGCGGACCGATCAGCTTCGCGCTGGGTGCGGAATATCGGCGTGAGAATGCGTTCTACCAGCAGGACCAGTTCATCACCGACGGCTTCACCAACGGCGTTTCCATTCCGAGCTTCGATCCGAATACGTTCGTTGTGAAGGAAGCCTATGCCGAAATGCGGGTTCCGCTTCTGCGCGACATGCCGTTCTTCCATGAGCTGACAGCCAGCGGCGCGGCGCGCGTCGCCCGCTATCAGGGTGCCGTCGGCACCGTCTGGTCCTACAATGCCGGCCTTGACTGGGCGCCGGTCCGCGACATCCGCTTCCGCGGCAATTACAGCCGCGCGGTCCGCGCCCCGAACGTGTCGGAGACGGCCTTCCCGCTGGTTCCGAACTTCGCGCCGGGCTTCGTCGATCCGTGCAACCCCAGCGCGATCGGCCAGGGGTCGCAGACCCGCTCAGCCAATTGCCAGGCGGACCTCGGTGCGCTCCTGCCCCTGCTGACCGACGCGACCCAGTCGCTCGGCATCGTCAGCGGCAGCAGCCCGAACCTGCAGGAAGAAACGTCCGACTCCTGGACGTTCGGCGCGGTCATGCAGCCGCGCTGGATCCCGGGCATGTCGCTCAGCGTCGACTATTACAAGATCACGGTGGACGGCATCATCACGACGCTGACGCCGCAGCAGATCGTCAACAGCTGCTACGACTTCCCGACCCTCGACAACGTGTTCTGCGGGCAGTTCCAGCGTAACCGCACCACGGCTGTCAACGGCACGGGCGACCAGCCTGGCCGCATCGTGACCAACTCGCTGATCAACGCCCCGCTCAACTTCGCGCGGCGTGTGCGTGAGGGCATCGACGTCAACTTCACCTACGGCGCGCGGATCAGCCCGGATGTGCGGTTCAATGCGAACCTGATCTACACGCACAACCTCAAGATCAGCAATTACCAGGATCCGACCAACCCGGACTTCGAGAACCGGATCCTTGGCGAGGTTGGCGATCCCGCCGACGAGTTCCGCCTGGATATTGACGTCACCTATCGTGATTTCACCCTGGGCTACCGTCTGCGCTACATCGGCGAGCAATATATCAGTACCTATGAGGATCAGTTCTCGCTGAACGGCCTCAACCCCGCCAACGCCGACTTTGCCGACACCCTCGAACTGCCGGTGGTCACTTATTCCGATATCCGGATCGAGTGGAACGTTCTCGGCGGCGGCACGACCGGCCGTGAATCGCTGAGGTTCTACGCCGGCGTCGACAACGTCTTCGACAGGCACCCGCCGCTCGGTTCGCTGGGCACGGGTGCCGGTCCCGGCGCCGTCGGCAACATGGGCGCCTACGACATCCGCGGCCGCACCTTCTTCGGCGGCTTCCGCGCCCGCTTCTAGTTCGAAGCGAAATCGAAAATCGGGCCGGGGCAAGTCCCCGGCCCTTTTTTTTGGCCTCGAGGCAATGGTAGGAACACCCATGCCGAGCCCCTCGCCTGCCGCCGGATCACATGCCCTTCTCGCGGAAGGCCGCCCCGAGGACGCCTATCGGCTGCTCACCAGCCCGCAGGCAGCCGGCGACGCGGATGCGCTCTTCACCCTCGCCAACTGGCGCCTGTCGGGACAAATCATCCGCCGCGACCTCGCCGCCGCCCGGGACCTCTTTCGCCGGGCAGCCGAGGCAGGGCACGAGGAGGCCGGACGTATCCACATCGCCTTTGTCGGCAGCGGCATCGGCGGACCGGCCGACTGGCCATCGGCCCTGGCGCTGCTGCGGCGCCGGCTCGATCCTGAGGCCGGCGCGCAACGCGCCTTGATCGAACGGATGCGTCTTGCGCCATCGGGCGATCCGCTGGACCTGCCGGCCGAGACCAGGCTCAGCACGCGCCCGTGGGCAAGCGCATTCCACGCTCTGTTCAGCCCGTCCGAATGCGCGTTCCTGATCGACCAGGCACAGCCGTGGCTCGCGCCGTCGGTCGTCATAGACCCGCAAACCGGGCGCCAGCTGCGCAATCCGATCCGCACCTCCGACGGCATGTCGTTCGGTTATGTCCAGGAGGCGCCGGCGATCCATGCGCTGAACCGCCGCATCGCCGCCGCGGCCGGAACCGACGTGACGCAGGGCGAACCGCTGCAGGTGCTGCGTTATCGGCCGGGCCAGGAATATAGGCCGCATGTCGACGCGGTCGCCGGCGAGCCCAATCAGCGGATCCTGACGGTCCTCGTCTATCTGACGGACGATTATGAAGGCGGTGAGACCCTGTTCCTGCGGACCGGGCTGCGGTTCAAGGGCGGGAAGGGAGACGCGCTGATCTTCCGCAACACCCTCCCCGACGGGCGCGCGGACGACATGGCCCAGCATGCCGGCCTGCCGGTCACAAGCGGCGAAAAGATCGTCGCCTCCCGCTGGATCCGCGCCCGGCCGTTCGTCTTCCCGCCGCCCCGCCCCCTGCTGGACCTCTGACCGATCCAGTGACGGTCAAAGTCGGCCGCGCCGCGCGCCCGATGCTCTAGCCCGTCCAGCTTTTCCCTGTGACTTCAAGGGCACATTCGCCGGATTTCGGCAGCGTGTAGCAAACAATCCCTTGAGCGCCGTTTCAATTAGTTCGATTAGCACTAGTGGTTCGTTTCGAACCAAGGGCGGGGAGTCGAAGCTATCGAGGGATGGAGTCATGACGAAAAAGACAGGGTTTCTCGGCTCAAGCGCCATTGCACTGGTGACGCTGACATTGGCCGGTCCGGCCTGGGCCCAACAGCAGGATCAGGCGGCGCCCGCCGCGGATATGGCCCAGCCGGCAAATGGCGATGTACAGCCCGAGGATGCAGCCGCCCCGCCCGCGGGCGCCAACGCCCAGGGCGGTGAAGGCGGCCCGATCGTCGTCACCGGCTCGCGCATCCGCCGGCCGAACCTGGAATCCACAGTCCCCATCACCTCCGTCGCCGGAGAAGAATTCTTCCAGACCGGCAATATCTCGGTCGGCGACACGCTGAATCAATTGCCGTCGCTCCATTCGACCTTCAGCCAGTCGAACTCCACCCGCTTCCTCGGCACCGCTGGCCTGAACCTTCTCGATCTGCGCGGACTTGCCACCCAACGCACCCTGGTGCTCGTCAATGGGCGCCGGCACGTCGGCGGCGACATATTGGGCACCGCGACCTCGGTCGACATCAACACCATTCCGACCGACCTGATCCAGCGCGTCGACGTCGTCACCGGAGGCAATTCGGCCGTCTACGGGTCTGACGCGATCGCGGGCGTGGTCAATTTCTTGCTGCGCCAGGATTATCAGGGCCTCCAGGTGCGCGGCCAGGGCGGCATCAGCACCTATGGCGACATGGGCTCCTATTTCGGCAGCCTGCTATGGGGCACCAACTTCGCCGACGGACGCGGCAATGTCACGATCAACCTCGAATATGCCCGCCAGGACGCCGCTTATGCCTCGGGCCGGCCGAACCTCAGGGTCAATTCGCGCTGGGTGACGGTCGACACCGACCCAGGTGCCGCGCCCAGCGACGGCGTGGCCGACAATATCTTCGTGCGCGACACGCGCTTCCCGTTCTTCAACAATGGCGGCGACTTCGCCATCTGCTGCACGACCGGGCCGAACGGGCAGACCTTCCTGCCCATCTACCTGTTCCAGCCGGACGGCAGGCTGATCCCGCAGACCGGCGAGATCATCGGCACGGACTTCTTCGGCGAGCGTTTCGTCGGCGGCAATGGCAGCACGGCCCGCGAAGGCAGGCTGCTGATCCTCCAGCCCCAGCTCGACCGCTACAGCGCCAATCTCGTTGCGCATTTCACCATCAGCGAGGCCTTCGAGCCGTTCGTCGAGGCGACCTTCTCGCGCACCGATTCACGAGGCAGCACATCGGGGCCCTTCTTCATCTCCGGTTCGACGACGGGCTCGTCGCGCGAGCATTTCTTCACTCAGAATCCGTTCCTGAACCCGCAGGCGCGCCAGTTCATCAGCGACTATTATGGCGTCCCGACCACCACGAACGTGCCATTCACCATCACCCGTAACATCACTGATCTCGGCGTCCGCGACGAAGCCGCCACCCGCGACACCTATCGCATCGTCGCCGGCATCAGGGGCACGTTCAACGAGGACTGGTCCTACGAAGTCTCGGCCAATTATGGCGAGCTGGATGAGCGCACCAAGGTGCTCGGCAATGTCGACGTCCAGCGCTTCCTTCTGGCGATCGATGCGGTGCGCGATCCCGCCACCGGCAACACGGTCTGCAGGGCGACGATCGATCCGGCCGCGCGGATTCCCTTTGAAAATGCGATCGATGCCGCCGCCGCCCAGGCCCGGCTTGCTGCGGACGTCGCCGCCTGCCAGCCGGCAAACCTGTTCGGCGAGGGCAATCTCAGCCAGGCCGCGCGCGACTATATCCTGCACGACACGGTCAGCCGCGGCCGGATTACCCAGTTCGTGGCCACCGCCACTCTCTCGGGCGACAGCAGCCAGTGGTTCAGTCTGCCCGGCGGGCCGGTGGGCTTCGCGATCGGCGCGGAATATCGGCGCGAAACCAATTTCTTCCGTCAGGACCCGCTCGTCGAGGCCGGCCTCACGTTCTACAATTCGATCCCGAGCTTCACGCCGCCGGCCTTCGAGGTGAAGGAGCTATTCGGCGAATTGCGGCTGCCGATCCTGCGCGATACGCCCTTCTTCGATCAATTGACGGTCAGCGCCGCCGGCCGCGTCGCCAATTATCGCGGCGATACCGGGACGGTCTACGCCTATAATGCCGGGATCGACTGGGCGCCGATCCGCGACATCCGTTTCCGCGCCAATTATTCACGCGCGGTTCGGGCGCCGAACCTCACCGATCTCTACACGCCGCTCGGGCAGAATTTCGCCCCCGCGTTCCAGGACCCGTGCGCGGCGAACCAGATCGGAACCGGCAGCCAGAACCGCGCGGCGAATTGTGCGGCCGCCGGCATCCCCGTCGGATTCAACTATGTCTATCCGCAGTCGCTGCAGATTCAGTCCGGCGGCAATCCCGATCTTCGCGCGGAAACGTCGGATTCGTTCACCGTGGGCGGCGTTGCGCAGCCGCGCTTCATTCCCGGTCTCTCAATCTCGGTGGATTATTTCGACATAAGGGTGAACGACGTCATCACTGCGCCGACCGCCCAGCAGATCGTCGACGCCTGCTACGACCTCGAGGATCTGAACAACCAGTTCTGCTCGCTTTTCCAGCGCAACCTGAACGCGGCCCCCGGTCCGTTCGGCGAGCAGCAATTCCGGATCCTCGAAGGCAGCCTGCAGCAGACCTCGCTCAATTATGCGAAATTGCAGGTGCGCGGCATCGACGCCGAGATCGCCTATCGCCGCCAGATCGGATCGCTGGGCACGCTCAACACCCGCTTCACTTACACCCACAATTTCCAGAACGACCAGTTTCTGGATCCAACAAATCCCGGCTTCGCCGACCAGCAGCTGCTGGAACTGAGCTTTCCCGAGGACCAGTTCGAATGGAATGTGGATTTCGTGACCGGCCCGATCCAGCTCCATTACAAGATGCGTTATATCGGCCGGATGACGACCTTCGCCTATGAGGACATCTTCTCGAAGCAGGGCCGGCCGGCGCAAAATCCCGATGTCGCCGACATCAACTTCTTCCCCGCCGTTTTCTATCACGACATCCGGATCGGGGCGAATGCGGGCGAGAGGTTCAATTTCTATGTCGGCGTCGACAATGTACTGAACCGGGTGCCGCCTTACGGCCTGACCGGCGTCGGCGGAGGAAGCGGCATCTACAGCAATCGCGGCCGATTCTTCTACGCCGGGATCAACGCGCGCTTCTGACGGAGGGGCGAAGGAGGGCGGGCCGGCGCTTCAGGCGGCCGGGCCGCCCTTGTCCGCGACAACCCGATGTGACAACGGCGTGCCTATGGTCGACGTACAATTTCGCGGCACCGGCAGCCTCGCCGCCGCCCTTGCCCATGGCGCCCGCCTGCTCGCCGCGGATCCGGAAGCCGCCGCCGCGCAGGCGCGGGAAATCCTGCGGCTCGACCCCGGCAACAGCGCTGCGCATCGCCTGCTCGGCAATGCGCTGCGCAGACTTGGCCAGGACGAAGCCGCGGAGAAAGCGGAGCTGGACTCGGTCTCCGCATCCTTGGCCGAGCCCGCGCTCGAAGCCGCGCTGAAGGCGATCGGCGAGGGTCGCTGGGCGGATGCCGAGGGCCATGTCCGCCGGCGCTTCGACGCCGTGCCGGACGATCCGGCCGCCTTTGCCCTGCTCGCCGAGATCGCGGCCGAGGTCGGCGCCTACGACCAGGCCGAGCGGCTGATCCGGCAGGCGATCGTGCTGGCGCCGGCCTTCCTCGAATCGCGCCTGGCGCTCGCCCGCATCCTGTTCGCGCGCGGCCGCGTCGAGGAGAGCCTGGATGCAGCGGAGGAGGTCCGGGCCGCCGATCCCGGCCATGTCGCCGCCATCCTCTTCCTCGGCGCGACCCGCGGCCAGATCGGCGCCTATGACGAAGCGATTGCCACTTATGAGGATTTCCTGGCGGGCCATGCTGACGAAGCCGGTGTCTGGGTCGCTTATGGCCACGTCCTGAAGACGGTGGGCCGTACCAAGGACGGCATCGCGGCCTATCGCCGTGCGCTCGACCTCGCACCCGCGAGCGGCGAAGCGTGGTGGAGCCTCGCCAATCTCAAGACCGGCACGCTCGATCACCAGGACCGCGCGACGATGGCGCGGCAGCTTGAACGGCCGGACCTGGGGTCGGACGACCGGGTTCAGCTGCTGTTCGCATCCGGCTGCGCCGCCGAAGAGGCGAACGAGGTCGATTCCGCTTTCCGCCTTTATGCCGATGGCAATCGCGCCCAGCGCGCGCGCCTGCGCTACGATCCCGCGACGACGAGCGCCGAGACCGCCAAGGCCCGCGCCCTGTTCACTGCCGATTTCTTCGCCGCGCGGCAAGGTTATGGCGATCCGGCGCCGGATCCGATCTTCGTCCTTGGGCTCCCCCGCGCCGGCTCCACCCTCGTCGAGCAGATATTGGCAACCCACGAGGCGATCGAGGGCACGGCGGAATTGCCTCATATCCCGGCACTGATCCAGGAGGTCGCCGCGACCCACGCGACCCGACTGCAAATTCCCTATCCCGAAATACTCGCCCATCTGTCGCCCGACGAAATCCGCACGCTCGGCCGACTCTATCTGGAGCGCGCCGCCGTCCATCGCCGGCAAAAGCGGCCCTTTTTCATCGACAAATTGCCCAACAACTGGCTCGACATCGGCTTCATCCAGCTGATCCTGCCCAATGCCAGGATCGTCGATGCGCGGCGCGCGCCGCTCCCCTGCTGCTGGTCGAACTTCAAGCAATATTTCGCGCGCGGCCAGGCCTTCTCATACGATCTCGCCGATCTCGGCCTCTACTATCGCGACTATCAGGAATTGATGGCCCATTATGAGGCCGTGCTGCCGGGCCGCATCCACCGCGTCCAGCACGAGGCGCTGGTTGCCGACCCCGAGGCCGAGGTGCGGGGCCTGCTCGCCTGGCTCGGCCTTGCCTACGATCCGGCCTGCCTGGACTTCCACAGCAACGCCCGCGCCGTCCGCACCGCAAGCTCGGAGCAGGTGCGCAGACCGATAAACGCGGAAGGGCTCGAAGGCTGGCGTGCCTTCGAGCCCTTCCTGAAGCCGCTAAAGGACGCCCTCAATAGCGATAATGGTCCGGCTTGAACGGACCTTCGACCGGCACGCCGATATAATCGGCCTGCTTCTGGGTGAGCTGCGAGAGCTTCACGCCGAGCTTGTCGAGGTGGAGCGCCGCGACCTTCTCGTCGAGATGCTTGGGCAGGACGTAGACGTCGTTCTTGTACTTGTCGCCGCCGGTCCACAGCTCGATCTGGGCCAGCGTCTGGTTGGTGAAGCTGGAGCTCATCACGAAGCTCGGATGGCCGGTGGCGCAGCCGAGATTCACCAGGCGGCCCTTGGCGAGGACGATGATCTTCTTGCCGTCGGGGAACTGGACCTCGTCGACCTGAGGCTTGATCTCGGTCCACTTCATGTTGCCGAGCGCCGCGATCTGGATCTCGCTGTCGAAATGGCCGATGTTGCAGACGATCGCCATGTTCTTCATCGCCCGCATGTGATCGAGCGTGATGACGTCGGCATTGCCGGTGGCGGTGACGAAGATGTCGGAGCGGGTGACCGCCTCCTCCATCGTCACGACCTCATAGCCCTCCATCGCCGCCTGCAGCGCGCAGATCGGATCGACCTCGGTGACCAGGACGCGCGCGCCGCCGTTGCGAAGCGACGCGGCCGAGCCCTTGCCGACGTCGCCGAAGCCGGCGACGGTGGCGACCTTGCCGGCAAGCATCACGTCGGTGGCGCGGCGGATGGCGTCGACCAGGCTTTCCTTGCAGCCGTAGAGATTGTCGAACTTGGACTTGGTCACGCTGTCGTTGACGTTGATCGCCGGGAAGGGAAGCTTGCCCTGCTTGGCGAGGTCGTAGAGGCGGTGGACGCCCGTGGTCGTCTCCTCGGAGACGCCCTTGATGTTCTGGACGGTCTTCGTGAGGTAGCCCGGCCGATCGGCGAGGAAGCGGTTCAGCGTCGCCGCGAAGATCTCTTCTTCCTCATTGGTCGGCGTGAACAATGTCTCGCCGGCCTCGACGCGCGCGCCCCAGAGCGCGAACATCGTGGCGTCGCCGCCGTCGTCGAGGATCATGTTGCAGGTCTCGTCCTGCCCCCAATCGAAGATGCGAACGACATAGTCCCAATATTCTTCGAGCGTCTCGCCCTTGGTCGCGAACACCGGCACGCCGGTGACGGCGATGGCGGCGGCGGCATGGTCCTGGGTCGAGAAGATGTTGCAGGACGCCCAGCGCACGTCGGCGCCGAGAGCGGTGAGCGTCTCGATCAGCACCGCGGTCTGGATCGTCATGTGCAGCGAGCCGGTGATGCGCGCGCCGGTGAGCGGCTTGGCGGCGCCGAATTCCTCGCGCAGCGACATCAGGCCGGGCATTTCGGTTTCGGCGATCTCGATCTCCTTGCGGCCGAAACCGGCGAGGTCGATATCTGCGACGACATAGTCGCTGAACTGGGTCTGGGGCTGGCTCGCCACGTGCGGATCTCCTGATCAGATGAAAAGGACCGCCGGCAAGAATGAGGCGGTCGCGTGGGTTTGCCCTATACGCGCCCGCCTCCGAATGCAAATATAAAGATATCTTTATATGTGCTCAGTTGCGCTCCGCCGAAGCGAAGCTGATGCCGCACTGCCCACCCGGCAATTCGGGCGAGAAGCCGAACCTGTCCTCGATCGCCACCAACCGGGCAATGTCGCCCTGGGCGGCGGATGCCTCGTCCGCGAGCGCCGCGGTTTCGGCGCAGACGGCCGAATCCGTAGCATCGGCGCCATAGATATTGGCAAGAGCCGTCGCGAACCGGTCATATTCGGTCTGGCCCGAGTCGCTGCCGAAGCCGGCGCGGAATTGCGCGAGAAGCACCGCATTCGCGCCCTGGATCGTCTCGCGATTGGCCCGGATGAACCCGTTATAGGCGCCGGAAACGTCAGCACCCATGGCCTGGCAGCGCAAGGTCGCCACCATCAGCCGGGACTGCAGGTCCCGGACCTTGGCTGCGGCGACCTGGGTCGGAGTCCAGCATCCCATCGCCGCATGTGCCGGCATGGCTGCGCACAGCAACGAAGTGGCGGCCGCGAACAGGCCGCCCTTTCTCATTTGTCCTTTCATGATCGTTCCCCACTCTTGTCCACGCGATCGGCGCGGCTGCGCGCGACCGACTCGGAGGCTCTCACCTGCTGGTGAGCGGGGGCTGAATCGACGAGGTTAAAGCATCAGTGACAATGACTTAGGGGATGTGCCGATCAGGTCAGGCGGTCCCATATTCCGCGGTCAGCAGGCGGGAATCAACGCCCGCGGCCTGGAAAGCGGCGGACCAGCGCGTGTCGACATCGCAATCGTAGAGCAGATTTTCATCGCCCGGTGTTGCAAACCAGCCATGCCGCGCCAGCTCCTGATCGAGCTGCCCTGGTCCCCAGCCGGCATAGCCCAGGGCCGCGACCCAGCGAGTCGGCCCCTTCCCTTCCGCGATCGCGCGCAGGATGTCGATCGTCGCCGAGAGCACCCAGCGGTCGCCGACATGGACGCTTTCGCTTCCCCCCCAATCCGACGAGTGGATGATGAAGCCGCGTTGCGGCTCGACCGGACCGCCGAGGTGAATGGGTACGTTCGGCGCCTGGCCGGTTTCGATATCCAGCTGCTTGAGCAGGTCATGGAAGCCCAGCCGCGGCACAACCCGCCCGAGCCCGATGCCGAGCGCGCCCTCTTCGTCATGGACGCACATCGCGATCACCGCTTTCTCGAAGCGCGGATCGCCGATGCCCGGCATGGCGAGCAGGAATTGACCGCTCAGGAATATTGGTGCGTCCATGACGCCGCTATAGGCGCGTCGCGCGTTTGCGGGCAATCGTCCGGGGCCTTTCATGGGCCGATATGCCTTGCTAAGGGGGCGGCTGCTTGAGGCCCGAGGAGAAAAGACATGACGATCAAGGTCGGCGACCGCCTGCCCCCCGCGACCCTGACCAAGGCGGGCCCCGACGGGCCGCAGCAGGTCGACACGGAGAGCTATTTCGCGGGCCGCAAGGTCGCGCTCTTCTCCGTGCCCGGCGCATTCACGCCGACCTGCTCGGCGCGCCATCTGCCGGGCTTCGTCGAGAAGGCCGACGCGCTCAAGGCGAAGGGCGTCGACGAGGTCGCCTGCGTCGCGGTCAACGACGCCTTCGTCCTCCAGGCCTGGGCCGCCTCCGCCGGCGCCGAGGGCAAGGTGACCATGCTCGCCGACGGCAATGGCGATTTCGCCGAGGCTTTGGGGCTTGCGGCGGACTTCGCCAAGTTCGGCATGGGCAAGCGCGGCCAGCGCTGGTCGGCGATCGTCGATGACGGCGTCGTCACCGAGCTCAACGTCGAGGAGCCGGGCGCGTTCAGCGTGTCGAGCGCGGAGTTCCTGCTGGGCCAGCTGTAGGCGGAACCCGGGGAAAAAACCTATCGCGGCGCCATGGCGAAATCCATGCCGAGCGCAACCGCCGTGTTGATCTCCGGACTGCGCCCCTCGATGCCGCTCATCATCCGGCGCATGCGCGTACCCTCGGTGAACATTGTCCCGAGCAGGTCGACGCCGACCCGCTCGGTCACGCGAACGATCCTGAGGACGCGCATGCCGAGGGCGGAAGCGTAGGATTCGGCATTGGCGCGAGCCTGTGCGATCGCCTGCGCGCGCGCCTCCGAACGCGCCGCGCGGTCGTCGGACAACGTGTATATGGGCTCCGGCACCGCCGCCGCGCCGGCCGCCTCGAGCGCGCTTCGCAACTGAGGGAGGCGGGCCAGGTCGCGCAGCCTGATCTCGATCTCGCCATGGGCATTTGCCGACGGCTGGCCGGGCGTTTCGGGCAGGATAGGCGTCGCCCCGCGGCGGGCATAAGCCGATTGCTGCGCTGTGCGCGCCATATCGGCCATCGCCATTGCCATGGCCGCCCCATCCCCGGTCGTGATCGGACGGCGGGTGATGTCGCTCGCCGAGACACCGGCGGAGGCCGCGGCCGCGGCGATGCGATCGGCTGCGCTTTCGGCCTGACGCCGGGCTGCCGCGTCGGTCGCGCCGGTGGCGTCTATCGGAATGGTCAGCGTCGCCAGATCGGCCCGCGTCGTCACGCTTCCCATCGCATTGGTTTCGAGCAGCACTTCGCCGGCCGCGAGCGGCTGCGTGCTGACGGGACTTTGCGCCGCGGCCAAGCTCAGGCCGGGAATCCCCGCCGCGGCGGGCATGGCAAGCGCCAGGGCCAGCCCGAAAATTACCAGCCGCATCTGCGCCCCCTGTTCTGTTCGCGGAGCCAGCCAAGCAGAGGCTGGAAATATTGGATCATCGGCTCGGCCGAGATTTCACGCGTGCCGGTGAAGCTCTGGATCGCCTCGGGCCAGGGGCGGGACAGGCCGAGCGCGAGCATCTCGTTCAGGCGCCGTCCCACTTCACGATTGCCGTAGAACGAGCAGCGATGGAGCGGGCCGCGCCAGCCGGCAATGTCGCAGGCCGCCTTGAAGAACTGGAACTGGAGGATGCGGGCGAGGAAGTAGCGCGTGTAGGGCACGCTCGCCGGGACGTGATATTTCGCGCCGGCATCGAAATTCGTCTCCGAGCGCGGGCTCGGCGGTACGATGCCCTGATATTGCAGCCGCATCCGATCCCACGCCGCCTGATATTCGCCGGGCCTGATCTGGCCGGAGAAAATGCCCCAGCGATAGCGATCGATCAGCAGGCCGAACGGGAGGAAGGCGATCTTGTCGAGCGCCTGGCGCAGCAGCAGCGCCCGGTCCTGCTCGGGGGTCGGCATCTGGCTCTGCTGGAGGAGGCCGACCTGGACCAGATATTCGGGCGTGACCGAGAGCGCGATCGTGTCGCCGATCGCCTCGTGGACGCCGTCATTGGCGCTGTCCTTGTAGAGGAACGGCTGGCGGTTGTAGGCGCGCTGGTAGAAATTGTGGCCGAGCTCGTGATGGGCGGTGACGAAATCGTCGGCATTGACGCGCGTGCACATCTTGATGCGCAGGTCCTCGATATTGTCGAGATCCCAGGCGGACGCATGGCAGATCACTTCGCGGTCGCGCGGCTGGGTGATCATCGAGCGCGTCCAGAAGGTCGCCGGCAGAGGCTGGAAGCCCAGGGAGGTGAAGAAGCCCTCGGCGGTGCGGACGACCCGCTCCGGCGTATAATGCTGCTGCTCCAGCAGGCTGGTCAGGTTGTAGGCCGGCGCGCCCGAACCCTGCGGCGCGACCACGTCGTAGATATTGCCCCATTCCTGCGCCCACAGATTGCCGAGCAGATCGGCGCGGATCGGGCCGGTGGCCGACTGGACGTTATCGCCATAGCGGCGATTGAGGCCGGCGCGGGTGAAGCAGTGCAGCTCCTGGTAGAGCGGCCTGACCTGGTTCCACAACCGCTCGGTCAAGGCGGCGAATTCATCCGGCGACATGTCATATTTGGAGCGCCACATGGCGCCGGTGTCGGCGAAACCGAGATCGTGCGCGCCGGCATTGGCGATCTCGACCATCCGCTGATACTGGGCGCGCATCGGCGATCCGACATTGTCGTTCCAGCTGGTCCACATCTCCCTGAGCTGAGCTGGATCGCGGACCGTGCCCATCCGCGCCTCGATCTCGTTGCCGGTCAGCGTCTCGCTGCCCATCCTTCCCCGGCCACGGCCATATTGGGAGGAGAGATCGGTCGAGATACGGTTCAATTCGGCGGCGGCGCCGGCCGTGGTCGGCGCGGCAAGGGTGAGGCCGTTGCGCAGCAGGTTGAGCTTCCGGCGCGTGTCGGGGCTGAGCCCGGCCACGTTGGCGAAGCGCGCCGCCTGTCCGGCCAGGCGCACCTGCATCTCGGTCCCGATCGTTCCGAAATAGGCGGCGAGCGCGTCCGTATCTTCGGTGATGTAGGTCGCGTTGACCCAGCTCGCGCGGCTGTTGATCACGGAATAATCGGCAAGCTCGCTTTCGGCACGAGCGACGAAGGCGTCGGCCTCGGCGACGGTCGGCGCGGCTGCGGGGGCGGACGGTGCGGCGGGCCGCGGCGGCGCCTGAGTCGGGGGCTGCGCGGCCGCGATCGAAACACTGGCGGCGAGGCATGTGGCGGCGGCAATCGTCAACAACGATACGGCGGTTTTCATGGCGGGCATCCCCTGCATGTTCTTGTCTATGGCCGGCTAATGGACCTGCCCCAGATTACGGTCAACGGGCCAGGAAGTCGGCGATCGCGATGCCAAGGTCGGGCTTGGTGACGGCGCTCATATGGTTGCCGGGGACCTCGACATAGCGCGCGTCGGCAAGCACGTCCGCGAGCGCCTGCGCCGAACCATTGTCCCGGTCGTCCGCGCCGCTCAGGATCAGCGTCGGCATGGTGATCGCGCGGAGATCCGCCTCGTCCGTGTCGACGAAGCTGTCGAGCAGCGGCAGCAGCGCCTCGGGATCGCCGCCCGTGGTCTTGAGGAAGGCCTCGGCCATCCATTCGGGAGAGCCGCGCGGGTGCGTACCAAGACCCTTCAGGATCGTCTTGAAATGGGCGGAGCGCGCGCCGGTATGCAAGAGACCTTCCAGCCCCATGCCGGAGATGATCAGCCGCCGCGGCCGGGCGCCGCCGACGACCATCCTGACCGAGGTTCGCCCGCCGAGCGAATAGCCGCCGAGATCGTAATCTTCGAGCCCGAGATGCGCGATCAGGGCCAGACCGTCGCTCGCCAGGATATCGGGCGGATAGGCCGATGCGTCGTGCGGACGCGCGCTGGCGCCGTGGCCGCGCAGGTCCGGCATGATGACGCGCAGGCCGCGCTTTGCGATCTCCGCGGCGTGGCCGAAGCGTATCCAGTTGGTGTCGGCATCGGAGAACAGCCCGTGGAGCAGCAGGACCGGCCTCCCCTCGCCCAGCTCCTTCCATCCGAGATCATAGCCATCCGGCGCGGCGAAATGATGGGTGGTGACGGTCATTCGCTTTCCGGGCTGGGCTTGAGGCGGGGAACGACGCGGAAGATAACGATCAGCAGCGCCGAAAGGACCAGCAGCGCCGCCAGAAGGAAACCGCCGCCCGGCTCGCCACGCTCGGCGCCGAAGGCCAGCGCCTGGGTCGTCGCGATCGGCCCGACGATCGCGGCGATGCTGCCGATGCTCGACATGCCGCCCTGCAGCGCCCCCTGATGCGAGGCATCGGTCAATCGCGACAGCAGCGCGTTCATCGAGGGGAAGACCAATCCCTGAAGCGCGCTGAACCCGATGATCGCGAAGACCATCCAGCTCTGCGTCACGAAGACGTAGGCGAGGAAGCTCAGGCCGCCGACGACCATTCCGATCACCACGGTGCGCGCCTCGCCGAATCGGGCGATGGCCCGTCCGGTGATGAAGGTCTGGGCCAGCGCCATGGCGAGCCCGGAGGCGGCAAGCGAGGCGCCGATCATCGCGGCATTCCAGTGCAAGGCGAGCTCCGCCCAGAAGGCCCAGGTGGCGGGATAGACGCTGTGGCCGATCTGCCAGAGCAGGGCCGCCACCAGCAGCGGCGCCGCGCCCCCGGCATGGAGCAGCGGCTTGAACGCGCCGAAGATATTGGCCTGGCGCCAGTCGAACCGGCGACGCAGCGCCACCGGGAGAGTTTCGGGCAACCAGCATGCGATCCACAGGGCATTGGCGGCGGCGATCGAGGCCGCGGCAATGAACGGCGCGCGGGTTCCAAAGCCGGCCAGCAGTCCGCCGATCGCCGGGCCCAGGATGAAGCCGAGGCCGAAGGCCGCGCCCATCAGGCCGAAGGTTGCGCCACGCTTCTCCGGCGGCGTGACATCCGCGAGCACGGCATTGGCCGGCGCGTAGACCGCTCCGGCGATGCCGGCGACTATGCGGCCCAGGAACAACCAGGCAAGTGTCGGGGCGAACGCCATCAGCGCGTAATCGATCGCGAAGGCGGCCATCGACAGCAGGAGGACCGGCCGCCGGCCGAAGCGATCCCCGAGATTGCCGAGTATCGGCCCGGCGAAGAATTGTGCGCCGGCATAAGCGACCAGCATATAGCCCGCGATCCGCGTCGCCTCCGCAAGGGTGACATGACCAAGATCGACGACGAGTCCAGGCAGCACGGGCAGGACGATCCCGAAGCCGATCGTGTCGATCAGCACCGCCGCCAGCACGATCGGCACCGCCCGGTGGTGGAAACGCATCAGCCCGGCAATCCGCCCGTGGCCTTGGTCCAGCGATCGACGAGGGGCTGGTAGGCTTCCGTCCGCGTTTCAGGCAGGCCTTCGGTATTCAGCCATTGCCGATGCATGGATTCCGCCCCGAAATGGCTGGTGGGCCTGAACCGCCCCGGCTCGTCGAACGAAGCGACGGTCAGGTCCATATTCTCGCTGTCCGGAAAGGCGAATCCCAGCGAGGTGCCGCAAGCCGCGCAAAAGGGCCGGTGGGCGATGGGCGAGCTTTCATACCAGTCCGGCTCGCTTCCCCAGGCAATGTCGGCCTTGCGCACGTTCTTGAACGCGATCGAGACGCTGCCGGTCGCGCGTTGGCACATCCGGCAATGGCACAGATAAGCTTCGTCGTCGTCGACCGCGACACTGTAGCGCACCTTGCCGCAGGCGCAGCCGCCGGTCATTTCATCGCTCATTGCTTCGCCTCCTTCTCAGCTGGATCGCGACCGCTGCTATAACCGCCCCGATGGCGGCAAGCGCCATGTCTTTCTGCGCGTCCCAGATGTCGCCCTGCTGGCCGTTATAGGCATCGGCGAGCGGGCCCTGCATGATCACGGCCAGCTGCCACTCGAGGAGCTCATAGAGCAGGCTGACCGCCAGCACGCTTTCCACCGCGATGTAGAGCGCAATCCTGGCACCCAAGCCGACATGGCGGTGCAGCGCTTCGCTGACCGGCGCAACCGTGAGAAGGCCGTAGCAAAGGTGGACGAGGCGATCATAATGGTTGCGGGTGAAGCCAAACATGTCGCTGACGCTGTGCCCGGTGATTGCGCGCGCCACCTCGTCATAGGGCACATTGCTGTAGGTGTAGCGTCCGCCGATCGTGTGCAGCGCGAAGAACAGGGCGATCAGGGCCACCGACGCATTGGACATGGGCCAGCGGCGCAACAGGAATGGCGCGGCGACGAGCAGCAGCAGGGTCGGGACATGGTGGAGCGGCGCCACATCGGGAAAGGGCTGCCTGACCTGGACGAGCAGAAGCAAGGCGGCGAGCGCCGCGATCGTCGCGCGCTGAACGTTCGGAACGCCCGTTTTGCTCAAGCGCCCGCGATCCGGATCGCCTCGAGCCTTGCACGCCATGGCGCCGGCAGCTCCGCCGGCCGGCGGTGGGCCCGGTCGACATAGACATGGGTGAAATGGCCTTCGGCCGCGGCCGCGTCCGCTCCCTTTGCGAACACGCCGAGACCATAGGTCACGCTCGATGTTCCGAGCCGCTCGACGGCGAGGCCGATCTCGACCGGTTCGGGATAGGCAAGCGGCGCCGCGTAGCGGCAGCCGGTTTCGACGACCAGGCCGATCGGATCGCCCGCCGCGATATCGAGCAGGCCGGCCTCGATCAGCCAGGCGTTCACGGCTGTGTCGAACCAGGCATAATAGACGGTGTTGTTGACATGGCCGTAGGCGTCATTGTCGGCCCAGCGAGTCCCGATTTCGCGCCAGACCCGATAGGCCTCCCGTCCTTTCATCGGGGCGCGCGTCAAAGTGCGGCCTCGTAAAGCCGGCGTGCGTCAGCCTGGCTGATCGGGCAGGGATTGTTGATCAGCAGCCTCTCCTGCTTCATCGCCTCGGCGGCGAGCAGATCGAGATGCTCCGGGCCGATGCCGACCTCGGACAGGCGCAGCGGCAGGCCGGTGGCCCGCGTCAGGTCGGCGAGCCGTTCGACGAACCCCTGCGCCTGGGCCTGCGCGCCGACACTCGCCAGCGACGGATCGAGAACGCAGCCGAGCTCGGCATAATCGCGCATCGCGACCGGCATGTTGTGGCCGAGGACGTGGGTGAGGACGAGCGAATTGGAGAGGCCGTGCGGCACATGGAAATGGCCGCCGAGCGGATAAGCGAGGGCGTGAACGCCGGCCACGGGCGCATTGTCGAACGCGACTCCTGCATAATGGGCACCGAGCAGCATGTTGGCGCGGGCAGTGCGGTCGTCCGGGCGCTCGCAGGCGGCGACCAGGTTTTGCGAGAGCAGCCGCAGCGCCTCTTTCGCCAGCATGTCCGACACCGGATTCTTGCGCCGCGCCGAGGTGTACGCCTCGATGGCGTGAACCATCGCGTCGATTCCGGTCGCGGCGGTGACGTGGCGCGGCAGGCCGATGGTCAGCTCGGGGTCGAGCACCGCCCAGTCGGCGTTGAGCGCGGGGCTGTTGACCGCATTCTTGACGCTGCCGCCGATGGTGATGACGGAAACGCCCGTCGCCTCCGAGCCCGTGCCCGCCGTTGTCGGCACCAGCGCCAGCGGCAATCGGTTGCCCAGCGCCCTGCCGACGCCCCAGATCGAATCGAGATCGTCGCCGCTGCCGAGCAGGTAAGCGGCGAGCTTGGCGACGTCCATCGGGCTGCCGCCGCCAAAGCCGACCACCGACACGCAGCCCTCGCCGGCGGCAACCGCCGCCATCAGGGTTTCGCGCGAGGGATCCTGCTCGACAGCGTCGAAAACCACGAAGTCCGACAGCGACGCCAGCGCAGGATCGGCGAGGCCGAGCGCGCGGACATTGGCATCGGTGACGACGAGACAGCGCCCCGGCGGCAACAATTCGCCCAAATCCTCCGCGGCGCCCGACCCCGCGACCAGCCTTGGGCCGTAATGGAATTGATAGTCGTGCATGGGGCCTACTTTGCCCGTTCCGTCATGGGCGTGAAAGCGGGAATTCTTCCTTCCCTCTCCCGCTTCGGGGAGAGGGGTTATTGCTGATTTACAGCGAGCGCTGCAGCCGGCTCAACAGGCTCCGGGCCGGGCTGCCGGCCGGCTCGTCGGAGAAATGGCCGGAATCGATGCGGCTGACCCGGTCGTACAATTCCTCGCTGGCGCGGACGAGATCGGCCGCCGATTCCGGGAGCCGCGTGAACAGGTCGCGATCGGTCTGCGGCGCCTCACCGAGTCTCCGCTCCGCCTCGCCCGCCTGGGCGCGGCTGAGCTCCCCGGCCGCGACGGCGCGCTGGGTGAGCAGCCAGGCGATGACATGCATCAGCCGGGTCGTGACCTTGAGCGATTCGCAGGAGAAGCCGACGCGGTCGATCGGATCGAGCGACAGCCGGTCGTCCCGGCCGATCGTGTCGAAATACGAGCGGGCTTCGTCGGCAAGCACCATCGCCTCGACGTAAAGTGCGTCAACCAGCTTTGGCGTCAGCTGCGATTGAATGGCAAGTTCCCCCATGCACGCGAGCCTAACCGGGCGCGCCCTCGGCGCAAGCGGCAAAAGAAGGTAAAGCGCGTCCCGATCCGGGGCGCCGCAGGACGTTTCCTTGTCTGCCGCATTTTCCGGGCCGTCAGCATGAGCGGGTGCCCAACGGATGCTTCGCATCCGGCTGCAGGCTTACGGCATTCCCCCGGAATGCCGTAAGCCTGCGCTCCCCCTGGAAATCCGCAGCCATGGCGGCCCGCTCATCTGCCTGACTGGAAAAATGCTCTTAGGCGATGATGTCGGGGATGGCGATGTCCTCGAGCTGGGCGATCTCGTCCTTCAGCCTCAGCTTTCGTTTCTTGAGTCGGGCCAGCTGGATATCGTCGCTGGCGGTCATGGTGCGTAGCGCGTCGATGGCGCTGTCGAGATCACGATGCTCGGTGCGCAGGATCGCGAGTCGCGTTTCCGGATCCTGAGCGGCTGAGTGATTCCCTTCCATAGGTCTCCCTCGCTCCTCCACTGATGGCACATACGATAAACCTTCGGCCAGCTGCCGTACATATGTGTTAGTCTGCCGATCCAAAGGGAGACAATCGCCCCGCTTCGTGGTTTGATGACCATGTCAGCACTGAAGGAGACGCGAATGCACCAGGCGCACGTTTCGGCCCTCGAAGCCAAGCATGCCGGACTCGAAGCGAAAATCCTCGAGGAAACCCAGCGCCCCCTGCCGGACGCGACCACGCTCGCCCGGCTCAAGAAGGAGAAATTGCGGGTGAAGGAAGAGATGATCAGCGTGACGCCGCATTGATCTCGCCCGACACACCGACATAAACCGCCGCTCCGGTCACCCGGGGCGGCGTTTCATTTCCGCTCAATCGTCGCGGCTGACCCGCTCGTTGCGCTCGTGCCGCTCCTGCGCTTCGACAGTCATCGTCGCGATCGGCCGCGCCTCCAGCCGCGCGAGGCTGATCGGCTCGCCGCTGACTTCGCAAAAGCCATATTCGCCGGTCTCGATACGATAGAGCGCCGAATCGATCTTCGCGATCAGCTTGCGCTGGCGATCGCGGGTGCGAAGGTGAATGCCCCAGTCGGTCTCGCTCGACGCGCGGTCGGTAAGGTCGGCTTCCTGAATCGGCCCGCTGGCCAGCGCAGCCATGGTCTCGCGCGATTCGCGGACGATGCTGTCCTTCCAGGCAAGCAGCTTGGTCCTGAAATAACCGAGCTGTTCGGAATTCATGAACTCTTCGTTGGCGCCTGGCTGGTAATTGCCAACGAAATGCGGATTCAAAGCGTCACTATGTAGCGTAGCCATCACCCCTCCACTCATACCTCGTCCAGCCACGGCCGGACGCCCCGGGAACTTGAGGTGAGGGAAGTTGCCCCGAATCTAAACCTCCCACCCCAAGCGCGCCTATACTCACGGCTTTGTGCCAGCACAAGTCACTCAAAGGCGGCGGAAAAACAGGCCGGTTCGCTCGTGCGCGTAACAGACCCCGGATCTGGCCGCCGGAAAACGGGCGCGAATCGGAGCGTTCGTCGCGAATCGCCGGCGCCGTTAACCATAAGCCCTGAAAATCTTCCGCCGGCGGCCGTTCACCCACTCTGAGAAGCTGTTCAGCAATGGGACGGAAAGGGCCGAACAGGCCCGGAAACCCCCGTTTTGAAGGCACAAATTGGTAAACGCGCTTGCGCTTAAAGGGATCGTTTGCATCTGGTCGTTAGTGCCTCAACCGGGATGGATCGGCGCCAGCTCATTCATCCACACGGACGGCCAGGAACGGGGATAGGGTTATGTCGGTAAGAATGGCTTTAGCAAAACTCTGCGCTTGCACCTGCGGCGGCGCGATTGTCGGCGGCGGCGCGGTCCATGTGGCGGAAAACCCGCCTGCCCGGCCCAGCGTCTCGGCGCAGTCGTCGCAGTCCCATGTGCGACGCGGCGGCTATGTCCGTCAGGCCTCGGCGCAGCGGCGCCTGGTCCGGCGCGTCGTGCGGCGCACGGCCTGCGCCGCCCCGACCCAGACGGTCACGCGGACGATCATTCCTCCCATGTTCGCGCCGCCTCCCCCGCCCCCGATCGCGGTGGCGAGCAGCAGCGGCGGCGGCGTGCCGATCGTGATCGGCGGCTCTTCCGGCGGCGGCTTCGGCTTCGGCGGCGGCTTCTTCTCGGGCGGCTTCTTCGGCGGCAGCTCGACCAGCGGCGGCACCAACGTTGTGGTTACGAACACCAACAGCAATGAGCAGCAGCAGGGCCAGAACCAGAACCAGAATCAAAACCAGAACCAGAATCAAAACCAGAATCAGAACGAAAACCAGAATCAGAACCAGAACGAGAATCAGAACCAGAACGGCTCTTCGGGCGGTCATGGCGGCAAGGGCCATGGCTCCTCCGGCGGCCATGGCTCCTCCGGCGGCCATGGCTCCTCGGGCGGCCATGACGGCGGATCGAGTTCCACCTCCTCGGGCGGCCATCAGAGCTCGTCGACCTCGACCAGCTCCGGCGCCACCGGCGGATCGACCAGCAGCACCTCGACCAGCTCGGGCGCGACTGGCGGATCGAGCAGCTTCGGCGGTTCGGGCAGCACCAGCGGCTCCAGCTCGTCCTCGTCGAGCAGCAGCTCGAGCTCGTCCAGCTCGACCTCCAGCTCATCCTCGTCGAGCGGCGGCTCGTCCGGCTCGACCGGCGGCACGCACGTGCCGGCGCCGCCGATGATCCTGCTGTTCGGCGCCGCCGCGGCGATCCTCGTCGCCCGCAAGCGGCTCGGCAAGCGCGAGGCAACCGCCGCCTAGCCGAAACCCTTACCAGAACTGGCTCCGTCCGGATCTCCGGGCGGGGCCTTTTTCTTGCCCGGCGCCGCGCGCTTATTGCGCCTGCAATATCTTCTCGATCTCGGCGACGGGCACGTTGACCAAATCCTTGGCCACCTCGGCGACCAGCCGCCGTTCGACCTCCTTGTGGTAATGCTTCCTGAGCTCGCCAAGCGTGCGCGGCGGCGCGACCACGACCAGCGCCTCATAATCGCCACGCAACGCCCGCGCCTTCAGCATCTCGGCGGTGTCGGCGGCGAAGCGATCTTCCTCGAGCTGATGGAAGTCGGTCTCCTCATAGGCCGACCGGCCGTTGCCGACGCTTGAGAAAGCGCGGCCGGGCGCGTCGCTCTTGATCTCCCGGTCCTTGGGATCGGCGTGTCCGTCCTTGTCCTCGACGACCAGATTTGGGAATTCGCCGTCGCCCTCGTTGCGGAAGAAAAGGGCCTTCCTGCCGTCGGCGACCAGGACGAAGCTGTCATGGGGTAACTGCATCATGCGCTCCTGCTGTGTCGCATCCCTGAACGCGATAGCAGCGACGATGGTTGCCGCGACCGGCGGGCGCCGCCATAGCGGGCCATGCGCATCCTCCTCACCAACGATGACGGCGTCAACGCCACCGGGCTCAAGGTTCTGGAGAGGATCGCGCGGCTCTTTTCCGACGACGTCTGGATCGTGGCGCCGGCCGAGGAGCAATCGGGGGCAGGCCATTCGCTGACCCTGACCGTCCCTATCCGGCTCCGGAAGCTTGGCGAGCGCCGCTTCTGCGTCACCGGGACGCCGACCGACGCTGTGATGATGGGCCTCGCCCACATTCTCGCCGACGGCAGGCCCGATCTCATCCTGTCCGGCGTCAACCGCGGCGCCAATCTGGGCGAGGACGTCACTTATTCGGGCACCGTCTCGGCGGCGATGGAAGGCGCGCTCGCCGGCATCCCGTCGATCGCGCTCAGCCAGAATTATGCCCGCGAAGGCATGGGCGACACCGTGCCCTTCGCCGCCGCCGAGGCCTGGGCCGAGCGCGTGCTGCGTCCGCTCATCGACACGCCGATGGCGCCGCGCACCCTGGTCAACGTGAATTTCCCGGCCTTGGCGCCCGACGCCGTGAAGGGGGTGCGCGTCGTCCGCCAGGGCATACGCGATTACGGGCGCTTGCGGATCGACAAGCGTACCGACACGCGCGGCTATGACTATTACTGGTTCGGCCTGCGCCCCGTCCTCCACACGCCCGGCCACGTCACCGACCTCGAGGCCATTGCCGACGGCTATGTCACGGTGACACCGCTCCACCTCGATCTGACGCATGACGAATCGCTGACCGGGCTTCGCGCCCTCTACCCCGAGCCGTGAGCCTGCGATCCGCCGTCATGCAGCTCGCATGCCCGGGGACCTAAAGGCCGCAGTCCATTCTGACCGATGCGCTGTGGACGCGGCCGCGGCGGTCGGTGAAGCTCAAGGTCGCGCGATGGCCGTCGCTCTCATGATCGCGAGCGACGATGGCCCCTTCCCTTATCCTCAGCCGGCCCGCCGCGGAAACGAACCTGTCCGGATCGCCGTCCGCCGCGGGTCGAAAGCGAACGATCCGGCCGCCGATGCGCATCGCCGGCGCGGCGTTTTCGGTCTCGTAGCTGAGCAGCGTGCGGCCGCGTGAATCTCTCAGCGTGCACAGCGGACCGCTTTGTGCCTCCGGATCGCCGGGGCGAAGCGGTGAAAAGAGCCGATTGTCCGCCGCTGGCCGCCAGCCGCTGTCATAGGGGCAAAAGCCTTCGAGCCGCAGCTCCGGGCATTGCGTGGGCGGCTGGAAATGCGCTCGGCCATGTCCTTGCGCCAAGGGCGCAGCGCCGAAATTCGGGCCGGAGCAGAGGGCAATCCCAAGGCAGGCGAGCATCGACGCGCGCATATTTTCACTCCGATCGGAAGCGGACAGCATCCGCCAGTCCGGCCGACATCTTCAAGGACCGATTTTCCCGGAACGGCCGCCGCTGGAAAAACAGCGAATTCACGACTATCGCCGACGCGCATGGATAGATTCCCGATCCACTCCCCCGTCCTTCGCTAGATGCCGCCGCGGGGGCCAGATCAGCTCCGCCTGCGGCGGAAGAGCCCGCTTCCGATCTGGGTCCAGATCGGCTGGCGGGTCGCCCTGGTCCTGGGATTGCTGCTGTTCGCAATCGCCGTTCACTGGTTCGAGCGTGAGGGCCTGAAGGACAATTTCGACAATCACGTCAGCTTCCTCGACGTCATCTATTTCACCATGATCAGCATCACCACGACCGGCTATGGCGACGTCGTCCCCATCGCCGACAATACGCGCATGTTCGACGCGCTGGTGGTGACGCCGATCCGGATCTTCTTCATCCTCATCTTCATCGGCACGGCATACACGTTCGTATTCCGGCGCACCTGGGACAAATGGCGCATGGCAAAGCTGCAGAAAACGCTCGGCAACCACATCGTCGTCGCCGGCTTCGGCACCAGCGGCTCGGAAGCGGTCGACGAGCTGATCGCGCGCGGCACCCCCGCCACCGACATCGTCGTCATCGATTGCGAGGAAGAGACGTTGGTGCGGGCCGAATCGCTCGGCTGCGCGATCCTCCAGGCCGACGCCACCCGCGACGTCACCCTCCAGGCGGTCCACATCGACCGGGCGAAGGCAATGATCATTTCGGCCGGCCGCGACGACACGTCGATCCTGATCACCTTGACGGCCCGGCACCTGTCGCCACGCCTCAACATCAGCATCGCCGTGCGCAACGAGGACAATGAGCTGATCGCCCGCCAGGCCGGCGCGACCACGGTGATCAACCCGGTCAGCTTCGCCGGCCTGCTGCTGGCCGGATCGACCAGCGGCGCGCACATCGCCGACTACATCGCCGATCTCGCCAGCAGCAGCGGCCGCGTCCAGCTGCACGAGCGCCAAGTGACGCCTGAGGAATGCGGCAAGCCGCTCTCCGCGATCGCCAATGGCCTCGGCGTGCGCGTGTATCGTGGAGGTGTTCCCTACGGCTTCTGGGAACCGGAGGCAGCAACGCTTATCCCCGGCGACTGCATTGTCGAGATCCTGCCGACCTCCACGACGGAGGCCGAGCTCAGTTAGGGCGACTGCCGACCGGATCGTCCTCCGACGAATCTGCGCTCGGTTTCGCTCCAACCTCGTCGCCGGAACCGCCTTCAACGGCCTTCGCGATATTGTGCTTGAGCGGAGAGAGCAGCCAAAGGGTGATCATCGTGACCAGGGCAAGCACGATTGCAACGTCGTAGGCGCCCAACCCGACCGCCGTCCCCATCGCGCCGGTCGTCCACAGGCTGGCCGCGGTGGCCGTACCCTTGACGCTGTCCTTCAGCCTCAGGATGGCGCCGCCGCCGATGAAGCCCATTCCTGTGATGATCCCCTCCACGATACGCGCCATCGCCTCCGGACTTTCGCTGGTGATTCCTTCCGCCGCCTGGATGAAGCCGCAGCTCGCCACCGCCACCAGAGGGAAGGTCCGAATGCCGGCGCTGCGCTCCTCCTTTTCCCGGTTCCAGCCGACCGGCAGTGCCAGCAGATAGGCAATGGCCAGCGCGGTAACATGGGGCACCAGGTTGAACGAATGGGTTGAGAACAATTCCTGCACGCCGATCCTCCCGTGGCTTCGTATCGCGAGGCAACGTGAGAGGAGGGAGATAGGGTCCAAAGGCGCCGCCGCCGGCTCGTCATCGTCCTGAGGTCGTGCGGCCGCGCTCGTCCCTCATGCGATCATTCGAAATTTCAGTCGCCGCCGCATCCGCCGCCATCGCCAGCGCATCCGTCGCCGCCATGGTCGCCGCCATGGCCGGCCGAGCAACCGCTTCCGCAGCCGTTGCCACCACGTTTGCTGCCCCCGATCAGCATCTTGCACAGCACGACGATCACCACCACGAATGCGACACCGGCCACGATGGCGCTTGTCGATATACCCTGGGCCCGGCCCGCGGCATTCGCCGCGAGCGCGGTGCAGGCGGCAAGCAGCATAGTGGCACCGGCGAGCGCCCCCGCGGAGCCGGCGGACAGTTTCGGCACCAGCCAATAGCGCGCGGCGTCGATCCGCACCGGCCGCGCCGCGAGATGGGCGCCGTCAGCGGGCCAGATCGCGGACGGCGGATCCTCGCCGAAGACCGCGCGGTAGCGCGACAGGGTCGCCTGATATTGCCGGCGGTGGCGGATGGCCTCGGCGGCGCCGCCCCCGGCCGGATCGTGGTGCAGCGGCCGACCCAGGATTTGCCCGCACAGGATATCCCAATAGTGGCGCGAATGAAGCAGGTGCAGGTGCCATGCCCGATCGACATCGTCCGACGGCGTCAGCGGTCCGCTCGTCCTTGCGATGAGATAGAGGAAGCGGCGATATTCGCCCATCACCGATTCGGCGTGGGCCAGGCTCCAGTCATTTTCCCGGGCCAGCCGGGTCGTGAAGCGGGACTCGGCGCCGGGAGGCCCGACCTGCATCGCGGCAAGCGCCGCCCATAAAGGATCCGACTTCCACATGGTCGCGCCCTCCTTTGTCTATCTCGTTGGTAGACTATTTCAGACCCGTGACAGAGTGATGACAGCCCATTGCACCGTCCGCCCTAGGAAAAGCGGCGGAAAATCACTATGTCGCGCGCTTCCATGGAACTCGTGCTCCCCTCCCCGCCCAAGGTCGGCATGGTCTCGCTCGGCTGCCCGAAGGCCCTGGTCGATTCCGAGCGGATCCTGACCAAGCTGCGGTCCGACGGCTACCAGATGTCGCCCGATTATGCAGGCGCCGATGTCGTGCTGGTCAATACCTGCGGGTTCCTCGATTCCGCCAAGGAGGAAAGTCTCTCCGCGATCGGCGAGGCGATCGCCGAAAATGGGCGGGTGATCGTCACCGGCTGCCTCGGCAAGGAAGCCGAGATGATCCGCGCGCGCTTTCCCCAGGTTCTCGCAATCACCGGCGCCGCCCAATATGAGGACGTGGTCGGCGCCGTCCATGTCGCGGCCCCGATCCCGCCCTCGGCCTATCTCAACCTGGTGCCGGACGCCGGCCTGAAGCTCACGCCGCGCCACTATTCCTATGTGAAGATTTCCGAAGGCTGCAACCATCGCTGCGCCTTCTGCATCATCCCCAGCCTGCGCGGCGACCTGGTCAGCCGCCGCCCCGACGCCATCCTGCGCGAGGCCGAGAAACTGGTCGCCGCCGGCACGAAGGAGCTGCTGGTCATCAGCCAGGACACGTCGGCTTATGGCGTCGATCTCAGGCACGCCGGCTGGCCGTGGAAAGGTGGCGAGGTGCGCGCCCACATGACCGATCTCGCCCGCGAGCTCGGCCGTCTGGGCGCCTGGGTCAGGCTCCATTACGTCTATCCCTATCCGCACGTCGATCGGGTAATCCCGCTGATGGCCGAGGGCCTGGTCCTCCCCTATCTCGACATCCCCTTCCAGCATGCCTCGCCGAAAGTGCTCAAGGCGATGAAGCGCCCCGCCAACGAAGCGAAGGTGCTGGAGCGCATCCGCTCCTGGCGCGATATCTGCCCCGACATCGCCATCCGCTCGACCTTCATCGTCGGCTTCCCCGGCGAGACCGATGAGGATTTCGACTATCTCCTCGACTGGCTCGACGAGGCAAAGCTCGACCGCGTCGGCGCCTTCAAGTTCGAGCCGGTCAGCGGCGCGGCGGCCAACGGCCTGCCCGGAATCGTGCCGGAGGAAGTCAAGGAAGAGCGCTACGCCCGCTTCATGGAGAAGACCGCCGCCATCTCCGCCGCGAAGCTCGAAGCCAAGATCGGCCGCACGCTCGACGTGATCATCGACGCGGTCGATCCGGAAGGCGGCGCCACCGGGCGCTCGAAGGCCGACGCGCCCGAAATCGACGGCGAGGTCCACCTGCGCGACGCCGGCCATCTCGCAATGGGCGACATCGTTCCGGTCCTGATCGAGGATGCCGACGAGCACGATCTGTACGGCGTGCCCGCCGCAAGGTGACGGGCAGAGGCAAATCCGCCTAGGATAGAGGCGATGGAGCCTGCGCCACGCCCCCGCCTCCCCGCGCTCGACAGCTTTCGCGGGCTAGTCGTCGCGGGCATGATCGTCGTCAACACGCCTGGCTCGGACGCGCATATCTGGTGGCCGCTCGATCATGCCGAATGGCATGGCTTCACGCCGACCGACCTCGTTTTCCCGGCCTTTCTGTGCGCGATGGGAGTCGCCCTCGGCCTGTCCTTCCCGCGCGCCGTCACCCCGCAGCTCTGGCGCCGGGTCGCATGGCGGGTCTTCGCGCTGATCGCGATCGGCTGGGCGTGGCAGATGCTCGCGCGGCCGGGCATCGAATCGTTTCGCCTGTTCGGCGTGCTGCCGCGCCTCGGCCTCTGCTACGGGCTCGCCGCGAGCCTCGCGATCCTCACTGCCTGTCGTGCATCCGATGGCAATACCCGCCTCAATCCCGCGGCGATCCTCATCGCCATCATCGTTCTGCTGTCAGGCTATTGGGCGGCGATGGCGCTCGGCGGCGACTTCACGCCCGAAGGCAATCTCGCCGGACAAGTCGACCGCGCGATCGTGGGCGCGAACCATATGTGGCGCATGGGCAGGGATGCCGCCGGCAATGTCGTCTATGATCCCGAGGGCCTGTTCTCCACCTTGCCGGCCACCGCCAACGTGCTGTTCGGCCTGCTCGCCGCGCTCGCCTGGCAAAGCGCGCGCGATCGCGCCACATTGTGGATCGCGCTCGCCGGACTCGCGCTTGTCCTGTTCGGCCTCGCGCTCGCACCCTGGTTTCCCGTCAACAAGAGGATCTGGACGAGCAGCTACGTTCTGCTTTCGACCGGCCTTTCCGCCATCCTCTTCGCCGGATGCATCGTCGCGACGCGGAGCGCAAAGGTCCGCCGCGCGCTCCTGCCATTCGATATGCTGGGGATGAACGCGATCCTCGCTTATGTCGTCTCGCTGCTCATCGGTCTGGCGGGAATGAGGCTCGGCTTCCAGGCCGCCGGCTTCGCGGCGATCGACGGCCTGCTCCACGCCCCCTATCTCGCGTCGTTCCTCTACGCGCTGGCCGTGCTGCTGGTCGTGCTCGCGCTGGTGATCCCGTTGCACCACCGCGGCATCCATCTTCGCCTGTAACCGGGCGCCACATTGCGCGATGGGCCCGAAAGGGTTTCGATCGCTGGCGAGGGCCGATCGCTTGAGCTAGGGCGCGGTCATGACCGATCTCAAAGCCCTGCTGAAGGCCGACTCGGGCCAGCCCGCCACAGCGATCCACCTCGTCGACAAGAAAGGCTTCGAAGCCTGGCTGAAGGCGCAGCCGGCGCGGGTGCGGCGGGCGGCCGAGGCGCAGGGCTTCAAGGGCGAGGGCTTCCAGCTCGCCATCCTGCCGGGCGAGCGTGACGAATGGTCGGCCGTGCTCGGCGTCGCCAATGTCGAGGACTTGAGCCCGTGGTGCCTCGCCAGGGCCGCCGAGACCCTGCCCGAGGGGAGCTACCGCGTCGCCAAGGGCGGCCCGGGCCCGGCCGTGCTCGGCTGGCTGCTCGGCCAATATGTTTTCGATCGCTACCGCAAGGAGAAGAAGGCCGACGGCCCCCGCATCCTGCTCACCGACGAGCCGGCGCGGATCGATGAAACGCTGCTGCTCGCGGAAGCGACCTTTCTCGTTCGCGACCTCGTCAATATTCCGGCCGGCGATCTCGGCCCCGCCGAGATCGAGGCCGCGGCGCTCGCCTTGGCCGACGAAACCGGCGCCAGGGTCAGCGTCACCCGCGATCATGCACTGACCGAGGGCTATCCGATGATCGCCGCCGTCGGCGCCGCCGCCGCGCGTGGCCGCGAACCGCGGCTGATCGAGCTCGAATATGGCGACAAGCGTCACCCGAGGATCGCAATCATCGGCAAGGGCGTCTGCTTCGATACGGGCGGCCTCGATCTCAAGCCTTCCTCCGGCATGCGGCTGATGAAGAAGGACATGGGCGGCGCCGCGCATGCGCTCGCCCTCGCCCGCCTGATCATCAAGTCCCGCCTGCCGGTTCAGCTCCATTTGCTGATCCCGGCGGTGGAGAACGCGGTCTCCGGCGCCGCCTTCCGGCCGGGCGACATCCTGAAGAGCCGCGCGGGTCTCAACGTGGAGGTCGGCAACACCGATGCCGAGGGCCGGCTCATCCTCGGCGATGCCCTCGCCAAGGCGGCGGAGGCAAAGCCCGAGCTGATCCTCGATTTCGCCACCCTCACCGGAGCAGCCCGCGTCGCGCTCGGCCCGGACCTTCCCGCCTTGTTCGCCAATGACGACGCGCTGGCGAACGCCCTGCTTGAGAGCGGCACCGAGGTCTCCGACCCGCTGTGGCGGATGCCGCTGTGGAAGCCCTATGACGAAATGCTCGCCTCGGACGTCGCCGATCTGAGCAACATGTCCGAAACGCCGTTCGCCGGCGCGGTGACCGCCGCGTTGTTCCTCCAGAGGTTCGTTCCCGAGGGCATGGCCTGGGCTCATCTCGACACCTTCGCCTGGCGCCCCGCGGCCAGGCCCGGCCGGCCCAAGGGCGGCGATGCACTGGGCTTGCGCGCGGCCTGGGCCATGTTGTTAAATCGTTACGGACTCTAACGTTTCGGCGGCGGTACGGGCCACAATCGCGACGATATGCGAAACGAAAGTGATGCTGACTGGTTGTAGCTGCAACGATCCGGTCACAATTTTTTTTTGGAGCAGCAACAGTGGCAAACCAGGCCCTCAGGAGCTGGATGCAGACCCTGATCAGCTATGTGCGTTCGGGCCAACCCGATCTCACCAATCGGCAGATGGCGCTCATGCTGCTTGTCTACCTCACCCCCGGTCCGCACACCGTGCGCGGCCTCGCCAACCTTCTCGGCGTGTCCAAGCCGGTGATCACGCGCGCCTTGAATACGCTTGGCGCGCTCGGCTATCTGCGCCGGGTTCGCGACGAAAGCGATCGGCGCAACGTCTTCGTCGCGAAGACCAATACGGGGCAGGATTTCCTTGAAGGCTTCGAAAGCAATCTCGAGCAAAACAGCCCGGAGCGCCGCGCCCCGAGCGAAAACGGGTTCATCCTCCAGCACGGATAGGCATTTCACCCTCGACGGCCCGTCGCGCCTGATCGATTCCCGAATCCACGCCTGGCGCAAGGATCTGGCTGATATCGGCCTCGCCGGCTGTATTTTCGCGCCCCATTATGCCCGCCCGCTGCCTCGCGGCTGCGGCGCGCACGCGACCCTGGTCTGGCCCGGCGCGTCCACCGATGGGGACGCGGTTTCCGAGCTTCTCCCGGGCGAGGAATTCGGTGTTCTCGAATATGCCGGGGGATGGGCATGGGGCTTTTCCACCAGCGATCATGTCGTTGGCTATGTCGAAGCGATCGCCCTCGTCGACCCGATCGAGGCGACCCATTTCGTCTGTGAGAGAAGCGCGCCGGTCACCGCCGATTCCGCGATCACGTCGCCGGTCATCGCCACGCTGCCGATGGGAACACGTTTGCACGGCCATGAAGGCGGCGCCTGCCTTACCACCGAATATGGCTGCGTGCCGCTCAGCCATCTGCGCCGCGTCGGCGATCACGAGACCGATCCCGTCATCGTCGCGGAGCGGTTGCTTGGCGCGCCCTTCCTCGCCGGCGGCCGTGGCGCGGAGGGAATCGATGCTGCGGGATTGATCCAGCTCGCTTTCTCTCTCTGCGGGGTCGCCGCCCCGCGCCTGCTCGATCAGCTCGGCAACTTCGGCGATCCCGTCGCGGAGGAGGCATCGGCCCGCCGCGGCGACATCGCCTTGTTCAATGACGGGGCCGGACTGATGATCGACGACCTCCTGATGATCCACGCCAGCCGCGCCGCCGGCAAGGTGACGATCGAGCCGGCTTCGCTTTACGCCGCGGAGCGCCGCCGCGTCGCTGGCTGACGGTTGCATTCCACCTCCGGAACGATCAATCTCGGGCGCGGTGGGACAGAGGGGAGACGGACATGAACAATTTGATCGGGGCGCGCGCGCCCGCCTGGCTTCGCATCGTCGCGGGGCTTGGGCTGCTGTGGAATCTGTTCGGGGTCTATAATTATCTCATGACCGTCGGCGTCGTCGCTGGCGCCGACGCGGCGGCGGTGAGCGCGATGCCCGCATGGGTAACCGGCGCCTTCGCGGTGGCCGTATTCGGCGGCGCGCTCGGCTGCCTGGGCCTGTTGCTGCTCAGGAGCTGGTCGAAGCTGCTGCTGCTGGTTTCGCTTCTCGGCGTGCTCGCCATGGATTTATGGATGTTCGTGCTCTCCGGCCTCGGCGGCACGATGGCCGTCCCGGAACTGGGCGTGACCATCGCCGTGGTCCTGGTGGCCGTCCTCCTCGTGTGGCTGGCTTATTCGGCCGACAGGAAAGGCTGGCTGGCCTAGGGCCCTACATCTCCCCGCGCGCGCGGCGTATGGCGTACCAGCGCGCGACATTGGCCTGATGCTGCTGCAGCGTGTCGGCGAAGACGTGGCCGCCGCTGCCGTCGGCGACGAAATAAAGCGCATTGGTCGGCGCCGGATCGAGCACGGCGGCGATCGACTCCCGCCCCGGATTGGCGATCGGCCCGATCGGCAGGCCGGCGCTGCGATAGGTGTTGTAGCCGTTATTGGCGTCGAGCTCGGACTGGAGGATGCGCCGGCCGAGCGGCCGGCCGCGGGTGATCGGATAGATCACCGTCGGATCCGCCTGAAGCGGCATGCCGCGCCGTAGCCGGTTGCCGTAGACCCCGGCGATCAGGCGCCGTTCGGAGGCCTTGCCGGTCTCCTTCTCGACGATCGAGGCGAGGATGATCGCCGCCTCGGGACTGACCACGAGCGCGCTCGGCCTGCGTCCCGCCCAGAGCCGCGCCAGTTCGGAGCGCATCGCCGCCTGCATCCGGCCCAGGACCGCGGCGCGGCTTTCGCCGCGGCGGTAGCTGTAGGTGTTCGGCAGCACAGAGCCCTCGGCCGGGACATCGATGACGCCCGTCAGGAACGGCACCGCCATCAGCCGTGCATGGACCTGCACCGAAGGCATGCCCTCCGGTATCGTCACCATGCGCTGCACCGGCCGGCCGAATTGCAGCTGGTAGAGGATCGCCTCCGCGCTGATTCCGGCGCGCAGCTGGAACTCTCCGGACTGGACCGGCGCGTGCGCGCCGAACAGGCGGGCGAAGCCGCGGAAGGTGGTCGCGCTGCCGCGGATCGCGCCGGCCTGTTCTAGCTGTTGCGCCACCCGCGCGATGCTCGATCCCTGGTCCACCACGATCGTGATCGGCTGCGAGGTCGGCCCCGCCCCCGCCCAGAGCAGCCAGAATGCGCTTCCGGCGGCGATGACCAGCAGCGCCGGAATGATCAGCAGCAATGAGAGGCGCTTCATGCCTGGACCCTAGATCGCCTTCATCACCAGGCTTGCATTGGTGCCGCCAAAGCCGAAGCTGTTGTTGAGCACGGCCTTGACCTCGCGCTTGCGGGCCACGTGCGGGACGAGATCGACGCCTTCCGTGCCTTCGTCCGGATTATCGAGGTTCAGGGTCGGCGGCACGATCTGGTCGCGCAGCGCGAGGATGCAGAAGATCGATTCGACCGCGCCGGCACCGCCGAGCAGATGGCCGATCGCCGACTTGGTCGAACTCATCGACACCTTGCCGATCGCATTGCCGAACAGGCGCTTGACGGCGGCAAGCTCGATCGTGTCGGCCATGGTCGAGGTGCCGTGCGCATTGATATAATCGATGTCGCTTGGGCTCATGCCCGCTTTCTTCAGGGCCATCTCCATGGATCGATAGGCGCCGGACCCATCGGGGTGAGGCGCCGTGACATGATAGGCGTCGCCGGAGAGGCCATAGCCCACCACTTCGGCATAGATTTTCGCGCCGCGCGCCTTGGCATGCTCATATTCCTCGAGAACGACGACGCCGGCGCCTTCGCCCATCACGAAGCCGTCGCGGTCCTTGTCATAAGGCCGGCTCGCCTGTTCCGGCCGGTCGTTGTAGCTCATGTTGAGCGCGCGGGCCTGAGCGAAGCCGGCGATGCCGATCGGGCAGATCGTCGCTTCCGCCCCGCCCGCCAGCATGATGTCGGCATCGTCGTCACGGATCATCCGGGCCGCGTCGCCGATCGAATGCGCGCCGGTCGAGCAGGCCGTGACCACGGCATGGTTCGGCCCCATCAGGCCGTATTTTATGCTCACCTGGCCCGAGATCAGGTTGATCAGCCGCCCGTGCACGAAATGCGGCGAAACCCGTCCGGGGCCTTTTTCAGCGAGCAGGAGGCTTTCGCTCTCAATGCCCGGCAGGCCGCCGATCCCCGAGCCGATCGAGACGCCCGCGCGCAGCCGCGTCGCCTCGTCCATTTCGGTCAGGCCCGCATCCTCCAGCGCCTGACCGGCGGCGTCGAGACCGTAGATGATGAAGGGATCGACCTGCCGCTGGACCTTGTGATCGATCCTCTTGCTCGGATCGAAGCCATATTCATGGTCGGCGGGCTTCACCTCGCAGGCGATCGTGCATTTCTGGTTGCTGGCGTCGAACTTGGTGATCCGCCCGGCGCCGCTCTTCGAGGCGAGGATGTTCTTCCAGCTCGTCTCGACGTCGCCGCCCAGCGGCGTGACGAGGCCCAGACCGGTGACGACGACGCGGCGCATGCGCATACTCCCTAACGACAAACGGCTCCCCAACTAAGGCGGGGAGCCGTTTTTACAATGGGCCGGCTCGCTCACGCCAGGCGGCGGACGACCTCGAGAGGCCTCAGGCCTTGTTCTGGTCGATATAGTCGATCGCGTCCTTCACGGTCGTGATCTTCTCGGCGGCGTCGTCCGGGATCTCGACCCCGAATTCCTCCTCGAACGCCATCACCAGCTCGACGATGTCGAGGCTGTCGGCGCCGAGATCGTCGATGAAGCTCGCTTCCTCGGTGACCTTGTCCGCTTCGACGCCCAGATGCTCGACGACGATCTTCTTAACGCGGTCGGAAGTCTCGCTCATAGTCCACCTTTCCCTAGAGGCGTTTATCGTTGCCACCGCCCTAGCCGCTCCAAAGTGCAAAAGGCAAGTGGATCGGCATGTCGGCTTCGCGCCCGTCGCCTTGCCGTCCGCCGCCTATTCCATGCCGAGGCCGCGATCGATCCGCTCGATGATGACGAGGGCGGCAAGATAGCCGCCGATCATTCCGCCGTCCCGCTCCATCGCCTCGGCCGGCACTTCGCGTCCCGCCAGGGTTTGATAGACCGCTCCCATCGCCGCCTCGCTCATGCCCATGAATGCCGTCGTGCGGAATTCGATGCTCTGACGGGCGAACCAGCGGTCGAGGGCGGCCGAATCGATTCCCCTGGCCGCGAGCCGTGGCCCAAGCACCCGCCGGCCGAGAACGCCGATCGTGTAGGCGGCGGCGTCCGCGCGCCGGCGCGGTTCCCAATCCTGCCCCTCGGAACAGGCGTTCAACGGGCCGGTGATTCGCGCGACGGCCTCGGACGAGCCGCCGGTCAACGTATTCTCCACGATCGCCGTGACATCGTCGGCGGAAAGCCTTGCGACGATACAGGCGGAATCCTCCGGCGGGGCGGCCAACCCCGGCGACGCAAGCAACAAAGCGGCGAACGCGATCGGATACAGGCGCATAGTCCCTCCCCCTCGATCTTCAGGAATGACAGGTGAGCCCGCCCGGCGCCAGTCCCGGTCAGATCATCGCCATGCCGCCGTTCACGTGCACCGTCTGGCCGGTGACGTAAGCCGCTTCGCGGCTGGCGAGATAGATGCACGCGGCGGCGATGTCCTCGCCGGTGCCGAGGTCGCCGATCGGGATTCGGCCGAGCAGCGCCTGCTTCTGCGCCTCGGGCAGGTCTTCGGTCATCGCCGAGCGGATGAAGCCCGGCGCCACGCAATTGACGGTGATTCCGCGCGAGGCGACTTCCTGGGCCAGCGCCTTCGACATGCCGACCAGCCCGGCCTTGGATGCCGCATAATTGGCCTGGCCCGGATTGCCGGTCGTGCCGACGACCGAGGTCACCGAGACGATCCGGCCGAAGCGGGCGCGCATCATCGGCTTCAGCGCGGCGCGGCACAGCCTGAACGCCGCCTCCAGATTGACGCGGATCACGTCGGACCATTCGTCGTCCTTCATCCGCATCGCGAGATTGTCGCGGGTCACGCCGGCATTGTTGATCAATATGTCGAGCTTGCCCAGCGCCTCGACCGCCTGTGGAACCAGCGCATCGACCGCGGCCGCGTCGGAAAGATCGCAGGGCAATGCGACGTGGTCGCCGCCAAGCTCGCCGCGAAACGCCTCGAGCTTGTCCAAATTGGAACCGGAGACCGCGAGCCGCGCACCCTGCGCGGCCAGCCCCCTGGCAATGGCCGAGCCGATCCCGCCCGAGGCGCCGGTGACCAGAGCGGTCATTCCCGTGAGGTCGAACATATTCTTCTCCTTCAAGCGGGCGAAGCGTTGCCATTTCCCAACCGGGCGTGCCACCCCTTTTGCAAGCCCGTTTGATCCTGGTTGCGGCCCGGATTAACTGGGATGTGCACTATTGCTGGGGGAATAAGGGTGATCGATCGGCGGCACGTCGTGCTGGGTGGCCTTGCCGGGCTGGTCGCGCCGGTGATCGTCTCGGCCCAGGGGCCAGGCGGGGGGCCCGGCCCCGGCGGCCCGCCGGGTGGCGCGCCCCAAGGGCCTGCCGGCGGCGGGCCTGTCGCCGCGCAGCCGAATGTCCGGCGTGACGCCCCGCAGAGCGGCCAGCAAGCCGGGCAGCAGCCCGTCCAGGCCACGGCTCCGCAGCCGGCGCGAATCCAGGCGCTGATCCTCAGCCAGAGCTATCAGGGCACGCCCCGGTTCGCGCTGGCGAACACGACGCGCGACGCGGAGCTGATGGCGCGCACCTTCGAGCGGCTGCGATTCGATCAGGTCGTCCTGCAAAGCGACGGCAGTGCGGACGAAGCGCTTGCCCGGATCGTCTCTTATCTGGGCAGCGTCGACCGGGACACGATCGCGGTCGTCTATCTCGCCGGGCATGGCATGGAGATTGCCGGAGAAAATCTCCTGATGCTCGACGGTGGCGCCGTCTTTCTCAGCCTGCAGGCTCTGGTCCAGGCGCTGCAGGCGCGGGCCGGAGTCGCGATCCTGATCCTCGATGCCTGCCGCAACAATCCGTTCCAGGGCTTCGCCGGCGCCGGGGTCCAGGTCTCCCGGGCGATCTCCGCCGGCGAGGCTGAAGCCGTGCGGCTGCAAACGGTCAGCCTCGACGATCTGCGGACCAACTATTCGGACACGCTCGGCCGATTGCGCGCCTTTTCGGTGCAGGGCAGCGGCATCAAGATCGTCTTTTCGACCGATCCCGCCAACGTCGCCTATGACGCCGCCCGGGGCAGCCGCAACAGCCCGTTCGCTTCGGCTCTCGCCCGCCGCCTGCGCGGCCGGGAGAGCCTCGACGATATCGTCTCATTGACCACGGGCGACGTGATTCGCGCCACGCGCGGCGCCCAGTCCCCCTGGTCGCAGGGCTCGATCGACCGGCCGATCTTCCTGTCGGGCCATCGTCGGCGCGAGCAGGGCAGCTTTCGCTGAGCTTTCAGATCTCGCGGACAAGTGCGTCAATGTCGTCCATGGTGACGACGCTGCTCACCTGGACGTCCGGCGCGATGCGCTTGACCATCGGCCCGAGCACCTTGCCGCCGAACTCCACGAAATGGACGACGCCGGCTTCGGCCATCGCAGCGACGCTTTCGCGCCAGCGCACCCGGCCGGTGACCTGCTCGACCAGCAATTCGCGGATCGCGTCCGGATTTTCAACCGGAGCGGCGGTGACGTTGGCGTAGAGCGAGACCGACGGCGGCTCCATCGAAGCGCCGGCCAGCGCCTCGGCCATGGCGTCGGCCGCGGGCTGCATGAGCGGGCAGTGGAACGGCGCCGAGACCGGCAGCAGGATTGCCCTTTTCGCGCCTTTCTCCTTGGCGATGAGCAATGCGCGCTCGACCGCCGCCGTATGACCGGAAATGACGATCTGTGACGGATCATTGTCGTTGGCGATGGAGCAGATCTCGCCCTGCGCCGCCTCGTCGGCGATCGCCTGGGCGGTGGCGAGGTCGGTCCCGAGCAAAGCGGCCATCGCCCCCTGCCCGACCGGCACCGCCGCCTGCATCGCCCGGCCGCGCAGCTTGAGCAGCCGCGCCGCGGTGGCGAGATCGAACGAGCCCGCGGCGCACAAGGCCGAATATTCGCCGAGGCTGTGACCCGCGACGAAATCGGCCTTGTCGGCGAGATCGATGCAGGAGGCGCGCAAGGTCGCGAGGGCGTTGGCCATGATCGCCGGCTGCGCATTTTCGGTCAGCATCAGCTCTTCGGGTGGCCCTTCGGCCATCAGCCGCGACAGGTTCTGGCTCAGCGCTTCGTCGACCTCCTCGAAGACGGCGCGGGCCTGGATGCTCGCGCCGGCGAGTGCCGCGCCCATGCCGACCGATTGGCTCCCCTGCCCCGGGAAGATGAATGCGCGCATGGAAATCCTCCTGTTTCGAGGCGGCTGGTAGGCCAGCGCCGCTTCGTAACGCAAGGCGGGCTTGATTTTTCCCCGCCTTTCGGCCATCTGCCCCTCAGTCCGGGGCGGAGGCCATGCCTTCAGCCCCGGCTTTAGCTTTACGACGACAGCCGGAGGGGCGTCCGCAATGGGCGGCGTCAGCAATCGGCCAATAGAAGGAATAGCGCAGCATGCCGCTCTATGAGCATGTCTTTCTCGCGCGTCAGGACCTGGCCCAGGCCCAGGTGGACGCGCTGGCGGAAAACGCCACCAAGATCATCGAAGACAATGGCGGCAAGGTCGTCAAGACCGAGACCTGGGGTCTCCGCAACATTGCCTATCGTATCTCGAAGAACCGCAAGGCGCATTATGTCGCGCTGGATTTCGACGCGCCGCCGCCGGTCGTGGCCGAGCTGGAGCGCCAGACCCAGATCAACGAGGACGTCATCCGCTACCTGACCATCAAGGTCGACGAGCACGAGCAGGGCCCGTCGGCGATGATGCGCCGCGGCGACCGCGACAAGAGGCGCGACGACGACCGCGGCGATCGTGGTGATCGTGGCGACCGCGGTGGCCGCAGCCGCGGCCGTGACGATTACGAGATTTAAGGAAGGGATAGAGATATGGGCCGCCCATTTTTCCGCCGCCGCAAATCCTGCCCCTTCTCCGGCAAGGATGCGCCGCGCATCGACTATAAGGACGTCCGCCTGCTTCAGGGCTTCGTCTCCGAGCGGGGCAAGATCGTCCCGAGCCGCATCACCGCGGTGAGCACCAAGAAGCAGCGCGAGCTGGCCAAGGCGATCAAGCGCGCCCGCCATCTCGGCCTGCTTCCCTATGTCGTGAAATAAGGAGCGAGAGCGATGGACGTCATATTGCTCGAGCGCATCGAGAAGCTTGGTTCGATCGGCGACGTTGTGAAGGTGAAGAACGGCTATGCCCGCAACTTCCTCCTTCCTAACGGCAAAGCGCTTCGCGCCAACGAATCGAACCGCAAGGTCTTCGAATCCAATCGCGCGACGATCGAGGCGCAGAATGACGAGCGCCGCACCGCCGCCCAGGAAGACGCGAAGACGATCGACGGCGCCAAGATCCAGCTGATCCGCCAGGCCTCGAACGCCGGCCAGCTTTACGGATCCGTGTCCGCCCGCGATCTCGCCGAGGCCCTGGAGGCCCAGGGCCACAAGGTCGCCAAGAACCAGATCGTGCTCGACAAGCCGATCAAGGCGATCGGCGTCCAGGACGTGAAGATCGCGCTTCACCCGGAAGTGTCGGTCATGATCAGCGTCAACGTCGCCCGCTCGCCGGAAGAGGCCGAGCTTCAGGCGCAGGGCAAGGACGTGATGGCCGAGATGTTCGAAAAGGACGCCGCCGGCTTCATCGAGGATCGCGACCCGTCACTCGAGCCGGGCGAGATCGCTCCGGAGCCGGCCGCCGAAGCCGCCCCCGCCCCCGCCGACACCGAGGACGACGAAGCCTCAGCCTGAGGGCATCGCAAGACTATTCCCCTCCCCGGCGGGGAGGGGTTGGGAAGTGGGTTCGGCCGCCGAGAACGATCTCGAACGCCCGACACCCCCTCCTGCCCCCCTCAAGGGGGAGGATTTTAGATCTGAGATCGAAAAGAGCCGTCCGCGCCATGGCGCGGGCGGCTCTTTTCATTGCGCGGGTCGACCCTATGCTTCCGGCTGCTCCACAGGGACAAACCTCATGATCCGCAATCTCCTCGTCCTCCTCGCCTTCGCGGCCGCGCCGGCACTCGCGCAGGAGCTCAGCCCCGCCCACACCGCCCGGATCGACCGGCTCGTCGGCGAGGCACTGACCTCGACCGGCGTTCCCTCCGCCTCGATCGCGGTCGTGCGTGACGGCCGGATCGTGCTCGCCCGCGCTTATGGCCGGCAATCGCCCGACATCGCGACCGCAACGCCGGACGCGCTCTATCCGATCGCTTCCATCTCCAAGCAATTCACCGCCGCCGCGATACTGATCCTGCGCGACCAGGGCCGGCTTTCGCTCGACGACAAGGTCTCGCGCTACCTGCCCGGAATCACCGGTGGCGACCGCATCACCATCCGGCAGCTGCTCAGCCACACATCCGGCCTGCAGGATTACTGGCCGCAGGATTACAGCTTCGCGGCGATGGAGCATGACGTGACGCCGGCGCAGATCGTCGACCGCTGGGCGCGCAAGCCGCTCGATTTCGAACCGGGCACTTTGTGGCAATATTCGAACACCGGCTATGTCGTCGCCGGCATGATTGTCGAGCGGGTCTCGGGCCAGTCCCTGCTCGCCTTCCTGCAGAGCCACGTCTTCGCGCCGCTCGGCATGCATCCGATCGACCAGGACCTTGCGGTCGGGCCAGGCTTTCCGGTCGGCTACCGGCGCAACGCATTGGGGCCGGTGCGGCCTGAAAGGCCGGCCGGGCGCGGTTGGCTCTATGCGGCGGGCGAGCTTGCCATGACCGCCTCCGATCTTGCCCGCTGGGACATTGCCCGCATGGACCGCGCGCTGCTGCCCGCGCGCGACTGGGCGGAGCAGGAGACGCCGATCATCCTGACCAATGGCGTCTCGAGCAATTACGGCCTCGGGGTGAGCCTGCGCGACATCAACGGGCACCACGCCGTGCTGCATGGCGGCGAGGCGGTCGGCTTCCTGTCGACCAACATCGTCTTCCCGCACGATCGGGAAGCGATCGTGGTGCTGGTCAATGCCTGGTTCGGCAACGCCCACGACCAGATCGCGCGCGGCATCACCGATGTCCTGCATCCGCCGGCGGCCGGCGACGAGCAGGCGGTGGCGTTCGCGCGCGGCATCTACGATCAGCTGCGCGCCGGCCGGATCGACCGCTCCCTGCTGACCGAGGACGCGAATTATTATTTCACCGATCAGGTGCTGCGCGATTATGGCGCGAGCCTCGGTCCGCTCGGCGATCCGCAGACCTTCGCCGCCGCCGGCCCGGCCCGGCTCCGCGGCGGATTCGTCAACCGCAACTACACGCTGAGCTTCCCCGGACGGCAGCTCACCATCGTCACTTATGCCGAGCCGGGCGAGCGCGGGAAGATCGAGCAATTCCTGGTGATGCCGGGCGGTTGAGCCCCGCTGTCAAATTGCTCTCTCACCCCTTGTGGGGGAGAGCTGGAGAGGGGGGTGCGCGACAAAGTCGCGCGCGGCCCTGCGGGCCGCACCCCCCACCCAACCTCCTCCACAAAGGGGAGGAGTAAGCATCATCAAGTCCCGCACCGCCAGATCCCATCGAGCTCGACCTGCGCGCGCGCCCGCCGGTTGGTCACGGTGATCCGGCCCGGCCAGCTGCCGGCCGCGCCCTCGCCCGGGACAATTTCCCCGATCCGGCCGACGCTGATGCTGACCTGACGATCCTCGAAGAAGCCGCCGGTCGGGCCCGCGGGACTCGTATGCGTGAAATGGAGGAGGGTCCCCGCCACCCGCGCGATCGCATCGGAGGGGCTGACGGCGATCAGAGTCCGTCCATCGCGGCTGAAATCGCATTGCGGCGCGATCATGTTCGCCAGTTCGAGGTCGGGCCGCGTGAGCGGCTGCAGCCGCGCCGCGGCCTGCGTGTCCACCACCACCTGTTTCGGCGTCGACAAGCGCTGGATATCAGCCTCGTTGGCGCCGCCATGATTGGCGGTCGGCGTCTCCTGCGCCCCGCAACCGGCGGCCAGCAGGCACAAGGCGAGGCCAGGACGGAGCAAGGCCTAATAGCCCATCAGTGCGAGAACTTCGCGGCGGCTGCGCTCGTCGTCGCGGAAGACGCCCATCATCCGGCTCGTGGTCATCATCACCCCCGGCGTGCCGACGCCGCGCGCGGTCATGCAGGCATGGCTGGCCTCGATCACCACCGCTACGCCCAGCGGCTGCAAATTCTCGCAGATGCAGTCGGCGACCTGCGCGGTCAGCCGTTCCTGCACCTGCAGCCGCCGCGCGAATCCATGCAGCACCCGCGCCAGCTTGGAAATTCCGACGACTCGATCCTTGGGCAGATAGGCGATCGACGCCTTGCCGATGATCGGCGCCATATGATGCTCGCAATGCGACTGGAACGGGATGTCCTTGAGCAGCACGATCTCGTCATAGCCGCCGACCTCGTCGAAGGTGCGGCGCAGGTGGCGAGCGGGATCCTCGGCATAGCCCACGGCATATTCGCGCCAGGCCCGGGCAACGCGCGCGGGCGTGTCGAGAAGGCCTTCGCGGTCGGGGTCGTCCCCCGCCCAGCGGATCAGGGTCCGCACCGCCTGGCGGACCTCGTCCGGCACCGGGATCTTCTTTGGCTCGTCGACGAGGTCGCCGTCTTCGGGGTCGCTGCCGTGCATCACTTCGCTCCTCGAGGGGGCGAATACACGGCAGCGCCTCGATCGCCTAGAGCGCTATACGATGAGGCAGCCACGCATCTCGACCAGGGCTCGCGGGCGGATTTGCACCAAAAATCCTCCCCCACGGGGGGAGGGATGTGCAGGTCGCCATGTCCCCCGGAAATGGCTTCGGATCGCGGGGCGATCCGAACCTGCACATCGCCGCCGCAGGCGGTGGTGGAGGGGTGTCAGCGTAAAAGGATTATCCTCGGACGCTGATACCCCTCCACCACGCTACGCGCGGTCCCCCTCCCCTTTCAGGGGAGGATTTGGTGCGCCTGCGATTCGATCTGATCCATCCCACACTAGTCGTCGTCGCCGCGCCCGCGTCCGCGCCCGCGGCCCCGACCTTCGCCCCGGCCCTCGCCCCTGCCGCCGCCGCGGCCGCGACCATGACCGCCACCACCGCCCCCGATCGGGTCGTACGGATCGCTGTCGGAATAACCCAGGGTGGCGCATCCGGACAGCAGGAGCAGCGCGCCTGTCGCGGCCGCCCCACCACCGATGCTCCCCAGAAATGACCGCCTGCTGATGCTACGCGTCGCCTTCATTGGACTTCCCTCCCCGCTTCACTCACGCCCCTTCGGCGCATGGGCTTCGTGACAGGGACGAAATGAACGCTGTGTGTCGGAGAGTCGCAGCTTGCGTTCAGGTTTGCGGTCCACGCCCTCGGCCGGGTGGATCGGCATATTGACCCTGGTCGCGGTCGGTGATGCCGGCGCTGCCCGGCCCGCAGCGGCGTCCGCGCCAGGCCGGGTCCGCATTGACGCCGCTGTCGCTGTCGCTGCAGCCGCCATTGCCGCCATTGTTGCCGCCGCGCCGGCCGCGCCCGGCTGGATCGGCATTGGGCCCGGTGTCGCTATCGCTATAGCCGCCGCCATTGCCGCCACGGCCCCGTCGCCCGCGCCCCGCCGGATCGGCATTGGGCCCGCTGTCGCTGTCCGAATAGCCGCCCTGGCCGCCGCGGCGGCCCTGCCCCGCGGGATCGGCATTGGGGCCCCTGTCGCTGTCGGAATAGCCGCCCTGGCCGCCGCGCCGTCCCTGTCCCGCCGGATCGGCACTGGGCCCGGAATCGCTGTCGCTATAGCCGCCGCGTCCACCGCCATTGCGACCCTGGCCGGCCGGGTCGGCGCCGGGACCCGTATCGCTGTCGCTGTAACCGCCGCCGCCGCAATTTCGTCCGCTCCCTGCCGGATCGGCATATTGGCCGCCATCGCTGTCGGTGCAGCCGCGGCGCGGCCGTCCCCAGCCGCCGAAGCCGCGGCCGCCGCCGGCCGGATCGAACGGGTCGGCATCGGTATTGCCGGTGCCGTAGCCGTAGCCGACGCAGCCGGTGAGAGCGAGGAACGACCCCGCCATCGCGGCGCCGGCGCCGACACGGCCGAGGAACGAACGCCTGCTGATCTTGCGGCTCGGTTTCATCCCACTCTCCCCTTGTTCAGGCTCATGGTCATGCCGCGCCGCGAGTCGCGCAAGCGCATTCGTGGCTCAATGAGAATGAACGGACCTTGACCGTCAATGGCGGCGATGGCGTTGGCCGCCGCAACGGCGGCCGTGGCCCGGCGGATCGGCGCGGCGACCATGATCTCCGTCGGAGCAGGGCGGCTCCCGCCCATAATCGCCGTCGGGCACGTGGCGCGGCTCAGCCGGCGGATCGTAGGGGCGCTCCTCGATCGGCCGCGCGACGCATCCCGCCACGGCAAGACCCGATGCGCCCGCGACCGCGCCGAGAAAGGAACGCCGGCTGATCGTCCGAACGGGCTTCATGAGCTCCCTCCCGCCTTCCTTGAACCTTGGTGGCAGGACGAAAATGAACGGCGCACTAACCAGCCCTTCGCCTGGCTTGGGCTGGCAAGCCGGCGGGCTTGGGGAGACGGTCCGACTCGTCAGGGGAAGCTTCGGCCGTCGTCGGCGGCGAAGCGCCGCTCCGCTTCCTGCCGGGCGGTGCGATAGACGATGTACATCGGCAGGCCGATCAGCAGGCTGATCACCGCCCAGGAGGTGATCCACGTCTTGAGCAAGACCGAGAGGACCAGTGCGGAAGCGCCGACGGCGATGCTGATCAGCATGCCGTTCTCCGCGCCCCTGGCGAAGGCGAACCAGGCGCCGCCCGCTGCATCGCGCAGCCCGCAGACGCCCTTGTGATCGATCACCTTGAACAGATAGAAGGGCCCCTTCGTCCCGGGCTGCAGCCGCTCGGCGAGACTCTTGTCGGCGACGATCCTGGTCAGCACCTCCTCGCGCCCGTCGGCGAGCCGGAACCGCAGCCGTTCATAAGAAGTGGCTCGGGCATAGCTGCGTTTGACCACCGCTTCTTCGAGCGTCCCGTCGATCGTCGAAACCGCCATGACCGCCTCCCCCACAACGTCGACGTGCCCGGCTTGCCAGCCGAAGCCGCATAGTGGCGTAGGCTGGTGACCCCGACAGGATTCGAACCTGTGGCCCTCAGATTAGGAATCTGATGCTCTATCCTGCTGAGCTACGGGGCCTTCGCCGTCCGCGCGGTTTGGCGGAAGCGTTCGGCGAGGTCAATTCTCCGTCCCGGGATCCGGCACCGGGAACGGCAGGGGCGCGATCGGTATTCCCTCGTCGCGCAGGCTGGCCGCATCGGCCGGAGTGGCGCGTCCGTGGATCGCGCGCGCTTCGCTCTCGCCGAGATGGATGGCGCGCGCTTCCTCCGGGAAGCGGTCGCCGACATGCTCGCTCTTCTCGAGCAACTTCTTCTGGACCTCGGCCATGCCGGCCAGCGCAGCCTTCATCGCCTCGGGCGGGAAGTCACCGCTCTGGTTTCCCTTCGCCCCGACGCGCGGCGCCATCGGGGCCTTGTCGACGTCGGCCGCGCCACAGATCGGGCAGGAGACCAGGCCGCGCGCGGACTGGGATTCATAATCCTCGCTCGATCCGAACCATGCTTCAAAAACATGACCTTGCGAACCGCACCTGAGATCGAAAATGATCATCGAGTGGTCAGCGCCCCACGCTGCCCAGCCGGGTCCGGGGGATTGGGAGATGCGTGCTGCCCCGCAGCCCGCAGCCATGACGGGGTCATGGCGCGTCTCCCAATGGCGGCTCGATGATTCCGCGCAGATGCTCCGGCGGCGGGATCGGCCGACGGTGCCAGATCGCCGGCAAACGCGCGCGCACCTCTTCGACCGCGCCTGGCTCCAGGTCCGCAAAGCCAAGGCCGGGCTCCTCACCACCCATGTCGAGCAGCACCCTGCCCCACGGATCGACGACCAGCGAATGCCCGTAGGTCGTCCGCCCGTCCTCGTGGCGGCCGACCTGGGCCGCGGCGATCACGAACGCGCCCGCTTCGATCGCCCGTGCCCGCAGCAGCACGTGCCAATGCGCTTCCCCGGTCGGGACCGTGAACGCCGCCGGGATGCTGAAGGCGGTCGCGCCATGATTGCTGAGCGCGGAATACAGGTCGGCGAACCGGAGGTCGTAGCAGATCGAGAGGCCGAGCGGTCCGATCGGCGTATCGACCAGCGTGGCATGCTCGCCGCCGCGGTAGGAGGCCGACTCGCGCCAGCTTTCCCCAGTGGGCAGATCGACGTCGAAAAGGTGGATCTTGTCGTAGCGGGCGCGGATTTCGCCCTTGTCGTCGATCACGAAGCCGCGATTGACCAGCTTGCCGCCGGGTGCGCCGGTCAGGGCCAGCGAGCCGATATGGACCCAGATGCCGGCCTTGGCCGCGGCGTCGCGCACCGCCAGCAACACGGGGTCGTCACCCTCTCCATGGAGGTGCGCCGCCGCCCGTGACTTGTCCCGGTCGAGCAGCCCGCTCATCTCCGGCGTGAACAGGAACTCCGCCCCTCCGGCGGCGGCCTCGGCCACGCGCCTCACCAGTTCCGCGGCATTGGCGGCCGGGTCGAGCCCGGTCTGCGCCTGGAACAGCGCGATCTTCATGCGCCGGCGAGCATGGGATCGAGCTGTCCTTCGCCCTCGAGTGCGTGCAGATCGTCCGATCCGCCGATATGCCGGCCATCGATGAAGATTTGCGGCACGGTGGTGCGGCCGTTCGCCCGCTCCAGCATCTCGGCCCGCTTGGGCCCGCCGAAGGTGATGTCATATTCCTCGTATTCGGCGCCCTTCCCGTCGAGCAGCCGCTTGGCGCGCGCGCAATAGCCGCAAAAAGCCTTGGTATAGATCTCTACGCGCGCCATCCTTGTCTCCTTCACTGGAGGTGAGAGCCGCAAGGCTCCATGTCAATGTCCAGGCGGACAACGCACGTGGGTCTGGTCCTGTTCAAGCCTTCGCCGAAGCCGGGCTCCCGACAAGACGCGCGAAACCCTCGGCTTCGACGATGCCGAGGAGCGAGGCGAGCTCGTCATGCCCCTCCTCTCCCGGCCGGAACAGACCGAAGCGCGCGACAGCGCGCATGCGCAACGGTATCAGGACGATCGGGCAGGCGACCGGCAGCAGCCGCCCGCCGCCGCCGGCCTGGAGCGTGTTGAGGATCCCGCACAAGGCGCGGGCGATGTTCGGACGGCTGAGGATGGCGAGCCGGAACTGCCCTTCCTCGCGGGTGACCAGGTAGACGTGACTGGACTGGTTCGGCAGCGCGACGTCGCCGCGCTGGGTGTAATCGGCGTCGGCGCGTTCGGATTCGCGAAAGACGAGGTGCGCCTCCTCGGAGTCCCAGAGGATCGAGGTGCAATAAGCGTAAAGCGCCTGGTCGATGCCGAAGGACGGCCGAACCGTCAGATAGTCGCCTTCGAGCCACCGCACCGCCTGGCGTGCATAGGCGCCAAGCTCGTCCGGCGCGATATTGCCGCCCCGCTCGTCCGGATCGCGGCCGCGTACGCGGAGCGCGAGGCCGAGCGCGCTCTCGATCCGAACCAGGGTCGCGGTGGTGAAGCGCCGCTGGCCGGCAAGGCCCTTTTCCAGGGTGGAAAGGCTGATCCGCGCTTCGTCGGCAAGCCATTGCCGGGTGGCGCGGCGGCGGCCCAGCTCCTCGCGGATGCGGTCGGACATGGGATCGCTATATTCCCGCATCTTCCCCTTATCTCCGCGTACCGCCGTACGAATCGGTACGATGTATCAAGCCGGGGCCGCCTGCAAGAGGCATTGGAACATTTGGGGCACAAAAGTTGAATCAGGCGCCGTGCTCGTCCCGCACCACGCGGGCCCAGCACAGCACGTCGACCCGTGCCGCCCCGGCCCGCCGCAATATGCGCGCACAGGCGCCGGCGGTGGCGCCGCTGGTGTAGACGTCGTCGACGAGGACGACCGCCCTTCCCGTCAGATCCGCCTTGCGCTGCGGATTGATCCGGAAGGCGCCGCGCACCGCTTCCTTCCGCTCGCGCGGACCCATGTTGCGCAGCACTGGCGTGGGCTTGACCCGCTCGACCAGATCGAGCCGGGTCTCCAGCCCGGCGCGCCGCGCCAGCGCGCCCGCGATCAGCGCCGCCTGGTTGTATCCGCGCCGCCAGATCCGCCAGCGGTGGAGCGGCACCGGCGCCAGGACCGGCGCGGCCGATGCATCGAGATGGCGCTCCATGAAGCGCGCCATCGTCTCGGCGACGCCGGGCCGCCCGCCATATTTGAGCTTCAGCGCCACCGTCCGGGCGATGTCGCCATAGGCGACCGCGGCGCGAAGGCGGTCGTAAGCCGGCGGCTCGGCCATGCAGCGGCCGCAGATCACCTCCGCTGCCTCGCCATAATCGAACGGCAAGGCGCAGCGCGCGCAGCAGGGCTGGCCGAGAAAGGTCAAGGCGGACCAGCAGTCGAGGCAGAAGCGATGCGGCTCGTCCGTCACCGTGCCGCAGCCCGGGCAGCGCGGCGGCAGCGCGAAATCGAGGATCGGACGCAACGCGCTTCGCGCCAGGGCCAATGCGGCGGGCATGGCGAGAGGCTAGGCGATATCTCTGTTCGGCCTCAAGTGCCTTCGAGGTACTTCAACAGGCTCAGGACGGATGATGTTTTTAGTCCTCCCCCTTGAGGGGGAGGGTTGGGAGGGCGTGTCGGGCGTTCGAGGTTAACTTCAGACGCCGAACCCCCTCCCCAGCCCCTCCCCTCTGGGGAGGGGAGCTGCGCCGGCGCCACACGACGCACCCAAGGCCCACACCGTCGGTTGACAGCCAAGCCAATCCCGCCCATTTCGCCCGCGGCGGCCCGATGGCGGAGTGGTTACGCAGAGGACTGCAAATCCTTGCACGCCGGTTCGATTCCGGCTCGGGCCTCCACCCAGTTCCAGCTAGATCGCTTCAGTCAACTTGCGATCATTGCGAGCGGCCCCGCGCCTCGATGGGCCAGATCGCAATCAAGGTGTCGCCCCTGACGACGTGATAGTGATCGTAGAGATTCACCGTGGGATCGCAGTGCGGGACCGCGCAGGTGATCACCGCGCCGACCTCGAGCGCATTGCCCGGTCCGAGCGCCAGCCTGCCATGTTCATCGCTGATGATCGCATAGAGCGTGCCGTCGGGCGCCCCTGCCACGATCCGCGGCGGCCCCGCGTCGGTGGCGAATGCCTTGAGGCCGGCATCGGCCGTCGCGATGCCGGGCACATTGGCGCTGATCACCGTCGTCTGGACGAAAAGCGAGGTGCTGAACGGCACGCGCTCGCCGCCCATTTCCCAGACGTCGTTATATTGGACGTCCATGAACAGATAGGACCCGGCCTGCAGGTCTGTCAGCGCGCGCGCGCGGGGATCCAGATCGAACGTCCCGGTGCCGCCGCCGGTCACGATCGGGCAGGCGAAGCCTTTTATTTCGAGCGCCGTGCGAATGCGGGCGAGAATCTGCATCACCTTCCGGGTCCCGGCTTCGCGGGCGCTCCGGTCATGGACGTGCATCAAATGGCCGGCATAACCCTGAATGCCGGCGAATTGGAGGTCCGGCATGGTGGAGATCGCGCGGGCGAGGGCGAGCGCGCCTTCCCCCGGCTCGATGCCGGTGCGGCGCAGCCCGACCTCCAGGTCGATCAGCACCTTGAGTGGTTTGCCCGATGCCGCCCCCGCGGCGGCGAGGCTTTCCGCATTCGCCACGCTTCCGGTGACGATCATGAGGTCGGGGCACAGCCGATTGACGTCGGCGAGACGCCGGCAGCCTTCCTGGGTCACCACCGGCGACGTGATGAGAATCGATCCGATCCCTCCGGCTGCGAAGACCTCGGCTTCGCCGAGCTTGGCGCAGCATATGCCGATCGCGCCTGCCGCCAGCTGGCGCCGGGCGATCTCGATCGACTTGTGGGACTTGGCATGCGGCCTCAATTGTATCCCCTGCTCCTGGCACAGCCGCGCCATGCGCGCGATATTCTCTTCGAACAGGTCGAGATCGAGGATCAGGCTCGGCGTATTGAGCTGCCAGCGTCCGCCCGGGACGTCGAGGAGATGCGCGTTGACCCCGAGAAAGGGCTTGCCGACGTACTGAACCATCACAAGCCTCTACTTTCTAGCGTGTCAGCCAGGACGGCACATTTTCGTCGGCAAGATAGGCCTCGGTTCCGCGCCGCGCCCGGACCACCGCCCAGTCATTGCCGTCGACAAGCACCTCGGGCGCCAGCGCCCGCGAATTGTAGGTGCCCGCCATGGTGGCGGCGTAGGCGCCGGCCGTGCGGATGACCATCAGATCGCCGGCTGCGACCCGGTCCAGCCGGCGGGCGACCGCGAACACGTCGCCGCTCTCGCAGATCGGGCCGACCACGTCGGCGATCATCTGCCCGCTCTTGGGTTCGACCGCGCCGATCTCGTGCCATGCGTCGTAGAGGCTCGGCCGCATCAGATCGTTCATCGCGGCATCGACGATCAGGAACGGATTGTTCACGCCGGGCTTGATGCGGATCACCGCGGTCAGCAACAGGCCGGCATTGCCCACGATCAGCCGGCCCGGCTCGAATATGAGCCGCACGTCCCAGCCGCGGGTCAGGCGCGTCACCATCGCACCATAATCTTCGATGCTCGGCGGTGGTGGTGAAGAGGGATCGTATCGAATGCCGAGCCCGCCGCCGAGATCCGCAGTGGCGATCTCATGCCCCTGCCCGCGCAGCGCGGAGATCATCGCTCCCAGCTTGCCGATCGCGGTTTCCAGCGGTGTCAGGCTGGTGAGCTGGCTGCCGATATGCACCGCCAGCCCCCTCAGCTCCAGCCCCGGCAGATCGCGCAGCGCCGCACAGGCCGCGGGCGTTTCGTCGATCGGGATGCCGAACTTGTTATGGGCCGCGCCGGTCGAGATCTTGGCATGCGAGCCGGCGTCGACATCGGGGTTGACCCGAAACGCCACCGGCGCCGTCACGCCCATCGACAAAGCGATCTGCGAGAGCATCTCGGCCTCCGGAAAGGATTCGAGATTGAACTGGAAGAGACCGCTCGACAGCGCGAGCCGCATCTCGTCGGCGGTCTTGCCCACACCGGAGAAAACGATCCTGTCTGGCGCGATCCCGGCCGCGATCGCGCGGTGATATTCGCCGCCGGAGACGACATCGGCGCCGAGGCCCTCCGCCGCCAGCGTGGTCAGCACGGCGATGTTGGGATTGGCCTTGACGGCATAAGCGATCAGCGGGTCCTCCAGGGAGGACAAGGCAGCGCGCAACGCGCGCGCCTGGCTCCGCATCGCATTGGCCGAATAGACGAAGACAGGAGTCCCGACTTCGCGGGCGATGGTCGGGAGCGGCACGTCCTCACAGTGGACGACGCCGCTCCGCAGCTCGAAATGATCCATCGGCCCTCCGGCGCTGCTCCTGGCGCTTACCGCGTCCGGATCCGGATGCCGACGCGGAACTGGCGGCCGAGCAGGTCGGAAAAGGTGCTGTTCGCCGCAAGGCCCGTTTCCGGAACGAGGATCGGCCCGTCATTCAGCACGTTGGTGACGTTGATGAAGAACTCGCCCCGCCCTTCGCCGAGCGCGTCGAACCGCATCGTCGCGTTGAGGTCGAAGTACAGCGCGCCCTTGACGTGGTTGTTGTCATAGGTCGGGAACTGCGTCGTCGAGACTGGGCAGGTAGTCTGGCATTCGATCGCGTTGGCCAGGTACCGACCCGAGCTCACGCCGCGCGCCACGCCGGTGATCGAGTAGTTCCGCGCTTCATAAGTGGTGCTGAAACGGTAGAGCCACGTCGGCGTGCTCGCCTGGCCGCCATTCGCGCCGACCGTGTTGACCGGAACGGTGCCGACAATGCCGGTGTCGGCGAGATTCTCGATGTAGCGCGTCGCCGTGCCCTTCAAGAGGAAGCTGCTGCCGTTGTCTAAACGCATGCGGTAGGCCGCGTCGAAATCGATGCCGCGAACGAGGCGGCGCACGAAGTTGAACGGCTGCGTGCGGATCAGGAGGTATGGGTTGTTCGGCTGCGAACGGACGGGATCGTTGGTGATCGCGTCGCAATATTCCTGGCGGCCCTCGTCGCAGCGGTTGACGGTCTCCTGAGCGCTGATGGAGTCGATCGCACCATCGAGGTCGATCCGGAAATAATCCACCGAGGCGGTGAACCCGGGCAGGAAGCGCGGCGAGACGACCGCGCCCACGTTCCAGGAATCCGCCCGTTCCGGCTCCAAATTCGGGTTGCCGGTCGTCAGGCCCGAATAGCTGAAGTTCTGCGGGCCATTCAGCAAGTCGGGCGTGAATCTCGGATTGCGCACGGAGTCACTGTTCGCGGTGCCGGCCTGGTAGAGCTCGTTGAGGTTGGGGGCCCGAATGTCGCGCGAGCGCGTCACGCGGAACCTTATATCCTCGATCGGTGCCCAGGTCGCACCGAGCTTCCAGGTCGTGACGTAGCCCGAATTCGAATAATCGGTCGCACGCACGGCGCCGTTGAATTCAAGCCCGAAGCCGAGCGGCACGACGGTCTCGAGATAGGCTTCCTTCACGTTGTAACGGCCGGTGAAGGGGAGGTAGTTGCCGACAGACCAGCGATTGGTCGTCGTGCCGTTGGCATTGATGATCGGCTGGAACTCGGCCGGCACGGTGCCGCGGATCTGCTCCTTGCGATACTCGGCGCCGACGGCGACGCTGACGTCTCCCGCCCAGGTCGCGAAGGGCGTCAAAGAGAGGTTCACGCCGGCGACGGACTGCTCCAGCGTTTGTTCGCGATACGGATCGCCGAGCGAGTAATCGATCGCCGCCGGATTGGCGACGCCGAAGCCGAGTCGGTTCAAGGGCACGCAGCTCGGATCGTTGTTCGTCGTGATGGCATCGACGTTGATCAGGCACTGGATGGAGCCCGCGGCATAGCCGCCGGCATTGCCCGCCGGCGCGAAGGCCGCGTTGGTGGCATTGGCGAGATTGGTCAGGTTCTGGATGTCGCGCAGCTGCTCGCGAACATCGGAACGGCTGTACTGCACATAAGCGTCCCAGCGGGCAGGCTTGCCGAACGCGTTGAAGCTGCCGTCGGCGCCCAGAACGTAGCGCTGCACCTCGCGCTGGTTGTTGATACCGCGGAACGGCAGGTCGGCGCCCGTCGAGGTGACGGCGATGCTGGTGATGCCGGCAAGCTGCTGCGCGCCGAGCGTCTGCAGCGCAAAGGCGTTGCAGGTGATCGGCACGGGGTTGGACGTGCAGCCCGTCGTGTTCAGCGTGTAGGAGCCGAGGTTGGGCCCCGCGTTGAAGAACACTTCCTGGTGATTGAAGGAGCCTTCCGCGAAGACCTCGACATTGTCTAAGACCTCGAAGCTCAGGCGGCCGAAGAAGCCGTAGCGATCGTCGCGCGGGGTGAGGCCGATCCGGCGGCCCGAATCGTTGAGGAAGGCATCGGGGCCCTGCGTGCGCGTGGTCACAGCGGCGCCGCCGAGGGCCGGGAAGTTGTAGCCATTGCCGTATTGGAACTGCCGGACTTCGCCGCCGCCGACGAAGTAGAGGCCGCGCAGCCGGTTCGCGACACCCCCGGTGGACGCGGTGATGAGGCCGCCGGGCGCCTGGTTCGCAACGCCGATGCCGCGCAGCGTCGTCAGAAACTGCGGCACGGAGGAGTTGGTGGTGGCATTATAGGCCGGGTTGGTGACTGCCACATAGCCCGTGTGGTTCCAGGGGCGATCGTTCGGGTCGACCGAGAAGATGCCGTCCTGATGCGCGATTTCCGCGTTGAAGATGACGTGGCCGCGGCCGCCCGCGAACGAGGTGCCGCCGGCGAGGCTGCCCGAATAGTTGAAATTGTCGCCAACCGTGGTGACTCCGATGTCGCCTTCGGCGCGCAGGCCTTCGAACCTCCTGTTGAGCACGAAGTTGACCACGCCAGCGACGGCGTCCGAACCGTAAGCGGAGGACGCGCCTCCGGTGACGACCTCGACCCGCTCGACGAGGGCCTGCGGGATGGTGTTGATGTCGACCCAGCCAAAGATCGTCGAACCGACCGAGCGGCGGCCGTCGATCAGGATCAGCACGCGGCCTTCGCCCAGATTGCGCAGATTGAGCGCATTGATGCCGGCCGAGCCGTTCGAGATGTTGAGGCGCGAGTTGGCGGGCTTGGTCGAACCGGCGAGCTGCGGCAGCTGGTTGACGAAGTCGGCGATGTTGTTGGTCGGCGACGTGTTGTCGATGTCATCGCGGGTGAGGACGCTGAGCGGCGTCGGCGACTGGAACCCGTCGCGTATGACGCGCGTGCCGGTCACGACGATATCCTCGCGGCGGCGCTCCTCGGCCGCTGCCGGGTCGGCCGGTTGCGTGCTCGCGGCCTCGGCCGGCTGGGCGGTCGCGACTTCGGCGGCATGAGCCGATGCGGCGCTCGCAAATGCGAGGGTGGTGAAAGCGGTCCCCGAAAAGAGAGCCATTCTCAGTGACATGGATGCGCGCATTGAATCTATCCCCCTTAGCCAGCGGCCAGAGGCCATTAAGAAACAATAATGTTGCAGTGCGCCATAGTTTCTGTTGGCCAATCCATAACCTCCCGCCATCTTGCCGCCGAATGCCGTGCATGTGTGATAGCGCCGCAACAGTGGATGCGGCCGGCCAGGCCGTTTAAGGGGGGAGCGATGGCGTCACAGGTCCAGAGCAGCGCCGTCCCGGCCCCGGTCGTCCCGAGGGGATTCGGCCGCCAGGCGCTTTACGTGCTGCTCGGCTTCTCCGCCGGCCTGCCCTTCTACATGTTCTCCACCGTGCTCTCGCTCAGGCTGCAGGCGCACGAGGTCGGCCTGGTGGTCATTGGCTTCTTCGCCTGGGTGCAGCTGCTGCCGACCTTCAAGTTCCTGTGGGCGCCGTTGCTCGACCGCTTCGAGGTGCCCGGATTCGGCCGCTTCTGGGGCAAGAGGCGCGGCTGGATCATGCTCGCCCAGCTCGGCATCTTCGTCTCGATGGCGGTCATGGGGCTCAATTCCTCGGACCGGAATCTCGGCCTCACCGCCTTGTTCGCGGTGCTGCTCGCCTTCTGGACGACGACGCTCGAAATCGCCGCCGATGCATGGCGGATCGAGCTGGCCCCCACCCAGGAGGAGCAGGGGCCGATCGCCGCCGCCAATCTGTGGGGCTATCGCACCGCCATGGTCGCGGCCGGCAGCGGCGCCGTTCTGCTCGCCGATCTGCCCGCCTGGGGCTGGACCGGCGCCTATCTCGTCATCGCCGCGATCGCCTTCCTGCCATTTCCCTTGCTCGCCTCGATGCGGCCGGACCCGGGTCATGGTGGCAGCCGCCTGCGGGCGCTGGCGCTCGGCCTCGGCGCCGGCGCGATCATCCTCGGCGCCGCAACCGTGGCCGTCGCTGCGATCGGCTGGCTGCTGCTCGAGGGCGCCTCCGGCATCGGCATCAGCGGGCAGACCAACGTCACCCCGGTCGTGCTGGCCATCTGCATGGTGCCCTTCCTGATCATGGCGGCGGCGCTGCCCAAGATCCGCAAGCTGCCGCCGACGGCGCCGGCGCGACGCTCGATCGCGATCGGGCCCTATGTCGATTTCTTCTGGCGCTACGGCTTCATGGCGCTCGCCCTGATGGCCTTCGTCTCGGTCTACCGCATGGGCGACGTCCTCGCCCTCAACCTGTCCAAGCCGATGATCCGCAATCTCGGCTATTCGCTCACCGATATCGGCCTTGCCGATTCCTATGTCGCGCTGATCGCTAGCATCACCGGGGTCGGCCTGGGCGGCCTGATGGCCGCGAAATGGCCGCAGGGCTGGACGCTCGTCATCGGCGCCTTCTTCGCCGCGCTCGGCAATTTCGCATTCGTCTGGCTGGCCCATCAGCCGGTCGACGGGTTTGCCCTCTATATCGCCACGGCCGCCGACCAGTTCGGCAACGGCATGGCCGGCACGGTGTTCGTGGTCTACCTCTCCTTGCTGGTGAACCCGCGCTACCCGGGCGCGCAATATGCCTTCCTGTCGGGCTTCGCCTTCCTGCTGCCGCGGCTGCTGTCCGGCGCCGGCGGGGCGATCGTCCAGACGTTCGACCGGGCCGGCTATCCGGGCTTCGACATGTTCTTCATCCTGTCCGGCGTGGTGAGCCTCGCCGCGCTCCTGTTCCTGCCGCTCATCATCCGGGCGCGGCCGCGGCCGGCGGACGATTTGCCATGATCGACTTAGTGGTGGAACGGGCCTTCGCGCCCGCTGCGGAGGCGGTCGCCGCGGGCCGCATCCCGGGCGCGATGCTCGGCATCGTCTCCGCCGACGGGGGCCGGGCGATCCGCCTCGCCGGCATGGCCGCCCTGGTGCCGGAGCCGGAGGCGCTGACCGAAGACCATTGGTTCGATCTCGCCTCGGTCTCGAAGGTGATCGCCACCACCCAGATGATCCTGAAGCTGGCCGACGAGGGCCGCATCGATCTCGACCGGCCGCTGACCGACGCCATTCCGGACCTGCGCCAATATGACCCCGCAAATGCGCCCGAGCGCGCGCTGACCTTCCGCGATTGCCTCGCCCACCGCACCTTCCTGCCGGCGGTCGAGCCGATCTACACCTATGACGGCGATCCGGACCGGCTGCGCGCCTTCGTGCTGCAGCGGGCCTGGCGCCACGGACCGCCGGTCTATTCCGACATCAACTTCATCCTGCTCGGCATCGCCATCGAGCGGATCACCGGCGCCCTCCTGTCGCAATGGCCGCTCGGTCCGGGCCTGGGCTTCGGCCCGCCGCCCGGCCCCGCCGTCGCCACCGAGGCCTGCTCCTGGCGCGGCCGGGTCATGAAGGGCGAGGTCCATGACGAAAATGCCTGGGCGCTCGGCGGCGCGCCCGGCCATGCCGGCCTGTTCGGCACAGTGGCCGGCGTGCTCGGCTTCGCCGCCGGCCTGCTCGACGGCAGCGGCGCGTCGCCTGCCATGCTCCAGGCGATCCGCACGCCGGTCCACGAGCACCGCACCTGCGGCTGGGAGCGGCGCTTCGCCGGCTGGCATGGCGGCGATGCCTGCTCGGAACAGACGATCGGCCATACCGGCTTCACCGGCACCGGCCTGTGGGTGGATTTCGAGCGCGGCCTGGCCTGGACGCTCCTGACCAACCGGGTCCACCCGACCCGCCATCGCGAGACCGGGATCGTCGAGCTGCGCCGCGCCACCGGCGACGCGGTGGCCGCGGCCTGGACCGCCGCCTAATTCTCCACCGCGATCAGCACCAGCGCCGCATCCATGAACCGCGTCGCGCCGCCATCCGCGGGAACGTCATTGGCGAACATCGAGAAGATCAGGGTCCGGCCGCTGTGCGCGACCATGTAGCCGGACAGGGCATTGGTCGCATTGAGCGTCCCAGTCTTGGCGAAAAGCCTCCGCTCCAGCGCGGTGCCGCGGAACCGGCGGGAAAGGGTCCCGTCCACGCCCGCGACCGGCAATGTCGCGCGCCACGCCGCGCCCCATGGCTGCGTCGCGGCCCAGCGCACCAGCGCCGCGGCGGCGCGCGGCGCGACCCGATTGTAGCTCGACATGCCCGATCCGTCGGAGAGATCCCAGCCGGTCCGCGGCGCCCCCGCGCGCGCCATCGTCGCGGCGATCACCGCGACGCCGTCCTCGATCGATCCGGAACCGCCGATCAGGCCCAGGCGGCGGATCATCAGCTCGGCATGCAGATTCTGGCTGACCTTGCTGATCAGGGCCAGGTCCTCGGCAAGCGGCGGCGGCGTCAGGCGGGCCAGCGGCTCCGCTTCGGGCGGCCGTGAAGCCGGCACGCCGCCCCGGCGCGCCGGGTCGTCCGCCGGCGTCAGCCGCCGGTGCCGGACTTCGACCTCGCCGGTGACCGTGACGCCGCGCGCCTGAAGCAGCGTGCGAAGCCGCCAGGCCGCGAAATGTGCGGGGTCGTCGATCCCAAGCCGAAGCGTTTCCGCCTCTGCGCCGGCCGCGATCGTCCCGGTGAGGCGCAGACTTCGGCTCCCCGGCATCCGGTGGAACTCGAGCTCGGTCGCTCCGCTCGCAACCGTGGTCGCGAAATTCTGCACCTCGTAATAAGGCAGCATGTCGAATGTGGGCGGCCGCCCCGCCGCCCCCGGCGAAACCCGCATGAGCAATTCGTTGTCGTCGATCGTCAGCGCCGAAATGGCGGTGCCGGATCGGGTCTGGATATTGTTCCAGCTCATCCCCGGGCTCCACCGCTGGTCCGGGAAGTGCGTGTCGTCGCCGACGACATTGCGAACCCGGCGCGTTGCCGCCGCCACTGCATCGGCAAGGGCGGCCAGGCAGTCGGTCCGGCAATCCGGCGCGCTCGACAGCCGCGCATCGCCATGTCCGGTCAGGATCACGTCGGGAATGCGCAGCCCCTCCCGATCGAGCCGCACCGCCGCGCCGCCGGTCGCGTCGGGCTGGTCGAGCCCTGCCAGATTGGCGAAGGCCGCGGCGGTGGTCAGCATCTTGGTGTTGGAGGCCGGGATGAAGCGGCTGTCGGGATTGATCGCGATCAGCTCGCGCCCATCCTCGGTCATGACCACCAGCCCGAAGCGCGTGCCGGCGGGGGCCGCGGCCAGTGCCGCCTCGACCCTTTGCTGCAGCGGCGCCTGCACCGCGCCGACGGGCGACGCCGCACAGACCAGCAAGGCAAGGATGAGCGGGAAACGAAAGGCCGGCATGGCCCGGAGCCTAGGGCACATCCCGGCCGGAGCAAGATGGCATCGCTCATTCAGAGCGTTGGCGGCGCCATAACGCAGGGGCATTTTGCCCGTCCGGCGCTTGCACGGGCCGCGCGGCGGCTTCACGTCGACAGGATGACCAAATCGACATTGCGCATGTTCTTCCGCTGGTGGCCGGTCGCGATCGGCCTGGCGCTCGCGTCGCCGGGCGCCGCCGCCGAGGCCGACCCGCTCGCCGAAGCGCTCGCCCTCCCGGTGGCGAGCGGCCTTGCCGGCGCCCGCGATGTGCCGCTCTTTGCCTGGATCGAGAATGAAGCCGGGGTGCGCAACATCCTCGTGGCGGGGCGCGGCCAACAGGCGCGGCGCCTCACCGCCTTCGCCGGGGATGACGGGCAGGAAGTCTCCCAGCTCGCCTTCAGCAATGACGGCGCCAGCCTCGCCTTCGTCCGCGGCGGCGACGAGGAATATCCGGATCAGGAGGATTGGTCCAACACCGGCGCAGCGCCGTTCGCGCCGGCCCAGCAGCTGTTCCTGGTGCCCGTCGCCGGCGGCCCGCCGCTGGCCATCGGCCAGGGCCATGCCCCGGCTTTCTCGCCCGACGGCAGCCGGATCGCCTTCACCCGCCGTGGCGAGATCTGGCTGTGGCCACGCGGCGGCGCGGCGCGCCGCATCGCCAGGGTCCCCGGCACCCTCGATCGCCTGACCTGGTCGCCGGACGGGACGCAATTGCTGTTCTCGGAGGACCGCGGCGAGCACAGCCTGGTCGCCCTCCTCGGCGCCGACGGCCAGGGGCTACGCTATCTCGATCCGGGCCTCGGCCAGTCGGTCGAGCCGATCTTCTCGCCGGACGGGCGCCGGATCGCCTTCATCCGCGCTTTGTCGCCGCCCGCGGATGCGGCGCCCGACAGCGGCCCTTACTGGTCGATCCGGGTCGTCGACCTCGCCACCGGTGAGGCGCGCGCCTTGTGGTCGGCGCCGGCGGGCCGGGGCGGGCGCTTTGCCGGCACCCGCAGCCGCAACCTGTTCTGGAGCCGCAGCGGCCTCATCCTCTTCCCCTGGGAGCGCACCGGCTGGCTGCACGTCTACGCGCTCGACGCACGAGGCGGCGGCGAACCGCGCGCCTTGACCAGCGGCGCCTTCGAGGTCGAGACCTTCCTGATCGACCGCGCGCGCGATGCGCTCCTCTTCGCCGCCAATGCCGACCATATCGATCGCCGCCACGTCTGGCGCCTGCCGCTCAGGGACGGCGTGCCGGTGCGGCTTGGCTTCGGCGACGATATGATGCACTTCACCCCCACGATCGCGGGCGATGCGGTGGCGGCGATCGCAACGAGCGTGTCCAGCCCGGCCCATCCCGTCATGCTCGACGCGCGCGTAACGGCGCTGGGCGCGGTCCATGTCGCGCCCGGCTTCGTCGCGCCCGAGCCGATCACCTTCCGGGCCGCCGACGGCCTCGAGGTGCACGCCCAGCTCTTCCGCGCCCGCACGCCCGGCCGCCATCCGGCCCTGGTCTACATCCATGGCGGTCCGCGCCGGCAGATGCTGCTCGGCTTCCACACCTCCGGCTATTATTCCAAATCCTACATCATGAACCAGCACATGGCGGCCTCGGGCTATGACGTGCTGGCGGTGAATTATCGCAGCGGCACCGGCTACGGCCTCGCCTTCCGCGACGCGCCGGAAACGGGCCGCGACGGCGCATCGGAATATCGCGACATCCTCGCCGCCGGCCGCTGGCTCGCCGCGCGGGACCATGTCGATCCCGCCCGTATCGGCGCCTGGGGCGGGAGCTGGGGCGGCTATCTCACCGCGCTCGCGCTGGCGCGGGACAGCGATCTCTTCGCCGCCGGCGTCGACCTTCACGGCGTCCACACCCTCCTCCGCCCGGTCCCCAACACGCTCTCGCCCGAAGCGCAGCAGCGCGCGCGCCAGCTTCAGTGGGACTCCTCGCCGATCGGCGCGATCGGGGGCTGGCGCTCGCCGGTGCTGCTGATCCATGGCGACGACGACCAGAATGTCGATTTCTCGCAGTCCCTGCTGCTGGCCCGGGAGCTCGCCGCCCGGCGCATCCCCTATCGCGACCTGGTCTTTCCCAACGAACGGCACAGCTTCTTCCGCCACGAAAGCTGGCTCCGCGCGCTGCGCGCGACCGAGGACTTTCTCGATCTCACCCTGATGCGCAGGCAGGATTTACGGTGAGCGCCAGATAAGATCCTCCCCTGAAAAGGGAGGAATTCACAAATAATGCGGCTCGCCGCGCTCCCGCAGGGCCTCATAATGGACCATTGCCGGCTCGGGCCCGAGCGGCACTGGCTCGCCGTCACGGAACGCCCATTCGCCGCGGTCGCAATCCCCGGCGCGGACATAGCCGTTGATGTAGAATCGGCGCTGATGGTCCGCCTGATTGCGGCCCGATCCGTGGACCAGATAGGGGTTCCACAAGGCGAGATCGCCGGGATCGAGGTCGAGCTGGATCGCATCGGCGGCCGAGAGCCCGACCCGCTCCAGCGCCGCGTCGCGCATCTTGTTGCCGAGCACGTCGCTGGTCGTGTCGAGATCGAGGTCGCCATGGACATGGCTCCGCGGCACGAACGACATCCCGCCGGATGCCGGCCCGTGCGGATCGATCGCAAGGCCGGTCTGGACATAGGATGTGCCGAGATTGCGGTAGCAGTCGGCGGGCTGACGGAACCGCGAATCCTGGTGCCAGGCGAAATCGGCGGCGGCGCCCGGCGCCTTCCAGTGGATCTGGTTGATGATCTGCTTGACGTCGCCCCCGATCAGCGGCGCCAGCAGGGACGCGAAACGCGGATCGAGCCGCACCGCGTCGAGAGCGGGCCGGTGATAGGCCGGCCACTGCACCATCTGGACGATCGGGCCGCCTGCGCCCTGCGCGATCTTGTAGAACAGATTGCCGTGGCGGAAGGGGCGCCCGTGCGCCACGCCCTCGTCATGGACATGGTCGATGTCCGCGCCGACCGCCGCGACCTCGCCGGGCGTGAAGAAGCCGCGCACGATCGCATAGCCGTCGCGCCGCCAGGCCGCCGGATCGACCATCTCAGTCCTGATTCGGCGAACGAAGGACATCGTCGTCCAGCTCCCCCTCCCAGCGCGCGACCGTGGTGGCGACGGTCAGGTTCGCGCTTGCGCTCGGCACGGTGCGGGTCATGTCGAGCAGCCGGTCGAACGGCAGCACGAACCCGACGACGAGGGCGGTATGCTCCGCCGCGACGCCGACCGACGACAGCACCGCCGCCAGCATGAACAGGGACGCCGAAGGCACTGGCGCCGTCCCGAACGCCGCCAGCGCGCCGGTCAGCAGGACGAGGCCGTAGACGGAGGCCGTCATCGGCACGCCCAGCGCCTGCAGGCTGAACATGGCGAGCAGGCCGACATACATTGCGGTGCCGTCCTTGCCGATGCTGGCGCCGAGAGGCAGCACGGTCGAATAGATCGGCTGGCCGATGCCCAGATTCTTCTCCGCGACCCGCATCGCGACCGGCAGGGTCGCCGAGCTGGAAGCGGTCGAGAAGGCCACCGCAAGCGCGTCGATGATGCCGCGGAAGAAATGCAGCACCGGAACCCGCGCGACGAACCGCAGCAGCAGGCTGTGCACCAGCAGGATCTGGATCGCCGAGCCGAGCACCACCGCCAGCGCCAGCCAGCCGACATTGACGAACACCGCAACGCCGTTCGCGGCGACCGCATTGGCGATCAGCGCGAACACGCCGAACGGAGTCGCTTCCATGACGATGCCGACGATCTTGAGCAGGACCGACGTCGCCGACTGGAGGAGGGTGGCGAAGGGCTTCCCCCCCTCCCCCGCCAGCAACGTGCCGACCCCAAGCAGGATCGCGACGAAGATGATCGCCAGCATGTCGCCCTTGCCGAGCGCCTCGAAGATGTTGACCGGGATGATGCCGACCAGCTGGTCGTAGGGCGTCGGCGGGGCGCCAATCGCGTGCGGCACCGCGGTGCCGAGCGGCGCGCCCTCGCCGGGCCGGATCAGGCTAGCCACCGCCATGCCCACCGACACCGCGATGGCGGTGGTGAAGGCGAACAGGGCGATTGTGCGGCCGCCGATACCGCCGATCCGCCTGGGATCGCCGAGGGTGGTGATCCCGGCGGCGATCGTCACCAGCACGATCGGCACCACCAGCATCCGGATCGCACGCACGAACAGGTCGCCGACGAACTGCACATAAGGCGCCGCCTGCGGCCAGAATGCACCGAGCAGGAGGCCGAGGGCCAGCGCGCCCAGCACCCGCTTCCACAATGCGATCGCGAACCAGCCGCGCAGCAGGCTCATGGGCAGGATCCGGGCGTCGGCACATGGGCAAGCGCGCGCCCGGCGGCGGCCCCGGTCAGCGCGCCGTTCTGGACCGCGAGCACGCCGTTGACGAGCACCGTCCGCACGCCCGCCGCAAGCAGAGTCGGCGCCTCATAGGTCGCCCGCGCCGCATAGGTTCGCGGATCGAAGACGACGACGTCGGCAAAGGCGCCGGCCCGCAGCCGCCCGCGATCGGCCAGATGGAAGGTGGCGGCGGGAAGCGCCGTGCTGCGTTCGATGAAATCGCGCAGGCTCAGCACGTTGCGGCCCCGCACATAGTCCGAATATTTCCGCGCGAAGCTGCCATAGGCCCGCGGGTGGCCGCCGGAGGCGTCGGAGCTGGTCATCACCCAGGGCCGGCGCATGAAGGCCGCGATGTCCTCCTCGGTCTGGTTGAAGGAAGCGACCGACGGATCGCTGACCCGGATGACCGCGATCGCCGCCGCGACCGGGTCGACGCCGAGCGTGCGGGCGACCTCGGCCAGCCTCTTTCCCCGATATTGTCCTTCCGTGATCAGCAGCGACTCGGGGCCGCCCCGCCGCCGCAGATTCTCCGCCATGTCGGTGCGCAGGCGCCCGGCCGCGGACGCATCGTCGAAGCGGCGCAGCAGGGCTTCGCGCCCGCCGTCATGCGCCCAGCGCGGCACCAGCGACGCGGCGAGGCTCGTGCCCGAGGCCGACCAGGGATATTGATCGGCGGTGACCTGCTGGCCCGCGCGCTGCGCGGCCTCGATGCTGGCGATGATCGCCGGCGCCTGGCCATGGACGTCGACGCCGAGCGCCTTGATGTGGGAGATGTTGACCGGCAGCCGGCCCTCGCGGCCGATCGTGATCGCTTCCTCGACCGCCGCGGCAAGGCCGATCGAGTAGGAGGATTCGTCGCGCAAATGGCTGTCATAGACGCCGCCCCGCGCGCCCGCCTCGAGCGCCAGGGCGACGACCTCGTCGGTCCTGGCGAAGCTTTGCGGGGCGTAGAACAGGCCGGTCGAAAGCCCGAGCGCGCCCTGGCACATCGCAGCCGCGACCATCGCCCGCATCCGCGCCAGCTCGGCGGCCGTCGGCGCGCGGTCGGCATCGCCGATCACGGCCCGGCGCACCGCGCCGAACCCGACATAGGCGGCATAATTGATGCCGACCGGCCGCCGCCGCGGATTGCCGAGCTCGGACCGAAGATCCGGATCGCCGCCGCCGTCATTGCCGATGAAGGCGGTGGTGACGCCCTGCATCAGGAATTGCGGGATCAGCCGGGTGCGGGCGGATTGGTCGGCGAGCTGGTCGCCGACATGGGTGTGCGGGTCGATGAAGCCGGGTGCCACGACCATCCCGCGCGCGTCGATCACGCGCGCCGCCCCGTAAGGCAGGCGCCGCCCGACGGCGCGGATGCGGTCGCCGGAGATCGCGACGTCGCCGACGAACGGCGCATCCGAACCGGTATAGACGGTGCCGCCACGAATGATCAGGTCGACCCGCTCCGGCGGCGCCGCCGCGCCGAGCATGGTCACGGCCAAAAGCAGAAATGCGCGTCTCATGCCTGCCACCTTCCCCAGAAGCCCGTTGCGGGCGGCTGGATGAAACCGCCTTGCGCCCTTATGCCGCCGGGCCGATCCTCCCGGAGCCAGACCGGACCGTCAAGGTCGACGAAATCCGAGACCATGGCGAGATGCAGCGCCGGCGCGATCGACAGCGACGAACCCACCATGCAGCCGGTCATCAGGCCGAGTCCCCGCGCCCGCGCCGCCTGCGCCAGCGCCAGCGCGGCGGTCAGCCCGCCGGCCTTGTCGAGCTTGACGTTCACCGCCTGGTAGCGGCGCGCGACCATTTCGAGGTCGGCCGCGACATGGACGGATTCGTCGGCGCAGATCGGCACCGCCGAGGTGAAATCCTCGAGCCATTCGTCCGCGCCGGCGGCCACCGGCTGCTCGAGCAATCCGACCAGGGCCTCGATCAGAACGGGCTGCATCGCCTCCAGCAGCGCCCGGTCCCAGCTCTCGTTGGGATCGACGATCAGGTCTGCGTTCGGCGCCGCCGCCCTGACCGCGCGGATCTGCGCCTCGGGATCGCGGGCATCGACCTTGATCTTCAGCACCGGCGCATCCGCAAGTCCGGCCGCGTCCAGCGCCATGGCGAGAGGCGTGTCGATCACCACCGTCATCGCGCTCGGCACCGGCTGCAAGGCCGGGCCGCCGATCATGTCCGCCACGTCGCGACGCGAACGCCTGGCCTCCAGGTCCCACAAGGCGCAATCGATCGCGTTGCGCGCGGCCCCGGCGGGCAGCAGGTTTAGCAGCTCGGTGCGGCTTGCCCCCCGCTCGATCAGCGGGCGGACCCGTTCGATCGCCGCGAGCGTGCCCTCGATCGTCTCGCCATAACGCGGATAGGGCACGGCCTCGCCCCACCCGGCCACGTCGCCGTCACTGATCGTCACCGTCACCACGTCGGCCGCGGTTTTCGTCCCGCGGGCGATGCGGAACGGGCGGATCAGCGGGAAGCGATCGTGCTGCGCGTGGAGGGCAATGGACATAGCAGGTCGATGATCGGCTCGACCCCGAAGGCGAGCGGATCGGTGCATGGCAGGCCCAATTTGTCGGCGGTCGACGCGCACAGCCGCCGGCCGGCGTCCGGCGCCATGTTCGAGGTGTTGAGGCAGATGCCGACCGCCTGCACGTCGGGGCTGGTCAGCCGCGCCGCGGCGAGATTGGCTTCGAGGCAGGTGGCGAGATCGGGCAGGGCCCGGCCCGGAATGCCCCGCATATGCTGGCGGCCGGGCTCATGGCAGAGCACCAGCGCATGGGGCTGGGCCCCGTGAAGCAGCCCCAGCGACACGCCGGCGAAGGAGGGATGGAAGAGCGAGCCCTGCCCTTCGATCAGATCCCAGCCATCGTCGGTGCGCCCGGGCGCGAGCTGCTCGATCGCGCCGGAGATGAAATCGGCGATGACGGCGTCGACCGCGACGCCCTCGCCGGCGATGAGCACGCCGGTCTGCCCGGTCGCCTTGAAATCGGCCGGCACGCCGCGCGCCTGCAGGGCGCGGGTCATGGCGATCGTCGAGACCATCTTGCCGACCGAGCAATCCGTGCCGATCGTGAGCAGGCGGTTGCCGGGCCGTTTATAGCCCTTGCCGACCGTCAGGCCCGAAGGGGGATCGCGGACGTCGAACAATTGCAGGTTGCGCTGCTGGGCGCGCGCGACCAGGCGCGGTTCGTCGCGCAGCCGCTGGTGAAGGCCCGACGCCACGTTCAGCCCGGCATCGAGCGCCGCCGCCGCATCGGCGACGAGATCGGCGCCGAGCCTGCCGCCGGCGCCGGCAATGCCCAGCACCAGGGTCCGCGCCCCGGCCGCGACCGCCTCTTCCATGCTCATCCGCGGCAGTTCGAGCGTCAGCGGACAATCGTCGTGGCGGAACTCGCCGACGCAATCCTCGCCGCGGAACATCGCGACGCCGCGCGACGTCTTGATCGCGAGCGGATCGGCGCTGTGGCCCAGATAGAGGAGGAAAGGCGCGGGGATCATTGTTGCCCGAAGCTAGACCGAGCCCGCCGCCGTCCGCGCATATCCATGCGGCGGCGCGCCATAGCTCGACGCTATGGAATATCGATGACGCTCTTCAGCGTTTTCAGGAACTCGGCGGCGAGCGCGCCGAGCGGCCGGTTGATCAGGAACATGGCGTGGATGTCGAAGGTGATCCGCGGCTTCAGCGGCCGCATGGCGAGGCCGGGCGCGAGGCATGCCAGAGCGGTGAAATTGTCGACCACGGTCATGCCCACGCCTTCGCGGACCAGCGCGCCGGCGATGTAGAAGGTGCGGGCGGAGATCACTTCGTCGAGCACGAGGTTCAGCCGCTGCAGCTCCTCGGAAAAGATCTGGCCTGTCGGGCCGCTCGCGGCGAGGCTGATGAAGCGCTTCCCCTGGAGCTGGTGGAGCTCGATCGAGGACGGCGCGTCCGGCATGTCCTCCTCGCGATACAGGACGACGAGTTCGCCCTCGCCGATCCAGCGCTGCGCGATCGGCGCCGCCGGCGGCACCTGATAGGCGATCGCGATGTCGGTCTCGCGCTCGTGCAGCTTGCGCAGCAGATCGTCGTGATGGACGGTCTGCAGGTCGAACTTCACATTCTCGTGGCTGCGCAGGAAGCGCGCGACTGCGGTTGGAATGGCGTCGAGCGCGAGCGACGGCAGCGCCGAGATGCGCAAGGTGCCGCCGATGCCGCGGCGCAAATTCCGTCCCGCCTCGCGCAACGCATAGACCCGGTCCTGGATTTCGCGGACCTCGGCGAACAGGCTGTGCGCATCCTCCGTCGGCACCAGGCCGCCATTGGTGCGCTGGAAGAGCTGGAAGCCAAGCAGGCTTTCGGCATGGCGCAGCATCTTCGACACCGACGGCTGCGACACGTTGAGCGCCCGCGCCGCGGCACTGACCGAGCCGTTGACGTAGACGGCGTGAAAGATCTCGATGTGACGCAGATTCATCTCGGCATTGGTCCTAGCATTGTTCTGGACAGCGCGCTCAGCATGATTTCCTCAGCCTAGAAGAAGCGGGGATCCTGCACGTATATCGCGTCGATCAGTGCGAAAACCTGTTCGGCCAAGGGGGTCCCGATGACCTCGTCGCGCGCAAGCGCTGCACCGACCAGGGAGCTCGATGCGATTTGGCGCCCCCGAGCGTCGATGACCATGACCGAAGGGCCGGCCTGGTCGTCCTCGAAATGAAGCAGGGAGACCGCGACCCTGTTCGCGGCGGATGAACCTTCGCCCCAACGGCCGATGATGAAATCGATGTTCGCTCCGTTTTCAGCCAGATGGCCTTCGGTCCAGTGAACGAAATAGGCTGCCAGCGTCCCATCCGGAGTGTGGACCCAGCCGCGCACGCTCCGGCTGGTCCGGCCACAGCAATCGCAATGCCCGCTGGACTCCCCATCGGTCTCGACTTCCAAGGCGTCAGGCACTGGCATGTCGCGATTCCTACGGCCCCCAGTGGCTGATTTCCACTCCTGGAGCACTATGTCCGATGTCATGGCCGGGACGCGCGGCCGGGCGCCCCCCCGGTTAGCCCGCCGTCCAGCCGCCATCCACCACCAATGCGCTTCCGGTCATCAGAGTCGAGGCGTCCGAAGCCAGGAGCAGCAGCGCTCCGGCAAGCTCGTCCATCCGGCCGAGCCGGCCGAGCTTGATCCGGCTGAGGACATGCTCGCGCGTGCCGGGCGTATCCAGGATCGGGCGGGTGAGCGCGGTGTCGATGAAGGTCGGGCAGATCGTGTTCACCCTTATGCCCTGCCGCGCGAGGTCGATGGCCATGCATTTGGTGAGCCCCTCGAGCGCGAATTTCGACGCGCTGTAGAGCGAGCGTCCGCCACCGCCGACCAGGCCCATTTGCGACGAGACGTTGATGATCGATCCCGGCCTTTGCGCCGCCAGCAGCCCTTTCGCCACCGCCTGCGCCACGAACAATGCCGCCTTCAGGTTGAGGCCGAGCACGGCGTCATAATCCTCCTCGGTCACGTCGAAGATGTTGCGGATGCGGTTGGCGCCGGCATTGTTGAGCAGGATGTCGAATGGCCCGCGCGCGGCGATTTCCCGGCGCACGGCGTCGATGTCGGTGACGTCCAGCACGAAGGCATCGGCCTCGAACCCGGCCTCGACGATTTCCCGCGCCTTTGCCTCCACCTCGCTCGCCGTGCGCGCGCACAAGGTGACGGCCGCCCCGGCCTGGGCGAAGATCGCGGCGCCGGCCGCGCCGATGCCGCGCCCGCCGCCGGTCACCAGCGCCCTTTTGCCGTCGAGACGGAAGGATGGAAGATTGGGCGAGAGGGTCATGGCGAGGAGTCCCGATTCTGCGCGGCCGTCCACAGGGCTGGTGTCACGCGGGAAGCGCGCGCGTCAACATTAACTCAGTCGATAATGAATGAGACAGCGGAGCGTCGGGCGGCCTTCCCGCGCCATTTGCAGCCGGGCGCGGCTGCGTGTACGTCCCGCCGCTCGACACGACAGAGAGTGTAAATGACCGCTCCCTACATGTCCGGCTTCGGCAGCCATTTCGCAAGCGAGGCCGTGGCGGGCGCCCTGCCCCAGGGCCGCAACTCGCCGCAGCGGCCGGCCTTCGGCCTCTATGCCGAGCAATTGTCGGGCACGGCCTTCACCGCGCCGCGGGCCGAGAACAGGCGCTCGTGGCTCTACCGGATGCGGCCCAGCGCAGCCCACGCGCCCTACCGGCGTTACGACGACGCCGTGTTGTTCGCGCCCGGCACGGTCGACGAACCCCTGCCGCCCAACAGGTTGCGCTGGGATCCGCTCGCCCTCCCCGACGCACCGATGGATTTCATCGACGGCCTCGTCACCATGATGGCCAATCGCGATCCCGCCGATCTCGAAGGCGTGGCGGTCCATATCTATCGCGCCAATGCGGACATGGCGGACCGCTATTTCTTCGACGCCGACGGCGAGCTGCTGATCGTCCCCGAACGGGGCCGGCTCGACCTGCGCACGGAAATGGGGCGGATCGGGATCGAGCCCGGCGAGGTGGCGCTGATCCCGCGCGGCGTGCGCTTCCGGGTGCTGCTGCCGGACGGCCAGGCGCGCGGTTACGTCGCCGAAAATCACGGCGCCCTGTTCCGCCTGCCCGAGCTTGGTCCGATCGGCGCCAACGGCCTCGCCAATCCGCGCGATTTCCTCACGCCCGAGGCTGCCTATGAGGATCGCGACGGCAGCTTCACCCTGATCCAGAAGCATCTCGGCGCGCTCTGGGTCACTGACATCGATCACAGCCCGCTCGACGTCGTCGCCTGGCACGGCAATCTCGCGCCCTGGAAATATGATCTGCGCCTGTTCAACACGATCGGCACCATCTCCTACGATCATCCCGATCCGAGCATCTTCACCGTCCTGACCTCGCCGAGCGACGTGCCGGGCCGGGCCAATGCCGATTTCGTCATCTTCCCGCCGCGCTGGCTGGTCGCCGAGGACACGTTCCGCCCGCCCTGGTTCCACCGCAACGTGATGAGCGAGTGCATGGGCCTGATCGCCGGCGCCTACGACGCCAAGGCCGAAGGCTTCGCGCCCGGCGGCATGAGCCTGCACAATCTGATGGCCGGCCACGGTCCCGATGCGGCCAGCTGGAAGGCGGCGAGCGAAGCCGAGCTGAAGCCCCACAAGATCGACGGCACGATGGCCTTCATGGTGGAGAGCTGCTGGCCCTACCGCCCGACCGCGTACGCGCTCGACCATGCGCAGCCCGATTATGACGAAGCCTGGGACGGCTTCCCGAAGGCGGTATTGCCCTGACACGAACCGTCATCCTGAACTTGATTCAGGATCCATAACCGCGGAGTTCGCGTGTCTGGCTGCGACATCAGAACGCGTCCGTCATGCTGAACTCGTTTCAGCATCCATAACCACCGTGATCGCCAGGAATTCGCAGGCGGAGTCTATGGATCCTGAATCAAGTTCAGGATGACGGCCTGCGGTTCCGGCGCCCCCCGCCCAACGGCCCTGGCCCCCTACCCCGCCGCCTTGCGATTATGGTCATATTGCTCCCTGCCCAGGAACGCCTTCACCCCGCGTGCCGCCTGGCGGATGCGGTGCTCGTTCTCGACCAGGGCGATGCGCACATAGCCCTCGCCCTCCTCGCCGAACCCGACGCCCGGGCTGACCGCGACGCCGGCCTCGGTGAGCAGCCGCTTGGAAAATTCCATCGCCCCCATCGCCCGCCAGGCCTCCGGGATCGGCGCCCAGGCGAACATGCTCGCTTCGGGCGCCGGAATGTCCCAGCCGGCGCGGCCGAAGCTGTCGACCAGCACGTCGCGGCGGCCCTTGTAGAGCTTGCGATTGGCGGCGATGATGTCCTGTGGCCCGTTGAGCGCGGCCACCGCCGCCGCCTGGATCGGCGTGAAGGCGCCGTAATCGAGATAGGACTTCACCCGGCCGAGCGCGCCGATCAGGGTCGGATTGCCGACCGCGAAGCCGATCCGCCATCCCGCCATCGAATAGGTCTTCGACATCGAGGTGAACTCGACCGCGATCTCCTTGGCGCCCGGCACCTGCAGGATCGACGGCGTCGGCGTCTCGCCGAAATAGATCTCGGCATAAGCGAGATCGCTGATCACCCACAGGTCATGAGCGCGGGCGAAGGCGACGACCTGCTCGTAGAAGGCGAGATCGGCGGTATAGGCGGTCGGGTTGGACGGATAGCCGATCACCAGCACCTTGGGCTGCGGCACCGTGTAGCGCACGGCGCGGTCGAGGATATCGAAGAAGTCCGGGCCCGGCGCGGCCGGAATCGAGCGGATCGCGGCGCCGGCGATGATGAAGCCGAACGTGTGGATCGGGTAGGAGGGATTGGGCGCGAGCACGACGTCGCCGGGCGCGGTGATCGCCTGGGCGAGATTGGCCAGCCCTTCCTTCGATCCCAGGGTGACGATCACCTCGCTGTCGGGATCGAGCTCCACTCCGAATCTGCGTGCATAATAGCCGGCCTGCGCCTTCCTGAGGCCGGCAATGCCCTTCGACGCCGAGTAGCGATGCGCGCGCGGATCGCGGGCCACCTCGGCGAGCTTGTCGATGACATGGGGGGGCGGCGCGCCGTCGGGATTGCCCATGCCGAGATCGACGATGTCCTCGCCCCGCGCCCGCGCCGCCGCCTTCATCGCGTTCACTTCGGCGAACACGTAGGGCGGCAGGCGGCGGATGCGGTAGAAATCGGCGCTGTTCATGCCCGCAGCCTGTGACAGGGAGGACGGCGGACGCAAGTGGAAAGCTGCAACTTTCTCCCGCGCCGCGCAGAATGGAGCGGCGGCGAACGGCGTCAGCGGCGGTTGCGCAATCGCTGCCGGACGCGGGGGATTGCGGCGCGGCTCCATTCGGAAGATGAACCATGCTTATGATGCCGCTCCTCGCTTTGGCCGCCGCCGGCCTGCTTGCGGACAGCAAGCTGCCCCGGGCGCCGGCGCCGGCGCATCGCGCAAGCGCCAATGTCGCCGCCTATTTCGGCGCCGACGATTATCCGGCGGACGCTCTCCTCAGCGGCACGCAGGGAATCGTCGGCTTCCTGATGGACGTCGACGCCACCGGGCGGGTCAGCGCCTGCCGAATCACCAAGTCGAGCGGATCGCCCGTGCTGGACGGCGCCACCTGCCGGATCGCCCGCGATCGCGTGCTCTTCGATCCGGCGCGGGATCGGCGGGGCCGGCCGGTGCCCGACCATGTCGCCACCCGAGTGCGTTGGGTCCTGCCCGATCCAGATCCGCCGATCCGCGCCCGCGCGAACCTGGCCAGCTACATCTCCGACGCCGATTACCCTGCAGCCGCCATTCGCGCCGGCGAGCAGGGAATTGTCGGCTTCCAGCTCCAGGTCGCACCGGACGGCGCCGTCTCCACCTGCCGGGTCACTGCCTCGAGCAACTCCGGGTCGCTTGACGAGGCGACCTGCCGGATCATGACCACGCGCGCCCGGTTCACGCCGGCGCGCGACGCCGCCGGCAATGCCGTCGCCGACAGGATCAGCTCGCGCATCCGCTGGGTATTGCCGGTCCAGGAAGCGGATTCTTCGGATGCGGTCGAGCTCACCGCTTATTTCTCGAGCGCCGATTATCCGGCCGAAGCGATCCGGCGGCGCATGGAGGGGCGGGTCGACGTCGAGCTCGCCATTTCTCCCGGCGGCCGGGTGCTCCAGTGCCAGGTCACCCGGCCGAGCGGCAGCTTTCCGCTCGACGCGCGCTCCTGCGAGATCATCCAGGCGCGGGCGCGCTTCGTCCCGGCCGTCGACGCTGCAGGCCAGCCCGTCTCGGATGTCGTCGCGGGCTTTGTGCAATGGACGCTGCCGCCGCCATGAACCGCCTCGCCGCCGCCATCGTCCTTCTCGCCGGCGTCGCCGGCGCGGCCGAGGCCCGCCCCTACCCGGACCGCGCGGCGGTCGAGGCCGCCCTGAACGCCCATGAGGCCTGCCCCGGTGGCGCCGGCCAGCCCTGCTATCCGCCGTTGCGCTACCGTCTGACCCGCGCCCGCTGCCAGTCGCTTGGCCGCGATGAGATCAATCCGGGCCGCATTCTCTGCTTCTACTGGGGCAGCATCCGCCGCGGCCGCGACGCAGCGATCGCGATCCGCCACGACTGCGCCTATTTCCGGCCGGCCCCGCGCCGCGGCTGGGTGGTCGCCGCTTATCCCGATGCGGACATGTGCGAATGAGCCGCGACTGACGGCCTGAAGCCCCATCCAAGCGAGAGACAGCTTCAACGACCCCAGGAACTTCGCGCCCTTCGCGTCCTTCGCGCCCTCGCGTTAAACCCTTTCCCTTTCGGCATCGAAGGCCGGCAAAGCCCCGATTTGGCAGGAGTACGGCCTGACATGAGCGCGAATGGGCGCCGCCGATGGGCGACGCCCTTTCCGGGGAGCGGTGTTTGCGATCACCGGCCGGCGAACAGGGCCGGGGCGTCCCGGTTGGCCATTTCGATGACGCGGCGCGCCTGCGACGAGGCCTGGTCGAAATTGCGGTGGCGGCATTCGCTGATCACATTCTTGCCGTGCGGATCGGAATCGGACGGCCTGCCGCAGGCGGCCTGCACGGCGGTCAGGATGCGGCGGTTGAGCGTCCGCACGCCGGCCTGGCTGCTCAGGTCGAGATCGGAATAGCTGACCACGACCCGCTCGCTCGAAGCGGGCGCCTGGGCAATGGAGGGCGAAGAGGTGAACGCTGCGGACAGGGTGACGGCCAGGGCCGCGACGATGTGGAAGGTCTTCATGACGGTCTCCGATGTTTCACTGGTTCGCGTCGAAAGCGGCGCGAATTCCTGATAAACTCAGTTGCGATTTGCTACTAACAACGATATTGCGGGGTTGTTCTGCAAAAGTGCAGAAGGTGGAGCCATGCTCGACTGGAACGACCTTCGCTATTTCCTGGCCGTCGCGCGCACCGGCAGCACGCTCGCGGCCGGCCGCCTCCTGCGGGTCAGCCAGACGACCGCGGCGCGGCGCGTCACCGCGCTCGAGGCCGCGCTCGGGCTGGTCCTGTTCGAGCGCCGGCCGACCGGCTACGCGCTGACTCCGGCCGGCGAAGAGTTGATGCAGACCGCCCAGGCGATGGAGGCCGCCGCCGGCCGGTTCGCCGATGCGGCGGCGGCGCAGGTCCGCGACATCGGCGGCACGGTGCGGCTGACGGTCGACGAAATCTACGCCGTCACCATCCTGGCGCCGATGCTGCGCGATCTCCACGACACCCATCCCGCGATCCGGATCGAGCTCGACACGACCGAGGTGAAACGCGATCTGGCCGCCGGCCAGGCCGATGTCGCGCTCCGCAGCAGCAAGGGCCCGACCGATGCGGGTCTGGTCGGGCGGCGCGTCGCCAACGACAATTGGACGATCTACTGCAGCCGCGATTATGCCGCGGCCCACGGCATCCCGCGCCGCCGCAAGGCCCTCGCCGGCCATCCCTTCATCGGCGGAGGCAGCCCGGGCGTGTGGGAGGTCTATCGCGCCTGGCTGGAGCGCAACGGGCTCACCGATGCGGTGGCGATGCAGCATGACAGCTCGTCCGGCATGCTCTCCGCGGTCCGCGCCGGCTTCGGCCTCGCCGTCCTGCCCTGCATGGTCGCCGGATCGGATCCCGATCTGGTCCAATGCCTCCCTACAGACCCCGATAACGAGCGCGGCCTGTGGCTGCTGACGCACGAACGGCTGCGGCACACGCCGCGCGTGCGTGCGGTGCTGGACTTCCTGTATGAGCGGCTGACCAGGCTGGCGCGGGAGAAGGACAGGTCCGATGCGGCGCATGCCGAGTCCCAAGGTCAAAACACATGCATCTGGTGAATTCTGGCCGCAGCCGTCGGTGCCTTAACTCGAGGTCCTGACCATGAAGTTGCACGTGTAAGCGTGTCGACGATTCAATTGCGCGCCGCCCGCGCATCCGCGACCGGATCCCGATCCCGCCCGACCGTGGAATAATAGAGCTCACGAAGGTCCGGCATGGGATCGGTGATCCGGTTCGGCGGTATGCCGACCGTGTCGGTCCGATGCGCGAGCACCAGCCATCGGCCGTCCGCCTGCTTTTCCACCACGAAGGTTGCCGAGCCGGCGCGCTCGTAGGTCCGCTGCGCGGCCGCCGCATAGAAATAGGCGCGCTCCCAGACGCCGACCCGCGCCAATCGCGTATCCAGGTCCAGCCGAACGATCTCATGCTCGAAGCGAAGCGCGGTCGCCGCGAGCGAGGAGTAGACGCGCGGACCCAGGCGCGCCGAGCCGGTGTCGACATAGTCGAAACCCGGGCTCGCATCGATCCCGCCGGGCGCCAGCAATCGCCACGGATTGCCGCCGGCGGCCGCGCGATGCTCCCGATACCAGTCGCCGATAAGTGCGCGGACCGCCGCTTCATCCGCGCCCGCGGGCGGTTGCCCATATGCCGTCGTCGCGGCCAGCATCGCGAGCAGGAAGGCGAGAAAGGCGCGCATGACTTTGCTCCGACACCCGACGAGCAGCGAAGATTGTCGAATTCGTTACTTGTGGCAAGCGGCGGCACCCTTCTCCCTCTCCCGTTTCGGGGATCGCGGCAGCAGGATCGTCCCCGGACGATCCCAAGAGCTGCCGCGATGGACACCTGGCCGAAGGCCAGGAGGGTGAGGGACTGGTGGACGGGGGACGTTGCCTCATGGAACTTTACACCAAGCCCTCACCCTCCCACTCGGCTGCGCCGAGCGGGCCACTCCATTGCGGCGACTCTTGGGACCATCCGGGGAATGGTCCTGTCGCCGCAATCCCCAAATGGGAGAGGGGTTAGGATTTACCCCCCGGCTGTTCGTGCCCGAAATGACTCTGCGCTCACCCCGACCGCGTCGCGAACGCGGCGATATCCGCCGCCAACCTTGCCATGTGCGTGAACACGAGGCCGTGCGGCGCGCCGGCATAGCTTCGAAATTCGGCGCCCGGCACCAATGCGGCGGTTCGCAACCCCGTGAGAGCCGGCGGCGCGGACCGATCGCTGTCGCCGTGGATGACCAGCGTCGGCAGGCGAAGGTTTCTGAGCTCGGCCCGAAAGTCGGTCGATGTCATCGCTTCCTGGCAGTCGGTCAGGGCTTTCAGCGAGCATTGCAGCATCAGGGTCTTCGCCCAGCCCTTGAGCTCCTCGGAGACCCCGCCGTCGAGGAATCGATCGAAGCCCGAGGAAAGGCCGCCGGGGAAATCCTCCGCGATGCCGGCGCGCCCGGCGGCCAACGCCGCCGCATCCACGCCTTGCGGGTTGTCCGCCGTCCTCAACAGAAAGGGCGTGGTCGGCGCCAGGAACAATATGCGTGCGATACGTCCCCTGCCGTGCCGCGTGATGTATCGGACCGCTTCGCCCGAGCCCATGGAATAGGCGACCAAAGTGACGTCGCGCAGATCCAGGGCCTCCAGGACATGCGACAGATCGTCCGCCAGCGTGTCATAATCGTAGCCGCCGCCCGGGTCGGTCGAGCGGCCGTGACCGCGCCGGTCATAGGCGACACAGCGAAAACCCTGCCGATGCAACGGCAGCATCTGATATTGCCATGAATCGGAAGGGAACCCCCAGGCCGAGAGGAACAGGATCGGAGATCCCGAGCCCCAGTCGCGGACGTAAAGGGATACGTCCGCGCCATCGACCCGGCCTCGAATCGTCTCCGCTGACAAATGCGCGGCGCGCGCACCGGAACCGGACACCGACAGAAAACCGGCCGCCGGCAAGGCCGTAAGCAATGTGCGTCGATCCATACCGCCCTCCCGCTTGTCCAGCGATCAATGGCGGACGGGCCGGGTCATGGCGATTACCTGGGAGGTAATCCTTGCTGAGCAGCGCCCCGCCGGCGTTTCGGGACTGAATCGGATGCGGTGCGGGCAGAAACGGCGTCGCTGAGCGAGCCCTCACCCGCCCTGCAGCTCGTGCCTCCGCATCGCGTGCCTGAGCTGATCATAGGTCAGCGACAATGCCGCCGCCGCAGCCCGCTGGTTCCATCGGCATCTTTCCAGGGCCTGGGCGAGGATCGCCTTCTCATATTCGGCGATGGCGAGCCGGAAGTCGGCGCAACTGCCGGGATCATGGGCCGTGGCAGGCGACGCGGCCGGCCCTTCGATACGGCCCGCGACCAGATTGACCTCGGTGGCATCATTGGCGGGCGCCGGCGCCGCGGGCCTCGCCATCAGCACCCCCTGCCCCGCCAGCGGCCGCCAGGGGCTTTCGAACGGATCGAACTGGATGTCCTGGATCGGCCCCTCCTGCCCCGCCCAGCGATAGACGGCCCGCTCGACCACGTTGCGCAATTCGCGGACGTTGCCGGGCCAGTCGTAGCTCTGGATCCGCTCCATCGCGCCGGTGCTGAATCCGGGCCATGCCATGTCGATCTCCAGCGCCATGCGGCGGCCGAAATGATCGGCGAGGACCGGGATGTCGCTCTGGCGGTTGCGCAAGGGCGGCAAAGTGACGACCTCGAAGCTCAGCCGGTCGAGCAGATCGGCGCGGAAGCGGCTTTCCTCGACCAGGCGGGGCAGATGCTCGTTGGTGGCGGCGACGATCCGCACGTCGACCTGCAGTGGCCGGCTCGACCCGATCCGCGTCACCTCGCCATATTCGATCGCGCGCAGCAGCCGGTCCTGCGCCGGGCTGGACAGGGTCGCCAGCTCGTCGAGGAACAAGGTGCCGCCATTGGCCTCCTCGAAACGGCCCGGCCGCGCCTTGGTGGCGCCGGTGAACGCGCCGGCCTCGTGGCCGAACAATTCCGCCTCGATCAGCGTCTCCGGCAAGGCGGCGCAGTTCATGATGATCAGCGGCCCGTCCCAGCGCGAGGAAAGATGATGCAGGCGCTCGGCGATCAGCTCCTTGCCGGTGCCGCGCTCGCCGATGACGAGCACCGGCCGGTCGAGCGGCGCGGCGCGGCTGGCGCGCTCGACCGCGTCGAGAAAGGAGGTGGATTGGCCGACGAGCTGGGTGTTGCGCTCCATTGCCGAACATTGGCGCATTTTGCCACCTGTTGGCAAGTCCTAACTGCTCACAGCACCCGCCAAAATGGTCATTTTTGGCGGATTTCCGTGCTTTGTTCGATCTGGCACGCCTTCTGCTTAACATTTCGTGTCACGCCGATGGGCGGCGGGACGGCAACGCAAGCCAGGTTCAGGAGACCGGATATGCTCAGCTACGATCGCTTCGCCCGCGTCGCCACCGCTCTGGTCGGCGCCGTCGTCCTTTGCACCCTTTCGATCACGGCCGCCGCCAACCCCGCGCAAGCGGGCACGGCCGGCTGGATCGGCGACGCCCAGTTCAAGGCGCCGGCGAATGTCTGACCCGAGGCCGGTCAGGATTTCGGTCAAGGCCGGGGAGCTGATGCGCATCACTGCTCCCCGCGCTAGAAGCGAATCCGATCGGGCGCGGCCCTATGTTGCAACAAAGGAGTATTTTCCCATGGGCATCTTTTCGCGGACGCGCGATATCATTGCCGCCAACGTCACCGACCTGCTCGACAAGGCGGAAGACCCCGCCAAGATGATCCGCATGATCATCCTCGAGATGGAGGAAACCCTGGTCGAGGTCCGCGCCTCCGCGGCGCGCTCGATCGCCGACCAGAAGGAGATGCGGCGCCAGATCGGCAAGCTCGAGCGTCTCCAGGACAATTGGGTCGAGAAGGCCGAGCTCGCGCTCTCCAAGGGCCGCGACGACCTGGCCAAGGCGGCCCTGTTCGAGAAGCAGAAGGCGGCCGACATGGCCGGCCAGCTCAACGGCGAGATCGCCATTCTCGACGAGGCGCTGCGCGCTTCCGAGGCCGACATCGCCAAGCTGCAGCACAAATTGCGCGAAGCCCGCGCCCGCCAGAATGCAGTGATGACGCGGATGGAAAGCGCTCAGAATCGCAGCCGGCTGCGCGAGCTCTATGCGGGCCCGAAGGTCGACGACGCCTTCTCGCGCTTCGACGTGCTCGAGCGCCATGCCGATCTCGCCGAGGGCCATGCCGACTCGCTGAGCCTCGGCTCCGCGCCGAAGTCGCTGGAGGAGGAGATCTCCGAGCTTCGCAACGCCGACAAGGTCGATGCCGAGCTGGAGGCGCTGAAGGCGTCGCTCGCCAAGCGCACCAATGGCGGCGAAGCCGCGAAGACGGAGGGCTGATCCAATGCACGGGGCTGAATTCTTGATCCCGATCTCAATCGTCGGCATGCTCTTCATCGGGCTGCCGTGGCTGGTCTTCCACTACACCACCAAGTGGAAGACCGCGAAGACGATCACGACGCAGGACGAAGACCTGCTCGACGACCTTTACGACCTCGCGCGCCGGCTCGACGACCGGATGAATACGATCGAGCGCATCGTCCAGGCCGATAACCCGAATTGGCGGTCGATCGGCCGCGACCCGGTCGAGGCCGTCCTCGAGGAGCGCACCGAACGCGTGACCGAGCTCGGCCGCTCCAACCGTCCCACCAGGAGGATCTGATGTCCGCCCCCCGCACCAAATTCTATCTCGACAAGCAGAACCGCAAATGGCTCGGCGTCTGTTCGGGGATAGCGGATTATACCGGCGTCGATGTCACCGTTATCCGCATCGGCTTGATCGCTGGGCTGTTCTTCTCCGGCGGCAACCTGCTGATTGCGTATCTGATCATTGCCTGGATGGCGCCGCGCAAGCCGACGGAGCTGTACGCGCAGGACCCCGAACAGAAGAAATTCTGGCAGGGCGTGCGCCGCAATCCCCATAACGTGACCCGGGATGTGCGCTCGCGCTTCCGCGACATCGACCGCCGGCTGGCCGACGTCGAAACCTACGTGACCAGCTCGAACAACCGTCTGGCGCGCGAGATCGAACAGCTGCGCTGAACTGAATGACGGCCTGCGCCGAGCGGCTTGGAAAGGGGAACGGACATGGACCCGGAATGGATTCCGATACTCGTCATCGTCCTGACCATCACCCTGACGGTGGCCTAGCTGATCAACCGCCTGATCCAGGCCGCGCATCGTGAGCCCCCGGTCGAGGGCCTGGAGGCGAAGAGGCAGGTCGAGTTGCTGTCGAACGAGAATGCCGGCCTGAAGGGCCAGATCGGGCGGCTGGAGGAGCGGATCGCCGTGATCGAACGGATCGTCACCGATCCCGCCGAGCATACTGCCCGCCAGATCGAAAACCTGCGTTGAGAATGCTCATGAGGGAATTGGAACGATGAACGAGACTGTCGCGATCTTCCTGGTGCTCATGACCGCCATGGTCCTGGTCTCCGCCTTGCTCTTCGCCTGGATCCGGACGCGCGGCCAGGTGAAGGTTGCGGCCGGCAGCCTCGAGGCAAGCCGCCAGGTCGAGTTGCTGTCGAACGAGAATGCGGGCCTGAAGGGCCAGATGGGCCGGCTCGAGGAGCGGATCGCCGTGCTCGAGCGGATCGCTACCGATCCCGCCGAGCGCACGGCGCAGGCCATCGAACAGTTGCGCTGATCCAGGGGAGATAGAGGCATGGACTTCGGCGGACCAAATTTCGTCATCGCGATCATCGCGATCTCGACCCTCGGCTGGGTCGCGACCAGCTGGATCAGGGCGCGGCATGGCTATCCGGTCGAGAATGAATGGTCGGGCGTGGCGCACAAGGGGGACAGCCCCGACGCGACGCGCAGGATCGAGCTGTTGAGCGACGAGAATGCGCGGCTGAACGGCCAGATCAGCCGGCTCGAGGAGCGGATCGCGGTGCTCGAACGGATCGCGACGGATCCCGCCGAGCGCACGGCCCGCGAAATCGATCAGTTGCGCTGAACGGGAAGTGGGGATTACGCATGAACTTCGGCATATTCATTCCGATCGTCGCGATCATCGCGACCGCATGGATGGTGGTGACCATCGTGCGCTATCGTCACGGAGATAGGAGCGCCCGTGGCGCATCGGCGACGATCGCCGACGCGCAGGAAAATGCCCGTCTCGCCCACGAGAACGAGACCTACAAGCTCACCATCAAGCGGCTCGAGGAGCGGATGGCCGTGCTCGAGCGGATCGCGACCGATCCCGCCGAGCGCACCGCCCGCGAAATCGAACAGCTGCGCTAGGAAATCAGGAGGACAATATTATGAGCGCCGACAAACTCGCCTTCATCACCCAGCTCTTTCCGTTCATCGCCCTGATCACGGCGGTCGGGGTCGGCGGATGGGTGGTCACGACCTGGCTTCGCATCAAGCACGGCTATCCGCTCGACGGCGCCTGGGGCCAGGCGATCTATCCCAAGAAGAACGAGGAAGTGATCGAGCGGGTTAAATTGCTCAGCCAGGAGAATGCCCAGCTCCGCGCCGAAATGGGCGCGGTCAAGGACCGGCTCGCCAATGTCGAACGCATCGTCACCGACGACAGCCACCGCCTCACGCAGGAGATCGAATCCCTGCGCGTGACGAAGAATTGAAGGACCGATGGCCATGATGACCCTGCTCATTCCGATACTCGGCATTTCATGCGGGCTGCTCGCCATTATCGGCGGCGTCTTCATCAAGCCCTGGTTCCGCCTGCGCGAGCGCCAGCTGGAATTGCAGAGCCAGGTGACCGCCGAAAAGGCGGCGCAATATGCCGCGCATACCGAACGGCTGGAGCAGCGCGTGCGCGTGCTCGAGCGGATCGTGACCGACAAGGGCGTCGATCTCGCCGGTGAGATCGAGCAGCTCCGCGACCGTCCGGTGAACTGAGCAAGTGGGCGAGGAGACAAGAAGATGAACCCCTTCGAGATGGCCGCCTTCATTGTGCTGGTTGTGGTGGTCGGCAGCGTGTTGCGCGCCGCCTTCGCCGGCCGGAACAGCCGCCGCGACCGCGACGCCCTCGCCCCAAGGGACGACGCCGAAACCGCGCGGCTGCGCGACGAGGTGAAGCAGCTCAAGGAGCGGCTGCAGGTGATCGAGCGGATCACGGTCGAGAAGGAGAACAGCCTGGAGCGCGAGATCGAAAGCCTGCGCGACCGGCCGTAATGACGAATGATGACTTTGAAGGGGAAAGAGAATGAGCGGCGGTCAAATAATGGTGGTGATCATCGTGGCGATGGCCATGATCGCGGGCATCTTCAAGGCGCGCTACCGCTACGCCCACAAACTGGAAGGCCGGGCGTCGGAGGGCGACTCCCGCGCCGCCATGGTCGAAGCCGAACGGCTGCGCGAGGAGGTGAAGCAGCTCAAGGAGCGGCTGCACGTTCTCGAGCGCATCACGGTCGAGAAGGAAAGCAGCCTCGAGCGCGAGTTCGCGCGGCTGCGGGATCAATAGGGGGCGTGGGATGAGTGACGCCGGCACGATGGTGGCGCTGCTCGCGGCGGCGATCGTCGGGCTCGCCATGCTGAGCCTCGCCTTGCTCAAGGGCTGGGACGGCTGGCTGGAGCTGCGCCGGATGGAGCTGACCCAGAACGGCCGCGGCGAACCCCCCACCCCGGCCGCCGCGCGCCTGGAGCTCGCCGACCTCAAGGACCGCGTCCGCCGGCTTGAGGCGATTGCCAACGGGGGTGAGGACTAGAGCGTGATGAGTTGAGGTTTGCTCACCCATCCTGACCTGGGCTGGCTGACGGATCTGACATCAAGATCCTCCCCCGTTTGGGGGAGAGTCGGGTTGGGCTGCCCCCGGCAGCCCAAGATCACTCCGGGGGAGTGATCGACCCGACTCTGGACCGCCGCCGTAGGCGGTGGTGGAGGGGTGTCAGCGTATGAGGACATCCTCGGACGCTGACACCCCTCCACCAGCCTTCGGCTGGTCCCCCTCCCCTTCCAGGGGAGGACTTGGCGCGGCTGCGATTCAACCTGACCACCTCCCGCTCTAGTTTCTTCATTTCTGCCACTCATCCGTTCGGGCTCAGCCTGTCGCAGCCCTCCTCCTTCTCTACGCCGCAAGAAGGAAAGCCCTTCGACAAGCTCAGGGCGAACGGTATGGGAGGGCATGCCACCCCAGACTCTCGACACCGTCTACGCCGACTACGAGTTTCTCGAGGCCGACGACCGCTACCGCCTCCTGATCGATCTCGGCCGCACGCTCGAGCCGATGCCCGACGCGCTCAAGACCGACGCGACACTGGTGCGCGGCTGTTCGGCCGCGGTCTGGGTCTATCCGGTGCCGCAACCCGACGGGCGGCTCCATTTCCTCGCCGACAGCAATGCCGCGATCACCAAGGGCATCGTCGCCCTGATCCTGCTCGCGGTACAGGACCGCACGCCAGCGCAGATCGCCGCGCTCGACATCGAAGCCGAGCTCGACCGCTTCGCGCTGCGCAGCCAGCTGAGCTCGAACCGGACCCAGGGCATCCCCAACATGATCGCCCTGATCCGCGAAACCGCGTCGCGGCTCGCGGCGTGACCGCAACCGACTCCCCAATCCTGGGACGCTTCGACCCGAAATTGTTCATGACCTATGTGCGCCACGCCGGCCATAGCGGCGCGCTCGGCATCGATTATATCGGCCATGGCGACGACTGGGCCGAACTCAGCCTTCCTTATGACGAACGCCTGGTGGGCATGCAGGAAAGCGGCATCATCGCCTCGGGTCCGATCGTCAGCCTGATGGACATGGCGACCAGTCTGGCCATCTGGATCCGCCTCGGTGAGTTCCGGCACCAGGCCACGCTCGACCTGCGCGTCGACTATCTTCGCCCGGCGACGCCCGGCAATACGATCATCGGCCGCGGCATCTGCTACGGCATTACCAGGAGCGTCGGCTTCGTCCGCGGCCTCGCCCACGACGGCGACCCGGAGAATCTGGTGGCGAACGTCACCGGGACGTTCATGTTCACGGAATGAAACCCTAGAAAAACAGCTTCCGTATCGTCAGTCGCACCTCACGCCCGGTCGGATCCAGATAGTCCGGCTGATAACTGAGCGGCGTCACCCCGGCGGCGTCGCGGACGCGTTCGTGGCTGTCGAAGATGTTGTTGACCGAGAAGGTCACCCGAAGGCCGCGTGCCCAGGACTGGCGGCCGAGGCTGCCGATCTGGGCGAAATCCGCGTAGAGCCGCACGTTCGCGGTGGCGAGGTCCGAGAAGAACAGGTCGCCGTTGGTGCCCGCCGCCGGCAGGCCGCCGCGCACCACCGTCCCGCTCTGCCAGTTGGCGGTGAACCTGACGCCGAAGCCGTTCTTCGAAAAGCCGCCCTGCGCCTCGATCCGGTGGCGTGGCTGGCCGCCCGAAGAGCCGATCGCGCCGCCGTTGAGCAGATCGATCACCGGCACGCCGGGGCGGATCAGGATGTCGTTGCGGAACACCCATGTGTGGTAGAGTCCGAGCTGCAACCGGCCGGAGCCCGCGCCGCCCGGCCCGCCGCCGCCCCTGCCCCCGAAGCCGCCGCCGCGCCCGCCGAAGCCGCCGCGCCCGAAGCCGCCCCGGCCACCCGGTTCGCCGGTGGGCAGGTCCGTGCCGGCTGAGCCGGAAGGAGGATTTTGAGCCTGGCCGTCCTGGCCGGCCGGCGCCGGCGCCGCGCCCGCCTCGCCTGCGGCCGCATCGCGATTGCCGTCGCCGGGCGATTGCCGGTCTCCGCCATTGCGGCGTCCTCGCCTCTCTCCGCCCGGCCCGTCCGGCCCGCCCGGAGGGCGCCGATTGGCGAAGGCGGCGCGGAACATCTCGCCGAGCCGCCTTTGCTGCTCCGGCGAGGCGCGCAGCGGCACCGAGAGGTTGAAGCCCCAGCGCAGCTGGCTGCGAGTCTCGCGCGCATAATTGACCGGCCGGTTGTCGATCTGGACCAGGTCGCCGTCGTCGTCGCGCAGGAAGCGCTCCGGGAAGGCGGCCTCGATCGCGGCCGTCGCCGCCGGCAGCGAGGAGATCGCATTCTCCGTGCGGGTCCGCACATATTGGGCGGTCATCGTCAATTGCGGGTTGGAAAGGATCCGCGCATTGAGCCCGAGCTTGAAGATGTGTCGCTCGTCCGCCCGCAAGGCTGGATTGCCGCCGTCGAGCCGCGTCACGAACGCAGTCTGGCCGGTGACATAGTCGAACACGGGCGCGCCGGGCGTCAGCACGATCGGGTTGCCGACCTGCTGGATGGTCGGCGCGCCCTGCTGGTCGGTCATCGACCAAAGGATTGTGACGTTGGGGATCGGCTTCCAGGTCAGGCCATAGCCGAGCGTCGTGATCGTGCCGAAATCCGAGAGCCGGTTGGCCGCGAAATTGAAATTGGCGGTGAGATCGCCGATCGCCTCGAGCACGTGGCGGCGGCGGCCGGTCAGCGGCAGGTCGAGCGTGACCTGCCCGTTGGTGCCGGTCCGCGAGAGGTCGGCGGCGCGCAGGATGCCGGCGCGCTCGCCTTCGGTACTGAAGCCGGTCGCCTCGCCGCCGAACCTGAAGGTGGCGAGCAAGGGCCCGGCCGGAAGGTCGAACAGGGTGCCGTTGGCGACGAGCTGGACATTGCCGACGTTGGACAGGGAACGGGCGCGGTCGATCAGCAAAGGGCTGCCGAGATAATTGAGGTTCGATCCGAACGGATCAACGCCCGGGTCGCCGGCATTGAGCGCCGCCTGCAGCGCCGCCGTGTCGAGCCCGGTCACGGTGCGCGTGCGGGTCGCGATGCGGTCGTAATTGCCGGTCACCGACCAGGTCCAGCGCTGGAGCGTGCCGAGCAGGGTGATCCCGGCATGAGCGGCCTCGCTGGTGACATGCTGGGTCAGCGGGATGCCGGCCACGTAGCGGTCGAGCGCGACATTTGTGCCGAAGGGCGAGAAGGGATTGCCGGCCGGGACGATCAGGCTCACGCCCGGCACGCCAGTCAGCGAATCGCTGCCGTTCGCCTGGAAGCTGGCGTTGAACGTCGCCGAGACGTCGCCGATCGGCCGCGCCAGCACTGCATTGAGCTGCAACTGATCCGTTGCGGGGCGCAAAGTGCGATAGGGCGCGACGTCGCTGACATTGGGCCGGTTCGCATTGCCCGCGAATCCGGCCAGCGTCCGCGGGCCATCCGGAACGCCGGCGATCGTCACCGGCGCGCCGGCGAGTGCGCTCAGTGCGGGATCGATCTCGGCGCCGGCATTGCCGGACGCCGCGCCGACATTGCCGCCGAACGCGTAAGGCCGCCGCGGCATGCCCGGGATGATGTCGCGCTCGCTCTCGAGCAGCGAATCGCTGGCCTGATATCTGACGTCGAGGTTGAGCCTGGTGTCGCGGCGGATTCGAAGCAGGCCGGCCTCGCCGCTGCCGCTCGTGCCGCCGCCCGCGGTCGAGGTGCCGGCCGAGGCCTCGGCGGTGGTCGAGCGGAAATAGCGCCGCAGGACGATGTTCACCACCTTCTGGTCGGCGGTGTAGCCGTAGCGCAGCGCCACCTCTTCGGGCAGGATCTCGACGCGCTGGATCGCCTCGGTCGGGATGTCCTGGATCTCGCGCATGCCGGAGATGCGGTGGCCGTTCAGCAGCACGACCGGCCGTTCGCCGCCCCGGCCCTGCCCGCTTCCGGTCTGCGGCGCGAGCTCGGCGAGCAGCTCGGTGACGTTACCGACGCCGTAGGAGCGGATATCGCCCTGGTTGAGCGTGACCTCGGGCGGGATGTCGCCGATCGCGGCGCCGGGCAGCCTGCGCGAGCCGGTGACCACGATCGCCTCGTCATCCTCGCCATCTTCGATTGCCGGAGGCGGCGCTGGCCGTTGCGCCCTTTGCTCGGCCACGGGCGGCGCAGGGGCCGGCGCCTGCGGCGCGGCCGGCGCCTGCGCGAAAAGCGCGCCCGGCGCGGTACCGATCAGGAGCGCAAGGGAGATGGCATTACGGGTCATCACGGCGATACGTTCCTCATAGGCGCGCGGGCAGCGGCCTGTGCCCCACCGCCAATGAACGGGCCGTGTCCCACATCTTCGTCGGGAACGAGGCTGCTTCGTCGCAATTTGTATTCGAGGGGCCGGAAGAAACCCGCGAGCCGCAGATTGCGATCGCCTGCAAAGGACAGTTTCCCACCAGGTTCGGAGAGGGCAAGAGGTGGGCACGATAGAAGAATCGGGCACATCTGCATTTGGCCGATGCTGTTGATAAAGTCGGCTTCTGGCAGAAGCAGACGTTTGGGTGGGTGGTAGACGAGCGAAGGTGGGCGCCTTCACCCGGCCATCGCCGGCACCGCCTGTGGGATCAGCTTGGCCAGCTTGCGGAGGTTCTGTGCGGCGGCTGCGAGGTGGAACTCGTCGCGGGCGCCATTGGGGCCTCGTAATCGTAGCCGATCGAGCCCGAGGATGCGCTTGAGATGCGCGAACAACATCTCGACCTTCTTCCGCTGGCGACGCGAGATGAGCCATTCGTCGGTGCGGGCGATGCCCCTGGCCATGTCGCGAGCGCCTTCATGGATGGAGCGCGGCACCTTGCGCGCCGGCTCGTTGGGACAGCAGCGGGGCTTCAGAGAGCAGACCTGGCAGTCGAGCTTGCTGGCCCGGTACAGCAGCGTTGCACCATCGTTGACCAGCGTGCCGCTGGTCCGCATCGGCTTGCCGCCAGGGCAACGGTAGAGATCGCGACGAAGGTCGTAGTCGAACGCCTCGCGGCTGAACGTGCCATCGGTCCGGCGAGACTTGTCGAACACCGGGATGTGCGGCTCGATCGCCTTCTCCTCGACCAGCCAGGCGAGCATCTCCGCCGATCCGTAGCCGGTATCGGCGATCAGTTTCTCCGGCCACGTGCCGAACCGTTCCATGGTGCGTTCGATCATCCGTTTGGCTGCGGTGACCTCGGCCTGCCGCACAGCGGTCGTCGCCTCGACGTCCATGATGACGGCATTCTCGACATCGATGAGATAGTTGGTGGCGTAGCAGAACTGCGCCGGGCCACCGTGGGCCGAGGTGTAGCGCGCGGCCGAATCTGCAAGCGAGAGATATTTCGGAACCACCGGCGTGGCGGCGCCGAAGGCGGCGTCGTCCAGCACCGCAAGATACTCGGCCACGGCCCGGCTTGTCGCCTCGGCAGGCAGGCTCTCCTCGCCCTTGCTGCCCCGCTGCCGGTTGGCGTCGGCCCGGATCAAGCTGGCATCGACGGTGAAGCCCTCGCCACCCACCAGGCCCTCGGCGAGGCAGCGCCCGACGGTAGCTTCGAACAGATGCCGCAATAGGTCGCTGTCGCGGAACCGGCCATGGCGGTTCTTCGAGAAGGTGGAGTGATCCGGCACCGCCCCCTCGAGGCCGAGCCTGCAGAACCAACGATAGGCAAGGTTGAGATGAACCTCCTCGCACAAACGTCGTTCCGAACGGACGCCATGCGTGTAGCCGATGATCAGCATCCGGATCATCAACTCGGGATCGACCGACGGGCGGCCGCACTCGCTGTAATAGGGACGAAGGTAGTCGCGGATGCCGGACAGGTCGACGAACCGGTCGATCGATCGCAACAGGTGGTCGCACGGAACGTGCCGCTCCAGGCTGAACTCGTAGAACAGCGCCTCCTGCGCCACCGTCCGCTCGCCCATCATCAGCCAGCTCCCCGCTCCACGCCGAGTGAAGTGAATCAGAACCAAGTCACCGCCGCAAGACTGAGTTTTTCAACACAATCGGCCGTTTGCAGACTGGCAGCTTTCAGGCGGACGAATCCAAGAAATGACATCGTCCCGCTAGCGGTGAGCTCGGGAAGGGCGCGCAAGCCGCAACGGCGATCAACTATTTCGCTTCATAGTTCGGCGATCCAACCGCCTATGGCGCGATCCGAATGGCCCGCGTGTGATGTGCACAGGTTGAAAGCATACCGATCGCCCCCAACCTTTATCGACAGAAATCCAGCGCACGCTCGGTTGGAGGAGCGTCCGGGGGAAAACATGACGTTTGAGGAATATCGGCTCGAGGGACGCCATATCTACGCGGATTTCGTTTCCGCCATTCAGACCGTACTGAAAGCCGCGGTCGCCGCGCAAGATTTGCGGCCGCATGCCATCACTGGGCGCGCCAAAGCACCGGACTCCTTGGCAAAGAAGCTGGCTGATCGCGGCATCGACTCCGCCAGCGCCATTGATGAACTGCTCAAGGACCTCGCCGGCTGCCGCATCGTGTTCCTGACCAACGGCCAGGTCGATGCCTTCACGCAATCGGGAATTCTCAACGACAATTTCGATGTGATCGACGTCAACGTTCATCACGCTGTGCCGGGCACCGAAACTGAGACGCGCTTGTTCGACAGCACCAACTATCTGGTGCAACTGAAGCCCGAGCGTCTCGCACTCCCGGAATATGCGCCTTTTGAGGGCCTCAGGGCGGAAATCCAGGTCCAGACCCTACTCAACCACGCTTGGGCAGAGATGGGCCACGACACGATCTACAAGGAGCCGAAATTCAAGCATGTCGGCGAGAAGCGCCGCGCCGCCATCAAAGAGCGGATGGACCGAGTCATGCTCGACTATCTGGTGCCGGCGGGACACGACTTCGATAAAATCGCCCGTGACTTTCACCTTCTCTTGGCGGCCGAGCAGGAGGCCGACGACACCGCCAAGACGCTGGAGGAATCCGCTGACAACGAGCCGCTTTTCGATGCGATCGGTTTGCTCGACGACCTCATCATCCCGCACTTCGACGGCCCTTGCGCGCAATTCCTCAAGATCGCACCGCGATTGATCGAAGCAATCGAGCGGGTCCGCGGAACACCTGGGGGCACGGTCGAAACGATTTTCGGAAGCTATCCCGGGAAGAGCGGCGAAGACGTCGCGCTCAAGGCTTCGCGTCTGATCCTTAATTACCGCTATTGCGATCCCGCGCTGACCTTCGGCATGCTCGTCCGCCTTTATGGCGGCGCTGCAACCGACACTGAGCGCAAGATCTGGCTCGACCTCGCGACGCAGTTTTCGAAGCACAATTTGGACGTCTGGAAGCGGTACGGCCCGGCAATTCCGGCGCTGATCTTGTCGGCAATCGACAAGCTCGATACCGAACAGGCCAGCCGAGCCCGGGACCTTGTTGTCGCCATGCTGGGCAGTGTGCTGTCGCCGGAAATTGCCGGGATGACGGCGACCTCCACTACCGTCACTACGCATCAGGCGACTGTGGCCGCGGATGAACAGGTTGCGAAGCTGAGGGCTGATGCGATTTCGAGACTTGAGCAGATGCTCGATGCGGCGTCTGACGATAGCGAGCGCAAATTGGTGCTCGAAGCGTTGCGGAAGGCTGGACGTCCGCCCTTCAATGGAGGCAGCGCCGAACTCCTAACGCTCATCATTGCGGACTGCGCCCGGACCGTATCGATCGAGAAGGAGCGGGTCGCGCAATGGGGATTGGAGCTGCGGCGCACTGCTGAGGTCGATGCACTGCATGTCCACCACCGCTTCGGCGTCCTGCCGCCTTTCCTGGCCGATCAGGCGCCGGCGATCGCCGCCCACGCCAAACTGATCGCCGAGCTTGCCGCTCTTCGAGAACGGTTGAACGCGGACCCTCAGTTCGTTCAATACAAGGTGCTGGTCGGCCACGATTCCGTGCGGCCCGATGCTTGGGACGGGAAAGCCTTCGATCCCGACGCGACGAGGGCCTGGCGGCAGGCCAGCTTTCCGGGGATTATCGACAGCATCGCCCAACATCCGCAGCCATGGGTGGATCGCATCCGGGGCTATATCGAGCAGCCCAAGACCGGCGGCGATCAGTTGTGGCCGCTTGCCGACTGCATGCTCCAGTTCGCTGAAGCGCATCCGCTGACCGTGCCCGCGTTTCTCGAGGTCATGGATACAACTCTTTCGTCCCTGATTCGTCCGCTGCTGCTCGGTCTCGACAAGTCGGGGACTCGTCAGCCGATGGAGCGATATGTCGCGCGGTGGCTGGGCGAGGGCCGCTTCCTCGGTTTGCTCGGCGATTATCTGCGCTGGCAGAATCCCTTCGAAATCCAGCTGCTTGAAACCCTGGCTGCGAGGTCGATCGAGCTGGCGGATGAGCCGGGCGTGCTCGCTTGCCTGGGTACAGCGGCGGTGCGCTACGATAGCGCTCCCGACCAACGGCTAATCGACCAGGTCTTTATGCCCGCCATCGGCTTCTTGACCGATATCGGCCGGCACGACTGGGTAAATTTCAGCTGGGGCGTGTTGAAGGGTTCATTGCTCCGGGCACTGGACGAAGGTCAGTCGCAGCGACTGCTCGATTCGTTCCTTGATGCATCGGAGATAGACTTCGAGGCCGACATGGTGCTCGCATTCGTTGCCGAGCGGTTTCCCGGGCTTGTTCTCGGCTTTTTCGAAGCGCGCACACAGCGCGAGCGTACTAAGGACAGCTTGCGCTTCGACCCGATCCCGTTCAGCCTAAACAGCCTACAAGGCCCCCTCGCGGCACATCCGGAACTGGTCATCGCTGCGGCGCGGCGCTGGTACGGGCGCGACCCCGACTATCACGAATTCCGCGGCGGACGCCTGATCCGCAACCTGTACCCCTCGTTGGAGCCGGAAATCTCGACTCCCCTCGGCGAGCTCATCAGGCAGGGCGATCGGGATGACATCGCCTTCGTGATCGCGACGCTCAACCCATACGATGGCGACGATGCGATCTATCCCCTGATCATGAATGCGGTCGACGCGCTTGAAGAAGACGATGATCTACTGAAGCGAATCTCGATCGTGCTTGGTCAGAAGGGCGTGCTCACCGGAGAATTCGGCTATGTGGAGGCCGAGGGCGAGCAGCGAGCACGTCTGCAGCGCTGGCGTGACGATCCGCGCCCGAAAGTGCAGGCCTATGTGCACGACCAGGAGCGGCGGATCGAGCAGTCGATGGCCTGGGAACAGCGGCGCGCCGAGCGCGAAGTTGAGCAGCGAAAGCGCGATTGGGGAGAAGCCTGACCGTGACCGGCCGGGCGCAGGTCAATATCGGTTTAGCCAATGCCGCCGCGGGCGCCCCAGAGCGGCCGATCTTCCTTTCGAAGTTTTGGGTGGCACCTTCTTGGTCGAGTTTTTCTCGGCGCCGGTCCCACCAGCTTTCGCCGGTTTCTTGACGGGCAGCTTTCGCTGACCGTCGGGCGAGCCCGAGACATCGATGACATAGACGTCGAGCTGCGCCCGCTCACCACATTCTGAGGCTGTCAACTCCAGCGCATAGCTTGGCCGACGCGAACGCCGTGCGCCCTCTCTTTCCCCCTTAGTCTTAAGGGATCTCTGCAGTCTTCAAGACTCATGAACTACCATGGGGGCTTGACAGAGATTGGCGAGGTCTGCATACGCGGGTCTCCACGATAATCCAAAGGAGAGTGCCATGCGCGCTCTATTATTAGAAGGTGATCCTGACGAGGTCACCAAAGCCCTCCAGAACCTTGGCGTGTCCTCCGCGACGTCCTCTGCCGCTCTTAGCCTCAGCTCTACGGACTCGGAGAAACCCGAAGAAAGATCAGAGAGCACTGAGGAAGATAGCGACCCGGGCCTCATCACCACCCCCCTCGCTCGCAAGGTCATTACCCGCATCCCGCTGAAGCCGATGCCGAAGCAGATGCTGACCATCATTTATGAGGCTGGCGAAAAGGGGATTTTGGGGACCAATCTAGCGAAGAAGCTCGGCTACAGCTCGGCCCAATTTCGCGGGATGATGGGCGCGTTTGGCCGCAGAATCGCCAACACACCCGGCTACTCCAAGGGCTATTTCTTCTCCTACGAATGGGATTACGACAAGGGCACCTATCGCTATTGGCTCTCAGGTCCGGTGCGCGAAGCGGTCCGAATCGAGGTAATCCAAAAGAACTAGCTGACCGTTACCTAGGGCAGACAGGGGCGGCTTCGGCCGCCCTTCTTGTTGGAGGCGCGGCAGCAGGTCGCTCCCGTCGAAGGCGCACGTTACGATTCACGATTGGCCGTTGCCGATTGCTATGTCCGCCAGCGTGGACGTGACCATCAATTTGCGACGCTTAGCGGACCGAAACATCATCTTTAGATTTTCGCAGGCCATTCCAAAACCCGGCCAGCAACGCCATATCTCGCCGACTGGGAGGGAACATGGCTGTTAATCGTGACCAATGGCGGGAAGTTTTCGAGCAACTGCCACAGTGGCCCTGTCCAACTTGTGGCAAGGGCAACCTCATTCCCATGCCCGAGAAGCTCATCGTGGAGGAGACAGCGCAGTCCAAAGCGGAGCACGATCATCCCAACTGGGAACCCGACTGGATCGCGCAGCGCTTTGCGGGCTTCCTGCAATGCGGGAACAAAGAATGTGGTGAGGTGGCGTCGATCAGCGGAAATTCCCCGGTCGATTATGTCGAGTACCACGACGAATACGAACACCACCAAGTGGCCACAGACCTATATGTTGTGAAATCGATCTACCCCGCGCCGATCGCTATCAAATTGCCCGACGCGCTTCCCGACAGCATCAAGGATGCGGCTGGCGTCGCCTCAACGCTGGTTTGGACTAGCAACGAGGCAGCTGGCAATCAGCTTCGGCAGGTCGTCGAGTTGTTCCTGACCGATGTTGGCATTCCTGAAAAGACCGCAAAAGGCGGCTACATTCCTACCCACGATCGCATCGAAGAATTTCGGAAGGCCGACGCGGAAAATGGTGACGCGTTGCTGGCCGTGAAATGGCTCGGCAACTCAAGCAGCCATCCGGGCGGCTTGACGCGTGAAGATGTGCTCGATGCATTTGACATCGTCGAGCACGTTTTCGAGAATCGCTATGGGGTCGAAAAGCCCAACCTGAAAGCCAAGATCGCGGCGATATTAGCGGCCAAAGGACCGCCACCTAAAGTGGTGTAGGCTCCGCTGTCATAAATCACCATGCGGGCGCTCAGTATCAAACGCCGTGCAGTCTTTAACAGCGCAGCTACGCAGCTAAACGGCTGCTTTCGGGCTTCGCGCGACCAGCACTGGATGTCCGACATGGGGCGCTAAACGGTCATCCGTGATGTCGACTGCATTGGCCGGCAGGGCCTGCAGCGAAAAACAATCCACTTGACACGTCGGCGTTCGTAGGATATTTCCGACGAAATGTATAATTCGCTTTGCGCCCGCGGCTCGTCCGATTCGGGCGCCTTTTTTTTGTGCACCTCGCCCGCGCGCGGCCAGGGCGTCCCGCCGCGCTACGCCGCGCGCGCCCAGTCCCAGTCCCCACCTGGAAAGGAGACCCCCATGCCCCGTACCTACATCCGCCGCTATCCCCCCGGCGTGAAGCGTCCCAAGACCGGCGGACGTAAAAAGGGCACGCCCAACAAGGCCACCGGCCTGGGCGAGCGCCCCAGGACCGGGGGCCGCCGGAAAGGCACGCCCAACAAGTCGACCCTCGCCATCCGCGAGGCCTTGCTCCAGGTCTTCGCCGACCTTCAGGAGGGGTCCGGCGAGGCGAATGGCCACCTCATGGATTGGGCGCTCCGCAATGCGACCGATTTCTACAAGCTCAGCGCAAAGCTCCTGCCGAGGCAGGTGACAGTGGAGGATAGCGGCCCGGCGATCACCCGCGTCGAGCTGGTCCTCGCTCGCCCCCGAAAGGATCGTGCGGGAGCGCGAGTCGCGCTCCATCACGCGACGTCGGCCGAATCGGATGAACTGACAATCTTCCCCTTGGGGGAGGGCCAAACTGACAATCCTTCACCTTGGGGAATGGACTGAACTGACAATCTTTCCGCGCGTGCAACCGACCTGCCCGCCAGCCTTGCAGGATTGCGGCCGCTCCTCGGATCGCCAAGTGGGCGAACCAGCTCGTGAATGGGGTGCGGGTCTTAGGGTCCCAGCGCGCCGAAGCGGCGCTAATTGCGATTAAGGCATTGTAACGAAAAGAAATCTCTCTTCGCTCTCGTCGATTTTCTACTACTATTTTCCGCCGATTTGGTTGTTACCCCCGCCTCTCTGAAACCCGTTCAGGCAGCGCCGCTATCAGGGCGAAAGGCTGGCCCGCCGCTCCTCGGCGCGCCGCAGCACGTCGTAGGAAGCCTGGATCATCTGGAAGCGCGAGGCCGCCTCCTTGTCGCCGGGCTTCACGTCGGGATGGTTGGCCTTGGCGAGGCGGCGATAGGCGGACTTGATCTCCTCGAAGCCGGCGTCGGTCTCCAGCTCGAGCATCTCGAGCGCCCGCATCTCGTCGCGGCTGCGGCTGCCGTCGCCCGGCCCGCCCCAGCCATAATGATTGGCCTGCTTGTAGGCATTGGCGTCCCGCTGCTCGTCGGTCTCGCGGGCGGCGGCGTCCTCGGCGCTCAGCCCCTCGAAATAATTCCAGTTGCGGTTGTACTCGCCGGCGTGACGCTCGCAGAAATACCAGCGCTCGGGGCTGTTCGGCGATTTCGGCGCCGGCCGGTCCCCGGGTTCATCGCAGCCATGCCGGTCGCAATGGCGCACCGGCTCGGCGTCGCGCGACGCGCCATAGGCGCGCCAGCGCGGAAATCCCCAATCGTTCGAGCGTGATGCCTTAGCCATAGATGCGGCCCCGATAGCGAGGATGGCGGCTTCGCGCCACCTCGCTGAGAAGAGAAAAATGCCAGAGGGTCTGTAAGCCGGGTTCTGTCCACCCCCGAAGGGGATAGGCGACCATTCCTCTAGGAGGCGGATTGCTCCGCCCCTCAAGCAACCAACCCGGGCGACGAGCGGGAACTCGCTCATGTGCCGCCCCTATTCGGTCTTGCTCCCGGTGGGGTTTGCCGTGCCGCCACCGTTACCGGCAGCGCGGTGCGCTCTTACCGCACCCTTTCAACCTGGCCCGCCATGCCCGAAGGCCGAAGGCAGGTGGATTCCTTTCTGTGGCACTTTCCCTGGGGTCGCCCCCGCCGGCCATTAACCGGCACCGTCGTTCCCTGGAGCCCGGACTTTCCTCGCCCCGCTTGCGCGAGCCGTAGCCGCCCGACCCTCTGGCGCGCCCTATATACTGATTCCGCTCTCGCGGTCCAAGAGAAGCTGGAGGAGGATGGCGCGGCACTCGCCGTCGACGATGCCGTCGATCAATTCGGGGCGGAAGCGGCGCTGGAAGGCGGTGATCGCGGCCTCGGCGTCGTGGACGTCATAGCCCCAGCGCTCGAGCGCAAGCAGGAAGCCGCCGTCGGTCCAGTGCGGATCGACGAGGCCCCGCATCGGGCGGCTGGTGGCGAGGCCGTGCTTGGCCAGCCGCGCCCAATCGAACAGCTCGCCCGGATCCTGCTTGCGCGCCGGCGCGACGTCGGAATGGCCGACGACATTGGCAGGCTCGATGCCGTGCCGCTCGACGATCCCGGCGAGCAGCATGAGCAGCGACTCCATCTGCGCCTCGGTGAAGGGCCGATAGCCATGGTCGTGGCCCGGATTGACGATCTCGATGCCGATGCTGGCGTCGTTCACGTCCCGCACCCCGCGCCAGTAGGAGCGGCCGGAATGCCAGGCGCGATTCTCCTCCGCGACCATGCGCAGGACCCGGCCGTCTTCGTCGATCAGATAATGGCAGGAGACGCGCGCTTCGGGATCGCTCAGCCGCGCGATCGCCGATTCGGCGTCGTGCATGCCGGTATAATGGAGGACGACCATCGAAATGCTGGACTCGCGCGCATCGAAATTGGGCGAGGGACTGTCGACGATGCCGGGCATGACCCTTTAGCGCTCCAAAAGCGGTTGCGCGTCAACCCGATTCAGGCGCTGCGGGCGCGGGAATAGCCGGACTCTGCCCGCGCCTCCCCGGCGCGGTAAAGGCCGCGATATTCCGGATCGGAAACGAAGCGGTCGGTCTGGCCGATCACCGTCTCGCCGGCGCCGAGCATCAACGTGCCGTCCGGCGCGAGCGCCTCGCCGAGCCGGCTGAAGGCAAGCCGCCGCATCTCGGGCGTGAAATAGAGCAGGACGTTGCGGCACAGGATGATGTCGAACCGGGCCGGATGCGGTGGCGGCTCTATCAGGCCGCGGACGTCGAAGCGGACCCGGTCGCGCAGCTTCGCCGAAACCCGCCAGTCGCCGCCGCCGAGCTCCTCGAACCAGCGGATCATCTGAATGACCGGCAGGCCGCGCTGCACCTCGAACTGGGAATAGATGCCGCCGCGGGCGCGTTCGATCGCCGAGCGGGAGAGATCGGTGCCGATGATGTCGATCTTCCAGCCCTGCCAGCGCGCGGGCTCGTCGGCGAAGCTCATCGCCAGCGAATAGGCCTCCTGTCCGGTGGAGCAGCCCGCGCACCAGATCGAGAGCCGCTTCTGGGCGGCCCGCGCCTGCTCGAGCTTCCTGACCGGGCCGCCGAGCAGCATGTCGAACGGCAGCTTGTCTCGGAAGAAATAGGTTTCGTTGTTGAGCAGGGCTTCGATGACCTGCTCGGAAAGTGCCGCGTCCCGCCCCGACACGAGCCGGCTGACGAGTTGATCGACGCTGGCGAAGCCGCGCTCGCGGATGATGGCGGCGAGCGCCGTGTCGATCCGCCAGCGCCGGTTGATCGCCAGTTGCTGGCCGGTACGCGCTTCGAGCAGGCTGGCGAGGATACGCCGGGAGGAGTCGCTCACTTCCATGATGCGCGCTCCGCGACCCGCCGCGAAAGTTCGGCAGGAGGCAGGACGGCGGAGGCGAGCCCCGCCTCGGCGACCACCCGCGGCATGCCCCAGACCGCGGCGCTGTGCCGGTCCTGCGCCAGTATCGCGCCGCCGCGCTCGACGAGGCGGCGGCTGCCGATCAGGCCATCGCGGCCCATGCCGCTCAGCATGACGCCGATCGCGGCCGGGCCGAAGACATCGCCGACCGATGCCAGCATCGGATCGGCGGACGGCCGACAGCCGCTCGCCACCCGCCTGACGTCGAGCTTGACCCGCACGCCGTCCCTGGAGGGCTCGACGCACAGATGGGCTTCGCCGGGTGCGACGTGGATGACGTCGTCCTCGATCAGATCGCCATTGTCGACGACCCGCGCCCTGCGGCCGGACGCGGTGGCGAGCTGCCGCGCGAAATGGGACATGAAGATCGGCGGCAGGTGCTGGGTGACCAGGATCGGGACGCCGAGCTTCTTCGGCAGCGGCCGCAGGAATTCGAACAAGGCCGGCAGGCCGCCGGTCGAGGCAGCGAGCGCGACGCAGCCGAGCGGGCCTTCCGCCATGTCGCGCAGCCGCAGCAGCGGCGTTTCGTCGGCGGGCTCCGCCACCTCGGCCTCGCGCTCGGCGCGGCCGATGCGGCGAAGGCGATCGGCGAGGACCAGGCTGAAACGGCCGGCGAAATTGCCGATGCCCGGCTTGGGCAATGTATCGGCGGCGCCGAGGGCAAGTGCCTGCACCGTGGTCTCGGCGCCGTTCTCGGCCATCGAGGAGACGATCAGCACGCGCGCGCCCTTGCCCATGCGGACGATTTCGGGAAGCGCCTCGAGGCCGCTGCCGCCGGGCATTTCGACGTCGAGCAGGATGACATCGGCGCGCACCGTCCTCAGCGCATCGAGCGCCTCGCGGGCGCTGCCGGCGAGCGCGACGATCTCGAAATCGTCATGAGCCGCAATCATGCGCGAAAGCACCGCCCGCGCGACCGTCGAATCGTCGACGATCATGACGCGAAGCGGCGGCTCGGCAGGCTGGTGAAGCCGCCGACGCGCAAGTGCAGGCAGTGCGCTCACGCGACGCCGACGATTTGCAATTTGCTGTGGAGCGTGTCCCGGTCGAACGGCTTCATCACATATTCGTCGGCGCCGGCTTCGATCGCGGCGCGAATATGGGCGATGTCGTTCTCGGTGGTGCAGAAGACGACCTTGGGCTGGGGGATGAGCTCGGTCTGGCGAAGTGCGCGCAGAAACTCCATTCCGCTCATCACCGGCATGTTCCAGTCGAGCAGGATCACGTCCGGCATCGCGGCCTCGCAGCGGTTCAGCGCCTCGCGGCCGTCCTCCGCTTCGTCGACGGCGAAATTCAGGGTTTCGAGTATGTGCCGGGCAACCTTGCGGATCACCTTGCTATCATCGACGACTAGACAGCTTCTCATATCGATCCGCTCCGTTTGGCAGGCGAACGCAAGGCTAACGGCAAGTGGTAATCATCACCTTAAGAAATCACGCGGCATTGGCCGCCGGCCCGGCGATCAGCAGATAGGGATCGACGAGCAGGAAAAGCTCGGATCCGACCTCCACGGTGCCGATCGCGACCCGGTCCCAGCCGGCGCCGACCGGCGCGGCAAGCGGGACCGAGGGCGCGTCCGCCTCGATCACGTCCTCGACCTCCTCGACGAGCAGCGCATAAGTGTGGCCGTCGCAGGGGATGACGATCGCGTCGCGCGCCTGGGTTCGGCCGGCGCTGGAGAGATCGAGTGCGGTGACGCCGTCGATGACGGTGAGCACGCGGCTGCGCAAGGCGGCAAGGCCGGCGACATGCGGCGCGGCGCAGGGCGCGGGCGTGATGCCTTCGAGCTCGACCACGGCCTCGACGCTGGCTGCCGGGAATGCGACGCGGCGGCCGCCGAGGCGGGCGATGAGGAGAAGCTCAGCCATTGGCAGCATCCTTGGCGGGGCTGCGGCGGCTGAGCGCGCCGATCAGTGCGGCGCGGTCGTAGCGGTAGATGCTGTCGCCGCCGGCGCCGGTCTCCGGCCGCGAACGGAGGCGAACGACCTGGCCGGCCTTGACCGGGCTCGCGCCAGCGCTTTCCTCGGACAGGATCAATATGTCGGCGGCGACCCCCTCGCGGGCGGCGACCACGCGGTAGCCGAGGCTCTCGACCAGCGGCCGCAGCATCGTCTCCATCCAGGGATCGCCCTCGGGAAGCGCGCAGACCGGCTGGACGATCTCTTCCTGGACCTCGTCGCCATAAGCGGCGAACAGCCAATGCGGATCGAGCAGCTCGACCTGATCACTGTCGATGAGAGCGACGCCCGCCACTTCGCCGGGCGTCGGCGCGACATGGAGATCGAGCACCACCGAACGGATGTCGATCACTTCGGCGAAGCCGTAGGCGATCTCGGACCGGCCGTCGGTCAGCCTGAGAATGCGCAGCTTGCCTTCGGCCGGGGCTGCGTCGCACCCGGCCAGCGGCAGGATGCGCTCGCCGATCGTGACGCGCAGCTTGCCCGCGCCGAATCGGATCGCCTCGGCCGGTACGTCCTCGATCCGCTCGACCACCATGACCGGGACCGCGCGCGTGCCGCCGGCAAGGGTGCGGAACAACAGCAGGCCTGTCTCCCGCTCCGTCTCCGCCTCTTCCTCGGTGGCGCGCAGCGCCTGGTGAAGCTCGTTCTCGGCGAGCGTGATGCCGGCGCGCTTGGCGATGCCCGAAGGATCGAGCAGCAGGATCGGGCACCCGTCATCGGCGAGCGTGGTGCCTGCGTAGAGGCCGGCGGCCATCACCGCCGGCGCTGCCGGCTTGACCACCAATTCCTCATGGTCGTGCACCGCATCGACGGCGAGCGCATAAACCTGGCCGCCGGCGGGCTTGAGCAGCACGATCTTCTGCTCCTCGCGCGGCACGTCCCCCTCGACGCCGAGCAGATCGGGAAGACTGACCAAGGGCACCCGGCGGCCGCGGACGGTCGCGATCTCGGCGGCGCCGACATGGTCGATCCGGATCGCGCCGATGCGCAATATCTCGTCGATCGCCGAACGCGGCACGGCGAAGATCTGGCCGCCGGCGCTGATCGTCAGGGCGGGGATGATGGTGAGCGTCAGCGGCACCCGGATGGAGAGCCGGACGCCCTGGCTGGGCCTGGACTCGATGTCGATGACGCCACCGATCCGCTCGATATTGGCGCGGACCACGTCCATGCCGACGCCGCGGCCGGAAATGGCAGTGATCCGCTCGGCGGTGGACAGGCTCGGCGTGAAGACGAGCGCCAGCTTCTGGGTGGCAGTGAGCCGCTCCGCCTGCTCGGCGGACAGGAGGCCGGCCGCCCGGGCGGAGCGCACGAGGGCGTCGCCGTCGATGCCGCGGCCATCGTCGGTGACTTCGATCAGGATCTGGTTGCCGGTCTGGCGGGCGGAAACGCCGAGCGTGCCGGCGGCCTTCTTGCCGGCGGCGACACGCGCTTCGGGAGTTTCGATGCCGTGATCGATGGCGTTGCGGACGATATGGGTGAGCGGGTCGCGGATCATCTCGATCATTTCGCGATCGAGCTCGACATCGCCGCCGTCGACGTCGAGCCGGACCTGCTTGCCGAGATCGGCGGCGAGGTCGCGGACCATGCGCGGCAGGCCCGAGAACAGGCTGTCGATCCGCTGCATGCGGGTGCGGGTGATGCCGTCGCGTATCTCGGCGATGCACGTCGATACCCGCTCGAACGCCGCCTCGACGGCGATATCTCGCGGCGCGTCGCGCAGGCGGCGGGCAAGCTCGTTGCGGGCAAGCACGGCGTCGGAAACCGCACTCATCATGCGGTCGAGCAGATCCACCGAAAGGCGGATCGAGCGGAAGGATTTCCTGGCTTCGGGCTCCGGCGCGGCGGCCTCGTCGACGATAGCCGGCACCGCGGGCATGCCCGACACCGCCGCGATCAGCTGCTCGTCATCCTCGCTGGCAAGCGATTCGCCGGTCTCGAGCGCCTGGACGAGCTCGCCGATCCGATCGATCACGGCGAGGACGGCATCGACCAGCCTTGTGTCGGCGACGCGCGTGCCGGCGCGAACCTCGGCGAGAGCACCCTCGGCGGCATGGCTCAACTGCTCCAGGCGCGGCAGATCGAAAAACCCGCAATTGCCCTTCACCGTGTGGACGAACCGGAAAATCTCGTCGAGCCGCTCGCGGTCCTGCGGCGACGCCTCCCACGCCACGATCGCCCCCGACAGGGCCTGCGCCATGTCGCGGGTCTCGGCGATGAAGTCGTTCAACAGGTCGTCCATGTCGGCGGAGCTTATGGGAGGGGATAGTAAAGAAGCCGTTTACCGCGCGACGCGAGATATCGCGCGCCGCCTGCCGGTCCCGATTCGACAGGCGATGCCGGATCTGTTACTGACTGACTGGTCATTTATCAGGAAGACAAGATGCCGGAGCCGGCGGACCAGCCAAAATGGCGGCGGAGGAAGGAAGCCCGGCCCCGGGACATCGCCGCCGCGGCACTCGAAATATTCGGGGAAAAGGGCTTCGCGCGCGCCCGGATCGATGAGATCGCGGCGCGCGCCGGCGTCTCGAAGGGCACGCTCTATCTCTATTTCGAGACCAAGGCGGACATCTTCCGCGCCGTCGTCCGCGAGACCGTGACTCCCAATATCGCCGCTTTCGAGGAGGCCGTTCTCGGACTCGACATGCCCTTCGCGGAGCTGGTGCGCATGCTCCTCCCCCGCTTCGCCGAGATGGCCGCCGCCATGCCGATCGGAAGGATCGTGAAGATGGTCGTCGGCGAATCGCGCAATTTCCCGGAGCTCGCCCGGGTCTGGCACGACGATGTCGTCGACAAGGCCGTGTCCGTCCTCGCCGCACGCATCGAGCGCGCACAGGCAGGCGGCGAGATCCGGCCCGGGGACGCGCGCGTCCATGCCTTCTCGATCATGGGCCCGATGCTGCTCGGCGTGCTCTGGCGCGAGACGTTCACCCCGGTGGGCGGCGTCGCGATCGATCTGGTCGCAATCGCCCACCAGCATGCCGACATCGTGCTCGGCGGACTGATCGTCGAGGAGGCCAGGCCATGAAGGGGCCGCGGATCATCGTGCTGGTGCTCGCCGGGCTCGCCATCCTCTTTCTCGCCTGGCGCCTGCTGGCGCCGCAATTCCGGCCCACCCCTTCCCTCTCCGGCTATATCGAGGGCGAGGCCCTTTACCTCTCCGCCGCCGTGTCGGGCCGCGTCACCGAACTCAGCGTCCGCCGCGGCCAGCGCGTCGACGCCGGCACCAGGCTGTTCCTGATCGATCCGGATCAGCAGCTCGCCCAGGGCCAGCAGGCGGCCGCCGACGTCGCCGCCGCCCAGGCTCAGGCGGAAGATGCCCGCAGGGGCCAGCGGCCCGCCGAGATCGGCATATTGGAAGCCGATCGCGACGCCGCCGAGGCGGCCGCGCGCGAGGCGCGGGCGTTGCTGGTCCGCACCGAGGCGCTGGTCCGCCGCGGCATATTCGCGCGCGTCCGGCTCGACGAAACCCGGGCCGCCTATCAATCGGCCGCCGCCCGGCTGCAGGCGGCGCAGCAGCGCATCCAGGTGGCGACGCTCGGGGCGCGCACGGATCAGATCCGCGCCGCCGACGCACGAGTCGCGCAGGCGCAGGCGCGGCTTTCCGAAACGGGCGCGCGGCTCCAGACCTTGTCGCCGATCGCCCCTTCCGCGGGGCGAATCGAGGAGGTTTTCTACCAGCGCGGCGAATGGGCGGCAGCGAACCAGCCGGTGGTCGCGCTCATTCCCGACGACCGGATTTTCGTGCGCTTCTTCGTTCCGGAGCAGGCGGTCGCCGCCTACCGTCCCGGCACCCGCGTCGCATTCCGCTGCGACGGCTGCCCGGACGGCCTTTCCGCAACCATCTCCTACGTCAGCCCGCGTCCGGAATTCACGCCGCCCATCATCTACAGCCGCGGATCGCGCGACCGGCTCGTCTTCATGGTCGAGGCGCGGCCGGAAAACGGGGCGCGGCTCATGCCCGGGCTTCCCGTCGACGTCGTGCCGATCCGATGACCATCGCGATCGACGTCGAGGGCCTCAACAAGTCGTTCGGCGGGCGGCGAGTCGTCAAGGATTTCTCGATCGAGGTCGACGAGGGTCGGATCACGGGTTTCCTCGGGCCGAACGGGTCGGGCAAGACGACGACCCTGCGCATGCTCTGCGGCCTGCTCACGCCGGACAGCGGGCGCGGCACCGCTCTGGGCTTCGACATCGTCGCCGAAAGCGACGAGATCAAGCGGCGCACCGGCTACATGACCCAGCGCTTCTCCCTGTACGAGGACCTGACCGTCCAGGAGAATCTGGAATTCGCCGCGCGCATCCACGAGTTGGACCGGCGAAGTGGGCGCGTCGATGCGGCGCTCGAACAACTCGGCCTTGCCGAACGGCGCCGCCAGCTTTCGGGAACCCTGTCGGGTGGATGGAAGCAGAGGCTGGCGCTGGCGGTGGCGACTTTGCACGAGCCCTTGTTGCTCCTGCTCGACGAGCCGACCGCGGGCGTCGACCCGCAGGCGCGCCGGACCTTCTGGGACGAGATCCATGCGATGGCCGCCAGGGGCCTGACCGTACTCGTTTCGACCCATTATATGGACGAGGCCGAGCGCTGCCACGATATCGCCTATATCGCTTATGGCGAGCTGCTCGCCCGCGGCACGGCCGAGGAGGTGATTGCTTCGGCCAGGCTTTCGACCTGGCGCGGCGAAGGTCCCGGCATCGACCGCCTCGCCGCTGATCTTCTCAAGGATCCCGCGATCGAGATGGCGGCGCCGTTCGGCCTCGCGCTTCACGTCAGCGGCGGCAATGCCGAGGCGCTGGAGCGCGCATTGGCGCCCTATCGCCACCCGCCCTTCCGCTGGACGCCGACCGAACCGACGCTGGAGGACGTGTTCATCCACCTGATGAGCGGCGTTGAGGACAATTTCCGATGAAGACGACGGGCGCGAACCGGGCCTTCTCGATGCAGCGCATGAGCGCGGTGCTGATCAAGGAGTTCATCCAGCTCACCCGGGACCGGTTCACTTATGCCCTGATCCTCGCCGTGCCGGTCCTGCAGATGCTGCTGTTCGGCTACGCGATCAACACCGATCCGCGCCATCTTCCGACCGCTCTGCTGGTTCAGGAGAATAGCGTCTTCGCGCGCTCGATCGTCGCCAATCTCGCCAATTCCTCCTATTTCGACATCGTCCGGCAGGTGCGCACGCCTGCCGAACTCGAGCAGCTGGTGCGCAACGGCGAAGTGCAGTTCGCGATCACCATTCCCGGCGATTTCAGTCGCCGCGTCGTCCGCGGCGACCGCGCTCAGATCCTGGTCGAGGCCGACGCCACCGATCCCACCGCGACGGGCAGCGCGCTCGCCGCCCTCGCGAGGCTGCCGCAGGAAGCGTTGAGCCACGACCTTGCCGGCGCGGTCGCCCGGCCCAGCGAGGCGGCCCAGCCCTTCGAGGTGGTCATCCACCGCCGCTACAATCCCGAGAACGTCACCGCCTACAATATCGTGCCCGGCCTGCTCGGCATCGTGCTGACGCTGACCCTGGTGATGATGACCGCCATCGGCGTGACCCGCGAGCAGGAACGCGGCACGATGGAAAGCCTGCTGGCGACGCCGGTGCAGCCGCTCGAGGTGATGATCGGCAAGCTCGCGCCGTTCGTCATCGTCGGCATGATCCAGACGACGCTGATCCTGGGCGTCGCGCGCCTGCTGTTCGGCGTGCCGATGGAGGGCGGATGGCCGGGGCTGATCCTCGGCACGACCCTGTTCATCATCGGCTCGCTCGGCCTCGGCTTCCTGATCTCCACGCTCACCAAGACCCAGTTGCAGGCGATGCAGCTTTCGGTTTTCTATCTGCTGCCGTCGATCCTGCTGTCCGGCTTCATGTTCCCGTTCCGCGGCATGCCCGAATGGGCGCAATGGCTGGGGACGCTGATCCCGGTGACGCATTTCCTGAGGATCGTTCGCGGCGCATTGCTGAAGGGCCAGAGCTTCGCCGACATGGGCCCGAGCCTGCTGGCGCTGGCGGTCTTCGTCTGCGCGGTCGCTGCCTTGGCGCTGGCGCGCTACCGCACCACGCTCGACTAGGCCAAACGGCCGGCAGTCGCTGGATCAGCCGTCGCAGCCCGACAGCGGCGCTTCCGGATCGGCGCGGTAACGGCCCGCCTCGACGCGAGCCGCGGCGGCGGGAAGCCGCTCGGCAATCATCCGTTTCCAGCCGCCGCCGAGGATCTTGCTGACCATGAGACCCCTGAGACCGGTGAAGCCGCTTTGCTCCATGACCAGACGGGTATTGTCCCCTTCCCTGGCCAACACATAGCGTACGACCGTGTCGATGCCGCCGCCCTTCCAGCTGTAGGCGAGGCGCTCCGGCGGCTGGAGCTCGATCACCTCGCACTGGACGATGCCGTCGAAGCCGGGCGCCGGCTTGGTGTGGAAGGTGAACCGATGGCCGATTCGCGCTTCGAAATCGTTCGGCATCAACCATTGGCCGATCGCCTCCGGATCGACGAGAGCCACCCAGACCTGCTCCGGCGGATAGGGATAGAGTGCCTCGAACCTAAGCGTCCTTGCCATGCTTTTCCCTCAGATGGCGGCCGAGATTGTCGAGCCGCGTTGCCCAGAAATCACTGTGCCGCTCAAGCCATTCGGCGGCGTGGCGCAGCGGCTCGGGGTCGAGCGCGTAGATCCGGTTGCGCCCGGCCCTGCGTTCGCTGACCAATCCGGCGTCGCGCAGCACCTTGAGATGCTGGGAGATGGCCGGCTGGCTCATGTCGAAATGGTCGGTGAGCGCCGATACGGGCAGCGCTTCGTCTCCAAGCATCGAGAGGAGTGCGCGCCGGGTCGGGTCGGCCAGCGCCCGAAAAACTGCATTCTCCGCCTGTCCGTCCATATCCATAAGCATATACTTATGGTTGGCAGGCGCAACCCATAAGTTGTTTCTTATGATTTGGAAGCGGGTGCCGCCGGACCAGCCCGAGAGGAAAGGACCAGAACCAGTACCGTCAGGCCGGCAGGCTGGTCCCGATGATGAGGATGCCTTCCTCATTGTCGGCGACCTGGATGGCGCCACCGCCCTCCTCGACCAGGCTGTGGGCGAGCCAGGCGGCGGCGGCGCGCGGCGCGACGTCGTCCTCGGACATTTCGCCGATCAGCACCTTCTTCAATTCGGGGTCGAGCACGATGCGGCTGCCCTCGGCGCGGACGACGATGTCGAGACCGCCGTCATTCTTCTCGGCGCCGATGTCGAGGCTGCCGCCGCGCACCAGAGCGTCGCCGGCAATGAGGACCAGGTTGAGCAGCACCTTGAGCGCCGCCTTGCTCATCGTCGGCTCGTCGACCATCCAGCCGAGCTGGATGCGGCCGTCGCCGCCGAACAGGCCCTCGATCGCGCCGCGCGCCTCGCGCGTGTCGACCACGTCGGCGAAACCGCCCGCGGCGCCGAACGCCAGCCGGAAGAATTTGAGCTTGTTGGCCGAGGCCCGCGCGCTTTCGGCGAGCAGATCGAGGCAGCGCGCGCGCATTTCGGGGTCATGCTCGTCGGCAAGCAATTCGATGCCGTTGTTGAGCGCGCCAACCGGCGAAAGCAGATCGTGGCACAGGCGCGAGCAGAGCAGGCTGGCGAATTCGTGCGATTTCATAAGTGTCGAGCCCTATCTCGGTCGTGGCCGGTGCCGCTTCCTATAGGCGTCGGCGATTCCCGGATGCAAGGCGGAGTGCGATTGCGCAGCGCCTTGCTCCTGGCGCATGCTTTGCCGATGAGACGCCGCACCGAGGCCCTGCCCGACGGGATACGCTATGCGCTCGGCGAATATTCTCGTGTCGTGACGATCTTTCTCGTTTTCCTCGCGGTCGCCGCGGCGTTCGTCGCGTACGGCACATGGAAGGTCGGTCACGACGGACAGCCAGCGTCTCTGGAAACTGGAGAAGTCATCCGCTTCGGCGCCATTTGGGGAAAGGCCGCGAGAATCACCCTGGTCGTCGTCAGGACGAGGGACGGAAGACTCGTCACTCTCCAGACTTCGGCGGATCTGCTGACTCACTGTCGTGCCGGGGGCACTATTCGGCTCTCCCGGCAGGGCGGGCTGCTTGAAGTGCGCAGGCCGGGATGCGCGCCCCCAATGTGATGACCTCGCCTCGTGACCGTCGCCGCGCCTCTTGAAAATCGGCACCAAATCCCCATCTTCACTTCAGTGTCAGGGGGACATTCCATCATCATCGCCAGGATCGCCGACGAGGCCGCCGGATGGCGTCTCGATCGAGCGCTGGCCGCCGCCGTGCCGACTTTGTCGCGCGAGCGGCTGAAGGCGTTGATCGGCGGTGGTGCGGTCCTGGGTCCGGGCGGCGCAGCGGTCCGCGACCCTGCGATGAAGGCGGTTCCGGGAGGCCGCTATGAAGTGGTCGTACCGGCCGCAACGCCTTTGCACAACGAGGCGCAGGATATCGCGCTCGAGATCGTCTTCGAGGACGATCATTTGATCGTCGTCGACAAGCCGGCGGGCATGGTGGTTCACCCCGCCGCCGGCAATTTCGACGGCACCCTGGTCAACGCCCTGCTCCACCATTGCGCCGGACGGCTCAGCGGCATCGGCGGGGTGGCGCGGCCCGGCATCGTCCATCGGATCGACAAGGACACGTCGGGCCTGCTGGTGGTCGCGAAATCGGACGCCGCCCACGAGGGTCTCGCCGCGCAATTCGCGAGGCACAGCATCGACCGGCGCTATCTGGCGATCGTCGCGGGCATGCCCATCCCGATGAACGGGAGCATCGACGCGCCGCTCGGCCGATCCTCGTCCAATCGCAAGAAAATGGCGGTGGTCGAACAAGGACGCGGCAAGAGGGCGGTGACGCACTACCGAATCGTGACCCCTTTGAGCGGCGCCTCTCTGGTCGAATGCCGGCTCGAAACCGGGCGTACGCACCAGGTCAGGGTCCATATGGCGTCGATCGGCCACCCATTGCTCGGCGACCCGGTTTACGGGCGGCCCCGGCAAGGCCATCGCGAATTGTTGAAAAGGCTGAATTTTCAGCGACAGGCATTGCATGCGGCGGAGCTTGGCTTCGTCCACCCGGTATCGAAAGAAAACTTGTCCTTCAAAAGCGCGCTCCCATCCGATATTCAGGAACTGTTCGGGGCGCTTACCGTATAGAAACCAAGTGCGGACACACGGGCCTCACGCCCGTGCAGCGTCCAGGGAGAATCGAGACCATCATGGCAGGTAGAAATGTCCCGGCGACGATCGCGGCAGGGAGCGGCGAGGCAGGCCTCAACCGCTATCTCGCGGAGATCAAGAAATTCCCGATCCTCACGCCGGAGGAGGAATATATGCTGGCCAAGCGCTGGACCGAGCATCAGGACACCGACGCCGCCGCGCGCCTGGTGAACAGCCACCTGCGCCTCGTCGCCAAGATCGCCATGGGCTATCGCGGCTATGGATTGCCGCTCGCCGAGCTGATCTCCGAGGGCAATATCGGGCTGATGCAGGGCGTGAAGAAATTCGAGCCCGAAAGGGGCTTCCGCCTCGCCACCTATGCGATGTGGTGGATCCGCGCCTCGATCCAGGAATTCATCCTGCGCAGCTGGTCCCTCGTGAAGATGGGCACCACGGCGGCGCAGAAGAAATTGTTCTTCAACCTCAGGCGGATGAAGAACCGCATCGAGGCGTTCGAGGACGGCGACATGAAGCCCGCGGACGTGACCAAGATCGCCACCGATCTCGGCGTCAGCGAGGAAGACGTCATCTCGATGAACCGCCGCATGGCGATGGGCGGCGATACCTCGCTGAACGTGCCGTTGCGCGACGACAGCGAGGGCAGCTGGCAGGATTTCCTGGTCGACAACGAACCGCTCCAGGACGAGCGCGTCGCCGACGCCGAGGAGACCCGCATCCGCCACGATTTGCTCGTCGAGGCGATGGAGAGCCTCAACGACCGCGAAAAGCACATCTTGACCGAGCGGCGGCTGACCGACGAACCGAAGACGCTCGAGGAATTGAGCCAGGTTTACGACGTCAGCCGCGAGCGGATCCGCCAGATCGAAGTGCGCGCGTTCGAGAAATTGCAGAAGGCGCTGATGAACCTCGCCGGCGAGCGCAGGCTGTTGACGGCGGCGTAGTTCCGCTCTCGGCCTCCCTGCTTGGGCAGGGCTGTCACAATGCCTGTTGCCGGATCACTTACCCGGTTCGGGCTGAGCCTGTCGAAGCCCTCTCCTTTCCTGCGGAGGAAGAAAAAGAGGTCCTTCGACAATGGTCAGGTTTGGCCTGCCCCCGGCAGGCCAAAGCTATGCCTGGGAGGCATGGCGACCTGACCATCAGGACGAACGGGCGGAGTGACTCGACACATATGCGATTGCCCCTGCCGCTTGGGCAAGGGCAAGCCTCAATGCGCCGGCGTGGTAGCGCTGTCTGCGGTGCCGCCGGCCTGCGACGTCTGACCCTCGTTGCCGCCGCTTTGGGCGGGCGGCGGCGTGGGATCCCAACGATAGCGGACACCCTGGAGCTCGCGCGGCTGTTCGGTGGCCGAATGGCGGCCGAGCGGCGCTTGCGCGGCAGCGCCGCCATCGGTTCCGGTGAGCGCCCAGCGATTGCTGTTGGTCATGCCCGGATCGGTGCTGCGGGTCCGTTCGGCGATCACGGCGCTCGCCGTATCCTGCTGGAGCGGCTCGTAGCGGCGCAGGACGGCGCGCTGGAAGCTGTCGACGCTGCCGCTCGCCACGGCCGCGGCGGCGGCCTGGGCGGCGGCGGCGTCACGCGTGCTGGCGATCTGGGCGACACCGCCGATTGGCTGGCCGAACCCGCCACGCCAGGCGATTGCCGGCTCGGCGCCGGAATAATTGTTGGTGAACGCGTTCGGCCGTCCCCAGCCGCCGCGCCAGCGATAGAAGATGTGCAGGCCGACATTGGCGGATTTGACGAGTGTCGGCGCCCAATAGGGCATGACGTAATTGGCGTGATAATGAGTCGCCCAGCCGACCGGCGCGTAGACGTCGCCGTTCAGCGCCGCGGCGGCGACCGCCCGAGCCCGCTGCCAATGGGCTTCGTCGGGCGCCCTGCGCAGCGAGCCGTCGCAGCTGAAGCTGAACTGGCAACCGGTGGTGCGGCGCGAGCCTTCGAAAACGACGCCGCAAACCGAATTGGGATAAGCGGGATGCCGCACGCGATTGAGCACCACCTGGGCGACGCCGCGCTGGCCGTCGGTCGGCTCGTTGGCGGCCTCGTAATAGATGGCGGCGGTAAGGCAGTCGAGCGAGCGCGCCCGATCGGCAGCGCTGCCGCCGAGATGGAAAGGCCGCGCCGCCGGATTGGCTTGCTGGGCGATCGGGATCGCGGCGTTGAGAGCCAGAGCAGTGAGCGGGTTCACCTGGCGCAGCGCCGTCGCCGACGTCGCGGCGGCTTCGGCGCGTAGCCGGACAAGCTCGGGCGAGGCGGGAGCGGCCCTGTCGAGCTCGGGTTGCGGCGACACGCTCTGGATGCCGACGCTGATCGCAGCGGCAAGCCACAGCACGGCCATTGCGCCGAGCACGGCCCAGGCACGCCAGTGCCGCCTGAAGGCGTCCGGCATGCCGATTGCGTCGAACCTGAGAGCCAGGGCAGTCATCGAATCTCCAACATCAGGTTGCTATAACCCAAGTGCGTTATAAATGTAATACACCTTGGTCGCGCAAATTCGCGCTTTCGTCTCAGCGGCGTCGCGACATTGCGAATCGCTGCATACGGGCCCGTCACGAAGGCGAAAAGGCGCCTTTTCACATCGCCACCCGACGATGTCGTGAACGCTTCAGATGGGAACTCGCATGACCAAAACAAGCTTTTTGATCGCAACGGCCCTGTGCTCCGCTATCGCAATGTCCGCCGCGGCGATCGGCCAGCCGGGCCAGAATGGCGGCACCGCCACCTACTGGATGTCGGCGGAAACGACCAGCGGCCTTGCCGCCATGACGGGCATGAGCGGCGGTCAGCCGGCAAGCCGCGGCGCGATGATGAGCGCGATGCTCGGCGGACGCGGACCCGGAGCGGGCGGCAGCAACCCCGGCTACGTCCACAATCTCCAGCTCGACCTCGGCAGCTCCCGGCGGCCCGCGGGCGCCCCGCAGGCCGACCATTTCATCCCCGTCGGCCTCAATGCCGGCCCGTCCCTGCCGCTGGCATCGCCCGAGCCGGCGAGGCCTCAGACTCCCCGGCCTTATGAAACGCCAACCTATGGAGATGGCGGCGCCAATGGCCGCATCCTGATCTATTGGGGCTGCGGCGAGCATGCGCGGCCGGGCCAGCCTTACGAGATCGACCTCGCCAGCCTGCGCACCGGCCGGGTGCCGCCCGCCATGGCGGCGCTCAACGTTCGCCCGATGACGCCGCCCAGCCAGGCGACGTCGGCGACGTTCGGTGAGTGGCCCAATCAGCGCTCGCGCACGAACATTCCAGCGAGCGGCTCGCTGGTCGGCGAGCACGTGATCCGCGGCAATTATTCGCCCGATATCCGCTTCACGCTCGCGCCCGGCCAGGATTTCCTCGCACCGATCCAGCTTACCTCGAACACGCGCGGCCCGGGCGGCGCGGTTCCGCTTGCCTGGAATCCGGTCGCCAACGCGCGAGCCTATTTCCTGATGGCAACCGGTGCGGCTGAGAACAACACGATCATCCTGTGGAGCTCGAGCGAGATCCAGTTCAGCCAGATGGGCGCGTTCGACTATCTTCCTCCCGAGGAGATCGTCCGCCTGCTCCAGCAGCGCGTGCTGCTCCAGCCGACCACGACCCAGTGCACCGTTCCGGCCGAGGTCGCCGGCCGCGTCCAGGCGGCGTCTCTGATGATGACCGCGTTCGGACCGGAGGCCAATTTCAGCTATCCGGCACGGCCCGCCCGGGCGCCGCGCGGCTGGGCGCCGGACTGGGCGGTGAAATTGCGCACCCGCGCCTCCTATGTCGGCCTGCTCGGCCAGGACATGGAGGCAATGATGCGCGGCGAGGGCCAGGGCCGCGAACAGCAGCAACGCGAAGAGCCGCGCCGCCGCCGCAACCCGCTCGGCGGGCTGGGGCGCATTCTCGGACAGTAGCGCGAGCGCGGGCGACGGGTTAGAGGTCGGCGATGGCCGACCGCATCCCGCCCCCCGCTTCCGCCGCCGCCGGCACTCATTGCACGCCCTCGCAATATGACGAGCTCTACGCCCGCTCACTCGCCGACCCGGATGGCTTCTGGGCAGAGCAGGCGTTGCGGCTCGACTGGGTGACGCCGCCGTCGATCATTGCAAACTGGTCCTACGATCCGGTCGACATAAAATGGTTCGAGGACGGCGTTCTCAACCTCTGCTACAATTGCGTCGACCGGCATCTTGCCGCCCGCTCCGGCGATACGGCGATCGTCTTCGAAGGCGACGAACCGGGAGTCGCGCGCACGCTCACCTACGGCGAACTGCACGCCGAAGTGGTGCGGATGGCGAATTCGCTGAAGGCGCTCGGCGCCGGCAAGGGCGACCGCGTCACCCTCTACATGCCGATGATCCCCGAGGCCGCGGTGGCGATGCTCGCCTGCGCGCGCATCGGCGCGGTCCACAGCGTCGTATTCGGCGGCTTCTCACCCGAGGCGCTGCACGGCCGCATCGAGGATTGCGCGAGCCGATTCGTCGTCACCACGGACGGCGGCACGCGCGCCGGCAAGCTCATCCCGCTCAAGGCCAATGTCGACGCGGCGCTGGACAAGGGGGCCGACCCTTCGGCAGGCGCGGGACAGGGCGTCACCGGCGTGATCGTGGTCCGCCATCTCGGCAATCCGATCGAAATGCGCGACGGCCGCGACCATTGGTATCACGAGATCGGCGCGACCGTTCCGGACGACTGCCCCTGCGAACCAATGGGCGCGGAGGATCCGCTCTTCATCCTCTATACGTCCGGTTCGACGGGGAAGCCCAAGGGCGTGCTCCACACGACCGGCGGCTATGCGGTGTGGACCGCGACCACCTTCCATTATGCATTCGATTACCGGCCCGGCGAGCTGTTCTGGTGCACCGCAGACGTCGGCTGGGTCACCGGCCATTCCTATGTCGTCTACGGTCCGCTCGCCAATGGCGCGACGACCTTGATGTTCGAAGGCGTGCCGAACCATCCGGATTTCTCGCGCTTCTGGGACGTGATCGAGCGGCACAAGGTGAACATCTTCTACACTGCGCCGACTGCGATCCGCGCGCTGATGCGCGAGGGCGACGCGCCGGTGACCAAGCATGATCGCAGCTCGCTGCGCCTGCTCGGCAGCGTCGGTGAGCCGATCAATCCCGAAGCCTGGCTCTGGTATTGGCGCGTCGTCGGCGACGAACGCTGCCCCGTCGTCGACACGTGGTGGCAGACGGAGACGGGCGGGATCATGATCACCACCCTCCCCGCCGCGCATGACATGAAGCCGGGATCGGCGGGCAAGCCATTCTTCGGAATCGCGCCGCAATTGCTCGACGGCGACGGTCATCCGCTCGCCGGAGCCGCATCCGGCAACCTGTGCATCACGGCGAGCTGGCCCGGCCAGATGCGGTCCGTCTACGGCGACCACGAGCGCTTCGTGCAGACCTATTTCTCGACCTATCGCAACCGCTACTTCACCGGCGACGGCTGCCGGCGCGACGAGGACGATTATTACTGGATCACCGGCCGCGTCGACGACGTGCTCAACATCTCCGGCCACAGGCTCGGCACCGCCGAGATCGAAAGCGCCCTGGTCGGCCATCCCCTCGTCGCCGAGGCGGCCGTGGTCGGCTACCCGCACGACATCAAGGGCACCGGCGTTTATTGCTACGTCACGCTGAACGCCGGCATTGAGCCCTCGGCGGCGCTCGAAGTCGAGCTGAAGCAGCAGGTGAGGATCGAGATCAGCGCGATCGCGACGCCGGACCTGATCCACTTCACGCCCGCTTTGCCCAAGACCCGCTCGGGAAAGATCATGCGGCGCATCCTGAGGAAGATCGCCGAAAACGATTATGGCGCGCTCGGCGATATCTCTACCCTCGCCGATCCCAACCTAGTGGACGATTTGATCAACGGCAGGCGAAACTCGGGGTGAAGATCGTCGCGGCCGATATCGGCGGCACCCATGCGCGCTTCGCGCTCGCAGAGGTCGCGCCCGGCGCATTGCCGCGTCTTGGTGCGATGAATCGCTACCGGACGCGCGAGCATGAAGGCCTTGCCTCCGCCTGGGCGGCCTTCGAGCGCGATTGCGGAGAGCCTCTGCCCCGCGACGCCGCACTCGCCATCGCCGCGCCGATCGAGGGCGACACCCTCACCTTCATGAACTGCGACTGGCGGATAAAGCGGGCGAGCCTGGCCGCCGACCTCGGCCTGGACCGGCTGATCCTGCTCAACGATTTCGGCGCGGTCGCCCACGCCGTCTCCGTGCTCGGCCCGGATGCGCTCGAGCCGATCATGGGTCCCGTCGCACCTTTTCCCGAAGAAGGGATCACGACCGTTCTCGGCGCCGGCACCGGACTCGGCGTCGCCCTGTTCCGGCGCAAAGACGGGGCCGTCACCATCATCGAGACCGAAGCCTCCCACATCGCTTTCGCACCCCTCGACGCGGAGGAGCAGAATCTGCGCGACGCGCTCGCCGCCCGCTACGGGCGCGCCTCGATCGAGCGCGTGGTCAGCGGCCCGGGACTGGTCGACATCTACCGCTTCCTCGGCGGTGGCGATTGGGACGAGACCCGCCCCGGCGACCTGTGGAGCGCGGCGATCGACGGCGGCAATGCTGTCGCCGCACACGGGCTCGACATCCTCGTCCGGTGCTTCGGCGCCGGCGCGGGCGACATCAGCCTCGCCCATGGCGCGATGGGCGTCGCCATCACCGGCGGCCTCGCCAACCGAATCAAGCATCTGCTGCGCGGCCCCGCATTCGCCGAGCGCTTCCTCGCCAAGGGCCGCTATCGCGATCGCATGACCCGAATCCCGGTCAAGCTGGTCACCACCGAGGAGCCGGGCCTGCTCGGTGCTGCGGTGGCGTTTCAACGCGCATTCGCCGACTGAATCGCGCCGCTGGCGGACACGAAACGCGCGATATTCCATGCGCGCGACCCCGACCTGTGCGATACGGCCACAGCGTGAGGATTTCATCCGCGTTTTCCGCCGGATCGGTTGACAGCTTCACGGTTCGGAACCATGGCTTGAGGTTGCTATAGTAAATTCGCGTCCAAAAAGCAGGGAGGTCTACTACATGCGTTTCTCTAAGCCTTTGATTGCAGCTGCACTTGCAATCTCCATGTCCGGCACGCCGGTTCTGGCGCAGTCCGCTGCCGCACCTTTGTCGGTCGCGGCCCGCAGCGGCGCCACGACGCAGGATACGAACGATATTTACCGGTCGCATCTGCTTCCCGCGCTCGTCCTCATCGCCGTCCTCGCCGCCGCGATCCTGCTCACCAACAATAGCGACCGCCCGTCGAGCCCCTGATCGACCCAGGTTGACGAACGCGCCCGCCGGCGGGGAGCATTTCAAAGGCTCCTGCCGGGCGGGCATGTTTCGCCTCCCCGCTTTCATCTACCCATCTCCCCTTCAGGTCGTGGCTTGACTAATTCTGTTAGCGCTACCAAAGTGGCGTCACCGGAGAGCGGCAATGGCGTTGCAGCAAGGGCACTCAACGGCAAGGGGAGAGGGAAAAAATGCGGTTCTCGAAGGCATTCACCGCGACAGCGGTCGCAATTTCGATGGCGGGCACGCCCGTTCTGGCGCAGTCCGCCGCGCCCCTGTCGGTCGCGAGCTCGGTCAGCCGCAGCGGCGCCACCACCGAAGATTCGAACGATCTCGGAAGACAAGCGACGATCGGCATCTTCGTGGTCATCGCAGTGGTCCTGGCCGCGATCCTCATCCCCGAGATCACCAAGCCGAACAGCCCCTGATCGACCCGCGCGCGGGATGAGGGGCAGGACGGCGCCATTGGCCTAGCGCCAGCTGAACAAGTGCGCCGCTAAAACAGACACTTTCCGTGGCGGACCGGCAGGCCCTCCCCGCACCCGCGCGGACGCCATTCGTCTTCCGACGCAATCAAGCTCAACAATTCACCGGCTGCATCGCTGCGCCGCTCCGGCCGCGCAACGACGACAGCGTGAAACCGGAGCGAACTGGCCTTCCACCCACAGTCCTGATCGCCACGCAGCGATATGGCGACTCCGGCTCTTTGGCGGCTCGTTGCGCCAACCTCCCACAAAGGCATCGCAGAACTTCACGAAGGACCGGCCTTGTCTTGCTCAAGGCATCCTGATCTGTTAACGTCACCTATTGTTAAGGGGGTTAACATTCCGATGTTCAGCCGTCCGGGGAACTCCAACATCCGGCAGATGCCGCCCTCTCTGGTGCTGGAAGAATCGCCGGACCGGATCGGCCTGCGGGTCACGATGGTGCAATTGGCGATCTATGCGGACCTTACCCCACGGCTGAACGCCCTCGGCCTGACGTCGCCGAGCCGCATGACGGCCCTGTTTCACATTCGCGCCAAGCCTGGATCGAGCCAGAGCGAGCTTGCCGAATATACCGGCCTGTCACGCGCGAGCGCGGTGACGATGGTCGACCAGCTCGAGATTGCCGGCCTCGTCGAGCGCCGCGCGGGCGCAAATGCGCGCACCAACGCATTGTTCATCACCGAGGCTGGAGAGAATGCCGTCGGCAAATCGAGCGAACAGACCCGGGTCAACGAAGAGCTGATCTTCGGCTCCCTGTCTGCGGAGGAGCGTGGAACCCTGCGCGCTCTGCTGGAGAAGGTCATTTCCAATATCGAGAGCAAGCAAGGGAATTAGGGCCGGACCAATCATCAGAAACCAACAAAAAACAGGAGGAGGAAGACATGAGGACCGTGATCGCGAACATGCTGAGAGCTTCGTGTGTGCTGCCGCTCTGCATCCTGGCCGCAGGCGAGGCGAATGCGCAGGACAACCCGCAAGGAACGCCCCCGGGCACGACCGCGACCGACGATGAGATCATCATCACCGCCCGGCGCCGCGCGGAAAGCCTGCAGGACGCGCCGGTCGCCGTAACCGTGTTCAGCGGGGCATCTCTCGAGCGACAGCAGATCGTCGGCACGACCGAGCTCGACCAGGTGGCGCCCAACCTCCAGTTCGCGACCTACGGCACGCTGACCGGCAACAATTCGGCGGCGCAGGTGTTCATCCGCGGCATCGGCCAGACCGACGCGACGCCGGCAGTGGATCCCGGGGTCGGGCTTTATATCGACGACGTCTATATGGGCCGCTCGGTTGGCGGCGCGATGGAGTTTCGCGACATTGCGAGCGTCCAGGTGCTGCGGGGTCCCCAGGGCACGCTTTTCGGCCGCAACACGATTGGCGGCGCCGTCTTGATGACCAGCAACCAGCCCGGCGCTGGTGCAGGCAACACGATCCGCATCGGCTATGGCACCGACGATCTTTTCGAGGCTTTCGGAGCCTTCGACATCCCGCTCGGCGGTCAATTCTCGGCGCGCGCCTCGGCCGGCTTCCGGCGGCGCGACGGCTATGTCACCCGAATTTTCGACGGTGTCGATCTGGGCGACGAGAATACCTATTCCGGGCAGCTCGCCGTGCGCTGGCAGCCGAGCGACGCCATCACCTTCACCTTGCGCGGCGACTATGCCCATGAGGACGAGAACGGCTCGCCCTTCGTGTTCCGCGCGATGAATGAGCGGGCGACGTTCGTCGCCGCGCAAAGCGCGGCAGCCGGATGCCCCGGCGCGACCTTCCCGCCGCCCTTCGTGCCGGCGACCGCGACGCGCGATCCCAGGTGCGGCAACGACGCGCAGGCGCTCGGCCCGTTCACGAACGGCGGCACCTACCCCGCCAACAGCGACCTCGAGAATTACGGCGTTTCGTTCATCGCGGAATGGGAAGCCAGCAGCTTCCTGACCCTCAAATCGATTACGGCGCGGCGGCATCTCGAATGGTCGGGCACCCGCGACGCAGACAATACGCCCCTCCTGATCCTCCACACCAATTATTCGAGCGAAAGCGACCAGTTCAGCCAGGAATTCCAGGGCCTGATCGAGGCCGGCCGCCTCCACGGCGTGGTCGGCGCCTATTATTTCAAGGAAGAGACATTCGACCGGGTGATCGTCCCCGTCGGCAATCCGGGCACCTCCTACGACACGCAACGCGTCTCGCTGGAATCGGAAGCTTGGGCGGCCTTCACCCAATGGACCTTCGACATCACCGACGCGCTCAGCGTCACTGGCGGCATCCGCTACACGGACGAGACCAAGAGCCTGCAGGGCATATTGTTCAACGTCGCGCCCGCCAGCGCCGCCGAGCCGGCGACACCGCCGACCAACATCTGCCCGTTCAACGGCGCGCCGCCGACGCAGACCGGCTGCCTGTTCCTGACGACCAATCCGTTCGAGCGAAGCTTCAACGCGACCACGGCCTCGGCGAGCATCCAATATCGCTTCAGCCCCGCCTTCATGACCTATCTGAGCTGGTCGCAGGGCTTCAAGAGCGGCGGCTTCAACCAGCGCTACAATGCCGCGCCGCCGGGCAACGCGCCGATTTCGTTCGGCGCCGAGCAGGCCGAGACGTTCGAGCTGGGCATCAAGATGAATCCGGCGCCGCGCATGCGTTTCAACGTCGCCCTGTTCACGACCTCCTATGACGACATCCAGCTGACCTATCGGCTCGGCGTCGTGCCGCTGTTGTTCAACGCAGGTGCCGCGACGATCCAGGGCGCCGAGTTCGAGTTCGAATGGCAGCCGATCACGGGCCTTCGCCTCGACGCGACCCTTGGCTGGCTCCACAACGAATTCGACTCGATCACCAATCCGCCGCCCTTCGGCGCCGTCTCGCCGACCGCGGTCGCCACTTTGGCCAGCCGCCTGCCGTTCACGCCCGAATGGACCGCCCATTTCGGCGCTTCCTATACGTTCCGCTTCGGCGACGACTGGCGGCTGACCCCGCGCCTCGACATCAGCCATACGGCCGATCAATTCTTCGATGCCGGCAATTCGCCGGAGATCGCGCAGGACGCCGTCACCGTGCTGAATGCGGGCATCGCCCTCGAACACGGACGGTGGAGGCTGGCGCTCAGCATCTACAATTTGACGGACGAGCTCTATCCGGTGGCGGGCACGTCCTCGTTGACCACCGCCTCGGGCTATGCCGAGATCATTTACGCGCGACCACGCAACTTCACGCTGAGCGCTTCGGTGAATTTCTGAACGGGCGGCGGGGCACGCGCACCTGCGGGTGCCCCGCCGGATCCAATGCTAGCGGGGCGCCATCCGAATGGCCCCGTCCAGGCGAACATATTCGCCGTTGAGATAGACGTTCTCCGCCATGAACACGGCAAGGCGGGCATATTCCGTGGCCTGGCCGAGCCGCTTCGGGAACGGGACCTGCGCCGCAAGCGCGTCCTTCACATTCTGCGGCATCATCGCCACCATCGGCGTTTCGAACACGCCCGGCAGGATGGTGTTGATCCGGATCCCCTCACCCATGAGGTCGCGGGCGATCGGCAGCGCCATGCCGAGCACGCCGGCCTTCGACGCCGAATAGGCGACCTGGCCGATCTGGCCGTCCTGGGCGGCAACGGACGCGGTGTTGACGATGACTCCCTTCTCGCCGTCCTCGAGCGGCTCGAGCGTCGCCATGCCGGCGGCGGAGGCGGACAGGACCCGGAAGGTGCCGATCAGGTTGATCTGGATGGCGAGTTCGAACTGGTGGATGGGATAGCGCTTGATCTCGCCGGTCGTCTTGTCGCGACCGACTGTCTTCACCGCATTGGC